>FWPV01000045.1_pt1 | contig 463669 bp, 430 predicted proteins | sample 2228371 | NCBI WGS metagenome assembly FWPV01 (sample SAMEA103939776, study PRJEB20133) | metagenome | reverse complement strand
CCCTGGAGAAGGGCTCCAAGTTCGCCATCCGCGAGGGCGGCCTCACCGTCGGCGCGGGCGTCATCACCGAGATCCTGGACTAGTGACAGTTTGGAACCCGGGGGGCTGCGGCCCAGGGTGGCCGTGCTCCCCGGAATCTGGCGCCAGAGGAAGTGCTCATGGTTAAGCAAAGAATACGCATTCGTCTGAAGGCATACGACCACCGGGTTCTCGATGAGTCAGCCCGGCGGATCGTTGCAGCGGCAGAACGATCAGGTGCCCGGGTTGTTGGTCCGGTCCCGCTGCCCACCAAGCTGCATCGTTGGACCGTCCGGCGCTCCACATTCATCGATAAGGATTCGCATGAGCATTTTGAGATGCGCATCCATAAGCGTCTCATTGATGTGCTGGACCCGGATGCGAAGACGATCGACACCCTGACACGGCTCAACCTGCCGGCGGGTGTGGACATCGAGATCAAGATTTAGTCTACAGCAGCCAGGGGCGCCGGAGGTTTTTGGCGATGTCGAGGTGGCCCCGCAGGCGAGTATCGTGGTAGGGAGACATCTGAGCAGGCGGCAGGCTCAACCTGCCAAAATGACAGGATGTGATTCTCCTTGGAGGCAATGCCAGAATGATTAAAGGCATCATCGGCAAAAAAGTTGGGATGACCCAGGTGATCAAGAGCGACGGCACAGCGGTGCCGGTGACCGTGATCGAGGCCGGGCCTTGCTGGGTGACCCAGATCAAGACCGAGTCGCGCGATGGCTACTCGGCAGTGCAGCTTGGATTTGAGGAAGTGGCAGCCAACGTCAAGGATGCGAAAGCCCGTCAGCGCAAGGTCGAGCGGCGCCTGAGCAAAGCGGAGCGTGGCCATCTGGGCCTGGTTGAACCGAGCGAGAAGCATCCGGCCCGCAGGGTCCTGGAGGAGCCCGTCCCTCCACTGCGCCACCTGCGTGAGTTCCCCGTGGAGGACCCGAACGGCCTGCACGAGGGGCAGCAGATCACGGTGGAGATCTTCGCCCCCGGAGACCGCGTGGACGTGATCGGGACCAGCAAGGGCAAGGGCTTCGCCGGGACGGTCAAGCGTCACCACTTCAATCGCCAGCCGAAAACCCACGGCCAGTCGGACCGTGAGCGTGCTCCCGGATCGATCAGCTCGACCTCCACGCCGGGCCGTGTGAAGAAGGGGACCCGTATGGCCGGCCGCATGGGTAATGACCGTGTGACCCAGCTAAACCTCGAAGTGGTTGTGGTTGATCCTGAGCGGAACCTGCTGGCCGTCCGCGGGAGCATCCCCGGCGCGAATGGTGGCCTGGTGATGGTCCGCAAGTCGATCAAGCAGAAACAGTAGAGGGACTCAGATGGCGATAGTAGTGCCTGTTAAAGACATGACGGGGCGCGAAGTCGATCAGGTGGAGCTGCCTGCCGATATCTTCGAGGCTCCGGTGAATGTTGGCCTGATGCATCAGGCATATGTGATGCAGATGGCAAACGCGCGCCTCGGGACACATTCGACCAAATCCCGCGGCCAGGTAAACCGCTCCAAGCAGAAGTGGTACCGCCAGAAGGGCACGGGCCGCGCACGGCATGGCAGCCGCAACGCGCCCATCTTTGTGGGCGGTGGGGTGGCTCATGGCCCCAAGCCGCGCAAGTACACCAAGCAGATGCCGCGCAAGATGCGCCGTCAGGCGCTGCGCTCGGCCCTGTCGGTCAAGGCCGGTGAGGGGAGCATCGTGGTGGTCGATCGGCTGGAACTGAAGGCCCCCAAGACGCGTGAGATGGCGGAGATCCTGCATAACCTGGTGGGGGATGCCACGGCGCTGGTGCTGCTGCCGGAGCGCAGCGAGAACGTCGAGCTGTCGATCCGCAACCTGGCAGATGCTCAGTATCTGCGGGCCAGTTACCTGAATGTGCGCGATCTGCTCAAGTACGACAAGGTTGTCATGCCGCTGGACTCGCTGGCGATCATCTCCAACTGGCTGGCAGTCGGGCAGAAGGAGTGAACACCATGAGTGAGCTGCACATATACGACATCATCCGGCGGCCGGTGATCACCGAGAAGACGACCCGCCTTCAGGACGAGCTGAACACCTACGTGTTCGAGGTGGATGGCCGCGCCAACAAGACCATGATCAAAGAGGCGGTTGAGGCGATCTTCGACGTCAAGGTGGTCAAGGTGCGCACGGCGATCATGCCGGCCAAGATGGGCCAGCGGCTGCGCAAGCTGTACATCCGCAAGAAGCAGTGGAAGAAGGCCTACGTGACCATCGCCCCCGGGCAGAAGATCGATATGTTCGGGGTCTAGCAGGGCGGCGATGAGGACGCAGAAGCGATAGGGGTATCGTAATGCCGATAAAGAGCTACAAGCCCACGTCGCCCGGCCGCCGGGGGATGACGGGCCATACATTCGAGGAAATCACGAAGAAGGCGCCGGAGCGTGCGCTGACCACCCGCCTGAAGCGGCGGGCAGGCCGCAATAGCTACGGCCGGATCACGGTGCGGCATCGCGGCGGCGGGCATCGTCGTCGCTACCGCGTGATTGACTTCAAGCGCGACAAAGTCGGTGTGCCCGGTCGTGTGGCGAGCATCGAGTACGACCCCAACCGGTCGGCCCGCATCGCGCTGATCTTCTATGCCGACGGCGAGAAGCGCTACATCGTGGCGCCGCTGGGGCTGCGTGTGGGGGACGAGGTGATGAGCGGCCCGGGTGCTGATATCCGGCCCGGCAATGCGCTGCAGCTCAAGGACATCCCGATTGGCACGACCGTGCACAACATCGAGCTGCACCCCGGTCGGGGCGGCCAGATGGTGCGCGCTGCCGGCACGTCCGCGCAGCTGCTGGCGAAAGAGGGCAGCTATGCCACCCTGCGCCTGCCAAGCGGCGAGATGCGCCTGGTGCGCCAGGAGTGTATGGCGAGCATCGGCCAGGTTGGCAATGTTGACCATGGAAATATCAAGCTGGGGAAGGCTGGCCGCAAGCGCTGGCTGGGTTGGCGGCCGGCGGTGCGCGGCTCGGCGATGGACCCGGCCTCACACCCCCATGGTGGTGGTGAGGGGCGTTCGCCCATCGGTATGCCCGGCCCGAAGACCCCGTGGGGGAAGCCCGCGCTTGGCCGCAAGACACGCCGGAACAAGGCGACCGAGAAATACATCGTCCGCCGCCGTGCGACAAAGCGGCGTCGGTAGCTGCGGCCACCCCTGAGGTGAAGGCTGTATAGGAGGTCTCGATGTCACGGAGTTTGAAGAAGGGCCCATACATCGACGAGAAGCTGATGAAGAAGATCACCCGGATGAACGAAACCGGTGAGCGCAGGGTCATCCGCACTTGGAGCCGTGCCTCGACGATCTTCCCGCAGATGGTGGGCCATACAATTGCCGTGCATGACGGTCGGCGGCATGTGCCGATCTACATCACGGAGAACATGGTGGGGCACAAGCTCGGCGAGTTCGCGCCGACGCGCACCTTCCGTGGGCATGTCACAAAGGAAAAGAAGGGGCGGTAAGGAATGGACGTTCGGTCAACAGCCAAGTACCTGCCGATCTCTCCTCAGAAGCTGCGGCTGGTGTGCGATAAAGTGCGGGGGCTGCCCTCGACGCAGGCCGAAAGCGTGCTGATGTACATGCCGCAGAAGGGTGCCCGCTACGTGTTGAAGGCGCTCAAGAGCGCCGTGGCCAATGCGGAGAACAACTTTGAGATGGACCCGGCCGAGCTGACTATCACCGCGATCTACGCAAATGAGGGCCCGCGCCGCCCGTGGCGGCGCTTTGGGGCGCGGGGGCGGTTTAAGCCGATCATCCGGCGCACGTCACACCTCACGATTGTGTTGAGCGAGGCTGCCGACGATCAGGCCGGCAAAGAGGAGAGCTGAGGTATGGGACGCAAAGTACATCCGGTCGGCATGCGCCTGAAGATCATTAAGGATTGGAATGCGCGCTGGTATGCAGATGGGCGGCGCTATGGCGACCTGCTGCATGAGGATTTGGCAATCCGGGACCTGGTGATGAAGGAACATTCAGGCGCTGGTGTGGCCAGGGTCGAGATCGAGCGCTCCCCCAACCAGGTGACGGTCACGCTCCACACGGCGCGCCCCGGCCTTGTGATTGGCCGGAAGGGCGAGGCGGTTAAGAAGCTGCGCCAGGACCTGCAGGAGCTGACAGGCAAGCAGGTGAAGGTTGAAGTGGAGGAAGTGTCTGCCCCTGATGCGAACGCCCAGCTGATTGCCGAGAACATCGCTGGCCAGCTTGAGCGCCGCATCTCGCACGGGCGCGCCATGAAGCGGGCCGCCCAGCAGGCGATCCGCCAGGGTGCCGAGGGGGTGAAGATCATGTGCTCGGGGCGCCTGGCCGGGTCTGAGATGGCCCGCCGTGAATGGGTTCGTGAGGGGCGTGTGCCGCTCCAGACCCTGCGAGCCGATATTGACTACGGCTTCGCCGAGGCGCTGACTACTTTTGGCCGTATCGGTGTTAAGGTCTGGATCTATAAGGGCGATATCCTCGGTGATGAGGAACGGCCCGAGACAGAGGGTGCATTCACCGGCTGAGCGCCGGCGGCTCTCTGGCCCAGGCGATGACACAAACCGGCACAGTCCGTCTTGTTTTCGCTGTGCCGCGCTTGTTCGTGTGGAGTAAGTCAATATGTTGATGCCAAAACGTATCAAGTATCGCAAGCAGTTCCGCGGTCGGATGAAAGGGACTGCCTCGCGCGGGAACAAGGTGGACTTTGGTGAGCTTGGCCTGCAGGCCCTGGAGCCAGCCTGGATCAACTCCCGCCAGATCGAGGCGGTGCGCCGCACCATCACGCGTCACCTGAAGCGCCGCGGCAAAGTCTACATCCGCCTCTTCCCGGACAAACCGGTGACCAAGAAAGCCGCCGAGACCCGTATGGGCAGCGGCAAGGGGTCGGTGGAGATGTGGGTGGCGGTGGTACGGCCCGGCATGGTGATGTTCGAGGTGGGCGGCGTCGATGAGGAAACAGCAGTTGAGGCGCTGCGGCTGGCTTCTTACAAGCTGCCGATTCGCTGCAAGGTGGTGCGCCGGATCGACCCCATCTCCGGGCAGGAGGTGAGCACTTATGAAGGCTAAGGAACTGCGCCAGCTAAGCTATACCGAGCTGCAGGCTCGCCTGGATGCGGCCAAGGAAGAGCTGTTCAACCTGCGCTTTCAGCGCGAGATCGGTCAGCTTGAGGATGTGACCCGTGTGCGCCTGGTTCGGCGCGATGTCGCCCGCATCCTGACCGTGATGCGCGAGAAACAACTGGAGGCTAAGGAGAATGGCTAATACCAGAAGGCGCCTGACAGGCACCGTGATCAGCAACAAGATGGACAAAACCGTTGTCGTGCAGGTCACCCGTACGGGGAGGCACCCCCTGTATGGGAAGGTGATCCAGACCCATAAGCGGTACATGGCTCACGATGAGGACAACGCCTGTGAGATCGGTGACACCGTGATTATCGTCGAGTCGCGCCCGCTCAGCCGCCACAAGCGCTGGGTGGTGCAGGAGCGGGTCCGTGAGGACCTGAGCGCGCGCACAACCGACGTCACCGCATTGGGTGAGGTGCCGGAGGCTGAGGCTGTCGCGGCGGATGACGCCGATGACGCCGAGTAGCGAATCCAGACGGCGAGGTTGTGACCGATGATTCAGCAGGAAAGCAGACTCAGAGTGGCAGATAACAGCGGCGCGCGCGAGATCCTGGTGATCCGTGTGCTGGGGGGCTCCAAGCGCTACTACGGCGGCGTGGGCGATATGGTGGTGGCCACCGTCAAGAATGCTCAGCCCCACAGTGGCCTGAAAAAGGGCGATGTGGTGCGGGCGGTGGTGGTGCGCACCACCAAGGAGTACCGCCGCGAAGATGGCTCCTACATCCGCTTTGATGACAATGCGGCCGTGATCCTGGATGGAGTGACCAAGAGCCCCAAGGGGACGCGTATCTTCGGGCCGGTGGCCCGTGAGCTGCGTGAGGCTGGTTACGCCCGCATCGTCTCGCTCGCACCTGAAGTGCTCTAGACGCTGGCAGGAGCGCGCAGAAAGGTGGTTGAGATGGCGAAGAAGAAAAACGCGACGCAGAAGATGCCGAAGATGAAGATCAAGAAGGGCGACACTGTTGAGGTGATCGCCGGCAACGACAAAGGGGCCCGCGGGCGTGTGCTGCGCGTGATCCCGCGCGAGCAGCGTGTGGTGGTGGAAGGCGTTAACATCCGTAAGAAGCACCAGCGGCCGGTACAGGCTGGTAGGGCGCAGACGCAGGCCGGGATCATCCAGTTCGAGGCCCCGATTCATGTCTCGAACGTGATGCTGATTGACCCGGAGACGGACAAGCCGACCCGGGTTGGCATCCGCCGTGAGGGCGGCCGCCGCATCCGGTATGCCAAGAAGAGCGGTCAGGAAATCGAGTGATGCACAAGTTAAAAGCTCACTACCAAAAAGTCGTGGTCCCGGCGCTGATGAAGCGCTTCGAGTACCGTAATGTAATGGAAGTCCCGCGCATCGTCAAGGTCGTGGTGAACGTGGGGGTGGGTGAGGCGCTCGACAACGCCAAGGCGCTGGATGGGGCGGTTGAGGATCTCACCCACATCACGGGCCAGCGGCCGGTGATCACGCGCGCCCGCAAGAGCATCGCCGCGTTCAAGCTGCGCGAGGGACGAGCTATCGGTGTCAAGGTGACGCTGCGCGGTGAGCGCATGTGGTCGTTCCTGGATCGCCTGATGAACGTGGCCCTGCCGCGCACACGCGACTTCCGGGGTGTGCCGTCCACGGCCTTTGATGGCCGCGGCAACTATACGCTGGGGCTGCGCGAGCAGGTGCTGTTCCCGGAGATCCAGATCGATAAGATCGACAAGGTGCGCGGGATGGAGATCAGCGTGGTGACGACCGCCCAGACCGATGAAGAAGGGCGGGAGCTTCTGCGTCTGATAGGGATGCCGTTCCGCGACCTGGAGGTCGTGACGCCCAGTTTTGCCGCCGAGTAGCGTGAGAGCAGGGAGCTAGAGAATGTCGAAGAAGTGTATGCCCTACCGCGAGCAGCGCCGTAAGTATGCCGTGCGTGTCCACAATCGCTGCATGCGCTGTGGCCGCCCGCGGGGTTACATCCGCAAGTTCAAGCTGTGCCGGATCTGCTTCCGCGAGCTGGCCCTGCGCGGGGATATCCCCGGCGTGTCCAAGTCGAGCTGGTAGGGTCAAGGAGAATCGATATGTCTGTATCTGATCCGATTGCAGATATGCTGACCCGTATCCGCAATGCTCATACCGCCCGCCACAACGAGGTCAACGTGCCTTATTCCAAGATGAAGGAAGAGGTACTGAAGGTCCTCGCGGCTGAGGGGTACATCAAGGGCTACAGCGTTGTCGAGGATCGGCCGCATAACTGGTTGAGTATCCAGTTGAAGTATGTGGGGTCACGCCGCAACCGCAAGCCGGCTATCACGGGGCTGAAACGCATCAGCAAGCCGGGCCGCCGCATCTATGTGGGCTATCAGGAGATCCCCTGGGTACTCAGCGGCATGGGTATCTGTGTGGTGACCACGCCGAAGGGCATCATGACGGGGCACCAGGCCCGTCGCAAGCACCTTGGCGGCGAGATTCTGTGCTACGTCTGGTAAGCGAAGAGCCGGCCTGCAGGAGCGCTGTGCGCCGGATCTGAACGGAGTGAACAATGTCGCGTATAGGAAAGAAACCGATCCCGATCCCCCCCGGCGTCACGGTGACGGTTGAGGGGACGCTGGTGAAGGTCAAAGGGCCGAAGGGTGAGCTGGCCCGCCACATCAACCCGGAGATGGAGGTTGCCGTGGAGGATGGCAGCGTCGTTGTGAAGCGGCCTTCCGATCAGCGCCACCACCGGGCTTTGCACGGCCTCACCCGCAGCCTGATCAACAACATGGTCGTTGGTGTCAGCACCGGGTTCGAGCGCCGCCTGCAGATCGTCGGCACGGGCTATCGCGCTGAGATGCAGGGCCAGGACGTGCGTCTTACTCTGGGGTATTCGCACGACATCCTGATCGTGCCGCCCGAGGGGATGAAGTTCCAGGTGGAAGACAAGGGCGCCACCCTGATCCTGACCTCACATGATAAAGAACTGCTTGGTCAGGTGGCCGCTGACATCCGCAAGCTCCGCCCGCCGGAACCCTATCTGGGCAAGGGCATTCGGTATTCCGATGAGCGCGTGCGCCAGAAGGCCGGTAAGTCCGGCAAGGGTTAAGCCGGCGGATAGCGGCTGGTTACTACTACGCTTTGCAAGGGAGTTTGCTGGCGATGAATTCGCAGAAGAAGCGGCAGGCGCGTGAGCGCCGCCACAACCGGGTACGGAAGCACGTGGTGGGGACGCCGACACGTCCGCGCCTGAACGTCTTCCGCAGCAGTAAGCATATCTATGCCCAGATCATCGACGACAGCATTGGCCACACCCTGGCTTCGGCCTCGACAGTGGATGTGGCACTGCGTGGTGAGACGGGCGGCAAGAACAAGACCGAGCAGGCCGCTCTGGTTGGCCGGCTGCTGGCTGAGCGCGCGCTGGACGCAGGAGTGAAGCAGGTGGTTTTTGACCGCGGCGGCTACCGCTACCACGGGCGCGTCAAGGCCCTGGCCGATGCGGCCCGTGAGGGCGGGCTGGACTTCTAACCGGCGAGCCTGGCCGCATGGCTGGCTGTTCGTGTGCAGGTGAGATTGAAATCGGAGAGTGATATGGGACGGCGTCAAGAACCCCGTATAAAAGACGAGATCGAGTTCGATGAGCGTGTGCTGGATATCAAGCGCGTCGCCAAGGTGATCAAAGGCGGGCGCCGCTTCTCCTTCCGCACCACGGTGGTCATTGGCGATAAGGGCGGCAAGGTAGGGGTGGCAACCGGCAAGGCACGCGCCGTGCCGGACTCGATCCGCAAGGGGATGGAACACGCGCGCCGCAACATGATCGAGGTGCCGATCGTGGGCACCACCATCCCGCATGAGGTGACGGCCTGCTACGGCGGCGCCGAGGTGATGCTCCGCCCGGCGGCGCCCGGCACCGGTGTGATCGCCGGCGGCGCGGTGCGTGCGGTGGTCGAGGCGGCCGGGATCAAGGATATCCTGACCAAATCGAAGGGCAGCTCGAATATGCTGAACGTGGCGCGTGCCACCCTCCGAGCTCTTCAACAGCTCAAGCGGATTGATGACGTGGCGAAAGTCCGCGGCAAAGACCCGGAGCATGTCATGCCGTTCTGGCTGCGCAAGCGCAGTGAGGAGTCGAAGTGATGGCGAAGAAGAAGGTCAAGGAGCGCAAGCTCCGCGTCAAGCTGGTCAGGAGCCCGATCGGTTATACCGAGCGCCAGAAGCTCACCGTGCGCTCACTCGGCCTGCGGCGTATGCATCAGGTAGTGGTGCACGCCGACAGCCCGATGGTGCGCGGGATGCTGCATAAGGTCAAGCATCTGGTTGAAGTTGAGGAAGTGGAAGAATGAAGCTAACCGACCTGCGTCCAGATAAAGGTGCAACCCGTAAGCGCAAGCGAGTAGGTCGCGGCCCGGCAGCCGGCCAGGGGAAGACGGCAGGCCGCGGGACCAAGGGCCAGGGCGCCCGTACAGGTGGCAAGAAGCGCGCTTATTTTGAGGGAGGCCAGCTCCCGCTGGTGCGCCGCCTGCCCTTTAAGCGAGGGTTCAGCAACCCCTTCAAGGTATCCTACCAGCCGGTCAACGTCGATCAGCTCGAGGAGATGTTCGAGGCCGGTGCGGAGGTTACTCCTGAGGCCCTGGTCGCCGCCGGGCTGCTGCGTGAGGTCACGCAGCCGGTGGTGATCCTCGGGCGTGGCGACCTGACCAAGAAGCTGGTGGTGCACGCACACCGGTTCTCGAAGAGCGCTCGTGAGAAGATCGAGGCCGCCGGCGGCTCGGTGACCGAGCTGGATCTCGGCCTGACCGGCCCGCTGGTGACGATCAAGAAGCTGCCCAAAGAGCAGCTTGAGCTGCTGCGCGCCAAGCGCGAAGCCTCATAGCCACAGGCTGACTGGAGAGGAAGCACGATGTCGCTCTTGACTGGTATCCGCGAGTCGATGCGCCTGCCGGACCTGCGCAAACGCATCCTGGTGACGATCCTGCTGCTGATCATCTACCGGTTTGCGGCCAATGTGCCGGTACCCGGTGTGGACCGCAATATCCTGGCCCAGGTGCTTGACCCCTCGCAGAGCTCCGTCGGTGGGTTTGCAAATGTGCTGGACCTGCTCTCCGGCGGCGCCGTCTCCCGCTTCTCGGTGCTGGCGATGGGCGTGTACCCGTACATCACCGCCAGCATCATCATCCAGCTTCTCACCCCGGTGATCCCGGCGCTGGAGGAGCTGGCCCGCGAAGGGCAGGCGGGGCGCGACAAGCTGACGCGCTGGACGTACTATCTGACGATCCCGCTGGCCATGTTCCAGGCGGTGGCGCAGATCAACATCTTCCGTGACCCTCAGACGGGCACGACGATCATCCCCGGTTTTGGCCTCTCGGCTAACAGCGATATCCTGCTGACCTTTACGGTGATGGCCGTGATGACAGCCGGGACGATGTTCGCCATCTGGCTGGGTGAGCTGATCACCGAGGATGGTATCGGGAATGGCATCAGCCTGATCATTTTTGCCGGCATCGTGGCGCGCGTGCCGTTCAGCATTGCGCAGCTTTTCACCGCCGAGACGGGCGTGGTGATCCGCAACGTGTTGATCTTCGTGATCACAACCATCCTGACGATCGTCACGATCGTCATCGTGCAAGAGGGCCAGCGCCGCATCCCGGTGAAGTATGGCAAGCGTGTACGGGGCACCAAGATGTATGGCGGCGGAAGCACCTATCTGCCGCTGCGCGTCAACACGGCGGGCATGATCCCGCTCATCTTTGCCCAGGCCATCCTGACACTCCCGGCAGTGATCGCCGGGTTCTTCAGGCAGAGCGGCTCGCCGTTTGTGGCGAATGCCTCGGCAACGCTTACGAATATCTTCGGCAACCAGGGTGGTGCGCGCGTGGGTGGGCAGGCCATCTACTGGGTGATCTATTTCGCCATGGTGGTGGGGGTTACCTATCTGTACACTGACGTGCTGATCCGCAACCAGAACCTGGCGGATAACCTGCAGCGTAATGGTGGGTTCATCCCCGGCATCCGGCCCGGCAAAAGGACGGAGGAGTTCATCAACCGTGTGGTGAACCGCATCACGCTGGTGGGGGCGCTGTTCCTGGGCGTGATCGCTGTGCTGCCCGGCATTGTGCAGATCGTGATGAACCTGATCCAGCCGGGGTCTGGCAACCAGGTGCTGGCGGCGCTCTATGTTATCAGCGGCGGCGGTATGATCATCATCGTCGGCGTGGTGATCGACACTCTGCGCCAGCTCGAAGCGCAGCTCGTGATGCGCAACCGCGAGACCTTCATCCGCTGAGATCGGGATGTGGTGGAGGCGGGCGCGGTCGCTGCCGGCCCGGACTGCTTTGGAGGGAAGGCGTCGATGTCAACCTATGTGATCTTGTTAGGCCCGCCGGGGTCGGGCAAGGGGACCCAGGCGGTGAGGCTGGCCGAGGCGCTGGGGCTGGCCCACGTCTCCACGGGCGATCTGTTCCGGGCGATGCGGTCAGATGACACGCCGCTGGCCCGCCGGGTGCAGGAGATCATGGCGCGTGGCGATCTGGTGCCGGATGATGTGGTGCTTGAGATGGTCGCTGAGCGGCTGGCTCGTGCTGACTGTGTGAACGGGGTCATCCTGGATGGCTTCCCCCGCACGATCGCGCAGGCCGATGCGCTGAACACGATGCTGGCTGACCAGTTCAACGGGCGGGTGACGGTGGCCCTGCAGCTCAAGGTGTCGGAGGCCGAGGTAGTTGCCCGCATCAAAGGGCGGGCCGAGAAAGAGAACCGCCCCGACGACAGCGAGGAAGTCGCCCGCGAGCGCTTCCGCGTCTACCTGGAGCAGACCTCGCCGCTGATCGACTACTATCAGGCGCGCGGGCTGTTGGAGGTGATCGACGGGGAGCGCCCAATTGATGCGATCACACCGGACCTGCTGGCCGCGATCCGGCAGCGGCAGACCGGTGACCGGGGCTGAGGCGAAAAGAGAAAGCACCGTGGCGATCATCATCAAGACGAAGGATGACATCCAGATCATGCGTGAGGCGGGGGTGATCAACGCCGCCGCACTTGATGCAGTGCGTCAGGCCATCCGTCCCGGCGTCACCACCCGTGAGCTGGATCGCATCGCCCATGACGTCATCACCAGGGCAGGGGGGGCCCCGGCCTTTCTGGGGTACCCGCCCGGCAGCAAGCATCCGTTCCCGGCGACGATCACCGCCTCGATCAACGAGGAGCTGGTGCACGGCATCCCCGGCGAGCGCAGGCTGCAGGAAGGGGACATCGTCAGCATCGACTGCGGCACGGTGTACCGGGGCTTCGTGGCCGACTCGGCGTTTACCGCAGGGGTGGGCGCGATCTCCGAGGAGGCCCGGCGCCTGCTTGAAGTGACTGAACAGGCGCTGTATGTGGGCATCAACTGCTGCCTGCCAGATGTGTACCTGAGCGACATCTCGGCAGCCATCCAGGCTTTTGTGGAGAAGCGCGGGTACAACGTCGTGCGCGAGTATGGTGGCCACGGGGTGGGGCGCGCTATGCACGAGGATCCGCACATCCCGAACTGGGGGAAGCCGGGCCGCGGCCCACGCTTGAAGCCCGGCATGACCTTCGCACTGGAGCCGATGGTGATGATCGGCAGCCCGGTTACCCAGTTGCTCGCTGACCAGTGGACGGTGATCACCGCCGATCGTCAGCTTTGTGCGCACTTTGAGCATACTGTTGCCGTCACGGAGAACGGCCCTGAGATTCTGACAAAAGCGGGCTGACGTGTTATAATAACTGATCGCTGTGATGGCCAAAAGGACTGATAAGGATAGAGTCATGAAGGTTAGTGCATCTGTAAAACGCCGCTGCCCCAAGTGCAAAGTTGTGAAGCGCAAGGGCGTTGTGCGCGTTATCTGTGTTAACCCGAATCACAAGCAGCGTCAGGGCTAGCAGCCCACTGACTTCGAACTGGAGTGGAGAAGCAGTATGGCACGTATTGAGGGTGTAGACCTGCCACGCAACAAGCGTGTTGTGATTGCCCTGACCTACATCTACGGGATCGGGCTCACGCGCAGCAAAGAAACGTTGACCGCTGCCGGTGTTGATGAGGACACCCGGGTGAAGGACCTCACCGAGGCGCAGGTGCAGGCAATCCGTGAATGGATCGCCGGGCACTATCGCGTTGAGGGTGACCTGCGCCGTCAGGTGGCGCTTAACATCAAGCGCCTGCAGGAGATCGGCACCTACCGCGGCCTGCGTCATCGCCGCAACCTGCCGGTGCGCGGCCAGCGCACGCGGACCAATGCGCGCACCCGCCGCGGGAAGCGCAAGACCGTGGCCGGGCGTGGTCGCCGTCGTGGCGCATCGAAGAAGTAACAAGCCCTGCCTGCCGCTTTGCCAGCCGGATGGCCTGTGCCAGGTGGCAGCTTGAGCCGGATTGTTTAAGCTGGAGGACGAATGGGACGACGTAGACAACGTGCAGTGAGCCGCAAGGTACGCAAGAACGTGCCGTACGGCCAGGCGCACATTCATGCGACCTTCAACAACACCATCGTGACCATGACCGATCAGCAGGGCAACACGATCTGCTGGGCAAGTGCCGGTCTGGCGGGCTTCAAGGGGTCGCGCAAAAGCACGCCTTTTGCTGCCCAGATGGCGGGCACGCGTGCCGCCCAGATGGCGATGGATCACGGGATGCGTGAGGTTGACATCCTGGTGAAAGGCCCTGGCCCTGGCCGCGAGGCGGCGATCCGCGCTATCCAGAGCAGCGGTATGAAGGTGCGCTCAATTGCCGACCTGACCCCGGTCCCGCACAACGGCTGCCGCCCGCGCAAGAAGCGCCGTGTCTGATCCGGGGATGCTACGTGCTGGAGGAACTACCGGCAGGTGGCCTGTGACAAGAGTAACTTAAACCGACTGAAGGAAGAAGCACCGAATAATGGCAAGATATACTGGTCCAGTGTGTAAACTTTGTCGGCGCGAAGGTGAAAAGCTGTACTTGAAGGGGTCTCGCTGCCTCTCGGCCAAGTGCGCCATCGATCGCCGCAGTTATCCGCCCGGTCAGCACGGGAAAGAGAAAGCCCTCCGTCGAGGGCGTGCCTCGGATTTCTCGCAGCAACTGCGTGAGAAGCAGAAGGCGCGCCGCATCTACGGCGTGCTGGAGCGCCAGTTCCGCCGCTATTACCGCGATGCGCTGCGCCGCCCCGGCCTGACCGGCACTAACCTGTTGATCATGCTTGAGACGCGGCTGGACAACGTGATCTACCGCATGGGGTTCGCCGACTCCCGCGCGCAGGCGAGGCAGCTAGTCTCCCATGGCCATTTCCTGGTCAACGGCCGTCGCACTGATATCCCGTCCTACCTGCTGCGCCCCGGCGATAAGATCGAGGTGCGCGAGGGCAGCCGCAAGCGCTCCTACTTCAAGGACCTGCGCGAGATCATGGCCGATCGCAGGAACATCCCCGACTGGGTCTCGCGTGATGCGAATGCCCTGCGCGGCGAGATCGTGCGCCTGCCGGAGCGCAGCGAGATTCCGGAACAGATCGAAGAACAGTTGATCGTCGAGTACTACAACCGGTAAACACTGAGGGCAGCCCTGACCTCATCACTTGAACATGTGCTGGCAGGCGGGGCACTGTCTGTGCCCGGCACACAAGGTGTCCCGCTGCTGGCTTAATCCGGGCATTGTTGGTTGACTGGTATTGTTAGGAGGCAAGTTCGTTGACCACGGACAAGATCGACGTGATGCCAAAAATCGAGCGTGACCAGGTGTCGCGCAATTTTGGGCGTTTTATCATCAGCCCCCTGTGGCAGGGTTTCGGCATCACGCTGGGCAATGCGTTACGCCGCGTGATGCTCTCCTCGCTGCCGGGCGCTGCGGTAACGTCTATCCGGGTGTCGGGGGTTCATCATGAGTTCTCGCCCATCCCCAACGTTAAGGAGGACATGACGCAGCTTCTGCTGCATGTCAAGCAGCTTCGGGTTGTCCTCCATGACGTCACCAGGGCGCGTCTGCGCCTGGATGTGCAGGGAGGGGTGGTGACGGCGGCAGACCTGATCTGTCCTCCTGAGGTGGAGATCAAGAACATGGATCTCTACCTGTTCACCATCGATGACGACAGCGCCCGGGTCGAGATGGAGCTGACGGTTGAGGCGGGCATGGGATACTCGCCCGCGGAGGAGCGTGAGCGCCTGCCGATCGGCGAGATCCCGGTCGATGCGATCTTCAGCCCGATCCGCCGCGTCCACTTCGATGTGGAGCGCGCGCGGGTGCAGCAGAAGACTAACTACGACAAGCTGATCCTGGACATCACCACTGACGGGACGATCCCGCCGGAGACGGCCATGAGTGAGGCGGCTGCCATCCTCATGAAGCATCTGGCGATCATTGCAAATGTGGACCCGAGCATGTTCACGGCCAGCACGGAGCCTGAGAAGCCTGAGGAGCCGAAGCGGCCGGACTACTATGACCTGCCAATCGAGCAGCTTGATCTGAGTGTGCGCGTCTTCAACTCGCTGAAGCGTACCGGCATCACCACTGTGGGAGAGGTGCTGGCCATCCTGGAGAAGGGTGAGGACGCGATGCTGGCCATCCGCAACTTCGGCGATAAGTCGCTGAATGAGCTGATGGCAAAGCTGGCCGAGAAGGGGTATGTCTCGCCGGAACACAGCGCCTTTTCCAGCGAGGATTAGGCGGTTGTGACCCGAATCGAAATCTACGGACAAGGATGTTGAGGCATTATGCGGCACAGAGTAGCAGGGTACCGCCTGGGGCGGGACACTAACCACCGTAAGCAGCTCCGGCGGAACCTGATCACGGCGCTCTTCCGCCACGAGCGCATCAAGACCACTCACGCCAAAGCGCTGGCGATCCGCGCCCAGGCCGAGAAGATGATCACGCTGGCCCGCAACCGCGGCGATGCTGAGCGTCTGATCGAGCTGGCCGAGGACGGCAAGCATGAGGAGCTGGCGCGGCTTGTGACGCCGGCTCAGGCGCGCCGCCTGATCCGCGCGGTTGAGGAGAACAATGTGCAGGAGCTGGAGCGCGAGGCATTTGCCATTGCTTCCCATGCCCAGCGCCTGGTCTCGCGCGATATTCACGACCGCGAGGTGGTCTATAAGCTGTTCCATGACCTGGCCCCGCGTTTTGTCGGGCGGCCGGGCGGATACACTCGCATCGTCAAGCTTGGCCCGCGCAGGGGCGATGCGGCGCAGATGGTCTATCTGATGCTTCTGGGGGAAGACGAGAAGTAGCAGGTGGCGCGCTATCGGGCGACCGTGGCCTATGACGGCACGGCGTATTTCGGCTTCCAGCGGCAGGCGGCAGGCGTCCCCACCATCCAGCTCCGGCTGGAGGAGGCACTTGAGTGCCTCGCCGAGCAGGGCCGGAGGGGCGATGTCGTCGGGGCGGGGCGCACCGATACCGGGGTGCATGCCAGCGGTCAGGTGGTCGCCTTCGACCTCGACTGGGCGCACGGAGTAGAGGCCCTGCGCCGTGCCCTGAACGCTAACCTCCCGGACGATATTGCCGTGCGGAGGGTGGCCGAGGCGAGAGATGGGTTCCACCCACGCTATGACGCACTCAGCCGGACGTATGTGTACCGGCTGGTGATCGCCCCGGTGCGCGATCCGCTGCGGCGGCTGTATGCCTGGCACCGCGAGGGCGAGCTGGATATCGCGGCGATGCAGGTAGCGGCAGGCAGCCTGATCGGGGTACATGACTTCAGCGCCTTTGGCACGCCGCCGCAGGGGGAAAACCCCGTGCGCACCGTGTATGAGGCCACCTGGCAGGCAGGCGGCGATGAGATGATCTTCACCATCCGGGCGAACGCCTTTCTATACCGCATGGTGAGGCGCATCGTGGGCACGCTGGTTCAGGTGGGGGAAGGGCGGATGACACCGGCGCGCTTTCAGGATATACTCACCGGGCGCGATCTGGCCCAATCTGCCGCGCCCGCGCCGCCCTGGGGCCTGGCCCTGGTTGCGGTTGAATATCAAGACGAGATCCCGGATGCCGTCGCAGGCGGCCACAGGGTTGAACGAGGAGAATGTTAGCGTGAAGACACAATCAGTACGCGCCGACGAAATTGAGCGCAAATGGTATGTTGTGGATGCGGATGGGAAGACACTGGGCCGCTTGGCAAGCGAGATCGCCTCGATCCTGCGTGGCAAGCATAAGCCCTATTTCACCCCGCACGTGGACTGCGGCGACTTCGTGATCGTGGTCAATGCCGAGAAAGTCCATGTGACGGGCAGGCGCATGGATCAGAAGAGGTATTACCAGCATTCAGGGTATCCGGGCGGCCTGAAGTCCGAGACCCTGCGCAGCCGACTGCGGCGCAAGCCTGAGGCGGTGATCCGCCAGGCTGTTCGCCTGATGCTGCCCAAGACCACACTGGGCCGTCAGATGCTGAAGAAGCTCAGAGTGTATGCTGGCCCGGAGCATCCGCATGCAGCCCAGCAGCCCGAGCCGCTGGAATTCTAATGCAGGAGAAGAGAGCGTAGCATGAGTGAGCGTTACTACTACGAAGGTGTAGGGCGTCGTAAAACCTCAACGGCGCGGGTGCGCATCTACCCGGAGGGGTCAGGCGAATTCATCGTCAATGACAAGCCGGGAGCAGTGTACTTCGACCGCGTGGGCGACTTTGACAACGTGCTGGTCCCGCTCCGCGTGGTGGAGATGGAGGGCCGCTTCGACGTGACGGTCAAGGTCAGCGGCGGCGGCGTCACCGGGCAGGCCGATGCCGTGCAGCTTGGGCTGGCCCGTGCGCTGCTCAAGTACAACGAGGAGCTGCGACCCATCCTGCGCAAAGCTGGCCTGCTGACGCGTGACGCGCGTGAGAAAGAACGCAAGAAGCCCGGCCTCAAGCGTGCCCGCAAGGCGCCCACCTATACCAAGCGTTAGGCCCATATCGGGGTCGACTGGAGGGCTACCGGAGGTGATATGGCTGAGGCAGTATTCCACCACCCGGGCCTCTCATGACCCTGTTGATTGTGATCACCAGACCGCGCGAGCGGTCTCTTTTTTCTTGTGGTGCATGTGATGATCGTACTCTCGCATTACCAGGCCCGCCCGCTGCTTGAGGCGCGCGCTGCCGGCGTTGAGACGGCGGTCAGCTCCGCCGACCTGAACCTGACGACCTGCGAGGTTGTGCTGGATGAAGGGGGGGTTAGCTTCCCCGGCGGGGTGCGTGTCTCCTGGGCTAACCTGGAGCACATTGCCGGGGCGAAGAACACCTGCTTTGAGGTCGAAGAGGATGATCTGCGCGAGATCCGCGTCTTTTCCGAGGAAACCGACTGGGTGCGCAGCCTGTATCCCACCTCCGGCGCGCCGTCGATGCTGGTCTCTGGCATGGTGATGCACCGCGTGGAGGGTATCGACCCGATGCAGGACACGCTCAACAAACTCAGGGCGGTTGCGCCGGTCGTCGGCCATGTGCTCGATACCTGCACCGGGCTGGGCTACACCGCTATCGAGGCCGCCCGCACGGCGGAGCATGTCACCACCGTCGAGCTGGACCCGGCCAGCATTGCTATCGCGCGGCGCAGCCCCTGGTCGCGTGGGCTTTTCGATAACCCGCGCATCACCCGGCTCATCGGCGACGTGTGGGAGGTAGTCGAGACGATGGAGGATGGCGCGTTTGCGCGCATTATCCATGACCCGCCCACCTTTTCATTTGCGGGCGAGCTATACTCCGGCGAGTTCTACGCCGAGCTGTACCGCGTGCTGAGCCGCAAGGGGCGGTTGTTCCATTACATCGGCGACCCGGATAGCAAGGCGATCCAGCGCATCATGCGCGGGGTGATCCGGCGGCTGGGGGAGGCGGGCTTCAGCCGGGTGACGCCCAGCCCGCGCGCGTTCGGTGTGGTGGCCTATAAGTAGGGCCGGGGCATATCCGGCGTCTGGTTGCAAGGGATGAAGGCTTATGTCGATCACCATTGTGGGGCTTGGCCCCGGCGACCCCGACCTGATCACACGGCGCGCGTGGGAGGTGCTGTCCTCGGCGCAGGCTGTCTATCTGCGCACACGTCTGCATCCCTGTGTGCCCGCTCTGCCACCGGGGCCAGTCTATCACTCCTTTGATGACCTGTACGAGGCGTCAGGCGCGTTTGAGGAGGTCTACGCGGCCATTGTGGAGCGGCTTACAGCCCTGGCAGAGCAGGGGGTGACGGTGGTGTATGCTGTGCCCGGCGACCCGATGGTGGCGGAGAGTAGCGTCCGGCAGCTTCTGGCGGTATGTGAAGAGAAGCGGATCACCTGCGCGGTGGTCAGCGGCGTCAGCTTCATCGAGCCAGCGCTGGCGCTGCTTGGCGTGGATGCCGCCGGCGGTCTCCAGCTTCTGGATGCACTCGATGTGGCAGCGGCCCACCACCCGCCGATCAACCCCGATTACCCCGCGCTGCTGGCCCAGGTCTACAGCCGGGCCGTCGCCTCTGACGTCAAGCTGACGCTGATGAACCAGTACCCGGATGATCATCCGGTCGCCCTGGTGCACGGGGCGGGCACGCCCTCGGCCCGGCTGGAGCGCCTGCCGCTGTACGAGATCGACCGGCGCGAGGTGGGCAACCTGACGGCGCTCTACGTGCCGCGCTTTGACCCGGACCCGGCGGTTGTGACCGGTTTCGAGGGGTTCCAGAACACAATGGCCCACCTGCGCGCCCCGGAGGGCTGCCCCTGGGATCGCGAGCAGACCCACCGCTCGCTGCTGCGCTACCTGCTGGAAGAGGCGTATGAGTTCGTTGACGCGGTGGAGGCGGATGACCCGGAGCGCATCCGCGAAGAGCTGGGCGATCTGCTCCTGCAGGTGATCTTCCATGCGCAGGTGGCGGTGGAGGAGGGCGAGTTCTATATGCCGGAAGTGGTGCGCACCATCGACGCCAAGCTCAAGCGGCGCCATCCCCACGTGTGGGGCGATGTGGACGTGAAGGGCAGCGCCGAGCAGGTAACGGTCAACTGGGAGGCGATCAAGGCGCAGGAGCGTGCTGAAAACGGTGAGCCGGGGCGCGCCAGCCTGCTGGATGGTGTGCCACGGGCGCTGCCCGCGCTGGAGCAGGCGCACCTCTACGACTCGCGGGCTGCGAAGGTGGGCTTCGACTGGCCCGATATGCAGGGGGCCGTTGACAAGGTGCGTGAGGAGTTCGCCGAGGTGCTGGCCGCCGCAACCCCGGAGGAGCGTTTCAGCGAGATCGGCGACCTGCTGTTTGTGGTATCGGTACTGGCGCGCTGGATGAAGGTCGAGCCGGAGGCGGCGCTGCGGGCCGCCAACCGCCGCTTCTACGACCGGTTCAGCTACATCGAGCGCCGCGCCCGCGAGCAGGGCCGCGAGCTGACCGGCATGACGCTGGACGAGATGGATGCGCTGTGGAACGAGGCCAAGCGCAGCGGCATCGGCCTGTGACGATGGGCCGGGCAGCAGCATGAAAACAGAGGAGAGCCTGTCGCTGAGACAGGCTCTCCTGCTGGTCGGGGCGGACGGATTTGAACCGTCGACCTCACGGACCCGAACCGTGCGCGCTATCCAAGCTGCGCCACGCCCCGAAAGCCACCCGCGGCAGTGTCGGGTACCCGCAGAGTGAACGGTCTGTAGTATAACGCGCGGCCCCGTGCCTTGCAACAGCAAATCGCGGCAGTGTGCCTGTGTGTGCGTCTACTCAGGGACAGGGCCGCCCTCTGCAGGCGCAGACAGACGATCCAGGGCCGCACAGACACGATCCAGCCGGTCGCGCTGATCCTGGACGCCGATAGCGGCCAGCGCCGTCAGCCTGCGGATGTTGTCGGCGCTGACGTTGTCCAGCGCCTCCGAGTCGTGGTCAAGCTGAATTTGGAAGCGGTAGTACTGCTCAGGGGGCAGTATCTGGCCCAGCAGGTACTCGACGTTGTTGCTGACGCTGTCCAGCACGATATCCAGCAGCGGCCTGATCCACTCGACGATGCCCCAGCCCTTGACCCGGTCGTAATCCAGCGGGTTGATCAGCCGCCCTGTGCCCAGCGACACCAGCAGGATATCTGCCTCAGGGTACAGCTTCTTCGCCTCGACATAGGCGCACAGCGCCGGGTTGTTAGCGAACACGCCGCCATCGACCATTGGCATGATGTTGGGCACGTCATCTTTCTCCAGCCGGGCCACCTCGAAATAAGTGGGGGCGGCGGAGGTGGCGCGCGCTACCTGCCACATCGGGAAGTCGTGATCGGTGCGCTTGTAGCTGTCCTCGGCGCGAGCGTGACGTGTTTTGAAGATGTGGGTGCGCCGTGACTGGATGTCGTAAGCGGTGATGAGCACTTCGCCCAGCGCATCACGGAAGCGTGCCTCGCCGAAGTACTCCTGCAGGACGGTCTCGATACCAGCCGATGGATACCGTTCCTCGATCAGTGCCCGGCCCGGCTGGCTGGAGAAGATGCGGCGGCCCTCCTCCTGGTAGAGCTTGATGATGTCGCGAGCGCTGTAGCGCGGCTTCCCCGGGTTGTCAGGGTCGGGCATGGTGAGGCCCAGCGCCAGCAGTCCCCCGGTCGATGTCCCGGCGAACATATCGAACAGGGTGCAGATCGGTTTGCCGGTGCGCTGCTCGATCTCGGCCAGGAACATCGCGGGGATGATGCCGCGGATGCCGCCGCCGTCTATAGACAGGATGCGAACAGTGTGAGTCATGAGATTCCCCCCTTGTGTGCTGCGCTCAGGCAGCCTGTGCTAGAGACCGGGCCGCCCCGGTGCGTTTTTGCCTCAGGGGGCCGGTCTGGCCTACAATGCTATATTACAGCAAATTCTGAAAGGGACTCTCACCTGTATGATGGATACCAAACAGCAGAAGGCTTCAGAGGAGCCGCCAACCCTCACCGGCTGGCTTCGGCAGGTTACGCTTGGGCCGGTTAACGCGCTGGCCGGGTTCCTGGTACGGCTCGGATTCTCGCCTAACGCGCTCACTGTGCTGGGGCTGCTCATCTCGGTGGCTGCCGGGGTGCTGGCCGGGCTGGGGATGACCTTCTATGCCGGGCTGGTGCTCGCCTTCGGCGCGGCATTCGACTCGCTTGACGGGGCGGTGGCGCGGCTCAGCGGGCGGGTGACGCGCTTTGGGGCGCTGCTCGACTCGACCCTGGACCGCTACGGCGAGGCGTTTCTGCTGGCCGGGCTGGGCTACCACCTGGCGCAGACGGATCGCCCGGTGGGGCTGCTGCTGATCTTCGCCACCCTGACTGGCTCGATCATGGTCAGCTACGTACGCGCGCGCTCCGAGGGGCTGAAGATCGAGAACAAGGTAGGTATCCTGACCCGCGTAGAGCGCGTCATCCTGCTGATATTGGCCCTGCTCACCGGGCAGGTGCTGATTGGCCTGTGGGTGCTGGCGATCGGGACACAGATCACGGTGCTGCAGCGCCTGTGGCACGCGGCGCGTGCTGCCCGCATGGAGGGCACCCCACCCATCAATGGCTGAGGGGATCACGATTGGCCCGCTGACGCTTGGATACTTTGCCCTGATCGTGCTGGCGGCGCTGGTGGCCGGTGGGGCGATCGGCGCGGCCCGCGCCAAACAGGTCGGTGAGGACCCATCCCTGCTGCTCGATCTGGGCATCGGGGCGCTGCTGGGTGGCCTGATCATTGCCCGGCTGTTCTTTGTGCTCAACCCGCCGCCGTCGGTGGCGGCGTATTATGACCGCGCGTGGTTCCTCAGCCACCCGTTTGACCTGCAGGCCGGGCCGCTGGCCGTATGGAGCGGGGGGCTGAGCGGCGCCGGGGCGCTGTTGGGCGGTGGGCTGGCCTGCGCGCTGATCCTGCGGCGGCGCGGCGTGGATCGCCGTCGTTGGGCCGACCTGCTGCTGCCCGGCATCCTGGTGGGGCTGGCCATCGCCCCGTGGGGCAACATCATCACCGGCCAGCTTTACGGGCCACCCACCACCCTGCCGTGGGGCATGGTTGTTGAGCAGCCGCTGCCCCCCTATCCAGCCGGGACACACTTCCACCCCACACCGGCCTATCTGTCGCTGTGGGCACTGCTGTGCCTGGGCCTGGTGACAGTGGTGGGAGGGCGGTATGCTGGCTGGCTTCACCCGGGGGATCGCTTTCTGATCAGCCTGGGCGCATACAGCCTGGGGCTGTTCGCCTTCGACTTCCTGCGATTGGATGTTACGCGGCTTCTGGGTCTGACCGAGATGCAGTGGGTGGCGCTGGCGCTGCTGATTGCCGCACTGCTGGCCCTGCGACGTGCGCTGCGCCAAGATAGGGTACAATCAGCATTGTGAGGGAATGGGTTCCACGTTACGATCTGGAGCTTGTAAGCTACAAAGCATTACCGGGTTGTGGAGTAGATGGTGCAGGAGTACAGGTAGACGATGATCGAGACCGAGGGACTGACCAAGCATTTTGACCATTTTGTGGCGGTGCGGGATGTGAGCCTGGTTGTTCAGCCCGGCGAGGTGCTCGCCCTGCTGGGGCCGAACGGCGCAGGTAAAACAACCACCGTCCGTATGTTGACATCCATCCTCAAGCCGACGGCGGGCACGGCCCGCGTAGCAGGCGCCGATGTGGTGACGCAGCCCGAACGGGTGCGCGCCAGCGTAGGGGTCCTCACCGAGAATCACGGCCTTTACCTGCGTATGCGCGGGAGGGAATATCTGGATTTCTATGGTGACCTGTATGGCATCCCGCCAGCGCAGCGGCACAAGCGGGCTGTATGGCTGGCCGAGCGGTTTGGCATTGCTGATGCGCTGGACCGGCGGCTGGGCGAATACTCAAAGGGGATGCGGCAGAAGCTGGCCCTGGTGCGCTCGATGATGCACGACCCGCCCGTGCTGCTGCTCGACGAGCCGACATCGGCGATGGACCCCTACAGCGCGCGGCTGGTGCGCGATGCGATCCACGACCTGCGGGGGGATGGCCGCGCGGTGATCCTGTGCACCCATAACCTGCCAGAGGCCGAGGAGCTGGCCGACCGCATCGCCATCATTCGGCAGGGCGAGATCATCGCCAGAGGAACCACAGCGGAGCTGAAAACGCGCCTGCTGGGGCCACCGCTGCTGGAACTGCGCCTCGCCGGGCAGGTTAACGGGGTGGTCGAGGATCTCGCCGGCCTTGTGGAAGTCGAGAGCAGCGGGCAGGACTGGCTGCGTTACCGCACCCCGGAGCCGGGGCGCGTGAACCCGCAGGTGATCCGGAGGCTCTCGGCGCTGGGGGTGGAGGTGATCACCCTCAGCGAAGTTCCACAAAGCCTGGAGCAGGTCTATCTGCGTGTGGTAGCCGGGGATGGCTTGCCGCGCGCTGCGGCGTAACGGGTGTTTGTGCTGGATCGGTATAACAGGATGTGTGAGTGATGGCTGCAACAACTGCTAGGGCTTCTGACGAAAGGCAGGTGAACGGCCTGGCCGGACGGCTGGTCGCGGCCCGCCATGACCTCGACCGGGCGCTGATCGTGGCGCGGCGCGAGGTGATCGACATGCTGCGCGACTGGCGTATCATCGCGCCGATCGTCATCCTGACGGTGATCTTCCCCAGCATCGCCAACTGGGGGGCGGGGCGGATGGTCGGCTGGGTGCAGCAGTACGGAGCTGACCTGGTGGGCGAACGCCTGATCCCCTTCCTGATGATGGTGGTGGGCTTCTTCCCTATCTCGTTCTCGCTGATCATTGCGCTGGAGTCGTTTGTGGGTGAGAAGGAACGGCACAGCCTTGAGCCGCTGCTCGCCTCTCCCTTGAGCAACCTTCAGCTTTACATCGGTAAAACGCTCAGCTCCACCGTGCCACCGTTCATCGGCAGCCTGCTGGGTATCACCGTTTACCTGGTGGGGGTGTACTTCAATGTGGGCTGGACGCCGCCGCCGGTGCTGCTGGCCCAGGTGGTGCTGCTGAGCATCGCCCACGCGCTGGTGATGGTCTCCGGGGCGGTGATCATCTCCAGTCAGGTGACAAGCGTGCGGGCGGCCAACCTGCTCTCCAGCTTCATTATCATCCCGATGGCCTTCCTGATCCAGGGAGAGGCACTGATCATGTTCTGGGCCCAGTACGGGGTGCTGTGGTGGATTCTGGCAGGCCTGCTGATGGTCAATGCTGTGCTGGTGCGGATGGGGACGCGCATCTTCAACCGCGAGCAGCTGCTGGGCAAGGAGATCGACGACCTCAACCTGTTCAACGGGATCAGGTCATGGTGGCAGCTTACCCTGGCCCGTCGCGAGGAGGGAGCGCGCCGCTCAGCCTGGACGTGGTATCGGCAGGAAGTGCTGGGCCAGCTCCCCAGGCTGGCGCCTGGCCTGCTGCTGCTGGCCAGTGCGATGATGGCGGGCTACTTCATCGGCAGGGAATACGCCGATGTCTACCGCATCCCCCCCGATGTATTTGTGGTTGACAACTGGTATGAGCGCTTCTCCGAGGTGCTGGTCGAGTCCGGGCTGGTCGGCATCGGAGGGGTAGTGCGTGTGATCTTCCAGAATATCCGTGTGCTGGCTGTAGCCAGCCTGCTGGGGATGTTCACCTTTGGTGTGCTGACGGTGCTGGTGCTGATGGTCCCCTTTGCGCTGGTGGGTTACCTGATCGCCCAGATGACGGTGGCCGGGCTGGACCCGATGACGCTGTGGTTTGCGCTGATCCCACACAGCCTGCTGGAGGTGCCGGCGGCGCTGCTCGCCGGGGCGGCGGCCATCCGGCTGGGGGCCAGCGTGATCTCCCCGCCGCCCGGCAAGACGCTGGGCCAGGGCTGGCTGGCCGCCCTGGCCGATGCCACCCGCCTGTGGCTCGCCCTGATCCTGCCTCTGTTGATCCTGGCCGCTGTCGTCGAGGTGTTCGTTACGCCGAGCATCATCCTGATGCTGGGGCGATAGCGCTGTCGCTGTAAGGACGGAGAACCATGCCCAAGCTCGTCATACTGGGGGCAGCCTCGGCGGTGCCCAGCGCCGAGCACGAGAACACGCACATGGTGCTGATCGGCGAGCGGTCGGTGGTGCTGATTGACTGCACGGGACGTGCCCTGGTGAGCCTGGGGAAGGCCGGGGTGGGGGTTGAAGACCTGAGCGACGTGATCCTCACGCACTTCCACCCCGACCACGTATCCGGGATGCCCGGCCTGCTGATGAGCGCCTGGCTGATGGGCCGCAAAAGCCCGCTGCGTGTCTATGGGTTGCATCACTGCCTGCAGCGGGTGGAAGACCTCATGATGGCGTTCCACTGGGAGGATTGGACGGGCTTCTTCCCGGTAGCGTTTCATCATATTCCGGAGCAGGAGGACATCCCCGTCCTGGATAACGATGACTTTCGCATCACGGGGTCACCGGTGCGTCACTATGTGCCCACCATGGGGCTGCGGGTGCTGGTCAAAAAGACGGGATATGTGTTTGCCTACTCATCCGATACAGTGCCCTGCCCGGAGACCGTCCGGCTGGCGCGTGGGGCAGACCTGCTGATCCACGAGGCCACCGGGGATGAGCCGCTGGGGCATTCCAGCGCCGGGCAGGCGGGGGCGATCGCGCAGGAGGCCGGGGTCAGGCGGCTTGGCCTGATCCACTACAACGTCCACACCGATACCATGCACCTGGTACTGGAAGCGCAGCGGGCCTTTAACGGGCCGGTGGTGCTGTGCGAGGACCTGATGTCGTTCAGCCTGACGCGTGACTGATCTACCGGGGCAGGGGGCTTAGCTGCCCCCAACGCGCGCCTGCTCCTCCAGCCACAGCCGGGCGGGCCCCTCGTCGGCGAAGGTCTGCGAGCTATTGATCTCATCACCGCCGAGGACAGCCCCGGCCAGCGCCAGCAGCGTACTGATCGCCGTGCCGCCGCCCACAATGGCCAGGCGCGAATGGCGCAGGTGGTAGGTCAGGTTGTCGGGGATCAGCTCGGTGACCAGCCCCGCCGAGCGCGAGAGGAGCTGGCTGCTGTTCACCTTGCTGAGGTCGACCAGGACATAGGCGGGCCGGTCGGTGGCCAGGGTGGGGGCCAGCGCACTGTACATGGCGCGGATGTCGTCGACCGCGACAGGGTCGGTGAGCCGTACCGTCAGAATAGGGCTTGAGGCGTCGGGCCAGGTGATCTCGTAAGGCATGTGAGCGATCCCTCCAGAGTGTCGATCTGCGCTGCTGATCGTACTATGCTGCGGACGCTCGATCAACCGGGCCGCGGGCCGGTGGGGGTTTCTAGCGCAGTTCTAACGCAGGCCTCTTGACCTGAATACCCGATCGGGGTATGATTTAGGCATCGGAAATTGAACAAATGTTCTATTCATCTCATTACAGGTAGTTGAGCAGTGGCAAGGCAGTCAGCGACTCTCAAATCCAAACAGCCCACCCGCGCCGGGGCACAGCCGCGCAGCAATCAGCGAAAGCCCGACCCGGCCCGGCAGGTGCCCATTAAGCGCCCCCGGAAGCCGCGCGGTACGCGTTCGGTGCCTGTTCAGGCGGCAGGCGTGGGTGGGAGGGCGCGGCTGGCCCCCTTCTGGCTGGAGATGCTGTTCTTCTTTGCGCTGGCGATCTTCGGCTTCAGTGCAGTGTCCTACCTGCTGGGGGCGCACACGCAGGGGGTGCTCTCGCTGCCGGTGGTTGAGGCCGCCGATAATGAGCCTGAGCCAGTTGAGTACGGCCTGTTCGAGGCCCCCAGCCAGCGCCCGGTGGTCACGCCCACCCTCTCCCCGATCTTCACGCCCTCAGTCCAGTACTGGAAGGACGACATCCTGGAGTGGGCCGCCGAGTACAATCTGGACCCCAACCTGGTGGCGACGGTGATGCAGATCGAATCATGTGGGTACCCGCTGGCGGGGTCGCATGCGGGTGCGATGGGCCTGTTCCAGGTGATGCCGTACCACTTTGAAGAAGGCGAGAGGCCATTTGATCCGGATACCAACGCTGCCCGTGGCATGGAGTACCTGCTGGCAGGGCTTGAACTGTCCAACGGCCACGCCGGGCTGGCGCTGGCGGGTTATAACGGCGGGCATGGTGTGATCGGCCGTGACTATGATACCTGGGCCAACGAGACGCAGCGTTACTACCGCTGGGGGAGCGGCATATACCGCGAGGCTTCAGCAGGGTGGGAGAGCAGCCCCACGCTGCAGGACTGGCTGGATGCCGGCGGGCGCTCGCTATGTGCACAGGCTGAGGTTTATCTGGGGCTTAGCGCAGTGCGATAGGTGCGGCGCCGTTCCGGTATAGGAGCAGAAGCCTGGCTGTGGTACAATTGAGATACGATCGACGGCGGAGCCAGTCATCGCGGGGATGCTGGCGCCGTTTATTGTGCTGATGTCTCAGTTGGACGGGGTGTGTGATATGACGGCGAGAAAGGATGCCGCGGGGCGCCGCCGCTTCAGCATGACGGAAGCTCATTATCACGTGGTGCTGGGCGGTGGGCAATATGTGATGGTGCGCCATATCCACGCATGGCGTCCCCCAACTGACGTGATCGAGGATGAGGGGCGTCTGTACGTGATCGTTGAGATCGCAGGGATGAGCGAGGCGGATTTCACTATCACCATTGCGGGGCAGCGTCTGATCATCGCAGGGAGCCGCCCCGTGCAGCAGCACCTCCGCTCCGAGCTGCGCCTGGCATTCCATCAGCTTGAGATCAACTATGGCGAGTTCCGCACCGAGGTGATGCTGCCCTGGGTGGTTAATGAGGATGAGGTGGCCGCGCATTACGAGGATGGTTTTCTGACGATTGTCCTCCCGCGCCTGCATCGGCGCAGCCGCGAGGATGTGAGTGAGTAGCGGCCTGTGCCTGACCTCCTGAGCGAGGATAGCGGTATGATGATGGCGAGTTCTGACGACATGGACTGGAATGATCCGCTTGATGATCTGCTGTCTGCTGCGGTGATCAAGGGGGAAAAAGATCGGCGAACAGAGGGGAAGCAGCAGGCGGATGACGAGGAGCTGCACATCCCTGAGGTGCTGCCGATCCTGCCGCTGCGCGGCCTGGTGGTCTACCCTCTGACCGCTGTCCCGCTTCTGGTCGGCCAGCCGCGCTCGATCCGGCTGGTGGATGACGTGGTCACGGGGGATCGACTGGTGGGGCTGGTCACCAGCCATGACCCGGAGAATGAAACCCCCGGCCCGGATGAAATCCATCGGATAGGCACAGCGGCGGTGATTCACCGTCTGTTTCGCGCGCCGGATGGCACGATCCGCCTGCTGGTGCAGGGGCTGGCCCGCATCAAGATCGAAGAGTACACCACCACGGAGCCGTACCTCAAGGCCCGCGTCTCCCGCCACCCGGAGATTGTGGAGGAGAGTCTGGAGGTGGAGGCGCTGATGCGCAACATCAGCGACCAGTTCCGCCAGTTTGGTGAGCTGGTGCCCAGCATCCCGGAAGAGTTGCTGGCGGCGGCGCTCAGCATCGAAGACCCGCTGCAGCTCGCCTATTCGGTGGCGACGTACATCCGCATCGATTTGGAGGATGCCCAGCAGATTCTGGAGACCGATCACGTCGCCGACAAGCTGCGCAAGCTGATGACGCTGCTGAGCAAAGAGGTCGAGGTATTGGAGCTGGGGCGCAAGATACAGGCCGATGCCCAGTCCGAGATCGACAAGGTACAACGCGAGTACTATTTGCGCGAGCAGCTCAAGGCCATCCAGCGTGAGCTTGGCGAGAGTGACGAGACCCAGATCGAGGTGGAGGAGTTCCGCAAGAAGATCGACGCGCTGGAATTGCCTGAGGAGGTGGATCGCGAGGCGCGCCGTGAGCTGGACCGCCTCTCCAAGCTGCCCACCGCCGCTGCCGAATATGGTGTGATCCGCACCTACCTGGACTGGATCACCTCGCTGCCGTGGAATATCTCCACGCCCGACAATCTGGACATTGAGCACGCCCGCAACGTGCTGGAGGAAGATCACTACGGCCTGGAGGATATCAAGGAACGCATCCTTGAGTTCCTGGCCGTGCGCAAACTGCGCCGCGAGCGCGGCGGCGAGGCCCCGCGTGAGCCGGTGGATTACATCCGCCGCGAGCGTGAGGGGGTCATCCTGTGCTTTGTGGGGCCGCCGGGTGTGGGCAAGACCTCGCTGGGGGCGTCCATTGCGCGGGCGATGGGGCGCAAGTTTATGCGGATGAGCCTGGGCGGTGTGCGCGACGAAGCCGAGATCCGTGGCCACCGCCGTACCTATATCGGCGCGATGCCGGGTCGCATCATCCAGGCGTTGCGCCGGGTGGGCAGCCGCAACCCGATCATCATGCTGGACGAGATCGACAAGCTGGGCATGGACTTCCGTGGCGATCCGGCCTCGGCACTGCTCGAGGTGCTGGATCCGGAGCAGAACGTTGAGTTCCGCGATCACTACCTGGATGTGCCCTTCGATCTCTCGCAGGTGATGTTCATCACCACAGCTAACATGCTGGAGACCATCCCTGCCCCACTGCGTGACCGAATGGAAATCCTGCAACTTTCGGGCTACACTGAGAAGGAGAAAATCGCGATCGCCCAGCAGTACCTGGTGCCGCGCCAGATCCGCGAGAACGGCCTGACCCCGGAGGAAATCAGCTTTACCGATGAAGCCCTGCGGGTGATCATCCGCGACTACACGCGAGAGGCGGGCGTGCGCAACCTGGAGCGTGAGATCGCAGGCGTGTGTCGCAAAATCGTCACACGCATTGCCGAGGGCAAAGCCCAGTCGGTGCAAATCGGGCCGGATCAGGTGCGCGAGTTCCTGGGCAAACCCAAGTTCCACTACATGACCGAGGTGGAGGAGCGCACCAACCTGCCCGGAGTGGCCACCGGCCTGGTGTGGACACCCGTGGGGGGCGATGTGGTGTTCATCGAGGCGGCGCAGATGCCCGGCAGCAAGGGCTTCATCCTTACCGGCCAGCTTGGCGACGTGATGCAGGAGAGCGCCCGCGCCGCCCTGAGCTATGTGCGATCGCGGCTGCCCGCCCTGGGGGTAGATGAGAGCTGGTTTGAGAAGCACGATATCCACCTGCACGTGCCCACCGGGGCAGTCCCCAAAGATGGACCGTCGGCGGGCATCACCATGGCTACTGCACTGGTATCGCTGGCGACAGGCCGCCCGGTGCGCGGCAACCTGGCGATGACCGGTGAGATCACGCTGCGCGGCCAGGTGCTGCCGGTGGGCGGTATCAAAGAGAAGGTGCTGGCGGCCCACCGCTTCGGCCTGGAGATCATCATCCTGCCCCGCAAGAACGAGGGCGATCTGGATGAGATCCCGGAGGAAGTGCGCAAAGCCATGACCTTCATCCTGGTTTCACGCATGGATGAGGTACTGGAGAACGCCTTTGAGGAACCGATCCTGATCGGCAACAGTGATGGCTTTGAGCCTGCCAGCGGGGAAAAGAGCACCCGGAAGAGAAAACCGATAAAGGAGAAAGAAACAGCTCGTGCCCAAGGTAATGATAGTTGATGACGACCGCACCACTGTTAATCTGCTGAGCGTGTTGCTGGAAATGGATGGCTTTGAGGTGGTGACGGTTCCGGATGGCGGTATGGCAGTCAGCCAGGCCCCCGTGGTTCGCCCGGATGTCTTTCTGGTGGATTACAACCTGTCTGACGTGATTGGTACCGAGTGTGTCCGGATGATCCGCTCACTTGAGGGGTTCGGCACCACCCCGATCATTGTGTCCTCCGGCTTGAGCCGGGAGAGCGAGGCGCTGGCCAGCGGGGCGGATTTCTTCTTGGAGAAGCCGTTTGACCCCCAGGTGCTGGTTACCAAGCTTAAGGAGATGTTGGGGCTGGCATGATGGGCAGGCGGTTATTGATACGTACATTTACAAAACGGAAGGATGGCATGTTGATCAGTGAGCAGCAAAGATAAACGCTCCCGACGGCAATGGTACAGGATGGATTTGCACATCCACACGCCCGGGTCCAGCGATTATCACCAGGAGGGGGTATCGTATCTGGATATTCTGCAGCAGGCGGAGCGCCGCGGCCTGGATATTATCGCCTTTACGGACCATAACACGCTGCGCGGTTACCGCCAGATGATGGAGGAGATTGGCCAGCTTGCCTGGCTTGAGGAGACCAGGCGCATTAACCCGGATGAGCAGCAGCGGCTGAGCGAGTACCGCCGCTTATTTGAGAAGATGCTGATCCTGCCGGGATTTGAGTTTACCGCAATGCTGGGATTTCACATCCTGGGGGTCTTCGCACCCAGTACCGGGGTGCGCCAGCTTGAGCATCTGCTGCTCGATTTGAACGTGCCCCCCCATCTGCTGGATGCCGGTGAGACGAATATCGGTGCAACGGCGGACGTGCTGACGGCTTACCAGGCGATTCACAATGCCGGCGGCATCGTCATTGCGGCCCACGCTAACTCCACCAACGGTGTGGCGATGTTTGGGCTGCCGATGGGTGGCCAGACGCGCATCGCCTACACGCAGGATATGCATCTCCACGCGCTGGAGGTGACCGATCTAGACCGCCGCGGGCGGCGCACCACCCAGCGCTTTTTTGATGGGTCCAAGCCGGAGTACTCGCGCCCGATGCGCTGCATTCAGGGGTCTGATGCGCACCGCCTGGAGCGCGACTCGCGCAACCCCAAGCAGCTTGGAGTCGGTGACCGCGTCACCGAGATTCAGCTCGATGAGCTGAGCTTCGCCAGCCTGTATGAGGTGCTGACCGGCAGCGACTTCGCGCGGACCCGGCCTTATCGAGGGCGGACAGCGACTCCCTATGATCATGTGCAGGCAGCTCGTCAGGAAGGCCCCTCGATCGTCCAGGACTTCCATGAGAGCATGACCACACGCGGCGGGCGGCTGTATGCCATCATCGCGGATATCTGCGCCTTTGCCAACACCAACGGCGGCACGCTGTATATTGGTGTTGGCCCCGATCCCAAACAGCCGCCGATAGGTGTCAAGGATATCACGGGGTCAGTGGAGCAGCTCCGCAAGGAGATCGAGCGCCGCATCACCCCGCCCATCAGGGTAGAGGTTGATGTGCTTCAGACCGGCGATGTGCCGGTGATCCGCGTCCAGGTCCCGGCGGGGGGCGAGCCGCCGTATGCTATCGACGACAACAAGATATACGTCCGCGATGATACCGAGACCAGCCTGGCGGTTCGGGATGAGATCGTGCAGCTGGTGCTGCGAGGCCACCCGGTCAGCCCGCCGCCCGCTGCCGAGTTGGAACCGGTGGAGCCGCCGCCTGCCAGCATAGCAGCCTCGACCGAGGAGACGCCACACCTCCCTGTAGAACCACCTCGCACGGGTGTCGAGGTGGTTTCCAGCGAGAAGCGCAATGACGTGATGTATCATGCGGTGCGCGATCTGCGAAATGGCAACATCGTGCGCAGCGTCACGCGCAAATCAGCGCGCAAGCTGTGGCACTATGCGATCACCCAGGTGGAGGACAACGCGGTAGACCCGCGCAAGCTGCGCTGGCATGGCGATATCGCGTTGATCACCACATACACCCGCGGCGGTAAGACTCGCTATGATCTGGCGCAGCGCATCAATGGCAAGACGGTCATTTATTACGGGGTGACCGAAGACGGCATCCAGGACGCACCACATGCCGCCTGGCGTGAGTTGCTTGGCCTGGAGGAGGATGAGGACTGAGCGCGCGGTAAAACGGACTGGCGCGAGTGAGGAGCGGCTGCTCTTGCATAAAAGGGCGGCCGCTCGTTTTGATCCTCTTGCCCCCTGCACAGCATGGACTTACACTAAGGGGGATTCCTCAACCTCATCAAGGAGGCTCCTACCCACTATGAAAACCTGGCAGAAGATCGCCTACGCAGCCGGCTCCCTGGGGACCGCCCTTTCGTATCAGGCTTTTGTCAACCGTATCCAGTTCCTGTACATCGACGAATTGAAGCTCAGCGCGGGCGTGATCGCCACCATCTGGTTTTTCTACGGCCTGTGGAACGCCATCAACGACCCGCTGATGGGCCAGCTCAGCGATAATACCCGCTCGCGCTTTGGGCGGCGCATCCCATATATCATGTTCGCCACCCTGCCGATGGTGGCGTTCTTTATCGCCATGTGGCTGCCCCCGCGCGCGGCCCCGGCCCTGGTGCTGTTTTTCTGGTTTGGCGTGATGGTGTTCATCTTCGATACGCTGTGGACGCTGGTGGTGATCGCGTGGACGGCGCTGTTCCCGGAGATGGTCTCAGACCTGAACGAGCGCGCCGTCATCTCAGGCTGGCGGCAGGTGTTCAGCGTGATCGGCCTGATCTTTGCCCTGGCGTTGACGCCGATAGTGGTCGATCAGATCGGCTGGACCGGCATGGCGCTGGCCTTCGGCGCGGTGACGCTGATCTCGTTCTGGGTGTCGCTGCTGGGCAGCCGTGAGGACCCGGCAGTACATCGTGGGGAGAAGGGCCTGCCGCTGCTGCAGGCGCTCAAGGCCAGCCTGGAGAGCGTCAGCTTCCGCTGGTTCCTGCTGGCCAACACCGCCGTGCAGTTCATGTTCACAGTGATGGTGGCCGCGCTGCCGTTCTATGCCAAATACGCGGTGCAGCTCCGTGATATCCCCGGCGGGCTGGATGCCGCCACCCAGGAGTCGCTGCTGCTGGGAGTGCCGTTTCTGCTCTCCGTGCCGGCCTTTGCGGTGTGGACGAAGATCACACAGCGGGTCGGCTCGCGGCAGGCATTGATCTATGCGGCGCTGGCCTTTCTGCCGGGGCTGATTGTGGCATTCTTCTCGCCGAGCTTCTTCGTCACGCTGATCGGCACAACTCTGCTGGTGCTGGGGCTGCCCGGCCTGCTGATGATCACCGACCTGCTGATCTCGGATGTGATCGACGAGGACGAGCTGAACGTGGGTCACCGCCGCGAGGGGATGTATTTCGGTATGAATGGCGCGATTATCCGGCTGGCCTTCTCGGCGCAGGCGCTACTGCTGTTCGCTGTGACACGCATCACCGGCTATGACCCCGCGCTGGCTGTCCAGCCGCCCGCGGTGGAGTGGGGCTTCCGCTTCTTGATGGCTGGCGGCCCGGCGCTGGGTGTGCTGGTGACGGTGCTGGCCATGCGTGCCTATCCGCTGCACGGCCAGCGGCTGACGGAGATGCGAGCAGCGCTGGCGGCGCGTCACGCGAGGCACGGGACGCCCGCCGCGGATTAGCCTCGACCCGCAGGGGGCACAGATGCAGGGGAGAGAGGGCGGGCCGGGGCGCCGCACAGGGCGATTCCGGCGTGGCATCCGATGGGGGCGGGTGCTGCGGCTGACCGTGTTCGCCCTGGCCGCGCTGGCTGCCGCCGGGGTGATCATCACCGGGGTGTTGGCCTGGGCGTATTCATGGGTCGTGCTCAATCCGGGCTGCCAGGGGCCGCGTGAGAGCCTGGCGGCGCTGGGATACCCCGCTGAGCCGGTGACCTTCGCCTCGCGGCAGGGATACGCGCTGCGCGGCTGGTACTCGCCCGGCGGCGCTTACCCGGAGATCGCCATCGTGGTGCTGCCGGGGCACGCGGGCAACACGTTCTACGCGCTGGGCGACGCTGCCATGCTGGCCAGGGCCGGGTTCAGCACGCTGGTATACGAGCACCGGAGCTGTGCCGACCCCTCGCTGACGGCCAGCACCGGTTACTACGAGGCCGATGATCTGCTGGGCGCGGTGGATTACCTGCACACCCGCCCCGATGTGCTGCACATCGGCGTGCTGGGCTTTTCGGAGGGCGGCACGGCGTCGCTGCTGGCTGCCTCTCGCGAGCCTGCGCTGGAGGTCATCGTGGCGCAGGGCGGATATGCTGATCTGCGCGATGACCTGCTCGACCCCGCCGTCGCTCTCCCCCCTTATGACCGGTTCCTGCGCCGTCTGATCGTGGTGGCGATGTCGGTTCAGCTTGGCGTGCCCGCGCGGAATGCCAGCCCGGTGGCCGTGATCGACCGGATCAGCCCCCGACCGATCCTGCTGGTATACGGGGAATATGAGGCACGCAATGGCGAGCTGCTGCTGGCGGCGGCAGGCGAGAACGCCGAGCTGTGGATCGTACCGGGGGCCGGGCATGGAGGCTATCACCTTGCCGCGCCGGGCGAGTACGAACAGCGCATGGTGGAGTTCTTCACCCGCGCGTTTGGGCTGGAGGATGCCGGGCTTCCCCCGGCGGGCGGAATGGGGTAGACTCTGCCGCATGCGCAACACTGTCTCACTCTCACTGCTGCTCGTGCTCAGTGCGCTGATCCTGTCGGGCTGTCTGGTGGAAGCACCCGCTGCGCCTACGGAGACGCCCTTTGCGTTTGTGACTGCCACCCCGCGCCCCACCAGCACCTCCACACCGGTGGCGACGGCCACGCTGACGCCCACCCCGCTGATGCCCTTCCTGGGCGAGCCAGGCACCGCGGTGCCGACCTTCGGCCCCAGCCCAACGCCCAGCCCGATGGCCACGTCGACCATCCCCGGCGTCAGCGGGCATCCCTGCCCGCACCGTCTGACGGGTGACTTCCTGCGGGTGTATGTTCGTGAGCCGGGCATCGAGCTGTCGATGGGCTGCCCGACCAACCGGGATGCCGAGATGCCGATCCAGCTCTGGCCGGTGACGGTGCGCTATCAGCCCTTTGAGCGCGGCCTGATGCTGTGGCTCTCAAACCGGGGGTGGGAGGAGGCCAGCGTGGTGTATGTGCTGCGCCAGGATCAGATTTACGCGCGCTACCCGGATCGCTTCAACCCGCAGGCTCCGCTCACCGCGACGCCCCCCTCTGGCGCCACCCCTGCCAGCCCGCAGCTCAACCCACCGCCGGGGCTGTCCGTGCCGTCGGGGGCGCTGGGCTATCTGTGGCTGAACGAGCCTGCCGTCTATGAGCAGCTCGGCTTCGCCACCGGCCCGGTGACCGTGGTGGAGACGGAGATGCTGATGCTGGAATACGGAGAGCTGCTGCGTATGCCCGGCCTGGGGGTGATGCTGGCCTTCAAGCAGGGCAACCCCGGCACCTGGGCCGAATACGCCCTGCCCTGATCAGCCTCTCTCTCCGCCCGCCAATGGGCAAACAGGCCGTGGTAAGATGCCGCGGCCTGCTGCTTGTTAGCGAGCGTGATGATCAGCCGCGCTCGTTGGGCGGCAGCTTCGATTTGTCATCCGGGGTGCCGGGCGCGGGGGTAGGGGGCTGCGGCGGTGGGTCGACGCTGACCCCCGGCGGCAGGATCGAGCGGTAACTGCCCTCAACAACCGGGCCTTTGGGTTTGGGTGCGGCGGCCTTTGAGACCGTGTCGGAGGCGCTCTGCGCAGCATCCTTGACCGTCTCGGCGGCGCTGGCCATGAACTTCTTGATGCCGGTCCACACGGTGCCGGTGACGAACTGATCGGCCTTGCCGAGCAGGTTCTCCATCACCTGCAGCACGTCGTCATCGCCATCCCAGTACGCGCGCAGCTTGTCGGCTCCGGCGCCGCCCATCACTTTGAGGACGCGGTTGAGCGCCAGCACGCCCACGATGGCGTCATCGATCAGGCCGGCGGGGCCGAGTACGGCCTCCGGCATCAGGTCAACAGGGATGATGATATAGGCTGAGGCGGCGGCGACCTCCGCCTTAAGTTGCGGGGAGACCTGCGGGTCGGTCATCAGGCGGACCAGCAGGGCCATGATGTCGGGTACGAGCAGGATGTACTTGGTGACTTCCTTGCCCGCCCCGGCGCCCTGGGCCCAGGTGACGATCTTGCCGCGCACACGCTGATAGAAATCCTCAGCCTGGGCTACACTGAACTCATCCACCTTTTTGGGGATCTGTGGCATCACCGGCTGCGGCTGGGTGGCCGGTGGTTTATCGATATCGAGATAGTCGTAGTTCAGGCCGCGGATCGGCTCAGAACCCCAGTTCGGGGGGGGTTGGCTTGTGCTGCCTTGATCGCTCACGTCACACACTCCCTCTCTTGCTTGCTCTACGTTCTATTACGCAGAAAGCGGGCTGCGGTTGCAGGGCCGTGTGGCCCCTGTCTCCCCAGTATACGCGATCCGGCGCGGCGCTGCGCTTCCTGCGCCGGTGAGCCCCTGCTATAATGAGGTCGATGACACTGCCCTCGCAAACAAGGAGACGGCCATGAACTTCGCACTCACCGACGAGCAGCGCATGTATCGGTCTGCCGTGCGCAGCTTTGTTGAGAATGAGATCCGCCCCTATGCCGCTGAGATCGATGAGAAGCAGGAGCTGCACTGGGAGGCCATCGCCAGAATGCCCGATCTGGGGCTGACCGGGCTACAGGTGCCGGAGGAGTACGGGGGGGCCGGGCTGGATGCCGTGAGCGCGGCAATCGCGCTGGAGGAGCTGGCTCGCGGTGATGGCAGCACCGCGCTGGCCGTTGCGGCGCACAACGGGCTGTGCTGCTATCCAATCACCCGCTGGGGGACGCCTGAGCAGAAGCAGCGCTATTTACCGGAGCTGACGAGCGGGAGGGTGCTGGGGGCGCTGGCGCTGACGGAACCGGATGCTGGATCGGACCTGGTGGGTGGGGTGCGCACCTCAGCCGTTCGAGACGGGGATACCTGGGTGCTGAACGGCGAGAAGACGTGGATCACCAATGCGCCGACCGCCCCTGTGGTGGTGGTGCTGGCCCGCACCACGCCGCAGGCGGAGAAGCCGTCGCATGGGCTGAGCATGATCCTGGTGGAGAAGGGGACGCCCGGCTTCCGCGTGGACCCGCCGATCTCCAAGCTGGGGGTGCGCGGATCGCACAGCTCCCCGCTCAGCTTTCAGGATGCGCGTGTGCCGATCGGGAATCTGCTGGGCGTCGAGGGGCGCGGCCTGCACCAGACGCTGGAGACGCTCGACGGCGGGCGAATCGGCATCGCGGCGGTGAGCGTGGGGCTGGCCCAGGCGGCCCTGGAGGCGGCGGTATCCTACGTGCGTGAGCGTCGGGCGTTCGGCGCCCGGCTGGCCGACCTGGCGGGCGTGCAGATGCGCATCGCGGATATGGCGACCGAGGTCGAGGCGGCGCGGCTGCTGACGTATTACGCCGCCTGGCTCAAGGATCAGGGCAAATCGATCACGCAGGTGGCGGGCATGGCCAAACTCAAGGCGTCAGAGGTGGCCGAGCAGGTGGCCTATTACGCCATCCAGCTTCACGGTGGCTATGGTTACAGCACTGAATACCCGGTGGAGCGCATCTACCGCGACCAGCGGCTGATGAGCATCGGGGAGGGGGCCAACGATGTGCTGCGCGGCGTGATCGCCCGACGTGTGCTGGGCGACTAGAACAGGCAAAGCATCAGGGCGGGGGCTGCTGTGAACAGCCTCTCCGCCCTGAGGTAGTCGGCGCTGCCGTGCCTGGCTTACCCCCGGAACTTCTCGCGCAGGATGTCGATCAGTGTGGGGGACCCGATGGGCTGCAGCTCATAGCGCACACGCTCCATTGGCAGGCGCACGGTGATCACACGACGCAGGTCGATCGGGGTGGCTGCGATCACCAGGTCGGCGTCGGAGCCGTTGATGGTCTGTTCCAGCTCGGCCATCTGGCGTGCCCCGTAGCCCATGGCAGGCAGCACCCTGCCGGTGGTGGGGTATTTGGCGTAGGTGTCGATGATCGACCCGACGGCGAACGGGCGCGGGTCGATGATCTCCGCTGCGCCAAACCGCTGCGCCGCGACCACGCCGGCGCCGTAGGCCATCTCGCCGTGGGTCAGGGTGGGGCCGTCTTCCACAACCAGCACGCGCTTGCCCCGGATCGCCTCCGGGTGGTCCACGAAGATCGGCGAGGCAGCCTCCACCACCCTGGCGCGGGGCGCGAGGGCGCGTACATTCTCATACACTGTCAGCACATCAGCATGATCGGCGGTCTCGATCTTGTTGATCACCACCACATCGGCCATGCGCAGGTTGGCCTCGCCGGGATGGTAGCGCATCTCATGGCCGGGGCGGTGTGGATCGACGATCACGATGTGCAGGTCAGATACAAGGAAGGGCAGGTCGTTGTTGCCGCCGTCCCACAGGATGATGTCGGCCTCTTTCTCCGCCTCGCGCAGGATGGCCTCGTAATCGACCCCGGCGAAGACCACCACGCCGCGGTCGATGTGCGGCTCGTACTCCTCGCGTTCCTCAATGGTGCAGTCGTTCCTGTCGAGGTCGTCGTAGCTGGCGAAGCGCTGCACGCGCTGTTTCACCAGGTCACCGTAAGGCATTGGATGGCGGATGGCCACCACCTTGAAGCCCAGTGACTGCAGCGCATTGGCCACGTGGCGGGTTGTCTGGCTTTTGCCGCTGCCGGTGCGCACCGCGCCGATCGACACGACGGGCTTGCTGCTTCTGATACGAGTAGCCCCGGCCCCCAGCAGCTTGAAGTTGGCCCCGGCGGCCAGCACCATCGATGCGCGGTGCATCACGTACTCATGCGGCACGTCACTATAAGCGAACACCACCTCATCGACGCTCAGCTCGTGGATCAGCCTGACGAGATCGGCCTCGTCATAGATCGGCACACCGTCAGGGTAAAGGCTACCCGCCAGCTCTGCCGGGTAGCGCCGTCCCTCGATGCCGGGGATCTGGGTGGCGGTGAAGGCCACGACCTCAAAAGCATTGTTATCACGGTACACCAGGTTGAAGTTGTGGAAGTCGCGTCCGGCGGCTCCCATGATCAAGACTCGCGTTCGAGACATGCACACACTCCTTGGATGTTTATGTTGATCGAGCGTTGGCGCTTCCGCAGGCCTCAGGCGATGGCCGCCAGCACGATGCTGACCAGGTACAGCACTATCAATGGTGCGGCGACAATGCCCATATTGACCGGGTCGGGCGTGGGGGTGACCAGTGCGGCCAGCACGGCGATCAGCACGATGGCGATGCGCCAGTTGCTCAGCAGCATCCGCGCGTTGATGATGCGCAGCCGGGCCAGTACAAAGCTGATCAGGGGCATCTCAAAACTGAGGCCCACCCACAGCAGGACGTTAGTGACGAACTTGACGTAGTTCTCCAGGGTGGGGGTGGCTTCGAAGCCCAGGAAGCCCACCAGGAACGGCACTGCCACTGGCAGCATGACGATGTAAGCGAATAGCACCCCGGCCAGGAACAGCAGCATACCGAATGGGAACAGCAGGTAGAACATGCGCTGCTCGTTGCGCTTAAGACCAGCCGCCACGAAGATCCAGAGCTGGGCCAGCACAAATGGTGAGGCCAGGATAATGCCCAGCACCAGCGCCACCCGGAAAGTGACAGCGAACGGCTCTGTCACACCGATCGCGATCAGCTCCTCCACCCCGCCGATCGGTTCGGCCAGCAGGATCAGCACCTGGCGCGACAGGGCCGCTGCTGCTGCTGTGCCGACGCCGATCGCGATCAGGCTGATGATCAGCCGTTTCCGCAGTTCGATGATGTGTGGCATGATCGACGCAGGGTTCTCGAACAAAGCGCCGAGGTCGGCGTCCTCGTCGACAGGCCCCCGCATCACATGCCGGTTGCGGACGAGCGCGATCAGGGCGGCGCCAGTGCTGACCACCATCACAGAAAGGATCAGCGCCGCCTCCGTGCTGATCGGAAGGCGCGGCAGCCGCGAGAGCAGGCCGAGCACATCAGGCATCCGGGTGCTCCTCATCCGCTGCGTTGAAGTCGATGATATCGCCGGGACCACCCGGTTCCTCACCTGCCGGGGGTGTGACACCGGGGCGAGGCCGCGCTGGCCGGTGAGTGGTGCCCGCCACGGCGTTCTGGATGCCCCAGGGGTCCTCAATGATCTCACGCACATCGGGCGGTGGGGCAGGGGGCGTCACGGGGGTGCGGTCGATGCGGGCGCTCTCGTCGATCTCGCTCAGGGTGCGCTGCAGCTCAGCCTGGGCCTCCTCCAGCTCGGCCATGCGAACCAGGGTGGTGGGCAGGTTGCGCATCGCCCTGGTGATGTCGTTGAACTCGCGCCACCAGGTCGATCGCACCACGCCGCGCAGGAAACGGCCCGCTTTCAGGGCGAGGTCTTGCGAGCGTTCCGGGCCGATCAGCACAAAGCTGAGCAGGGCCAGGATGATCAGCTCAGGTAGTCCCAGGCCGCAAACAGTGTCCACAGGCTGCCCACTCTGCTCCCCGTCTACACAACGCTCATGATGCCGGGCCGACAGGGGCAGCCGGCACATCATCGACGCCGTCTGCCTCATCGGCAGGCGAGTTGGCCTGGTCAAGCCCCTCAAGCGCGGTCAGCGAGCCGAGCACACCGTTAATGAACCGCGGCGCGCTGTCGCTGCCGAATATCTTGGCCAGCTCAACGGCCTCGTTAATGGCGACCTTGAGCGGCACACTGCGGCTGATAGTCAGCTCATAGATAGCGATGCGCAGGATATTGCGGTCGATGATCGCCATTTGCTCAACCGGCCAGTCCGGGGCGTGGAGGTGAATCTGCCCATCAAGGCGGGCGCGGTGCTCAAGGACGCCAAACACCACCTCGCGCACAAAGACCTCGCCCTGCTCGTCAAGGGGGTATTCCTCCGGGCGCTCGCCCCTGAGGCGTGCCCGGCGGGACTGCGCACGGGTGAGCCGCTGCTGGCCGTTGGCCTGCTCTTTCTCCAGGCGTGTCCGCTCGAGCCGCTCCTCCTCCAGCCGGGTGGCCAGCACGGTGTCGGCATCGTGGGCGGCGCTGTCGATCTCGTACAGCACCTGAAGTGCCACGCTGCGTGCCTTACGGCGGCGTAGAACCTTGTCGCTCATCGGCCTGCCAGAGGAGTGTTTCTCATCTCCGCGATGATTACGATATGTGCGGCTCGCCGGGAGCATCGTAATCCACGTCTTCGATATGGATGTTGACCCGCGAGACCTGCATACCAACCAGCTCCTCGATGGAGCGTTTGACGTTGCGCTGTACAGCCTGGGCGACCGCCTGCATGGGTTTGCCCGGCTTCAGCACCAGGTACAGATCGACGGCCACCATGCGGTCGGTGATCTCCAGGATCACACCGCCTGCCATGGGGTTGCCGCGTAGCAGCCGACCCACATCCACCGGGATGGTGCCCATATAGGCCACCCCTTCCTCCGCAAGGGCCGCCTGCCGGGCGATCGTGATCAGCACACTTGGCGCAATCGTGATGGTATCCTGTGGTTTCATCACCTGTCCTCTCCGTTAGCCCATAACCATGCCGCCATCGACCGAGAGCACCTGCCCGGTGATGTACGACGCCTCATCAGAGGCCAGGAAGGCGACAGCATATGCCACTTCCTCAGGCGTGCCCCAGCGGCCCAGCGGGATCGCCCCCAGCGAGGCCTGTTTGATCTCCTCTGGCACCGACTCGGTGAGATCGGTGGGGACAAAGCCGGGCGCAACCGCGTTGACGGTGATGCCACGCGAAGCCACCTCGCGGGCTAACGCTCTGGTGAAGCCGATCAGCCCGGCTTTGCTGGCGCTGTAGTTGGTTTGCCCGGCGTTGCCCGCGATGCCCGCCACCGAGCTGATGTTGATGATGCGCCCGTAACGTTTGCGCATCATCTGGCGCACCGCTGCTTTGGAGCAGTTGAAGGCGCTTTTCATGTTAGTGGTGATCACGCTGTCCCAGTCATCCTCAGACATCATCATGATCAGCGTGTCACGCGTGATCCCGGCGTTGTTCACCAGGATGTCGATCGCGCCGTGGCGTGCGACGGTCTCCTTGATTAGCGCCTCGGCCTGGCGGAAATCGCTCACATCGCTCTGGATCGCCTCGGCGCTGCCACCCTCAGCCTTGATCGCTGCCACCACCCCGGCGGCAGCCGCGCTGTTGCTGTGGTAGTTCACGATCACGGTGGCCCCTCGCCGCGCCAGCTCCAGGGCAATGGCCCTGCCAATGCCGCGCGATCCGCCGGTGACCACCGCCACTTTCCCATCGAGACGGCTCATCCTGGCCTCCCTCAGGTCGCTGCCCGCGTGTTATCTTGAAGCGGGGCGATTGTACCACCCCACGATGCGATGTTCAACCCGGCCATCTCGTTCGGGGCAGGGGGCTGACCTCACTTCGCAGGGGGGCGCTGCTGGCGCACCAGACGTGCCACCGGTTCCCCAATCAGCGGATAGCGGTAATCCTCGCCGCGATAGGTGCGGGCAGCGGCTACCAGGCGGAGCACCAGGTAAGCCAGCAGAACGGCCATCATCCCGCAAGTCAGGACAACCATGCTGATGGCGAAGGTCTCTTCAGACCCGATCAGCGTGGGGATAAAAGCGACCAGCATAGCGATGCCCGTCCAGCCGATGCCCAGCACCATGGCGAACAGGTAAATGAGCAGGTCGGCGGCCAGCGCCTGGGCTGCCTGTATTCTGACATATTCCGACTCTTTGCCCTTGAGCAGCAGCACCAGCAGCGAGACGATCGACCCAACCCCGGTGATGAACCCGGCGTGGGCGATGGCGGCCATCAACCTCTCGTCCTGCTCCGGCGTGGTGCTTATGATCTCACTCATATCGGTTCCCTCCACCGTACAGCAAACACAGCCCTACCATCATACCACACCGCGGGAGGGATGGCCTCCCACCTTCCGGGGTGCCGGGGGGTGTTGCACATCATAGCGCGAGCGCCGCCTCGATGCCCTCCGGCGTGTCTACCACCAGGCCCAGCGCATCGCGGTCGATGCGCTTGAGCAGGCCGGTCAGTACATTCTTGCTGCCCAGCTCAATGAACGTGTCGATACCGAGGGCGCGCATAGCCTGCACGCTCTCCGTCCAGCGCACCATCGAGGTGAGCTGCGCCCCCAGGTCAGCGCGGATCTCATCCACCGTGCGCAGCGGAGCGGCGCTGACGTTGCCGATCACCGGCAGGATGGGCTTGTGGAAGGGCGTCGCCCGGAGCGCCTCGCGGAACTGCTCAGACACGCGGGCCATCAGGGGCGAGTGAGCGGCGATGCTCACCTCCAGGCGAACGACGCGCTTTGCGCCCACCCCGCTCGCTTTCTGCATGGCGGCCTCCAGCGCGTATTCGTCGCCTGCAATGACGATCTGGCCGGGGCAGTTGTCGTTGGCCACCACCACCACACCGCCTGTCTCGGCGGCTGCCTCGGCGCAGACCTGCTGCAGCGCCTCGAGGGTGAGGCCGAGGATGGCTGCCATGCCGCCGGGGCTGTACGTGCCGGCCTCGCGCATCAGCTCGCCGCGGCGCTGAACCAGCTTCAGCCCCTCCGGGAAGCTCATCGCACCGGCAGCGGTCAGCGCCGTCAGCTCACCCAGGCTGTGCCCGGCCATGAGCACCGGTTCAATGGGCGACTCAAGCGCCTCGTAGAGCGTGCGCAGGGCGGCGATGCCTGCGACATAGAGCGCAGGCTGGGCGTAATAAGTGTCGTTGAGCTGCTCTGCCGGGCCTTCAAAGCACAGGCGTGAGATCGCATAACCCAGCACGTCGTCCGCCTCCTGGAATGTCTGACGGGCCACGTGATACCGCCTGGCCAGATCGGCCCCCATCCCCACCGCCTGCGACCCCTGGCCGGGGAATACAAACGCCGTTCTCTGCGGGTCAAACATGATCTCACCTCATTGCTGCTATCCAGGGGGCTGCTGCCGTGCCCGGCCCATAAAGCAAAAGACCGCGCTCCAGCCGGAAACACGGTCTACGCGAGGGTGACATCGTCACACTCGGTGCGTGGCAGGCCTATTCTTCCACCTCAATGATGGTGCGGCCCCGGTACTTGCCGCATTTTTTGCAAACGCGATGCGGCATTTTCAGCTCACCACAGTTCTCGCACTCCACCAGCCGGGTGAGTGTGATCTGGTCGTGGAGCCGCCGGCGGTCACGCCTGCCCTTTGAGAGCTTACGTTTTGGCAGTGCGCCCATGCGCTTTAACTCCTGATGTCTGGCTCACAAATATCGTCCCGGCTGGTGCCGGGAGCGACACAGATTATATAGCAGGCAGGCGCTGCGGTCAAGGAAAGCCGCATACCTCATGCCCGGCGGCCTGCACCCCCATGCCGCACGGGCCAGCACCTGCCTGGCAGGCAAGCCCGTGTGAACAGCAGCCCGCGCTAGTCGCGGCGCGAGGAGATACGCTCGATTGGGCGCGGCTCGTCGGAAGTTTCCAGCGTGGCCGGCTTCTCAATCTCAGCGAGATCGGGCTGCCGGGGGGGCTGGCGGCGTATGGCCTCCTGCTGCATATGGGAGATGCCGTTACGCACGACGTTCAGGGTGCGCAGCAGGGCATCCTCCAGGTCGGAGAGCACATCCATCACGTATTGATCAGCATCACGGCGGATGGTATCGGCCTCGGCTCTGCTCTGTTCGATGATGCTGTTGGCACGCGCCTGGGCAGCCTGTGTGATGCTGTCGCGCTGGATCAGGGTCTCGCTTTTCTCGCGGGCCAGCTCACGGATGCGGGCGGCCTCCTCATTGGCCTGGGCGATGATGCGGTCGCGCTCACGCAGCACACGGCGCGCCTTCTCGATTTCCTCAGGGATCGAGATACGCATCTGGTCGATCAGCTCCAGTGCGCGCTGTTCATCCATCAGGGTATGCCCTGAGAAGGGGACTTTTCGCCCCGAGTTGATCAGCTCCTCCAAGCGGTCTACCAGGTGTTGGATGTCCACGGCTCGCCTCCTCTATTTGGGGGTAGTGTATGCCTTTTCGGCATTATGCGCCACTCGCGCGTGAGAGTGTATGCGACTAGTCTCTCAGCGAGACGATGTCGACGCTGTTAGATGCATCATCACCCATATTCTTAAATTTCGCAAGCAGGGCACGGTGAACAGGCGGCGGCACCATGCTGCTCACATCGCCACCCAGCGAGGCGATCTCGCGGATGGTGCTGCTGGCCAGATGCATGTGTTCCTCACTGGCGATGAGACAGACCACCTCCATCTCGGGGGCGAGCCGCCGGTTAGCCAGGGCCATGCGGAACTCAAGCTCAAAGTCGGAGAAGACGCGCAGGCCGCGCACGATGATGCGGGCGCCCACCTCACGGGCGAAATCGACGGTGAGGCCGCTGTAGGGCATCACTGTGATGTTGGGCGAGCCAGCGAGGGCCTCACGCGTCATCTGCAGGCGCTCTTCCAACGTGAACAAGGGCATCTTCACCGGCCTGCCGTGGTCGTAAACGCCAACAAAAACCCGGTCGAAGATCAGTGCGGCCCGCCTGGCGATGTCAACATGCCCGAAGTGAACGGGGTCGAAGGTGGCGGGGAAGATGGCTGTGCGCATGTGGCGGTCTCCAATCGTGGTGCAAACCGGGCTGTTAGCTGATATCGCCGGCGCCGTCAGGCGCAGCGGCTGTGATGCCAGCGACGTAATGGGCCAGCAGGTGATGCTCAGGCATCTCAAGTTGCGGATCGCGCTCGAAGATGGCGCGCGCCTCATGCTGGATCAGCTCGAGCAGGTGCGGGCTTGCCCGATCGAAGAACTGCATTGGGCCGAAGCCGCTTTGCTGAGTGCCCAGCAGATCGCCGGCGCCGCGCAGCTCCCAATCCTTCTCGGCCAGTTTGAAGCCATCGTTGGTCTGCTCCAGGATCGCCAGGCGCTCATCCTCAGCGGCCTCCAGGAAGGGCTTATCGGAGATCAGCAGGCAGTAGCTCTCATGCTCCCCCCGGCCCACGCGCCCGCGGAGCTGGTGAAGCTGGGCCAGCCCGAAGCGCGGCGCATTCTCGATCAGGATGACGCTGGCATTGGGCACATCGATACCCACCTCGATCACGGTGGTGCTGACCAGGATATCCAGCTCAGCGCGGTAGAAAGCCTCCATCACCGCGTCTTTCTCGTCCTGACCCATGCGCCCATGCAGCAGCCCCACCCGCAGATCGGGGAAGACGGTGGTTTGCAACCGCTCATACTCGGCCACAGCGGAGCGGGCGTCCAGCTTGTCGCTGTCCTCCACCAGCGGGCAGATGATGTAGGCCTGCCGCCCCTGATGCACCTGGGTACGCACAAAGCCGTAAGCCCGTTCGCGCTCTTTGGGCTGCAGCACGCGGGTCAGGATGGGCTGGCGGCCCGGCGGTAGCTCGTCGATGATGGTCAGGTCCAGGTCAGCGTAGAGCGTCAGCGCCAGGGTGCGCGGGATGGGCGTGGCCGTCATCACCAGCAGGTGCGGATTGCCGCTCCCGGCCTTCTCGCGCAGCATGGCCCGCTGTACTACGCCGAAGCGGTGCTGCTCGTCGATCACGGCCAGCGCCAGATGGGTGAATGAAACCCCCTGCTGGATCAGGGCGTGGGTGCCAATCACCACGTTGATCTCACCGCTGGCCAGGCCCGCGTACACCGCATCGCGCTCTGCCCCGCTGATTTTGCCGGTGAGCAGGGCCACACGCGCCTCCTCACCCAGCGGGCTGGCCCGCAGCACCTCGGCGACTTTCTTGAAGTGCTGCTCGGCCAGGATGGCAGTGGGGGCCATCAGAGCAGCCTGCTGGCCATTGGCGACGGCGGCACCTATCGCCAGGGCGGCGACGACCGTCTTGCCGCTGCCCACGTCACCCTGCAGCAGGCGGTTCATCGGCACATCGCGGGCGATGTCGCCCAGTATCTCATTGATGGCGCGGCGCTGGGCGCCGGTCAGCTCGAACGGCAGGCTGGACACGAACGCCTCCACCCAGCCCGGATCGACATAGAGCGGCGTGCCCCGGCGGCTCTGCCAGGTGTGCCGCGCGCGCAGCATCGCCATGTGCAGGATGAACAGCTCGTCAAAAGTCAGCCGGGCCAGCGCCGCCTCTTTGTCCTCCCAGCTGTCCGGGAAGTGGGCCTGCTGCACGGCGTCGTTGTAATCCATCAGGTCGGCACGCTCGCGGACGTGCAGCGGCAGGTAATCGGGGAGCAGGGGCGCCCATTCATCCACCACCGATTTCATCAGGCGGCGCATCTGCCGCCCGGAAAGCCCCTGCGTCAGCGGATAGACCGGCACGACACGGCCCGCGTGCAGCGACTCGCGATCCAGCGGTTCGATCTCCGGCGAGTTCATGGTCAGACGGCCCAGAAACTGCTCCACCCGGCCGCTGACCACGTAAGCCTCACCCTCCTCAAGCTGCTTCTCGATCCAGGGGTTGAACCAGTTCAGGCGGATGGCGGCGCTGTCATCGTTGAGGTAGGCCTCCACGCGTGAGCGCCCGTTCTTCATCTGCACCACTTTGATGCGCTCCAGCACGCCGATGATCGAGGTCTCCTCACCCAGGCGCAGGTCTTTGATCATCGTCATGCGGCTGTAATCGTCGTAGCGCCGGGGGAACAGGAACAACAGGTCGCGGATAGTGCGCACGCCCAGCCGCTCGAACTGCTCGGCACGTTTATCGCCCACCCCGCTGATCGTCTCAACAGGGCGGCCCAGGGCCTCCAGCACCTCCATGCCGGTGGTGACGGGCAGACGGTGGATGTATCCGCGCCGCTCGCGCACTGTGCGGGGCGGGGGGACGGTCTCAGTCTCGCCAGCGGTGAACTCGAACTCATCGAAGCCGGCGTCAACAGCCCCCTCGAATTCCGCAGCCTCCGGTGGGGCGCTCTCGAACTGCGGCGGCTCCGGTGCGTGTTGATCCAGGGCGGCGTCCCCGGCATAGGGATGCCGCTCGGGGAGGGGCAGGGCGATCTCCGGGGCAGGGGGATGAACCTCGGCATCAGGCTGCCCGCTGGCCAGTGCGATCAGCTCCTCAATATAGGCCGGGCGCCGGTCGGCGGGGATGGACTCATAGAGGCGCAGCCGCTCGCTGATCTCATCCACCAGCGCGTGGTGCTCCTCGGTTTGTGCCTGGCCGTGCGCCTCGCGTGACCAGTGGTATGCGAACCGTGCAAAGCCGCCGATGACGGCCTTGTTCTGGTATCCCTTCTGCTGTTCAAGCCGCAGTATCTTGATCAGTGTTTGTAGTGAAGAAGCCATAGTCTCCTGCTTGGCAGGATGAAAGTCAAACGGGATCAGCTTCGGGCTAGCAGAGCCGCCACCCCCAGCGCGCCCGGCCCGGCATGCACGCCGATTGCCGGGGTCACGTCGCTGATAACAGCGGGGCTGCCGCCCGGCAGGATGTCTTTGAAGCGCGTCACGAACTCGGCGGCGACATCCAGGGTGTTGGCATGCATCACAGCCAGCCGGTCCAGCGGGGCGAGCTCGCGCACGCGGCTGCTGAGCCGATCCACGGCCCGTGACCAGGTGCGGATGCGGTCCAAACCGGCGATCATCCCGTCGCGCACCTCGATGATCGGCTTGATGTTGAAGATCGTCGTCAGGCCCGCCTGCACCATGTTGATGCGCCCGCTGCGGGCGAGGTACTCAGTGGTATTCAGCACTGCATACAGCCTCACGCGCGACATCACATCCTGTATCGAGTGTAACACACCTTCCAGGGTTTCGCCTTTGCGTGCCGCCTGAGAGGCGGCCAGGGCGACCCACCCCGCGGCCATGCTGAGCTGGGCGGTGTCGACCACATGGATGCGCCCCCGGAACTCCTCGGCGGCCAGCCGGGCAGCGTTGTAGATGCCGCTCAGCCTGCTGGAGATGTGGACCGAGATGACCTGCCTGGCATGCTTCAATGCCTCCTCATAGGTCTCCATGAATGCGGCCGGGGAGGGGGCGGAAGTCAACGGATGGGCGGGCATGTGTGGCAGCCACTCGTAAAAGCGCTCACGCGTCATGTCGATCCCATCACGGTAAGACTCCTGCCCGATGTTGATCAGGGCCGGAACCACGCGGATATTGTGTTCCGCCGCGAGATCGGACGGGATGTCTGTTGCGCTGTCGGTCACAATTGCTATCATTCAAACCCCCGGTTGCACCGGGTAGAGCCGGTGCTCACTTGTGATGCCTTCTGTTTGCTTTACTTCGAGCAGGGGGTGGATGCGGCCCCGCTACTGCTCACCTTCCAGCACAACCATCCCCATCGCATCCGGGCCCAGATAGCTGGCGATCAGCGGATCGTACAGCATAAGCGGGTAGTTGGCTTCCTCGAACTCCAGCGCAAGCCGATCCTGAAGGATGCGGGTGCGCTCGGTGACGCGGAGGGTGTTCTGGAGGATGCACATCTTCTCGATCTCGGTGAACTCAGCGACGAACTCGATCATCTTGTCAATCGCCTGAACGTGCGTGCGGGCTTTCTCCATGGTGATCAGCTTGCCATCCTCCAGGGTGATCAGCGGCTTGATGTCCAGCATAGCGCCGATAATCGACTGGGTGGTGGCCAGCAGCCCGCTGCGCTGGATGTAGTCGAGCGTCTCCACATAGTAAACCGAGTAGAGGCGTGCTATGGCGCTACGGGTGATACGCACGAGGTCATCTGGCCTGGCGCCGTCCTCGACCGCCTCAGCCATGGCTTCCACCAGGTAGCCCAGCCCTGCTGAAGCCGTCTGAGAGTCGATCACAGTGATATCGCAGCGGCCCAGCAGGCCGGCGCAGGCCGCCTGAGCGTGGCGATAAGCCTCACTGAGCTGCTGGGAGTGCAGCACCACAAAGATCTGATCAGTGATACGGGTGAGCTGCTGATAGACCTCCTGGAATGCCTCAACAGTTGGCCCCTGTACGCGCAGCGGCGCGTTGTCGTGGCGCATGCGTTGCAGCACCTCCTCGGCGCTGATGTCCCTGCCGTCGAGATACATCCGGTCGCCGAAGAACACTCTGTTCGGCACCACCGTGATGTTGTACTCCTCGGCGAAGCGCCTGTTCTCAAAACGGGCGCTGCTGTCTGTAATGATGTGGACCTCGCCCACGCGATCCTCCGACGTCCCCCGTTGTGCTGCCTGAGCCGTTTATTCAACGCTCAGCACATAGTAGTAGTGCGCCTGCCCCCCATAGCGCAGCTCAATCTCGTGATCGGGGTAGATCTCCTGCAGGGTGGCAACCATCGCCTCCGCCTCGGCCTGCGAAACATCCTCACCGTAGTAGATGGTGATCAGCTCAAGCTCGGCGGCACCCATTGCCTCAAGCAGTTTGAGCGTCACCTCCGGCACGCTGTCCCCCGCCACTTTCAGCACGTCATTATGCAGCCCGATAGCCTGACCCTTGCGCACTTTGACGCCGTTGACCTTGGCATTGCGAGTAGCGATGGTAACCTCCCCGGTCTCGACAAGGCCACTGGATTCCGTCATGGCCTTCACTACGGTGTCTATGTCCCCGTGGCTGTCCAGGGCCAGCAGGGCGGCGATGCCCTGCGGGATGGTGCTGGTGGGGATCATACGCACGTCTTTGTCGGGTACCTGCCCGGCTGCTGCGGCAGCGGCCATGTGGATGTTCTTGTTGTTGGGCAGGATGACGACCTTATCGGTGGGCAGGCTGCTCACCGCCTCTATGATCTGCGCGGTGCTGGGGTTCATAGTCTGGCCGCCCTCAATCACGGCCCCGGCCCCCAGGCTGTAAAAGATATTCCTGAATCCCCTGCCGGGGGCGACCGTCACCACAGCCACACTGCCGGGAGCAATGGCTGGCGGCTCGACCTCGGCCATCTCCGCCGGCTGTGAGTTTGACCCGGCGGCAAACTCATGGTACTGGGCCTGCATGTTCTCGACCACCACGTCCAGGAGCTGGCCGCGGGCCGCCCCGTAGCTGATCGGGATGCCGGGGTCGACCACGTGGATGTGCACCTTGACCAGGCTTTCGTCACCCACGATCACACCGGAGTCGCCCATCGCCTCAATGTCATGGCGGATAGCCAGCACATCCAGTCCCTGACCTTTGATCAGGAACTGCACATCATAGGGGAAAGCCAGCTCTTCCTCAGTAACCTGGGCACCCATAGCGTTACCTGTGCTGACCTCCTCAGCGGTTTCAAGCGCGATATGCTCGCCGTTGATATAGCGCAGCATCCCTTCGACGATATAGGTGAACCCCATCCCACCCGAGTCGACCACCCCGGCCTCCCTGAGCACGGGGAGCAGCTCCGGCGTGCGCCTGACGGAGAGATGGCAGCGCTCCACAACCCGCTGCAGCACATAGCGCAGGTCAGTGCTTGACTCGGCGGCGGTAGCGGCCTCCTCAGCCGCCTCACGCGCGACGGTAAGCATGGTCCCCTCCACCGGTTCCTGTACGGCGCTGTAAGCGGTGTGGCTGGCCTCTCTGAGGCCCCTGGCGAAGCTGGCCGCAGTGAGCACAGCGTCTTTCTCAACCCCTCTGGCGAAGCCGCGCCAGAGCTGGGAGAGGATCACACCGGAATTGCCGCGTGCGCCCATCAGCGCGCCGTGATAGATGCGGCCTGCCACATGGCCGATGTGCGTCTCGCCCAGGCCTTCGATCTCACGCCAGGCGCTGCGCATGGTCAGCAGCATGTTGGTGCCTGTGTCGCCGTCTGGCACAGGGAATACGTTGAGGCTGTTAACGTACTCGTGGTTCGCCTGCAGCCAGGCCAGCCCGGCCTGCGTCAACCTGATTAAATCCTGCCCATCGCACTGCAGAATGGGTTCTCGGGTGCCCTGGTCCGGGCCTGTGGTCGCGTTCACTTCCATGGTGGTCAAACTGTCTCCCCTGCGCTGCCGAAGCTATTCCGGGTCCGCCATCATGCGGAGGCCCTGAACGTAGATATTCACCTGTTCTACCGGCACACCAACCAGCCGCTCGACGTTGAAGCGCACCGCGTTGATCACGCTGGTAGCGACCGACGAGATGCGTGTGCCGTGCTGGATGATCACGTACACGTCAATGATGATCTTGCCGTTCTTGTAGGTGACATCGATGCCGTGATGCGGATCGCGGGTCAAGGTGGCAGCCAGCTCATTGATCGCATTCTTCGAGGCCATGCCAACCACACCGTAGCTGGTCAGCAGCGCCTGGCTGGCGATGGTGGCTACTGCGGTGGGGGAGACGTAGATGCTGCCCTGCGTCTCTTCGGGTTTGGTACTCATAACACCCCTTACGTCACATGCTGTGCCTTGTCAAACTCACGGCGGTGAGGTATTCTCTCATCCGCTATATTGTAACACCCATGCAGAACACAGGTGATGATAATGGCTAAATGCGATATTTGCGGCAAAGGGCCGCAGTTTGGACACAACGTCAGCAAGTCCAAGGTCCGCACCAAGCGGCAGTTCAAGCCGAACATCCAGAAGGCCACCATCCTGCGTGGCGGCCGCCTGGTCTCCGTGAGGGCCTGCACCGAGTGCTTGAAGACATTGACCAAGAATACCTGAGCACAGAGTGCATGCCGGGAAGCTGCCGCTGAAGGGCCTGGATAAGGCCCTTTAGTTTTGCCTGGCCGCAGACGCAATGGCCCGGCGCAGATGCTCCACACCTGCCCCCGGGCCGCCCGCGGCCCCAAACACCGATGTCCCGGCCACCAGCACTGTTGCCCCGGCGGCCACTATGGCGGCTGCGTTCTCTGCTGTCACCCCGCCATCAACCGATAACAGGGCGGTGGGGTTCAGCGCATCGAGCATCCCGCGCACCTGCTCGACCTTGAACAGCGTGCGGGGGATGAACTGCTGCCCACCAAAGCCGGGGTTGACCGACATGATCAGCACCAGATCAACCTCCTCCACCACTTCGGCGATGGCACTGACCGGCGTGCCGGGGTTGATGACGATCCCGGCCTTCAGGCCTATCTGCCGGATGTGCTGGAGTGTGCGGTGCACGTGTGGGTGCTCCTCGATGTGCACACTCACCAGGGTGGCGCCTGCCTCAGCGAACATCTCCACGTAGGTGTCCGGCTGGCGGATCATCAGGTGGACGTCGAGTGGCAGGCGGGTCGCACGGCGGATCGAGGACACCATCTTCGGGCCGAAATTGAGGTTGGGCACAAAGCTGCCATCCATCACATCGATGTGGATCAGGTCGGCGCCGGCGGCTTCAACGGCTGCGACCTCCTCACCGAGGCGGGTATAATCGGCAGCGAGAATGGATGGTGAGAGCAGGATTTTCTTTTCCATGGCGGAGAGAGTATAACACGCTGGCACGGCGGATGCTATCAGCGCGGTGGCGGGCGCGCTGCGCAGCCGGGACGGCAGAGTTAACTGGTACAGGGGGCAGCCTGAATGATGAGCAGCAAACCACACGTGACGATCTACACCGACGGTGGCGCCGACCCCAACCCGGGGCCAGGCGGCTGGGCGGTGGTGCTGATCCATGACGCCACCGGATCGATCAAGGAGATGGCGGGCGGTGACCCTGCGACTACCAGCAACCGCATGGAGCTGACGGCGGCTATCCGCGCGCTGGAGGCATTGAAGAGGCCCTGTGCAGTGCGCCTTTACACCGATTCGGAGTACCTGCAGAAGGGGATCACCAAGTGGGTTGATCAGTGGCAGCGCAGCGGCTGGATGCGCTCAGGTGGGAAAGAGCCGGTTAAGAACGCCGATCTGTGGCAGCAGCTCATCGAGGTGATGCGCCCGCATGATGTGACGTGGGAGTGGCTGAAGGGCCATGCCGGGGATGAGCACAACGAGCGCGCCGACCAGCTCGCCCGTCAGGCGATCCGCGCCCAGCACCGTATGCAGCCCGTCGAGGAGGGCTTCAGCGGGGCCGAGGTGTATCTCACCGTCTCGGCGCAGGGCGAGCGCGGCTTCTGGGCGGCGCTGATCCGCTATGAGGGCGAGGAGGATGTGGTGGTGGGGGAGGAAGCCAACGCATCCTCAAACCGGCTGGACATCGTGGCGGCGGCCAACGCGCTGACCCTGCTGCCGGAGGGCATCGCGGTGCGCGTCTACACCCTCTCGGATTACCTGCGCAACGGCGCGACCCGCTGGCTGGGTGAGTGGCGCAGGCGCGGCTGGCTGACCAAGAGCGGGGAGCCGGTGGCCAACCAGGAGGACTGGGAATGGCTGGCCGAGGAGCTGACCTACCGCCGCGTGCGCTGGCCGATCGTCAAGGCGGATGACCCGCCCGGCGAGTTCGAGCTGCTGGCCCTGCGCGCCCAGGAGGAGTTCGAGGATCGTGACCCCCTCAGCGATGACTTCTCGGACATCCCCCCCGGCGACGATTTCCCGGATGACCCCGGCGATCAGGGGATATGAGGCGAGGAGGACGGGCCGCGCGGCCCGTCCTGCCTTTCCGCCCTTTTATATCAATCAATACCTTTATTCAACGTACCCTGCCAGGGCCAACACACCCGGCCCGGCGTGCACGCCGATGGCGGGCGAGATGTGTGTCACAATCAGCTCGGCGGGGTTGTGCTCCGCCTGGATGCGCTGCGCCATCTCCTCGGCCTCCTCCGGCGCAGCCCCGTGCACCACGGCGACATGCAGCCGGTCAGTGGGCGTCACATCGCCCAGCACCGCATCATAGATGGCGGCGAGGGCCTTACGGCGGGTGCGGACCTTCTCGCCGGGCTGGATGGTGCCGGTGGTGTGGTCGACGTAGAGGGAGGGTTTGATCTGCAGGGCGGTGCCGAGGAGGGCGGCAGCGCCGCCGATGCGGCCCCCGCGGCGGAGGAACTCGAGGGTATCGACGGTGAACATGACGCGCAGCCTGCGGCGGACATGAGCGGCGGCGTCGATCATCTGCTGGGCAGAGGCGCCCTGCTGGCGAGCGCGGGCGGCGGCGAGGACCTGGAAGCCGAGGCCCATTGAGACGGACATGGAGTCGACGATGTGGAAGGGGATGTCGACCTCCTGTTTGGCGAGGCGGGCGGAGGGGACGGAGCCAGAAAGGGGTTCGCTGACGAGGATAACGACGACCTCCTCGGCGCCATTGGCTTTGGCCTGCTCGACGAGGGTGAGGTAGTCGGGGACAGTGGGGCGCGAGGTGGTGGGATGGAGGGGGTCGCGAGACAGGCGCTCGTAGAAGGTAGGGGCGTCGATCTCGGTCAGGTCGTTGTAAGCCCGGTTGCCCCAGATGACGTACTGAGGGACGAGCAGGATGTCGTACTGCGCGATCAGGTCGCGCGGGATGTCACAGGTGGTGTCGCTGATCAGCGCGACGCGGTGCCTGGGGGCTGTCATTGGTATCTCTCCTGACGTTAGATTAATATGCCAGAGCCGGGTATTATCCGGCACCTTCCCTATTATAAGGGCAGTTGGCTGGCTGGCAGAGTGCCGATCTTCCTGATCTCCCCGCCGGGCAACCCGATCAACCCTCAGTGTACAGCCCGATCCCCAGCACACCCGGCCCGGCGTGCACGCCGATGGCGGGCGAGATGTGTGTCACAATCAGCTCGGCGGGGTTGTGCTCCGCCTGGATGCGCTGCGCCATCTCCTCGGCCTCCTCCGGCGCAGCCCCGTGCACCACGGCGACATGCAGCCGGTCAGTGGGCGTCACATCGCCCAGCACCGCATCATAGATGGCGGCGAGGGCCTTACGGCGGGTGCGGACCTTCTCGCCGGGCTGGATGGTGCCGGTGGTGTGGTCGACGTAGAGGGAGGGTTTGATCTGCAGGGCGGTGCCGAGGAGGGCGGCAGCGCCGCCGATGCGGCCCCCGCGGCGGAGGAACTCGAGGGTATCGACGGTGAACATGACGCGCAGCCTGCGGCGGACATGAGCGGCGGCGTCGATCATCTGCTGGGCAGAGGCGCCCTGCTGGCGAGCGCGGGCGGCGGCGAGGACCTGGAAGCCGAGGCCCATTGAGACGGACATGGAGTCGACGATGTGGAAGGGGATGTCGACCTCCTGTTTGGCGAGGCGGGCGGAGGGGACGGAGCCAGAAAGGGGTTCGCTGACGAGGATAACGACGACCTCCTCGGCGCCATTGGCTTTGGCCTGCTCGACGAGGGTGAGGTAGTCGGGGACAGTGGGGCGCGAGGTGGTGGGATGGAGGGGGTCGCGAGACAGGCGCTCGTAGAAGGTAGGGGCGTCGATCTCGGTCAGGTCGTTGTAAGCCCGGTTGCCCCAGATGACGTACTGAGGGACGAGCAGGATGTCGTACTGCGCGATCAGGTCGCGCGGGATGTCACAGGTGGTGTCGCTGATCAGCGCGATGCGGTGGCCAGTGGTCATGAGGATGCTCCTGATAGTGGAAGATAACGGAGCCGGATACCCGGCATTTTCTCTATTATAAGCACACCCTGCCGCCAGCGGAGAGTCGTTCGTCCACACTTCCTGTTTGCGCTTGATCGCCATATAATGCTGTCAGTGAGTCTCACCATCACACACATACGCCAGGGGAGGAGCGGACGATGACGGGGATATTCCGCCGGGTTCTTGGCCTGGGCCTGATGGTCGTGTCAGCAGTGGGGATTCTGCTGGCGCTGGCCGGTCTGGCTGCGGTGACACAGACGGGAATGCGGGTAGCAGAGGCCGTTCAGGAGGCCCTCGATCGGACTGCTGAGGCACTCAACTCCACCAGCACCAGCTTGAAGCTGGTCGAGGGTGTGCTGGGAGATGCCGCGGACGCGCTTGACTCGCTGGAGGAAACCTCGGTCAGCGCCCAGAGTACCCTGACAGAGACCCGCTCATTGCTGGCTGAGATGAGTGTGATAGTGGGGGATGATCTGCCGGGGATACTGGATGACACGCAGAACTCGCTGGAGAGCGTGCGTGCCAGCGCGGAGGTGATTGACCTGACGATGACAGGGCTGAACGCGATCTCGGCGCTGACCCGTGTGACCTACGACCCGGATGTGCCGCTGACGGAGAGCATCGACAACATCACCACCAGCCTGGAGCCGCTGCCCGGCTCAATGGCCAATATCGCTGTCAGTCTGAACAGCACAGCGGAGAGTCTGAAAACGGTCGACCCAAGTCTGGACGCACTCGCTACGAGCCTGGGCAGCATGAAAGGCCGCTTCCTGGAGGCGCAGGACACCATCAAGGGCTACCGCGGGCTGGTGCAGGACATCAGCAGCAGCGTGAGCGATCTGCGCGAGCACGTCCCGGGGTGGATCCGCACGGCCACGGTGGCCATCTCGATCCTGCTGGTGTGGTTCGGGCTGATCCAGGTGGGGCTGTTCGCCCAGGGCTGGGAGATGCTGCGCTACGATCATGTGCGCCTTGAGGACCGGGTCAAAGCGTTGGAGAAGGCGCTCGCGGCCCGTGAGGCGGCAAGCGAGTCCCCGGAGGCCGGGGAAGAGCCTGCAGAGGTGCTCGAAACGGAGCTGGCGGCTGAGCCAGAAGCCGATCAGATGGCCGATGAGGGGCCGGGGGAGGCGGAGACCCCCTAGAGCGTGTTATGAACTTCTTCCGGGCTAATCCATGCCTGAAGAGACCTCACCCCGCCGGACCTGCGGGGCCGAGCGCAGCGAGGCCGGGGGGGGTGAGGTCAATTGGCGGCACATGACTCGCTCAGGGTTCATAACAGCCCCTGGCCATCCCCCCGCAGGACGGCGGCCTTAAGCTGGCCGCAGCCCGCGTTGATGTCGATGCCGCGCCGCACGCGCACCGTTGCGGGGATGCCGTACGCGTGCAGGATGCTCACGAACGCCTCCACGCGCTCGCGCTCCGGTTTGCGCCCGGCATAGCCCGCCGTGGGGTTAAGCGGGATCAGGTTGACATGGCACAGCAGGCCCTTCAGCAGCTTGCCGAGCGCGTGGGCCTGCTCCGGCGTGTCGTTCTCCCCGGCGATCAGCGCCCACTCAAACGTCACACGCCGCCCGGTCTGCTCGATATAGTAACGCACTGCGCCCAGCAGCTCGGCCAGGTTGTAGCGGCGGTTGATGGGCAGCAGTGCCGATCGCTCGTCGTCGGTGGCGGCGTGCAGCGAGATCGCCAGCCGCACCTGCAGCCCCTCCCCGGCAAAGCGCCGGATGGCCGGGACCAGGCCAACGGTGCTCACGGTGATATGGCGCTGACCGATGCCCAGCCCATCTTCGTCCATCAGGCGGCGGATGGCCTCCAGCGTGGCATCGTAGTTGTGGAACGGCTCACCCATCCCCATCAACACTACGTTGCTGAGTCGCTCGCCCCCGGCCTCCAGCTCGCGCGCCACCAGCAGCGCCTGCTCGACGATCTCCCCGGCGCTGAGGTGGCGGGCAAAGCCCATCTGCCCCGTGGCGCAGAAGACGCAGCCCATCGCGCAGCCTGCCTGGGTGGAGATGCAGGCCGTGCGGCGCTCGCCGTCATAGGCCATCAGCACGGTCTCGATGAGCTGGCCGTCCGGCAGGCGCAGGGCGTATTTGCTGGTCTCGCCGTCCGATGAATGCGCGACAGCCGCCAGCTCCAGCCCGCCGATGCGCGTCTCAGCCTCCAGCCGGGCGCGCAGGCCGGCTGGCAGGTTGTGCATGGCGTCGAAGGTTATGACCTTGTGACGGTAGAGCCACGCCCACACCTGGTCGGCACGGAAACGCGGCTCGCCCCATCCGGCCATCAGCCCCTCCAGCGCCGGGCGGTCCAGGTCGTAGAGGTTGATCCGCTCACTCATGGCTGCTCCCGCCTGCTTTCTCCAGATCGTCCGCGAGGGCGCCGATACCCTCATAGATCAGGTCGGGCTGATAGTCGTAACGCGGCAGGTCTTCGCGGCGGGTGACACCGCTCAGCACCAGGATCGCCCCGATGCCGACCCCGCGTGCCCCCTTGATGTCGGTATCCATGCGGTCACCCAGCATGGCGGTAGTCTCTGGTGCGGCGTTGAACCGCCTGAGCGCGGCCCGGAAGATGCCGGGGTGCGGCTTGCCGGTCACGATCGGCTCAACGCCGGTGGCGGTGAACAACACCTCGCGCAGCCAGCCCGACCCCGGCATGATGCCCTCCGGGGTCATATATGTGCGGTCGATGTTGGTGGCATAATACGCAGCTCCGTCGCGGATGAGCTGTGTGGCGACCGCCAGCATCGGATAGGTGGCGGCGCGGTTGTTGCCCGTGACCACCGCGGTGATCGGCTGCTCGGGGCGCTCCTCATCCTCAAAGAGGATGAAGCCCGCCTCGCGCAGCGGGGCTTTCAGCGCCTCTTCGGCCAGCACATAGAATGCCGTGCCGGGCGGGTAGAGATCGCGCAGCGTGTAGGCCAGCGCCAGCGGGCTGGTGAACACCTGCTCCGGGCGCGCCGTCACGCCGAAGCGGCCCAGCTTGTCGACGTATTCGGCGGGCATGCGGTTGGGGTTGTTGCTGATCAACACCCACTGCACCCCGCGCCGGTCGAGCGCGGCGAAGAAGCGGCCCAGGCCGGGCAGCGGCTCATCGCCGTGCCACAGCACACCGTCACAGTCGATCAGCAGGGTGCGGATCGCGTGCAGGTCCAGCATCAGGCGTTCTCCTCAAGAGCAGCCGCCAGCGCTACGATATCCTCATAGACTGCGTCGGGCTGGTAGTCATAGCGCGGCAGGTCATCGCGGCGGGTGACTCCGGTCAGCACCAGGATGGCCGGGATGCCGAAGCGCTGCGCCCCAATGATGTCGGTGTCCATGCGGTCACCCAGCATGGCGGCCGTCTCAGCCGGCGCGTCGAGCTGCTTGAGCGCCATCTCATAGATGGCGGGCTGCGGCTTGCCGATCACGATGGGCTGCCTGTCGGTGGTGGCGATCAGCGCGGCCAGCAATGACCCCGCGCCCGGGGCGATCCCGCCGGGCATGGGGAAGGTGGCATCGGCGTTGGTGGCATAGAAGGCGGCCCCGTTACGCACCAGACGCGTGGCGACGGCCAGCCGCCGGTAGCCGAAGCTCCGGTCAAGGCCCATCACCACGGCGGCCACCGGCTGCGGTGGCAGGGCCTCGCCGGTGTACACGGTGAAACCGGCCTCCTCCAGGTGGGCCTGGATGCCGCGCTCGCCGATCACGTAGAAGGCCGTGCCCGGCTCATACAGCTCGCGCAGCCGCCGGGCCGTCGCCGTGGCGCTGGTGACGATCTGCTCGCGGCTCGCATGGATGCCGAAGCCCTCCAGCTTGCCGATGTATTCTTCCAGGGTGGCGGTGGAGTTGTTGGTGAGCAGCGCCCAGCGGATGCCGCGCCGAGCAAGCACGTCGAAGAAGCGGCTCAGGCCCGGCAAAGGGGTTCCTTCCCGCCAGAGCACGCCGTCACCATCGATGAGCAGGGTGTGAATGGTGTTCAGCTTCATGGGGCGAGATTATACCACGCGGATCGGGGAGTGGGCCGTATGGCCCCCTGATTTTGTGAGGTGCGATCGGGCTGGCTATACTAGGCCCCATCCGGGATGCGGGACCTTCCGGCGCTGTGCTGCGCCATCATCATCGCTACGGAGAGTACGCATGAAGCTGTCTGTGATTATGCCCGTCTATAATGAGCATGCTACCCTGGAGGAGATCGTGCGCCAGGTGCTCAACACCGGCCTGGTCCATGAGCTGATCATCGTCGATGACGGGTCGACCGACGGGTCGCGCGAGATCATGCAGCAGTGGGCCGATCACCCGCAGATCAAGGTCATCCTCCATGAACGCAACGGCGGCAAGGGCAGCGCCGTGCGCACCGGCTTCCAGAACGCTACCGGAGAGGTGCTGATCATCCAGGACGCCGACCTGGAATACGACCCACGCGACTATCCCAGGCTGCTCCAGCCGATTGAGGAGGGGCGCGCCGATGTGGTGTACGGCTCGCGTTTCATCGGCGGCCCGGCCCGCAAAATCTACTACTTCCACCGCGTGGGCAACCAGCTCCTGACCTTCATGGCGAATATCCTCTACAACCTCGACCTGACCGACATGGAGACGTGCTACAAGTGCTTCCGGGCCGAGGTGGTGCGCGACCTCACCTTCCGCGCCCGCCGCTTCGACTTCGAGCCGGAGTTCACCGCCAAGGTGGCCAAGCGCGGCTACCGCGTCTATGAGGTGCCCATTGCCTATTACGGGCGCGAGTATGACGAGGGCAAGAAGATCACATGGAAGGACGCCTTCCCGGCGATCTGGACGCTGATCAAATACCGCTTTGTCGATTAGCCCGGCGCGGGGAGGCTGCCCGTGGCTGATGAGCGCCGCCCTCGCGCCGGTGGTCCGGCTGCCCGCCTCGCCACGCTCAGCGCGGTGCTGCTGATCGGTGCGGCACTGCGCATCGCCCCGCTGACGGACAACCGCCTTCACCCCGATGAGGCGCTGTTCGCCACCCTGGCCCGTCTGATCGTCGATGGCAGCGATCCGCTGCTGGCGGGCACGCCCCTGCTGGTTGACAAGCCGCCGCTGTTCTATTACACGCTGGCGGCGGGCGTCTCGCTGGGCTGGGGCAGCGAGCTGACCGCCAGGCTGCCGGGGCTGTTCGCCGGGGTGATCAGCATCGCGCTGACGGCGCGGCTTGCCCATCTTCTGTGGCGCTCTGACCTCGCGGCATTGACGGCGGCGCTGTTCGCGGCGCTCTCCCCATTCGCCATCCTGTTCTCCCCCACGGCCTTCGCCGATCCGCTGCTGATCGCCTGGTGGCTGGCTGCCCTGACCGCCGCCGCAGACCGCCGCCCATTGTGGGCCGGGGTGCTCTGCGCCTGCGCCATGCTCACCAAGCAGAACGCGCTGTTCCTGCTGCCGCTGGTGCCCGCTGTCGGGCTGGTGCAGACGGCAGGATCGAGGCGGCCGCTGGCCTGGCTGGGGGCGTTCGGGGCCGGGCTGGCCCTGCCGCTGGCTGCCGCGCCGATCTGGGAGGCGGCGCGCGGGGGTGCGGCGAGCGTCTGGCTGGCGGGGGTCGATGCCAACAACCCGGGGCGGCTGGCGCGCTCTGGCGAGGTATTGCCGCGCGCCGCCGCGTGGATCGGCTGGCTGCGTTATGTGCCGGGCGGCGTGCTGGCCGGGGCGGTGACGGCGGCGCTGGCCGCGGCGGGCCTGATCGGAGGGCGCAACCCCGCCCACCTGCGCGAGGATGCCGCCGTCCACGTCATCGCCGCGTTCGGGCTGGCCTATCTGGCCCTGCACTGGCTGGTGGCCTTCCCGCTGTTTGACCGCTATCTGCTGCCGATCGTCTGGGGTGCCGCGCTGCTGGTGGGGCGCGGCGCGGATCGGCTGGCGCACCGGCCCGGCCTGGCGGGCCGCTCGATAGCGGGGGTGGCGCTGGCGGGGCTTGTCGCCCTGTCGATGGCCCTCCCCGCCTATCGTGCCGCCCAGAGTGCTTACCCGATTGGCGGGGATCACGGGGCGTATGACGGCATCGACGAGGTGGCAGCCTATCTCAGCGCCAGGCCGGAGGGGACGGTTGTCTACACCGGATCGCTGGGCTGGACGCTGGGCTATTATCTATACGATGCCTACCTGTACCTGTCGCCGATTGCTGCGCCCGGCCCGCTGGCCCGTGACCTGCAGGCCAACGGGGGTGACGGCTCGCAGCGTTATCTGGTGCTGCCGGGAGATGAAGACCCCGCCCCGCTGCTCGAAGCCGTCCGGGCGGCAGGGTATCAGGCTGATGTGGCCTTGGAGACGCGCAGCCGATCGGGGGCGCTCACGTTCACTGTCTACCACGTGATCGCCGGGGGGCACTGAGATGATCGCGCGGTGGGCGCCGCTGCTGATTGTGCTGGCCCTGGTGGGATGCGACGCTGCCCCGGCGGGGTCGGCCCCCATGCCGTCATCGACCCCCGACCCCTGGGAGCATCCGCTGGAGGGGCTTGATCTGCTGACCCTGCCGCTGCCCACCCGTGAAGGTGGTGAGATCGCCGTGCCGGTGATCCGCGTCGACCCGGCCCGCTTCAACCTGGGGGTGCAGTATGACCCGGCGCAGCCGCGCACCATGGCCGAATGGGGGCGGCGCACCCGCGCGGCCCTGGTGGTGAACGCGGGCTTCTTCGAGCCGGACTACCGCAGCACGGCGCTGATCGTCGCCGACGGCGTTCTCTACGGCGAGTCATTCGATCGCTCCGACGTGCCGCGCTGGCACAGGCTGGGGGGGATGTTCAGCATGCTGGGCGGCGTGCCGGACCTGCGCTGGCTGGCTCAGCAGCCCTACCGGCCCGGCGAGCCGCTTGACCAGGCGGTGCAGGGCTTCCCGATGCTGATCGCCCCCGGTGGCGTGCCGATCGATTTCGACCTGCCAGAGCGCCCGGCGCGCCGCACGGTGATCGCGCAGGACACACAGGGGCGGCTGCTGCTGATAGTGATCGACGGCCCGGCCACCCTCCGCGAGGTGCGTGACTGGCTGGCGAACAGCCCGACCCTGGCCGTCGATGCGGCGCTCAACCTGGACGGCGGCAAATCGAGCGGGCTGGTTCTGGCGCTCCCGGATGGGGGGCTGACCATCGACTCAGAGGCGCGCGTGCCGGGCGTGATCACCGCCTACCCACGCATTGAGGGGCAGGGCGGCTCCCCGTGATCACGCCATGCCTGCGGCGGGCTTTCCGTGTTGCCTCATCTCCCCGTTTCGCGCTATGCTAACCCTGCTTTCTCGCTGCTTTTTCAATCGCAGATATGACCTGTCACGGAGAGATCATCCCATGAGAGAAAACGCCCTTGCACATGCTCAGTCGAGCCGCGCGACCTACCTGGCCCAGCTCCTCGACTTCCTGCGTATCCCCAGCATCAGTACGCTGCCGGAGCACAAGCCAGACATCGAGCGCGCCGCCGCCTGGCTGGTCGCTGAGATGGAGCGTATCGGGCTGACCAGCGTCAAAGCCTACCCTACCGATGGCCACCCGATCGTATATGGCGAATGGCTGGGGGCGGGCGCGGGCGCGCCGACCGTGCTGGTGTACGGCCATTACGATGTGCAGCCGGTCGACCCGATCGACCTGTGGACTTCCCCACCGTTCGAGCCGCAGATCCGCGATGGCGAGGTGTACGCGCGCGGGGCCAGCGATGACAAGGGCCAGATGTTCCTGCACCTCAAGGCGGTTGAGTCGATGCTGGCTGCCGATGGCGCGCTGCCGGTCAACGTCAAGTTCCTGTTTGAGGGTGAGGAGGAGATCGGCTCGGCGCATCTGACACCGTTTGTGCTGACGCATAAGGACCTGCTGACCGCCGACTCGGTGCTGATCTCCGACAGCCGCATCCTGGGGCCGGAGCAGCCGTCGATCGTCTACGCGCTGCGCGGGCTGTGCTACATGGAGATCAAGGTACGCGGCCCCAAACGCGACCTGCACTCAGGCAGCTACGGCGGGTCGGTGTACAATCCGGCCCAGCTCGTGGCCGATATCATCGCAGCGCTGCACGACCGCAATGGCACGATCCAGATCCCCGGCTTCTATGACCGGGTGCGTCCCCTCACGCCAGAGGAGCGCGCGGCGCTGGCCCGCGTGCCCTATACCGTCGAGATGTGGGCTGATGAAACCGGCCTGAAGTATCCCTGGGGTGAGCCGGAGTACACGCTGCTGGAGCGCATCGGGGCGCGGCCCACCTGCGAGGTCAACGGCATCTATGGCGGCTTCCAGGGGCAGGGGGGCAAAACCGTCATCCCCGCTGAGGCAGGGGCCAAGATCAGCATGCGGCTGGTGGCCGACCAGGACCCGGACGAGATCGCCCGGCTGTTCACCGAGTTCGTGAAGGGCTTCATCCCCGCCGACTATCAGCTGGAGGTGCTGCAGCACGGCGGCGGCTTCCCGGCGATCACGCCGATCGACTCGGCGGAGATGCAGGCCGCTGCACGCGCTTTCGAGGCGACATGGGGCGTGCCGCCCGTCTTCACCCGCGAGGGCGGCTCGATCCCGATCACCGCGGTTTTCCAGAACGACCTGGGCGCGCCCGTCGTGCTGATGGGCTTCGGACTGGATGACAACATCCATTCGCCCAACGAGCACTTCCGCCTGGAGAACTTCTACCGCGGCATCGACACGGTGATCCATTACTATCACAACCTGGTCGGCTGAGCCTGCTATCTGGCCAGATCGGAGGAGCCATGATCGCGCGATCGCTTGAGCACGCCCGCACCCGGCGCGGGGCTTACCTGGAACAGCTCTTTGACCTGCTGCGCATCCCCAGCATCAGCACGCTGCCTGAGCACCGCGCCGACATCGATCGCGCGGCGGGCTGGCTGGCCGCGGATATGGAGCGCGTCGGTTTGGAGCATGTGGCCGTCATGCCCACCGGCGGCTGCCCGGTGGTATACGGCGACTGGCTGCACGCAGGCCCCGCCGCGCCGACCGTGCTGGTGTACGGCCATTACGATGTGCAGCCGGTTGACCCGGTTAACCTGTGGACCTCCCCGCCGTTTGAGCCGGTGATCCGTGACGGGCGCATCTATGCCCGCGGGTCGAATGACGACAAGGGGCAGGCGTTCGCCCACCTCAAGGCCATCGAGTCGATGCTGGCGGCGGAGGGGTGCCTCCCGATCAACGTCAGGGTGATCCTGGAGGGTGAGGAGGAGATCGGCTCGCCTAACCTGGGGCCGTTCGTGGCGGCCCACCGCGACCTGCTGGCGGCGGATGCGGTGTTGATCTCCGACTCCGCGTTCCTGCTGCCCGGCCAGCCGACGCTGCCCTACGGCCTGCGCGGCATCGCGGCGGCGGAGATACGCCTCTCCGGCCCCAAGACCGATCTCCATTCCGGGGGCTACGGCGGCACGGTCAACAACCCGCTGCTGGCGCTGGCGCGCATCCTGGCCGCGCTGCATGACGATCAGGGCCGGGTACGCATCCCCGGCTTCTACGACCGGGTGCGCGCGCTGGATGCCGACGAACGCGCGGCGCTGGCCCGCGTGCCCTACACGCTGGAGGACTGGCAGGCCGAGACGGGCCTGACGAAGCCCTGGGGCGAGCCGGAGTTCACCCTGCTGGAGCGCATCGGGGCGCGGCCTACCTGTGAGGTCAACGGCATGGGCGGTGGCTTTCAGGGCGAGGGCAGCAAGACGATCATCCCGTCGTATGCCTTCGCCAAGATCACCATGCGGCTGGTGCCGCACCAGGACCCCGACGAGATCGCGCGGCTGTTTACTGACTACGTGCGCAGCATCGCCCCGGACGACCTGCGGCTGGAGGTGACGATCGGGCACCGCGCCCCCGCCGTGCTGACCCCGCGGGAGGGGCCGGCGATGCAGGCGGCGGCGCAGGCCTACCGGGAGGTGTGGGGCGTCGAGCCGGTGTATTCGCTGGGCGGCGGGACGATCGGGGTGGTGGCGAGCTTCCAGCAAGAGCTGGGCACCCCGGTGGTGCTGATGGGCTTCAGCCTGCCCGATGCGGGCGCACACGCGCCCGACGAGTGGCTCGCCGTCGAACACTACGATAAGGGCATCGAGACGATCATCCACTTCTATCACGCGCTGGCGGCGAACAGGTAGCGGAAAGCGGGAGCGGGGCTGTGAGCGACGAGGGCGGGCACTACACGCTGGAGGAGCTGCTGGACGCGCTGCACGCGGATGATCCGCAGGTCCGTGCGGCGGTGGCCTGGGAGCTGCGTCATTATCACGACGCCGCGGCGAGCGCCGCCCTGCTCGATGCGTTGCACGATCCGCAGATGACGGTGCGCCGCAGTGCGGCGGCGGCCCTGGGCGTGCTGCGCGACCCGCTGTGCGTCCCGGCGCTGATCGACCTGCTGGGGGATCGGGGGGCCGGGGTGCGGGCCGCGGCGGCAGCGGCGCTGGGGCAGATCGGCGATGCCAGCGCCGTCTCGGCTTTGCTGCCGCTGCTGGACGACCCCGACGGCTACACGGTGATCAGCGCCGCCTGGGCGCTGGCCACCATCGCCGACGAGCGCGCGCTGCCCGCTCTGCTGGGCCTGCTGGGCCACCCCAACGCCGATCTGCGCCTGAGCGTGATCGGCGGGCTGGAGCGCATCCGCGATGCCGCCGCGGTGGACCCGCTGACCCGCTGCCTGCGCGATCCAGACCCGCGTATCCGGGCGGCGGCAGCGCACGCCCTGGGCGAGTTCGGCAGCCCGCGCCCCGTGCGCTATCTGATCCCGCTGCTGGGCGATGGCTCGTCGGCGGGGGCGTCGGATGGGGCCAGCGTGGCCGATGTGGCCGCCTGGGCGCTGGAACGCATCGGCACGCCGGAGGCGCTGGCGGCACTCAACAAATATCGGTATGGTGAATGATGATGTGGGGCGATGAGGACTGGGACGAACAGGATGACACGGACGATCTGGATGGCGAACCGGACGCCCTGGGGCGGCTGGAGGACCTGATCGCCGATAATCACCCGGCGCTGTACCGCATCCTGCTAGATGCCATCGAGGACGACGATGCTGACGTGCGCATCCGCGCGTCGCTGGCGCTGGCCAGCCAGTTCCATGATGCCAGCGCCCTGCCGGGGCTGTATGAGGCGATGGCCAGCGGCGATCGCGCCCTGCAGCACGCCGCCGCCGAGGCGGTGTGGGAGATCGGCGATGAGGATGCGGCGGGGCTGATCCGTGCCCTGCACTATGAGCGCGGCTGGGTGCGCGATGCCATCGCCGAGGCGCTGGAGCTTTCCGGGTGGTTCCCCGATGACGTGGATACCGAGATCGCGCTGCGCATCGCCACCTGGAACTGGCGGGCAATCGTGGCGCTGGGCGAGGCCGCCGTGCCCGGCCTGGTCAGCGCGCTGGGCGACCCGGATGGCAACGTGCGGCGCGGTGTGGTGTGGACGCTGGGTCAGATCGGCGACCCGCGCGCGGTGCCCTATCTGATCGAGATGCTGGCCGACACCGCCGGGGATATGTTCGGCATCGGCGAGCGCGTGTGCGACACCGCTGCTGAGGCGCTGGAGCGCATCGGCACCCCGGAGGCGCTGGACGTTGCTGCTGCATGGCGGGCTACGCAGACCGGCGGCGCGGCGCAGCCCCCACCAGCAGACCCCCCAGCGTGACCAGCAGGCTCGCCCCGGAGAGGACCGCCCCGATCAGCAGCGGGCGGCTGCGGTAGGTGAACACCACCTGATGCTGGCCTGATGGTAGCGCCACCGCGCGGAACAGGCCGTCGGCGCGCAGGATGGGTGTCTCAACCCCATCGATAGCCGCCGCCCAGCCGGGATACCACGCATCGGCCAGGATCAGATAAGCCCCCTCACCGCCCGCCTGCACATCGATCACGACCCGCTCCGGCGCGTAGCTGACGATCCGTGCCTCGCCCGGCTGCTGCGGGCCGCACGTGGAGCGCCCCGGGCGCGGCGCGCCATCCAGGGCGATGACAGGGTGATCGGGCATCTGCGCCAGCCGCTCCCAGGCCACCTCGCTGTTCTCGACGATCTCCGCCGTGCAGACGACCCGCGCGCGGGGCAGCACACCCTGATCCTCGTAGACCTTCACATCGCCTGAATGGGCCAACCGCACCTGCCCGCCCCCGGCGAAGGTGAGGGGCAGGAAGGCCCCGCCGCGCTCATCAACCAGGGTGACGCCGCGCACCACCAGCGCGCCGGGGAACCCTGTCACCACCGAGACCTCCACGCGCTCGATCGACACCGCATCGGGCCAGCGCACCGCCAGCCGCGTCTCGATCACCTCCGGTGCCCCCGGCGTGAAGTCCCCCACCGGCTCGGCGGCGCTGCCATCGATGGCGGCCAGCCTGCCATCCGCGCCGACCAGCAGCGGCTGGATCAGCGGCAGGTTCTGCCCGGTCACGTGCAGCACCACCGACCCCACCTGCGCGCCGGGGGCTGCATTCTGTGCACCCTCGATGTGGGCCACCAGGCTCACCGTCCCGGCCTCAAAGGGGTAGGGGGGCTGAGCGATCAGCGCCTCACCGGGCAGGCCGTGCAGCCGGGCGCTGAACTGCAGGTCGTGATACACCCCATCCAGCCAGGCGTCATAGACCTTGTCGGTGATGACCCAGCGCACACTGGCGCGGCGCAGCCAGTACAGGTCTGGCACGTCCTCCAGCATCTCACGCAGGCGGCCATCGACGGGCTGCTCACCCCCGGCGGCCAGCAGCGCGCTGTACCGCGTGAAATCGCGGGTGGGCAGCACCCCGCCGTCGTACCCGTCCAGCGCCGGGATGCCCCATCTCATCGAGAGGTTGGGCGCCAGCACCTCCTGCTGCTTGATGGCCACGATCAGGTCGAACAGTGCGGAGGGGGTCAGGTGCGGGCCGTAGATGGCCTCCAGCTCGCGCAGGTCGCCGGGGTCAAACAGCGTGTCGGAGATCGACAGGTAGCGCGCGGGGACCGGCTCCCCGGCCCCTGCCGCGAGCAGCGTGCTGATCGCCGGGCGCTGCGCCTCCCATGCGGCGGGCGCACTCAGGTCGTTGTAAGGGAGGCTGCGTGCCGCCGCGAACAGCTCGACCGCCGCCAGTGCCGCCAGCATGGCCGGGGCCTGGCCGCGCCAGCGCGGGGATTGTCCACCGGCCAGCAGCATCAGCGCCAGCGCGGCGGCCAGCGTCGCCAGCCAGGTCGCGATCTCGGCGGGGCCGGGCTGCGACGCACCGGGCACCTCCTCAGCGGCCAGCGGGGCCAGAAAGCTGAGCGCCATCAGCGCCGGGATGATCGCCGTGGGCCACAGGCGGCGCAGCGGGGATGCCCCGTCCGGTGCCGGCTGGCTGAGGGCGTCCAACCCCATCCCGGCCAGCAGCGCCGCGCCGAAGGCCCACAGCGCCAGCCAGCGCGCGGGCACGCGGAATAGATCGAAGCCGGGCACGAAGCGCACCAGCGCCCAGTATACGGGGTTATACGCGCCCAGCGCGAAGCACAGCCCCAGCCCGGCCAGGATCACCAGCCCGATCGCCCGCCGGTCACGGCGGCCCGCCCATGCCCCGATCAGCGCCAGGGCCAGCGCCGCCACCCCCGGATAGGCCACGTACTCGCTGAACAGCGGCCCGGCGGCATACGAGGGCAGCAGCCCGCGTCCGGCGATCTGCGGCCTGAACGAGAACGTCAGCGCCTCACGCAGGGGGAGCCCCCCGCTGCGGCTGCTCAGGCCGGTCAGCTCGATGGTGGGCAGGAGCTGCGCGGCGGCCAGCCCGATCGCCAGCAGCGAGGCCAGCGCCAGGGCGCCCAGCGGCCAGGCCAGCCGCCGGGGGCTGCGCACTTTATCGCGGGCCGCTTCGGTGATGGTGTGCCACAACGCCCACGCTCCCAGCCCCACGCCGCCGATAAACGCCGACTGTGTGTGCCCGGCCAGCAGGGTCAGCGCCAGCGCCAGCCCCAGCCCGAAGAGCGCGCGGCGGCTGCCCCCCACGGCCTCCCTCCACAGCCAGAACAGCCAGGGCAGCCAGGCCAGCCCCTGAAGCTGGTTGATGTGCTCGACCTGTGCGGTGAGGTAGCCCCCCAGCGCGAAGACGATCGCCGCCAGCAGCGCCGCGACGATGCTCTGCCGCAGCGCGCGCCGGGCCAGCAGATAGGTCCCCGCCGCCGCCCAGATGATATGCCCGATGATGGCGATCTTGACGGCGGTGGGCGTGCTGAAGGGGATCAGCGCCCAGTTGGGCGGGTACAGCACCCCGGCCTGGATGTTCGCCAGGAAGGGCACCCCCATAAACAGGTCGGGGTTCCACAGCGGCAGGCGGCCCGCCCCCAGCGCCGCGCTCCGGTAATCCCAGTAGGGGTAGAAATACAGGAACATATCGCCGCGCGGCAGGATCAGATCGGTGAAGGCCATGCGCCAGAAGAAGGCCAGGCACAGCAGCGCCAGCGCCGCGACGGCCAGGGCGTCGGCGCGGGAGAGGCGTGGGGGTGGGGCGGCTCGATCGGGCATGAGGGCCTACTGGCGGTTGATCGCGGCCAGCGCGGCCTGCCACATGGCGTCATGCTGGCCGGGGATGTAAGGCAGGTAGAAGGTCACGCGGTCGATCAGGCCGCTGTATCGCTCGACCGCTGCCGCGCCGATCTCGTCCGGCCCGGCAACCAGGGCGAAGGTCTGCACCATCTCGTCACTGATCAAACCGGGCATCTCGCCCCACTGCTTGCGGGCGGCCATCTCGGAGAGTCGCTCGCGCACGTCACTCCAGCCGTGCAGGTCGAAGACGACTGCGTAGGACGGCGTGCTGGCGTAGAAGCTGATCTGCTGGCGCACCAGCTCGCGCGTGAAGGCGATCTCGCTCTGGCTGCGCCCCGTGACCACAAAGACCGACGCGCTGAGCGTCACGTCGGAGAGACTCCGCCCGGCACTGGCCGCACCCTCAGCGATCGCGGGCCGCACGATCTCGTTGAGGTACTTGACCGAATGCAGCGGGTGCACGTGGAAGCCGTCACACAGCCGCCCGGCCAGCCGACACAGGCCGGTGTTCACCCCGGCGATGTAGATCGGGATGGGGTGCTGGTGGCGCGGCGGGGTGAAGAAGGGCGTCATGAGCGTGAAGCGGTAATGCTCGCCGCGGTAGTCCAGCTTCTCGCCGGTGCGCCACGAGTGCCAGATGGCGCGCAGCCCCTCGATCACCTCCGTCAGGCGTGGCACGGCGGGGGCGCTCCACGGCACGCTGAAGCGGCGCTCGTTGTGCGCCTTGACCTGCGTGCCCAGCCCCAGGATAAAACGCCCGCCGGTCAGCGCGGCCAGGTCCCAGCAGGTGTAGGCCAGCGACATCGGGCTGCGTGTGAAGCTGAGGGCGATGGCCGTACCCAGCTCGATCTGGCCGGTCTGGGTAGCGGCCAGCGCAAGCTGGACGAATGGATCATGGTTCACCTCGGAGGCCCACAGACCGGTGAATCCGGCCCCCTCGGCGGCGCGGGCTATGGCCGGGATCGCCGCCAGATCGTCGATCGACTGGATCGCTGCATCAAGCCTGAACGTGCTCATGCGCTGCCTCCCTGTTATGCGAAAAGACTCTCAAACGCGATGATCCCCTGGCCTGCTTGAACCTGCCGCCGCACCCCCACCCGGTCGCGGACCGTCACCGCGCCGGTGCCCAGGACGCGACAGCCCGTCCCCTCGATCAGCAGGGCCGCCCCCTCATCGATCCCGGCCAGCAGCGCGTCGCGCGGCATCACCGCTGTCAGCGCCTCAACCAGCGGCGGGGGCAGCCGGTCGAAATGCGGCACTACACCGATCTCAGCCAGCCAGTCCATGCCGGTCAGGTACTCGAACTGCGGAGGATGTGTGCCCTCGCCCGCCGGCTCAATTGGGGCGAAGGCGTGCTGACCCAGGCCAGCCGCCGCGCCCGGCGCCGAGATGAGCAGCGCGCCGCCCGCGTGGCGTTCGCACAGGGCGTCCCAGGCCGGGCGGTAGCGCAGCGTCTCCAGCAGCGCCCGCGGCGACCCGCCCGCCAGATAGAACCCGCCGGGCCAGCCCTCGATCTGGCTGACCAGATCGGGCCGGTCGGCATCGCCCGGTGCAATGATGGGAACTACCTCGATGGCGAACCCGGCCCCGGCCAGCCCCTCCAGCGCCAGCCCCAGACGGTATTCACGCTTGGGCGGAGGGGCGTCGGCCAGCGCTGCCGGGATAACAGCCAGTCGCCCGCTGTGGTGGGCATATAGAGCCATCACATCGGCCCACAGCGATCTGCTCGTCGGGGTGAGATGCTCGCCCCCCAGCAGGATCAGGGGGCCGGGTGCGCTGCTCGCTTGCTGTTCCATCGGCATCATTATACACGCACCCTGCCCGGCAGTGGAAAACACAGCAGCCCGGTAGAAGCCGGGCCGCCGGGCAGGTCATCAGGCCGTGTGACACTGGCTGACACGCGGCCCTGCTAGAGCGTGTTATGAACTTCTTCCGGGCCAATCCATGCCTGAAGAAGCCTCACCCCCCGGCCTCGCTGCGCTCGGCGCTTCCCCCTCTCCACGTGTGGAGAGGGGGTGCCGGGCCGCAGGCCCGGTGAACCGCTGGTTCAATGGGGTGAGGTCAATTGGCGGCATGTGACTCGCTCAGGCTTCAATAGCCTTTAGACTGTGATCAGGGGGTCAGTGTGCCGCCGACTGTCAGCTCGCCCTCGGTGAGGCTGATTGTCTCAACCCGCACATCGACGGGGGAGGCCTGGATCGGGTCGTTGATGCTGCGCTCCAGCATGGCGACCAGCTCGTCGAGCATGGCGGTGTCAAACTGGATCATGCCGAAGTCGACCGAGACGATCGTCACATCGATACTGCCATCAGGGGCGATGGCAGGGGCGATGCGGATCACGCCGGTGGGCTGAATTGGCCCGAGCGATACCTGTGTGTAAACCTGAATCTGCCCATCGGCCAGCACAAGCTGGGCGCTGCTGATGGGGATTTCGCGCCCGTCGGCGCGCGCCTGGGTGATAGCCTGCTGCATGGCGGCGTTCAGCTCGGCCTCGGTGAAAGTGACGGTGAACGGGCCGCCGGGGGTGGCCATCACCAGCCCACGCCATTTGGTGTTAAACGACTCCAGGTCGGACTCGGTGAACTCGACCTGGCGGGGGGGCGTGGCAGCCCCGCTCTGACTCTGCGGGGCAAACGGGAAGTTGCAGGCAAGGGCAGAAAAGGTCAGCAGCCCGGCGATCGCGATCGGTAAGAAGTTCGTTGGAAAGCGTTTTTTCATAAGCACCTCTCAACCTGGCGTGGTATTATAGCGCCCAGGAAATGTGCCACCAATCCCCCCATCCCTGCGTCAGGCTGTAGTGGTGCTGAGAGAGGCCGGCCCCGTCGGGCGATCGGTGCTATGTCGCAGGGTAAATCAGGCGGGCAAAGCAGGTGAAGTCTTGGCAGACGAGCGGTTGCAAAAGCTGATGGCGCAGGGCGGCTGGGGGTCGCGCCGGGCATGCGAGGAGATCATCGAGCAGGGCCGGGTGACGGTCAACGGCAGGCTGGCGACGCTGGGCATGAAGGCTGACCCGGCGAAGGATGACATCCGGGTGGATGGTGTCCGGCTCAGGCTGCCGGATGAACCCATCTACATCGTCTATCACAAACCTGCCGGGGTGATCTCTGACGAGGATGTGGGTGGGCAGTATCCCGCTGCACGTGAGCAGATCCCGGTAAGTGGCCACCTTTACCCTGTTGGCCGCCTGGATGTGCGCAGCGAGGGGCTGATGCTGTTCACTAATGACGGCGATCTGGCGCACAAACTGACGCATCCGCGCTATGAGCATCCGAAGGTCTATCATGTGTGGGTGGAAGGCGTGCCCGGTGAGGAGGCGCTGGCTACCTGGCGGCGCGGCGTGGTGCTCGATGGCGAGCCTACCGGCCCCGCCGGGGTGGAGATCATCGGCAGGGGGCGTGACGGCGCCCGCCTTGAGGTGACTCTGCGCGAGGGTCGCAAGCGCCAGATCCGCCGGGTGGGGGCGCTGGTGGGCCATCCGGTGCGCCGCATCGTGCGCGTTAAGCTTGGCCCGCTTGCTCTGGGCGATCTACCGCCCGGCTCGTGGCGTGCGCTGACGCCAGAGGAGGTGGAGGCGCTGAAGCATGTAGGGCGCCGCCCGCGCCGCCGCCGGCAGCCGGTGGAACCGGCGGCGCGTAAGCCCGCTGCCGACCGGGGCAGGGGAGGCAAGGGCGCGGAGAAGAGGCCCGCGGGGCGACCGGATTCAAAATCGGGGCGGAAGCCGGGGAAAGGGCCGGGCAAACCGCCGGGGAAGAAAGGCGGCACGCCGCGTGATCGCGGCTCTGGCGGCGGCATCGGCCGCAGCCGGAAGTCAGACAGGCCGCAGCCCGGAGGAAAGCCGCCGCGGGGGCGGCCGGGTGTCGGATGAGTGCAGCGGGAGAGAGAAACGGGGGTTATGACCACAGGCAGCATCCCATCGGTTATTGCGATCGACGGCCCGGCGGCGGCGGGCAAAACCACCCTGGCGCTTGCCCTGGCGCAGCGGCTGGGCTATCTCTACTTTGATACCGGGGTGATGTACCGTGCGGTAACACTGGCGGCGCTGGAGCGCCAGATCGACCTGCAAGATCATGAGGCGGTGACAGCGCTGGCTGAGGCACTGGTGATCGATGTGCTGCCCGCCGATGGTAATGATCATCCCTACCGGGTGCTGCTCGACGGCGAGGACGTGACGGCCCGGCTGCGCACCGCTGCCATCGACCGCAGCGTGTCAATCCCCTCGGCCTATGTGGGCGTGCGCCAGGCGATGACCCGCCAGCAGCGCCGCATCGCCGAGCGCGGCAGCGTGGTGATGGTAGGACGTGACATCGGCACGGTGGTGCTGCCTGAGGCCGGTCTCAAGCTGTTTCTGGTTGCGTCGGTTGAAGAGCGCGCCCGCCGCCGCTGGGAGGAAGCCTGCCGGGAGGGGCGTGCGGATTCATACGAGGACATCCTGGCGGATATGCGCCAGCGCGATGAGCGTGATACCAGCCGTGATGTGGCCCCGCTACGCCCGGCGGATGATGCCATCGTGGTGGATACGACTAAACTGGACTCGGATGCGGTGCTTGACCTCGCCTTGGCGCTGGCCCTTGGCCCGCAGGATGGGGGCTGGGCACGCGGCAGGCCGGGCTAAAGCCGCTGCGGGCGGCGCTGAAAGGTGGAGGAGACGATTATGCTGGGCGGCCCCCTGATCCACGATCGCATCTATCACTGGCGGCGCAAACTGTTTCGCTGGGGTATCTGGAACATCCTGTACCGCTCATGGTTCAAGCTGCACGTGGAAGGCTGGGAGAACATCCCCGCCGACGGCCCTGTGCTGATGATCGGCAACCACATCCACGCGCTTGACCCGGTGGTGATGATCTCGTTTTACCCTGACCGTGACATCATCCCTATGGCCAAGATCGAGGCCTTCAGCGAGCCGATCATCCGCTACTTCGTGACCCACTATGGTGCGATCCCCGTCAGCCGGGGTGAGGCCGACCTCAAGGCGCTCAAGACCACGCTGGAGTATATCCAGAGGGGCTACATTGGGATGCTGTATGCCGAGGGCACACGCAGCCGCACAGGGCTGATTCAGGGGCAAGAAGGTAGCGCCTTTATTGCCCTCAAGACCGGCGCGCTGCTGGTGCCGGTGGGCATCTGGGGCACGCGTGATTGGCCGTCGTCCTGGGTCAGGGATCTGAGGCGTACGGATATCTATGTGCGCTTTGGCAGGCCGTTTCGCCTTAAGCAGCCAGAAGGGCGCGCCCGCGATCATCTGCGGGCCATGACCGATGAGTGTATGTACCGCATCGCCGAGCTGCTACCGGAGGAATGGCGCGGGGTCTACGGTGACCTCTCGAAGGCCACCACCGACTACCTGGATTTCGATGTGAAATGGGAGCCGGTCGCTCGTCGCATCCCGCGCCGGGTGTTGGTGGCTGCCCGCCAGGCCGGGCCGTAGCTGGACGCTGGCTGACGCCTGGCCCACGTGCAGCTGGCGGGAGTCTGTCGATATGAGAGAGATCAGCTCCTTGATCGATTTTTAATAGCCCATGAGGGGGACTGCTGCTATACTACTCATATCAGGGCACACAGGATTTGGTAGAAAGGGATCGCTATCGCAGAACCACAACAGCCAGGGAGTTGGCCAGCGCAGGGGCCCGAAGCATACTTCGGGCTGACGAGGAGGCGGTTCCCTGCCTCGCGGCAGGGTTAAGGCGGCGGCTGAATAGCTCGCTGCCGAAAATCGAAGGATCAGCGGATGCCGCCCGGACGAGCCACCGTCCGCAGCTAAACTCCCCACCAAATAAGGGCCATCTGACAAAACCGCGGGGCAACCTGCGGGCTAAAACAGTGTGGCCGTGGCCAATAATCACCAAGCACTAGCCGGCTTGAGAACCGATAACACCATTGGGTGCCTGAAGGGGGGGCGTGTGCTCCTGCCGGGCAGGCTTGCCCATCTGTATCTGCCAAATGGAGGAAAACCACATGTGTGGAATTGTTGGCTACATTGGGCCGCGTGACGCCGCCCCCATCATCCTGGAGGGGTTGAAGCGGCTGGAGTATCGTGGCTATGACTCGGCGGGGCTGGCTGTGATCGAGAACGGCCACATCGCGCTGCGGCGCGGCGCGGGTAAGCTTTCTGTGCTGGAGGGGCTGGTGCAGGAGAAGCCCGTCACCGGCCATCTGGGGATCGGTCATACGCGCTGGGCCACTCACGGCGAGCCGAGCGAGCGCAATGCGCATCCGCATATCGGCATGACCGGTGATGTGGTGGTGGTGCACAACGGCATCATCGAGAACTTCCTTGAGCTGAAAACCATGCTCCAGCGCAGCGGCGCCGAGTTCAAGAGCGACACCGACACCGAGACGGTGGTCCATCTGATCGAGTACTACCTGGGCCGCGGCATGGAGTTTGAGGAGGCGGCCCGCACGACCTTCACCCAGCTCAAGGGCGCGCAGGCGGTGGTGACCTTCAACCGCAATCAGCCCGACCGCATGATCGCCTGCCGCATCGGCAACGCGGGCGGTGTGGCCGTCGGCATTGGTGAAGGGGAGATGTTCATCGCGTCAGACATCCCGGCCATCCTGGAGCACACGCGCCGCATGGTCTTCCTGGAGTCGCGCGAGATGGCGATTGTGACGCGCGAGGGGTACACCATCAAGACGCTGGAGGGGAACCCCGTCATCCCGGAGATTCACACCATCCCCTGGGACCCGGTGAGCGCTGCCAAAGGCGAATACAAGCACTTCATGCAGAAGGAGATCTTCGAGCAGCCGCGCTCGCTGACCGATACAATCCGGGGGCGGGTGGACTTCGAGCGCAGGGTGGTGGTGTTGCCGGAGATGAACCTCTCCGAGGCAGCAGCGAAGCGGCTGTCGCGCATCGTGACGGTTGCCTGCGGCACATCCTACTACTCCGGGCTGGTGGGCAAGATGCTGATTGAATCGATCGCCCATATCCCCGTCGAGGTGGCGATCGGCTCCGAGTTCCGCTACGCCGACCCGATCATCGACAACACGATGGCGGTGCTGGCTATCAGCCAGTCGGGCGAGACGGTGGACACACTGGCCGCGATGGAGGAGGCACGTGAGAAAGGCGCCCGGTTGTGGAGCATCGTCAACGCGATCGGCAGCCAGGCCATGCGCGTGGCCGATGGCTACATCCTGATGCAGGCCGGGCCGGAGATCGGGGTGGCCAGCACCAAGGCGTTTACCACGTCGATCATCGACCAATACCTGCTGGCCTGCTATCTGGCCCAGCTTCGTGGGCCGCGTGACCCGGCGGCGCTGAGTGCAGCCGTGGCCGATCTGGCTCGCCTGCCGGACCTGGCAGGCCAGGTGCTGGATCGCGATGACGAGTATCAGGAGCTGGCCAACCAGTTCTACAAATACACCAACTTCCTGTACCTGGGGCGTGGCATCAACTACCCAATCGCGCTGGAGGGGGCGCTGAAGCTGAAGGAGATCAGCTACATTCACGCCGAGGGCTACCCTGCGGGCGAGATGAAGCATGGCCCCATCGCGCTGATCGATGAGAACATGCCGGTGCTGGCGATCGCGGTACGCGACCATGTGTATGATAAGATGCTCTCGCAGGTGGAGCAGGCCAAGGCGCGCGGCGGGATCGTCATCGCGCTGGCCACCGAGGGTGATGATCTGATTGCCGAGAAAGCCGATCACGTCATCTATGTACCGGAGACCCCGCCGTTGCTCTCCCCGGTGATCAACGTGCTGCCGCTGCAGCTCCTGGCCTACCATATCGCGGTGCGGCGCGGGGCCGATGTGGATCAGCCGCGCAACCTGGCCAAGAGCGTCACGGTGGAGTAAGCGCCGCGGCATCCTGTTTAAAGGCCGTTATGAACCCTGAGCGAGTCACATGCCGCCAATTGACCTCACCCCATTGAACCAGCGGTTCACCGGACCTGCGGCCCGGCACCCCCTCTCCACACGTGGAGAGGGAGAAGCGCCGAGCGCAGCGAGGCCGGGGGGTGAGGTCTCTTCAGGCATGGATTGGCCCGGAAGAAGTTCATAACAGGCTCTAGGGGTGGCATCAGCGGGGCAGGGGGATTTGATCCGACCTGCCCCGTTTTGCTGCCGGGCCGGGTGCGGCCCCGTTCTCTGTGCTATACTGGGGCTGGCTTAACGGATTGGTGAAAGGGTCAGATCAGAGGATGAAAGGTGTGATGCGACGTCGGGTTCTGGCGCGGGCCCTCCTGGCCCCTGGTGCAGTTATCCTCATACTTGCCGCCTGGCTGCTGACTGCTGCCGGTGTGCCGGCTGTACAGGCTGGTGCCGGTGGGCTGCCCGCCGGGCTGGAGGTCTACGCCGTGGCGGGGACGGTGCTTCCTGCCGGGGGTAACGCCTATCCGGCCCTGCCGCCGGGGGCCGCCGGTTATGCGACGGTGGGCCGCTGGGACAAAAACCCCGTGACCTACAGCCTGGAGAACTGCCCGGTCCACCTGGACTGCGGGACGGCGTTTGACATCCTGCGGCAGGCGCTTGAAGCCTGGGATACCGTCTCAGGCCTTTCGCTTGACGAGGTGGGGGCAGGGCGCGGGGACATCCGTATCACCTTCGGCATGGATGACCTGCTGACAGGCGCTGTGCCACTCGACGGGCCGGGCGGCATCCTGGGCTACAGCTACTTTCCCTATCCCTGGCTGGGCAGTAAGGCAGGCGATATCTACCTGGACCCCGATGAGTTCTGGGTGGCGGGCACGCCAGCCCGGCAGGAGGAGGTACATCTGCTGACAGTTGCCATGCACGAGGCGGGTCACTCGCTGGGCCTGGATCACACCTCAGACCCCGGTGCACTGATGTGGGCCGAATATGAGGGTGTGCGCGGACTGGGGCCCGATGACATCGCCGGGATACAGGCGCTCTATGGGCCACCGCCGTCTGCGGAGGGCGCGGCATCAGCGGTGACGGCCAACGCCACCGTGAACCTGCGCATCCGCAGTGGGCCGGGCACGGGCTACAGCCAGATCGGCACGCTGCCCTATCAGGCTGGCGCACCGGTGCTGGGCCGTAACAGCGCGGGCGACTGGCTGTATATTGACTATAACGGGTTGCGCGGCTGGATCGCGGGCTGGCTGGCCGCTATTCAGGGTGACGTGGGGGCCCTGCCTGTGGTGAGTGTCGATGGGACGGCAGCAGTGCCGCCCATACCTCCGGCGAACCCTGGCAGCAGCGCCATCACTGCTACCGCGCTCGACACATTGCGCATCCGCAGCGGGCCGGGCACTGCCTTTGACGCAGTGGGCAGGCTGCCTTACAGGGCCGCCGCCAGCGTGATCGGGCGGAACACAGATGGAAGCTGGCTGCTGATCCAGTACCAGGGGGTGCAGGGCTGGGTGGCTGCGTGGTACTGCCGCCTCAGCGGGGGCAGCCTGGACAGCGTGCCGGTGACCGGCTGATCGAAATAAGGTGAGATCGGCGGTGCTCCTGAGAAGAGGGGCACCGCTTTTTGCTGCCGGGGGCGCTCTACCCACCAATTGAGCTGAAGAGGATCACGGCCAGCACCACCAGGAAGATGAGCAGCATTCCCGCACCGATCAGCAGGATGCGCTGCTGCTCGCGTGCGGCCATTTTCTGGTGGGCGGCGATGGTGGCCAGCCGCTCGCGCTCCTCGGCCTCCAGCCGTGCGCGCTGTTCCCGCATAAAAGCATCGTCCCGGGCTTTAGTGGCGACCATCTGCTCGATGTGCCCCGATCGATCCTGGCGTGCCAGGATCGAGGTGAGGGTGTCAAGCGGGTTACCGCAGCGGGCGCAGTGGTCGGCGCCAGGGATATTCTCATAGGAACATGCCGGGCAGATCGTCCCAAGTACACGCCCGCAGTCCATACAGCGGCGAGCCTCCGGGGGGTTCATCGTGCCGCAGGTGGGGCACTGAATCTCCTCCCGGGGCGAGGCGAACGTCGTGCCGCAGAAGGTGCACACCAGATTGCCTTTCTCATCGGTCTCGAACGAGCTGCCGTGACAGGACGGGCACGCCAGACGGCGGATACTGCTCATGGTCTGAACTCCATGTGATGTGCGGGTTGCCTGCGATCAGTATATCGGTATAACAGGGGCTGGCAAGCGGCCCGCGAGATTTGTTATCTTCTCGAAAGGCCCACCCGTGCAACCTGTGAGGGGTAAATACGTACAGGTGTATGAACATACTGGAAAACGGAGAAGATGATGGCCGAAGTCAAGGTGATCGAGCATGCCCCGGAAGGGGTGGTAACTGTGGCACCGTCGGTGTCAAACGAGGAAAAGACGTGGGCGGCGCTGGCGCACGCCAGCACGCTGATCACACTGGCGCTGGCGCTGCCGACTGCAGGGCTGGGCGGCCTGCTGACGATCTTCCTGCCGTTGATCGTGTATCTGGTTTACAGGGAGCGATCACAGTATGTGGCCTACCATGCCATGCAGGCCTTCGCCCTGCAGCTTGCCGCGACGGTGGGTTTCTTTGTGGCACTGATCGTGGGGAGCGTGGCCCTGGCGCTTATCTGGGTGGTGAGCGTGCTGCTGGTGTTCATCCTGGTGGGCATCATCCTGATACCGATCGCCGCCTTGCTGACGGGGGTGTTCGCGCTGGTGCTGGTATTTCTGCCCTTTGTGCTGACGGGCTTCTCGCTGGCGGCGGTTATCCAGACGGCGGGCGGGCACTCATTCGATTACCCTTATCTGGGTGAATGGGTGAAGGGCTGGCTGGGTCGCAGGTCGGCTGAGGCCGCACCGCCGGTCTGAGAATCCCTTGAGAACGGTGAGGCAGGGGGCACGGTTAATCCCCTGCCCCTGTCTCTCTCTTGCGCGAGGGGTGGCCTGTAGATGCGGGCTGCCCCTTGTGTTTTCTGGCGGCGATTCTATGCTACAATAGCCGTGAGATATCGCTCCGGGTCCAATCTCGGTTTGTAAGAATTCGGTTCCCTGCATAGAGAAAGGCGCATATCGTGACCCCAGCCGGTGCTTTCACTTTTGTGCTGCACAGCCACCTGCCATATGCACGTCTGGCGGGCCGATGGCCCCATGGTGAGGAATGGATCCATGAGGCGGCTGCCGAGACCTATGTTCCCCTGCTGAATGCCCTCTACGACCTGAAGGAGGAGGGCGTTCCGTTTAAGATCACAATTGGGTTGACGCCGATCCTGGTGGAACAACTCGCCGATGAGCAGGTGAAGGATCATTTCGATGCCTACCTGGACGAGAAGATCGAGGCGGCGCAGAAGGACATCCCCCGCTTTGAGAAGGAGGGAAACCCCCATGCCGCGTACCTTGCCCGCTTTTACCTGGAGTGGTTCGAGGGCATCAAGCAAAGCTTCGATGTACGCTACGGGCGCGATATTGTGGGCGCCTTCCGGCGGCTGCAAGATGAGGGCCTGATCGAGATCAGCACCAGTGCGGCCACGCACGGCTACCTGCCGCTGCTTGGTACCGACTCGGCGATCTACGGGCAGGTCAAGACCGGTGTGGCAGCCTATGAGCGTCATTTTGGGCGCGCACCGCGGGCGATCTGGCTGCCGGAGTGCGCCTACCGTCCGGCCTATCTAACCGAGACGGGCAAGATGCGCCCCGGCATTGAGCGCTTCCTGCAGGAGCTGGGACTGAAGGTGTTCTTCAGTGAGACCCACACGATCGAGGGCGGGCAGCCTGTGGGGGTGGCAGCGGGGGATGCCATTGGCCCCTACGGCGAGATCAAGCGGCGCTACGTGATCCCGGTGCAGGCCGCCATCCCGCCGCGCGCCGCCACCACCTATCTGCCCTACTACGTCTCTGACACCACCGCCGGGCCGGGCGCTGAACAGCATTCCGGCGTGGCGGTGATCGGTCGTAACAACCGCACCGGCATGCAGGTGTGGTCTGGCGACTGGGGCTATCCCGGAGAGGCGGATTACCGCGAGTTCCACAAAAAGGATGCCATCTCTGGTCTGCAGTACTGGAGGGTCACAGGCCCGCGTGTGGACCTGGGCTTCAAGGACTACTACCATCCGGACTGGGCGTCGTATCGCGTGGCCGAGCACGCCCGACACTTCGCCTGGCTGGTAGCCGATCTGCTCAAGCAGTATAAGGCCGATACCGGCAATTATGGCCTGATCTCCTCCAACTACGATACCGAGCTGTTTGGTCACTGGTGGTTCGAGGGTGTTGAGTGGATCAAACAGGTGCTGCGCCTACTGGCTGAGAGCCCCGATGTGGAGCTGGTGACGGCCAGCGGGTTTGTTGAAGCGCATCCCCCGATGGAGGTGCTGCACATCCCCGAAAGCTCGTGGGGCATGGGCGGCAATCACTGGACGTGGGATAACCACGACACACACTGGATGTGGGGGCCGATCCACAGCGCAGAGGGGCGTATGGAGGCGCTGGCGGCGAGGTTCACCAGCCCTGCGCCTGCCGAGGAGAAGGTGCTCAACATGGCCGCCCGCGAGCTGCTGCTGCTTGAGTCGAGTGACTGGCCCTTCCTGGTGACGACTGGCCAGGCCCGCGAGTATGCTATCCGCCGCTTCACACGGCACGTTGAACGCTTTGAGGCGCTGGCTGCATCGCTGGAGGCGGGCAGCCCTGATGAGCGGCTCGCTGATGAACTGTACGAGGTGGACAAGGTCTTTCCGCATATTGACTATCGCTGGTTCAGGCCGCGCTGACGCCTGAGTCGGAGCTGCATCCGGAGCCAGGGAGGGCGCGGTGAACGTCGTTTTTGTCGCAGCGGAGTGCGCACCGTATGCTAAAGTAGGCGGCCTGGCCGATGTGGCGGGATCGCTGCCTCAGGCGCTGACACGGCTGGGGCACCGGGTGGTTGTGATCATCCCAGGGCATGGGGTGATCCGCACCGACATGCACGGCATCGCCCCGCACAGCACGTTTGATATGTCCTGGAATGGGGAGGTTAGCCGCGTCGAGGTGCTGACGGCGCAGTCAGGCGGCGTCCCCGTCTACTTTCTGCGCTCATGGCCATTCTTCACAGGCCATGAGGATTTCATCTACCATCAAGATGAGGGGGTGAATGTCGGGCGCTATCTGTTCTTCTCGGCGGCGGCGCTGGCCTTCAGCCGGCGTCTGGCGCAGCAGGAGAGCTGGCGCCCGGATGTGTTCCATCTCCACGACTGGCATACCGGGCCGGTAGCGCTGCTGCTGGCCCGGCTCTACCGCGGGGACAGCGTGCTGGGGGAGGCCGCCTCGGTGCTGTCAATCCACAATATGCGCTACCAGGGCTGGGGGATCGGGTGGCACATCGCCCGCGCCGGGCTGCCGATGGTCGATAACCAGCTCCTGCTGGCCACCGGGCTGGCCGATAACAGCCTGGCGATCGGGCTGGTGTACAGCACGATGCTCTCAACGGTCAGCGCGCGCTACGCGCAGGAGATCACCACCTATGAGGGCGGCTTTGGGCTGGATGGGCTGGTGCATGCCCGTCAGATGCGGCTGGTTGGCATCGTGAACGGAATTGATACGGTTCGCTGGAACCCGGCTGCCAGCACCGCCATCACTGCTCCCTATGACGCTGAGACGCTTAACCGCAAGGTGGATAACAAACTGGCCCTGCAGAAGAAGCTTGGCCTGCCGGCCCGCCCTGAGGTACCGCTGGCCAGCGCGGTGACGCGCCTGGTGGACCAGAAAGGGCCGGATATCATGGCTGCCGGCGTACGCCACATGCTGCACTATGCTGACATGCAGTTTGTGGTGCTGGGCACGGGCGATCCGCACTGGGAGGCTGAGATGCGCCGCCTGGCCACGGATTACCCGGAAAAGGCCTCTGCCCAGATCATGTTCGACGAGAACCTGTCTGAGGAGATCTATGCCGGGTCCGACATCTTTCTGATGCCCTCGCTGTTTGAACCGTGCGGCATCGGGCAGATGCTGGCCATGCGCTATGGGACGCTGCCGGTGGTGCGCGCTGTCGGGGGGCTGGTGGATACGGTCGACCCGGCGATCGGGTTCCTGTTCACTGACTACTCAGCGAACGGTGTGATCGCAGGGCTGAGCGCCGCCCTGGATGTGTTCTACCGCAATCCTGCCGGCTGGCTGGAGCGGCAGCGGCGGGCAATGGCCCTCGACTTCAGCTGGGATGCCTCGGCGCGCCGCTATGTTCAGCTGTATGAGCGGGCGGTCGCGGTGCACCGCAGCTACCCCTCTGGCATCGCTGGTGGTTAGAGGCTGTTATGAACCCTGAGCGAGTCACATGCCGTCAATTGACCTCACCCCATTGAACCAGCGGTTCACCGGACCTGCGGCCCGGCACCCCCTCTCCACGCGTGAAGAGGAGCAAGCGCCGAGCACAGCGAGGACTGGGGGTGAGGTCTCTTCAGGCATGGAGCGGCCCGGAAGAAGTTCATAACACGCTCTAGATAAGGGAGATAAGGGCATGAAGACACGCGCGATCATCCTGGCTGGCGGTGAAGGGACGCGCCTGAAGGTTCTCACACGGAAGCGGGCCAAGCCTGCTGTGCCCTTCGCCGGGAAGTACCGGATCATTGACTTCACGCTCTCCAACTGCGTCAACTCTGGCATCTTCGATGTGCTTGTGCTGACCCAGTACCGCCCTCACTCGCTCAACGATCATATTGGCAAGGGCCGCGCCTGGGACCTCGACCGATCATTCAGCGGCGGCGTGCGCCTGATGCAGCCCTACACAGGGCGAGAGGAGACTGAGTGGTACACCGGTACAGCCAACGCGGTGTTCCAGAACATCAACTTCATCAAGCAGGATGGGGTGGATACTGTCCTGATTCTCTCGGGCGATCACATCTATATGATGAACTATGCCGAACTGCTGGCCTTCCACCAGGAACATGAGGCGGATGTCACCGTGTGTGTGATCAACGTCCCGCTGGATGAGGCCTCGCGCTTTGGCATTGTCTCTGTTGATGAGGACCTGCGCATCGTGGACTTTGTGGAGAAGCCTGCCCACCCGCCGGGGACGCTGGCGTCGATGGGCGTGTATGTCTTCAAGCTAGGGGTGCTGGAGGATGCGCTGCGCAAAGACGCCAAGCGCTCCAGCTCGTCGCATGACTTCGGTAAAGATATCATCCCGCGCCTGCTGGTGGAGGGGGCGCGGCTGTATGCCTATCCGTTTAATGGCTACTGGGTGGATGTGGGGACGATTGACGCCTACTGGCAAACTCACATGGAGCTGCTGGAAAGCCCGCCCCCCCTCAACCTGAACGACCGGAACTGGATCATCCACACCCGCAGTGAGGAACGCCCGCCGGTGCGGATCGAGGCCGGCGCTATCGTCGCTGACAGCCTGATCACCGATGGCTCAGTGATCGCCACCGGGGCGCGGGTTGAGCGATCGGTGCTGTCGCCGGGTGTCTATGTCGGCCCTAACGCGGTGGTGCGCGAGTCGATCATCCTGACCGATACCTTTATCGAGGCGGGGGCTGTGGTGGAGCGGGCGGTGATCGATAAGGACTGCGTGATCGGCCATAATGCCCGCATCGGCCAGATCATCGAACTCAGCGAAGACCTGGGCATTGTGAACATCGGCAAAAACACCCACCTGCCCACGGGGATCGTGGTGGGGCGCGGGGCGCGCATTGGCTCCGACCTGCGCCCGGAGGATTTCGAAGAGATGGTGATCCCGGAGAATGCCTACATTCACTCAGCTGTGCGGGCTGATTACTAAGCGGGTCGGCTACTGGTACTGGAGCGTGTTATGAACTTCTGCCGGGCCAATCCATGCCTGAGTAGACCTCGCCCCCAGTCCTCGCTGTGCTCGGCGCTTGCTCCTCTTCACGCGTGGAGAGGGGGTGCCGGGCCGCAGGTCCGGTGAACCGCTGGTTCAATGGGGTGAGGTCATTAGCGGCATGTGACTCGCTCAGGGTTCATAACAGCCTTTAGCGCCGGCTATTAGTCGGGCCGTCGGGCCACCTGAGAGCCAGCAAAGCGGATGCCGGGCCTGCCGCATGGTCCCGGCATCTGTTGTTGTGGCCAGACGGTCCATTTTACGGTACTCTCACTGCAGCGGCAGCGGAGTTAGTCACCGGGCAGCCCGCAGGTGCTATCTGCGGGTTGGCTTCAGGCAGGCTGCTGTCTGTTACGCATCATCATATTGTGAGCAGAGTTTCGCCCATGTCAACCAGACGGATCAAGTACCTCGCCCTCCATGGCCATTTTTACCAGCCGCCGCGCGGCAACCCATTTTCAACTGCCCCGCTGGTCGAGCCATCAGCAGCCCCCTACCGCAACTGGAATGAGCGCATCACCGCGGAGTCCTATCGGCCCAACGCCGAGATGGGCAACTTTGGCCTGATCTCATTCAACCTGGGAGAAACGCTGGCCGAATGGCTCGCGGTCAACGCGCCGGACACCTACCGCCGCATCCTGCAAGCCGACGCCGATCACCTTGCCCGCACCAAAGTGGGTAACGCGATCGCCCAGCCAATGCATCACACCATCCTGCCCCTGGATCGCCGCCCCGACAAGGTGACCCAGGTGCGCTGGGGCAAGGCCGCCTTCGCCCACCGCTACGGGCGGCCCACCACAGGGATGTGGCTGCCGGAGATGGCTGTCGACTACGAGACTTTGGAAGTGCTGGTTGAGAACGGCATCGAATGGACCATCCTGACCGAGAGCCAGATCATCGGCAAGCCGCCCGGTTCAGGCCCCTTCTGGGTTGCACTGCCTGGCGGCAGACGCATCAAGGTGTTCGTGCGCGATGAGTCCCTCTCGAACGATATCGCCTTCAACCTGGGCAACTTCGGGGGGGCAGGGCGCTGGGCGCGAAACGTGCTGGCCCCCCGCCGCGTTAACGCCGGGCCGCTGACCCTGATCGCCACGGATGGTGAGACGTTTGGGCATCACTGGCCGGGTGAAGAGCAGTTCTTGCACTGGCTGATGACCTACGAGGCCAAAGCAGCGGGCTATATCCCGATCACGCTGGGCGAGTATGCCGCCTTTGCCGAGCCGCGCGAGACGGTGATGCTGAAAGAGGATACGGCGTGGAGTTCCGGTTATGGCCTGGGGCGCTGGTTGACTGGCTCCCCGGATACGCCCGGCGACTCCTACTGGAAAGGCGCGCTGCGCCGTGCGATGGACAACCTGCGCTACCAGATCGATGGGGTGTACCGCGAGGAGGTGGCGCGTATCAACGGGATCGATCCCATTGCCCTGCGCGACTCCTATATTAAGGTGGTGCTTGGTCATCTGCCACAGGAAGACCTGCTGCACGATCAGGAGGTTGACATTAAACGTGAGGAGGACGGCCCGCGCCTGCTCAAGCTGATCGAGGCACAGTACTACCGCCAGCGTATGTATGCGAGCTGTGCGTTCTTCTTCGCCGACCTGGATGACCTGGCCACGCAGTATGGGATCGCCAACGCGGCATACGCCATCAAGCTCACGCGCGATGCGACCGGCATCGATCTATCCGCCGATTTCCGGCGCGACCTGCGGCTGGCGCGGGCAGTACAGCGCAAGACCGGCCAGCTGTTCACCGCGGCGGAGATCTTCGACACGCTGAGCGAGGAATTCCAGAAGTAGCGTCGCCTTACTGGCCGTACAGCACCCGGTAGTACGAATAGTGCTCGTAGATGCGCTGGACGTACAGCTTCGGCTCGTCCAGGTCGATCAGCTCGGTCAGCAGATCGTAATCCCCGCCGGATGCCTGGAGCACCTCCAGGGCGCGGCCCGTACCCGCATTATATGCCACCAGTACCGCAAAGGGATTCCCACTCAGGCGGCTGAACTCATCCTGCAGCAGCCAGGTACCGAACGCCACGCTGACCAGTGGGCGCTGGAGATCAGCGGGCTGGTAATTGGGCCAGCCCAGCGCTGCCGCGATATCCTCGCCGGTGGGCGGCCATATCTGCATCAGGCCCTGGGCGCTGGCGCTGGAGACAGCGAAGCCCTCGAAGATGCTCTCCTGCCAGATCAGGCTGTAGACGAACAGCGGGTCCAGGTTGTAGCGCGTGCTGTACTCCAGCACCAGGTCTGAGAAGTAGACCGGGTACTGGAGCCGGGCCAGAAAGCGCGGCGCATCGAGCGGTGTGGCTCCGGTCGCCCGTATCACGCTGCGCGCTGCCAGCACTGATGACCGGTACAACCCGATCTCACGGAAGTAGATAGCAAGCTGGTAGCTGGCCAGCGCATCATCGCTGTAGTCGCTGCGCACGGCCTCGAAGTCCTGCTTGGCGGCGACCAGCAGCCCCAGGTCCCACAGCTCACGTCCGCGCACCATACGCGGGTCGGCGGCGATGTCACTGCGCAGAGTCTCGGCCAGCGGTGCGGCCTCCAGGCCCAGCCGGGCGGCCAGCCATCCCTCGGCCTCGGCACGCCCCTCGTCGGGGTCGGCGGGGAAGGCGACCGTCTCTGGCGGCGTGAAGGGCTGCCCTCCGCCGAGCAGATCGGCAGCGCGCAGGCCATAGTAGCCCCGTCCATCGGCGGCGATGGCGTTGTTGAACGCTGCGGCGGCCTCCTCGGAACGGCCGGCGGCCAGCAGCGTCTTGCCCAGCCATAAATATCCGGCGGCGGGGCGCTCGCTGCCGGGCAGCTCCGCAGCCCCGCGGAACAGGGACTCCGCCGTGGTGTAATCGGCTGCCCGGTATGCCGCCAGCCCCAGCCGGAACAGCCCCGACGCCGCCCGTGGATCATCCGGATAGGCGACGCCAAGCTGCTGGTAATAGGCTGCCGCGCGCGGCGTATCGAGCAGGGATTCGGCCAGCATCCCGGCCCCGTACAGGGCATCGGGCACCTGGGGCAGGGTGGGGTAGTTGTTGATCAGGCTGTCATACAGGCTGAAGGCCGCATCACTGCTGCCCAGCAGGGCGTTGATCTCGGCCAGCTCCAGCCAGGCGTCGCCCCACGCGTCACCGTCCTCCGGGTCGAAGAAGTCGATCAGTGTTTGCAGCTCGGCCTGTGCAGCCTGCAGGTTGCCAAGCTGACGGTAGGAGCGCGCGATGTACAGGTAGGCCTCAGGCGGATAATCCTGCACATTCAGCGTCGAAAGGTGGTTGTAAAAAGCCTGGATCGCGATCTCATACTGGCCGTTGAAGTAGTTCACCAGCCCGCGCTGATACTGGTTGACCTGGTACCCGGCGTCCAGCAGGGCGCGCAGGGCGCTCAGCGCCTCGAAGGTGTCAGCATAACCGGCGAAGACGCGCCCCCACTGCTCGTAGGCCGCGTCGATCTGCCCGGCCTCGAAGTACGCCTGCCCGATGTACAGCTCGATCTGGGCGCGATAGCGGTAGTTCTGCGCGGTGGCCAGGATGGCGTTGTACTGGCTGACAGCGCCCTCAGCATTACCGAGGGTGCGATAGACCTGAGCCACCTTTTCGCGGAGCTGGAGCAGACCCAGCGTGTAACGCCCGGCGTTGATCGCCTGATCGTAGGAGGCGAGCGCCGCGTCGGTCTGGCCGAGCGCAAGCTGCGCGTCGGCGATGCGCTCGTAGACGTAGGAGTCGGCCAGCCCCGGCCTGAGCGAGAGATAGGCCTGGAAGTCGGCGATCGCGCCCTGCCAGTCACCCAGGCCCAGGCGGGCCTCGCCGCGCAGGAAGTACGCCCGCGCAGCCTGGGGGTGGCCGGGCTGCTCGGCAAGCAGGCTGTCCAGCGCTGCCCGGGCGGAGGCGAAATCGCCGCGCCGCAGCGAGGCCTGGGCCAGCCCGATTTGCGCGTTGACCCGCTCGTCGAGCGCCGCGCCGGGGTCGGCCAGGGCCTGCTGAAAGGCCCGGCTGGCCGCATCCCAGTCGCCGTTGCGCAGGTCGCGCTCACCCTGATGCACCACCTCAATCGGCAGCGGCGTCGGGGTGGGGGACGGTGTGGCGGTCGGTGTCGCGGTGGGGGTGGCTGTGGGCGCGGCGGTGTTGACCGCGAGGATCTCCGGAAGCACGGCCGGGCCACCCTCACAGGCTGCCAGCAGCCCGGCAGCGGTGATCAGCCCGGTGAGCACGAATAACAGGCGTCGGTAGTGCTGCATCATAGGCCGGATTATGTCGGCCTTTGCCCACACTGTCAATAAGACAAAGGGGCTGGTGCACCGCGCGCGGTGCGCTCCAGCCCCCTTATTGCATACGAAACCCGGGTGCGCGCTACACCTCTTCCATGAGGCGCATGGGCACCACCGCCGCGCCGACGATGCCGGGGCCGGTGTGCACCCCCAGCACCGGCGAGATGCGCAGCACCTCCAGCTTCGCGATCTCCAGGCTGTCCTGCAGCATCGCAGCGAGCTGGTTGGCCTTCTCCTCAAACTGGCCGTGCATCACCGAGACCCACAGCGCCTGCTTGCCGTACAGGGTTGAGAGATGCGAGGTGATGTCCTGCAGGGAGCGGGCGATCGTGCGGGCCTTGCTCAGCGTGGTGTATTTACCATCTGCCTTGTCCACATGGATCACAGGCTTGATGTGCAGCAGCGATCCGGCCAGCGCCTGCACCCTGCCGATGCGCCCGCCGCGCGCCAGGTAATTGAGCGTATCCAGGGTGTACACCACTTCAGCCGCCGCCCTGATCTTCTCCAGATGGGTGCGGATGGCCTCAATGGGCCGCCTGGCCTCAGCGGCGCGCGCCGCCGCCAGCACCTGGAAACGCTGCCCGCCCGACAGCGTCAGCGTGTCGATGAGATGCACGGCCTTCTCGCCGATCTGGGCGGCGCCGAGGCGCGCTGCGTTGATCGTCCCGCTCAGCCCGGATGAGATGTGGATCGAGAGGATATCCTCCCCGGCTGCCAGCAGCTTCTCATACAGCGCTGCGAAGTCCCCCGGCGAGGGCTGGACGGTGGTGGGGGCGTGGGGCTGCATGGCCTCCAGGCGCTGATAGAACTCATCCCGGCTGATCTCCTCGGATTCCCTCTCGCCCTCCGGGAACTGGATGTAAAGCGGTGCGACGGTGATCCCGTGCGAGCTGATGTCTTCCGGGGTGAGGTCGGCGGCCGAATCGGTGACGATCTTCATGGATACTCCTGTGCTCAAAGGGTTGGCTCTTGGCTGTGCTGCACTGTCTGGCAGCGTGAATCAAGCGCCGCAGGGGCGCGTTTTCTCAACAGGGTGGGGTATTGTGCTGGATAAACGGCCTGAGGCCGGGCCTGTCACTCGCCCCGGAATCCCGATGATAATACTGATGATATCGGGGCAGGTGGTGGGGTGCAATGCTTTGCGGATGGCATATTCGGCCCGGCCAGCCCCCGGGCTGCGGATGAACCCCGGCAGGCGGGCATGGCTGCTCATCATCCGGCTGGCTGGCCGTGCTCAGCAGCTTCGCCATAGACGGTTCGGGGTGGGGCGGCACTCAGCCGATCAGGACGGCCTATTGCTCTCGTCGAGGACCTCGTGGATCTTGGTGATCAGGTCATGGTGCAGGATAGGCTTGCACAGGTAGTCGTTGGCCCCGGCAGACAGACCCTCCTCAACCGACTCGGCGTCGCCGCGCGCTGAGAGGATCAGCACCGGGATGTCTCGTGTAGAGTCCATCTGGCGGATCTGCCGGCACAGCTCGATACCGTCCATCCCGGGCATCATCACATCGAGGATCATCAGATCGGGGGTCTGGCTCTTGAGGATCTCCAATGCTTTATAGGCATTGGGGGCTTTCAGGACCTCAAAGTTACCACGCTCAAGCATGATGCCGATCAATGTAAGTGCGCCGACCTCGTCGTCGACGACCAGAACGGTTTGGCTCATGTTGTTTTCTTTCGTCAAGAACTCTGCAATGGCGAGCCTGCCGCTGCCTTGCCTGCCGCTGGATGACCGCGCCCTATCGGTCATCCGGAAACCGCCAGCCTCCCGGCATTCAGGAGGTGCCCGTATTGTTCATACCGTATTAAAGATAGCACATTTTTCTGTACTGGCAATTGACCAAGGCCGATGGGGCCGGGGTGTGCCGGCCTACGCAGCGGTAGCGGGCTGCCTGGTTGAAGCTCCCCCCGGCGCGCTGTATAATACCGGCCTGAGCCTGTTACACAGGAGTGGGTTGATTGCGTCTGGCACAGGAAGGTGACCTGGTTCTGATCGTCGCGGTAGAACGGGATCGGCGCTCGTTTGTGCGCCGACTGGTGCGCGGCGGCAAGCTTGACACGCATCGTGGTGAGCTGGCCTTTGACGATCTGATCGGCCAGCCGCTGGGCGCTCAGGTTGAGACACACCTGGGGCACCACTATTACATGCTCACCCCCACCACCGACGATCTGGTGCGCACTCTGCGCCGCGAAAGCCAGATCATCTTTCCTAAAGACTCGGGCTATATTATCATGAAGCTGGGCATCATCCCCGGCTCCCGGGTGCTTGAAGCCGGGACGGGCAGCGGCGGCCTGTGCCTGGCGCTGGCCTCGCAGGTGGGTGATGGAGGCCACGTCTACTCATATGATATCCGCCCTGACCTGCAGGAGATCGCCCGCAAGAACCTGGCTCGCGTGGGCCTTGATGGGCGAGTGACATTCAAGATACAGGACGCGCACGAGGGGTTCGATGAGACCGACCTTGATGCGGTGTTCCTGGATACGCGTGAGCCCTGGGAGCTGCTCGATCAGGCGCGCGCGGCGCTGCGTGGCAGCGGGATGCTGGGCGCGATCGTGCCCACCGCTAACCAGCTTGTAACCATGCTGCGTGCGCTGAACGCGCATCTGTATTATGGTTTTGTGGAAGCGCAGGAGCTGATGCTGCGCCCATATAAAACGCTACCGGATCGGGTGCGGCCTGAGGAACGCTTCACCGGGCACACGGGATACTTGATCTTTGCGCGGGCGGTTTTCCCGCCCGGCACACAGCACGCCGCGGACGAGCCGACCGGTACCGGCCTTGCTGAGGGCCAGGAGAATCTGCGATGAGCTACCTCAAACGACATGGCGATCGTTTCCCTGTGTGGCTGGTGGTGACAGCTGCGCTGATCCTGCTGACCGGATGCAGCCTGTTTGGCGGCGGTACCCCGGAAGCCACCCCGGCCACGCCGGGCGGCCCCACCCCGCTGGCAGGGGAAACCCCATCCACTGGCGGCGAGCCCCTTCCCATCGCGACCATTGCGCCTGATGGCGGCGATCTCGCTGCGCCTGGTACGCTGATCATCGATGCGCTCTCGACGCTGAACGCCGGGGATACTACGCCCGTGGAGCTGCCGTTTGAGGCTGCAGCGGGGCAGGTGGTACGCATCGATTCGATGGTGACGGCGGGCGTGCTGGACTTCGACATGGAGCTTGTGGATGCGTTCGGCAACGTGCTGGTGCGCGGCCAATCGCGCGCCGGTCAGACAGGCGTGACGATCAACGAGCTGACGCTACCCTACACGACAACCTACACCCTGCGCCTCATCCCGGTGGGGGGAGGTGCCAACTTACAGACAGTTGTCACCGCGCTGGATGCGCCCAGTGGTGGCGGGCGCGTCGAGGATCCCGCCGGTCAGTACGGGGGGCGCATCTCGGCGGCTAATGTATATCACACCTTCCTGTTTGCAATGAACAAGGGTGACCTGATGACCATCGGCGCGATCGCTGAGAGCCGCGGCGCGCCCGACACACGGCTGATGCTGTTCAGCCCGGACGGCGGCCTGATCACCGAGATCGATGACGTGCAGCCGCCCGATGACCTCAACGCTGTGCTACGCAACTTCGTGGCGCCGGTGTCTGGCACATATGTGGCGCTGGTCTCTGCGGTGGATGGTACCACCGGCGCTTATACCTTCCAGGTAACCCCTGGCAGCGAGGCCCCGCAGGCAGTCGGCGAACCGGACATCACCTATGGCCAGAACTACCGTGCGGTGTTCATCGATGGCGACGTGCTGGCGCTGACCTTCGACGGCTCGATCGGCGACGTGCTGCGTATCGAGTGTGACCAGCTTGACCCACAGGTGGACGTCGATCTGCGCGTGTACAGCCCCTTCGGGCAGGTGATCGCCTTCTCGGTGGATGACAATGATGTTTCCGGGGACGACCAGGTGCTGACGGAGATGCAGCTCCCCTATACGGGGCGCTTCACCCTGGAGCTGACCCCTGCTGGCTCTGGCGAGGGGTCATTCCGCATCCGGCAGCTCACCACCGCCGATTTGAGCGGCGGCGGCTTCTTTGGCGATGATTCAAGCGGCATGCGGGCTGGCTTTTTCGACCGACCAGATGTGTTCCATTACTATCAGTTCAATGCGTCGGCGGGCCAGTTGATCACGCTGCGGGTGGCCTCCAGCAGCGATGAGAACCTGGATATCGGCTTCGCCCTGCTCGACCCTGCCGGGGCGCAGGTGGCCTTTGCCGATGACTCGACCGGCGAGAACCCGCTCGACCCGGAGCTGGTGGGCTATCGTGTCAATACCAGCGGCACCTACACGGTGATCGTGTACGCGTTGACCGACGCCGCAGGCACTTATGAGCTGAGCTTCCAGCGGCAGTAGCAGCAGCAGGGAGATCGCCTGCCGGTGTCATGACGCGGTTCAACGCCTGCCCCCCTCCGCCGCTGAAGCGGATGATGCTGCTCGGCCTGGCGCTGGCTGCCGGGGTGTCCCTTGTTGCCTGCTTAGCGGCGGCACCGCAGGAGGTAACGCCCACCCCTGATGCCACTCCCACACCCTGGCCAACGCTTGTCCCGGCCTTCACCCCCGACCCTGCCGTCATCGCCGCGGTGCTTGAGACCTCTCAGGTGCCCGGCCCCAGTCTGGTCGAGCAGTTCCGGGTGGACGTGATGCAGGGCGTGGTGGCGGTGTTCCCGCTGGAGGGGACGCCACAGGTGCCGGTGCGCATCGAGGTGGTTGTGCTCTCTGGGCAGCCGGACCCCACCATTGAGATCCGCAATGTGCGCGGCGACACGCTGGTGCTGGCCGATAACGCCAGCTCCGGCCAGCCGGAAGTGCTGGGGCAGTTCCTGTTCCCGGCTGAGGGATTCTATGAGCTGGGCATCGGCACCGCGGGCGAACCCGGACAGGTGGGGGTCTCGATCTACCGGCTGCCCCCCGCTGAGCTGGAGGCGGGCGGCGAGTTCAGCTCAACCGCACAGGAGCTGCGCGGCACGATGACGCATCCGGCCAGCTATCATACCTTCCGGCTGCCGCTGGAGCGCGGGCAGCGCGTCGATCTGTCGGCCCGGGCGCTGACCGAGGGACTGGACCTGCTGTTCAGGCTGTATGACCCGGATGGGGTGGAGGTGGCCGCCCGCGACGACAACGTCGGCACCGACCCTTATCTATGGAACTTCATGCCGCGCCAGTCAGGCACCTACACCCTGGTCCTGAGCAATTTCGATGAGCGGGTGGGCGACTATGTGGTGCAGGTCACCCCATCCACCTCGGCGGGGCAGGCAGTAATGGGCTCCCGCGGCGAGCTGACGCTGGAGGGCAGCCCACGCCGCAGCTCATGGGTGACGTTCTCAGGCCGGGCGCTGGACGGCGTCAGCGTTGAGACCCGCCCCCTTGATGATGGCGTCGACATCTTCCTGGCGATCTACGACCGGTACGGCAACCGCATCGCCGCGGCGAACAGCGGGCAGGCGGGCGCGGCGGAAAGCCTGTCGCTGATTCAGCTGCCATTTGACGGGGAATACCAGATGGAGCTGACCACACTGGCCGAGTCGGGGCGCGTTGATTACCTGATCCGGGCGCTGCGGCGGGTTGACATAGACGAAGGCGGGCCGATCGTGCCCGGCGGCTATGGGCAGGTGGGTGAGATCTTCAGCCCCGGCACGCTGCATATCTGGCAGTTCGAGGCCCAGGCGGGCGACCTGATCGGCTTCGATGTGCGGGCCACAGGCAGCACCACGCTTGACCTGGCCTTTGATCTTTATGGGCCGGATGGGTCCCTTCTGCTAAGCCGCGATGACGTGGTGGGGCTGAACCCGGTATTGGATCGCTATGAGGTGCCAACAGCGGGCCGCTACGTGCTGGCGATCCGCAATAAGGGAGCTACGTCAGGCAGGTACGAGGTGTACGTCACCAGCCCGGGGGCACCCGGCACACAACCCGCCCCGCTGGACGGGTAGCGATATGAGAGATCGAACAGGCCGGGCGACGATGGCACGCCCGGCCTGCAAATCGAACAGCAAAAAGAGGAGGAGCACTACTCTTCTTCTTTTTGCTGTTCCTTGCGCTCGCGGATGACCTCGACCTCCATGCTCCCGCCCAGGAAGGACTCCTCGGCTTCCTCCTCCTCCTCGGGGATCATGGGGGCGTAGTCGATCTTGACCACCGGCTCCTCCGGGTCGGCGTGGACTTTGACGCCCTGCGGCAGAGTCATGTCCCGCACGTAGAGCGTCGCACCGATCTCGGTGAGCGTGCTCAGGTCCACCTCAAGGTAGGAGGGCAGATTGGTGGGCAGGGCCTCTACCTCAATGGCATTGAGCAGGTGCAGCACCATGCCCTCGCCGCTCTCAACGACGGGGGACTCGCCAACCACCACGACCGGCACTTCGGTGCGGATCGGGCGGTTCAGGTCGACCCGGTAGAAATCGACGTGCAGGATATCGCCGCGCAGAGGGTCGCGCTGCACTGATCGGGCCAGGGTGTTGATTGTCTCACGGCCCACCTTCAGGTTGATGATATGTGTGCCGCCGGCTTCCTTCAGCACGCTGCGCAGCTCACGGGCGTCCACCTGGAGGCTCAGGCTCTCAAAGTTGGGGCCGTATACCACCACCGGGACCAACCCTTCGCGGCGGAGCTGCCGAACCTGTTTGCCGACGACATCTCGCTTAGTTGCCTCAAGGCTGATCATCTCACTCATTCCTGTGTCACTCCTTCATAGCCCGCCCTGCTGCACGCGCCGCAGCGGTCGGCGCAGCGGTGGCGCTGGTTGGTATGGCAAACAAAATGGGCGTCTCCGAGCCTGAGCGCAGGCAAAGGGTAAGGAGCGCCCCGCGAAGCTAATTTTACCGGGCGTGGGCGGGGGCGTCAACATTTGTTTTGTGAGGGATGGCCCGGCGCGCTCTCGGAGGGCTGGCGCCGCTTGGCATGCCCGGCCCACGCGCTATAATCAGCGGGATGCAAAATCGGACAAGGACTGGTGGGAATGGCTCTCTCTACAGTTAGTGATCTGGCCGTCACCTTCACCACGATCTTCCTGGGCATCTTCTTTGAGGCGGTGCCGTTTCTGCTGCTGGGCAGCGTGGCCTCCGGGCTGGTGGAGGTGTTTGTCAGCCGTGACGAGCTGGCCCGGCTGCTGCCGCGCGGGCCGTTCGCCGCGACCCTGATGGGTGGGCTGCTGGGATTGGCCTTCCCGGTGTGTGAGTGCGGCGTGGTGCCGCTGACGCGCCGCCTGTTCAGGAAAGGGCTGCCGGTCTCAGCCGGGATTGCCTTTTTGCTGGCCGCGCCGATCCTCAACCCGGTGGTGTTGGCCAGCACCTATGCCGCCTACGGCTGGGGGCGCGTGTTCATCGCGCGCTTCGTGCTGGGCTTGCTGATCGCCGTGCTGGTGGGGGCTGTGTTCACGCTGAGCAAGAACCCTGTTGCGCTGCTGCGGCCCGCCGCTATCGCGCCGGTGATGGGGGGGGCCGGCGAGGTCACCCCGCTGCAGGTGGCGGCCCCGGCCCCCCTGCCGCTGCGCGAGCGCCTGCGCGGGGCGCTGCGCATCGCGGGGGATGAGTTTTTTGAGATGGGGCGCTATCTGGTGATCGGCTCGCTGCTGGCAGCGCTGATGCAAACGGCTGTCCCGCAGGCCGTGCTGCTTGCAGTAGGGTCCGGGCCGGTCAGCTCGGTGCTGGTCATGCAGCTCCTCGGCTATGTGCTCTCGATCTGCTCGACAGTGGACGCCTTCGTTTCGCTGGCCTTCGCCGGGACGTTCACCACCGGCTCGATCCTGGCCTTCCTGGTGTTCGGCCCGATGGTGGACATCAAGAGCACGCTGATGTTCCTGGGGGTCTTCAAGCGGCGGGTGGTGGCCTACCTGGTGTTGCTGCCCTTCCTGCTGACGGCGCTGGCCGCGCTGCTGATCAACCTTGTACTGGGCTGGTAGGGGGTGCTTATGTTCCAGATGCCCGAACGCACGGCAAGCCGCTTCAAGGCGCTGATCCTGGTGCTGATGGCGATCCTGCTGATGCAGAAACTGATTAGCAGTGAGCTGTATTTCTACATTGGCCAGCGCTTTGGCTGGCTGGCCCTGCTGGCCATCATGCTGATGATCGCGTTGGCCGGTGCCTACAATCTCAGGGGGCAGGTCAGCCGCACGGAGTCACAACACGATCACGACGACCGCGACCACGCCGGGCACGTTCACGGCCACGAGCACGGAGCGGCGTCGATCTGGCCGCTGTTTTTCCTGGCGCTGCCGCTGGTGTTGGGCGCGGCGATCCCGGCTCGGCCTCTGGGTGCAGCCGCGGCGCAGACGCGCGGCGTGGCCACCGACCTGACGCTCGCCGCCGGGGATGCTGCCACCAGCCTGACGGTTGTGCCCGGTGAGCGCAATGTGCTCGACTGGGTGCGAGCCATGAGCGCTGAGCCAGACCCCGCTGTCTTTAACGGCCAGGAAGCCGACCTGATCGGCTTTGTGTATCGCGATATGCGTTTTGCGCCAGACCAGTTCATGGTGGCGCGTTTCACACTCTCGTGCTGCGTGGCCGATGCCACGGCGATTGGGGTGGTAGTGCGTAGCCCCGACGCGGCCAGCCTGCCCGTCGACTCGTGGGTGCAGGTGCGCGGGGTGTTCCGCGTGGGTGAGCTGGACGGCATGATCATGCCCGTGCTGGAGGCTGAGGAGATCACCCGGATCGAGGCTCCCGCGCAACCCTACCTGTACCCGTGAGCCGGGGCTGCCGATGACGCTGGATCGATTTGACCGCCTGGTGATCGGCATCATCGCGGCGCTGGCGCTGGCGCTGGGGGGGGTGGCATGGATCGGCGCCCGGGCCGGGGTCCCGGTCAGTGACACCACCCCCGGTGATGGCGATCTGGCCGCGGTCACAACCGGCATCCGCATTGGGTTCGGCCAGCCGGTGGATCGCGCCAGTGTTGAGGCCGCCTTCTCGCTGACCCCTGCCGTCCCCGGCCTGTTCGACTGGGCCGACGATCGCACGGTGGTGTTCACGCCCGTACAGCCCTTCGCGCCCGGCATCTCGATCACCGTGGCGCTGGGCGAGGGTGCGCGCAGCACATCCGGGCGGGCCATCCGCCCGCGCACATGGACCTTCGAGACACGGCCGCTGGCGATCGCTTACCTGGCCCCCGCTGACGCTGCCCGGCGCGCCCTGTGGATCATCCCGGCTGAGGGGGGAGCGCCGCGCGAGCTGTTCAGCCCGGCGGGCGGTATCTACGATTTCAGCCCGGCCCACGATGGCGCCCGGATTGCCGTTACGGTTTTCGACGATCAGGGGACGACCGATATCTGGCTGGTTGACCGCGACGGGGGCGGGGCGCGCCTGCTGATCGACTGCGCCCCCGGCCTGTGCGCCGCCCCCGCCTGGTCGCCTGATGGGGACCTGCTGGCCTACGAGCGCCAGAGCCCGACCCCTTCGGGCGGGCTGGGGCCGAGCCGCATCTGGCTGTACGATCTGCGCACCGGGGAGACGGCCCCGGTCTTTGAGGACAGCCAGGTGCTTGGCTTTGGCCCACGCTGGAGCCCGGACGGGTCGCGGCTGGCCTTCTATGACCCGTCGATCGGGGCCATCCGTGTGCTGGATGTGGTGACCGGCGGAGAGTTCCGGCTGCCCAACCAGATGGGTGAGGTGGGGAGCTTCTCGCCGGATGGCCGGGCGATGGTCTACCCGGAGATCCGTGTGGTGGGCGAGCAGTTCTTCCCCTGGCTGATGCTGGCCCGGCTGGAGGTGGACGGCGGTATCGAGCCGCTGCTGGAGCAGGGCGAGGAGGATCAGTGGCCGAGCTGGTCGCCTGACGGGCGCTGGATCGCCTTCGGGCGCAGGCGGCTGGATCGGCAGGGGGGCTTCACCGGCCAGCTCATGCTGCTGGACCGCGAGACGGGCGCTCTGCGCCAGGTGACGGCGGATCCCGATCTCAACCACACTCGCTTTATGTGGGATCCCACCTCCCGGCGGCTGGCCTTCCAGCGGTTTGATGTGACACAGGGGGCGATCAGACCGGAGATATGGCTGTATGATCTGGAGACGGGAGGGATGGCCCGTCTGATTGAGAACGGGGATATGGCTCAGTGGCTGCCCTGAGGAGGCGCAGTGATGGCGGATAGTTCGAGCACACACAGGGGAGCGTGGCGCAGCGGTTTGCCGGTCCTGCTGGGAATCGGCGTGCTGGCCGGGCTGCTGATGGCCCTGCTGACGATCGGCGGGGAGCGCATTATGCAGGTGGTGGGCCTGGCGCCGTCTGTGAGGGGCGCCCCGACACCGCGCCCGCTGGCGGTGGTCATCGGCGAGCCTGCGCCGGATTTCAGTGCCCAGACTCCGCAGGGGGAGACGATCACCCTGAGCGAGCTGCGGGGCCGCCCGGTGGCGATCAATTTCTGGGCGACGTGGTGTGCACCCTGCCGGGCCGAGATGCCCGCCCTTCAAGCTGCCGCCGATATCTACTCCGCCGACGGGCTGGTGGTGCTGGCCGTCAACGCCGGTGAGCCGCCTGATGTGGTGCAGCGCTTTATGGATGAGCAGGGGCTGTCCTTCCCGGCCCTGCTGGACGAGCGGGGGGAGATCGTGGACCTGTACGGCGTGGAGTTCTTCCCTACCACCTACTGGATCGACGCGCAGGGGATCGCGCAGGCCAAGCACTTCGGCGCGATGACGGAAGACCTGATCGATGCCTATCTGAGCGAACTACTGGGCACACCCGTCCCGGCTCCCTGATCGTTCCCCACCCTGTGTGGGATCAGAATGTTGCATGTTTCCAAAAAACATTGTACATTTATTGTACATTTGATGGAGTCATACTCTTACTGACCATGCAGGTAACGTGAAACATGCATCCGATTCATGACAGTGAGGTCCCTTCCCGGCCGTTTGAGAGTGTGCCGGACGAGCCAATGCTCAATATCAAAGCCGTGTCGCAGGCCACCGGCATCGACCCGGTGACCCTGCGCGCCTGGGAGCGCCGTTATGGCATGCCGAATCCGGGGCGCAGTGAGACCGGCTACCGACTTTATTCCGAACGTGATGTGGCTATCCTCAACTGGTTGAAAGCCCGGATTGACTCAGGGGTCAACATCCGGCGGGCAGTAGCGATGCTGCACAGCCAGCTCCCGCAGGCCCCGGAGCCAGCACGCCGTGCCACAGGCTGGGCGGGGCAGGGGGCCGCCTCATTTGATGAGTTGGTCGAAGCGCTGCTGGAGGTGGCTCGCCGCTTCGACGCGGCTCAAGCTCAGCAGATCATCACCCGTGCCTTTGCGCTGTTCCCGGTGGAGGATGTAGGATTGAACGTGCTGTTCCCCGCGCTGGCGCGCATCGGGGAGCAGTGGCGCGAAGGGGACGCCAGCCTGCAGGTCGAGCACTTCCTGACGAACATCATCCGCCAGCAGCTTCTGGCCGTCGCTGCCACCATGCCTGCGCCAACGCGTCCGGGCCGGCTGGTGATCGGCTGCGCTCCCGCCGAGTGGCATGAGATGTCGGCGCTGCTGCTCTCGATCTTCATGCAGCGGCAGGGCTGGCACGTGGTCTATCTGGGGCAGGCAGTGGGTCTGGAACGCCTGGAGCAGACCCTTGACGCTGTGCAGCCAGATGTGGTGTTGATGACGGCCAACACCTTCCTCACGGTTAGCGGGCTGGCCGAGGCAGGCGATCTGGTGCAGAGCGTCTCGCGTGGGCGGGTGAAGTTCGTCTTCGGCGGCGTGGTGTTCACCAGCACCCCCGGCCTCGCTGATCGGATGCCCGGCATCTACATCGGCGATACCCTGACCGAGGCCGTAGATCGGCTTGAGGCGTTGCTGACGGCTGCATGGATGCCCCCGCTGCGCGAAGGCTTCCATCCCAATGGAAAGGTTGCGGAGACGCGCCGCGCCCTGCAGCTTGCCGCATGGGGGCTGGCGACCGACCTGGCCGGCGAGTTGCTGATGATCCGCCCCGATACCTTTCCGGAGGCCGCTGCTGATGACGCCCACCAGATACTGGCGGCGGTGGATGTGGCGCTGCGCTTTGACTTCCCCGTGTTCAGGACGACAGCCGGTACCTCGCTTGACCGCACCCTGGCGCTGTACGATCTGCGACCCGCTGACCTGATCCCGCTGTTCGCGCGGCATCTGGATGAGCAGCACGTGGAGATGCTGGCACGCTTGCTCTAGGACCGGCAGAGGGCATATAATGGCAGGTGAGCGGCGGCACGGATCGCGACCTGTGCGCCTGCTGCCTGCCATTTTTAATCTGCCGGGGCCCCTGCTGGTATGGGCCGGGGCGCACACGATGTGCCTGCACCCGCTGCCCCTTCACGTCGTTGTTGGCTGCTCAGGGCCTGTTGTGCCTTTCGGAGAGTGTGCAGATGCCGAAACGTTATCTTGTATGGGGTGTGGTGGTCCTGGTTCTCGTGGCTGCGGCGGCGCTCTCAGCAGCGCCCACGCGGGCTGTAGATGCTGCGTGGACGGGCTACTACTATCCGAACAAAGACCTGCAGGGCGAGCCGATCGTGCGCCAGGACCCCGTGATCACCTTTGACTGGGGCGACCGCCCGCCGCATGATTTCCCCTGGAGCGGGGACGGCTTCTCAGTGCGCTGGGAGCGTACCGACTACTTCGCCGCCACCACCTATGTATTCGCTGCAGCCAGCGACGACGGCGTGCGCATGTATCTGGACGGTGAGCTGATCATCGATGAGTGGACCAGCCGCCAGGCGAGCTGGACCACGGTGGAGCGCACGCTGACCGCAGGGGAGCACAGAGTGGTCGTCGAGTATTACGAGGATACAGGCCGCGCCTTCATCCAGGCAGGGTATTATCGCAAGGACGGTAAGCCACCCGCGGCGCCCACCAGCACGCCCAGACCGGGCACCACGCCCTCCTCGGGGGGCAGCGGCGGGTCGGGCGCGCAGCCCACCACCACACCGCGGCCCACTTCCACGCCGCGGCCCACCCCCACTGCTTTCAGCGGTATCTCGGGCCAGGCTGCAGAGGCCGCCCCCCCGCCGGTCGAATCGCATCGCATGGTTGAGGAGAACAGCGGCAAGCTGTTCGCCTGGAGCGGCTTCCCCGGTCCTGTCCGGCGGACCACCGGACACGCGGGCCAGCACAGCTACGTGAAGAACCGCGCCAATAAGCCCACCTTTGAGGTGCGCTGGTACTACCAGTTTGAGGAGGCGGGGTTCTATGACGCGTATGTTTACATCCCCGATGCGGGTGGCAACCCTACCCGATCGGCGGTGTACCGTGTCTTCCATGCCAACGGGCTGAGTGAGCCGATCGTGGTTGACCAGGCTGCCAACCGCGGACGCTGGGTGAAGCTCGGCTCCTTCTACTTCCTGCCCACCAACCTGCAGTACGTGTACCTGAGTAACGTCACCGGTGAGCCGACATCGAGCCGTGAGGTGTTGCTGGATGCCGTGATGTTCGTGTTTGCCCCGTAGCGGCCCCTGTTTGTGGGGAATGACCTGACACCGCTATAATAGGCGCTATCTCAAACGTCAGTGCTGTGCAGGCCGGAAGCTCTCCGGCCTGCCTGATCTAGCTGCTGGTGAGGCGATCAATGCGACTGCGGACACCATCGGAGATCGAGAGTGCCCTGGAGCAGGTGCTGCTGGAGGTGCAGAAGCCGGGCCGCTATGTGGGGGGTGAGTTCAACACCGTCCGCAAGGATTGGGAGACCACGCCGATCCGGATAGCGCTGTGTTTCCCGGATATATACGAGATCGGAATGCCCAACCTGGGGTTGGCTATCTTCTATGACCTGATCAACAGCCAGCCTGATATGCTGGCTGAGCGTGTCTACCTGCCCTGGGTGGATATGGAGGCGGTGATGCGCCGCGAGGGCATCCCGCTGTACTCGCTGGAGTCGAAGCACCCAATCGCGGAGTTCGATCTGCTGGCGATCACGCTGCCATATGAGCAGCTTTACACCAACGTGCTGCAGGTGCTTGACCTAGCGGGACTGCCGATCCGCGCGGCAGATCGAGATGACTCGATGCCGCTGGTGATCGCGGGTGGCCATGCCTGCTACAACCCGGAGCCGATGAGCGATTTCATCGACCTGTTCCTGATCGGGGAAGGGGAGGACGCCATCCTTGAAATCCCACGCCTGCTGCATCGGCTGAAGGAGCAGGGGGATTCACGGGACGACCAGCTTGGTGAGCTGGCTCGTGTCGAGGGTGCCTATGTGCCGCGTCTGTATGACGTGACCTATCATCCTGACGGTACGGTGGCCGGGGTGCGGGCCGTCCATTCGAATGCCCGGCTGCCGGTGCTTAAACGCATCGTGCCGGTGCTGCCGCCGCCCACCACCCGCTTTGTGGTGCCCAACATCGACACCGTGCACAACCGTGTGCCAGTGGAGATCATGCGCGGCTGCACACGCGGCTGCCGCTTTTGCCATGCCGGGATGGTCACCCGCCCGGTGCGCGAGCGCCCGGTCGAGGAGGTGCTGCGCGCCATCGAGGAGGCCGTCGCGCAGACCGGCTTTGAGGAAGTCGCGCTGCTGTCGCTCTCCTCCAGCGATTACACCCATGTGCTCGACCTGGTAACAGAGGTGGGGGAGCGCTTCGCCGGGCAGTCACTCAGCATCAGCCTGCCCAGCCTGCGTATCGAGACCTCCAGCGCTGACCTGATGGAGGCCCTGCGCGATAACAAGCGCGGCGGTTTTACCTTCGCGCCGGAGGCGGCCACCGAGCGGATGCGCAGCATCATCAACAAAGCGGTGTCGCATCAACAGGTGCTCGACACGGTGCGCGAGGTTTACAGCCGCGGCTGGCGCACCGTCAAGCTGTACTTCATGATCGGGCATCCTGCCGAGACGATGGAGGACGTGCAGGCCATTGCTGAGCTGACAAGGGCAGTGCTGCGTGAAGGCCGTCGGGTGCATGGCAGGCAGGCGAACGTGAACGTGGGGGTGAGCACCTTCATCCCCAAGCCGCATACTCCATTCCAGTGGGTGCCGATGGACACGCTGGAGCAGATCGAGGCCAAGCAGGCGTTGCTCAAGCGCGAGATTGGGGGGCCGGGCCTGCGGCTGCGCTGGAACCGCCCCGATGAGACCATGCTAGAGGGCTTGCTGAGCCGGGGCGACCGCCGGCTGGGGGCGGTGATCGCCCGCGCCTGGGAGCTGGGCAGCAAATTCGACGCCTGGCAGGAGCATCACCGCCATGAGGCGTGGCGGCAGGCGCTGGCGGAGCACGGCCTCGATCTGGCATTTTACACCCACCGCCCGCGCGCGCTGGGTGAGGTCTTCCCCTGGGATCACATCGATGCGGCGGTACACAAGAAATTCCTGCTGCAGGACTATCTGATGAGCCGGGAAGGTGAGACGCGCCACGACTGCCGTGACGGTTGCTTCGCCTGTGGCGTCCTGCCCAAATTTGCGCAGACACGAGCGGAGACGCCCGCGGAGGCCTGGAAGTGCCCGCCAGTCGTCCCGCACGATCGGCGGGGCCGGGCGCGGGAGGTTATCCCGCTCACACCGATTGACCGCTCATAACCTCGTGAATCCACGCGCAGGGCCGGCTGACAGACCGGCCCTGTTTGATCCACCCACTACGCCGCCGCCAAATTGCAACTAATGTGTAACAACGCGCCGGGCCAAAATCGATTATGATAGAGATAGGACACTGCAAAAGTGGGTTGGATGTGGTGGCAATATGATGACTGCCTCTTATGACACGATGAGCCTGTCTGAGCTGACCAACCTGCTGCTGTATGTTGATCAGGACCCGCAGGTGGTGAGCGATGTGCTTTCCGCCCTGTCACGCCGCGACCGCGGTGAGCGCAATCCCCGGCTGGTGGCGGCCATCGAGCATGTGCTGAAGTTCCCGGATCGCTACAACCAGCAGGCGCTGATGGGCGTGATCGATATCCTGGCGACCGATCCGCATCCCGATGCCACTGTGGCGATGATCGACCTCCTGCCCGAGTTCGCCGCGGCCCTGCTCGACCGGGGCCAAACTGCCTCCCCCGAATTCCGCGAGTACTTCTTCCAGGCCTTGCTCACCCGCCAGCGAGATACCGATCTGGAGGTGTGGGCCGAGATGCTCCCCACCCTGGACCCCAAAACCCTGGTCAACCTGGTCGCCGATCCGGTGGCCTCCGAATTGGCGCTGGAGCTGGACCCTATCACCCTGCTCGATCGGCTGGCAGAGCCTAACCGCACCAAGGCGCTGGTCTATGTGGTGTCATGCGCCGCTCGCTACGGGGGTGATCAGGCGCACATTGAGCGGGCCTGCGATCTGCTGCGTCGCTCTCATTCTGTCACCCATCTCCAGCAGGGCCGCAATCTGCTGCGTCAGCAGGCGAAGAAGGCCCGCGAGACGAACCAGCACGCCCAGGCCCGGGTGCTGAACCGGGCACTTGACCGCCTGCGCTGATCCTTCTGGCCCCCTCGTCGGTTCCCATGACAGCAGTCTGCTGGGTGTCACAGCCGGGCATGCCCTGTGATCCCTAAAAGTTATCAGATATTTCTGAAGAATTTATTGTCCTTTTATGAAAATCCATTATCATGATAATCAAGGATAGGATACCTCCATACATTCACAACCAGCACAGGGGAGACTCTCATGTCACTGCTTGGCAATGGGGCCTCGGTTTACAAGGCACCAGATGTTGAATGGTTGACAAGTATGCTGCTTTCACGCAGCTATGCCCCTGAGGTGCAGCGCGGGGCGCTCTCAGGGTTGCGCAAAGTGCGCCCCGACATCCGGCGCAGACGGTTGATAAAGGTGCTGCATCACTACATTGACCAGCCGCACGGCTATGACCCTGACGTGATGATCGGCGCGGTTGATCTGCTGGCAACCGATCCGTCGGTTGAGGCCACAGCGGCGCTACTCGAGCTTTTGCCCCTGCTTGCGCAGAGTATCCTGCGGCGCCGCGGTGTCCCTGAGGACTTCCGGGCTTACTATTACAGCGCCCTGATGACGCGCCGCCGTGACGAGGATCGTTTCACGTGGCGAGACTATCTGCTTGAGTTTGGCTGGGAGACATGGGCGGGGCTGGTGCTTGACCCCGCCGCTGCGCCGCTGGAGCAAATTCTGCATCCACTGGGGCAGATCGACCGCCTGCCGCGTGCGGAGCGGCACCAGGCGCTCAGGGCGATTATGCGCAGGGGCATTATGCAGGGGGCGCCGCGTCAGGTGCTGCAGGCTATCCGGCTGATGCTGCGCGGAGAGGATACCCGTGATTTTTAGTCGGGCATATCGGTGACCTCTTCGGGGGCGGGGAAGGCGGGGCAAGTCGATGGGTCGGCACGCCCCGCTTTTACTGTGCAGACTTCGCGGTTGTGCTGTATGATTGATTGAGACTAACCTGACCACCTCGCCGGGTCAGGAGGAGTCAAGCCCGAGAACGCATGGAGCTAGAGACATGCCTTCATCATTTGGCACCAGCCTGCACAATATTTATGACACAGTTGAGGTTTACACCCTGGCGCTGATCCTGCTCTCGCCGGAGCAGCGGGCTGAGGTGCTGAAAGAAGTTCTCTCCGCTTTCAGCCGCCTGCCCGCCGAGGAGCGGCACGAGCATCTTGTTAAGGTGCTGCACCGCCTGGCCGAGGACCCCGACCGTTATGACCAGGATACGATGATGGCTGTGGTCGATCTGCTGGCGACTGATCCGCTACCGGAGGCCACGCTGGCCATGTTGAATGGGCTGCCCGCTGTTCTCAGGGCGGTGATCACCGGCAAGGGGCTGAAGGCGGAGTTCCGCGAGTATTACTATGACGCGCTGCTGACTCGCCGCAGGCCGGAGGACAAAGAGGCGTGGCGCGAAGGGATGGCCAGACTGGAGGGGCAGGTGCTGGCGGCGATCCTGCTCGATCCCAAAGCAGGTAAACTGGCCAAGATGGTCAGGCCGTTGGAACGCCTCAAGAAGATGCCCCGAGCCAGCCGGGGTGGGGCGCCGGGGCTGCTGTTCTCTGTTGGGTTGGGTTCCGGGCAGATCGGGCTGGCGCTGACGGGCCTGAAGATGATGATCTTCGGGTAGCGGGTCAGATTATGGCAGATCAAATCCCGGCTGGCAGCACCTCACCCGATCAGCCCGGGCACCCCGCCCACCCCTTGCAGCGGCGGCGCTTCCGGCTGCACTTCGCCAAAGATGGCCCGCTGCGCTTCACCGGCCACCTTGACCTGGCCCGTGTGTGGGAGCGCGTGCTGCGCCGGGCTGCGATCCCGCTGGTCTATTCGCAGGGGTTCAACCCGCGCCCCCACATCCAGCTTGCGGCAGCCCTTCCGCTTGGTTACACCAGCACCTGCGAGATGCTGGACATCTTCGTCGAAGGGGAAGCCCTTACCTCTGACGACCTGCTGGCACGCATCCCGCCGGCCTGCCCGGAGGGCCTGACCATTCTCGCGGTTGAGGAAGTGCCCCTTAAGTCCCCCGCCCTCCAGACGCTGACGCGCAGCGCAGCCTATCTTGTTCACCCCGGCGAGCCGATCTCCCGCGCTGATCTGCAGGCGCGCGTCGAGGCGCTGCTGGCCCGCGAGTCCATTATCCGTTCGCGCGGGGAAGATCGTAAGCACTACGACCTGCGCCCGTTGATCCACAGCCTGCGGCTGCTGCCGGATGACCCGCCCGCCCTTGAGATGACTCTCTCACTCTCGGCAGAGCAGGGTACGGGCCGCCCCGATGAGGTGCTCGATGAGCTGGGGCTGGCTGCCGCGGCGGCCCGCATCACCCGCACCGCCATTCACTGCGATGCGCCCTGATCGCGCCCGGTGATCACCCGCCGTGGGCCTTGTCGAGCGCTTCCGGCACGCAGTATAATCTACCCCGGACTGTGGGCACACGATCCCATCTCCTTGCTTGATCCCGCAAGACTGCCAGCGCAGAGGATGGTTTCAACCCCGATGAACAAGCGTGAACGATTAGAAGCTGCGATCAGGGGCGAGATGGTGGACCGCGTCCCGGTGGCGCTGTGGCGGCACTGGCCGGGAGACGATCAGCGCCCGGAGGACCTGGCCGCTGCCCACATTGAGTTTCAGCGGGCGTATGACTGGGATTTTGTCAAGGTATCACCTGCCAGCAGCTTCCTGGTGCGAGACTGGGGTGCTGAAGATCGCTGGGTGGGGAACATCGAGGGAACGCGCACCTACACCCGGCGGCCCATCACCACGCCGGAGGACTGGATCGCCCTCAAAGTGCTGGAGCCGGGGAAAGGCTCACTGGCCGCGCAGCTCCGCTGCCTGGAAATCCTGCACAGGGCATTCGGCGATGAGGTGCCCTTCATCCAGACGATCTTCAGCCCGATGGCGCAGGCCAAGAACCTGGCCGGTGCTGACATGCTGCTGCGCCACATGCGCCAGAACGCGGGCCAGATCCATCACGCCTTCCAGACGATCACCGATACCACTATCCGCTTTATTCAGGAGGCGCGCAAACGGGGCATCTCCGGCATTTATTACGCGGTGCAGCTTGCCAACTACGGGCGGATGAGTGAGGCGGAGTATCAGGTATTCGGACGGCCCTATGATCTGCAGATCCTGGCTGCGGCCAGTGACCTGTGGTTGAACATCGTTCATTTGCACGAGCCGCATGCCATGTTTGGGCTGGTGAATAACTACCCGGCACAGGTGTTCAACTGGCACGATCGCGAGTCGCCGCCTGACCTGGCGGCGGGGCTGAGAAGCATCAAAGGGGCGGCCAGCGGCGGTGTCAGCCGGGACGTGCTGCATGATGAGAACCCGGAGCTAGCCCTGCAGCAGGCCCGCGATGCCTTTGCCCAGACCGGCGGGCGGCGCTGGATACTGGGGGTAGGTTGTGTAACGCTGGTTACCACACCGGTGGGCAACCTGCGCAAGTTACGCGCCCTGGCTGACGATCTGAAGCCGGCCTAAGGACAGGTGGCCCCGCTCATCCACTGGCAGAAAAGCCGCGCTCATAAACGGGCGCGGCCTGTTTGTTGGCGCAGCGCAGTTGATCATCCGAGCAGGGCGAACTGGGCGAGGATCTTCTGCAGATCAGACAGGCTGAACGGTTTGTGCACAATGCGGTTAAACCCCGCGGCCAGCGCCTGATCCTCCGTCTCCAGATCGATGCGGGCGGTCAGGGCCACAATCGGCAGGTCGGCCAGCCCAAGCTGCTCCCGGATTTGCTTGCAGACCTCGACACCGCTCATCTGCGGCATGGCCAGGTCCATCAGCACCAGGCCGATCTCATTGCGCTGTTCAGACAGAGTAGCGATGGCCTCCTCGCCGCTTTCCACACTGATCGTTGTCAGACCCAGCGCATGGAGGAATGTCGAGACTAACTGAAGGGTTGGCCTGTCATCGTCAACGATCAGGATTCTGGCAGAGGTCATGGCTTGCTTGCTCTCATTTTTGCCATATCCATCTGGGGGGCATGCTCAACTAAAGACTATAGGAATCATAGCCGGAAATCTAAAAATGGCAAGAAGGTGCAGTCTCTGGTAGATGCAGAGACACTGGCAATCATTCAGGGGAGATGCTCGTGGGGGGATATCCCCGGCATCTCCCCCGCGATCTCAGGCGATCCGCTTATTGGGGCGGCTGCACACTGCTTGCGAGCAGTGTCGCGTCATAGCACTGGATAGTGCCGTTGGCGGTATCTGAGACGTACAGGTTGCCCTCGTCATCCACGGCGATACCCCCTGCCAACCCGATGACTGAGAAGTCGCCGAAGCTGTACAGGTAATCCCCCACGCCGTTGAAGACGATCACCCGGAACGCCTCCGGATCGGTGACATAGACGTTGCCACTTCCGTCCACGGCGATATACGGGCGCTCGTTGGTCTGGGCAAACCAGCCCTCCACCAGCCATTGACGCACGAACAATCCCCCGGGGCTGAATACCTGGATGCGCTGATTCCAGGTATCGGCCACATAGATCAGCCCGTCCGGCCCGATGGCAAGCCCGGCAGGCTCGTCGAGCTGACCGTCGAAGCCGCCCCCCGATCCGATCTGGCGCAGGAATTCACCCTCATTGGTGAAGGTCTGGATGCGCTTGTTGCCTGTGTCCGCGACATAGACGATCCCCTGGCGATCTACCGCAATGCCGCGCGGCCCCCAGAAGGCAAATGGGTCGCTGATCTGGTTGGGCCCCTCCACCCCCCATGTTGTCAGGAACTCCCCCCGGGGGCTGAACGCGCTCACCCGGAAATTCCAGGTATCAGCGACGTACACGGTGCCGTCGGGGCCAACTGCCACGTCCCACGGCTCATTCAGCGCCCCGCGTGTAGGTGCCAGTCCATACACGCCAAATGCGTTGACCAGCGAGCCGTTCTCCGGATCGAAGACCGCTACCCGGTGGTTGAGCGAGTCGGCCACGTAGAGCAGCCCGTCCGGCCCGATATCCAAGCCATGCGGGCGGTTGAGCAGCCCCGTGCCGAATACGCGGCTGGGGGTCAGCGTCCGCGCGCCCGCGGCGTAGGGGTCGATCGCCTCGGCGATCTCACTGGCCGCCACGCCGTAATCCCATATCTGGGCGAAGGTGTCTTTGCGGATGTAGACATACATGCGCTCGGCGACCGGCCAGTTGCGCAGGCTGAAGTCAGGGCGCTGGCCACCGCGGTAAGGTGCCACTGCATCAGCATAAGGCTCATAATCGCGGTTGTAGAAAATCTCCCACAGGCCGCGCTGCAGGGCCGGGTCATTCAGCACGGCGCGGATGCTGTCGCCGTTGATATTGCGGTAATCCTCCATAGGCCACCACATGCGGATGTATTCGAACTTGTAGTAACGGTCGCCCACCAGACTGTCGATCTTGTTCCAGTTGCCCGGCCCGGCCAGGATGACCGGTGCGTCACCGATCAGCCCGCGTGAGGGCTGGTCACCATAGTAGACCGCATTGTAGTAGTCGCGCAGATACCACGACATCGGCCACGAGACACGGTTGTCATAGGCCACACGCAGGCCATAGCCATCGGTTGTTTTGAGCGAGATCTCCTCGATCTGGGCCAGCACGTCTTTGACGGCGCCAGCGGAGTGGGCGTAGACGAGGAATTCGGTCGCCTCGTCGTAGGTCACATAGCTGGCGCGCCAAGAGGCGCGGATGGTAAGGAAGGCCAGCCAGGCCACCAGCAGCAGACCCACCAGCCGGGCCACATCGCCGGCCCGCACGCGCCGCGCTGCGTAGGCGATGCCCACCAGTGTCACGGCCAGCGCAATCAGCGCGCCAACCCAGACGCCGGTCGCGGCCAGCGCCTCGGTGGTGCGCCCGGCCAGCACGCCCTGCTGGTAGCGCAGCGGGATGATGGTGTTGCACAGCACGTTGGTGGGCCACAGACGGCAGGTTGGCCCCAGCACACGCAGCAGCGTCACAGCCAGCAGCGGCAGCAGGATGATCAGCAGCCAACCGTACTCCTTGAGCAGGCCCTGCCAGTCCACCCGATCGACGGTGCGGCCCACCAGCCAGCCCCCGATCAGGATCATGGGCCAGGTCAGGTGAGTGGTTAGCCAGGGCATCTTCTCCCCGGCGATGGTGTAAGCGATCACATTCATGACCGCCAGATAGCCCAGGAAACCCAGCACCGGGAACTCCAGTGGAGCGCGGACGTCACGGCGGGGCAGGGGGGCGAGCATATCAGTGAACTCACCGCCGGTTTCATCGGCCTCACCACCACCGCCGACGTCGGAAGGGGCCGTCACGAGACGCTGCACCAGCCGCGCACTCAGCTCGGTGAGGCCAACGGCCCCTGCCGCCGCACTGAGGATGACCGGCATGAATTCGTAGATGGGGAGCTGTACGGCCAGATAGTAAAACCAGGGCTGGTTGCCGCGCTTGACGGCCTGCTGCTCCAGCCAGTAACCCAGCGAGCCGATCACACCGGTGCCGATGCCGCTGCCGTTGGTGAACATGGTGGTGAAGAAGAACAGGGTGAACAGCCAGTACAGCCCGCCGATGGCCCACCAGCGGCTGGTGAAGAAGGCCGTCATCCACTCCGCGAAGCCGGGGCGCAGCATCTCCGGCTCGTCGGTGTCGCCCTCCTCCTCCTCGAATCGGGTGGGGGGGTGTGCCGGGCGGGGGCGCGGCGGCTCCATGAAGTAGATCAGCCCTATCCCTGCGGCGATGATCACCATGGGGGCGGTGAACAGGATGCCGCGCATCACGCCCTCCGGCGTGGCATCGAGTGGTTTGTAGCCAGCCGCCACGATCAGGAAAGGGGTGAGCTGGGGCAGGATCAGCGTGCCCAGCACAACGGCCACCGACAGCTCCGGGAAATCGCGCAGGTGGTGCCACTGGCCGATCATCCCGGTGACGGCCACCACGAGCAGGCATATGCCCAGCAGCCCGGCTGCTATCTGCGCCCGCCCGGACAGCTTCAGCAGCCCGGCTGGCTCAGGCTCCACAAGGGGGGCATCAGGGTCCAGCGGCTCCACCGGGCCGGCCTCCCGGGGCATCTCCACCGGGGCCTGCCTGTCGAGCATGTAGATCACCCCGAACAGCAGCAGGGCCGCCAGGGTGGCGATCACCGCGACAGAGAAGACCGTGTGCAATCTGCGGCTTTTCCATTCCACATCCAGCATATGGGTGACTAGATAGATCGTGAGGAAACTGCCATAGATCGCTACGTAGATGAACGAGACCTCTTTGGAGGCGAACAGCACGGCGAAGGCGCCGGCGATCCAGATCAGGTTGGCGAACTTACGTGTCTCGATATAGCGCCAGGTGGCCACAGCGATCACCATCGCGCTGAGGACCGCGGGCATATCGTGGCGGATGTAGCGCGAGTAGTACAGGATCATCGGGGAGATCAGCAGCCCCACCGAGGCGATCAGCGCCCCGCTGCGGCCCAGCCAGCGCCGCATGAAGTAGGGCATCATCACCACGATCACGCCGATCACCGCCGTGTAGATGCGCCCCGTGAAGTCGTTGTCTCCAAACAGCAGGTAGTTGAGCGCTGTCATGTGGAACAGCAGCGGCCCATGCATCATGGGTGTGTGGGCGAAGCCGTCCCCCACATACAGGTTCCAGGAGAAGCGCGTGTGCAGGCTCTCGTCATGGCTCATCACCCGCACGCCCAGGTCCCAAAAGCGGCTCAGGATGGCCAGCACCAGGATCACCAGGTAAAGAAGGTGCTCCCGGTCGAGGGCCAGGGCGCGGGTCAGGCGCTCCTCAAGTCGGATGAGGCCCCGGGCAGGAGGGCCGGGCCTCTCGGTGGTCTGCGATGGTGACTGAACGGTCATGACGTCTCCCGGGATGATGTATGAAGTCAGGGTGCAGGTGCCAGCGGGGCGGGCAGGGCCAGCAGTGTGGTATTGGTGGGCGGTGCGACGCTGGTGCTGATCGGCGGTGTTTCAACGAGTGGGCCAGGCGTGGCACTCGCGCCCGCCATCAGCGTCCAACCGGCGGGGGCCAGGGCGAGGTCCACAACAGGTGAAGGGCTGGCAGCGGCTGCGGCAGGAGTCCCCGGGATTAGCAGAGGCACGAACAGCAACACCACACTCAGGGCTGTCGGCAACAGGACAGCCCTGCCGAGGGAACGCGGCCTCTGCAGGCTGGTGTTGACCGCCTCCCACCACGCTGCCGTTTGCCGGGTCGTCAGCGGAGGGCCGCCGCGCACCGTCAGGCGCAGGTCAGCCTGGATGCGTTCGAGGTCAGCAGCGCGAGCCAGGCAGCGCGGGCAGGCGATAAGATGCTGCCGCACGAGGGCCGCCCGGCGCGGTGTCAGGCGTCCGTCCACGTAAGCCGCCAGCAGGTGATCGACGTGCCTACTCATAGCTCAACAGACCCTCCGGCAGCGCGTCGGCCTGTTCTGCCAGGATGTGATACAGCGCCTCATGCGCCAGCCGCACCCGCGACTCGGCGGTCTTCTGGGGGCAGCCGAGCACCTCGCCCATCTCGCGGTACGTCAGCCCGTCGAAGTAGCGCAGGATGACAGCCTCGCGCAGCTTGGGCGATAGCCTGCCCAGCGCCTGCCAGATCAGGTCGCGCACGCCCTTGTCCTCCACAGCCTTATCCGGCGGTGGCTCGAAGCCGGGGAGCCATTCGGCGACCTCAGCCAGATTGATAGTGCGCAGCCAGCGGCGGCGGCGCTTGTTGCGGCTGCGGCTGACGGCGATGGTGTACAGCCAGGTGCGGAAAGCGCTCAGCTCCGGGTCGAAGCGGTCAAGGGTGCGCAGGGCATAGGCGAAGGTGTCCTGCACCACCTCCTCAGCGTCCTGCTCGTTCAGCAGCAGGCCGTAGACCAGCCGGTAGATCGGATGCACATAGGCGCGGTAAAGCGCGGCGCAGGCCGCCTGATCGCCCGCGCGCGCTGCCTCGATCAACCTGTCCAGGTCATCAACCGGGGCTGCCCGCCCTGTCCGGTCATCCTGACTGTTCATCACCGCGTGCTGCTCACTCTATATCCAGCTTCGCCCTTTTGCTGCCAGATTATACACGGCCTCACTTCGATTGTCCTCAGCAGACGGCTCAGCCCCCCGAGGGCGCCGGGGCCAGCCGGTAGATATCCTCACGCACCCACAGGATGACGCGCTCCTCCGCGGCGGGGGTGTCGGCGCGGCGGTAGATCAGCCAGCGCCCGATCTGGGTAAGCGTCATGCCGCCCGGCCCCCACCGGCGCGTGATCACGAAGTCCTGGCCCACGTAGTTCGACCCCGGCGCGACGGCCTGCGGGTCTGCCGGGGCGATGACCAGCGGCGTGGTGATGTCGGGTGTCACGGCCTGCACAAATGTCACCTCACGGAAGCCGCGCAGCGCCCAGCCAAGGGCGCTCTCCGGCTGCCCCTGCACCGTGATCGGTGTTTCGGCGGCGATACCGCCCGTCAGCCCGCCGATCTCCTGCGCTGTCTGCACCAGCAGCCGCAGGCCTGGCTGTGCCGGGGCCAGGTGCATCGGCTGATAGGGGCTGGCAGCATCGGGCAGGGCCAGCGTGAGGGCGCTCCCGGAGGCGATGCCCAGCCCCACGATCAGTGCAGCCAGCCCCAGCCCGCGTCGCATGGTGGCCCCACCCCACGACACGGCGACCGTCATGGACAGCACCAGCAGCAGCGCCATCCACAGCCCTGAGAGGATCAGGTTGAGGGGGAACGTGCTGCCCGCCAGTGGCCCCCCCGCGCCGAAGCTGTAGACGCGTGTGCCGCGCAGGTGCAGCATCACCCCGGCGGCCGTCATCGCCGCCAGCGCGATCACGGCGGCGGCGAAGGCCGGGGCGATCCAGCGCGGGGCACTCTCGCGCAGGCTCGCCAGGTCGCGGATCGCCAGCCCGGCCAGCAGGGCCAGTGGCACAACCGCCCACAGGCCGTGCACGGGCAGCGCGCCGCGATACACCAGGCAGGCCAGGATGGCGGCGATGCCCCACCCGGCAAGGAAGCGCTCCAGCGGCTCGGCGGCCAGCGACGCCCGCCATGCCCCGATCACGCCGAAGATCAGCAGGAACGGCTCATAGATGGCCAGTGTCAGCCCCAGGTAGGGCGCGCCTGCCGGGGCGATGGCGAAGCCCCGGATCAGCGTGACGAGCTGGTCGGCTGCTGCCCCAATGCCACCCGGCGCGGCATAGAACAGCACCCCCCCGATGATGGCAGATACCAGCAGGCCCAGCAGCGGCAGCCGCCAGGGGATCACGCTTAGCAGGCTCAGCACATCCTCGCGGGTGAGCAGGTCTTCCTCGTCGGTCAGCATGGCGAAGCCCAGCCCGATCAGCAGCGTGAGGATGCCCACCAGCGCGCCGAAATCGGCCAGCAGCGCGAAGCCAAGCGCCGCCCCGGCAGCGATCAACGGCGCTCTGCCGCCGGTTCGCAGGTAGGCAAGGGCGGCTGCCAGCGCCGCCACAAGCGCCAGCATCATCAGCCCGGCCCCGGTTATCTGGCGTGACGCCGCGACCGCGGTCGGTGAGACGGCCAGCCAGGCGCAGGCGGCCAGCGCGGCCAGCGGGCCGATCTGCCTGCGGAACAGCAGCGGGCTGAGGGCCAGCGCTGCCCCGCCCAGCATCGGCAGGAAGCGCGCGGCGGCATCGGACAGCCCGGCCACAGCGAAGCCAAACGCAGCCCCGGCAAAGATCAACGGGCTTTCGATCATCCCCCGGCCAGATGCTGTCGGGTCGATCAGGTTCCAGGCAGCTACGGCCTGGGTGGCCTCGGCATCGTTGAGCGGCGCCCCCCCCAGCCCAACCGCCCGCACGCCCACTGCCGCCGCCAGGATCGCGGCATAGGCGAGCATCTCGACGCTCACACGGATAGCCGGTACGGGGCGATCGGCCCCGGCTGCTGTGATTGTCATGGTGCTGCCTCCTCGACCAGGGGTCGGTCAACACGATAGATCACGATCGGACCGTCACGATAAACGGCGGTGAATGCCCGGTCGAACTTCTCCAGCCCCGCCGCCGACGCAAACTCCGGGCTGCGCTCCAGTGACCCGACGAAGATGTAGGTCACGTCATAGTGCCGCAGCAGCTCCAGGGTGCGCGTCATGCTGTTGGTGTTGTAAATCTCACGTACGTGCTCCTCGCGCCCGGCTGCGTACTCGTCGAAACGATCGCCGCGCCACTGGCGCTCGTGGTTGGCCCAGCCGATCACCGTCTGCAGCCCGGTCATGCTGGAGACGCGCGCGTAGCCGGTGTAAGCCCCACCGACGGCCTCCACCACGATCTCGCCGGGCGCGGCGTTCTGGCCCAACCACAGGATCGCCTCATACTCGGCGGGATTGCTGTGCCGGAAGTAGGCCAGCCCATCCAGGGTAGGGGGCTGGTCAGGCGGGCGGGTGAAGTCGTTGGTCTTGGTCAGCAGGCCGTAGACGGTGTAAACCAGCCCGGCGGCGATCAGGGCGACGCTCACCACGCCCAGGACAGCGCGCCCGATGGGCCGCATATGCCCTGCGAGTATGTGCAGCGCGTAAGCCGACGCCAGGGCGAAGAGCAGCCAGGCCGCGTAATAGAACTTGAAGATGGTGTTGAGCCGCTGCCCGAAGTTGTCGCGCAGGTAGACGAACTCAGGGCCGAGCACCAGCATCAGGCCTGTGAGGATCATCCACAGCACGAAAGCCGTGGAGGGGGTGGCCGGATCGGACTCCGGGTCGTCCTTAGCCGCCGCGACCTCTCGGCGGGGCTGCGGCAGCAGAGAGGCCACCGTCACAGCGAGCAGCGCCGTGAGGAACAGCGCCGTGAACGGGCGGGTCAGCCGGTGGGAGATCACCATCCGGGCCGCCTGCGGCATGAGCGCAGCGATGGTCTCCGGCGTCATGCCATCGGTGTAAAGGCCGGTGCTGCTCAGCAGGATCACCGGCGCGGATGGGTCGGTGCGCAGGGCCAGTGCGCCCATCAGGGCCATCAGCGTCACGAGCACCACCAGCAGCCCCACCGCCGCCGTGGCCCCGGTGGCCCAGTCAAAGCGGAAGCGGCCCCGGATCAGGCCGTCGGCCAGGAACCAGATCAGGATCACGAAGAACGGGCCGAACATCACAACGAGCTGCTGCAACCGTGTGGGGTAAAAGGCGTTGGGCAAGATGCCGCCCGCCTGCGACCCGAAGCTGAGTAGCCAGGGCAGATAGGCCAGCAGGCCTGCCGCGGCGATGCCGACCGCCATCAGCAGCGGGCGCAGCAGACCGGGCATCCCCGCCGAACCGGCGGCCCGCATCTGACGCAGCAGCAGCGCGCCCAGCAGCACAAAGAGATAGATCGGCAGGTCCCAGGTGTTGAGGAAGGCCAGCCCGCCGAAGGCCACCACGTACAGGCCGATCTGCCTCCAGGTTAGCTCCTCGCGCTGGTACAGGGCGTTGAAAGCCAGCCCCAGTGCCAGCACGGCAAAGGGCAGCGCCAGCACATGGGGGTGTATGTCGCCCAACAAGAAGCTGAAGAAGGGGAACTCGTCGATGGGCTGCAGGCCGATCGAGACACCCGCGATGTCCCGGTCGTGGATGACGCGCGAGGCCCGCCACCACCACCAGCCCGCGCGGCTGGGCGGCCAGGTGGCTGTCTCCAGCGGGCCGTTCAGGTCGATGATGTCCAGCCAGGTCCAGAAACCCTGTGGCAGCAGCCGGTAGCCGCGCAGCAGGTCGAGCAGCCCGGCCAGGTTGCCGATCACGGCCACCAGCAGCGGGCCGATCAGTGCGCTGGCGGCCAGCCGATGGCGGGCGGCGGGCGTCTCACGGCTGGCTGCGACCAGGTTGTAGACCATACCATAGCTGGTAACGACCGTCAGCGCGAACAGCAGGGCGATACCCAGGTTGAAGGCCACCTCGCTGGCCGTCCCGCCCAGGTCGGCCAGCATCGCCACCAGCACATAACCGAAGTAGTAGTAGCTGATCGAGTAACCCGACAGCCAGGGGTCAAGTGGGGGGAAGACCTCGCTGCGCCGCACGCCGTTGATGAAGGCCAGCTCCATCGGCTTCTCGGTATACAGGATGTCCGGGTTGTAGGCGCGCACTACTGCCCATACTGCAAACGCCAGCAGGAACAGGGTCTCCACACCGATGATCAGCGCGCGGTTCTGGGAGACCCAGGCGCGCAGGGTGGGATCGGACGGGCTGCGGTTTGCCTGCGCCCACAGCGACAACCCGCCGACGACCAGGGCAGCGGCCAGCGCGCCCCCCGGTGAGTTGTTCAGGATGCCCACGCTGACCAGCATCCAGTAGACGTACCCCACCAGCAGCAGGCCCAGCGTCCGGCTGAGGCTGTAGCCGCGGTCGGGCAGGCCGGGCAGCAGCCGGAAGACCAGCGGCCAGGCCAGCAGGCCCAGCGCCGTGACGGTCGCGTACCAGATCAGGAAAGCCCCCATCGCCGGTCCTTACCCCTCGATGACCTGGTAGATCACCGTGTTGAAGCGATCGTAGATCACGCGCAGGTAGCCCTGCCGGGCCATCGCGTTGAATTTGGCCAGCCCTGCCGGGTCGTAATAGGCGCGCTCCAGCTCGCCCACTATGATCAGATCGACGTTCATTTCGTCCAGAATCTCACGGGCGCGGCCTATGCTGGGTGTGTTGTAGGCCTCCTGCACCAGCGTGGCGCGGCGGCCCACCTCTATGCTCTCCGGCGGGCGCTGCTGGCGTTGGTGATTCGACCAGCCGATCACGGTGGGCAGGCCGGTGTAGATCGACACACGGCTGCCCCAGTTGTATTCGACGGTATGTGCCTCCAGCACCACCGGCGTCCCCTCGATGTTGTCCTGCAGCCAGCGCAGCGCATAGTAATCTCCCTGCAGGCTGAACCAGACCCCGGCCTCACCGCGTGTGGCATAGGGCATATAGGCCATCCCGTCGAGCGTGTGCGGGGCTTCCGGCGCCCAGCGGTCAAGTATCTTGGCCCGCGTCGCCAGCAGCGGATACAGCCCGGCCAGAAAGACCAGCAGCGCCAGCCCCACCGCCCAGGTGGTGCGCGGAGCCTCTCCCATACGGCGCAGCAGGGGCCACAGCCAGCCCAGCGCCGCCCCTGCCACGACGGCCAGCAGCATCCACACCTGCAGGTAGAACTTGAACACGGTGTTCATGCGCCCGATGTCGCCCTCGAACACGATCACGTCGACCATGACCGAGAGCGCCAGCGCGAGCATCAGCAGCACCAGCGCCAGCCGCTTCTCGATCGGCTGGCCGGGCCGGGCGTAAAGCGCCAGCGCCAGGCCGATCAGGGGGGTGGCGATCAGCAGCACCGGATAGACGCGCGCCAGCAGGATCGACCCGGCTGCCAGCAGCAGCCCGGCGAACAGCAGCGTCACCACGCGGCGGCGCCCCAGCCGTGCCCCCTGCGCGTCGTAGTGCATCCAGTCGATCAGCTCGGCGATCAACCAGGAGGCGATGATGAACAGCGGCAGCCCGTGGATGAACAGATAGGTCCAGGCCGGGACGTGCGACCCGGTCCACGGGTAGAAACTATTGAACTGGAGTGACGTGTTGCGGTGGTAAGGCAGGAACAGCACATGCCCCAGCCCGATCACCAGCGCGCCCTGTACAGCGATGCCCGGCAGCGTGACCCAGGTGCGCAAACCATCGGACTCATCGGGTGCTTCGCCCCGGTCGACGCGGCGCGCTCCGGCGATCAGCATGCCCGACGCATAGCCCATCAGGAAGCCCAGCCCTGCTCCGGCCAGCAGCAGGGGCAGCCTGCCCTCACTTGATGCGCCGCTGCTCATCCCCTGTGTGAAGGCAAACACCAGCAGCCCCGCGCCTGCCGCACCCAGCCCCCCGGCCAGCAGCGCGGCCAGCGCGAGGGCATCGGCGCGGCGGCGGGCATGAGCCAGCGCCACCACCACCAGCCCCACCAGCACATAGGTCGGCCAGTCCCAGGTGTTGGTCGCGCGGATCGCGCCGATCGTCAATGCGCCGATCAGCAGCTCGCCCAGGCGCAGGAGGATGCCGCGCCGTTTGCCGCTCTGTGCCTCCTGCGCCGCGCTGCGTATCAGGCCGATGCCCCATCCGACCACCAACAGGGTGAGCATCAGCGCCATCATGTGCGCGTGCAGGTCGGCGTAGAGGAAGGTGAAGAACGGGAACTCCGAGATCGGCCCCACCTCCAGCGGGTTCCCGGCCTCATCAATGGGCACGGGGATGATGCGCGTGGCGTTCCAGTACCACTCGCCGATGTTGAGTGGCAGGACGGTCCCCGGCTCGCTCAGCCGCCGCAGACCGGCCAGCATATCGGAGAGGGCGGGGAAGGCCCGGGTGGCCCACAGCGGCTCTCCCGCGCCCAGCTCGGCCAGTGCCCACAGGGCTGTGCGGATCTGGCCCAGGTTGCCCAGCACCACTGTCATCAGCATGGCACCGACCCCGGCGGCGCGCTGCGGTGCCCCGGCGATGCTGCGGGCGATCTGCCCGATGCCGGCCTGCATCGCCTGGGCCAGCTCCCCCGCATCGACGGCGGGCCAGCGGCGCAGCGCCTCACGCAGGGATGGGCTGGCAGGCGCTGGAGGCGGGTCGTCCGCACTGTGCGGCGCGATGAGGTTATAGGCGGCGCTGAAGGCCGCCCCGCCGGTCAGCGCGAACAGCGTGGGGATGGCCAGGTTGTAAGCCAGCGTGGAGGGGATGCCCAGCAGCTTGATCGGCAGACCGACGATGACGAAGCCGAAATAGTAATACTTGATGGTGCTCCCCGCAAACCAGGGGTCGTAGGGCGGGAAGTGCGCTGAGTTCAGCACGGCGTTCAGGTAGGCCAGGTCCATCGGCTTCTCGCCGCCGAAGTACGGATGCCACAGATCGGGGTTGCCCAGCCGGATCAGCACGAACGCCAGATAGAGCACCCCCAGCATGATCTCGACGCGCCCGATCGAGCCGCGGCGTGCGCGCAGCCATGCCACCATCTCGGTGCGGCGCGGCCAGATCAGCGCCGCCGAGGTCAGCGCCAGCGCCAGCAGGGCGGCGAGGATCACCCCTGCGCCCCACGGCAGCGCCCCCAGACTGGCCAGCAGCCAGGCCAGCCACGCGGCGATCAGCAGCCCGAAAACACGCGCCAGCGGGTAGCCACGATCGGGCAGGCCGGGCAGCAGCACGTACGGGATCGGGAAGGCCAGCCAGCCGATGGCCGCGATGGCCAGCCACCAGACGATCACGGTCAGCGGCTGAACGCGTGACCACAGATCGCGGCGGGACGGGTCATAGGTGGCAGGGTCATCGAGGCCCGCCAGCGAATCGCCGACACGCGCATCGCTCACCACAGTGGATGGCAGCCTGAGGTGCACCGGGCGCCCCCGCGACTCCCTGGCGATGACGCGCACCACCTGATCCAGATCGGCACGGCCCAGGATCGCGGCGGTGTTCTGCGGGCTGTAGGCCGCCGTCTTGCGGAATACCATCACGCGCGGGTGGTCGTAGACGGTCCAGGCCTCCTCAGCGCGGTCGTCGTTGAACGTGATCGGGCCGAGGGCCGGGCGCGACGTGAAGCTCGCCACCAGCTCGAAGCCCAGCTCCCCGCTGAACAGCGCCTCGTAATAGTCGATCGTCATCGGGTAGCGCTGCGGGTTGCGCGTCAGCGAATCGTAGAAGCGGTTGCTGGAGATGGTCAGGTAGTCGGCGCGGTCAAGGATGTGCTGCAGGCGCTCGCGCTTGTAGTCGAAGTCCTCCCAGAACATCTGCAGCTCGTAGCCCTGGTACTGCGCGCTCCACAGGTTCAGCCCGTTGACGGCCTGCGGCACGGGGTCATCCCACTGGCCCTCGGTGGCGATGCTGGCCCCGGCCAGCACCAGCGGGCCGATGGCGTCGGGCTGCAGGATCAGGTAGTAGGTCTGCCCGGCGCGCAGCGCCACCGGCTCAGGGAGGATCAGGTCATACGGCTCACCGCGCGGGTCATCGGCGGCATTGAATATGCCCGTGATAACCCCCTCGGCCAGCACGTCCGTGCCACCGGAATCGGTGGCCAGCACCACCTGCAGCGTGCGTATCTGGCCGGTGCTCAGCGGGTCAAGCACATGGTTGAGGCGGATGCGCGTTACCATGCCGTCGAACGTCGGGCTGAAGGCCGTGGCCTCCCGCGTGCTTGCCGCCAGGGCCGAGTAGCGTACAGCGGGCCGCACCTCGTCCTCTGGCGGGGTGTCGGGGCTGTCCCAGTCGTTTACCAGGCCTACCTGAATCCGGCGCTGACCCGCCTCTGTCTGCACGAACAGCGTCACATCGGAGGGCACGTTCTCGGCGATCCAGTACGACGCGGCGATGCGGGTGTGCGGGCGCGTGTAGATGCGCGACACGGCGAAGCCCCACGCCAGCGTGGACAGCACAACCACCCCACCCAGGGCGGCGCTGACGAGCGCCGGCCACGACCGGCGTGGCGCGCCGCGCGCTCGCAGCAGCACCTGGATGCGATCCCACAGCGTGATCAACGCCCAGGCTGCCAGGGTGACCAGCGAGCCGTAGATCGGCAGGAAATAGCGCATGGTGGTGACCCAGCCGGTGCCCTGCCACAGCAGGATCAGCAGGCTCCACAGCGCAAAGGGGACCAGCCGGTGCGCACCGCGATGCCCACGCGCGATCTCCCACAGCGCCCAGGCGACGGCCAGCCACACGAACACCCCCAGCGGCCAGCCCATGCCGACGCGCGCCATGTTGCCCAACGGGAACAGGATCGGGATGCGCTTGCCCCACTGGTGGTTGGGCGGGATGTCGGCGTAGCCGGAGACCTGGCGGCCCACCTCCTGCATCTGGCCCAACCAGGCGGGGTTGGGCCGCAGGCCGATCGGGTCCAGCAGGCGGCTGATCAGCGCCATCGCCCTGCCGAGAGCCGCCTCATCGATCGGCTCACCCGAATTGGGCGGCAGGAAGGCATACGGCTGGGCCACGCGGAACGTGATCACCGTGACCAGCCCGGCGATCACCAGCCCGGCCAGCGCCACCAGGATCGCCCGGCGCAGCGCCGCGCTGCCCCCGACGGCCTCCTCACGCCCCCGGATCACGCGCAGCGCCAGCGCCACGATCAGCAGCAGCGCCAGCGGGAATACGCTGGCTTTGCTGGCCATCCCCGCACCCAGCGCCAGCCCGAACAGCGGGTAGTCGATCCAGTGGTGGCGCTCCAGCGCGCGGGCTACGGACAGCAGCGCGGCGCTCACGAAGAAGTTGGTGAAGGTGTCGACGGTGTAGAAGTGCGAGAGCTGGATCGGCAGGGCGCAGAAGGCATACAGCGCCGCGGCCAGCAGCCCGGCCCGCCGGTCGAACAGGCGGCGGGCGGCCAGGAAGATCATGAGGATCGTGAGCAGATCAAAAGCTGCGGCCAGCGCGCGCCCCGGCAGGATGATGGTGAACAGGCTGGTCTGCCCGGTGACCTGCCCGATGAAGTACCCCAGGAAGATCGGCAGGGTGCCGTACACGTAGAAGCCAAACCCGACGTTATTGGGGTTGAAGGTTGAGGTGGCCGTGTCGAAGTAGGCGGCCAGGCTCTCTGGTTGCTGCAGGCTGCTGGTGACCCACGCCAGAAAACGCTCATCCGGGTGCAGCAGGTAGCCGTCGTCCCAGTTACCGCCCACGTAGCGGAAATAGGCCCCCAGCCCCACAATGGCGGCGAGCGCCAGGGTGGTCAGCAGAGGGGAGGTTCCTGTGAAGCTGCTGCGCTGCGGGTTGGGCTGGCTACCTGTCATACCCTCGCTCTTGTCCAGTCGATCATCAAATGGGCCGGGTGTGGCAGCCCACTTTACTTTATACACGCCGGGGCCGCCGGTTTCTCAGCAGCAGCCCGATCCGCGCTTATCCGGGCACCACATACAGCAGGAAGTCGCGGCCCGCCGTCTCGCTGCGAAAATACCGCGCCTCACCTGACGGGAACGCCTCATCCAGCAACCCCAGAGAGGTGCTGTCCTCCGGGTGGACGATGAACACCAGAGGGCGGGTGCCGAATCCGGGATCTTCCTCCAGGCGTGCCGCCAGCGCTGCGCTGTCCAGGATAGCATTGCTAAAGGTGATCTCGCCCGCCTCGATGCCGATCGCCCGGTAGTCATGCCAGTAGGGCCAGCCCACCAGCCACACGCCATCCAGGGGGGCCTCAGGCCCTATGATCTCGCGCACCGCCCCCGCCACTTCGGAGGGGTTGAGCGCCGCGCCACGGTACGACGCGGCGTAATCCTCGAAGTACACACGGTAGTTGAGCGCGCCCGCCGCGCTGATCAGGATGACGATCAGCGCCCCACCGAGCAGACGCCCCGGCAGCATCCCCATCAGCATCTCCCAGCGCTGGCGGATCAGCGCCAGCGGCCATGCGGCCAGCATAAACACGACCGGGATCATGCCGCTGGCACGCGTCAGACTGGGGTTCTCGATGGGGAAAGCCACCGCCAGCGCCGTTGGCAGCAGCATGATCAGTCCGGCCAGCAGCACGAACGCGTCGGCGGGGTCGTGGCGCAGGTAAAGCCGCACCAGCCAGGCCAGCAGGCCCAGGATCAGCAGGACGCCGGTCACCTCGTCCAGGGCCGGGGTACCGGGCGGGGCGTTGATCCAGGCGGCGTCTCCGTTCACGTGGAACATGCCAAGCGCGCGCCCGTAGTTGTGCAGGAAGATCGAGCCGACCGGCTCATTGATCGCCACCTCGCTGGCGGTGGTGCGGTTGATCACCCGGTTCCAAAGATCGTCGGGGTAGTCGTGCCACACGCGCAGCATCGGCACGAAGATGGCCAGCGCCACCACGCCCGCCGCTATCAGGTTGGCCCCCTGGCGGGCCAGTGTCCGGGCGGCGATCTGGCGGGTATGGGCTGCCTCCGGCCCATTGGCGGCACGCAGCGCGGCGATCAGCGGACCTGCCACCGCCGTCAGGAAGGCTACCGCGGCCACCAGCGGGGTGATGCGCAGCGCTTGATAGCTGTACACACCGACCCCCATCCAGAACCCGGCCCACACCCACGAGCGCCGCCAGCCCATCCGGATGCCGCGCACCAGCGCGATCAGGATCGCGGTGAACACCAGCGGGGTCAGCACGATGCGCAGCGCCAGTCGGGCCAGCATCACATGCCACCATGAGACGGCCAGCAGGGCCGCCGCCAGCAGTCCGGTCTCGCGGTCTACCATCTCGCGGCCCCAGCGCACGATCAGCGGGATCAGCAGCAGCGCCTCGATGACCGAGACCAGCTTGAGCGTCAGGAAGCTGAACCCCGTGCCGAACAGCCGGGCGGCGATGGGTACCAGGTAAAACTGGATCGCCTCACGCCCGCCGTTGCCGCGGAAGAACACGTTGGCTACCCCCTGCGAGACGCGCCAGCCGTCCAGCAGTTTCTCGACGTGGTCGCTGGTCATCTCGATCGGAATGGCGTCCAGCCGGTACAGCCGGAAGAATCCGGCCAGTGCCAGGATCAGCGCCAGGGCGGCCAGCGCGGGCCACGACACAGAGGGACGCCCCTGCCCGTCTTTGAGGCGCTGCCAGGCCGCTGCCGCGTCGTCAAGCAGCGCGCCGGGGGATCGCTCCGCGGCGGCGAGCATCCAGGTCAGCACGCTCAGCACCCAGGTGATCAGGCCCGGTGTGGTGAAGTGGTTGCCGCCGGTCAGGGCGTAGGTCGCGGCGCTCAGGCTCAGGGCCACCAATCCCAGAGCCAGCCGGGGGATCAGGCTTGCGGAATCGAGTGCGGGCAGGGCCGCAGCGCCCGCCGGGCCGTGAACGCGCGGGCCGCGCCGCAGCAGCGCCCCGTCGGGCAGGGCGATCTCGAAGGCGATCAGGCTCAGCCAGGCGATGCTTGCCAGGGCGGTGATCAGCAGCCCGCCCGGCGCGCCCTCGGTCCGCAGCAGCACCTGACCCACGTAGCCGGTGGCCAGTGCGGCGACTGTGCCCAGGGCCAGCGCGATCAGGCGGGTCACGTCCGCACCCTCCGGCGGCACGGGCAGCTCGCCGGGATAGGTCAGGGAGGTGGGGCCGTCGAGATCGGGCGGGGCCAGCGCTTCGCTCAGCGCGGGCGCGGGGGCCTCAGGGTAGGGAGATGGCCCCGCCTGAGACGGCGGAGACTCCGCTTCCTCCGGCATGAAGACGGCACGCAGCACGTCATGCAGCGTGATGGGCATGCCGGGTGCGAGCCGGTCGATCTCCGGCTGGCGGCGCGGATCGCTGCTCATCGCTGCCTCCGATCAGCCGCCTGCAGCCGGTTTGCGGGCCAGGATGCACAGGTTGACAGTGGAGCGCCCTGGCGGCTCGTTCATCGTGTTGCGGCGGTCGAACCACTCGAAGACGCGCAGGCCGATGTTCACCGGGTTAAGCGGGCTGCCCGACCCACCCTGCACGTTGTGCCGGTCGGCGGCGGCGGCGATGGTCTTCGGCAGCATTCCGGCCTCCAGCAGCTCCTTGCCGAAGCCGTATACCAGGTTGTGGATGAACGGGAAGCTGTAATGCGTGAAGCTGCGCTCGTCGGCGATCTCCAGACCGGCGTCCAGCACCGCGCGGCGGAGCTGATCGCGCGTGTACAGCCGGACGTGGTTGGCCCAGATGCCCGCGAAGATGCCGCGCCGGATATGCGTGTGGAACAGCGTCTCCAGCGTCTTGTTGATCGGATCCCACCAGAAAGGGTAGTTGGCATTCGGCACGGTGATGGCGATCAGCCCGCCGGGCTTGAGCACCCGCGCCAGCGAGCGCAGCGCCGCCACGTCGTCGGGCACATGCTCCAGCACCTCGGAGAGGATGATCTTATCGAACTGATCGGGGGCGAAGGGGGGATGATATAGATTGCCATTCACCAGCAGGATATCGGGCCGGCCCGCCAGCGCCGTCTGTGCTTTCAACAGGAATAGGTGCTCAAGCTCCATTCCCACGATGCGGGCTGCGCTGACGTGCCGCAGGAACTGCAAATAGAATCCGCGCCCGCACCCGGCATCGAGGATCAGGTCATCTGGCGTGGGGTCCAGCCACTCCAGGATGGTCTGCACCCGGCGCCGGTAGGCCATGTCGGCCTCGTTGCGTACCATGCGCGCGACGGCTTCCCGATCGATCACCGGCCCTGACCTCCCGCCCGCGCGGCCTTCCCGGCGGCGGCTGCCTCCGCGGCGGCACGCAGATGACGCTCATAGCGATCGATGGTCTCCTCCAGGTTGAAGGCCCGGTCGATCTCCTCCAGCGGCTTGATGTAGGCCGCGGGATTATCGAGGATGCGGACGATGGCCGCCCCCATCGCCTCCGGGTCGCGCGGTGGGACGACCTCGCCCATGCCGGTCTTCTGTACCACCATGCGTGCGCCGGGGATGTTGGTGCTGACAACGGGGGTGCCACAGCGCATTGCCTCCACCTGCACCAGCGCGAAGCACTCGGTGTCGCTGGGCAGCGCCAGCACATCGACCGCGGCGTAGAAATCGGCCATCTCCTGCTCGCTGCTGAGCAGCCCCAGGAAGATCAGATGGTCACGGTGCTGCTCGATCAGCGGCAGGCTGCGCCTGTAGAAGTCCTCGTACTTGATATCGTACTGCCCGGCGAAGACGATCCGGGACCCCGGATAGTGGCGGTGGATTGTCTCCAGCGCCCGGATCAGCACATCGGGGCGCTTCTCCTCCACAAAGCGGCCCGAATAGCCGATCAACCGCGCCCCTTCGCCGGCACCGGCCAGCCACTTGGCACGGTGCGCAGCGGCCTGTTCCGGGCGCGGAGGGGGGATTTTGATCGGGGGGTGAACCACCGATGTCTTCTCGCGGAACGGCTCGATATAGTACGAATGGTCGGCGTAGTCGTGGCTGTAGGCCAGGATGCGGTGCGCAGCCCAGCCGGAGACCCGGTAGAGCTGGAAGGTGGTCCATTCCACAAAACGGTTGAACCAGCCGGCAGGCAGGATCAGATCGCCGTGATGGGTGATGACCAGCCCCTTATGGAGCAGCTTCGCCCAGGCAGCGTAGATCGCTGTCTCCAGCATGGGGGTGTGGATGCTCACCACGTCATGCATCTGCATCAGCCGGAAGGAGGCCCAGGGGTAGGCGGGCATCACCATCCCGCGCGTGACGCGCAGCGGCGCCCACAGGCGGATCACGCGCACGCCGTTGATCACCTGCTCGTCACGGGGCAGCTTCGGATCATAGCGCGCCGAGAGCACCGTCACCTGATGACCGCGCGCGGCCAGGCCCTCCGCCACCGTCTGTACATGGAGCGTCAGGCCGGTGCGGTGCGGCACGTAATATTGAAGGGCGATCAGAATCTTGAGCGGCTTGTCGGTCATTCACCTATCCCCGGCTGTGGGTAAAGGATGCTCATGCGAATGGCGCGCAGTCCGCAGCGCGATCATGATCACAGCACCCAGCGCCGTGCCGAGACTGTTGAGCAGCACATCGTCAACGGCCGTGACGCGGCCCGGTATCCAGAGCTGCATAATCTCGCAGGCCAGGCTGTACAGGCTGCCCAGGGCGGTCACGATCACCAGCAGGCGGTGGTTGCTCTCGCGCCGGCCCACCGGCCCGACCAGCACGCTGAACAGGGCCATGCCCAGCGGCACAAACACGGCGATGTTCCCCAGCCCGTTGATCAGCAGGAACGACGCAGCATGTTCCCGGAGAGGGCATTCGGCCAGCAGGCAGCCGATCGCCGCCGGGTACTCGCTGAACGGGATCAGGCGCAGATGTACCCCTGAGGCCCCTATCCGGGCATGGCCCAGCACGAGATAACTCAACCCGGCCAGCACAGCGGCCAGCATCAGCCAGCGCAGGATTTCACGCCTTGCCGTCATGCAACCTCATCCCCACCGGGGGTATCCGATGCAGGCCGGGCGCGGACCGTGCGGGCGGCCTGCGCCATCTCGCGGAAGCCCACCCCCTCGCGCAGCAGGCCGATCACCCCCACCAGCGACGTGATGATGAAGTTGGCGGCGTGCAGCACAAAGGCGTAGCTGCGGCTCAGATCGGTGTCGTAGCCGATGGCCTCGAACATCACGATCACGGCGGCATGGAACGGCCCCACACCGGAGGGCGCGGCAGGCACCGAGATGCCCAGGCCCGCGCTGGCGACGGCGGCAATCCCGTCGATCAGCGGTGCGCCGGGCACAAAGCCGATCAGCATCACCCAGCCCACCACGCCCGACATAAGCCAGGCGATCAGTGAGAGAAGCAGCCCCAGAACGAACGTGCGCAGGTTCGAGACCCCGCCCAGACCCTCAATGAACGGGGCGAGGGAGTCGTGGGCGTGCTGCTCGTCGAGGCGGGGCAGCAGCGCCAGGGCCTTGGCACTCAGCCGCAGGGCCGTCTGAGGGCGGCGCGCGGCGGCTGCCAAGACCACAATCCCGGTCACTGCTGCCAAGCCCATTACCGTGCCCGCGCCGCGGATCACGGGCGGCAGGTCAAGGCTGAGCAGCACCAGGCCGAACAGCGCCACCACCGACACCATGTCGAACAGCCGCTCAACCACGATGCTGGACAGCGCGCTGGTGACGTGCATCCCCGGCCTGCGCCCGGCCAGGATGGCCCGCACGATCTCGCCCAGGCGGGCGGGCAGGATGTTGTTGAACAGAAAGCCGATGTTGAACAGCCAGAAACCGTCCACGGTGGGCAGCCGCCCTTCGGTGAGCACATGCCAGCGCAGGCCGCGCACGGCCGTCAGCGCGACAACCAGCGCAAATCCCAGCAGCACATAGCCGTAGCGCGCACCGCGGAACGCTGCCAGCATCTCCTCGACATTTGCCTGGCGGTAAGCCAAAAACAGCGCCGCTGCGCTGATCAGAATGCCTATCGCCAGGGTTTGCCAGCGTTTCATCTGCCCCGTTCCCCCTGCCGGGCCGATCCCCGGCGCGGGCGCGAGTATACCATGCGGCCCCCGGCGCGGCAATTACCCCGCCCCGCGACGGGATGCTTTTTCCACCGGTCGCGTGTATCATGTGTGTGATGAGCGAGGAGCGTATTCAGGCCGGAGTAGAGGCGCTGCGCCGGGGCGATCACCGCCGGGCGCGCCGTCTGTTCAGCCAGGTTGTCAACGCGGAACCTGACAACGTGGCGGCATGGTGGTTCCTGGCGGCGGTGCTCGATGTGCCGGAGCAGAAGGCCGAGTGTCTGCGTCGGGTGCTGCTCCTGCGGCCCGATCACGCAGAGGCTCGCCGCCTGCTGAGCCAGCTTGAGGGCCATCTCTTATCGCAGCCGCCTGAGGGGCCGCCGGAGGTGCTCGACGCCGAGGAGGCAGGGGACGGGGTGATGGTCACCCCCCCCTCCATGCGCCGCCCCGATCTGCCCGAAGCGCCTGACCCGACCGGCACGCAGGATGCCGCACAGCCGGCCTCCGATACACGAGTGGTGACCGCCGCCGTGCTGGTCTCCCTGCTGGCGATTATCGTGACTGTGGTGCTGGTGTGGACAGGGGCCTTCCCCGGCCTGCCTGGCGTGCGCGGCATGGAAGAACAGCCCACCGCCATCCCGCTGGCGTTTGGCGTGGAGGCCTGCGCCGTCAGCGTTGACGGGCGCACCACCCTGGTGTTCATCAATAACAGCCCGGTGGAGGTCGAGATACTACGCGGGCTGGCCGGGCAGGAAACCGTGCAGATGACGCTGGCGCCGGGCGAGCAGGGGCTGCTCGAGGCCCGGCCCGATCTGCGCATCCGCTATGCCGTGCACCCGGTGGATGCTGCCTACAGGGGCAGCGGCGCCTTCTTTGAGATCTCACGCGGCAGCACATGCCGCATCCCGATTCAGTAAGGGAGTGATCGATGTCCCCACGCGTTATCGCAGGCAGGGCCAGGGGCCGGCGGCTTAAGTCTGTCCCCGGTGAGTCCACGCGCCCCATCCTGGATCGGGTGAAAGAGAATCTGTTCAACATCCTGGGGACAACCGTGCGCGGCACGCACTGGCTGGACCTGTTCGCCGGGACGGGACAGGTGGGGATCGAGGCGCTCAGCCGGGGCGCCGATCACTGCCTGTTCCTCGAACTCAGCCGCCCGGCCCTGCAGGTCATTCAGGAGAATCTGGCGATCACAGGGCTGACCGATCAGGCCACCGTGCGCCGCGCCGACGCATTCGGCTACCTGCGCACCAGCCCGCCGGAGCAGCAATTCGATTTCATCTTCATCGCGCCGCCGCAGTATAAGGGGCTGTGGAAGCAGGCGCTGGAACTGATTGACGGACACCCGGACTGGTTGATCCCCGACGGAGTCGCTATCGTGCAGATCGACCCACGCGAATATGAGGCGCTGGAGCTGCGCCATCTGACGCTTTACGACGAGCGTAAGTACGGCAAGACGCTGCTGCTGTTCTACGAACGGCCGGGGGAATGAGCGCGGGGGCCTGTGCCCGCCGTCACAAAGCCCGTTGATTGCCCGCCCGATCGGCGGTAGAATGGTACCGCATGACGCGAACCCGGCCTCAGCGCCATGACCAGACCAGCACATGAAAGGAACCGCGCATGAGTGAAGACATCCTGGTGAAGCGCAGAGAAGAGCGGCAGCGTGAGCTGAAGCAGATCCTCGAAAGCCCCCGCACTGCAGGCGTTTACATTGTCGCGCCGGATAATACCTGCCCGATGGCGCGCCAGATTCAGGGCACCTACCCGAAGGACCCGGACAAAATACCGGAGCTGCCTCATGAGGGCTGCTCGCACCCCGGGGGGTGTGTGTGCCGCTATGAACCTTTCATCAGAGAGGTTGGCCCCTAAACAGTGGGAGGCTGCCCCTGTTGATCGTGCCTGAGGCGCCCGGCCAGCCGGAGCGCCTCGTCTTTTGTGGCGATCTCTCCGGCGGCCTGCGCCTCCAGCACCAGGGTCAGCAACCTGCCCACTTCCGGCCCGGGTGCGATGCCAAGCGCGGCCATCAGCTCGTCCCCGGTCAGCAGGGGTGGGGGGGTGACGATCTGCTGATGGTGGCGGAAGAAGGCTTCCAGCAGCGGCCTGGCGGCCCCCTCCAGAATCTCCCCCCAGGTGGTCGGGTCAATATGGGCGCCCTGATCGGCCAGATGCCCGGCCAGCGCCAGCAGCAGCCCATCGATCCCTGCTTCCCCGGTGGCACGGTAATAGCGGTGCATGAAGCGCGCGTCGATGCGCGCCGGCTCCAGCGGGTTGGCGGCGCGTGCGGCCAGCATGTTATCCAGCAGACGCGCCTCCATGTTTGACAGCCGCAGATGCTCCCCCCACAGATCGCCCGCGAGCGCGGTGTCAGGCGGGGTCAGCGCCCCCAGCACCAGCAGACCGGGCAGCCCGCGCCCGTCTCCGAAGCGGCACGAGAGATGCTCCTGAAGCTGTGCCCGGCAGCGGTCCAGTGTCATGACGGCCACGCCCAGGATCAGCCCGGCGGCGCTGTTGTCATCGCGCCCCGGCCCGATGATGGTGAGCAGCCGGTCAAGCCACTCCACGACAGCGATCCGGTGCTCAAGCAGCGGACCGCGGGGCAGGGGGGGCGGCAGTAGCACGTCCAGCAGGCCGAGGGCTGACAGCAGGCGCAGCGCTGCGGCGGGCCTGGTTTTCTCCAGCAGCTTGAACAGCTCATCGCGGGCGCGCTCCGGCTGATGCAGACGCCCGTCCTCGCTGGCCAGCAGCGGGGCGGCGGCCCGGGCTGCGGCACGGGTGTCCGGCTCGATGCGCAGGCCGAACTGCATGGCATGGCGCACGGCGCGCAGCGCCCGGATGGGGTCATCCGCGATGCTGGTAGGGGAGCACTGGCGCAGGAGCTTGTGGGTGAACAGATCGGCGTATCCGCCCAGCGGATCGATCAGGTGGTCCGGGTTGTCGAGGCGGGCGGCCAGCGCGTTCACCGTGAAATCACGCCCGCGCAGGTCCTCCAGCAGGCTCGCCCCGCGGAATGAGGACACATCGATCACCAGCGGCCCGGCAGCGGTCTCGACAAGTGCGCGGCCTGTGCGCCGCTCATGGTCCACCGGGTAATAGGCCCCGCCCAGCGCGTTGGCAATGCGGCGGGCCACCATCAGGCCGTCATCGGGGGTGGCCAGATCGATATCGTGGGCGGGGTAGCCAAGCAGCGCGTCACGCACAGCGCCCCCCACCAGATACAGCCATGTGGGGTTCGGGGCTGCGCGCGCGATGGACTCCAGCCCTTCATTCCAGGCTGGGGGTCGATCGGGGCGGAACGGCCTGAGCAGATCGGTGCTCATGGGAGGCCGGAGGCTCCTATTCGCTCTCGTCGATCGTCACACCCGGCTTGACCACCCCGATGAACGGCAGGTTACGGTAGTATTCGTCGATATCCAGCCCGTAGCCAAAGACGAACACATCGGGGATGGTGAAGCCGGTGTAATCCACCGGGATGACGACTTCGCGGCGCTCAATCTTGTCAAGCAAGGTGACGATGCGCACGCTGGCCGGGCGGCGTGCCTGGAACAGCCGCAGCACGTGATCGAGCGTGCGGCCTGAGTCGATAATGTCCTCAACGATCAGGACATTGCGACCCTGGATGGGGGCATGCAGGTCCATGAGGATGCGCACTGTGCCGGTATGCGAACGCGCCCCGGCACCATACCCGGCCACGTCCATGAAGTCGACTGTGTGCGGCACATCGAGGCGGCGCATGAGGTCGGTCATGAACAGCATACAGCCCTTGAGGATGCCAACCAGCATCACAGGGCCAAGCTGCCGGTAATCGTCCGAGATCTGCCGGCCCAGCTCGGCGATGCGGGTCTGGAGCTGGACCTCGTCGATCAGGATGTGATCGAGGATATCTTTATAATCGGGAGGCATCACTGCACCTCAACTGTGTTGCAGCCAGCGGGTTAGCCGGCCTGATGCTTCTTCAGGGGATCAGGACGGCCCGGTACAATGTGGTGTTTGCGGCTGCGCGGCTCGTAGGTCTCGCGGGCACCGATCATGATCACGGGGTCGTTGTAGTTGGCAGGCTGGCCGTTGATCAGCCGCTGCGAGCGTGTGGCGTCCTCTCCGCTGACCACGCAGATGGCATGCAGCTTATCCACCTGCTCGGCGACGGCCATCAGGTGCGGCATGGGGCCGAACGGCTCACCGCGGAAGTCGAGGTCAAGGCCGGTGACGATCACCCGGATGCCGCGGTCAGCAAGGTGCTGGCACACATCCACAATCGTATGGTCAAAGAACTGCGCCTCGTCAATGGCCACCACAGTGGTGTCTGGTTCGAGCAGCTCCAGGATGGTCATGGCCCTATCGATGGCGACGGCCCTGGTGACGCTCCCATTATGCGAAGTGACCTGATCGATGCCATAACGATCGTCGATGCTGGGCTTGAACACCTGCACCTTCTGCCTGGCGATCTGGGCGCGGCGCACCCGGCGGATCAGCTCCTCGGATTTGCCGCTGAACATGCAGCCGCAGATCACCTCGATATGCCCGGTTGTGTCGGTCATCTTGCCTCCTCCTGAGCCTCCATGATCAGGATGAATGAGGATAAATCAGGGCGCGACATTTGCCGCGCCCTGCGCTCTCATGGAGGGGTGGTTCCTGCCTGTTACGCTTCCTCAGGCCCGACGATCTCATAACCGGCCTGGCGCAGAGCACGCTTGACGTCGATCAGCCCCTTGCGGCCAAAACCCGCGATGGCCAACAGTCCCTCGTCTCCGGCATCGTCCAGGCGCTCGAGGAAGTCGCCAACCGTCTCGATGCCATCCGCAGCCAGTGCCTTAATGGCGCGTGGGTTCAGCTCGAAGTCGGCGAGGGAGCGGTCCATCGGGAGGGCACTTGCCTGCTGGCTCTGCACCGCGGCCAGCAGCTCCTGACGGGCCTGGAGGCGCTTCATGAAGCGGTCAACCTGCCCCTCGGTGTCGACGATGCGCTGCTCACCGGTGTAAAACGGGTGGCAGGCGCTGCACACATCGGTGCGGATCTCCGGCACCGTGGCGCCGGTAGTCCAGGTATTGCCGCAGGCGCAGATCACGCGCGCCTCAGGATACCAGGTGGGGTGGATATTTGCTTTCACGTGGTTATTCTCTCCTTGGGCTTCACGGCCCCGGCAGACTTCGGCGTCCCGGGGTGGCGTGAGGCATCAGTGATTGATCGCGCGGGCCAAACTACCCGGCGTTGGGATTCTCCGGGTAAACGCTGACGAGCTTGCGGCCGCCGCGCCCCCACTCAAAATACACGTATCCGTCAGCCCTGGCGTACAGCGTGTAATCCTTGCCAACGCCGACGTTGGTGCCCGGATGGAACTTGGTGCCGTGCTGGCGCACGATGATGCTACCGGCAGTTACGCGCTCACCGCCGTAACGCTTGACACCAAGCCGCTTTGCATTGCTGTCACGCCCGTTTCTACTCGAGCCGCCACCTTTTTTGTGAGCCATGTTCCACTCCTGCTCGCTTAACCTTCTGGCCGCTTATGACTTCCCGGCGTCGATCGCGGTAACTTCCAGCCGTGTGTAGCTCTGGCGGTGCCCCTGCTTCTTGCGATAGCGCTCTTTGGGCTTGTATTTGAAGACGATGATCTTCTTGCCCTTGAACTGCGAGACCACCCTGGCTTTCACACTGGCGCCTTCGATCAGAGGCTGCCCCACGGCCACCTGGCCGCTGCCATCGCTGATCAGCAGCACCTCATCAAAAGTGAGGTCTTCACCGACCTCATGGGGCAGCTTCTCGGTCACAATCGCCTGGCCGACTTCGGCGCGGTATTGCCTGCCCCCGATGCGGACAATTGCATACATGGTATAGTTCTCCCGTTCTTCGCTTGCCGCCTGGTCGCGCAGCCCGCGGGCTGCGGCCAGGGGAAGACGGTTTTTGCTCTGGGTGCTACAGTAAGAATGCCCCACCGTCTGGGGCAGCAAAAGATTATAACTTTGCGGCCCGGTGCTGTCAACGATTTGGGAACGGCAGAACGGCGGGCGAACAGGCGGGGGGAAGGGGGGATCGGGCCCGGGCTGCCCGATCTCGCAAACGAGGCCGGGCAGCCCGGAATCAGAGAGTGCCGCTGCCCGATCAGGACTCGCCCAGATAGGCCTTGCGCACCATCTCGTTGGCCAGCAGCTCTGAGCCGCTGCCCTGCAGCACGATCTCGCCGGTTTGCAGCACATAGCCACGGCTGCAGATCGAGAGCGCGATCTGGGCGTTTTGCTCCACCAGCAGGATGGTGGTACCGCTTTCGTTAAGCTGGCGGATGATGTCGAAAATCTCCTGCACCAGGATGGGGGCCAGCCCCATCGACGGCTCATCGAGCAGCAGGATGCGTGGTTCGGCCATCAGCGCGCGCCCGATGGCGAGCATCTGCTGTTCACCGCCAGAGAGTGTGCCTCCCGGCTGGTTCTGGCGCTCCTTCAGGCGGGGGAACAGCTCGTAGACTCTCTCAAGCGAGCGCTGGATGGCGGGCCGGTCGCTGCGGGTGTAGGCGCCCAGGTCAAGGTTCTCCCGCACAGTAAGGCGGGCGAAGATGCGGCGTCCTTCCGGGGCCTGGGTGACGCCCATCCGCACGATCTCGTGGGGCGGCGTGTGGGTGATGTCCTGCCCGTCAAGCCACACATGGCCGTGCCGTGCCGGCGTCAGCCCGCAGATCGTCTTGAGTGTGGTGGATTTGCCCGCGCCGTTGCCGCCGATCAGTGTCACGATCTCGCCCTGCTCAACAGTCACAGAGATGCCGCGCAGGGCGTGGATGTTGCCATAATAGGTGTGGATGTCGTGGATCTCCAGTAGTGCCATCAGCTTAGATGCTCCATGGGTTTGCCCAGATAGGCTTCGATCACCTTGGGGTCGCGCTGAACCTCGGCGGGTGTGCCCTCGGCGATGCGGGTCCCATAGTCCAGCACTGTCACCTGATCAGAGATGCCCATCACCACGCGCATGTCGTGCTCAATCAGCAGAATGGTGAGGTTCAGCTCATCACGCAGCCGCAGGATGAACTGCATCAGGTCGGTGGTCTCCTGGGGGTTCATGCCCGCGGTTGGCTCATCCAGCAGCAGCAGGCGGGGCTGATTGGCCAGTGCCCGCGCGATCTCCAGGCGACGCTGTGCGCCATAAGGCAGATTGCGGGCCAGGGTGTCAGCCTCGGCCTTCAGCCCCACCAGGTCGAGCATCTCCATGGCGAACTGCAAGGCCTTCGCCTCCTCGTGGACAGTGGCGGGGGGGCGGAAGATTGCGCCGAACAACCCGCTTCGCATGCGGGGGTGATGGCCCACCAGGACGTTCTCCAGCGCGGTCATGGCCTTGAACAGGCGGATGTTCTGATAGGTGCGTGAGATGCCCAGCGCGGCGATTTGGTCAGGAGAGAGTCCCACCAGCGACTGATCGTAGAAGCGGATGTCGCCTTCCTCAGGCTTATAGAAGCCGGTGATGCAGTTGAAGAACGTCGTCTTGCCGGCGCCGTTCGGGCCGATCACGCTGGCGATGCTCTTCTCCGGCACTTCGAGATCGACATGGTTGACGGCCGTCAGCCCGCCGAAGCGCTTGGTCAGGCGGTAGGTTGAAAGCACGCTGGTCATCTGGATGTACCTCCGGCTGCCTGGGGGGATGGTTCGGTCTGCAACTCCTCTTCCCCGGGTATCTCCTGCTCGGCTTCATGGATCTCCAGCCGGCGGCGCTGCGATGGCCACAGCCCCTCCGGGCGCAGCAGCATCATTGCCACCAGCAGCGCGCCGAAGGCCAGCATACGGTACACATCGAGCTGGCGCAGGATCTCGGGCAGGCCCTTCAGCACCAGCGCGCCGGTGAACACGCCGGGGATGCTGCCCATGCCACCGACGATCACCAGCGAAAGCACGTTGATCGATACCATCAGGTTGTGATCTTCCGGGCCAGTGAACTGGTTGCGTGAGGCGAACAACACGCCGCCCAGCCCGGCGAAAGCCGCGCCAATAGCGAAGGCCATCAGCTTATACTGCCAGGTGTTGATGCCCATCGCCTGCGCTACCGTCTCATCCTCGCGCATGGCGACCCAGGCGCGGCCCACCCGCGAGTTCTGCAATCGTGAGGTGACGAACAGCACCAGCAGACAGCCCAGGATGATCAGGTACATGAACTGTCGCTCACCGTTGAACGGCATCCCGAACAACATCGGCCCGCCGATGTTGCGCACCCCGCGCGGGCCGCCGGCGAATCCGGTCAGGGCGTCGCTCTTGCTTAGGATGCGGATGATTTCCCCGAAGCCCAGCGTCACGATCGCCAGATAGTCGCCACGCATACGCAGCACCGGGATGCCCAGGATGATGCCGGCGATGGCGGCCAGCAGCACCCCGATCGGCAGCGCGATCCAGAAACTCCACTGCAGGTCATGGGGGGCAGGGGCAGTCAGCAGGGCCACGGTATAGGCGCCGATGGCGAAGAAGGCCACATAGCCCAGGTCGAGCAGACCAGCCATGCCCACCACGATGTTCAGCCCCAGGCCCAGCAGTACATAGATGCCGACCGTGCCCAGGTTGTAGTTCCAGAACTTATTGAGGAAGCTGGGCAGGATAAAGAAGAAGACCAGCAGCAGGGCGTAAATCACATAAATCGAATAGCGGTTGGCGCGGACTTTCTGGATCAGCGGGGTGCGGCGGAATGCGCTGACACGCTCCCGCCACCATGCCAAAAGGCGCCCACTCCAGCCGCCCGAACGCAGGGCGCGGGCCAATGCTGCCCCGGCCAGCCCACTGATCACCAGCGTGCCCAGGTACAGCAAAGCGGCCACCATCCCCCCCTGTCGGAACAGGGTTAACCGCACATAATTGGGGGCCATGGCGGCCAGGTTCTCACGCAGGTCAACGCCGCTGGCGTCGAGCGCGCCAAAAATCAGGGCGTAAGCAGCCATCAGCAGCCCACTTCCTATCCCGGCAAGCAGGCCGCCCGTCAGGGCCGCGCCCCACCGGTCGTGGTCAGCTGGCCTGGCTGCCCTGGCACCAGCCCACAGGCCAAGCAGGGCGACATAGGCCATCAGGCTGGCGGGTGTCCCGGTGCGCTCTCCGGCAAGGCTGGCGATCAGGTCAGCGGCAGTACCGGCGAACCCGATCAGGGCCAGGAATAGCAGGATTACCCCGAAGGTCACGCCCGCGCGCAGTCCACTACGTATCTGATCGCTCATCACACTTTCTCCTCGCTCAGCACCTCACCCAGGATGCCGGAGGGCCGGAAGATCAGCACCAGCACCAGGATTGAGAAGGCGATCACATCTTTGAGTTGGAAGTCGATGCCGAGGATAGCAGGGCCGATCGCCTCAACCAGGCCCAGTACCATCCCGCCCATCATCGCGCCGGGGATGTTGCCGATACCCCCCAGCACCGCTGATGTAAATGCCTTCAAGCCGGGGATAAATCCTACGAAGTGATAGATGATGCCGTTGTGAATACCCCACATCACCCCGGCGGCGCCGGCCATCGCGCCGCTGATGGCGAAGGTGCGGGTGATGACGCCATTCACATCGATGCCCATCAGAGCAGCGGTGGGCTTGTCCTCGGCTACAGCACGCATCGCGCGGCCCAGCCGGGTGCGCTGCACGATGGTATACAGCAGCACCAACAGCAGGATGGAGAGGATGAACGTAAACACCCCGGTGTAGGGCAGGATGACCTCTTTGCCGCCAACCATAAGGGTCCACCCCAGGCCGCGGTCAAGCACTGCCGGATTGGTGAAGGTGCGGCGGCGCGGGCTAAACAGGAGCTGGGCGGCGTTCTGCAGGAAGATCGACGCGCCGATCGCGCTGATCAGGGGCACCAGACGAGGGGCTGTGCGCAGAGGGCGGTAGGCGATGCGTTCCAGAAACACACCGCTGATCATGGAGATCCCCATGCCGACCAGGAAGGCCAGGATAATGGCCAGCACCGGATAGGTGTTCAAAAAGCTGGCTCCGGTGGCGGGGTCGACAATCCAGGTGTTGAGCGCCTCAAAGGTGAAGTAGCCGGCGAATGCGCCAAGCATCATCACCTCACCGTGGGCAAAGTTGATCATGAACAGGATGCCATACACCAGCGTATAGCCAATAGCGATCACGGCGTAGACGCTGCCCAGCACCAAGCCTGATATCGCAAACCGAACCCAGGTGTCAGGCCCGTAGATCCGGTTGACCCCCAGAACGACATACAGCCGCCATGCCAGGTAAGCCAGAAACGTGACCCCCACCACGAGCTGGATGATCTGGTAGCCGGTTATCCTGATTCGCGGACGGAGCGATGTGGTTTGTTCCATTGCGATTTCCTTCACACAGGCGATGCTGGCTGCACCGGCTTGGTGGACGCAATAACTAATGAGGCAGACAGGCTTATCCTGCCTGCCTCATCTCTGACGATGCAAACGGGGTCGCCCTTAAGGGGCTTCAACCCATGTGCCGTTCTGGACGACGTAGAACGTCGGGCCGGCGGTGTTGCACTCACCGACCTCGTTGCAGGTGATGGTGCCGCTCAGGCCCTCGTAGCCGTTCAGGCCGCGGACGGCGTCAACCAGCGCCCCACGTGGGATGTACAGGTTGCCGTCCTCGCCTTCGATGGCCACCGACTTGATCGCGCTGATCAGCGCCGCCACGATGTCGTAGCCGTTCCAGGTGAACGGTGACAGCACACCCGGTGCCACGCCCCAGCGCGCCTCATAAGCCGCGTCGAAGGCCTCCTTGGCCGCTGAACTGGGCGGGATCAGCGAAGTGGCATACACGCCCTCGGCGCTCTCGCCGGCCAGGTCGATGAAGCTCTGGCCGTAGGTGCCGTCGTCGCTGAAGAAGATCACATCGCCCAGGCCTGCCACATCAAACTGGCTGGCCATCACGGCTGCCTCAGCATAGTAGCCCCCAAAGAAGATGGCGTCGGGATCCTGGGCGGCGATGTCCGCCAGCGGGGCGCTGTAGTCCGTCTCGCCGACATTGATCGCCGAGAAGGAAACCACCTCACCACCCAGCGCAGTGAAGCTGTCACGGACGACCTCGGCCAGGCCCTGGCCGTACGCGCCGCCGTCGTGAACCACGGCCAGCCGCCTGACCCCCAGCTTGTTGAACAGATACTCGGCGGCCTTCTCACCCTGGACGGTGTCGGTGAAGGCGATGCGGTTGAATACCTTCGAGCCCAGCTCGGTCAGGGTTGGGTTGGTCGCAGATGGCGACAACATCGGCAGGCCAGCCTGATCATAGATCGGGATAGCCGCCTCGGTGGAGCCGGAGAAGGTGTGGCCCGCGATGGCCACCACAGTCGGGTCAGACACGAATTTGTTGGCAACAGCCGCACCGCCTTCAGGGGTGCCACCGGTGTCCTCGATCACCAGCTCGAACTGCCAGTCGCCCCAGGTTCCGAAGTCGTCGATCGCGATCAGGCCGCCCTGCGAGATGTCGGTGCCGAAAGCGGCATAGTCGCCGGCGGTGGGGCCGGCATACCCGATCTTGATTGTCTCGCCGGGCTTGATCACGGCACAGCCAAACGCGTCGGTCTCGCACTCGGCAGGTGTGGCAGCGGCCCCACCCCCACCAGCGCAACCGGTGACGATCAGAGCCGTCACGATCAACAAAGCTGCAACGATGAATCTAGCCTTCATCTCTCTTTTCCCCTCTTATGATTTGTCGTGAAGACAGCATAGGATGAATCAGGCTCTGATGGTAGCACCCCCCTGGAGTGCAGCTTGTGGCGCTTGCGGACGCCAGCCTGCATAACCATAAACACCCCCTCTGACGTTATGGTATGGCAATGAGCGCCCAACTGCGGATGGGGTTGGACGCTCATAAGCGAGTGGCGCGTGGAGTCATGTTAGCATGGAGGTTAAATCATGTCAAGATGTTCTTGTGATGGTCTGCGCAATCGTGGCGCTGCTACCCACCTGCACTCCCGCGCTGAAGCGTCTGCAGATTGACCCACCCGGCAGGGGCCGTCTCGCCCGGGCCAAGCACACCCAGCTCGAGCCGGTAGCCCCCCGGCGGCAGCCCCTCATCGATCCAGAAGGAATGGACATCGCGCACCACCTCACCCTCGGCCCAGCTGTCGGTGGGATACCGTCCGTCAGCCGGGGGTGAGGCTGTCTCAATCCGCACTGTACCACCCTCATCGATCAGCCTCAGCGCGACGGTGTAGCCGGGCAGACCCTCCTGCTCTGCCCGCCAGTACAGTGTGACGCGCAGCAGCCCTGCCGCCTGATCGAAGCTGCCGGGTGGGTCCAGGGCATAGCCAAGCAGCCGCAACCCCGGGGCGATCTCCAGCATGCTGGCGGCATCCAGCGGCAGGCCCTCCGGGTCTGGCTGGCGGCGCGGGCGCTCCACCGTGATGGGGATTGCCAGCGCCACCGAATCGCCCAGGATCGTACCGTCCGGCTCAAGGACAAGCTGACGCACCCCGGTCAGGTGGTTCCACAGTCCGACGCGCAGGGTGTACTCGCCCGGGGGCGTGCCGGGTGGGATGATGAGCGAATGGGGGTCGGTCACATAGCGGTCGAGGGGCCAGCGCGTGGTCGGGTAATCGCCGGGGTTGAGCTTATCTGACTGCCCCCAGGTGTGCGCCGGAATGCTGGTCAGGTGCACAAAGACCTGATAGTTGGCCGGGACAGGCTCGCGAGCCTTCCAGTACAGTCGCACGGGAAGCGTCTCGCCGGGGCGCACGGTGGTCCGTGGCAAATCATATCCGATCAGGTTGATCCCGCCCTCCAGGTAGCTGAGGGTGTCATGGTGCGCGGGGATGGCGATCATACCGGTGCTGCGCGGCTGGAACAGCCCGGCCAGCCCCCCGGCCAGCGCCACCAGCACGAACAGCCCGATCGCCGCTCCAGCCGGGCGCAGGCTGGAGTCGTCAGTGGGCGTCTGGCTCGCAGCGCGGCGCGGCATCCACCGGGCCAGAACGATCAGGGCCGCCAACCCTGCCACGCTTAGCAATGTCCCCGCGGTGCGTGGGGGGGTGCTCCCCAGCCAGACCCGCACGGTGTGCTCCCCGGCAGGCACGGCTACGCGGATGAACCCCTCCGGGCCGGTGACGCTGATGAGCACCGGCTCCCCGTCGATGCTGGCACGCCACCCGGCGAAGTTGAACAGGTACAGGCTCAGATCGAAGGGCTGGCCCGCCTGCACCGCAAAGGTGGATGAGATCGGTCCGCTGTCCAGCAGCTCGACCACCGTACCCGGCGGCAGGATGTCGCGGATCACGCGATCGATGGGGCCGCCCGCGCGGTAGGAGGCGATCAGGTGCCCTGCCGGAGGCGGCACGTAGCTGACGGCGACGGGCAGATAGTCACCGGTAGAGGTGGTGCCGAGCGCGTAGCCGCGCAGCTCATAGTCGAGCATAGCCAGCCGGTCGGTGGGGCCGAAATCGCCCCAGCCGGGGGGGACGACGATCGGCAGGGTGAGCGCCAGCGGCAGGGCGATCAGCGTGCCATAGGCGATCGGCCCGGCCCGCCCCGGCAGCCGGTCCACCAGATGGGCGGCATGCCCGCCGACCAGGGCCAGACACAGTGCCGCCGGGCCGAGCAGCCGCCAGGGGAACTGGATAAACGCCATCGGCGGCAGCGCCTCCCAGAGAGGCTGGCCGATGCGAAGCATCAGCAGGATGAAGACGATGCCTCCCGCTGCCCAGAAGACTCCAGGGGCCCATTCAGCGGGGGGCCTGCGGCCCAGTGCGGCGGCTGCGATCGCCGCCAGCCCAGCCGTAGCCAACAGCCACTGCCCCACGCCGAGGTTGTAGCGCACGGTGGGGTTGGTCGACCCCAGGTCAAGCGGCACGGAAAACCCGAACAGCTCCCCGGCGCTCAGGAAGTGGTTGCGGAAATCGAAATGGCCGGGGCCAACCAGGTTGCCGAGCTGGACGGCATCGCTCTCCAGGGCGACCGGCAGCCAGAAGAACATCACCAGCGGCAGCGCCAGGATCAACGGCGCCGCCCGTAAGGCCAGCTCACGAGGTAACGGCCTGCGGCGTTCCAGCAGGGGCAGGGCCAACCCCTCCCACGCGCTGAGGGCCAGGGCCAGCGCGAAGATGATCGGCGCCATGAGGTTGTGCGCGAGCAGCGCTGCGGCGAGGGAGAGCGTCGCAGCGATCAGGGCGAGGCGGGTTGGGGCGCGCCCGAAGCGGGCCAGCAGCCACAGGGCCAGCGGGGCCAGCCCCAGCGCGAAGAACTCGGCCAGCACGCCGCGGGTATGGGGGTCGATCAGGTAGATATAGGGCGCGAAAAGGTAGGCAGTGGTGGCCAGCAGCGCCCCCCGATCGCCGATGAGCAGCCGCGCCAGCCCGCACGTCCCCACCCCGGCGGCCAGGAACCCCAGGATGAACACCAGCCTGACGCCCATCACCGCCGCACCGGGCAGGGCCAGCGTCAGCAGGTTGGCCAGGTAGTACGTCAGCGGCGCGTAATAATTGAAGATCGGATAGCCGTACCCATAATAGAAGTCGGGTGCCCAGCGCGTGTAGAGCTGCCCCTGACGGATCACCTCGCCCAGCTCAGCCGCGCGAAACACATGCAGCTCGGTGTCGGTCTCGCGGGGCAGGGAGGGGCGGACGACGAACGGCCATGCCGCGATCAGGCTGAGCAGCACGGCCAGCAGCATGGCCCGGCCCGTGCTCTGGCGGATCCGGTCCGCGAGACGGCGCAGGGCGGTTTGTGGGGCAGGTGACGTGGCGGTTTCAGGTGGCATGGTGTGGCGATTGTAGCGAGGGCTGCCGCCAGCTGCAACGGGGGATGCGGGCGGGCTTTCGTGGAATGGCCAGTTGGGGTATGATGGAGCCGTATGCGCAAGCGGAGAAGTGCGTCCATCAAACAGGCCGGGATCGCGATCATGGCAGCGGCGCTGACCGCCCTGCTGGCTGCCTGCGCCGAGCAGCCATCTGCAACACCTGAGCAGGCCGGGCAGCCCACGCTGGCCGGGACCGCCCAGCCGGAGGCGGCCCAGACCATTCAGGCCGAGGTTGAGGCGACGGCAGCCTGGGTGGCGACGCAGATGGCGCTGGAGGCCACGATGATCCCGCTGGCAACACCGGTGACCCCCGCACCGCCGGTGACGCCCGGCACCGTGCCGCCGGGCGTGCAGATCACGGCGCTGCGGGGCGCCTGCCCCATCCCGCAGGGATACACCCTGCACGAGCGGTTCGGGTTCTGCATCGCCGCCCCCGAGTCGTGGGTGGCGCTCAACATGGATGGCGTCGGCTCTGCCGCGCTGAGCACCACCCCTGGCCAGGCGATCTCACTGGAGATGGACAGCGTGGCAGGCGGTAGCACCTGCCAGCTTACCATCTATATCGCGGACCTGTCCGGCGTGTATCAGCATCTCAACGCACGCTACAATGCCATCTCAGGACTGGCGGACCTGGCAGAGATCACACCAATAGGGGTGCAGACGCTGGGGGATGTGTTGATCACGGGGTTCACGTATCGCACCACCGGGGGCGAAGCGGGCGCGGTGTATGCCGAGCAGATCAGCTCGAGCCGGCTGGTTCATATCAGCTACCGGGGCACCGCCTGCCCCCCCGACCTGTTGACGGTGCTGGGCACTTTGCGGTTTAATTGATGGGCACACTCACTGCTGATCTGTGGCGGTGAGGGCCGGATGATGACCAGCGAAAAGGAAGAGGCATGATGAGCGACAGGCGATTTGGCAACCCGGACGAACCAGAGGATGCGCGCGAACGCATTGAGCGCATCAAACGCGGCGGCCAGCAGCCGCAGCCCCAGCCGGACCGCGAGCTGGAATATTACCCTGAATCCGAGCCACAGACGCAGCAGTCGGCGCCAGGCATGAGCCGGGGGGGGCGCGTCCCTGCTGTGGAGCCTGCCCGGCCTGCGCCCGCGCCTGAACCAAAGCCTGCGCCGGGGCGCGGCACACAGGCCATCCTGTTCATCGGCGCGGTGGTCGGTATTGGCGTTATCGTCGTGCTGGCGCTGGTGCTGCTCTCCGGCGTGCTGACGGGCGGTGGTATCACACTGCCTTTCGGGGCCACCGATACCCCCACGCCCACTGCGACCTTCACGCCGACAGCGACCCCGACGGAGACGCCGACGCCCACGCCCACCCCGCCGCCGCCGCGTCTCTCGCTGCCGCCGCTGACCTGTATCTTCCAGAGCGGTGTGGGCTGTTTTGATTACTGCCAGGCCGCTGAAAACGCTCAGGAATGCCAGGCCGCCAAGGACTTCGTGGCGGCGCAGGGGGCCGACCCGGATGCCTGGTTCACCTGCCTGTCGCCGGGGCCGGGGGCCAATGTTGGCAACCCGCAGGAATGCCTGGTACAGGCCTGGTATGCGGCCCAGCAGCCATAGCTTCGGGCGCCAATCCGAATGAAATCAACGGGGGCCGATCCGCGCGGATCGGCCTCCTTGTTAGTTAGCCGGGGTGAGGCGGGCTACATATCGGCCAGCAGATCGGCGATCTGCTCCGGGTGCTCGGCCACCCGTACACCCACTTCCTCCAACGCGGCGATCTTGGCTGCAGCGGTGCCTTCACCGCCTTCTACAATCGCGCCGGCGTGGCCCATGCGCTTACCGGGCGGCGCCGAACGCCCCGCAATGAATGCAACGACCGGCTTGGTGATCTTCTCGGCGATGAAGCGGGCGGCCTTCTCCTCATCGGTCCCGCCGATCTCACCGATCAGGACGATCTTCTCGGTCTGCGGGTCGTCCTCGAACATCTGCAGCACGTCGATAAAGTTCGTGCCGTTGATCGGGTCGCCGCCGATACCCACGCAGGTGGTCTGCCCCATGCCCCGGTTGGTCAGCGCATACACCACCTCATAGGTCAGCGTGCCGGAGCGCGAGACCACGCCTACGCTGCCCGGTGTGGCGATGCTGCCGGGCATGATGCCAACCTTGGACTCGGCGGGGGTGAGCAGTCCGGGGCAATTTGGCCCCACCAGGCGCACCCCTTTCTGATCGATGTAAGCGCGCACCTTGATCATATCCTGGATCGGCACGCCCTCGGTGATGCACACGATCAGCGGGATGCCCGCGTCAGCGGCCTCCAGGATGGCGTCCGGCGCGAAGCGGGCCGGCACGTAGATCACTGATGTGTTGGCCCCGGTCGCCTCGACGGCTGCCTTAACAGTGTCGAAGATGGGGATGCGGGTGCGCTCGGCGTCGAGCCACTCACCACCCTTGCCAGGGGTGACGCCCGCCACAACATTGGTCCCATAGGCCACCATCTGCTCGGTGTGGAAGCGCCCTTCACGCCCGGTGATGCCCTGAACCACCAGCCGTGTGTTCTTGTCAATCAGGATGCTCATGAGTGCTGTTCCTATTCCTGTGTGCTACCTGGATACGGACTCGGCGGCCTGAACGGCCTTCTGCGCAGCCTCAGCCAGCATGGTGGCGGTGATCATGTTGGCCTGCGCCAGGATGGCCCGGCCCTCCTCGGCATTAGTGCCCACGATGCGGGCCACCATTGGCACGCTGGGTTTGACCTCCTCCAGGGCGGCCACAATGCCACGTGCCACCTCATCGCCACGCGTGATACCCCCGAAGATGTTGACCAGCACGCACTTCACATTGGGGTCCTCGAGGATGATGCGCAGTGCCTCGGCAACCTTCTCCGCCGTTGCGCCGCCGCCGATGTCGAGGAAGTTCGCCGGCTCACCGCCGAACAGTTTGATCATGTCCATGGTGGCCATGGCCAGCCCCGCGCCGTTGACCATGCAGCCGATCTCGCCGTCGAGCTTGATGTAGCTCAGCCCGGCCTGGCGAGCGCGGGTCTCGGCAGGAGCTTCCTCATCCAGGTCGCGCATCTCGGCGAGATCAGGATGGCGGAAGAGGGCACTGTCGTCGATCACCATCTTGCCATCTACCGCCAGCAGGGTGGACTCACCGTCGATGATCAGAGGGTTGATCTCGGCCAGCGTGGCGTCGTTGGCCACATAGCAGCGATACAGGCCTGCGGCGATCTTGCCGAAATCCTTCCAGTAAGCGCGTGGCAGTCCGATCGCGTTGGCGATATCCATCGCCTGGTAGCTGGTCAGGCCAAGGAAGGGATCGACGTGGGTGCGGATGATTTTCTCGGGGGTGGTGGCAGCCACTTCCTCGATATCGACGCCGCCGGCGGCAGACGCGATGATGACCGCCCGCCTGGCGGCACGGTCATTGGTCACGCCCAGGTAAATCTCGCTCTTGATCTCAGATGCTCGATCCACCAGCACCTTCTTAACCGTCAGGCCCTTGATGCTCATGCCGAGGATCTCGCTGGCGCGCTGCTCGGCCTCCTCAGGCGTTTGAGCCAGTTTGACGCCGCCCGCCTTGCCACGACCGCCGACCAGGACCTGCGCCTTGACGACGACCGGCCCGCCGATCTCCTTGGCGATCTCATAAGCTTCCTGAGGGGTGGTGGCAACTTTGCCTGCGGGGATGGGCACACCAAACCTGGCGAACAGGTTCTTCGATTGGTATTCGTGGAGCTTCACCGTGACTCCTCTGCTGATAAAACGTGATGGGTATAGACGGGGATACTCTCAAAAGCCTATTTATTATACTTACCGGCATACTCGATTCCAAACCACGCTCAGGGTATTTGCACACCCGTTAGCTCGAGAGTGAGGCCCGTCTCCAGCGAGTATACACCCCCCGGTGTACTGATCGACCCGCCGGTGAAGGCCACCTTCACCGGCCCGATCCCTTCGCTGAAATAGAGCTGTGTGCCGGTGGCGATCAGCGCCCGATCGACTGTGCCATCAGGGCGCGTCACGGTCAGGTCGAAAAAGCTCTGCTGCGTGATGGGCAGCGCGTTGAAGCTGCCCGCCGGGGTGGTGATCGGCTCCAGCGGCGAGGTGCTGCTCACGATCACGATCTTGCCGCCCGTCACTGGCAGGGGCGTGCTGCCTGCATCCGGCAGCAGCACCGTGCCCGCGGCGTCCATCTCCACATCCCAGGTCTGCGGCGTGCCCAGCGGGATCAGCATCCCCGCGTCCGGCAGCAGCTCACCGACCGGGTTAAGCCCGATCAAACCTGTGCCCAGCGCGGGATGCCCGGCCAGCGGGGTGGGGGGCAGCCCGGCGATGGCGCCCTCCAGGCAGTTGAGGCCTGCCGATGTGTCATCCAGCAGCAGCGTCAGCCCGCGGTCTGCCACCCTGCCCTCCAGGGTGACTTCGCGCACTCCCCCCGGGGCGGTGAGCACATAAGTCCAGCGCGCGCCGTCGCGCAGCGGCCACAGCAGGTTCTCGCAAGGGCCAGTTAGCAGGTCGGCGGGGTAGGGGGTGGCGCCTGTCGGGAGCTGCTCGCCCTCCACCGGCCTGGCCTCATCGGGGGTGGCTGTCATCACAATGATCCACGGGGTGGGAATCGGCGTGGCTGCCGGGCCTGCGCAGCCGCTGATCAGAATGAGGAGGGCAGCCAGTGCGGTGACCAGGGCAGCTTGTCTCATGGTATCAGCTCTCCTTACGGCGCGAATTGTGCCTTCACATCCATTATAGCTAATGGGCGGCATGCCCGCGTTATCGGCTGCTGATCGCCTTTCGCTCCCGCCGGTGCTTCGTGTATAATCAGCGGTGGCCGGGACAACTGGCGGTGGTAATGGAGTTTGCCCAGAACAGGAAGAGATGGAATGGTATTCGAGCAGGAACTGGACCTTCTGATCCGCTCAAGCTACCCGATCATCTACGTGCCCACCCCCGAGGAGGAACGGGCCGAGCAGTTGATCACCTATGTGGCGGAGAACGGATCGCCCACCCGTGCGCTGCACGTCTGGGATATCATCAACGGGTTCCCCGGCGGGGCAGGGCGCGGCAACCCGCTGCTGGCGCTGAACGAGGTCGAGAACGCCCGCACGGACGTCCCCGCCCTCTTTTTGCTGCGCGACTTCCATCGTTTTTTGGACGACATTCAGATCGCACGCAAGCTGCGCAACCTGGCGCGGCATCTGCGCAACAGCCGCAAAACGCTGATCATTCTCTCGCCCACGCTGCATATCCCGGGCGATGTGGCCGAGGACATCACTGTGCTTGACCTGAACCCACCCTCCTATGAGGAGATCGACGCTGAGCTGGACACGGTGCTGAGGCAGGTGCCAGTGCGGCTCACCGCGGGTGGACGTGATGCGCTGATCAAGGCCTGCCAGGGGCTGATGCTGGCCCGCATCCGGCTGGGGCTGGCGCGTGCTGTTGCCAGCTACGGCCGTCTGGATGAGCGCGCCATCCCGTTAATGCTGGAGGAGAAGAAGCAGCGCATCCGCCGTACAGAAGTGCTGGAGTTCTGGCCCACCGGCGAGACGATGGAGGACATCGGTGGGCTGGACCGGCTGAAGGCGTGGCTTGAGCAGCGCTCGGCGGCCTTCACTGAGGAGGCGCGGCGCTACGGCCTGCCCAACCCCAAGGGCATCCTGCTGGTGGGCATCCAGGGCACAGGCAAGTCGCTCTCCGCCAAGGCGACGGCCAGCCTGTGGCAGCTCCCGCTGCTGCGCCTGGACGTGGGCCGCCTGATGGGCGGGCTGGTGGGGCAGAGCGAAGCCCGCACGCGCGAGATGATCCGTATTGCGGAGGCGATGGCCCCCTGTGTGCTGTTCATCGATGAGCTGGATAAGGGTTTTGCCGGGCTGGGGTCCTCGTTCGTCGGCGACTCGGGCACCAGCGCCCGTGTGTTCGGCACCATCCTGACGTGGATGGAGGAAAAAACCTCCCCGGTGTTCATCGCGGCGACGGCTAACTCGGTCGAGTCACTGCCGCCGGAGGTGCTGCGCAAGGGGCGCTTCGACGAGATATTCTTCATCGACCTGCCCAGCGAGCGCGAGCGGCGCGAGATCTTCGAGGTGCACCTCAACAAAGTGCGCTCGCACCGCATCCGCGAGTTTGACCTCGACCGGCTGGCGTTCCAGTCGGAGGGGTTCAACGGGGCCGAGATCGAGCAGGCGATCTTCGATGCCATGCATGCGGCGTTCGACCAGCGCCGCGAGTTTGAGACAGAGGACATCCTGCGCGCCATGGCCGAGATCGTGCCGTTGAGCACCACGGCCAGCAGCCGCATCCGCAGCATGCAGGAGTGGGCGGCCAGCGGGCGCTGCCGTCCGGCCAGCTCAGACTCCGCCGGGCTGCTCGATGAGCTGTTCCGGGGGTTGAGTGCCCGTGAGGAGGACCCGGCCTGATGCCCCTTCCAGAGGATGATCTGCTGTTCGAGCCGAACGGCCGCGAGCCGGAGCTGGCGCGGTATGGTGAGGATAATACCCCCATGCTGGGCGGCGAGCGGCGGCTGTGGCCCTCACTGGCGGCCCACCTGCTCAGCGAGCAGCACCGCGCCCACCGCCGCGGGGATATGTTCCGTGTGTGGGTGATCCGGCGGCTGCGCTCGCGGCTGCAGCACGAGGTGCTGCGTTTGCGTGAGGAGAGCTATTACTCCGGTGAGCCGCTGCAGCCTTTTACCGATGAGGCGGCCCTGGCCCAGATCGAGGCGGAACGCCTGGAGGTGCTGGAGGAAATGGAGCAGGCCCGGCGCTGGCGGCGTTCGTGGCGTGCTGGCGAGCTTCAGGACGTGCTGCATATCATCGATGGGTATATCGCATTCTGGCAGGATCAGCTTGAACGCCGGGCGTGAGCCTGCGCGGCGCGGTGCGGTAGATAGATGGATATAAGGAAAAAGGTGGCCGGGAGAACCGACCACCTTTTTTGGGTGGGTGGCTGTGGGGTTAGAACAGCTCCAGCCCGTGCGCGACGAGCAGTTCCTCATCGGCCAGTATCTCAGCGGTGGGGCCGTCGGCGACGATGCGCCCCTCATCCATCACAATGGTGCGCGGGAACAGCTCACGCACCATGAACACATCATGTGTGGCGATGAGCATGGTACGCTCCATCTCGCTGAGCAGGTTGATCAGGCTACGCCGTGCGCGCGGGTCCAGGCCGGCGGTTGGCTCATCCATCACCAGTATCTTGGGCCCCATGCTCAGCACGGTGGCAATCGCCACCCGCTTCTTCTGGCCGATGCTGAGCTGGTGGCTGATGTGGTCGGCATAGGCGGCCATACCCACTGCCTCCAGTGCCTCCATTGAGCGCTGGCGAACCTCATCTGCGGGCAGACCCATGTGCAGCGGCCCGAAGGCCACGTCGTCGAACACACGGGGGCTGAACAACTGGTCGTCGGCGTTCTGGAATACCAGGCCGACCCAGGCACGGATCTGGCCCAGGTTCTCATCGTTGATCGGCAGGCCACCCACCCGGATCGTGCCGTGCTGGCAGCGCAGCAGCCCGTTGAGGTGCAGCATCAGCGTGGATTTCCCTGCTCCGTTGGGGCCAACCAGTGCCACCTTCTCGTTAGGGCCGATGCTGAGCGTGACATCGCGCAGCGCCTCGTAGCCGTTGGGGTAGCTGAACGATACCCCGTCAACCTCTATGGTATGGTGCAAAACCGATCTCCTCCAGCCGTGTCAGGCCGTTACCGCGCCTATCCAAACAAAAAGCCGCCCACCAGCAGCAGCACCCCGGCCACCACAGGGAGCGCGCCGAGGGCCAGGTCGCGCCCGGTCAGCGCGGGGTGATCCAGCCGCTTCATCTCGCCTCTGAACCCGCGCGCCGCCATCGCCTGGTAAACGCGCTCGCTGCGGGCGAAGCTGCGGATCAGCAGATTGCCGATCATCTGGCCGGTGATCTGCGCGTTGAAGATCACCGACCGGCCCCGCGAGCGCACGCCGGGCAGCTCGGCGCTGCGGGCCTCACGGGCGCGGGTCAGTCGGGCGGCCTCGGCGGCCAGCACGAAACTGTAGCGGTACATAAAGGCCGCGATCGCGATCAGCGACGATGGAACGCGCATAGCGCTCAGGGCCCACAGCGTATCGGTAAAGCGCGTGGTCATGATCAGCAGGGTGGCGGCCTGCACCGCGACGACGCTTTTAAAAACGATGCTGGCGAAGCGCACCATGCCGGGTGCGCTGATTGGCCAGCCCACCAGGGGCACAGTCGCCAGCGTCTCGCCCGGCACGGTGAAGATCAGCGTGACGGCTGCTCCGGCGAAGGGCAGCGCGATCAGCGAGCGTTTGACCACCTGCAGCGGGTCGAGGTTGGCGAACAGCGTGCAGATCATCACCACCGTGAACAGGCCCACATAGATGCCGAACCGGCCAAAGGGGGCCAGGCTGACGATCAGGATGAACAACAGCGCCGCGATCACCTTGACTCGCGCGTCCAGGCGGTGCACCGGGCTGCTGATGTCCTGGTAAGAATCGAAGCCGTTGATGTTCATCCTCTGCTCATTACCCCCTAGATGGATACCGGCTGCTCGCTCAGGTGGTCGACTCGCGGCCACGCGTCATGCGGATGATAAAGGCCACGGCGTAAACCAGCCCGAATACGATCAGGACACCGATCATGCCCGCCGCGATAGTGCTGGCGCTCCCCTCGCCCAGGAAGGGGACGGTGTAATCGGGCAGGACCTGGTAAGGGGCGTCGCGGAACTCCCCGAAGAAGGCCCGTTCCTCCGGCACGGCGAAGCCCACCGGCGCCCCCTCAACCTCCTCCGGGGCGGCGAAGGCCTCGGCGACGCGCTCCAGCCCATCGGAGTAGGGGGAGGCCAGCGGGGCGAGCAGCGTCAGGCCCAGCGCCAGCAGCAGGCCGACCAGCACCCAGCCCGCGCTGCGCTGCCCCGGGGCCGCCTTCTTGGTGATCAGGTCGGGGCGGGCTGCCAGGATGAACACCAGCGCGAAACTGGTCAGCAGCCCTTCGCCGATGCCGATGATTGCATGGACGCCGACCATGGCAGGCAGCGCGAACTGGAAGGGCGAGGTGCCGGACAGTGCCAGCTCGACCGCGGCGAAGGCGGCGGTGATCACCATTGAGAGCCAGCCTGCGACGAACCCGCCGACCGCCAGGCCAGCCTTACCTTTGACCAACTGGCTGATGGGCCGGTGGACGAAATATCCCACAAAAGAGGTGATGATGCCCATGTTGAGGATGTTGAGGCCCATCACCAGCAGGCCGCCATCCTGGAACAGCAGGGCCTGGATGCCCACCACAGCCGTCATTACCAGCACGGCTGCCCAGGGCCCCAGCACGATCGCCGCCAGCGCGCCGCCCAGCAGATGGCCGGACGTGCCGCCGGGGATGGTGAAGTTGAGCATCTGCCCGGCGAAGATCGCCGCGGCCATGATGCCCATCAGCGGGATCTGGCGCTCACCGAGCTGATCGCGCGTGTTGCGCAGTGCCAGGGCGATCATGGCGATGGTGATAGCCCAGCCCGCCAGCGACAGCCAGACGGAGAAGAATCCATCGGGCGCATGCATGGCAGCCGGCGCGGGCAGATTGGAGAGCAGAATTGGCGTCATCGTAGAATCCCTTTTGTTTAAAGTGATTATAGCGATCCGATCAGGGCGATTTCCTCTGTTTCCTGGCCAGGCACGTTGCGCAGATTCCACTCAGTACAAGATGAGAAGGGTGGACATAGAAGTCATGGAGCTGTCGGATGGACTCGAATGCGTCCTCGAACAGCGCGGGCGAGACCTCGATGTCTTTGCCGCACTCGTGGCAGATCAGGTGGAAGTGCGTAGGGTGTCCGACGGCGATCTCGTAGACTCTGCTGCCGTCCTCCAGGTGCGAGGCGGCCACCAGGCCCACCTCACACAGGAAGTCCAGCGCGCGGTAGACGGTCGACAGGGCGATATCCGGCGCTTGTTCCCGGACGCGCTGGTAGATCGACTCGGGCGTGCTGTGGCTGCCGCCCTCGCAGATCGCGTCAAGGATCAGCTCGCGCTGGGCCGTCAGCCGCCCCCCGCTTTCACGGATCAGGCTGGCATAATCCACTGTATGGTGTGTCATCTCCTCATCCCTTATTGCGAAACATTTGCAATAACAGTATGCCCGATCGGGCTGCTAAATGCAACCCGTTGGCACAAACTCGCCCGATCTGAGGTTGCCAACACGGATTTTGGGTCTATAATGAATGTTCAGACGATGGATGGTAGCGTTGTTGTCGGGCAGTTCTCAACAATTGAGAAGGAGATTTACTGATGTCACACTTTACCCGTGTCAGGACCCAGCTCCGCAGCATTGAGATGGTCAAGAAAGCCCTGGAAGACCTGGGATACCAGGTTCAGGAGTCAGGGATGGTGAGCGGCTATGGACGGCAGCAGACCCATGCCGATCTGGTCGTCTCCACCGGTTCCAGCTACGGTATCGGCTTCCGCAAGGAAGGCGATGCCGTGGTGATGGTCGCCGATTTCTGGGGCCTGCACATTGACCGTCAGGCGTTCCTGAACCAGGTGGCGCAGCGTTATGCTTACCTCACCGTGATGGAGCAGGCGCAGGTGCAGGGCTGGACGGCGGTGAGTGAGGAGTTGAAGGAAGACGGCAGCATCAGGCTGGTCATGCAGCGCTGGGCCTGATCGCCGGGGCCGCCAGCAGTGGAGTGAGCCGGATTGGTAATGGAATGAGAGAATGGGAGCTGTATCGCTATGTCAGGCAAGCAGGAGATCGAGTTCATCATCCGGCCAGATGGCACTGTTGAGGAGAAAGTCAGCGGCGTCAGCGGGCCTGAGTGCGAGAAGATCACCGAGACTATCGAGAAAGCCCTGGGCGATGTGACCAGGCGCGATAAGACCCCGGAGTATTACAACGGGCAGCAGGGGACTGCCGATACCGTTTCGACCGGTTCGTAGCAGCTGCCCCACCATATCGCCAGGTGTGATCGTCCCCAGGTCCGCTGCAGGGAGTGTGCTTGTGCATGGCTGCGGCGGCCTGGGGATGGTTGGTGTAACAGGCAGGATGCATGTGACGTGAGCCAGATGCAGGGACCGCCGGGGCAGGGGGGTGAGCCGGATGAGGAAGCGCCCCTGCTCCCGGTTGAGATTGAACTGTACATCGAGCCAGATGGGACGGTGATCTTCGCCGATCTGGCCGCCGAGACGATCCCGATCGCCCACGAGCTGAACCCCGATCAGCCGCTGGCCTGCGACGTGCCGGGGCTGTCCGCGGAGGAGACACGAGCCAAAGGGGAGGATAAGCAGGATGATCCGCCAGCGGCTGTATGAAGCCCTTGAATACCTGCTTGAGCCGTTTCTCGTGCTGCGCCTGCGCGTCCAGGTCACCCGGCTGAAGGCCCGCGAATACGATCGCGTGGCGGGCGAGATACAGGGGCTGCAGCGTGCCCTGGAGACCCAGCAGCGGGTGCAGGAGGACCTGTACCGTCAGATCGATGAGCGGGATGCGCAGATCGCCAAGCTGCGCGAGGAATATGCCGCGCTCCGGCAGCGGGGGACAGAAGCCGGGGCCGTGCAGTCGGATGCGGCGCGGCTGGAGATGTTCCGCCGCCTGCAGCCGGTGATGACCCAGCTCCCCACGCTGCGCCGGGCGGTTGAGGAGGGTGCGGCGATCGGGGCGCGCGACGTGCTGGACCTGCTGGCCCCGCTGGATGAGATGCTGGCCGACCTGGGCTTCGAGCCGATTGGCCAGGCGGGGGCCGAGCTTGAGTTCGACCCCACGCGTCACCATCCGGTGGGCAGCCGGGCACGCGAGGTCACCCCCGGCAGCCGCGTGCGTGTGCGCTACGTGGGCTACATGTACAACGGCGCGGTGCTGGCCAAAGCCGAGGTGACGCGAGCCGACAGCGCGGGGTAGGGGTCGGGCCTGCCTCTGACCGGCCTCTGTGCTGCATCTAAACAGGTAGATCATGCGGAAAGTTGCTGTTGATTTCGGGACGACGAACACGGTGGTGGCGGTGTGGCGTGAGGCTGCCGGCGCGCCGGAGACGCTGTTTCTGCCGGGGCTCTCGGCCCCGCTGGTGGAGGGGCTGCCCCCTCTGATCCCCTCGCTGGTGTATGTGAACAACGGCGCGACAGGTGAGGTGCTGGCCGGGCACGCCGTCCGCGCCGGGGGGTACGACATCCAGGGGGATGTTCGCTATTTTGCCTCGTTCAAGCGCGGCATCGGGGTCAGCAGCGGGGGCCTGCCACGCACCATCGATGAGGCGGGCTGGGACGATGCCCGTGCCGGGGAGGCGTTTCTGTCTCGCGTGCTCACCGGCGTCTTTGAGCATGAGGGCTACCCGATCGATGAGCTGGTGCTCACCGTGCCCATCCAGAGCTTCGAGCATTATCTGAAGTGGTTGCGTGATGAGACTGCGCTGGCCGGGGGTGGCGAGCAGCAGGGAATCGGGCGGCTGCGCATCGTCGATGAGAGTACCGCCGCGGCGCTGGGCTATGACGTGCGCACCTCTGGCGAGCTGGTGATGGTGTTTGACTTCGGCGGCGGCACGCTGGACATCTCGCTGGTGCGCATGCCGGTGGGGGATGCGGGCGGCGGGATTGTGCTGGAGCGCGGCGGGCGGCTGCTGGCACACAGCGGGCTGCATCATTACACCGAGGAACCCGCTGAGGCGCGCGTGGTCGCCAAGTCGGGCCGGGTGCTGGGCGGTGACGACATCGATCACTGGCTGCTCGATGACCTGCTGGCCCGTAACAACGCAACGCGCGCCGATGTGGGTGACGCCTATGCCCGGCTCAAACTGGCCGTTGAGCAGGCCAAAATCCGCCTTTCAGAGCATGAGAGCGCCGAGGTCAGCGTGTTTGACCCCGACACCTACCGGACCTACCGGGCCACCTTCACGCGCAGCCAGCTTGAGGACCTGCTCGACCGCCACGAGTTCTATGGCACCATTCAGCGCACGATGGATAAGGTGCTGCGCAGTGCGCGGGCGCGCGGCATCTTCCCGGAGGACATCGGCGCGGTGCTGATGGTGGGCGGCACCTCGCAGATTCCCTCGGTGCGGCGCATGGTGCGCGCGGCCTTCGGCAGCGAGCGCGTGCGCGAGCACAAGCCCTTCGAGGCGGTGGCGCACGGGGCGCTGGGGTTGGCCGTCGGCATGGGGCTGGATGACTTCATCTATCACTCCTACGCGATCCGGCACCTCAGCCCGATTACCGGGCGGCACGAGTGGGAGGAGATCATCCCCAGTGGCACGCGCTACCCGCTCAGCGAGCCGGTGCGGCTGACGCTCACCGCCCACCGTGATGGGCAGGCGGCGATCGAGCTGGTGATCGGCGAAGTGGAGGACAACGCCGGGGAGATCTCCGAGGTGCTGTTCGGCGGGCGCGCGATCCTGCTGGTTAAGGGTGGGATCGAGATGCGCCAGGTGCAGCCCCTGAATGACGCCGACGGCGCGCGCACGGTGGCGCACCTCAACCCGCCGGGCAGGGCCGGGGAGGATCGCATCGAGGTGGAGTTCAACGTTGACCAGAACCGCACCCTGCGCGTGACGATCACCGACCTGCAGACCAACCGCGTGCTGCTGCGCCAGACGCCGGTTGTGGAGCTGCGCTAGGCGGCCCCACCTGATAGAAGGAGACACCCCCGATGCCGTCCTCTGACCCCGAGCGTGCCGGTCACGATGCCCCGCTGCTGGGCGGGGCGCGCCGCCAGCGCGATCCGCGGCTGTGGGGGGCGCTGCTGGGGCGCGATGACCGCCGCCGCCGCGAGGCCGCCCGCACGCTGCGCGCCCTGGAGTCGGAGCGCTGGTATGCTCAGCAGCTCCTCGATGCGCTGCCCGATCTGCAGCCCTGGCAGCGTGCCAACGCCGGCCAGGCGCTTGCCCTGCTGGGCGATGTGCGCTTCTCCCCCCCCTTCTATCTTTCCGAGATGATCCCGGTGCCGGGTGGTGCGGCCGTCCTGGGCAGCGACGGCTATCCTGAGGAGCGCCCGCTTCACTCAGTTGAACTGGCGGGCTTCTCGCTGGCGCAGTATCCGGTCACGCAGGCTGCGTATGAGGTGTTTGTGCGGGCCACAGGGCATCGAAGGCCGCAGGGCTGGGGGCGTAGCGGCCCTCCACCCGATCAACTCAACGCGCCGGTGGTGTTTGTTTCGCAGCGCGATGCACAGGCTTACTGCGCCTGGTTGAGCCGTGAGACGGGGTTTCGCTACCGGCTGCCCACCGAGGCGGAATGGGTGCTGGCTGCTCGCGGGGATCGCAGCCGCCGCCGCTATCCCTGGGGTGATGAATTCGAGCCGCTGCGGGCCAACGCCTGGGCTGGCGAGCCGATCCGACGGGCCTGTGCAGTGGGGTTGTTCCCTGACGGGCGCGGCCCCTACGGGCATGACGACCTGGCCGGGAATGTGTGGGAGTGGTGCTCATCGCTGTTCTGGCCATATCCCTATCGTGCTGATGATGGCCGTGAAGACCCTTCGGCAGACGATGAGCGCTATGTGATTCACGGCGGCTCGTGGCGCAGCAGGCCATCATCGGTGCGCTGCGCAGCCCGGCAGGGCGAGCTGCCAACGGACAGCTTCCTGGTGGTGGGGTTTCGGATCGCCAGGGATGGGTCGTGATGGGTGACGCCGGTTATGTGTCGATGCTCAGCAGCGGTGAGCTGGCCCACCGTGCCGAACAGGCGCGGGAACAGCTCGTCACCTGCCGCTTATGCGGCTGGGACTGCGGGATCGACCGTGCCGCCGAGCTGGGGCCGTGCCGCACCGGGGTTGAGGCACTGGTCGCCACGGCTTACGTACACCTCGGGGAGGAGCGCCCGCTGGTGAGCGGCGGCGGGTCGGGGGCGATCTTCTTCGCCAACTGCGACCTGCGTTGCCAGTTCTGCCAGACCTACAAGTGGAACATCAGAGGCGGGGGGCGCCCCCTGTCGGCGGAGCAGATCGCCGGGGTGATGCTGGACCTGCAGGGGAAGGGCGCGGTCAACATCAACCTGGTGACGCCCACCCATGTGCTGCCGCAGATTCTGGCGGCGCTGGTCATCGCGGCGGGGCGCGGCCTGCGCGTGCCGCTGGTGTGGAACTCCGGCGGCTACGACTCGCCCCACGCGCTGGCGCTGCTCGATGGGATTGTTGACATTTACCTGCCGGATATGAAGTATTCCGATGCCCGGCTGGGGCGCAGCCTGAGCGGGGTGAACGACTACCCGGCGGTGAACCGCCGTGCCGTGGCCGAGATGCATCGCCAGGTGGGTGATCTGGTGATCGATGAGCGCGGCACCGCCCGGCGCGGGCTGCTGATCCGGCATCTGGTGATGCCCGGCCACGCGGCCAACACCGAGGGCGTGCTGCGCTGGATCGCCGACCACCTCGGCCCGAACACCTACCTGAGCCTGATGGACCAGTACCGGCCCGCCTACCGCGCCTTTGCCCGCGCCGACATCGGGCGGGCGATCCGGCCTGAGGAATACGCGGCGGTGCGCCGGCTGGCGCTTTCACTGGGGCTGACCCGCCTGGATGACAGCCTGCTGCTTGACCAGACACCGGGCGAGGGTGCTGCATCCTGAAAGGGAACCGCTGATCATCGAACGGGCTGCCCGATGGGGAACAGGAATGACAGACCATACGATCACACAGCACAGGGCATCAAATGGAGCGCTGATCTTCCGCATCCCGATGGAGGTCTTCAGCGGATACACTGGCTATGCCCACATCGTGATGTTCGAGGGCATCACCACGCTGGTGGATGTCGGCTCCGGCTTCGGGCGCTCGACGCGCGATCTGCTGGAGGGGCTGGCTGCGCTGGAAACCGAGTTCGGGGTGCGGATCAGCATACAGGACATCAATCAGATCGCCATTACACACGGGCATATCGATCACTTCGGCGGGCTGCCTTCGGTGAAGCAGGCTGCGCCGCAGGCCCGCATCCTGTGCCACGAGCTGGCCCGCCCCGTGTTGGTGAACTACACCGAGAGGCGCCTGATCAGCAGCGCAGGCATGCTTGATTTCCTGCAGCGCGCGGGTGTGCCACAGGATCAACTGGGCTGGCTGCTGCAGATGTATGACCTGGGCAAGGGGTCTTACCGCTCGATGCCGGTCGATATGGCCTTCCGCGATGGCGATCTGCTGGAGGGGGGGCTGGAGGCGATCCACGTGCCGGGGCACGCACCGGGGCTGGTGATGTTCAAGGTGGGCGATGTGTTGCTGACTGCCGATCACATCCTGCCGGAGACCAGCGTGGCCCTGTGGCCAGAGAGCATCATCCCTTACACAGGGGCCAGCCACTACATCGAGTCGCTGGAGAAGGCGGCCCGGGTGGTGGGGGTGAGCCTGGCGCTGGGCGGACATGAGCATCCTATGCCAGATTTCTATGAGGTGGCCGAGCGCACGCGGGCAGCGTCGATCCAGAAGATCAAGCGTGTGCTCGACTGCTGTGACGAGCCGCGCACCATTTACGAGATCGCCGGGATGCTGTATGATGCCCTGGAGGGTTACAGTGCGCTGCTCAAGCTCTCACAGACTGGCGCGCGCATCGAGTATCTTAACCAGCGTGGGCTGGTGACCGTGGATAATTTGGAGGATCTGGAGGCGAATCACGCTTCCCCGCTGCGCTATCGACGCCTCTAATCGATGTAGCCGGGCCGATTGGGATCCGCCGGGCTTGAGAAACCGATCCATAATCCGCATAATCATTGTACAGGTCAAACAGGTTGTGATAGAGGCTCCACATAGTGCGGTGGTTTTGGCTGAGTTTTCAGCGTCTTACAGGGGTTGTCAAAGGAAATGACAGCGGCCGCCCATCGCTGGCCGAGTTCGCGATGGGCTATCAGCCCAGCCTCGATCATCCCGATCTGCTGCGCTGCTGGGGGGCGCTGCAGCGGATGGTACGCAGCGTACCCTCTCACCGGGATGAGCTGCTGGGCAGCCTGATGCGCCTTGTCGCAGAGAATGGGGAGCAGGACAACGTGCGGGTCTGTCTTAACGCGGGGTGCGAGATGGCGGTGGCCTTGCAGGACGATCAGCTCTGTATCGAGCCGCATGATGACCCGCCCGCCTGCTGCCGTCTCGATTATATGCGGGACGCCCTGCAGCAGATGAGCAACGACTACGACCGAATCTATCAGCGGGCCGATTAGAGCGTGTTATGAACTTCTTCCGGGCCAACCCATGCCTGAAGAGACCTCACCTCCCGGCCTCGCTGTGCTCGGCCCTGCCCTCCTCTCCAGGCGTGGAGAGGGGGAACCGGACCGCAGGTCCGGCGGGGGTGAGGTCAATTAGCGGCATGTGACTCGCTCGGCATTCATAACGGCCTCCAGGGATCACTCTTAGCTGCGGGGCCTATCAAGCAAAGGAGAGGACATGGTCGATCCATCCAATAAGGGCAGGGTCTATCCGGCTTTCTCGTTCACGGTGGAACGTGGCAAGGTTGCCGAGTTTGTGCGCGCCATCGACGACCCCAACCCGGCCTACCAGGGTGATGACCCCATGCTGCCGCCCACCTTCGCCACTGTGTTCACGTTCTGGGGTGGGGCCAACCTGGAAGGGTATCTCAACGCGCTGGGTGTGGAGATGATCCACGTGCTGCACGCCGAACAGGAATACGAGTACCTCGCCCCGCTGCACGTGGGTGATACAGTCACCGGGCAGACGCGCATCGAGGACATCTACGTTAAGCAGGGCCGTTCTGGCTCGATGGAGTTCATCCAGTTTGAAACGATCTATCACAACCAGCGCGGTGAGCGGGTGCTGATCGACCGCGCGCTGATCATCGTGCGGGGGTAGGGGGCGGCATGACGCTTTACTTCGAGGATGTTCAGGAAGGCATGGCGCTGCCGGAGCTGGTCAAGGGCCCGATCAGCCAGATACAGCTTGTGCGCTATGCAGGTGCTTCGGGTGACTTCAACCCGATCCACACTGTGCCGGAGATCGCCCTGATGGTGGGCCTGCCGGGGACGATCGCGCACGGGATGCTGATCATGGCCATCGCCGGGCAGCTCATCACCGACTGGGCGGGGGCCGGATCACTGCGACGCTTCAAGGTGCGCTTCAGCGGTATGACGCGCCCCGCGGAGACGCTGGTCTGCCGGGGGGAGGTTAGCGGGCTGGAGGAGGCGGGGGATCACGGCCTGGTGCACGGCAGGCTGACCGTCAAGGGGCGTGATGATGATTCCCTTAAGCTAAAGGGTGAGTTCACGGTAGCGCTGCCCAGGCGGCCCTGAGCCGCGCTGGCCAGGGGGGAGAATCAAACAGGGCGGGCCATCCCCCGCCCTGTTCTATGTTTAAGCGGCTTGCATCAGGCCGGCAGCTCGCTGGAGGAGTAACCCAGCACGTTGCGGGCCACGATCAGCAGGTTGATCTCGTGGGTGCCCTCGTACAGGTCGGCGATCTTGGCATCGCGCATCAGCTTCTCCAGCAGCAGATCGCGGCTGTAGCCGAGCGGCCCCAGTATCTCCACGCATTTCTGGGCAATGCGCGTGCTGGTCTCACCGGCCTTGGCCTTGCACATGCTGGCCGCCAGGGCGTTGGACTCGCCGTGATCCATCATCGACCCGGCGCGCAGGGTCAGCAGCCAGGTGGCCCGGAGGTCAGCCTCCATCTCGATGATGTCGCGCTCGATGGCCGTCAGCTCGTGGGGCGGGGCGTCGTAGCGCACTTTAACCCCGGCCTTCTCCAGCTCCTTCCTGGTGATCTCCAGGGCGGCGCGGGCTACACCCACCGCACTGGCTGCGACAATCGGGCGTGAGGAGTCGAAGGTCTTCATCGCGCCTTTGAAGCCCTTCTTGCTGGAGGGGTCGCGCTGCTGCACCTCCGGGCTACCCAGGATGTTGTCGGCGGGGATGCGGGCGTTGTTGAAGGTGATCGACACGGTGTCGCTGGCGCGGATGCCGTGCTTGATCTCAGCCTTGGTAACGGTGACGCCGGGCGTACCGGCCTCCACCACGAAGGACTTCATCCCGGCGCGGCCTGCGCTGCGATCCACGGTGGCCCACACCACCACAAAGCCGTTCGATTCGTTGAGCGCCAGGCCGCCGCTGGTGCAGAAGATCTTCTCACCGTTGAGCACCCATTCGCGGGTGGCCTCATCAAAGACGGCGGTGGTCTGGATGGCGGAGGTGTCGGAGCCTGCGCCCGGCTCGGTCATGGCCATCGCCCCCCAGGCGGGCGGGGCTTTGGGGTCGGCAAAGCGGCTGAGGAAGCGCTCCTTCTGTTCCAGCGTGCCCACAGCCTCAACGGCAGCGCCGCCCAACAGCGGGGAGGGGGTGCACAGGTACTGTCCCACGTCGCCCCAGGAGAGCATCTCCACCATATGCAGCATGCTGATGTTGAATGACCCTGGCCCCTTCTTCTTCTCCTCGGCGGGGGCGGCGCCGCTGGCGGCCTCCTCGGCCTTGCGGCGGGCGCGCTCCAGTGAGCTTTTCTGCATGTCAGCCATGATGGGCCACATGAACTTGACGTAGTCGTTAGGGCGCTCGTGTTCGTGCTCATCGAGATAGCGCGCCTTGGGACGCATGATCTGCTTGGCGACCATCTCGGTCATCTGGAGCTGGTTCTTAATGGCATCCGGTAAGCTGAAATCGATCATCGTCGCATCCTCCTAGACCAGTGCCAGGCCATCAAACGTGGTCAGCCCGCGCGCGTTGCGCAGCCAGCGCTCTACGGGATACTCGCGGATGTAGCCGTAGCCGCCCAGAAGCTGCACGCCCGAGTCGGTGGCGAACAGGGCTATCTTCTCGATGTGGTGCTTGACCTGTGTGGCGACAGCGGTGAGCGGCTTGCTCTGATCAGCCTGCCAGGCGGCCTCCCACACCAGCATGCGGGCGGCGTCGATCTCAATGGCCATGCTGGCGATGCGGAAGGCAACGGCCTGCTTGGTGGCGATGGGCACGCCGAACTGGATGCGGTTCTTGGTGTATTCGATGGTGTATTCCAGCGATGCACGGGCCAGCCCGACACCCAGCGCGCCCAGCGCGATGCGGCCCCGGTTGATGATGGCTGCGTAGTCTGTGCCCTCGGCCCCACCCAGGCGGGCCGACTCGGGCACTTTGACATCGGCCAGCGAGACGCGGTAGGTGGGCAGTGCGCGGATACCCATCAGCTTATCGCGGTCGCCGATGGTCAGTCCCTCGGCCCCGCGCTCCACGATGTAGCCGTCCACCCTGCCGGTCTCGCTGTCTGTGGCATACACGATCATGCGCTCAGCGTCGGCTGCCAGGGGCACATAGGCTTTCTCGCCGGACAGCACCACCTGCCCATCGACCCGCGCAGCGGTGGTTTTGGGCCGCCACGGGTCGAACAGGGGGGCTGGCTCGATCAGCGCGGCGGTCATAATCGGGCGGTCCACGTCACAAAAACGGGGCAGGTAGGCCTGCTTCTGCTCCTCGGTGCCGCTGTGCAGCACGGCTAATGCGAACAGCGCAGGGGTCCATATCTTGAGCGCAATGGCGAGGTCACCCCAGGCCAGCTCCTCAAGCGCCAGGGCGCCGGTCACTGCGGGTTGAGCGTCGGCATACCCACCGTAGGCCTCCGGGATCAGACCCGGCAGCACCCCCAGCTCCCAGCCCTTGCTGATCACGCTGTCAGGGGCCTCGTTGTGCTCGTCCGCCTCGTGCGCGACCTTCCGCACGTCGACTTCGGCGTAGCGGTGGATCGCGTCGATCAGCATCTTCTGTTCGTCAGTTGGTTGAAACGATATCATCTCCTCTGCTCCGCTTTCACAATCCGGACGATCATCGACTGTCTGTGCAGCTCTTCAGCCAGTTCCGGGGCTGCCCCCTCTCTGTAGGCCGTTCAAGAAGAGATCGGTGAAAAGTGCGGCGATCTCGGTGGCGTTGAGCCGCCCCTGCGGCCTGTACCAGCGTGTCATCCAGTTGACCATGCCCAGCAGCGCATGGACGCTGATCGGCACGTCGAAGGGGCGGAAGACGCCCTCCTCGATGCCCTGCTGGATGATGGATCGGAACAACCGCTCGAAGTGATCGCGCTTGGCGAGGTAGCTCGCGAGGTATGCCTGGCCCAGGCCGCGGTCTTCGTGCAGAAAAACTGCTGCACCTTCGGGGTTCTCGGAGATGTAGCGAGCGTGCACCTGGATAGCTGCTTGGAGCTTGCTGATGCAATCCTGATCCGTGCCGACGATCTCCTCCACCTCCTGGATCAGATAGTCCATCCCGGTCTCCAGAATAGCGAGCAGAATGGCCTCTTTACTGTCGAAGTGATGGTAAATGCTGGGTTTTTTTATGGCGACAGCGCGGGCGATATCCTGCATGGAGGTGGCGTGATACCCATTTTTATTGAATAGATGGATCGCAGCGTCAATAATCACTTCGCGTGTGACTTTGGCCATATTCCCCTACCCTACCGACCGGTCGGTAGTTTTAGTATACTCGCCCTCCAGCCAGATCGTCAAGTGGTGCCGGGCCTCAGGCAGCGCAGGCCCTGCAATAACGTGATTTATGTTGGACAACCGCCCGGCTTGCGCCTACAATAGGCATACACCGCGGCGGCGCGCCCGTGGCCGTCCCCTTCCGTCCACCTGATTGACTGCTGGCAGCGGCTCTGTGCTGGGCCTGCATAAGCAAACGCGAAACCCAGGAGCAAGCATGAGCGACACACATCTCGATCAACTCTGCATTAACACCATCCGGTTTTTGGCGGTTGATGCTGTTCAGAAGGCCAACTCCGGGCATCCGGGCATGCCGATGGGGGCCGCCGCAATGGCCTACACCCTGTGGACGCGCCACCTGCGGCACAACCCGCGCAACCCCGATTGGCCCAACCGTGACCGGTTTATCCTTTCCGCCGGGCATGGCTCGATGCTACTGTATGCCCTGCTCTACCTGACCGGCTATGATGTCTCGCTGGATGATCTCAAGCAGTTTCGCCAGTGGGGCAGCAAGACCCCCGGCCATCCTGAGAGCCACCTGACGCCCGGAGTGGAGGTGACCACCGGTCCGCTTGGCCAGGGGTTTGCTAACGGGGTGGGGATGGCGATCGCGCAGCGGGTGCTGGCCGAGCGTTTCAATACCCCTGAGCACACGCTGATTGACCATTTTATTTACGCGCTGGTCAGCGATGGCGATTTACAGGAGGGCGTGTCAGCCGAGGCGGCGTCGTATGCGGGGACGCAGCGGCTGGGCAGGCTGATCTATCTGTACGATGACAATGGCATCAGCATTGAGGGTGAGACTGATGTGACCTTCCGCGAGGATGTGGGGGCACGCTTCCGCGCCTATGGCTGGCAGGTGATTGGCCCGGTGGATGGCAACGATGTGGAGGCGGTTGACGCGGCGATCCGTGAGGCGCAGGCTGATCTGGAGCATCCCTCGCTGATCATTTGCACCACCACGATCGGTTACGGCAGCCCGAACATGGCCGGCAGCCACGAGGTGCACGGCTCCCCGCTGGGGCCGGAGGAGGTGAAGCTTACCAAGCAGAACCTCGGTTGGCCTCTGGAGCCGGATTTCTATGTGCCCGATCAGGCGCTGGCCCATTTTCGCACGGCGCTTGTGCGGGGTGAGCAGCTTGAGATCGCCTGGCATCAGGCTCTCGATGCCTACAGCGCTGCCATGCCGGAGAAAGCCGCTGAGTTTAAGCGCAGGACAATGAGCAATGGCAATGGAAACCTGCCCCCCCGCTGGGATGCGGCGATCCCCGTCTTCAAGCCAGAGGACGGCGCCATTGCTTCGCGCAAGGCGGGCGGGGTGGTGCTTAACGCGATCTTCGAGAACCTGCCCGACCTCGTCGGCGGCTCCGCTGACCTGGCCCCCAGCACCAACACCTGGCTCAAAAAATCGGGCCGGTTCGGCTGGGATCAGGGAGGCCAGAACCTCCAGTTCGGCATCCGCGAACATGCTATGGGGGCACTGGCGCTCGGCATGGCGCATTACGGCGGCGTGATCCCCTTCACGGCAACTTTCCTGACCTTCTCGGATTACATGCGCCCCCCGATCCGCCTGGCGGCGCTGGCGGGCCAGCGCGTGATCTTCGTCTTCACACACGACAGCATCGGCGTGGGTGAGGACGGCCCCACCCACCAGCCGGTTGAGCACCTGATGGCGCTGCGCACTATCCCTGGCCTGTATGTATTCCGCCCTGCCGACGCCAACGAGGTGGCCGAGTGCTGGCGGCTGGCCGTTCAACGCCGGGAGGGGCCATCAGCTATTGTGCTGACGCGCCAGAACCTGCCCACGTTGGACCGGACGATCTTTGCGCCGGCGCAGGGGGTGGCCCACGGTGGCTATGTACTGCGCGACCCCGCCGGGGAGCCGGACCTGATCCTGATCGGCACTGGCTCAGAGGTGCATCTGGCGATCCGGGCTGCTGATGTGCTGGCGGCGGAGGGGATCGGCGCACGGGTGGTCTCCCTGCCGTGCTTTGAACTGTTCGATGCACAGCCGCAGGCTTATCGTGATGCGGTGCTGCCCCCCGACGGGCGGCCGCGTCTGGCAATTGAAGCCGGCGTGACACTGGGCTGGCACAAATACCTGGGCGGATGCGGTGACGTGATCGGGCTGGACCGCTTTGGTGCGTCGGCCCCGGCAGGTGTGGTGATGAAGGAGCTGGGCTTCAGCGTCGAGAATGTGGCGGCGCGCGCCCGTGCGCTGCTCGGCAGGTAAACCGCCCGCCGGGCCGGGTTCCTGCGTATGCTGGCCTGAGCGCCCGATTCTCGCTACTATCAAGGGGGCGGGGCATGTTAGTGTGCTGTGAGGGGACCGGCTGCACGGGCTGGTAGAGTGAAGGATAGGAAGCGTGTCAGAGATTGCCACATTCCCTGATCTGGCTGCGGTGGCTGAAGAAGCCGCCCGCCGCTGGGTGCAGATCGCCGGGGAGGCGGTGGAGCGGCAGGGCCGGTTCACCATCGCCCTGTCTGGCGGCAGCACGGTGGAACCGCTTTACCGGCTGATGGCCTCTGAGCCGTGGCGCTCGCAGGCCCCCTGGGCGCATACCTACGTTTTCTGGGGCGATGAGCGGCGGGTCCCGCCGACCCACCCGGATAGCAACTACCGGATGGCCACGGAGCTTCTGCTCTCGCAGGTGCCGGTGCCCCCGCGGCATATCTTCCGCATGGCGGGTGAGGACCTGGCGAAAAGTGCCGAGAAGGACTACCGCTACGCGCTGGAGCGCCATTTCGGACTGGGCCGCCGCGAGTTCCCACGCTTCGACCTGATGCTGCTGGGCCTGGGGGCTGACGGCCACATCGCCTCGATCTTCCCTGGCACACGTGCAGTCAGCGATTTGAGCAGCATGGTGATCGTGTACCCGGTGCCGCAGCTCGGTGTTGAACGCATGACGCTAACCCTGCCCGTGTTCAACAACGCACGCCACATCCTGGTGATGGTGGCGGGTGCTGAGAAAGCCGGGGCGCTGTACAGCGTGCTCAGGGGCCCATACGCGCCCAGCACCTACCCGGCTCAGGCGCTGAAGCCCGTAGATGGCACACTGACCTGGCTGGTGGATGAAGCGGCAGCCTCGCGGCTCTGATCTCTGTGCCGCCCGATGAGATCGGCGCTGTGCCGGGATCGCACCGAATAGGGGCGATCCCGGCTTTTTGCTGTGGGGGGCGGGCAGAGGGGCTGCCGCCTGCGCTATACTCCAGTTAACCGGAACGCCCATCCAGCCGTGAGAGGATCGCTGCCCATGCCCAACCGTCTGGCCCATGAGACAAGCCCCTATCTGCTCCAGCATCAGGATAACCCCGTAGACTGGTATCCCTGGGGTGAGGAGGCCTTTGGCCGCGCGCGTCGCGAGGATAAGTTGATCTTCCTCAGTGTGGGATATTCGGCCTGCCACTGGTGCCATGTGATGGCGCATGAGTCCTTTGAAGATGAGGAGACCGCCGCCATCATGAACGCGCATTATGTCAACATCAAGGTTGACCGCGAGGAGCGGCCCGATGTGGACGCCATCTATATGAACGCTGTGCAGGCACTCACCGGGGGCGGCGGCTGGCCCATGTCAGTATGGCTGCTGCCCGACGGCCGTCCCATCTTTGGCGGGACGTACTTCCCCCGCGAGCGCCGCCAGGGGATGCCTGCGTTCAAGGAGGTGCTGGTGCACGTTGCGCGTATCTACCGCGAACGCCGCGACGAGCTGGAGCGCGACGCGGAGAAGATCACCCATGCCATCAGCCGCCGCCTGACCCTGGGGGAGGGGCAGGGGGATGATCTCACCGCCGAGGCGGTCGATCGGGCTTTCGAGACCGCCTTTCAGGGCATCGCACGCAGCTATGATGCCGTGCGTGGCGGCTTCGGCCCGCGTCCCAAGTTCCCACCTGCCATGACGCTCGACCTGCTGTTGCGTCTGCACCGCCGCTATGGCTGGCAGGAAGCCCTGCAGATGGTGACCCACACGCTGGATCGCATGGCGTGGGGCGGCATGTACGATCAGATCGGCGGTGGCTTCCACCGTTATTCGGTGGACGAGTACTGGCTGGTGCCGCATTTTGAGAAGATGCTGTATGACAACGCGCTGCTGATCCGCCCCTATCTGCATGCCTACCAGGTCACCGGTGAGCCGCGCTATCGGGCCGTTGTTGAGGAGATCATCGCCTATGTAGCGCGCGAGATGACCGATCCGCAGGGCGGCTTCTACAGCGCCCAGGACGCCGACAGCGAGGGTGAGGAAGGCCGCTTCTTCATCTGGACTGAGGAAGAGCTGCGCGCGGCGCTGGGCGAGATGGAGCCTGCTGCGGTCGAGCGTGTGATCGATTACTGGGGGGTCACACACGGCCCGAACTTCGAGCGGCACAGTATCCTGTGGGTGCCGGAGCCGCCCGATCAGGTGGCGGCTCGTCACGGCGTGAGCAGCGCTGACCTGGCTGCCGAGGTGGAGCAGGCACGCCGTATCCTGTTCGACAGGCGCGAGAGGCGCGTGAAGCCGGGGCGTGACGATAAAGTGCTGACGGCCTGGAATGGCCTGATGATCGGTAGCCTGGCTGAGGCCGGGCGCGCGCTGGGCCGGCCCGATTACGTGGATATGGCGGCGCGGGCAGCGGACTTCATTCTGCGTGAGATGTGGATTGATGGCCGGCTGCGACGTTCCTATAAGGATGGCCGTGCGCGTTTCAACGCCTATCTGGAGGACTACGCCGCGCTGTGTGAGGGGCTGATCGAGCTGTACCAGGCGGTGTTCGACCTGCGTTGGTTCCGCGCTGCCTTTGACCTCACCGGGACGATGATCTCGCTGTTCTGGGATGACAGGGCGGGCTTCTACGATACCTCACACGATCACGAGCAGCTGATCTACCGCCCGCAGGACGTGACCGACGGGGCAACCCCTGCCGGCGCATCGAGCGCGGTGGCTGCCCTGCTGCGCATGGCGATCCTGGCCAACAAACCGGAATGGGAGCGCCTGGCCGGTCGTGTGCTGGCCCGCTACCTGGATGGCATCCAGGCGTACCCGCGCGCGCTCAGTCATCTGGCCGCACAGTACGATTTTGCGATGGCCGGCCCGCACGAGATCGCACTGGTGGGCGACCCAGGTTCCGAGGACATGCGGGCGCTGCTCGAGGAGGTCAATCGGCCTTATCGGCCCAATCAGGTGGTGGCGTTGCTCAGGCCGGATGGTGATGACGCCGTGAAGTTGATCCCGCTGCTGGCAGGACGTACAATGGTGGGTGGGAAGGCCGCAGCCTATGTGTGCCGCCGCTATGTGTGCAGGCTGCCTGTGACCACCGCTGAGGAGCTGCGCGGGATGCTTGGCAGGCCTGCCGGAGGAGAGGGTTGGGCATCATGATGACCATTTCAACCGACAAAACCGGGCTGGAGAAGATCGGGGCAGTGCTGCTGAAGATCATACGGGCGCCCTTCTTCACGCTCAACCTGCTGGTCGGGTCGATCCTGACCGTAATCGTCCTGGCGTCGGTTACGGTAGGCGCTTGGGCTGACGGCTTGCTACGGTTGATCGGCATGCGGGTGCGCCCACACTGGCTACCCGCGGCGCTGGGGGTGGTGGGCTATCTCGGGCTGGGAATCGCCCTGCCTGCCTATCTTGGCAATCTGCTGATCGGCTGGCCCGGTGCGGTGCTGGCTCCACTGCTGGTGCTGGCCGGTGTGGTGATCCTGGGGCGCTGGTGAGCGCGCAGCACAAGCGCACTTCCCAACGAGCAGGACAGGCGGCCTGATACGGGCCGCCTGTCTTTTTTCCTGAAGCAGAGTGTAGCGATCCTAATTCGGTTCAGGGGGGGCCGCTGCCACGACCGCCGGGTCAACCTCGCCGGCGTACTTGCGCTCGAAGTTGCTGCGGAACATCGCCGCCAACCTACGGGCGCTGGCGTCATAGGCAGCAGGGTCGCCCCAGGTGGCGCGCGGATTGAGGATGGTATCGGGTACGTTGGGGCAGCTCATGGGGATATACAGCCCGAAGAACGGCTCCTGCACGGTCTCGATCCCAACCAGACTACCATCAAGGATGGCATGGATCATCGCGCGGGTGTAGCGCAGCTCCATGCGATGCCCCACCCCGAATGGCCCCCCCGTCCAGCCGGTGTTGACCAGCCACACGCTGGCGTTGTGCTTGCGGATTTTCTCGCCCAGCAGGCGGGCATACATCATCGGATGCAGGGGCAGGAACGGCTCACCGAAGCAGGCGCTGAAGGTGGCCTGTGGCTCTTTGACCCCGGTCTCAGTGCCGGCGACCTTGGCGGTGTAACCGCTGAGGAAGTGATACATGGCCTGCTCGGGGGTGAGCTGGGCGACGGGTGGCATTACCCCGAAGGCGTCAGCGGTCAGGAAGATGATGTTGCGTGGGTGCCCGCCGATCCCGCTGCGCTTGGCGTTGGGGATGTGGCTCAGGGGGTAAGAGGCCCGTGTATTCTCGGTGAGCATGTCGTCGTCGAGATCGATGCGGCGGCTGTTCATGTCCATCCCCACGTTCTCGAGGATGGTGCCGAAGCGACGGGTGGTCTGGTAGATCTCCGGCTCACCGGTGGCCGAGAGGCGGATGACCTTTGCATAGCAACCGCCCTCAAGGTTGAAAATACCTTCATCGCTCCAGCCGTGTTCGTCATCACCGATCAGGGTGCGGCTGGAGTCAGTGGAGAGGGTGGTCTTGCCGGTGCCTGACAGGCCGAAGAAGATCGCGATGTCGTGGGCGTCACCTTCGTTGGCTGAGCAGTGCATCGACAGCACGCCCTGCTTGGGCAGGAGGTAGTTCATCACGCTGAAGATCGCCTTCTTGATCTCCCCGGCGTAATTGGTTCCGCCGATCAGGACCAGCCGCCGGGCGAAATTGATCAGGATGAAGGCCGATGAATTAGTGCCATCCTGCTGCGGGATCGCATGGAAGCTGGGGGCGTGGATCACGGTGAAATCAGGTGAGAAGTCCTTCAGCTCCTCATCTGTGGCACGGATGAACATATTGCGGGCGAACAGACTGTGCCAGGCCTTCTCGGTGATCACACGGACAGAGATGCGGTAAGCAGGATTGCTGCCAGCAAAGCAGTTCTGGACAAAGGCATTCTTGCCCTGAAAATAGGCCATCATCTTTTGATGAAGGTCCTCGAACTGCTGCTCGCTGAACTCTTTGTTGACCTCGCCCCACCAGATATCCTTTTCGGTCTCGGCTTCTCGCACAACGAAGCGGTCGCGGGGTGAGCGCCCTGTGTGGTGCCCCGTGCGCACAACCAGCGGGCCGAGGTGGGCGATAAAACCTTCCTGTCGGCGCACCGTCTGCTCGTAAAGCTGCGGCGTATGGAGCTGCCAGTACACCTGATTCAGGTTGCGGAATCCCAGGGCTTCGAGTTCGGGGTGGCTCTGAATGATCTCCATTTGTCCTCCGTCCCATCGTGACTATTCCACACGATAACAGGCGCTAGTGTACCGCCAAGCGATAAAACTCACAAAAGAAACCGGCTGCTGTGCCCGAAAAAAAACGAGAGGCGCACACATTATGATGGGGCGTCATAATGGTGCGCATCTCCTGTGGGGTGAGGATAGGGATGAGAGCTTCTATAAGCCTCGCTCTCATTTTAGCACATGTATACCCAAGTTCCCGTGAAAAATGCTGAAGCTTTCATGAAAAATCCGGCGGCCCTGCGATTTTGCTCTACCCTACCTTGTGCTACACTAAGCGGTAACCGCATGTTCACCATACAGGAGGGACAGCCTATGCCACCTATCTCAGATGATCTGCTGAGGCATGCTGCCAGCCGGTTCATCCTGATGGATGGCGACCGGACGCTCTACGATGCGCTGATGGCTCTGCTGCACGCAGAAGGGCAGGAGTGGTGGTTCCTTGTGATTCGCCTGGGTCCACACCGCTTTCAGGCTGCCCGTTTCGAGGCGCTGCGGGCACGCATCAGCCGCGAGGGGGACGACCTGCTCAGGCTGCCGCTTTGCGAGGTGGGCGCGCCGCTGGTCGATGTAGCTGTCGTCGACCAGGCTGCGGATGAGGACTCTGTCTATGACCTGGCCGCAGAGAACGCGGTCGGTGTGGTGGTGGTGGTCGACTCGCTCGCCGCCGGGGAGCCTGAGATGCTCGGCGTGGTGCAATCCGGGGTGACGCGTGGCCTGCTCGACCTTGACACCACGGGTTCGATCTTCTCGCTGGCGGGCATCGACGTGCGCGGGGGCCTGACTGGCGCGACCCCGCTGGAACAGGAGAAAGCGGAGACGTCGAAGAAAGAACCGCTCCCCGCCCCGCCGGCGGGCAGCGATCAGCCTCGACCGCAGACCATCCCGGGGGCAGGGGAGCGCCCCCCCACGACAAAAATCGAGGGCGATCTGGTCGGCGGCGACAAGGTCATCGAGGGGGACGTGGTCAGCGGTGACAAGGTCGAAGGGGACAAGGTGACGATCGGCGATGTCACCGGCAGCGTGGTCTCGGTGGGCGATGGCACCACGATCAATGTCATGATGCCCGGTGAGCGCGAGGAGACCAGGGAGCAGCTCCGCCGCTTTGAGGCAGCAGTGCAGCGCGAAGCGCATGTCGATGACGAGATCGAGCTGCAGGTGGCGGTGTTGCTGCCAGACGCGCCCTCACCGTTTGGCGCAAAAGAGCGTGTGGCGGGGGCGGCGGGGGCTGTGGGTGTGGCGATGCCGGTTGACCGCAAGACCGGGGAGCTTAAGCCGGTTGACCTTGAGGTATCAATCACTGCACCCGACTTCACGATCATTGGCAAAGACACCAAGACGTTGACGGTATGGCCCGATGGCCGCACCGAGATCCGCTGGTTTATGCTAAAGGCGAAGGAAGAGGGTAAAGGCGATATCCGTGTGGAGGTCTCGTATGAGGGGCGGCTGATCGACCAGATGCGGCTGAGCGTCGAGGTCTTCTCGCCCCAGCGCAAGGCGCGCGGATTGCTCAATCTCTCGCTGAATATCCTGTCGCTGAGCCTTCAGCTCAGCTTTGCGGCTGGCTAGCCGCGTAACGCACCGATGGTGATCGGTGAGATCCAAAGGGCCTGTGACCCGGCCCTTCTCGGCTGCAGGCCGGGAATGTATCAACCGCTCAGGTAGCTGCACAGTTATTGTGCCGGAGGGAGACGATCATGACCAAGCGAAAGAAGAAGAGAGAGGGCGGCCTGAAAAGCCTGTTCAATTTTAAGGGGGATGTCGAGATCGGCGGGGATGTGGTCGGTGGCGACAAGGTGGTGAAAGGCGATGTTGTTGGTGGGGACAAGATCTCTGGCAGCAAGATCACTTTTGGGGATGTCAGCGACAGCGTAGTCTCGGTGGGCGATGGGACCACGATCACGGTCAACAAAACCTTCGAGGACATCCGCCGGCGGATCGATGAAGAGGTGCCGATGCCGCCCGATAAGCAAGCAGAGATGGAGGCCTATCTCACCGAGCTGGAGCAGATGGCGCAAGGGTCGATGATGCCCCCCGCGCCGGAATACCCCACTGAATATCCCTATGAGCCGGAGCCGGGGATGCCGCCCGCTGAGGCCATGCCTCCAGCAGAGGAACTGCCGCAGGAGCAGGTCGACCGCCTGGATAAGATACTGGAGGCTATCGAGGAGATCGCGCCTGAGGCGGTGGAGGTGATCATCAATGCCATCACCAACCCTGGCGCGGCGATCGGCAAGGGGCTGAAGCTGGCGATCAAGGCCTGGCGCGCAGCGCGCCGGGCGACCGGCGGATCCACCCCCATGCCCCGCCCGGAATGATTGCCCTTTCCCGGCCAGGAGGTAGACCCTGGCCGGGATTGTTTTGATGCGCGGGGGGTCTTCGGTGGTATAATTGGCATGCATTCCCGGCAGGATCGCCGGGTGCAAGGGCGCACCCGGAGCTGGTATTTCTCATTTTTGATGCGAGGCATCCCGATGTCTGGTCACAGTAAATGGTCAACTATTAAACGCAAGAAAGAAGCCACCGACGCCAAGCGCGGCAAGATATTCACCCGCCTGGCCCGCGAGATCACGGTGGCTGCGCAGAAGGGGGGCGGCGACCCCGACGCCAACTTCGCCCTGCGTCTCGCCGTTGAGCGTGCCCGGGCGGCCAACATGCCTAAAGAGAACATCGAGCGGGCCATCAAGCGTGGCACCGGTGAGGACAAAGAGGGCGGCGGGCTGGAGCAGGTGCTGTACGAAGCTTACGCGGGGCATGGCGTCGCCGTCCTGATCGAGGTGGTGACCGATAACCGCAACCGTACGATCTCGGAGCTGAAGCATGCCCTCACCAAGATGGGGGGGAGTATGGCCGAGCCAGGCTCGGTGACGTGGCAGTTCGAGCAGAAGGGGTCGATCACGGTCCCCGCCGGCAAGATGCCCTTCGACGATCTGTTTATGCTCGCCGCGGAGGCTGGGGCGGAAGATGTGGTGGATGGGGCGGAGTACATTGAGATCAGCACTCCGCGCGAGCAGCTGCATACAGTGCTGGCGGCGCTGGAGGCCGCCGGTGTTGAGGTGGATGACGCCAGCCTGCAGTGGGTGGCCAAGACCCCGCTTGACCTCGATCCGGTGGTGGCGATGAAGGTGATGGGCGGCATCGAGGCGCTTGAGGAACTGGATGACACGCAGAACGTCTACTCTAACCTGAACATCACTGATGAGCTGCTGGCCGCGCTTGAGACTGCCGGTTAAGCCTCGCTGCCCGGGCGATACAATGGAGATCATCAGGGGGGGCGAACACCCAAAGGATGTTCGCCCCGTTCTGTTGGGGGAGGCGCTTTATGCTGGTGCTTGGCATCGATCCCGGTATTGCGCTGACGGGATACGGGTTAGTGCGCGCCGGTCAGTCCGGCGATGCGGAATATGTGGTTCACGGTGTGATCGACACACCCCCCAATGAGCCAATGGAGCGGCGGCTGCAAACGATCTACCGCGAGATGAAGGCGCTGGTTGACCGCTATCAGCCGCACAGTGCCGGGATTGAGAAGCTGCTGTTCGGCAAGAACGTGACGAACGCGATAGTGGTAGGGCAGGCACGCGGGGTGACGCTGCTGGCACTGGCCGACTGCGGACTCTCAACCACCGAGTATACCCCCGCCGAGGTCAAACAGGCCGTGGCAGGGTACGGCAATGCCGGGAAAGGGCAGGTGCAGGAGATGCTGCGCCTGCTGCTCCGTCTGGAGGAGATCCCCCGCCCGGACGACGCTGCTGATGCGCTGGCAGTGGCGATCACCCATCTGTATTCCCTGCGCTACCGGCAGATCACCGACGGCTAAGAGCGTGTTATGAACTTCCTTCAGGTTAATCCATGCCTGAAGAGACCTCGCCCCCACGCATCGCTGCATCCGGCGCTTCCCCCTGTCCACGCGTGGAGAGAGGGAGACGGACCGAAGGTCCGGTGAACCGCTGGTTCAATGGGGTGAGGTACCCGTCAGGCACGACGCCGCGTCAGAGTAGTTCATAACCGCCTCTAAGCCGCCAGGCGATCTTTGCAGGGCAGGGGGTGGGGGGCTACAATCCGTGCGGGCGATCACTATCACGAGGTGTTTACAGAGCATGGCGCAGCGATTCAACTACGGCGGTCAGGCTGTGATCGAGGGAGTGATGATGCGGGGCAGCCGCGGCTTTGCCGTGGCTGTGCGCGATCCACAGGGCCAGATCGTTATCCACGAGGAGCCGATCAGCTCCTCGCTGTACAACGGCTTCTGGAGCCGGGTGCCGTTTGTGCGCGGCCTGGGGTTGCTGTGGGATTCACTGGGGCTGGGCATGCGCGCGCTCACGTTTTCTGCTGATGTGGCGGTGGGTGAGGAAGCCGAATTCTCCGGCCCGGTGGCCTGGGGGACAATCGCCCTGTCGCTGGCACTGGGGGTTGCGCTGTTCTTCCTGGCCCCTGCCGCCGCTGCCGATGGCCTGCACCGCCTGTTTGGCATTGAGTCAGCCTTCCTGGGCAACCTGCTGGAGGGCGTGATCCGGCTGATCGTGGTGCTGGCTTACATCTGGGGCATCGGGCGCATGGCCGAAATCCAGCGTGTGTTTCAGTACCACGGCGCAGAGCACAAGACGATCAACGCCTACGAAGCGGGCGAACCGCTCACTCCGGAGTCGGTGGCGCGCTTGCCACTGGAACATCCGCGCTGCGGCACGGGTTTCCTGCTGGTGGTGGTGGTGATCTCGGTGCTGGTCTTCGCTCTGTTGGGCCGCCCGCCGATCTGGCTGCGCCTGCTGTCACGCGTGGTGCTGGTGCCCGTGATCGCCGGGATCGCCTACGAGTACATCCGCTTGCTGGCCCGCCACCTGGATAAGCTATGGGCGCGCATCCTGGTGCAGCCGCAGCTCTGGTTGCAGCGGCTCACCACGCGTGAGCCAACCCCTGACATGCTGGAGGTAGGCATCGCGGCGCTGGAGCGCGTGCTGGCAGCCGAGAATCTGCTCAGTACATCAGGGGCCGGGGCCGCTGATGCCACCCCTGCCGAAGCATGATCGACCTGTTCAAGGGCGATCTGGTCTGGCTGGCGCCGGTTCACCGCGACTCGGTGGCGCATTATGTGCGCTGGATGCGGGATTATGAGGTGCGGCGGCTGATCGAGGATGACGTGATCGGCCCGCTGACTCTGGAGTCGCAGGAGGCGTGGTTTGACGAGGCGGCCAAATCCAAAGACCTCTATTTGTTTGACATCCGCACGCTGGCCGATGATTTGCTGATCGGCAACTGCAGCCTGTACAACCTCGACACCAAGAACCGCTCGGCGGAGCTGGGAATCGTGATCGGTGAGAAGCCGTACTGGGGCAAAGGGTACGGCAGCGATGCCACATGCCTGATCCTGCGCTTTGCCTTTATGGAGCTGAACCTGAACCGGATATCGCTGAGCGTGTTTGGGTTCAATGAGCGGGCGGTGCGTGCTTACGAGAAGGTCGGCTTTGTGCATGAAGGAATCGCGCGGCAGGCCGTGTTCCGCGAGGGGCGCTACCACGATCTGTATCTGATGGCTGTGCTGCGTGACGAATGGTCGGTCAGCCGGGGCTGATGAATGAGAGAGAGCGTCATCGGCTGCCCGCTGCTCTGGCAGCCCGAATATGCGCATGCTAAAATGAAAACCCGGTTTTCCCTGTAATCATGACCCCGGCTTCGGGCTTATTCAGTTCACTACTTTTCAGGAGGACCAGGTGAGACAACTGGCAAAGCAGTTTGCAGCAGTGTTCTTCCTCGGCTTCATCGCCCTAGCCTTCGCGCTCGGGTATGGGGCGATAAGCGGTACGATTCTCAGCGACCAGCCGTTCCCGGCGGCGCTGCGCGCGCTTGGGGTTGGGCTGATGGCCGCCGGCATGACCCTGTGGGTGGCCATCCGCCGCGATGAGGCCGGGAAGCCCGAATTGAACCCGCTGTTGTATTTTACCGCTGCCAGCGGGGCACTGTTGTTGATAGCCGCGCTGCTGTTCTACAATCAATCCTTCATGCCGCTGCTGGCACAGGCCGGTGTGATTGTGACACTGGTGGGCCTGGCGATTGCGTTGCTGGTGATGATCATCGCCCCGGCGTTCCCCAGACCGGTGACGGTCACCTGGCCGGAGGGCGGTGAGCCGCAGCCTGCCATGCATGAGCATCACGGCGAGCATGCAGAGATGGCGCACGAAGCCGCCCCTGCCGCAGAGGTCGCCCATGGCATGTCCCCTGCCCCGGCTGCGCCTGTCGCTGAGGACGACCTGACACGTATTGAGGGCATCGGCCCGCGTATTGCAAGTATCCTTAAGGAGGCGGGGATCAGCACGTTTGGAACGCTGGCCGCCACCACGCCCGAGGCGATCACCGCCTTGCTCAAGGACGCCGGCTTCAAGGCCCCCTTCGATGCTACCACCTGGCCAAAGCAGGCCGAGATGGCCGCCCGGGGTGACTGGGATGCCCTGGCCCGGCTTCAGGAGGAGCTGGCCGGGGGCCGCCAGGGGTAGGCGGCGCTTGCCCTTAGTGCAGAGGGGATGGTCGGCCCTTACCTGAAGTCCGACCATCTTCCGTTGATGTTTATCTCAAACCAATCGATCTCGGGAGGCAGAACCATATGCGTAAGAAAGTGACCATCATCGGGGCGGGCAATGTTGGCGCCACGTGCGCGCACTGGATCGCCAGCCGCGACCTGGCTGACGTGGTCCTGATCGACATTGTGGAGGGGATGCCACAGGGCAAGGCACTCGATTTGCTGGAATCTGGCCCGGTAGAGGGGTTCGATCTCAAAATCATCGGGACCAACAACTATGAGGACACCGCCGGCTCGGATGTGTGCGTGATCACTGCCGGGGTGCCGCGCAAGAAGGATCCGGTGACCGGCCAGTATCCAAGCCGCGATGAGCTGGTCAAGACCAACCAGAAGATCGTTGCTACGGTGGTTCGCGAGTTTGTGAAGTATTCGCCCGGCGCAGTCCTGATTGTGGTCTCAAACCCGCTGGATGCCATGTGCCATGTGGCGCTGCACGAGAGCGGCTTTCCCCCCAACCGCGTGATCGGGCAGGCTGGCGCGCTGGATACCGCCCGCTACAAGACCTTCATCGCCATGGAGCTGGGCGTGTCGGTGAAGGATGTGCACGGCATGGTGCTGGGTGGCCACGGCGACACGATGGTACCGCTGCCGCGCCACACCTCGGTGGGCGGCATCCCGGTGCTGGAGCTGATGGACCGCGCGAAGCTGGACGCCATTATTGAGCGCACGCGCAACGGTGGCGGCGAGATCGTCAGTCTGCTGGGGTACAGCGGCTACTATGCGCCTGCCTCGGCGACGGTCAGCATGGTTGAGGCCATCCTGAAAGATCAGAAGCGGGTGATCCCCTCGGCGGCGTATCTGACCGGCCAGTATGGTTACGACAGGCTGTTCATCGGCGTGCCGTGTGTGCTTGGCGCTAACGGCATCGAGCGGGTGCTGGAGATGCAGCTCTCCGATGAGGAGAAGGCCATGCTCGATCACTCGGCAGAGGCGGTGCGCAGCGTGGTGGCGGTGCTGGGCTACGACGAATAATCCAGCGCCCCCGCACAGATATCGATGATCTTTGGCCCGTTGCCCGCCGATCGGGCGGCGGGCTTTGCTTGCAGCCTGAAAGGATGCCGCACATGAGCCGCGCAGTTGACCTCGATCAGGGGACTGCCTTTGTTGTCACCGATCTGCACGGGGCGTGGGAACCTTACGCACGCTGCCGCGATCGGTTCCTGGCGCTGCACGCGCAGGGCCAGGCCAACTGGCTTATCTTTCTGGGCGACCTGATTCACGGATACGGCCCCCCCGAGACCGATCGATCGCTGGACATCATCCTCGACATCCTGCGGCTGCGCAACGAGCTGGGCCCTGAAGCAGTGATTGTCCTGCTGGGCAACCACGAGATGCCGCATATCTACGGCATGACGCTCTCCAAGGGGGAGATGACCTTCACCCCCGCCTTCGAGCATGCGCTGGGGCCGCACCGCGAGCGGGTTATCGCGTTCTTCAAATCGCTGCCCTTTGTCGCACGTACTTCCGGCGGTGTTATCCTCACACATGCGGGGGCGAGCGCCTCCACGGCTGTGCCTGAGTCTGCGAGGCGGCTGTTGGATTGGTCACATGACGCCCTGCTGTCAGCCGCTGATGAGCTGCTGGCGCAGCAGGATGTGCAGGACCTGATCGCGCACACTTTCAGGTGGTCGCCGGGCCAGTACGAGCACATGGCGCGCTTCTATATGGCGGCTGATGGCCCTGATGACCCGCGCTATACGGACCTGCTGCGCGGCATCCTGATCAGCCAGGGGTTCGAGGAATTTAGTCTGCTGTGGGATCTGCTGTTCACCCAGTGCGAGCAAGAGATAGGCGGCGGCGGGGCAGCGTATCGCCAGACGCTGCAGCGCTTTCTGGCGGCGTTCTCGCGGCCTGATGGCCCGCCGGCACGCGTGCTGGTCACGGGGCACATCACCACGCGGGGTGGCCATGCCATTGTCGCCATGCATCAGCTCCGCCTGTCAAGCTGGGCACATGCGCGCCCCCGCGAGTCCGGGGTCTACCTGCTGTTTGACGTGGCGCAGCCCATAGCGCAGGCCGCCGACCTTGAGCCTTTCCTGCGCCCGGTGGCGTAAGAGGGTCGGGGTTATTCCCCGCCGACCAGGGTGTTAAAATCGGCGCGGCAGGCACAGGCCTCGCGGTACTCGTCACCGCGCTCCAGCGAGCCGTCGTACTCGCGATAGAAGGTGTAAGCCAGCCAGCCCTCCATGTTGAGCTGCGGGTGCGGCACGGTGGCGATGCAAGCGGTGCAGTCGGCGCTGATCCATTCGCCGTTGTAGCGGCGGGCGACGTGTACGTGGGTGGCCTGGCTGACGCCGCCCTCGCACGACGGGTGCCCGATCGGGTCGCCGCGCTCGACGCGTTGCCCTTCTTCAACAGCTCGACCCTCACTGGCGACATGCAGATAGAAGATAGTCCAGCCTGTGCCGGGGTCGCCGTCCCCATCCAGGTCTAAGATCACCAGGCCGTAGCCGCTGTAAGCGATCACGCCGTTGGCCATGGCGCGTACCCAGGCAGGGTCGATGTCACAGCCCTCGGTTTCCTGCCGGGAGACGAAATCAAGCGCGGCCCAGGCGCTCCCCGCGCCCCAGCCGCCGTGTGGGCCGCCGGTGTAATACCACACCTCGCCTTCGGCCCAGGGGAAGCTCAGCTCCGGCTGGATCAGGTCGGGCGGGATGAGCGGCTCCACTGCGTACAGGAACGGGTCGCCGAACAGCCCTCCGAACGTCTTGAAGAACCCGGTATAGCTCACCGCTGCCAGCCATTCCTCATAGGTGCGCGTCTGGGCCAGCAGGTACTGTACACCCGCCGTGCCCGCGTTGATTGTGGGGCTGAGGCCCACGCGCAGGCCGTCGGCCATCAGGATGGCGTTCAGCCCGCGCAGCCGCCAGCCGTAATATCCGGCCTGCAGCATCTTTCCCGCCCAGTCAAGTTGACGGTACAGGCCGTAGATGCGGGCGGGCTGGTCCAGATAGCCCATCGGATACAGCGCATCTTCATCGGGCACGTTGGACCGGGTGAGCCATCCGGCCTCATACTCCAGCAGCGCCAGCAACAGACGCGGGTTGATGCTCTGCTCGATCGCTACGCGTTCCACGATCTCCGCGCCGCTCCACACGATGCCGTCAAGCTCCTCGGAGTAGGTCGCCAGGTAGCTGTTGGGCACGATCTGCAGGGCCTGCTCAACGTCAAACCCGCGCACACCGGGGCCGTAGACCAGCTCGCTGTCCGGGATGATCTTGAAATCGGGGCCGGTCACCTGGATCGAGAGCGGGATGACGAGCACCTGCCCGACCTCCAGGATGTCGGCATTGGATAGGTTGTTGGCAGCGACGATCGCGTCAACGCCAATGCTGAACCGCGCAGCGATGGCGGCCAGCGTGTCCCCACTCTGCACGACATAGGTTTGATCCTCCTCGGGGTTTGAGACGCCAATGCGCGTTGGCTCCGGGGTGGGGATGAAGGTGGGAGTGGGGGCGGGCTGCAGCTCAACAAAGGGCTCTGCCATCTCGCCGGTCGGGTTGTCGGTGGTGGTGCCGCCGCCCTGCCCGTTGCCGGGGATGAGCAGCGGTGCTAATGGCGTGGCCAGCGCCGGCTCGCCACCGGCGAGCTCGGGCGTGGCTGTCACCAGGATGATGTAGCTGCCGTTGGGCTGGCAGGCGGTGATCAGCAACGTGACCAGCAGGGCGGGTAGATATCGCAGTAGAGGTCGTCCCATATGTCGTTCCATCATTAGGAGGGGGGGGATCCGTTGTCATCAGGGGCCAGCGCCCCGGCCAGGATGGGGAGCGAGATCTCATAGCGCCAGTTTACGCCGTGATGCCCACCCTCGTATTCCTCATAGAAATGGGCGATGCCGTTACCCTCCAGCAGGCGGTGGAGGCGGCGCGCGCCCAGGAAAAGGTTGTACTCGTCCTTATCCCCGCAGTCAAAGTAAAACGCCCGTAACGAGCGCAGGGCATCGAGGTGCTGCGGCGCGATGATCACCGGGTCCAGCGCCAGCCAGCGCGCCCATACCTCATCGTGCAGTTCGCCGGTGTAAAGGTCAAAGGGAAGGTCGAAGCCATAAGGGCTGGCCGGGTTGGGCGAATAGCAGGCGCTCATTGCCACCAGGTTGAGGGCAGCATACCAGTCGCTGTTCCGGTTGCGCATGGTGCTGAACGTCTCCAGGTAGGCAGCCACCCCGCCAAAGGACTCCAGCGCCCGCATCGCACGAGGGATATCGGGCCGGTAGCAGGTGTCAAAGAACAGGTCTCCGCTGTGGCTGGCCGCCGCGCCGAACCGATCGGAGTGACGCATGGCCAGCATAAAGGCTGCATACCCGCCACTGCTGTACCCCAGCACACCGCGATGCTCGCGGGCCGGGAGCGTGTGCAGCGTGTCGTCGACAAACGGGATCAGCTCATCAAGCAGGTAATCCTCATAGCGCCCCACTGCGCTGGAGTTCAGGTACTGGCTGCCGCCGTAGCGGGTAAAGCAATTGGGGAAAACGAGGATCGCCGGGGCCATCTGGCCGGAGTCCATCAGCCGCAGTGCCCGCTGGGCGATGTTCTCATCCCAGGCATTCAGGTTGAAAAAACGCTCTCCCCAGCTTGTGAAGGGGGCGAGCACCCAGATCACCGGGTAGCGGCGGCCCGATTCCTGGTGGTAGCCGGGCGGCAGCAGCACAGGCAGCAGACGCGACACCGGGTCGCCCAGCGGGTTCCCGGCCAGCGCCTGTGACATATGTTCCAGGCCGATCACCCGGCCCTCATAGCCCCATGCTGCGATCATGATCCTGCCTCCCACGGCGCCATTTTACTTCCCCGGCGCGGCTCAGACAAGCAGAAGGGGCGGATGATCGCGCGTCCCGCCCCTGTGCAGAGTGATATTGTACGCCGATTGTTAGCCCGGCAGCACGCTTCTAGCCGATCACCTCTGGCTCGGTGAACAGGAAGTGATCGTGGTAGTAGTGGATCCAGAGGAAGCTCAACACGGCGATATAATACGAGCGGTCGAAAGCAGCATCGAAGCTGAAGCCCAGGGCGAAGCGCAGCACGAAGAAGATCAACACGGCCAGCAGCACGTCGGCCACCGTCAGGCCGATGTTGAACAGATAGTACTTGCGTGCTGCGCCGTCCTCAGAGATGCGGCGGATGAACGGCTTGTTCTCCATCTCGCCGCGCTTGAGGCGCAGGTTATTGAGCATCCACGTCAGCGACAGGTACTGGAGTGAGTGCCACAGATTCATGCCCTGGAAGGCAGTATCGAGGTTGCCCAGTGCGGGAACCCAGAAAGCCGCCAGCACCGTCAGGCCGATGAACAGCGTCTTGGGGCCGTTGAGCGTGCCCTCCCGCCACTCCATGACTGTCTTGATCAGCCACATTGCCAGTGAGATGGCGAACGCGCCGCCCGCCAGCCACACCATCCATGTCCCCCAGGGGATGCCGATGGTCGTGAAGATCTGGCGGATGGTCTCGCTCAGGTTGTTGAGGCCGATGGCAAACTGGTTGTTGTAGATTTTCCACGCTGCCAGCGGGTAGAGCGAGGTCAGGATCACGGCGTAATCCGCCGCGCGTGAGAAGACTGTCAGCGTGGTGCGCCCGCGATAGTTGTACATCTCGGTGATGTAGATGATCTGGTGCAGCACGTGCACTGAGGCCCAGAAGAAGAACACCGTCAGCAGAAGCTGGAGGTTGAGCAGCGCCAGCGTCACCACGACCACGGGGATGGCCAGAGAGGTCCAGATCATGCGCGGGTGCTTTTTTACATAGTCCTTGTCGAGCGCGGTGCGCGAGAAGGTGGCGTACATGTGCGGGCCGCCGATCAGCAGGGCGACAGTGGCGTTGACGATATTGCGGCTAATGTCGTCGACGGTTGAGCCAAAGGTCAGGGCGATTGGCCCCAGGATGCCGTCCAGGTTGAGCAGCAGCAGATAACTCAGGTAAGGGACGGTCACCAGCAGGACGTTGAGTGAGATAAACGTCAGGTCCCAGTTGCGGCTGTGCAGCCAGGGCCGGGCGGTCCCGGCCTCTCGGCTCACTGCAGATGCGGTTGCGCTCATGGCTTTGCCTTCCCCCTCCAGGTAATACGGACGAATCAGATAGCTAAAGCGATAAATCGTATAAACAAACTCCATCGGCCCCATCATAAACCGAACCCCGGGGGCTGTCAATGCCAATCAGGCAAAAACCCGTTATCATTGTCTGTGGCAGGAGGGGGTGATCCCTGCCTGATGATCCTTGCAAACACCGTTCCGCGGGGGGAGTTATGATCGCATCGATTCACGGTGTACTGGAAAGCATACGGGGCAACGCCCTGGTGGTGAGGGTAGGGGGCGTAGGGCTTCAGGTGCTGGTGCCCACCAGTGTGATCAGCGCATACGGCACGCCGGGCCATGAGATCGACCTGCTGACTCACCTGATTGTGCGCGAGGATGCACTGACCCTGTATGGTTTCAAGCGTGAGGAGGAGCGCCATGTTTTCGAGGCGCTGCTGGGTGTCTCCGGGATCGGGCCGCGCATGGCGCTGGCCGTGCTGAACACGCTCTCCCCGGAGATGATCGCCAACGCTGTTCACGCCGAGGAGTCGGAGCTGTTCGCGCGGGTGCCCGGCGTGGGTAAAAAGACGGCTCAGAAGATCGTACTGGACCTGAAGGGCAAGTTGCTGCTTGGCCCATCTGAGGAAGGCATCGCTGCCATCTCCAGCATCGATACCGACGTGCTGGAGGTGCTGACCGCGATGGGCTTCAGCATTGCCGAGGGGCAGGCGGCCATCCAGTCCATCCCGCCGGACGCCCCTGAAGACATCGAGGAGCGGGTACGGCTGGCGCTTGCCTATTTTGCCCACTGAACCAGTGCGGACGCGGAGGTGTGCTGATGCGGATTGACCCTCCCCCTTCCGATTACTTCACCGGGGTGCTGATCGCCGCCGGCGAGGAACCTGCTCCCGTTGTGCTGCTGGTTGGTGATGCAGCGGGTGAGCTGCTTCCCGGCAGGGTGATCACCACCGGATCGATTGTGGTGCGCTATGCCGTCAGCCTGCTGTATGAACAGGATGCCCTGTTCCCCCAGTTCGCCCTGGATGATTTCCGGCGCGAGTATCACGGCGCCGCAGCGCTGGAATTCCTGTATGTGCGAGGGGATGCCTTCCCGCGCGCCGACGTGATTGGCATCCGGGCCTCGACCGGGGAGCGCGCCGATCTGTTCGTCAAGCAGCTTGACCTTGCCCGGCCCTGTCGAGCCTACGCCTTCGCCCGGTCTGAGGAGAGGCGCCCTCTGGCGCCGATCGACGTGGCCGTGTGGATCGACAGCACAGCCCCGGTGTGGAGGCCGCTGCCGAAGGGAGATGATCGTGCCCCTGTGTTCCTGCGGCGCAGCGTGCCCGTGTACGCGCTGGGCATCGAGCGACTGCCGGAGCTGGCCGACCTGGCGCGTGCTGTGCTTCCCCGCTGAGGGAGCGTGCCAGATGTCAGGCAGCGGGCCCTGCAGGGTTATAATGAAGGTAGACGATGATCGGCCTTTCTATCACACACGCGGAGGATCAGGATGACGACAAACGACCAGCTCCAGACTCTGGCCGCCCACATCGCCCGCTGGCGCGCGAAGAACGTGGGGGATTACTGGGTGCATGTGGGCTACATGGGTGCCGAGCTGCACCGGTTTGGCGATCACGCCCTGACATTCGTCGGCGGCAAGCTGTGGCGGCGGTATGATGGCCTGTGGTGGGAGGTGGAGCGTGGCAAGGACTTCTGGCTCTTTTCGGTGCCGGGAGGGTTTGCCTGGGCGCGCGAGCTGATCAATAAGGTGGCTGCCGATGATCGCCTTGACCCGGATGACCTGATGCTGGAGTATGACGAGGAGTTCGGGTACGTCAAACTGATTCGGATTGCGGTGGGGCACCGCGATCAGCTCAACTTCACCTTTGAAGTCAAGCGCTTTGGTGTGGGGCCACACCCCGATTTTGTCTTGGCGGGTGAGTGATGGCTGGAGTGAAGTCTTCCCCCCCGCCCGCTGCGGAGCGGGCCTACCGCTTTTATGATCTCGTGATGGCGCTGTTTGTCACGGTGCTGCTGGTCAGCAACATCGCATCATCGGCCAAGATCATCGACTGGGGGGTTGGGCTGTTCGGGCTGCGCCTGGCCTTCGATGCCGGCACGCTGCTGTTTCCGATCAGCTATATCTTCGGCGACGTCCTCACCGAGGTCTATGGGTACCGCCGCTCGCGGCGTGTGATCTGGGCGGGCTTCGGCGCCGCCGCGCTGATGGGGCTGACGCTGTGGCTGGTGGGCATCATGCCCGGTGAGGCCGCCTGGGAGGGCTATGCAGGCCAGGAGGCCTACAACGCCATCCTTGGTGGGGTCTCCAGCGGAGGCATCATCGTGGCCAGCCTGGTGGCCTACTTTGCCGGGGAGTTCTCCAACAGCTACGTGCTGGCCCGTATGAAGGTGCTGACGCGGGGCCGCTTCCTGTGGACACGCACCATTGGCTCGACGCTGGTGGGGCAGCTGGTGGATACGGCTATTTTCATCCTGGTGGCCACGGCGCTGGGGGTGTTCCCCTGGTCGCTGGCTCCCTCGCTGATCCTCTCGAACTACATCTTCAAAGTGGCGATCGAGACACTGTTCACACCCGTCACCTATCAGGTGGTCAATCTGCTGAAGCGCGTGGAGCACGAGGACTACTACGATGTGGATACCGACTTCAACCCGTTCAGGGTGGAGGTGTGATGAGCAGCTACCCGGATGATGACGGCCTGGTCGACCAGGACGATCTGCCGGAGGGGCACCGCTCTGGCTTCGTGGCGGTGATCGGCAAGCCTAATGTGGGCAAGTCGACGCTGATGAACGCCCTGCTGAGGGAGAAGCTGGCGATTGTATCGCCCAGGCCGCAGACCACCCGCGACCGGCAGCTCGGCATCCTGACACTGCCAGAGGCTCAGGTGATTTTCATCGACACGCCGGGGATTCACATCGCCCGCACGCCGCTGGGCGAGTACATGGTAGAGGTTGCTGCTGAGGCGATCCCCGACGCGGACGTGGTCCTGTTCCTGGTCGATGTCTCCGAGCCGCCAGATGAGGCTGATCGCCAGATCGCCGGGCTGATCGCAAGGCATGAGGGTGCGCCGGTGATCCTGGTGCTGAACAAGATCGATCTGCTGGATGGCCAGCCGGAGGAGGCGCGCGACGCCCGCTGTGCGGAGTTCGCCGCCCTGCTGCCGGGGGCAGCCCCACTGCGCATCAGCGCCACGGAGGGCCGCGGCGTGGAGCAGCTTCAGGCGATGATCCTGGCGGCACTGCCAGAGGGGCCGCGCTATTACCCGGCGGATCAGCTCACCGATACCCAGCTCCGCGAGAACGCCGCCGAGCTGATCCGCGAGCAGGTGCTGCTGCGCTATGGGCAGGAGGTGCCGCACGCCGTGGCAGTGCAGATCGAGGAGTTCAAAGAGCGCGGCGACGACATGACCTATATCCGTGCCATCATCTTCGTGGAGAAGGACAGCCAGAAAGCGATCCTGATCGGCAAGAAGGGGGCGGCGCTCAAGGAGCTTGGGCAGGCGGCGCGTGCCGAGCTGGAAGACCTGCTGGGCACGCAGGTTTACCTTGACCTGTGGGTTAAGGTGCTGAAGAACTGGCGGCGCGACCCGCACGCCCTGCGCAGGCTGGGCTACCATAAGAAGGACTGAGCCAGGAGGTGGCATGATGGCTGAGCCAGATCGCGGGCACAGCCCGCACGACGATGATCAGATTGTGGACGGCGAGATCGTCGCGGAGTACGCCGATCACACCCTGGTCAACCTGCCTCAGATGGAGCCGCCTGAGGAGGTGCGTGACGACGATACCTCACCTAATCTGCAGGTCGTTCCAGACACGAGCCGGCGCCGCTTTCTGGGGCGGCTGCTGCTGGGGGGTGTCTCGGCACTGGCGCTGGGGGGCAGCGCTGCCCTGCTGTATTACAGCACGCAGCGTGATGAGCCGTTGATTGTGGTGTTGCCCAACAACGAGCAGGGTAGCCAGGCGCGGCCCACCGCGGTGGATGTCGCCGGGCTGGCGGCCCGCGTGAATGAGCTGGAGAACGAGCGCGACAACCTGATTGCCCAGCGCGATCAGCTTCAACTTGAGCTTGAGGAGGCCCGCGCCGCCCTCGCCGATGCACAGGCACTTAACAGTCTATGGCGCGCGCTCGATGACACCGGGCTGGACGGGATCGTCGCCGGGGCGCTGGCGTTCCTCAGCGGGCTGTTCGCCACACTGCTGCCGGTGACGGTGCTGCTGCGCAGCGGCATGAGCCGCACACGCGATAACCTGACGGCGTTCACTGCCGCACTGCCCGGCCCGCAGGATGGCATCCTGTGGCTGCAGGCCCAGGTGAGCGGCCTGGCCGCCGCGCTGGATTGGCTCGGCCAGAAGATCAGAGAGGTGATCGAGCCGGTGGAGCCTTACACCGAGCTGATCGCGGGCTTCATCCTGTGGGTGCTGGACCGTCTGCCATTCGGCGCGGGTGCGCGCGCCCGTGCGGCGCTGGATGCCATGCAGGTGGTGGTCAACAGCCTGCCCGATCATATCGAGGGGCTGAACACCACGGTGCTCGACCCGCTGGCGGAGTGGTTTGGGCGCGATGAGGATCGCAATTTACTGGGCATGCTGGTCAAGCCGGTTGACACCCTGGTCCTGCAGCCCGCGCAGCGTGTGATAGACGATTTCGCCGCACTGGAACGGTCCTATCAGGAGCAGCTTGCCGTGCCTGCACAGGTGGCGCTGGAGCAGCGGGCCGTGCTGCGCGCTCAGATCGATACCCTGCAGGCGCAGATTGAGTCGCGGAGGCGGGCGGTGTCATGACCGGGACCCCCTCGACAGGTCAGCGCCCTGTTCCCACCGAGCGCTTCGAGCGCATCCTGGCCTTCGCCTCCGATGAGGCAGAGGGCCTGGGGCATGGCTTTGTGACCTGCCAGCATCTGCTGTATGCCCTCTCGCGTGAGAGCCGGGGTGTGGCCCGCGCTGTGCTGGATGGCCTGGGGATCAGCGCGGAGGCGCTGCACGATATGCTGGCCGATACCTCTGCAGAGCATGACCGGCTGGGTGGTGGTCGCATCGACCTGGCCGATGAGGCCCGTGACGCAATCGACCGGGCGGTGAACGCTGCCGTCGAGTGGAGGCACCGCGTGCTCGACACTGAGCATCTGCTATACGGCATCATCAGCAGCCCCACCTCTGCCGACGAGATGCTCTCGGTGCTGCGGGTGACGCCCGATCAGGTGCTGAACCGGCTGTACAACGTGCAGCAAGCCGCCCCACCGCCGCCGGTGCGCGATGGCGCGGCGCATGCTTATCGCTTCACGCTGGAGAGCGCCTGGGTGATGAGCCTGGCCGTCGACGTGGCGCGCCGTCAGGGGGCAGCACGGGTGTCGGGTGTGCATCTGCTGATCGCACTGGCCTCGCTGGAAAGCCCGGTCCGGGATCTGCTGGTTGGGGCGTTCGGAGTAACAGCGGAGGCGATCTATCGGCACATTGGCGGGCAGGGCGTCGGTGCACCTGTACGGGGACGGCTGCCGCTGTCAAACGGGGTGCAGCACATCCTGGGGTTTGCCATTGGGGAGGCCTGGAACCGGGGACATCTGGCCGTTGCGCCGGTGCACCTGGCGATGGGGCTGGCCCGTGCTGATCGGAGTGATGCGCTTGACCTGCTGGCTGAGATGGGGGTGTCGCAGTCCCGCCTGATCGATGATCTGGAGGATATCATGCCACCCCCCGTGACGGGCTGACAGCGCGGGGCAGAGAGACGATCACGGACGGGGCGCCCGCCTGGGCGCCCCGTTTTGTTTGTGGACAGCAGGGCCTTACCAGGCGATCTCGATCGCACCGCGTCCGTCGAGCCTGACGGCCAGACGGTAGATATCTGGCTGATCGGTGTTCTCAACAGGCAGAGAGTGCCCATTGCACAGCGCCGATACGGGCGGGGCGGGCAGCCGCAGCCACACATGGCCCTCAGCACGGCGGCCCACATCCAGCGTCAGGCGCAGCCGCCGATCCGCCACCGCCCATTCTGCAACCTCGGCGCCCATGCTGATATGCAGATCGCCCCCCACGTAAGCCGGCCCCTCAACGGGGGAGCGTAGCGCAAACACGCGCATCCCGTGCGGCTCGATGGTTGTCTCCAGCAGGCCGTCCACCAGCGTGACCTGGCCGCTCCAGAACTCGCAGGCCAGCAGCGTTTGATCGACTGGCAGGTCAAGCGTGCTCAAGTCGAGCAGACGCGTCACCGTCTGGTCTTCCCAGTTTGCCACCCCCACCAGTGTCCAGGAGCCGGCAGGCCCATTCAGTCGCTGTGCCAGCAGATCGGGAGTAGTCCGGGAGAACAGGCCGATCGTTTCCGGGCGGCCCTCGATCAGGGGCAGCAGCGACGCTGCCCAGCGCAGCCGCTCATCGGAAGCCAGCGGCAGGTCGTCGCTGACGATCAGGTGGCTGTTGGTCAGCGCCACCACACCGGTGAGCGCCTGAACCTCAGCGGCGTTCAACTGCTGGGCCTCGCGCACCAGCAGGTTGTCGGCATCCAACCACCACCAGCGGCGGTGAGTCCAGCTCCGGTTGATCGCTCCGGTGATACTGTTGCGAGCGGCGGGCAGGTTGTAGTCATCCCTGACCAGCGCGCGGTTCCCGAACAGATCGGGGTACCAGTGCGGGGCCACGTCAGGGCTGACACGCATCAGGTCGGCGATTCCCACCGCGGGCCCCAGCGGGCAGCCGCAGGCCAGAAGGGTTACATCATCCCCGGCCACCTGGCGGATCAGGCTCAGCCCGCCGCGCAGGGCCTGAGCGCGAGTCTGGCGCACGTCATGGCGCACGCCGGGCAGCGCCCCGCAGTACAGGAAGTCGAGCTTGAGGTAGCGGATCCCCCAGCGATGCACGATCGTGTCGATCGTCTCGCGGACGAAATCCTGCGTGGCAGGGTGGGTGGGGTCTAGTCCTTTGATCCAGCGCTTCACCAGGAACCCGCCGTGCACCGGGCGGCCCCGCCGGTCGCGCAGGATGGCCTCGGGATGGTCTTTATAGATGCGGGCGGCGGGGTCAACCGTGAAGGGACTGAGCCACAGGCCCGGCTCAAAACCGGCCTTGCGCACATCGGCGGCCCAGCCAGATACGCCAGCGGGGAACTTCTCGTTATGCGTCAGCCAATCGCCCCATGCCGGTTGATATCCATCGTCAAGCTGGAACAGCGGCAGGGGCAGCCGGTGGCACAGGGCCGAGAGGGCCTCCAGGTTGCGGGCCATGTCCTGTGCGGTTACCGCGTCGAAGAACTGATACCAGCTCGACCAGCCGGGCGTTGGGGGGCGCGTGATGCCGCGCGCGGGGGTCAGCCGAGTCACGGCCTCTGCGTAGATGCCCAGCGGATCGGGGTGGGGGAGATCGACGCGGTAGAGGATGGCCCACTCCCCCCACAGCTCATGACCGGGGTCAAGCCGCACACCATCAGCGGTGTTCTCCAGGATGACGCTTTTGCGCCCGGGGCGGCCATCCAGATAGACCTGCCCGAACTGGCGTTCAAGGCCGATGAACCCGATCACCAGCGCCTGTACGCGCGGCTCGACCAGCGCGGCAGTCCATTCGCCCACATATTGGCCAGCAAGAACCGGATGCCGCGTGGTGGTGTTCTCGGCGTGCGGGCGTGTGACCAGGCTGGTGACCATACGCGGCTGGCGGCGATCGTGGCGCACAAAGCCGCTGAAGCTCCACGAATGGTAGCCATTGACCCAGCCATCCAGCGGGCCAACACCGAACTCCACACTCTCACTGATGAAGGGGTTCATGCGCTCCACATGAACGGGACGGCCCCCCTCGTTAATCAGCCCAACGCGCAGCGCGGCGAAGGGCCGGGTATCGTATACGGCGGCCTCCAGCAGCACAACCAGTCCGCTTGCATAGGTGCGCCGCACCACCAGCTTCTCACCAGCGCCGTGCTCATCGAGCAGCGGCTCGCGGTGAGCCGACTCCACGCTCCCGGCGATCTGGCGTGCTGTGACCTCATCCGCCCGCAGGCTGACCTGCCAGCGTCCGCGCAGCCGGATGCGGTCGAGATGAATGGCCAGCAGCCCATGATCGGGGAAAACCTCAATGCGTGTACTGTCTCGCTCGATACGTGTCTCTGTCATAAGCGTTCACCCTGCCCGGTTGTTCAATACCGCCTGCTGGCAGCCCTCGATCGGGACTGCTAGCCCTGATCGGCGCCCTCCGGCCTGATATAGCGATCATAGGCCTCCGCTGTCCAGGGCATGATCTGGCTGAAGATGCGGTGGATCGCATGGGCATACTGGCGGATCTCCCACTGCGCGTCAGGGGCCATGCGCAGCCGCAGGAAATGCATCAGGTTCCAGGCGTCCACCTTGCAGATGGCGATATAATAGCTGCCCCACGCAGGCAGGAACAGGCGGGCCTGCTCCCTGGCCACGCCGTCAGCCAGCGCCTCCTCATAGGCGGCGTAGGCCTCGCGTGTGATCGCGGCCAGCCGATCCAGGTGGCGGCGGTTTGCCTTGTCGTCGATGCTGCCCTCACTGCCCTGCTTGTTCGACTCGCTCTGTCTGCGCCACACAGCAGGCACATAGAAGTCGCCTGCCTCAAAGGGGGTGTAACGTCCGCTCTGGAAGTTAAAATGCCAGGTGCGGTGACGCACCCATTGCCACCACACCACTACCGGCGCGCGCACGCGGAATTTCAGCTCAACCTGCTCAAAAGGGGAAGTGTGGCGGTGGCGCAGCAGGTAGAACAGGAGCTTGCGGTCCTGTTCGCCCCCCTTGCTCTCGCCCAGAAATGACACGCGGGCGCCGTTCACAATGGCCAGGTCGGGTTTGACGCCGGTGGCCGGGTGTGGGAGCATATCCTGCAGTTCTAGCCAGGATAGGTCATCGCCGAGGATGTTGTGCTCAACGGCCAGGCTGTTCGGGCTGGGTAAGCGCGGGTCGGTCATGCCGGTCTCTTGCCTCCTGCAGTGGGATCGGTATGCTGCCTTTGCGCGCCGGCCTGTTATGCAGCCGGAGGAAGGCGCTTCTAGTATACGACTGCCCGGTGTTTCTGCCAGAACTGTGGCGGGCCGGTCAGAAGCGAAACAGGGGTGCTCTCTCTGCTGCGAGAGACACCCCTTTGGGCTGTATGAAAAGGCTGTCAGGCCTCGATGCGCTCGGCCTGTTTCAGCAGGTCGATGTAGCTCTTCAGGATGTCACTGACGGTGATGATACCCACCACATGGTTGTCCTCCACCACAGGGAGCGCCCCGAACTTATGCAGGAGCAGGATTTCCGCTGCGCGGATGGCCGGTGTATTGGGCTCAACCGTCTCCGGGTCCGGGGTCATGCAGGCCAGGGCCGTGACGGTGTTGAGCAAGTGGATGTCATCCTTGCGGTCGCGCAGGGTCAGTGGTGAGTTGAGCACCAGCCGCACATCACGATCGGTGATGATGCCAACCAAATCACCCGCCTCATCTACAACGGGGAGCTGGCGGCAGCCTTTCTGCTTCATCACACCGATGACCTCTTTGAGGAGGGTCTCCGGGTGTACGCAGACGGGGGAAGGAGTCATGATCTCCCGGACGGTCAGCATAAACGGCTCCGCCTGTTATTCGGCCTCAACCGCCATCAGCTCTGCGGCGAAGCGAGCGCCGCGCTGCATGGCTGCGATGTTCATCTCGAGCATATCGCGCCGATGTGAGGGGATGTGATTCTCAAGCCCCCGTGCCAGTGCGTCAAGGCTCAGGATAGGGCGGGCCTGCAGGACGGCCCCTAGCAGCACGAGATTAGCCAGCTTGAGACTGCCCACCTCATCGGCGATCTCTGTCGCAGGGACGCGCAGCTCAAGGATGTCGTCTCGCCGGGAAGCCTGCTCAATCAGCGAGGAGTTGCTGACCAGCAGCCCGCCGGGCGCGACAAGCGGTTCGTATTTGTCGAACGAGGGTTTGTTGAATACCACCGCCACGCGGGGGTTGCGTACCAGGGGGGAACCGATGGGTCGGTCGGCGATCACGACATAACAGTGGGCTGTGCCCCCGCGCATCTCCGGGCCGTAGGAGGGGATCCATGTGACCTCAAAGCCCTCGTCCATTGCGGTGTAGGCGAGGAGCTGCCCCGCGAACATCACGCCCTGGCCGCCAAAGCCTGAGAATACCAGTTCTTCCTGCATGCTCTGTTCCTCTCGCTGCCTACTTCATCAGTTCTTTCACGGGGTCGATCGCCTTGAAGTCGCCCAGCGGATAGTAGGGCACCATATTGTCCTCCACCCACTGGAGCGCCTGTTCTGCGGTCATGCCCCAGTTGGTAGGGCATGTCGAGAGCAGCTCGACCATGCTGAAGCCCAGGCCGTTGACCTGTGTCTTGAGGGCCGTCAGGATTGCCTTCTTAGCCTTGCGGATCTCTTTGACGTTGTGCAGGGAGCGGCGGGCGATGTAGGCGGCCCCGTCAAGCTGTGAGAGGATCTCGCACATACGGATAGGGTGCCCCGCGATGGCGGTGTTGCGCCCCATTGGGGAGGAAGTGGTCTTCTGGCCCGGCAGTGTGGTGGGGGCCATCTGACCACCGGTCATGCCATAGATCGCATTGTTGATGAAGATGGTGGTGATGTTCTCCCCGCGACCGGCGGCGTGGATCACCTCGGCGATGCCGATCGAGGCCAGGTCGCCATCACCCTGGTAAGTCAGCACGATATTATCCGGGCTGGTGCGCTTGATGCCCGTCGCCATCGCCGGGGCACGGCCATGAGCGGCCTCGCAGGCATCGACGTTGAAGTACTTATATGAGAAAACCGAGCAGCCTACCGAAGCCACCAGGATCGTCCGCTCGCGCAGCCCCAGCTCATCCAGGGCCTCGGCAACCAGGCGGTGAGCGATGCCATGGGTGCAGCCGGGGCAGTAATGGGTGTGGACCGTGCTCAGGGACTCGGGGTGGTGGTAGACGATCTGCATCCCCTGAGGGGGACGAAATTCTGTGACTGTCATGGCGCTCTCCCTATACACTCGTGGCCTGGCGTGTGATCAGCTTCTCGTAGGAGCTTTCAATCGCGCTGAGGATCTCATCAGGCATTGGCACCACGCCGCCCATGCGGCCATAGAAGGTCACCGGCACCTGCCCGCCGACGGCCAGCCGAACGTCATCCAGCATCTGGCCAGCGTTCATCTCCACCACCAGCACTCCGTCGATGCTGTCGGCCAGTTCCGAGATGCGGTCTTCGGGGAAGGGGTAGAGGGTCTGCGGGCGCAGCAGGCCGACCTTCAGCCCCTTTACACGGGCTTCCTCCATGGCTGTGTAAGCGATACGCCCCGCCGTGCCGTAGCCAATCACCAGGAGGCGGGCATCATCCGTACGATATTCCACCCAGCGCTGTTCATCACGGCGGATGATCTCAAGAGCGCTCTGGACGCGCACGTTGTACGCCTCCATTTCCTCGGCCTCAAGATAGATAGAGGTGATGATATTAGGGTCGCGCCCCTTTGCGCCGGTCAATGCCCAGGCGGGGCGCTCTTTACGCACCTCACGCATGGGGGGCAGCTCGGCAGGTTCCATCATCTGGCCGATCTGTCCGTCAGCTGCCACGATCACCAGGTGACGGTATTTCTCGGCCAGGTCAAACGCCAGCACAATGAAGTCAATCGCCTCCTGAACAGAGGCCGGGGCAAGCACGATCGGATGGTAGTCACCGTGCCCTGCGGAGCGTGTCACCTGGAAGTAGTCGCCCTGCGAGGGCAGGATGTTGCCCAGCCCGGGGCCGCCGCGCATGATGTCCACCAGCACGCACGGGATATGGGAGCCTGCGATGTAAGACAACCCCTCCTGCATCAGGCTGATGCCCGGGCTGGATGAGGAGCTCATCACACGGGCGCCGGTGCAGGCTGCGCCGTAGACCATGTTAACTGCAGCAACCTCGCTCTCGGCCTGCACAAACGCCCGCCCCAGCTCAACCATCCGCTTGGACAGATGCTCCAGCAGCTCGGTTTGAGGGGTGATGGGGTAGCCGAAGTAGGCCTCAAGCCCGGCCCGTACGGCTGCCTCGGCGATGGCGATGTTTCCTTTAAGCATCTCTTTGGGCATAGGTTCCACTCCTTCAACCGGCTGCCACGCGGTCACGAACGGGCATTTCCCGATACACCGTGATGCACACGTCCGGGCAGATCACCGCGCAGATGGCACAGCCGGTGCACTTGCCCTCAGGGTCTACCAGATGAGCGGGATGGTATCCCTTGCCATTCAGTCTGTCTTCGTCCATAAACAGGACGTTCTGAGGGCAGACAGTGGTGCAGAGTGTGCAGCCCTTGCAGCGCTCGTGGTTGATGTAGACAGTTCCTCTTGCCATAACCTCTCCTGTGTATGGTCTAATCCAGGGGCGGAGTGGCGAAACGACCATGCCATCCCGATGACAATCCTGATTATTTGTATCTTAGTTCGGCAGTGCATTTGCCTGCCAGTGCAAAAACTCCTTAACCGATAGGCAGGTTGTCATAACGGCATCATGACAGGGTGGACAGGGAGGAGGTTGCCTGAAACCCACACCCCCGCCTGGCCACTGCCGGCGATGCACATACAGGCGCGGAGAGTGACATTTCTGGTGAACAATTAAGAAGGGGACATTTTCACTGAATTGTTCAGGGGTGACGTTTTCATTGAACTATAGCAACGCCCTGAACGACTATTGCTATTTTGGGCGGCGTGTGCTATACTGAAATCGTTCGCAGCCACTTATACCGTCTCCGTCAAACGTGGGCGCCCCCCACGTTTCGTTTGTATAAGTGAGAGGGAATCTGGCCTAGCTCAGCAGGTAAAGCATGGAGTACTGCAGTTAAGATGAAAAGCGACTTTATTCTTGCCTTTAACGAGATCGCCGAAACGCGCAAGCTGCCGCGTGAGGTGGTGCTGGAGGCGCTGAAGGCGGCGCTGGCGTCGGCTTATCGGCGCTATGCCAACCTGGGATCGGCGCAGGATATCGAGGTGCGCATTGACGAGCGCACCGGGCAGCCGTCGATCTGGGTGGAGCGCGAAGTGGTTGAGTCCGTGGAGAACGAGTCGACCGAGGTTTCACTGGAGGTGGCCCGCCGGTTTAATCCAGATGCCCAGCTTGGCGATATGGTGCTGGTTGAGGATACGCCGGAGGACTTCGGCCGTATCGCCGCCCAGACAGCCAAGCAGGTGATCCTGCAGCGTATGCGCGAAGCCGAGCGGGAGGCCCAGTATCAGGAGTACATGGAGCGAGTGGGCGACCTGGTAACCGGCACGGTGCAGAGCATCTCCGGGGACGTGGTGACCATCAGCCTGGGCCGCACCGAGGCGATCCTGCCGCGCAGTCAGCAGGTCCCGGGCGAGCGCTACCGCATCCACGAGAAGGTGCGTGCCTATGTGATGGAGGTCAAGAAGCAAAACCGCGGCCCCCAGATCGTGGTCAGCCGTACCCATCGCAATATGCTGCGTCGCCTGCTTGAGTATGAGGTGCCGGAGATTTACAACGGGACGGTGGAGATCAAGAGCATCGCCCGCGAGCCGGGCGCGCGCTCCAAAGTTGCAGTGGCAGCCCTGCAGCCCGGTGCCGACCCGGTGGGCGCGTGTGTGGGGATGCGCGGCGTGCGCATCCAGAGCATCGTCAAGGAGCTTGGCGGTGAGAAGATCGATGTGATTGAGTGGAGCGCCGATCAGGCTCAGTTCATCTCCAAGGCCCTCAGCCCGGCGCGGGTAAGTGCGGTATTCCTGGACGATGATCCGGACGAGGGGCGCACGGCGACGGTTATTGTGCCCGATGATCAGCTCTCGCTGGCAATTGGCCGGGAGGGCCAGAATGCCCGGCTGGCCGCCAAGCTGACCGGCTGGCGCATCGATATCAAGAGCGTCTCCGAAGCTGCGCAGGAGGCCTTGCGGCAGGTTCAGGCCGATCCGACGTTGGCCGTGAAGGCTGGGGTCTCTGAGGAGATGTTGGCGGCGATCAAGTACATCATGGAGAAAAAGCAGGCTGCCAAGCCCATCATGCCTGAGGACTACCACCTGATGCTGGATTTCCTCAAGATCGTTGAAGGCTATCACCATGCCCAGCGTGAAGGGTTGCGGGCCGAGCGTCGCGCCGAGATCGAGGAGGCCCGCGCCCAGGTTCCGGCGGAGGCTTACCAGATGCCACTTGACCAGACCGACCTGCCGCTGAGCGTTTATAAGCTGGTCCATGAGGCGGGGTATCAGATGGTAGGCAATCTGATCGAGCAGTACTACGTGGATCCCTCGCAGCTGCTGGCCATCCCCGGGTTTGGTGATGAGGAGATGGAGGCCGTTCAGGAGCTGGCTGCGACGATCGAGCGCCTGGCTGCCAGCGGCGAACTGATCATCCCCGCACTGGAGGCCGAGATCGAGCCACAGGCTGCGGCAGAAGCTGAAGCTGTAGGCGAGCTGGAGAACGCCGAAGAGATGACCCTCGATGTCATTGAAGAGGCTGAGCCTGAGATGACAGCGGCACCGCCGGCCCCGCCTGCCCGTGAGCCAGAATGGTACGATGATGATGAGATCGGACGCCGCCAGCGGGCCGAGCTGGTTCGCAAGATGGCTGATCAGCTTGAGATGGATATCGAGATCGCGCCGGAGATGCCGCCGGTTGAAGCCCCGGCAGAGACTCAGCCGCCTGCTGCGCCTCGCGCCGATGAGAAGGCTGAGGAAGAGCGGCCCACCCGTCGTCCTGCCCGGGCACGTACCCGTGCCGAGGATCTCGACGAGCTGGAGGAGGAGCCGGATGAGGCCGAGCGCGCCCGCCGCGAGAAGCAGCTTCGCCGCCAGCTTGTTTACGATGAAGAGCTGGGCCGCGTGGTCTCGAAGCGCCGCCGGAAGCGCAAGGAAGAAAAGTGGGAGAACATCGACGACCTGGAGGATTACTAGCGCGCGCGCCCGAGCAAGGGTGAAAGAACATGTCTTCACGGCAGAAGCATATCCCGCAGCGCACCTGTATCATCTGCCGCGAGGTGAAGCCCAAGCGGAGTCTGATCCGGCTGGTGCGCACGCCGGATGAGGGTGTGCAGATCGACCCGACAGGCAAACGGGCGGGGCGTGGCGCCTACCTGTGCGACAACCCGGAGTGCTGGGACAAAGCACTCCGGGGCGATGCCCTTGCCAGGGCGTTGCGCACCAGCCTGTCTGACGGGGATCGGGGGCGGATTGCCGCTTACCGGGATACCCTTCGCGCCGCCCGATCCGCCCGGGTGGAACCCGGCCAACCGCCAGATCAGGGGGCTGATCCGGGTGATGCTGTCGGGCAGAGTGAGTAGTTGAGCTGACCTGTTGGAGGTGTGAATGGCTGAAGCAAAAGAAAAGAACGTCGTCGAGATCCCTGACTATGTCACCGTGCGTGATCTCGCGCAGCTGATGGGGGCTACCCCGATCGACGTGATCAAAGAGCTGATGCGCAACGGCATTATGGCCAGCATCACTCAGCAGATCGATTTTGAGACGGCTGCGATTGTTGCGACTGAGATGGGGTTTGAGCCGAGGCCCCGCACGGTTGAGCAGAAGGCGGTAGAGGATACTACCACCCTGCCGGCCTGGCGGCACTTTTATGAGGGCGAAGACCCCGCCCAGATGGTTACCCGCCCGCCGGTGATAGCGGTGCTGGGCCATGTCGATCATGGCAAGACCAGCCTGCTGGATAAAATCCGCCAGACCAACGTCCAGGCAGGTGAGGCAGGTGGCATTACCCAGCATATCGGCGCCTACCAGGTGACGTATGAAGGGCGTAAGATCACTTTCCTTGACACGCCTGGCCATGAGGCTTTCACGGCTATGCGCGCGCGCGGCGCTCAGGGAGCGGATATCGCTATCCTGGTGGTGGCGGCTGATGACGGTGTGATGCCGCAGACCAAAGAGGCCATTGCGCACGTCCGCGCTGCCCGTGTGCCGATTATTGTGGCGCTCAATAAGATCGACCGGCCTAATGCCAATGTGGAATTCGTCAAGCAGCAGCTCGCTGACAACGGCCTGGTGCCTGATGACTGGGGGGGCGATACCATGGTCATCCCCGTGTCGGCGCTGACGGGTGAGGGCATTGACGAACTGCTGGCCGCGATCCTGCTGATGGCGGATGAGACTGAGATCAAGGCTAACCCCCGGGGCGAGCCAAAAGGGACGGTGTTGGAGGCCAACGTTGATCGCTCGCGGGGGGCGATGGCCACCCTGCTGGTGCAGAACGGCACCCTCAGGCGCGGGCAGACCGTGCTGGCCGGGACGTCCTACGGGCGGATCAAGGCCATGTTCAACGAGAATGGCGAGGAAGTGCAGGAAGCACCACCCTCAATGCCGGTGCGGGTGATGGGCCTGAACGAGGCCCCGGAGCCGGGCACCACCTTCTCAGTGGTGAAGAACGAGAAAGAAGCCCGCGCTATCGTGGAGCAGCGCACCCAGGCCCGTAAGGAGGAGGAGCTGCGGCCCTTCACGCTGGAGGACCTGTATGCTCGACTGCGTGAGGGGCAGGCGAAAGAGCTTAACCTGATCGTGAAGGTTGATGTGCAGGGGTCGCTGGAGCCGATTGTGAACGGGCTGCGCCGCATCAAGGTTAAGGAGGATGACAAGGAGCTCAAGGTAAACATCCTGCATGCGGAGATCGGCAACGTCTCCGAGTCGGATGTGATGCTGGCCTCTGCCTCTGATGCGGTGATCGTCGGCTTCCAGGTATCAATTGATACTCCTGCCCAGCGCCGCGCCGACAGCGAGGGGGTGGAGATCCGCCTGTATGACATCATCTATAAGCTCTTTGAGGATATCGAGCTGTCGCTGAAGGGCATGCTGGAACCGGTCTATGAGGATCGTGTGATCGGCGTGGCTGAAGTGCGGCAGGTCTTCAAGATCTCCAGGGTGGGCCGCGTGGCGGGCTGCTATATCGTGGAGGGCGAGGCACGCAGAGACGCGCGCGGGCGCGTGGTGCGCAACAAAAAGGTCATCCACGAGGGCAAGATCACCTCGCTCAAGCGGTTCCAGGAGGATGTGCGTGAGGTGCGCACCGGCTTTGAATGCGGCATCAATGTCGATGGGTTTGATGCTTTCGAAGAGGGGGATCGCATCGAGTTCACCGTGCGCGAGCGTGTGCGCTAAGCGCCGCGCCACCCGTGGGCCGCTGTGATCTCCCCGGGAAGAACCGGGACGAGCCATGACTACCAAACGACAGCAGCGGGTTGCCCGGGAGCTGCTCGAGGTGTTGAGCACCCTGATTCAGTTTGAGGTCAGCGATCCGCGCCTGGCCGATGTGTCCGTGCTGGATGTGGAGATCGATCGTGAGCTGCGCTATGCCACCGTCTATGTCCATGCGCTGGGCGGGCCGGAGGTGCAGAGCGAGGTGATGCAGGGGCTGCATTCTGCAACAGGGTATCTGCGCCGTGAGCTGGGCGCCCGCATCAGGCTGCAATTTGTGCCGGAACTGCGCTTCAAGTGGGATGACACCCCGGAGCGTGCAGAGGCGATCGATCGTCTGCTTGAGTCGCTGGATATCCCAGCCGCCGATGACAAGATGGAGCAGGCCGATGAGCATGACTGATGCGGCTGCGCTGATCCGGCAGGCGGAGCGGATCGCGCTGGTGACCCATGTCGCCCCTGACCCGGATGCGATTGGTTCGCTGCTGGGCCTTGGCCTGGGCCTGCGTGACATGGGCAAGCAGATTGCCCTGCTGGACGACGATCCGCCGCCTGAAAACGTGCGGTTTTTGTCGGAAATCGACGAGGTGCGGGCAGCCCTGCCGGATGGGTTTGCGCCTGATCTGGTGATCGGGCTGGATTCAAGCGATGCCGAGCGGCTGGGTCAGGTGGCCCGGCCGCTCCTTTCTGGTGCAGTTGCCAGCCTGAACATCGATCACCACACCACCAACACGCTGTATGCCACCGTCAACCTGGTGCAGGAAGGGGCTGCCTCAACCGCCGAGATGATCCCCGCGCTGCTGGATGAGCTGGGTGTCACCATCACACCGTCGATCGCCACCTGCCTGATGACCGGCATGGTGGGGGATACCGTGGGCTTCTCCACTGCGGCGGTCTCGCCAGAGACGTTTCTCATCGCTGCGCGGCTGACGGCCTGCGGCGCCGATGTGGCGGAGATCACGCACCATGTGCTCAAGCGCAAGACGTTTGATACGCTGCGCCTGTGGTCGATCGGATTGGCCAACATGACGCTGGAGGACGGTGTGCTGTGGACGGTCATTCCGCTGCGTGAGCGTCGGCTGCTTGGCCTGCCCGATGATCTGAACGGCGGGCTTTCGAACCAGTTGAAGAATGTGGCGGAAGCTGAGATCGTGGCGGTGTTCACCGAGAAAGCCGATGGCCGTGTGGAGTTGAGTATGCGTGCCAACCCCGGCTATGACGTGGCAGCGCTGGCGTTCTCGCTGGGCGGCGGCGGGCACCGGCTGGCTGCCGGTGCAACCATCGATGGGCCGCTGCCGGAGGCCGCGCGCCGCGTGGTCGATCTGCTCAAGCAACAGATCCGGCAGGGAAGGAGATAGGCCTTGTGCTGTTCGGGCTGCTGAGCGTCGATAAGCCCGCCGGGCCAACCTCACACGACATCGTAGCCGCGGTACGGCGTGGGGTGGGTGAGCGGCGCATCGGTCACGCAGGCACGCTCGACCCGCTGGCGACGGGGGTGCTGGTGCTGGCACTCGGCCCGGCTACCCGGCTGCTGGAATATCTGGCCGCATCTGCTAAATCCTATCGTGCGACCATCCGGCTGGGCCTGACAACCCCCACCTACGATCTGGAGAGCCAGCCCATTACCGAACGGCCGCTGCCGGCAGGGTTGACGCGCGAGGTGCTTGAGGGTGTGCTGGATCGCTTCAGGGGCGAATTCGAACAGATTCCCCCGCCCTATTCGGCGGTCAAGATCGGGGGGAAGGCAGCACATCGGCTGGCGCGCGCAGGCAGCGCTGTGGATCTGGCCCCGCGTCGTGTGACGATCTCCGCCCTGACGATCGAGGACTTTTCACCGCCGCTGGTGACGCTCTCCCTGACCTGCTCGGCAGGGACCTATGTGCGCAGCCTGGCGCATGACCTGGGCCAGATGCTGGGCTGCGGGGCGGCGCTGAGCGCGCTGACACGCACCGCCAGCGGGCGGTTTCGGCTGGAGGATGCCGCCCCCTGGGCCGACCTGCAGGCCGGGTTCGTCGATGGGGCGTGGCGGCGCTGGCTGCTGCCCCCGGACCTCGCTCTGGAGGGCACGCCGCAGATCAGGTTGAGCGATGAGGGTTTCCGCCTTGTGATCAATGGCATGCCTCTCCAGGCCCCTGCCGTGTCTGAGGGGCTGGCACGGGCTTATGCCCCCGATGGACAGCTCGCGGCTGTGCTGGCCGGAGACCCGGCGCGGGGGTGCTGGCTCCCGCGCAAAGTCTTCGCAAAGTCACCCTGAAAACGATACACTTCAACGGGCTAAGCTGAACAGCCCCAACAAGATCGGCGTAGGATAAACAGCAGGCATTATGCGGCATATCACTTCGCTCTCTGATGCAGCTCTCACACATCCCTCGGTGGTAACCATTGGCTCATTTGATGGGGTTCATCGGGGGCATCAGCACCTGATCCGGCAGCTCCTCAGTGATGCGCGTGCCCGTGACGCCGTGCCTGTGGTGCTGACCTTCTATCCGCACCCTGAAATGGTGCTGCGCGGATTTGTCCCCGGCTACTATCTGACGCTGCCCACCGAGAAGGCCCGACGCCTGGGGCTGCTGGGCGTCGAGCTGGTGGTGACCCACCCGTTTAATGAGACGGTGCGCCACATGCGCGCTGCCGATTTTGTGGACAGCCTGCTGACGCATCTCAACATGATCGAACTGTGGGTCGGCCCTGATTTTGCGCTGGGCTACCGCCGCGAAGGGACGGTTGACTTCCTGCGCCGTCAGGGGGAGGAGAAGGGCTTCGCGCTGCGCGTGGTTGACTTCTTCGTCGATCATGCCGGGGAGCGTGTCAGCAGCTCGTCGATCCGCACGCTGCTCGCCGCCGGGGAGATGCGCGAGGTGACTCGCCTGATGGGGCATCCGCACCGGCTGATCGGCCAGGTGGTGGAGGGGGCGAAACGCGGGCGCACCATTGGATTCCCCACCGCCAATCTTCAGGTTCCTCCTGAGCTGGCGGTGCCGCCGATCGGGGTGTACGCGGCCTACGCTGTGGTAGGTAATGAGCGTCACCCGGCGGTGGTCAACATCGGCGTGCGCCCCACCTTTGACGGCACGCCTGCCCCGATCATCGAGGCGCATCTGCTTGACTTTGGCGGTGAGCTTTACGGGCGTACACTGGCGCTTGATGTACTCGAGCGCCTGCGGGATGAGCGGAAATTCGCCGGAGTGGAGGCCCTGATCGCGCAGATCAACGCTGATATTGAGCGCGCGCGGATCATCTTTGAGGCCCTGGAGGGGCAGCGGAGCTGAATCGACCTCACCCCCATCAGGATTATCTATACAGATTATCTCAGGCCGCGAACGGGATGCCCCCGGCGCGGTTTTTATTATGGTTACCCGCAGGCATGCCACTTGCTGTCCCCGGTCGCTTGGTATACCCTACCAGTTGAATCATCCTGACCCTTTTCTGGGGGTCGGCACCTGACAGGAGGACTGACTGTGGAGCAAGGGATATCGATCCGCCGCAGTGTATGGATATCAAGCCTGATTACCCTGGCAGCCCTTGCGCTGTTCATTGGGGTGGCGATGTTCATACCAAGCCCGGAAGGCAGCACAGGACTGCTGCTGTTGAGCCTGTTCCTCGCGCTGGTTCCGGCGCTGATCTGGCTGGCTTTTTTCTACCAGCAGGATCGTTCGGAGCCGGAACCCAAGCGTCTGGTAGCGCGGATGTTCGTTTTTGGGGCGCTGGGAGGGCTGCTGGTGGCTACCCCGGCAGCCAGCGATCTGCTGCAAAGCACCATCAACCAGGCCCCCAATCTGGTGGTGCGCTTCCTGATCACCTTGTTGACGCTCTCACTGCTTCAGGAGCTGATCAAGGTGGCAATGGTGCGTTATGTTATCCTGGGTACGGTTGAGTTTGATCGACATCCCGACGGCATCGTGTACGGGCTGGCTGCCGGTTTGGGGTTCGCCACTGTGCTCACCATTGCCTATGTGGTGCGCTCGAGTGGGGTTATCCCGCTTGCTGCTGCTATCCGGGCCGTGGATAATGCCCTGGTGCACGGCGTACTGGCAGCCGTGAGTGGCTACTACATCGGGCGTGTGAAGATCGATGGCAAGAAGCTGGGCTGGATGGTGCAGGGGCTGGTCATTGTTACGGTGATCAATGCCCTGTATCAAACGGCCAGCGACCAGCTCTCACGGCTGCTGACTTTCAACCCCTGGTACAGCCTGGCGGTCTCGGCAGTGCTGGCCGTGGCCGTGGGGGTGGTACTGTTCCTGTTTTTCCATCGCGCCTTACTGCGAGCTTCCGGCGTACTGAGCACGGTGTCGGTGCAGGCCCATGCTCGCTCAAAGGTGATGCCCTGGGATATCCACGAACGCTATGACCGGCTGTTGATCGGCGGGCTGCTGTTGGGGGTGGCGGCGCTGGTGGGGGGCAATCTGATCCTGTCAGGCCGATCGGTGACCTACAGCGGGGGCGAGCTGCTCGCTGATTTCCGCTATCCCGCCGGGTGGTCGGTGCGTGCGGAGGCAGGCAGTCATGTCTCGGTGATCGATCTGGCTTCGACCGGCGGGTTCAAGCCTGTGGTCTTTGTGGAAAGCAGCAAAGTGCGCGGCGACAGCTCGCTGGATCTGCTGGTGGCTGACCGTGCGGCCGCCTATGCTTCCACCGTCACGCTGTACGATGAGATCGACCGGACCACCGATCTGACTGTAGGCGGCCAGCCCGCCATCCAGATCAGGTACCGCTATGCGGCCAGCACCCCCAGCGGCCCGGCTCTGATTGAGGGCCTCAACACCTACGTGCTGGCCGGGGGATATCTGTATACGTTTCGTTATGAGGCGGAAGCGGATGCTTTTGCGCAGCGGCTAAGCGCCTATGAACGCGTGCTGCGCTCCGCGCGCCTCCACGCAGGCCAGTAGCAGGGAAAAGGAGTGTAACCCATGCTTAAGCACCGGCTGCTTGTTTCAATCGCTGCACTGCTGCTGGCATCGCTGGCCTGTGGCCCTGTGGTCAGTGAAGGCCCCACACTGGAGCCTGTCAAGCCCGTGGCCACGCCTGCACCGGTCGACTCCGGCACGGGCACCGTGCCGCAACCGCAGCCCCAGACTCAGCCTTCCGGTACACGCACCGAACTTTCGCCTGACATGATCGATCGGGTGACACAGGCGGCAGTCCAGATCTTTGCCATGCGCTCGCGGAACGATTTCCAGCCGATGTGGACCGGGTCAGGCACGATCATCTCGCCGCAGGGCGAAATCCTGACGAACTGCCACGTCGCCTGCGGCGCCCCTGTGCTGCAGATCCTCGTCACCAGCGACCCGGCACTGCCGCCGGAGCCGCGCTACTACGCTGAGATCCGGTACTACGACGAGGAACTCGACCTCGCCATCCTGGAGATTGTGAGCGACATCAACGGCGGCACGCCGAACCTGAGCGGGCTGGCCTATCTTGAGATCGGTGACTCGGACGCCCTGCGGCTGGGCGACCCGATCCGCGTGTTCGGGTACCCCGGAGTGGGGGGTGAGACGATCACCTTCACTTCCGGGTCGGTCAGCGGGTTTGAGAGTGCCACAGTAGGGGGGCGCACCCAGCGTGTGATCATCAAAACCGACGCCGACATCGCCAGCGGCAACAGCGGCGGCACGGCGGTTGACCTGTCCGGGCGCCTGATCGGGGTGCCCACGTGGGTTAACCCGGATGTACGCGAAGGGGTAACGATCGGCGGGATCGGCGTGCTGCGCCCGAGCAACCTGATTAGCGTGGTGCGAAGCCAGCCCGGCGCCCCGCCTGCTCAGGGAGGGGCTGGGCTTCCGCCCACCAGCGAGCCTGACCGCTACGAGCCAAATGACAACGCTGACACGGCGACTCCGCTGGCCCCCGGGCAGACCGTCCAGGCTTATATCTCCTGGGAGGGTGACATCGATGTCTATTACATCAACGTCACCAGTCGCCAGCCGATCTCCGTGAGCCTGACCGGCATCCCCTCCGGAACCGACTATGATCTCTACCTGCTTGACACTTCGGGGATCGTGGCACAGTCGGAGAGCCAGACGCCGCAGGAGTACATTGAGTACAACCCACCCGCTGCAGGGCCCTACTGGGTGGTGGTGGCGTCATACAGCGGGGCCAGCACCACAGCGGCCTATACACTGTCGGTGGGGTATGACGGTGGGATGGCAGGTGGATCAGCGGGCGGCGGCGCGGGGGGGGTCGCTATCACCGGGCAGGCGATCGAGGCGACGACACGGCAACCCCTGGCAGGCGGAACGTTTGGCCTGCTGCGGCCCGGCACCACCTGCGGTCAGTTCTTCGGTTCGTCAAGCCCTGACCTGAGCCGGATCATCGCGTCGGCAGAGACCAATGCTAGGGGCATCTTCACGCTGCTGGGGGTGCCGGTCGGGCAGGTCTACTCGGCCTTCTTTGTCTATGGTGATCGCTTCATCTGTGAGGACTCCTGGCTGGAGGTTCCCGCCGATGCGACTGACTCGGACCTGGGCGTGATCGAGATGTCGTTCTAACCCCATCCCCGGGCAGGGCAGGGCATGCCGCCAGCGGCATGCCCTGTGTCGTTATAAAACGGCTATTGACTTGCTTCCGACCCCTATGCTACAATGCCGTCAATTCTGTGGCAGGAGTGCCTGCATGACCATGACTTTGGCCCGGCTTGCACTGCATAACCATAACGGCGATCATGATCCCGTCAGCGGGCGGAGCCTGGTGATCGGTGCATTGTGCTAGCGCCGTGAGCATCAGCCCAGAACCGCCCGACCGAGCCGACGGGCGGTTTTTTTGCCGCAGGCGCCCGGCGATCCCGGCTTGATATCCTGTTGATCTGTTCTGGCTGGAGGGGAAGAGAAGACCATGCTGAAGACACATACCTGCGGGGAGCTTCGTATTGATCACGTGGGGCAAACTGTGACGCTGGCAGGCTGGGTGAATCGGCGTCGCGACTTCGGCAGCCTGCTGTTCATCGACCTGCGCGATCGTTGGGGGGTGACACAGGTTGTCATTGATGCTGACAAAGCGCCTGACGCGCACGCCGCAGCGCGTGAGGTGCGCAGCGAGTACGTGATCCAGGTTGAGGGCGTGGTCGCCGCCCGTGCTGAGGAGACCCGCAACCCCCGCATGGCGACCGGTGATATCGAGGTGATAGGGGGCACGCTCAGGGTCCTGAACCCTGCCCGGACGCCGGTGTTTGAGATCAGCGGCGAGAAGGAACCTAACGAGGCCATCCGCATGCAGTACCGCTATCTTGATCTGCGCCGCCCCCGGATGCAGCGCAACATGCTGCTGCGCCACCGGGCCATCCTGTTCATCCGCAACTTCCTCAGCGAGCGTGGCTTTATTGAGATTGAGACGCCGATCCTGTTCAAAAGCACACCGGAGGGAGCGCGTGACTATCTGGTGCCGAGCCGTGTCCACCCCGGCAAGTTCTACGCGCTACCACAAAGCCCGCAGCAGCTCAAGCAGCTGTTAATGGTGGCCGGATATGAGCGCTATTTCCAGATCGCCCGCTGCTTCCGGGATGAGGACCAGCGCGGTGACCGCCAGCCGGAGTTCACCCAGCTCGATATGGAGATGAGCTTTGTGGAGCGCGATGACGTGCTCAACCTGATCGAAGAGCTGATGACGGCGATGGTCGAGACCGTCTCGGATAAGACGCTCACCCATAAGCCGTTCCCGCGCCTGGCTTACGATGAGGCTATCGAGCGCTTCGGCACCGATCGCCCCGATCTGCGCTTCGGCCTGGAGTTGAAGGATGTAAGCGCCGTCGCCGCCCGCAGTGAGTTTAACGTGTTCGGTGAGGCAGTGGCGGCTGGTGGCAAGGTGCGCGGCCTGGTTGCGCCCGGCTGCGCGGGTTACAGCCGCAAGCAGATCGCCGATCTGGAGGCAATCGCCAAAGAAGCTGGTGCGAAGGGGCTGGCGACAGTTGCGGTGGAGGAGGGGGGCGCGGTGAAGTCGCCGATCGCGCGGTTCTTCCCGGAGGCCCTGATGGCCGAACTGGTGGCGGCCTTCGGCGCCGTGCCGGGCGACCTGATCCTGATGGTGGCCGATAAGCCCTCAGTGGTTAACGAGGCGCTCAGCGCGCTGCGCACCACCCTGGCCGTGCAGCTCGATCTGATCCCGAAGGGTCAAATGAGCTTCTGCTGGGTGATCGACTTCCCGTTGTTCGAATGGAACGAGGAGGAACAGCGCTGGGACCCGTCTCATCACATGTTCACCTCGCCCAAGCCTGAGCACATCCACCTGCTGGATAGCGATCCCGGCGCGGTCAGGAGCCAGCAGTATGATCTGGTGTGCAACGGCTATGAGGTGGCAGGAGGCAGCATCCGTATCCATGACCGGGCGATCCAGGAGAAAATCTTCGGGCTGATCGGCCTGGATCCGGAGACAGCGCGCGAGCGCTTTGGGCACATGCTGGAAGCCTTTGAATACGGTGCACCACCGCATGGCGGCATCGCACCCGGCATTGATCGAATCGTGATGCTGATGGCAGGGGAGCCAAACATCCGCGAGGTGATCGCGTTCCCCAAGACGCAACAGGCAGCCGACCTGATGGCCGGCGCGCCCAGCCGCGTAGATGCCCACCAGCTTGCAGAACTGCACATCCGTCTGGCAGATGACGTCTGACCCGTGCTTAAAAATCGTGCAAAAAAGGGCCCGGGAATTTGCAGGGCCACCGGCTTTGTGTTATACAATTGTCAGCCCTGCTATGGGGAACTTGCTAAAAGCGCCTTGAGCCAACACTTAAGGGAACGGGAATCGGACTTCGCCAACTGATACGGGGCCTTCGGGTCAACGTTGCCTTGGTGAGACGGCTCCCACCTAAACCAGCGGGTCTCATCGACGCCCGCAGACCATAGCAGGGTCACGCCTTGCCAGCAGAATGCTCCGGGCCTGCCCCGGAGCATTGCTTTATGAGTGCTGCTTCCGCGCCAGTGTATTGCATGGCCAATGCCAGATGTGCTAATGTAAAGTGCCCGGCGTGCCGGGGAAGACGATACTGACAGTGTTCTGGATGAGACTAACGGCGATCACCGGCTTATGCTGCGCGAGCTAGTATCCACCAACGTCTTTGTTTTTACCAGCGATCTATACGCTCAGGTAACCGCCGGAGTGATCATCACCTCTGGCGGGGCTGTTGTGGTCGACACGATGCCGTTTCCCACTGAGGCGCGCCAGATCATGCAGTTCATCGATGAGCGGTACGGTGTGCCGGTGCGCTATGTGATCAACACGCATTACCACGCCGATCACACCTACGGGACCTGCTTCTTTCGGGGGGCGAGGGTGGTGGCCCACCGTCTGTGCCGCGACCTGCTGGACACACGTGGGCGGGCCGGGCTTGAGCAGGCGCAGCGCAGCATGCGCGACCTGGCCGCCGTAGAGGTCCGCCTGCCAGACGTGGTGTTCGACGAAGGGATGATGAGTTTGCAGCTGGGCGGGGTGACGCTCGAGATGTGGCACACCCCCGGCCACAGCATGGACTCGATCGTTTGCCTGGTGAAAGAAGAAGGGGTGCTATTCGCTGCCGATACCATGATGCCGATCCCGTTCTTCGCCGATGGTTCCTGGGAAGCCTATGTTGCCACACTGGAGAAGCTGCTTGAGGGGCATTATGAGTGCATTGTTCAGGGGCACGGCGAGGTGATCCTGCGCGGCGAGATCCGCGAGCGCCTGAAGGAGGACCTCAACTACCTGCATTGCATCCGCAGCCGCGTGGAGAAGCTAATCCAGGCCGGTAAGGGACCGGAGGCGCTGCAGCGCATCGATATCGAGAAGTGCGGCAAGAGCCGAATCGCGCTCAATGGGATGGTCGAGGGGCTGCATCGGGCCAACCTGGAGGCGCTTTACGCTCATCTGACGAGAGAGCACATGGCCAGCCTGTAAAGGTGGGCGTATGATGACAGGGGGCAGCACCATGAAGGGGCTGCCCCCTTTTGTAGCGCCGGGCAGGGTGTGCTCAGGCGGCACGCAGCATCTGCCAGACCTCGCGCAGGCCGGGCCGCTTGCCGTACATCAGCAGGCTGGCGCGGAATATCTTGGCGCCCCCCCACAGGATGAACGGGATAGTGAGCAGGCACAGCACAATGCTGATTACCACGTCAACGGTGGGGATGTTGCCCAGCGTCAGGCGCATCATCATCATGGTGGGGGATGTCAGCGGAAACCACGACAGCACACGTGCCAGCAGGGCGTTCGGGTTGGCGAAGATGAAGCCGATCACCATCATGGGCAGGGCTGCCATGAACGAGAACAGGCCTGCGATCTGCTGTGATTCCTGCTGGGTGGTGCCCATTGCGCCGCCCACGCCCATCAGCACCGCGTAGATCAGGAAGCCCAGGATGTAGTAGACCACGCTCAGCACAAATACAGAGGGTTTGGCAAACAGCGCGATGCCGATGCCAAACAGCCCCATAACCCCACCACTGAGCGCAAAGGCCGAGGCCAGCCAGAACAGCACCTGGGCGAGCCCCAGCGCGCCCAGTCCCAGCACCTTGCCGGCCAGCAGCTCCCTGGCTGAGACGGAGGAGAGCACCACCTCGATGACGCGGCTGCTCTTCTCGTTGGAGACGCTCTGCAGCAGGTAGCCCGACGCACTGAAGATGGTGATGACCAGCAGGATTCCCAGGAAATAGGGCACCATCGAGTTCAGGATGAGCGAGGCGGGGTCTCCAGTGCCTGAAGCGGTCTCCTCACCGGGTTCACCCGGCTCGATTGCAACGAGGACCGGGTTGACAGGCTCCAGCAAACGCACGCGCAGGGCCTCATCCTCGCTGTCGCGCAATAGATGGTGGATCACAAAGCTTTGCAGCGTTGAGGAGTCTTCAATGATCGATACGGTGAAACTGCTCTCCATGCTGAGGATCTCCACGCGCCCCGTCTCCATATAGTCCTCGGTGAAGATCAGCAGCGTGCCAATCTGCTCGGATTCAAGTGCAGCGCGCCCGGCCCTTTCATCTGCATAGCTGATGAACTCGTCGTTGAATTCCGGCAGCATGGGGGTGAACAGGCCGGAGCGATCGACCACCCCGATCAGCTTGATCTCGGGGGCAAACGTCCGCTCCAGAACCTCCGAGGCCTGACCGCCGAAGAGGGCCGCGATCAGCAGCCCCAGCGCCCCCATCGCCGGGATGAGCAGCGTGATGATGAGAAACCCCGGTCGACGCACATTGATCAGGAATTCGTGCCTGGCAATTGTCCATACGTTACGCATGTTGAGCCCCTTTCACCACCGCGATGAAAATCTCTTCCAGCGGCGCACTGGCCACCTCAAACGACTCAATACGGATGCCGCGTGCCACAAGCTGCTGCAGCAGGTCCTGGGCGCTGAGGGTGTCCTCAAGGGTCAGGAGTATCTGCCCATTCTGGGCCTCGATATGGGCGACACCCGGGATGGTGGGTAGATCGTCAGGGGTGCGCAGGCGTACCTCGGAGGGTGCGTACTCCTGTTTAATGCGGGCCAGATCGCCATACAGTACCGCACGACCCCGATTGATCAGCGCGATACGGTTGCATAGCTCCTCCACCAGGTTCATCTGATGGGCACTGAGCACGATTGTCTTGCCTTCCCCCTGCAGCTCACGGATCAGATCCTTCATCAGCCCCACATTCACGGGGTCGAGACCGGCAAACGGTTCATCGAGGATCAGCAGCCCGGGGTCGTGGATCAGGCTGGCGATGAACTGGAGCTTCTGCTGCATACCGCGGCTGAGGTCTCGCACCCGTGAGCTGGCCCGGTCAGCGAGATCGACGCGCTCCAGCCAGTGCAGGGCGCGGTCGCGGGCGTCGCGGCGGGGCACCCCCTTGAGCGCGGCCAGATACACCAGAACCTCCACCAGCCGCAGGTCCCGATACAGGCCGCGCTCCTCTGGCAGATACCCCACCAGGGCACGCGCCGCCGCTGGCTCGCGCCCCAGCACGGCGACCTGCCCTTCGTCAGGCTTGATGATGTCCATGATCACGCGGATGGTGGTTGTTTTACCCGCACCGTTCGGCCCCAGTAGCCCGAAGATCTCACCGGCGTGGACCTCAAAGCTGAGATGGTCGACCGCCGTGAAGCTGTCATACTGCTTCACGAGATCGCGGACAGATACCATGGTCTCGGTCATTGATAGCTCTCCAGAGAGGACTAAGAGGCAGTATTCACCTGATTCTACGCAGGAGGGGTGATTTTGTTGCGGGCAGAAGGGCGGTGGCGTGCCGGATCAGATGGGCGGCCAGGGATAGCTGCGACCGCTCCCCATCTCAGGGAAGCGGCGGCTGCGCAGCACACGCTCGATGCGGTCCTGCAGGGCCTCGATCTCGCGAGGGGCGAGCAAGTCCTCCAGGATGCCGCGCAGGCCGGGCTGGCTCAGATCAACGCAGAGCCGCGCCACATCGCGCAACAGCTCGGCGGGGATGTCCCGCCCGGCGAAATCCCAGATCACGGTGCGCAGCTTGGGGTCAACGCTGAAGCTGATTCCGTGGTCGATGGCCCAGATGCGCTCCCCGGCTCCCAGCAGGCAGTGCCCGCCCTTGCGGTCGGCGTTATTGATGATCACATCCAGCAGCGCGATGCGCTGGAGCTGGTCGGGGTACCTCTCGTTGAAAGTGAAGTAATGCTCCTCGGGGTCGTGAGGCACAAAGTATTGCACACTGCCGGGGCCGTAGGGGCCGTCGCGCAGCACGGTGGGCGGCACCAGGTCCCAGCCCAGGGCGCGGCTGACCTCAAAGGCCGCCACCTCGCGCTTGCACAGCGTGCCGTCAGGGAAATCCCACAGGGGGCGCTCCCCGCGGCGCGGCTTGTAAACGGCCAGCGCGCTGATCTCACCCCCGTTTACAGTGACGAGTATGGTGTAATTTGACCCCCAGGGGAGCAGCCCATGCGCTTCGCGGATCGTGCCAGATCGCAGCAGTGCAAGGGCCTGCTCCATCGACAGGTTGGGCTGCTCAAATCCGTCCATGGGAGCCCCTGAGCCTGTGTCTTCAGCCCTGCTGCACGCGCGGCTTGCCGTTGCTCTGCGCGGTGGGCCGACCAGCTACCACCACTCGCGCGGCCTGGGCGGCGAGCACCTGCATCTGCTCACGGGTAGCCAGCAGCCGGGCGATCTGTGGCTCCTCCGGAGAATCCTCCGGCTGAAGCTCGTTCATCATCAGGATGATCCGGTCGGCCTGCTCGTCGTAGCCCAGCCCGATCTGAGCGACGCGGAAGCTGGGCAGGATCGGCTCGCGCAGCTCCAGGTCCAGGCCGGAGAGATCGCTCTCCGGGGTGGGGCGGTTGTATTCCTGCTCGATCTCCTGCAGCACATTCTTGATGCTGGCCGAGATGGCCGCGGCCTGCTCCTTTTCCAGGATCAGGGTGACAAGCTGCTCACCGGCAGCAAATTGCAGGTGAAACACGCGCTGCCCCGGCGCGCCGATGGTGCCGATGGTGATGAAATCAATCGAGTCGAAGCTTATCTCGTTGGCCATAAACCCCCTTTGCGTTTACCCTCTACCATTGTCGGAAGGGTCATAATGCGCCGTATCGTTCAGGCGCAGGATGCGTGGCCCGCCGCGGTGAAGCTCGATCGCCGAGATCGACGCGGGCGCGATGGTCAACCGCTGGAACAGATCAAGATGGATGCCCGCGTAGTGGGCGATCACCAGCTTGATCACATCAGAATGGGACACCAGCGCCACGCGCCCCCCCGGGTGGGTGGCGGCGATGCGCTCTACCGCCTGAACCAGCCTGAACTGGCACTCGAAGAAGCTTTCGCCCTGCGGGAAGCGCGCCCCGGCTGGCTGGTGCTGCACGATCTGCCAGAGCCTTGTGCGCGCAAGCTGCATCAACCGCCGTCCTGTCCACTCTCCGAAGTGCACTTCACCGATGCCCTCCTCTGGCTGGATCGTCAGGCCGGGATAATGGCTGGCAATAGCCTGCGCAGTCTCCATGGCGCGCTCAAGTGGGCTGGAATAGAGGGCCGTCAGCCGGGCACCCGCAAGACGCTTGCCCAGCGCCTCGGCCTGCTTCCTGCCATTCTCGTTGAGGTGCACCCCCGGTGTCCATCCGGCCAGCCGACCGGTGCGCACCCAGTCATTTTCCGCGTGGCGGATCAGCAGCAGTTGGGTCAATCCGGTCTCCGCTTCATCGTGTTATCATGCCCCTAGAGATTGTACGGTTCTGCGCGGCCCGCTTCAACCACCCTAACACACAAGGCCGCGCTCCGGTCGCGGCCTGTTGGGATCGGCGCGGGCGGCTGCACCCGGTCAGGGCGCCTGAATGTGGATGACGTCGTGCGGTACGGGCCGCGGCTCGGCGCCCGGCAACCGCCCCTGCATGCTCCAGGGGCCGGTCCACACGATCTCCACGTCGACGATCTGGCCGCGCCGGTCGGTGTCGTCCTCAAAGAACACCAGCTTGTTCTGCGGGGTGCGCCCACGCCACTTGCCGCGGTGGCGATCCTCAACCAGCACCTGCACCGTGCGGCCCAGGTAGCGGCTGTTGATCTCACTCACGATGCGCTGCTGCTGCTCATCGATCATCTGCAGGCGGCGCAGCTTCTCCCCCGGTGGCACGTCATCTTGCATGCGCCGTGCCGAGACCGTGTTGGGCCGGGGGCTGTACATTGCCACGTGTGCCTTATCGAGCCTGAGGTCGCCCAGCACGGTGTATGTCTCCATGAACTGCTGCTCCGTCTCACCGGGGAAGCCGACGATGATGTCGGTGTGGATGGCAACCTCTGGGATGCGCTTGCGGATGCGGGCCACCAGATCGCGGTAAGCCTGCTGTGTGTAGCCGCGCTTCATGGCTTCCAGCACCGCATCCGAACCTGCCTGGATGGGCACCTCGATGTGCGGCATCACTTTGGGCAGCGCGGCCACCGTGTCGAGCAGGCGGTCGGTCATCCAGTTAGGGTGCGACGTCAGAAAACGGATGCGCTCGATGCCCTCCACTTCGTGCACCACATGCAGCAGGTCAGAGAGATCGGGGCCGCCGGGGATGTCTTTGCCGTAGCGGTCGACGATCTGTCCAAGCAGTGTCACCTCGCGCACGCCCTGCCGCGCCAGGGAGCGCACCTCGGCGACGATCTCGCCGATGCTGCGGCTGCGCTCCACACCGCGCCGGAAGGGGATGATGCAGTAGGTGCAGGCGAAGGAGCAGCCGTAAACCACCGGCACATGGGCGCTGACCAGCGTGCCGCGCTCGTGGGCGGGCAGCACCAGCTCCTCATCCTGGAGGGCGTCGCGGCGGGCGCGCTCATTGGCCTCGATCTGGATTAGCTCTGCCTCCGCCCCGCGATCCCGCAGGAAGTCGACCATCGGCCCCGGCTCGCTGGGGGGCAGGAACACGTCCACGAAGGGGAAGCGCCGGCGCAGGGGTAGATCGTCGCGCACCCCTACCAGGCAGCCCATCAGGCCGATCACCTTATCGGGGTGCGCCTGCTTGAGCACCTTGAGCTGCCCCAGGCGGCCATAAGCGCGGTCCTCAGCGCTCTGGCGGACAACGCATGTGTTGAGCACGATCACATCGGCCCGGTCGGCGTCTGGCTCATAGCGCAGACCCAGGCGCTCCAGTTCACTGGCCAGGCGCTGCGAGTCTGACTCGTTCATCTGGCAGCCCCAGGTGCGGATGTTATAGGTCTTGATGGTGGCTCCGGTCATCAGGCAGTCCCTTACTCTGTTTCGTCGCCGAGCCCAAATCATAGCGAATTTGTCTGGAAAATAAAAGGGCCAGCGTCGGCTGGCCCTCGATTGGCATGGCGGTCAGGGCCGATCAGCAAGGGCTAAAGGCGGCTTCCTCCGGGCGAGTCAGCAGGGCGATCTGCTGCAGGGTGACCTCTGCCATGTCGCGGACTGCGCTCCACACCTCGTTGTAGCGGATGTACTCCTCTTTGTCCTCGCTCTGCTCCGGCATGATCTCCAGCAGCTCACTCAGGGTGTAGTCGAACTCGTCCAGAGTAGCCAGCATTATATCCGGCAAGTGGAGGCGGGCCAGCCCGCGGCCATCACGGTACAGAGTGAACCAGCGCTCCATCAGCTCATCGGGCACGAAGCTGGCCGGGTGCATGGATTGAATCACGACCTGGCGCTCCACGTCGCTGATCTCAGAGAGCGTCCCTAACAATAACCCCCAGCGTTGATAGGCATTCATCCGACACCTCGCTTTCCGCTTACCATCAGCCGTATTGTATCGCCGGGGCAGGGGGCTGAGCAATAGGGTAAACCACCTAAAATGGGATAAATTGGCTGCCGGGCAGGTTCTACCCTTGACATATTGATGGATATCGATATAATTGAGGTTATGAGTATTGATGTAGTCCAGTTCGCCCGGGTACTAGCCGACGAGACACGCCAGGAGATCATGCGTCACCTATGCTGTGTCTGGTTGAGCGTGAGCGATGTGGTTGACCGGCTTGAGGGGCGGGTCAACCAGCCCACCGTCAGCCACCATCTGCGCAGGCTGGAGGAGGCCAACCTGGTGCTGGTGCGGCAGGAGGGCCGTCAGCGGTTCTACACGCTGAACCAGCGTCACCTGACGGTGTGCTGCGGCAAACTGGTTCAATCCTTCGCACCGGATTATGCGGGGGGATTCGTGCCGCTGAATGATATCGAGTAGTGACCTCTTTTTTTTTAAGTCAATATATCGATGAATATCAATATGTGGAGGAAGAAATGTCCGATCAGCATGACCGCATCCATCAGACTGTTAGCGAGCGCTATGGCGCACTTGCCCGCCGGTCTGGACGGGCTGAGGCACAGGAGGCACTCCCTGAGATCAACTGCTGTGAGGGCAGTGGCTGTGACTGTGCTCCCGCCCTGTATGAAGCCCCTCTGTTGGAAGGCCTGCCCGCTGACATCACCGGGCTATCGCTGGGCTGCGGCGACCCGGTGACTATCGCCGGGCTGAAACCCGGCGACAGCGTGCTCGACCTCGGCAGCGGGGCAGGGCTGGATTGCTTCCTGGCGGCACGGCAGGTGGGGGAGGGCGGCCATGTGATCGGCGTGGACATGACGCCCGATATGATCGCACGGGCGGAGGCCAACCGCGCCCGGCTGGGGCTGGCCAATGTTGAGTTTCGACAGGGCCAGATCGAGTCGCTGCCCGTGCAGGACAGCAGCATCGACGTGATTCTCTCGAACTGCGTGATCAACCTGGCCCCGGATAAGGCAGCGGTATTCCGCGAGGCTTTCCGCGTACTCAGGCCGGGCGGACGGATCGCCGTCAGCGACATCGTGACGCAGGGCAGCTTCAGCGACGAACTGCGCGCCGATCTATCGCGCTGGGCAGAGTGTGTAACCGGCGCGATCGAGGTGGGGGAGTATATCCGGCTGATGCAGAGTGCCGGATTTGTGGATGTGGAGGTGGTTGAGAAAGCCAGCGCCGAGCCGATCATCCGGCGTGAGGAAGGGATGCCGGCGCTGTTCAGTGCGCGGATCACCGCGCGCAAACCGGCCTGACGGCCCGCCAGATATACGATCGGGGCAGGGGGCACCGGAGGCGGTAGCTCCCTGCCGGTCTTGTGTTAACCGGCCTTTCTGCCGATGATGATGCCCTCGGTGATCTTGAAGACAATGCGTGCCCCGATCTGCTCAGGCTCCAGCCACGCCCGGCGGTCATCCGGCGCGCGCAGTAGCAGCACGCGCAGCCGAACCAGATCATCCTGCGTGACATCCATCCGGGCGGCCCATTCATCGAAGTCGATGCGCTTCTGAAACGTCTCCCTGTGGATTACCTCCAGCCCCGCGGAGAAGAAGAACGTATCCCAGTCATCCAGAGAATAAGCCCAGTGGTGCGAGGGGTCACGCAGCGTCTCCAGATCGTTGTAGAACCTCGCGGCCTTCGGCTCACCGCTGGAGAGGTTATCGGCCACGGCCAGCAGGCCGCCCGGCTTGAGCACACGCGCTGCCTCACGCACGAAGCGCGGCACATCGGTGAAGTGATGAGGGGCGATGCGGCAGGTCACACAGTCGAACGTTTCGGCGGCGAAGGGCAGATGCTCGGCGTCCATCTGACAGAAGGCAACGCTGCGTACCCCCTGGTTGGTGATATGCTCGCGGGCTGCCAGGAGCATCTCGTGGGTCAGGTCGCCAGCTACTACCAGATCGACGAGGGGCGCGAAGGCCAGCGCCGTATGCCCGCCGCCGGTGGCAATGTCCAGCACGCGCCAGGCCGGGTCTGGATCGACCAGCTCTACCAGCCGCTCCAGGCTGTATCCCTGCGCATGAGTCTGGCTGGTGATGTAGCCTCGTGCGTGCTGCCCGAACTGCCGCTGTACCCGACCCTTACTATGCTGTATCATAGAGATAACCCGTTGCCTGAACTGACCATACAGCCCAATTATAGCCGGTATCTCCGGCAGAGAGAGGGGATTTATGGCTACAGTATGGCATCTTCTGTACGAATACCGCAGCACCATCATCTTTGTGGCGGTGCTGGTGGGAGTATTCCTTCTGCTACGTACGCGATCATCGGGGGTGGATGTGGAGGGGCTCCAGCAGATCACCGGACGAGGTGAGCCGGTGGTGCTGGAATTCTACTGCAACACCTGAGCGTCCTGCCTGGTGGCGAAACCTGTCGTGGACAGGATCGAGAAGGAGTTGGAGGGCCAGGCACGGGTCATCCGCATCGATGCCTTGAGCAAGGAAGGCCGGGGGGCGGTGATGCTGTATGGTGTGCGCGTTCTGCCCACCGTGGTAGTGCTTGATGGCTGCGGCCAGACCGCCGCCACCTTCTATGGCATGATCCCGGGCGCGCGTGTGATTGAGACGGTGCGCCTGCTGCCACCCTGTCAGCCACCCGGCGCGGCGGGGGGCTGATTCACAGGCCCGGCGAGCGCGTGGCTGATCTCGGAGCGCACGCCTTCATCCAGCTCGCGCTGAAGGGCTATATGCAGGGCTATGTCGCCCACTCCCAGACGGCCCAGTGCCCAGGCGGCATGGCCGCGCACCAGCGGACTGCGATCGTCCAGCAGGGTGGTCAGGGCCGGGGCCAGGTCAGCAAGGCCGCTGTTGCCCGCCGCGATACAGGCGTTGCGCACCAGCCGATCGCGCCCGATGCGCGTGATGGCTGACCCGGCGAACAGGGCTCTAAACGACCCGTCGTCAAGAGCCAGCAGACTGTCAAGGCGTGGGGCGGCGCGGTCATGGGAAACAGCGGTAAAGGGGGCTGACTCCGGGCGTGGCGCGGCGAAACGCCCCCAGGGGCAAACCTCCTGGCATACATCACAGCCGTACACCCAGCGGCCCATCAGCGGGCGCAGGTTTGGTGGGATGACCCCTTTATGCTCGATGGTGAGATAGGAGATGCAGCGCCGGGCATCCAGCACGTAGGGGCGGGGGAAGGCGTTGGTGGGGCAGGCAGCCAGGCAGCGCGTGCAGGAGCCGCAGCCGGGCATACGCGGCGGATCGTCATAGGGCAGCGGCAGGTCGGTGATGATCTCACCCAGGAAGAAGAAACTCCCACGCCGAGGGTGGATCAGCATGGTGTTCTTGCCGATGAAACCCAGCCCGGCCTCAGCGGCGTGGCCCCGCTCCAGGATCGCGCCGGTATCCACATAAGCGCGAGTGTGCGCAGCGCCTCCTGCTCCCACAGTGAGAAAGCGGGCCAGCTCCTCAAGGCGCGGGATCATCACCTCATGGTAATCCAGGCCCCAGGCATAGTTGGAGATACGCGCCCGGGCCGGGTCTTGTGTGATCGCGTCGGGCGGCGGGGGGGTGTAGTAGTCCAGCCCCACCACAATCAGCGAGCGCGCGCCCGGCAGGATAAGGCTCAGGTCGTGGCGGCGCGCCACCCGATCGGGGCGGGCCATATAGGCCATCGTGCCGTGCATCCCGGCCTCTATCCAGCGCAGGTAAGCGTCAAGCTGCGGGCCGGGCCGTGCCGGGGCGATGCCGACCATCGAGAACCCCAGTGCCAGCGCCTGCGTTTTGATCGCGCTGGCCAGATCGTTCATCGCTGCGCCTCCATCAGGTGATCGGTTCCCAGCCTCGATTGTACCGGCCCCGCCGGGCGGACAGCAAAACGGGCCGCCAGGTGCGGCCCGTGACTCTCTGGTCTCAAACTGACGTGCGGCTAGATGATCTCGCCCTCAAGCTCGCCCTTCAGGTAGGCGGTGATGTTCTGGGCGGCACGCCGCCCGGCGGCCACGGCGGCGTTGACCAGTGCCGGGCCGGTAACGTTATCGCCCCCGGCGAAGATACTCGGCACGCTGGTCTGGCCTGTCTTTTCGTTGACGACGAACAACCCGTAGCGGTGCGTCTTGACTTCCGGGTTGTGCTCACCGATGACCGGATCGGGCCAGAAGCCGATCGCCAGCACCACCGTATCGACCTCAACTTCGTACTCGGAGCCTTCCACGGGCACAGGGCGGCGGCGTCCTGATGCATCCGGTTCACCCAGCTCCATGCGGATCATGCGCAGAGTATCGGCCCGGCCGTCGCCGTTCTTGTCGAGGATGGCTACCGGTGCGGTGAGATAGATCACCTGCGCACCTTCTTCGATGGCGTGATGGCGCTCCTCAGCATTACCAGGCATCTCGGCCTCGGTGCGGCGGTAATAGCAGATCACCTCCTCCGCGCCCAGCCGCAGCGAGGTGCGCAGGCAGTCGGTGGCGGTGTCACCGCCGCCGATCACCGCGACGCGCCTGCCTACCTGGACGGGGGTGCGCTGACCGTCTGGCAGGTACTCGGCAGGCAGGTTGGTGCGGATGAGGAAGTCGAGCGAGCCGATCACACCGTCCAGTTCCTCGCCGGGGATGTTCATGCTGGCTTCAACCTGCGCTCCGGTGCCCAGGAACAGGGCATCCAGCCCGTCGCGTGCCATCAGTTCAGACAGGGTGAGGTCGGCCCCGACGCGCGTATTGGTGATGAATTCGACACCGAGCTGTTCCAGCCAGTCTACCTTCCACGCCACCAGCGATTTGTTGAGCTTGAAGCCGGGGATGCCATAAACCAGCAGGCCGCCCGGCCTGGGCAGCGCCTCGTAAACCCGCACCTGATGGCCCGCGCGCGCCAGTTCCTCGGCGGCGGCCAGCCCGGCAGGGCCAGCCCCCACCACTCCCACGCGCTTACCAGTTGGGACGGCCTTCTCTGGCAGGGGCACGCCGCCGTGCTCGCGCTGGTAGTCGGCCACAAAAGCCTCGATAGCACGGGTCGGGATCGCCTTGCCCCGCTTGTGGAGCACGCAGGCCCCCTCGCAGCTCGACTCAGTGGGGCAGACCCGCCCGCAGATCTCAGGCAGGGGGTTAGTGGTGCGATACAGCGCGGCGGCCTTCAGGAAATCCCCATGCTCGACGTACCACATCGCCTCTGCCACCTCGTTGCCGATCGGGCAAGCCTCCACGCAGGGCTGACGTGCGCAGTGCAGGCAGCGTGCTGCCTCGGCCATTGCGACCTCCGGGGTCAGCGGGATGAGGCACTCCTCAAAATCCCTCACACGAACCTCGGGGTCGCGGTAGCCGGGGTAATCAACCGGCTCCAGCTCCATCCGTGCCTTGCGGTTGACGGCTAACATCTCCTCGGTTTGCGGCATGATCATCCTCCAGGACGGTATTTGACATAAGGCCCTAGTGCAAAGAATACCGAATTGGGCCTGACTCCTAAAGTTTCAAATGTCACAAATCGGGATGGCCTTTCGTCACGCACGGGGCTTTTCAGGGCCGTGTGAGTCGCATAGAATAGACGCAGGATATTGAACAACCAGGGAGAAGGTGACATGAGATCGTTTCCGCGCCTGATCGTGCTACTGGGAGTGCTGGCGCTGCTGGCAGCCTGCGCCACAGCCCCCACCACAGAGGAGGGCCAGCCCCCCGCCGCCGGCGATGTGCCGCCAGCCAGTATCGAGCCGACGCAGGCCGATGAGCCTGCAGAGCCACAGCCATCTGAGGAAGAGACTGTTGAAGCGGAGCCCACCGCCGAGCCGACCGGAGAGCCCACAGCAGGGCCGCCGCCGGAGCCGCAGCGCATCGAGTTTGAGGCGGAGGACGGCACCCCGCTGGTGGCGACGTTCTATCCGCCGGTCGGCCAGAATGCCCCTGGCCTGCTGCTGATGCATCAGGCGGGGAGCAGCCGCGCGGTGTGGGAGCCGTACGCGCCGCTGTGGCAGGATGGCAGCGCTGTGCCGGGTATCAGCTTCGGTGTGTTGGCGATCGACTTCAGGGGCCACGGCGAGAGCGGTGGGAGCGGACAGGGCTTTGACGGCGTACGGCTGGATGCCCGTGCGGCGCTGGCGCTGCTGCGCACCCTGCCCGGCGTGGACCCGGAGCGCATCGCCCTGATCGGGGCCAGTATTGGGGCCGATGCGGCGGTGGATGAGTGTGGCGAGGGCTGCATCGCCGCGGTGCCGCTCTCAGCAGGTGGCTATCTCGGCCTGCCATTCAATGACGCCCTGGCACTGCTGCTGGCGGCACAGAACCCATCAGTGTTGTGTGTGGCCGCACAGGACGACGGCCAGTCGGCCGCTATCTGCGAAGGGGGAACATCGGTCGGGCTGGACGATTACCGGGTGCAGATTTACCCCGGGGGGGCGCACGGCACGTTCATGTTTGACGAGGCCTATGACCCGCCGCTGTTTGACCTGATTAACAGCTTCCTCGGCGAGGTCTTCGCAGGCTGAGTGACAGCCCGGCAAAAAGGCGCGGGGATGCTGCCATCCCTGCGCCTGTGATCATCCCCTGCATGGGACTTGCGATCAGGCGCGGCTGCCGAGGCGGCGCAGCGCCTGACCAACCAGCCCCAGCGCGGTCTCAACCAGATCGGCGGAGCTGATCATCTCGCGTGCCAGCAGACGGCGCGCGCTCTCCGCGCTTGACTCCCATGGGTCGAACTGTGGGTCAAGTGCGGTGCACAGCCCGGAGAGCATCCCCACAGCCCGGCCCAGGTAGATGAAATCCTGCGGCACCTGAAAGGGCAGCTTATACAGCAGGGCACGGTATTTAACGGCCAGCGCCTCAAGCTCCTCGGTGGACATGTATGCCAGCTCGCGCGGGCTTTTGCCCCACATGTACTCTAGGGTCTCCTGGACAGCCTGCTCAAGCTCCGACAGGTGCTCGGTGGGCAGCAGGATGCCCAGCGTCTGCATTGCCCCGATCAAGCGTTTAACGTCGCGGGTGCCCATCGCGATCACCATCTCGCGCAGCCCGGCCCGGGCGCTTTCGCGCACATAGCCGCACATGCCGAAGTCCACGAAGATCAGATAGAACGGCTTGCCGGGGTGATTGTGATTGCCGTTGAACATCTTGCGGGCGGCCTCACGGGGCAGCGGATAGATGAAAATATTCCCCGGATGCGGGTCGGCGTGGAAGAAGCCGAAGTCAAACAGCATCTCCAGGTAAGTATCAAGCAGCCGCCGCGCAATGACGCCGGGGTCGATCCCTGCTGCGCGGATCGCCTCCAGGTCGGTAACCTTAATGGTAGTCACGTCCTCCATCACCAGCACGCGCTTGGTGCTGTATTCGCGGTACACCTCCGGGATGTAAACATAGAGGTTGTCGGCAAAAAGCCGGTAGAAGCGCTCAGCGTTATCGGCCTCGGCGCGGTAGTCCAGCTCCTCCCACAACGTCGCGGCGAACTCGTCAAGCAGCTTCGGCACGTCGGCGCGTTCGCGCACCACCTTGAGGCGCATCAGCCAGCCCGCCACAACACGCAGGGCCGCCAGGTCGGTCAGCACGGTCTGCTCGATGTTAGGGCGCTGTATCTTGATCGCCACCCGGTCGCCGTTAAGCAGCCTGCCGCGGTAAACCTGCCCCAGTGAGGCGGCAGCCTGGGTCTGTGTCTCGATCGAGGCGAACACCTCCTCGATCGGGCGGCCCAGTTCCTCGCGCAGCATCTCTATCATCACGCCGGTATCTTCAGGGGGGACCTCGTCCTGCAGCCCGACCAGCTCCTGGATCAGCGAGTCGGGCATCACATCAACGCGCACGCTGAGAAACTGCCCCAGCTTGATCATGACACCACCCATCTCGACGGCCAGATGGCGGAACTGGCGAGCGTAACGGCGGGTGCGCTCCTCACGCCCGCGCGCCACAAAGGCTTCGCCAAAAAGCCGCCTGAAGACAAGTTCCCACAGGGTGATGTTAAAAGCTGCTGCACGGAAGAAGCGCATCGCGCGGCGGTAGCGCCGCCGGTCGATGGGCACACCATTGAGGTCGATTGGCCCCACTGTGTCGCTGAGGGTTTGCTCTACCATAGCCAGTCACTTCCGTCGGCCCGGCGCTGCCGGGCATGATGCTTGTACCAGAATAGAAAATATCGTATCTGTGGGGGGAATACCAGATGCCGGGACGACCTGTAACAGGCGCTTGCTCTGAATACGCCGGATCTGTCCGGGAGCGGCGGCTGGCAGGCATGCAAGAGCCACACACCCACAAGAGCAATCACGGGTGCGTGGCTCTACATTGAAGGGCTGGCTATATCTGGAACGAGTCGTCCTGCTGCGATGCCATTGCGGCAATCAACGCGGCGGTTTCCTCCTCGTGACGGTGATCACTGCCGTTCTGCCCGCCGTGCGTTGCTGCCAGCAGGTGCTCCAGCTCGGCCACGCGGGCTGCCAACAGGTTGAGGCGGGCCATCAGCACGTCGGGCAGCACATTGTGATCCAGGTCGGTGCCCGTCTCGCTGCGCGGCTTCTGACGCACCACATGACCGGGCACGCCCACCACCACCGAATGAGGTGGGACCTCTTTGACCACCACCGCGTTTGCGCCGATGCGGCTGTATTCGCCGATGGTGATCGCTCCGAGTATCTTGGCCCCCGCGCCCACCACCACATGGTTGCCCAGGGTGGGGTGACGCTTGCCCTTCTCATGGGTGGTGCCGCCCAGCGTGACGCCGTGGTAGAGCGTGACGTTTTGCCCGATCTCGGCCGTTTCACCGATCACCACTCCCATGCCGTGATCGATGAAGAAGCCGGGGCCGATCTGCGCGCCGGGGTGGATCTCGATGCCGGTCAACCCGCGCGTGATGTGTGAGATGAGACGGCCCAGCAGCTTCAGCCGGTGGGTCCACAGCCAGTGGGCTACGCGATGGCCCCAGATCGCATGCAGCCCTGGATAGGTCAGCAGCACCTCAAGTGTGCTGCGGGCAGCAGGGTCACGCTCGAAAATCGCGGCCAGGTCTTCACGGAGTGTCTTTAGCATTGCTGCTCCCCCTGTTTAATCAAGCAGATCGGCGAACAGCGCTGTGCTCAGATAGCGCTCGCCGAAGGATGGGATGATCGTCACGATCAGCTTGCCCGCGTTCTCTGGCCGCCGGGCAACCTGCAGGGCTGCCCATGTTGCCGCACCCGATGAGATGCCTACCAGCAGGCCCTCCTCGCGTGCCATCCGCCGGGCCGTGGCAAAGGCGTCCTCCGCGGTGACGCGGATCACCTCATCGTAGATGCCGGTATTCAGCACGGCGGGCACAAAACCGGCCCCGATGCCCTGAATGGGATGGGGGCCTTTCTGCCCGCCTGACAGCACGGGGGAGGCGTCTGGCTCAACGGCGATCGCCTGAAAAGACGGCTTGCGCTGTTTGAGCACCTCACCCACGCCGGTGATCGTGCCGCCGGTGCCCACGCCCGCCACCAGGATGTCCACCCGGCCGTCGGTGTCACGCCAGATTTCCTCCGCGGTGGTGCGGCGGTGGATCTCCGGGTTGGCCGGGTTGCTGAACTGCTGGGGCATGAAGTACTTCTCTGGATCGGAGGCGACAATTTCCTCCGCCTTGCGGATCGCTCCGGCCATGCCATCCGGCCCCGGCGTCAGGACAAGCTGAGCGCCGTAAGCCCGCAGCAGGGCGCGGCGTTCCTTGCTCATGGTTTCAGGCATGGTCAGGATGATCGGGTAGCCGCGCGCAGCGGCGACAAAAGCCAGGGCGATGCCGGTGTTCCCGCTGGTTGGCTCCACGATCGTTTTGCCCGGCCTCAGCAGGCCTGCCTTTTCGGCGGCGTCGATCATGGCCACACCGATGCGGTCTTTGACGCTGTGGGCGGGGTTAAAGAACTCCAACTTCAACACCACATCGGCAGCCGCGTCGGTGGCGAGGCGGCGCAGACGGACCAGCGGGGTATTTCCGATCAGCTCGGTCACATCATTTGCAATTCGCATTAAAGACTCCCCTCAACGCAGGATCGACCTGCACCAATCTGCCCTTCCGGGCAGCCAGTATATGCATAAAGTTGAAAAGCGGCGGGACTGTTACGGTTGACGCACGATGGCGCAGCGGGACCATTCACCGGCCAGCGTCATCAGGCGGAAGCGGAAACCGTACTGTGAGGGTTAAGCGGCTTCCTGACGAGGCGGGTGAGGGTGGCCCCGCCAGGAACACATGCAGGCCTGCATCATGTTTGGCACTCCCGAATGACAGCTTATGCACTTTAGTATAGCCCTATTCCAGAACAATGGCAATCAATCCGGTAAATTAGATATATATTGCGTGGGGCGGGTGAGGCGGCGTATTTGCTCCCCGACGCGCCCGGCGGCGTCGGCTGGCAGCGCGCCTGTCATATTCGTTGACGGCTGACATGGCGTGGGATAGAATATGTGTTCGCATTCCTCGCGGCAGATTGGGTGATATCGGCCCTGTCAGCCGCTAGAATCAATGGGCCAGTTAGCAGACAGGGTGAAGAGATCTATGGCGCAGGACAAGATCATCGTTCGTGGGGCGCGTGAGCATAATCTGAAGAACATCGACGTCGAGATTCCGCGCGACAGGCTGGTGGTGATCACCGGCCTGTCGGGCTCCGGCAAATCCTCGCTGGCCTTTGACACCATCTTTGCCGAGGGGCAACGCCGCTATGTCGAGTCGCTCTCGGCCTATGCCCGCCAGTTCCTGGGGCGTATGGAGAAGCCCAACGTCGACCAGATCGAGGGGCTTAGCCCGGCGGTCTCGATCGATCAAAAGGGTGTTAGCCGCAACCCTCGCTCCACCGTAGGTACTGTCACCGAGATATACGATTACCTGCGTCTCCTGTTCGCCCGGGTTGGCATCCCCCACTGCCCTCAGTGTGGGCGCGAGGTGATCCGCCAGAGTGCACAGCAGATTGTGGAGACAGTGGAACGCCTGGAGGACGGCACCCGCATCCAGATTCTCGCGCCGCTGATCAAGGATCGCAAGGGGCATCACCAGCGCGTGTTCGAGGACGTGCGCAAGGCCGGGTTTGTGCGCGTGCGTGTGAACGGCGAGGTGCGCGATGTCAACGAGGAGATCGAGCTGGATCGCTACAGGATGCACACTATTGAGGTGATCGTTGACCGCCTGGTGGTGCGCCGCCACACCGACCCTGACAGTGAGGAAGCGAATGCGGACCGATCGCGCCTGACTGACAGCATCGAGACAGCGCTTGAGCTGGGCGACGGCGTGGCGACCGTGAACTTTGCCGACACCGGCGAGGATGTGCTGTTCTCCGAGCATCTGTTTTGCCCTCACTGCGGCATCAGCCTGCCGGAGATCGAGCCCCGCAGCTTCTCATTCAACAGCCCGCATGGCGCCTGCCCGGACTGTCAGGGGCTGGGCGTCCGGCTGGAGATCGACCCGGAACTGCTGGTTCCGAACCCAGACCTGACGCTGGGTGAAGGCCCGTTTGAGGTCTCTGGCTGGAACACATGGGAGGAGGGTGGCTACTCCCGCCAGATCGTCGAGGCTGTGGCCGCCGAGTATGGCATCAGCCTCGATACCCCCTGGCGCGATCTGCCGCAGGAGCACCGCGACGTGATCCTGTTTGGGACTGGCGATCGGGCCGTCTCCGTCAGCTATCACAACCGGGAGGGCTACCTGCGCCGCTACAGCACCCGCTTTGAGGGGCTGGTGCATAACCTGGAGCGCCGCTATCAGGAGACATCCTCCGAGTACATTCGCAGCCAGATCGAGGAGTACATGGTTGAGCTGCCGTGCCAGACCTGCGGCGGCAGGCGGCTTAACGCAGCCGCGCTGGCGGTAACGGTGGCCGGGAAGACCATCTATGAGGTGACCACCCTGCCGGTGCTGCAGCTTCTGGAGTGGGTGTATGCGCTCAAGGGCAGCGGCGGTCAGCCGCCCCTGCTTTCTGGGCGCGACCTGGCGATCGCAGATCAGGTACTCAAGGAGATCGAGGCTCGCCTGGGCTTCATGGTCAACGTGGGGCTGGATTACCTGACTCTCTCGCGCAGCGCCGGGACGCTCTCCGGAGGGGAGGGACAGCGCATCCGCCTGGCCACGCAGATCGGCTCGCAGTTGATGGGCGTGTTGTATGTGCTGGATGAGCCGAGCATCGGGCTGCATCCGCGCGACAATATACGCCTGATCCGCACGCTGGAGGGCATGCGTGACCTGGGCAATACGCTGCTGGTGGTGGAGCACGACGAGGAAACCATGCGTCATGCTGACTGGGTGATCGACCTGGGCCCGGGCGCCGGTGAGCACGGCGGGCAGGTGGTGGCGCAGGGCACGGTGGAGGAGATCATGCGGCACCCCACTTCGCTGACCGGAGCCTATCTGTCAGGCCGCATGAGCATCCCCGTCCCGGCCGAGCGGCGGCCTGGCAACGGTGCCTGTTTGGTGGTTGAGGGCGCTGCTGAGAACAACCTGAGAGATGTAACGGTGAGCGTCCCGCTGGGCAAGCTGGTATGCATCACGGGCGTATCGGGCAGTGGCAAGAGCACCCTGCTGCTAGAGGTCGTTTACAAGCGGCTGGCTCAGGCGTTGCATGGCAGCCGCCAGCGTGCCGGGAAACACGCCGACCTGCGCGGTATCGAGCATATCGACAAGGTGATCAACATTGATCAGTCGCCGATTGGGCGCACTCCGCGCAGCAACCCCGCCACCTATACCAAGCTTTTTGACCCGATCCGTGAGCTGTTTGCGGCCCTGCCGGAGAGCAAGATACGGGGCTACAAACAGGGGCGCTTTAGCTTCAACGTCAAGGGCGGGCGCTGCGAGGCCTGCCAGGGGCAGGGTGTGATCGAGGTAGAGATGCAGTTCCTGCCCAACGTGTTCATCCCCTGCGATGTGTGCAAGGGCAGGCGCTATAACCGTGAGACGTTGCAGGTCAAATTCAAGGGCATGAGTATTGCCGATGTGCTGGACCTGACCATCAGCGAGGCGCAGGAGGTGTTTGCCAGCTTCCCCAAGATCATCTCCAGGCTGGATACGCTGGCGGCGGTGGGGCTGGGCTATATCAGGCTGGGCCAGCCTGCTACCACCCTCTCCGGTGGTGAGGCACAGCGTGTGAAGCTCAGCCGTGAGCTGGCTCGCCGCTCGACGGGGCGGACCTTCTATGTGCTGGATGAGCCATCGGTGGGCCTGCATGCTGACGACGTGGCGCGCCTGATCAGCGTGCTGCAGGCGCTGGTAGACCAGGGTAACACGGTGGTGATCATCGAGCATAACCTCGACATCATCAAGGTGGCTGACCATATCATCGACCTTGGCCCGGAGGGTGGTGATGCTGGCGGGCTGGTCGTTGCTGAGGGCACCCCGGAGCAGGTGGCGATGGTGCCTAACAGCTACACGGGGCAGTTCCTGGCACGCGTGCTGGGCATCACCGAGCAGGCCGCCGACTGAGTGCGCATACCGCAGCCGGTCAGTTTCTCGCAGACGGGGGGATGCCAGGTAGGGTGATCCCCGCTTGCCTTTTGGCCCTCATCCTGCGTATACTTCACGCATGGCACGAAAAAAGCCCTCTGTTTTGCAGATATTAAGCGCAAATCCCGGCATGAGGGTGCGGGACGCAGCGCGGATTGTGCGGATGCAGTCATCAACATCTCATATATCAGGCGAAGAGGGGGAAGATATCACCCTGCATGATTTGCTGATGCAGTGTGCTATTGACCTGACCGATAAGGCTGCTCGCGGTGAGCTGCCGACTGCTTACGGCCGGGAGCAGGAGATCGAGCAGATCCTCACCTCGCTGGCTTCCCCCTTGAAAGGGCGCATCTTGGTCACCGGTGCGCCGCGCGTTGGCAAGACAGCGGTCATCCAGGAAGTGGCGGCTCGCATCAAGGCCGGGAAGTGCCCCGAAGCACTGCGCGGCAGTGAGCTGTGGTCGCTCAGCCCGCGCAGCATCCTGCGGGCGTTCGGGGTGCAGGGCTGGCAGGAAAAGCTGGGCCTGCTGATGGAACGCTGGGTCGAGCGCCCCGATGTGATCCTGTATGTGGACGCGCTGCCGAGCATTGCCGCCGCCGGCGCCACAATTGATGATCCGTTCGACATGGCCCAGTTCCTGCTGGGGCAGCTTCAGAACTCCGGCTGCCGCATCCTGACGGAAGGGCGCACGGGTGCTGTCGCCAGTTTTCTGGGGGCTTATCCGGAATACAAGCACATTTTGCTTGAGGTGAAAATTGGCGAGCCGGGCATCACGGAGGCACAGCAGATCATCGCCCAGGCCGCCGAGGACCTTGAGATCGGGCAGGGGGTGACCATCGATCCGGAGGCTGTCGATCTGGCGCTTGATCTTACGCGGCATTTCGCACTGAGCGAGGCGCTGCCCGGCAAGGCCATCGATCTGATCGGAGAGGCGATCGCGCTGCAGTCAGAGCGTGAAGGCAGGCCGTCGTTGATCAGCAGCGAGCAGGTCCTGATGCGCTTTGCCCAGAAGACCGGCCTGCCACGTATTCTGCTTTCTGACGACGAGCCTTACGATGAGAATGCCGTCCGCCGTTATTTCTCCACCCGCGTGCTGGGGCAGGAGCAGGCAGTCGATGCGGTGGTGCAAGCGCTCAGCCTGCTGCGCACCCGGCTGAACAATCCGCGCCGCCCGATGGGTGTTTTCCTGTTCATCGGCAGCACCGGGGTGGGGAAGTCCGAGCTGGCCCGTGCGCTGGCGCAGTTTCTGTTCAACAACGACGACCTCATCGTGCGCTTCAATATGGCCGATTACACCCAGGACTGGCAGATCAGCACGCTGTTTGGCAACCCGCACGGGTTCGACACGGAATCACGGCGCGGGCAGTTTACCATCCGTCTGCAGGATCATGCCTTCGCGGTGATCCTGCTCGATGAGTTCGAGAAGGCACATCCGGAGGTCTTCCAGCGCTTCTTGCAGCTTTTTGATGAAGGTATCCTGATCAACGGGGCGTCGGAGACGGTAAACCTGCGCAACACGATTGTGATCCTTACCAGCAACTTCGGGGCGCAGATGCTGGCCGCTTCGCGGCTGGGCTTTGGCCCGGACCTCCCGCTGGAGGCTCAGGAGCACAAGATTCACGAGGAGATGATCCGTTTCTTCACGCCGGAGCTGATCAACCGCCTGGACAGCGTGTGCTTCTTCAAACCGCTGACCAAGCCCATCCTGCGCGAGATCGCCTACCGCCGCGTGCAGGAGGTGCTGCAGCGCGAGGGGATCACCCGGCGTGATATCATCGTTGAGGTAGACGAGGATGTGATCGAGTGGGTGGTGGAGCACGGCTACAGCGAGCGATATGGCGCGCGCTATCTGGCGCGCCAGATCGAGAAGGCCATCACCTATCCAGTAGCCCAGCAGCTCATCCGCAACGAGCCGCCGCCCGGTTCGCTGGTGCGGTTGTTCCTGCGCAATAACCGGGTGGCATCGGCGCTGGTGCTGCCCGCGCGCCCGACCGGGGAAAGGGTCTCTGTGGCCGCGCTGACCGATGCCCAGCGGCTGCCGCGCTGGCTTTCCCTGGCGGATATGCGCACCGGTCTTCCCCTGCTGCGCGAGCGGGTGGAGAGGCTGGCAACAGCCCACAATTTTGCCGGTGCCCGCGCGCAGCTCTCAGAGCTGATGGAGAAGCTCTCGACGCCGTCCTTCTGGGATGAGCCGGCGGCGCTCCAGCCACATCTGCACGCGATCAGCCGCCTCAGCGGTCAGGTCGAGCTGATCGACGGGCTGCGTCGCAACCTGGCGGAGCTTATGGAGTATCTGGAGGAGGCACAGAGCACTCACAGTGAGGTGCTGAGCGAGGCTGCCCTGCGCTACCGCTTCCTGGTGCGCGAGCTGCCGCGCGCCGAGCTGCTGCTGCTGTTCACCAAACCGTGGGATACTTATGGGGTTTACCTGCACATTGAGCCGCGCGGTCGGCGTAAGGTGGCTCAGGACTGGGCGGTTGAGCTGGCTCAGATGTATCTCAAATGGGCCGAGCGGCGCCGATTCAGCGCCAGTGTGCTGTCCGATACCCTGACTGCCAGCGGAGACGGGCGCGGCATCTGGCTGGGCATTGAAGGTTATGGGGCCTATGGGCTGCTCAAAGGCGAGATCGGCACCCATCGGCTGGTCCAGCCGGGCGGCGAGGAAGGGGCCCGGCTGGTTGTCACCGCACTGGTGCAGGTCTGGCCTGACCTGCCCGAGGCGGAGCTGCCGCCCGCCACCGGCAAGGAGGTGCAGGTGCAGCAACAGGCCATTTCGCGCGCCGGCAAGCTGGTGCGCCGCCTGACCGCACAGGTCGAGGCCTGCCTCCCCGGTCAGCCGCCGCTGGTGCTGGCCAGTGATCTCCCTGCCAACGACCTGGCAGCGGAGGCACGCACGCTGCTGCGGGTGCAGGCCTTGCTGACGGCGGAGACTGTTACCGCTTCCAGCGACCCGGAATGGGGCAGCGTGGTGCGGTCGTACATCCGCTATAAGAACCGGATGGTTCATGATACCCGCACGGGCTTGAAAACCGGCAGGCTGAAGGCTACTCTCAATGGAGACCTTGACCCCTTCCTGGAGGCTTTTCTGCAGATGCAGGCCCCGGAGCCGTTCGGAGAAGGGGGATAACGCGAGCTAGAGGCTGTTATGAACTACTCTGACGCTGCGGCGTGCCTGACGGATCCTCACCCCATTGAACCAGCGGTTCACCGGACCTGCGGTCCGGCGCCGGGCGCAGCGAGGCATGAGGTCTCTTCAGGCATGGATTACCCTGAAGGAAGTTCATAACACGCTCCAGGGAGTGTCGAGACGGATGTCTGCTGAGGAGCGCCGCCTGCTGGTGGTTGTTGCCCATCCTGATGATGAATCCTTCGGGATGGCCGGGCTGATCGCCCGCTACACTCATGAGAACGCCAGGGTCTACCTGATCTGTGCCACAAACGGTGACGTAGGGACAGTAGACTCTCAGTTCATGGAGGGATACAGCAGTGTGGCGGAGCGCCGGCTGGCTGAGCTGGACTGCGCGGCCCGGATGCTGGGCTTCGCCCGTGTTTTCACCTTTGGTTACCGTGACTCCGGCATGGCCGGATCGCCTGACAATCATCACCCTGACGCGCTGGTGGCTGCCAATCTCGAGGAAGTAACCGCGCGGGTGGTGGCCGTGATGCGTGAGGTGCGCCCGCAGGTTGTGATCACGTTTGACCCCTACGGAGGATACGGCCATCCCGACCATATTCGCATGCATGAGGCAGCGGTGGCGGCGTTTCACGCTGCCGGTGACCCGGCTTATCACAGCGAGTGGATCGATGAGGTACTGCCCCCCTACAGCTCTCAGAAGTTGTATTTCAGCGTGGTCAACCGGCGCTGGCTGAAACCCATCGTACGGTTGATGCCTCTGTTGGGGCAGGACCCCTCAAGGTTTGGGCGCAACCATGACATTGACCTGCGGGCGATTGTCAATCAACAGCTCCCGATCCATGCACGGGTGAACACCCATGCCTATGAGGAGATCGCCCGCCAGGCCCGTGACTGCCATGCCAGCCAGCTCCCGCTGCAGGGCACGTCACAGCCTCTCTCGCTGTTGAATCTATACCAGCGGCTCTGGAACTGGCTCAGCCCGGCGGAGTATACCTTCATGCGTGCTTATCCCCCGGTCAACGACGGACATCATGAAGTTGAGCGCGATCTGTTCCAGGGCGTGGACCTGAGCCGTTAGGGGAGACCACCATGCACATTGACCGGTTGTCAATTGGCCCGATCCAGACCAACTGCTATGTGATCACCTGCCCGGAAACCCGTCAGGCGGCGGTGATCGACCCTGGCTGGAATGACCCCGCGATCCTCAAGGTGGTTGAGCGGCGCGAGGCTCAGGTGAAGTATCTCCTTAACACGCACGCGCACTGGGATCACATCGGGGGGAATGCAGCGATGGTGCGTGCTACCGGTGCGCTGCTGGGCATCCACCCGGAGGCGCTGCCTATGCTGCGTAGCCGGGGCGGTGCGGATAAGTGGCTGATCCCCCTGGAAAACAGCCCGGAACCTGATCTGCTGCTGGAGCCGGGTCAGGTGCTTGAGGTGGGCACGCTGCGGCTGGCGGTGCTCTACACACCGGGGCATGCGCCGGGCCATGTCTCGTTCTATGAGGCGGCGCACAGGGTCGTGTTCGATGGGGACGTGCTGTTCAATCAGGGCATCGGGCGCACCGACCTGCCCGGCGGCAGCATGGAAGTGCTGATGCGCTCTATCCGTGAGGTATTGTTTGCCCTGCCGGATGATGTGCGCGTCCTGTCAGGCCATGGGCCTGAGACGACCATTGGCAGCGAGAAGCGTCATAACCCCTGGCTGACCTGAGCGATCAGCCGCGCACACCCTGCATGTAGCGGGTGACCACCTGCTGCCCCTGGGGGCCAAGCACCCAATCGAGAAAGCGGCGCGCAGCCCCCTCCGGCTCTGCGGTGGCGGCCAGTCCCACGCTGGTCCTCAGGGTGAGGGGGGCTTCCTCCGCGGCGGCATCCTCATCACGCAGCAGGCTCAGGACCTTGACCCGGCTGTCGGCCAGGCCGGCGGTGGTGATGGCAATCCCCCCCGGCATCCCGCTGATCAGCGTCAGCAAATGCTCCTCATCCGCGGCGATCTGAGCGGTAGAGGTGATGGGCCTGCCCTCCATAAGGAGCTGCTCGGCAGCCTTGCGCGTGGAGCTGCCGTCCTCGCGCACCACCACGGCGACAGGGACCTCCGCCCCGCCCACCTCCGCCCATCCGGTCAGGTCGCCCGCCAGCATGGCCCGCAGATCATTGGCCGTGATCGCGTTGGCCGGGTTCCCCGGCCCCGTGATCGCCACCAGTGTTTCGTAAGCGATGGGGGTGAAAAACAGCTCATCTCCCTCCGGTGGGTGAAGCAGCAGCGCGGCGTCGATTGCGCCGCGGCTGAGCGCCTCCAGCACGGCCTGCCGGTGTCCCCGGTAAAGCGTCACCCGCAGATTGTCCCCCTGGCCCTCATAGGCATTGGCCAGCCCTTCGGCCAGCGGGGCGGCCGACAGGTCTGCGCCCAGCCGCAGCAGGGGTGGGGCGTCTGGCTCGATGCCGCCTGTGCAGGCGGTCATCAGCAGCAGCACTGAGGTCAGCAGCACGGCCAGGCGGCTGAAGGCGCGCATCGATCTCATCCCCTGATCAGGACAACGGCCAGGCTCAACAGCCCCGCGATCGCGCAGTAGATGGCGAAAATGGTGATGGGGCGGCTGCGCAGAAAGGCCAGCAGCCAGCGGATCACCAGGTAGCTGCTGAACATGGCACTGACGAACCCGGCGACCAGCGCCACCACAGCGGCATCCGAGAGGCCGGCATCCAGCAGGTCGAGCACCTGGAACAGGCCGGCCCCCACGATTACGGGGGTGGAGAGCAGGAAGCTGAACCGGGCGGCGTCCTCACGCCGCAGGTGACGCAGCCGCCCGCCGGTGATCGTTGACCCGGAGCGGCTAAGCCCTGGGATGATCGACAGCGCCTGTGCCAGGCCAATCACCAGGCTGTCAACCCGGGTCATCGAGGCCATATCGCGTTGCTGCCTGCCCACGCGCTCGCCGATAACGAGGACGGCGGCGGTCACCAGCAGCATAATCGCGGCGACCAACGGGGTCTCGAACAGCTGCTCGAAGAAGTCTTTGAACAGCACCCCCAGCACGGCGGCGGGTATCGACCCCAGGATGAGCAGCAGCAGGAGCCTCAGAGCGGGGGTGGTCTCACGGCGGCTGACCCATGTCGCAACCCCCTTCAGCATACCCCACCATTCGCGCCAGAAGTAGGCCAGCACCCCGACGACCGTGCCGAGATGGACCACCACAGTGAATGCCAGGCCGGGCGGACCCCATCCCAGCAGCCACGGGACAAGCACCAGATGGCCGGAGCTTGAAACCGGGATGAATTCGGTTGCGCCCTGCAAGATACCCAGAACAATAGCCTGTAAGATATTCAAGTGACCCCCTATGGTGTCTCAGCTGGTGATGCGGATGTATGAAGATCGGCGAGTACGCGGGCGGCAAGCTGCGCAAACTCGTCCTTGAGGATGGCCTCGCGCATGGCAGCGGCAAGGCGCACCAGCGTGCGCAGGTTGTGGATCGACAGCAAGGTGTAGGCGATGATCTCCCTGGCCTTGAAGGTGTGCCGCAGATAAGCGCGGCTGAAATGCGCGCAGGTGTAGCAGTCACATGCCTCGTCGATCGGGCGCGGGTCGCGGGCATGGCGGGCGTTCAGGATATTCATCCGGCCATGCCGCGTGAGCGCAGCGCCGTGACGCGCCTCACGTGTGGGGAGCACGCAGTCGAAGATGTCTACCCCCCGTGCTACCCCGTTGATCAGATCGGGGATGGTCCCCACTCCCATCAAATAGCGCGGCCTATCAGCCGGGAGCAGGGGGGTGACGATCTCCAGAGTGTGGTACATCGCCTCTTTACTCTCGCCTACCGACAGCCCGCCGATGGCATAGCCGGGGAAGCCAAGTGCGACCAGCGCCTCAGCGGACTGCCGCCGCAGGTCCTCGAAAATGCCCCCCTGCACGATGCCGAACAGCGCCTGGCTGCCGCGGTTGGTCCAGGCGGCCTTGCAACGCTGCGCCCATGCGTGGGTGCGCTGCATGGCCCGCTCGGCGACCTCGCGTTTGTCTGGGGCGGCCAGCTCATCGAAGCACATGATGATGTCAGCGCCGAGGTTCTGCTGGATCTCGATCGAGCGTTCCGGGGTAAAGCGGTGCCGGGAGCCGTCGATGTGAGAGGTGAACGTCACGCCGTCGTCATCCACGCGGCGGATCGCGCCCAGGCTCCACACCTGGAATCCCCCGCTGTCGGTCAGGATCGGGCCGGGCCACCCCATGAACGCATGCAGCCCGCCCAGATCACGGATCAAGTCATCGCCGGGGCGCAAATACAGGTGATAGGTGTTCGCCAGTACCAGCGACGCACCCAGCTCGGCCACCTGGGCGGGGGTCAGCGCCTTGATGCTGCCCTGAGTGCCCACGGGGGCAAATACCGGGGTGGGCAGCGGGCCATGCGGCGTGTGCAACACGCCCGCGCGCGCGCCGCCGCTGACGGCCTGCAGCTCAAACTGAAAAGGAGGTTCGGCGATCATAGGGCAGCATTATATCGCCCTATGCCGGGGGGTGCGAGAAGGTGAGGTGTAGGCCGGTGTTGCCGGGGCTGCTGTGCGTGTGTCGGGCAGCAGCTCAGGCGAGCGCATAAGTGTCGATGATGTGTCTGAGTACCTGCTTCAGCGGCTCTTTTGACCAGTGATTGCGCAGTGGCAGCAACCGGTCCACCTCGTCTGGCGTGAGCCGTCGTCTCTCAGGGACAATGGCGTCAGCCACAGCGAAGTAGACCTTCGCCTCCTCATCTGCCCCGATGACGCTGGCGGCATGTGCCAGGTGCAGAAAGGGGTCCTCCTCCTGGAAGTCAACCACCTTGCACTGGGCGACCACGCTGCGCGCCCACCATACCAGCGCCTCGGGCAGATGCCCCTGGCTGAACTCGGCCAGGCCGATCACGGAATACAGCCGGAACTTGCGCTTGCAGCGCGGGATGGCTTCGAGCGCCACTTCAATCGCCCGTTTAGGGTAGTCCTTCTGGTAATACATGTAGGCGATCATGAAGGGGATCAGGTCGATGTCGGGGAACATCTTCATGATGGCGGTGCCATACTCGATGGCTTCCTGCATGCTGCTGCTGTCGCGCAGCTCAGCCACCTGTGAGATCTCCGGGATGTCTGTCTCGTCGCGTTCGTCCTTGATCTCCTCGATCGGCAGCGTCACTGCCATCCTGAGGAAGCGAGCCGCTTTGTCGCTTGCACTCATACTTTTGCCCCTCGCGTTAGGTTGTTGATGATAGCTGGATGCCTGTGGCCTTTTTAGCATAACACAACGCAGGTGATCATGAAAATCCCGCGGCGATGTTCCTGTGTTTTGCAACTGCGCTCTGCGAGACTATACTGGTGCTGTGCCCCCGGGCGCTTTACCCTGTGCCTGCGCCGGCTGATGAGGATCGAGGGAAGCAATGAAGACGATCGCCCTGATCGCCCATGATGGCAAGAAAGACGAGATGCTCGATTTCGCCCGCAGTCACCGCGACCTGCTGGCGCGCTTCAATTTGATCGCCACCGGCACAACTGGCCGCATGATCCGCGATCAAACCGGGCTGTTGGTCACCCCGCTGCTCTCCGGGCCGGTGGGGGGTGACGTCCAGATCGCTGCACAGGTGGTTGAGGGTGAGGTGGCAGCGGTCATCTTCTTCGTCGATCAGCTTGAGAAGCACCCCCACGACCCGGATATCCAGACACTGCTGCGGCTGTGCAACGTGCACAACGTGCCGCTGGCCACCAACCCGGCCACGGCTGAGCTGATCATCAGGGGTATTCTATAATCGATGAAAGTCCTGCTGACTGCCGGTTTGAGTTGTACGCCGGAGCGCCGCCCTCTTCTTGAGGGGCTGGCGGCCCGCGTGCACACACAGTCGCCTGATGCGCTGGTGGTGGCAGGCAACCTGGGCGGGCCGCCGGAGCAGTTCGAGGCGGCGCTGGCGTTGTTTGATGACCTGCCCTGCTCGCGCGCAGTGCTGGCAGGCAACAGGGATGTGTGGCATCACACCGGCCACCCGGACAGCCAGACGCTGTGGGAAAACGTGCTGCCTCAGGCGGCTGCACGGCATGGCTGGACCTGGCTGGAGAACCGCAACCTGGTGGTCGATCGGGTGGGGATTTGCGGCACCATCGGCTGGTACGATTACAGTGCGCGTGACACTGGCCTGGGCTACACCGCTGACCAGTACGAGTCCCTGAAGGGGCTGGTGAATGACGACGCCCGGTATATTGATTGGGGGTGGTCCGACCGTGAGTTTGCCGCACTGGTGGGCGCGCGCTTCTCGGGGCGTCTGGATGCCCTTGAAAACAGCCGGGAGATCGACTACATCCTGGTTGTGACGCATTTCCCCGTATTCCAGCAGCTTGTCCCGCTTGTCGCCACTGACGTGCGGAGCCGGTTTGCTGCTGCTTATGCCTTCAACCTAAGCCTGGCCCGTGTGATCACACCGAAGAACAAGGTACGCCACGTGGTCAGCGGCCACCTGCCTGCTGCGGGAATGGAGGTAATTCGCTTTGGCAGCCACTCGCTGGAGGCTCACAGCATTGGCATGGACGGGGAGATGCCCCGCCTGCTGGTTCTGGATGTGTGAGACGGCCCCGATTGGGGTGACATTTTTCGTTGACAACCGAAGGCCCCCTGGCCTACAATTAGGGCTGAGGCCGCAGTGCCTAATTGAATATCATGATGCGGGGGAGAGTCTCCTGAACGGAGCGCCGAAGGGGCAAGCAGCCAGGGTTGCACCTGGCTAGCGAAACTCTCAGGCAGCAGGACCTCGTATCATAATGCCATTCTGGAAAATCCTGGGCGGCCTGCCCGTCCGGGTACCGACGGGGCAAACCCCCTATTTGCGGGGGCGAATCTCTCAGGTCCAAGACAGGGGCACAGCGCAGCCTGGGCTGCGTGGTGCCTCTTTTGTTTCAGTTCACGTATGTCTGTCTAACCATAAGAGAGGGGTTGAACCCATGGGTGATTTAAAAACGCCTGCAGAGCTGAAGTACACGAAGACCGATGAGTGGATCAAGGTCGAGGGTGATGAGGGGCTTATTGGCATCACCGACTACGCGCAGGATGCGCTGTCTGACCTGGTTTATGCCGAGCTGCCTGACGTGGGCGATGCATTCGCTGCTGGTGAGGAGTTCGGCGCGGTTGAGTCGGTGAAGACCTCAGCCCCACTCAAGATGCCGGTGGCCGGGGAGATCATCGCGGTTAACTCCGAGCTGAAGGAAACACCGGAGATCATCAACGAGGACCCTTACGGCAAAGGGTGGATCGTCCGCATCCGCATCACCGATGCCTCCGCACTAGCCAATCTGATGGATGCCGCAGCTTATGCGGCCTACTGTGAGGAGCGCTAAACGAACATCACCGCCGCCCTGCAGGGCGGCATAACAGGTTGATGGAGCAGTTGGATGGACTATACACCGCATACCGAAGCTGACATCGAGGCGATGCTTGGCGTCATCGGTGTGAAGCGGATCGAGGACTTGTTCCACGATGTGCCAGAGGCACACCGCTTCCCCGCCCTCAACCTCCCGGACGGACTCTCCCAGCAGGAGGTCATGCGGGAGCTGGAGGCGCTCAGCAGCCGCAACGTGCCCGGCGCCCGGCAGCCGATCTTTCTGGGCGCAGGGGCCTATAATCACTACAGCCCGCCGGTGGTCAACTATGTGATCCAGCGCGGCGAATTCCTGACGGCCTACACCCCCTATCAACCTGAGGTGAGCCAGGGGACGCTGCAGGCCATCTTTGAGTATCAGAGCATGATCTGTGCCCTGACAGGCATGGAGGTGGCTAACGCCAGCCACTATGACGGTGCGACCTCGCTGGCGGAGGCGGCCATCATGGCGCTGAACGCCCACCGGGGCAAGCGCACTCGCATGGTGATCTGCTCCGGGGTCCACCCGGAGTATCGGCGGGTAGTGCACACCTACACCCAGGGCATGGGCGTTGAGATCGTCGGAGATACTGCCTGCTATGTCGACGTCGACCGGCTGATTGCGCTGATCGATGAGAACACGGCGATGGTGGCCGTGCAGTACCCGGATTTCTTCGGCCAGGTGCATGATGTCAAGCGTGTGATCGATGCCGCCCGCGAGAAGGGTGCGCTGTCCTGCATTGTCGCTGACCCAATCGCGCTGGGCATGCTCAAGCCGCCAGGCCAGCTTGGCGCCGATATCGTGGTGGCCGAAGGGCAGTCGCTTGGCATCCCGATCAGCTTCGGGGGGCCGTACCTGGGCATCTTCGCCACGCGTGAGATGCACGTGCGCAAGATGGCGGGCCGCCTGGTGGGTGAGACGGTGGATGCTCAGGGGCGGCGGGGGTATGTGCTGACGCTGGCCACGCGTGAGCAGCATATCCGCCGCGAGCGGGCCACCAGCAATATCTGCACCAACCAGGGGCTGATCGCACTGGCCGCCGCTGTCTATCTAAGCCTGATGGGAAAGCAAGGCCTGCGCAAGGTGGCCGAGCTGTGTTACCACAAATCGCACTATGCTGCACGCGAGATCGATAAGCTGGACGGCTTCAGGGTTGACTGGGGCAAGCCCTTCATCAAGGAGTTCGTGGTGGAGTGCCCGCGGCCCGTGGCCGAGATCAACGCCTATCTGCTGGAGCAGCATGGTATCATCGGTGGCTATGATCTGCATAAGGACTATGTGGATCGTCCCAACCAGATGCTGATCGCTGTCACGGAGATGAATACGAAAGAGCAGATCGACCGGCTGGTCGTGGCTCTGAAGGAGGTGGCATCATGACCGAGCCACTTATCTACGACCTGGGGGCGCCAGGGCGTGTGGGCGTCTTGCCGCCCGACCCGGATGTGCCGCTGACCGACCTGCCGACCGACCTCCTGCGCGACGACCTCGACCTGCCGGAGGTGAGCGAAGTCGATGTCGTGCGACACTATTTGCGCCTGTCGCGGCTCAACTACTCGATCGACCAGGGGATGTATCCGCTTGGCTCGTGCACGATGAAATACAACCCGCGTCTCAATGAGGAGACCGCGCGTCTGCCGGGCTTTGCAGCGATCCATCCCTATCAGGACCCGGCTACCGTGCAGGGGGCGCTCAAGCTAATGTATGAGACCCAGCGCTGGCTGGCCGAGATCGCCGGGTTTGCGGGGGTCTCGTTGCAGCCTGCGGCGGGCGCTCATGGCGAGCTAACGGGTGTCCTGATCATGCGTGCGTATCACCACAGCCGGGGCGACACCAAACGCGTTAAGGTGCTGATCCCTGACTCGGCGCATGGTACCAACCCCGCCAGCACCACCATGAGCGGCCTGAAGGTCGTGCAGCTCCCCAGCGACGAGCGCGGCAACGTGGACCTGGAGGCGCTGCGTGCCGCCTGCGACGATACCGTTGTCGGCCTGATGCTCACCAATCCCAATACCCTCGGCCTGTTCGAAGAGCATCTTGAGGAGGTGGCCGCGCTGGTGCATGGCTGCGGTGGGCTGGTGTATGGCGATGGCGCTAACTTCAACGCCATCCTGGGCATCATGCGGCCCGGTGACCTGGGCTTTGATGTGATGCACTACAACCTGCACAAAACGTTCAGCACCCCGCACGGCGGCGGTGGCCCCGGCTCCGGGCCGGTGGGCGTGGCCGAGCACCTGGTGCCCTTCCTGCCCGGCCCACTCGTCGAGATCGTCGGCGAGAAGGAGGGTGAGCCGGTGTACGGCTTCGTGATGCCGCCGCAGAGCATCGGGCGTGTCAAGGCGTTCTATGGCAACTTTGGCATCGTCGTACGGGCTTACACCTATATGCTGGCCAATGGCAAGGACGGCCTGCGCAGGGTGAGTGAGCGCGCCGTGCTGAACGCTAACTACGTGATGGCCCGCTTGCGTGAGGCGTGGGAGGTGCCTTACGGCTTCCGCACCTGCATGCATGAGTTTGTTGCCGAGGGTGACCTGCTGGACCTGCATGTGATGGCGCTGGATGTGTCGAAGCGGCTGATGGACTATGGCTTCCACCCGCCGACGAACTACTTCCCGCTGGGTAAAACGGCGGGCACCACGCTCAACGTGCATGGTGCGCTGATGATCGAGCCGACCGAGACGGAGAGCCGCGAGACGCTTGATGCATTCGTCGAGGCGATGCTGGCCATCGCCCGTGAGGCGCGAGAGAACCCCGACGTGCTGCACTCTGCACCGCATGTAACCCCTGTTGGCCGCCTGGATGAGGTGCTGGCTGCCAAGCAGCTCGTGCTGTGCTGCCGCCCCCTGCCGCAGGTCGAGGGTGGATAAGCCTGCGTCGTGCGGATGATCTGACGCCGAATAAACGGGGCCCCACGAAGGAGGCCCCGTCTCTTTTACCCGGTGGGATCAGTCGAACTCGAACACCGCCTTGATCGCCCCGCTGCTGCCGCGGTTGCCTGTCTCCCGGAAGGCGCGGCGGTACTCCTCCAGCCGGTAGCGGTGCGTCACCATCCAGCCCAGGTCAACCATGCCGCGTGCCATCAGGTCCAGCGCCAGGTCGAAAGTCCGCCAGGTTTTTCCCGCGTGCTGCTCGGCGTGATGGTAGATGTAGGCAGCGCGCACGTCCAGCTCCTGGGCGAAGATGGCTGTCCAGTCGATGCCGCGGGCGATGGCCGGGGCGCTGACCAGCACCACCCGCCCGCCGGGGCGTGTCAGGCGCAGGGTGTCGTCGAGCACTGCATCGCTGCCCGCGCAGACAAAGGCCCGGTCGATGCCGCCGCCCAGGTGGATGCGCTTGCCGATGATCGGCCTGAGCAGCTTACCGCCCACTCGCTCAGCGATCGCTGTGTAGAGGTCGTCCACCTGGCGGGGCCGGATCACCGTGTCGGCCCCCAGCCGCTGAGCTGCCTCAGCCTGGAACCCGTACCGCGCCACCACCAGGGCGCGCGCCCTGGAGCCAAGCGCGCGCAGCGCAGCCAGCACGCACAGCCCGATCGTGCCCGCCCCGACGATCAGCACTGTGTCATCGTCGGATACGGCGCCCTCCAGCACGGCGTGCAGTCCCACCGCAAACGGCTCGACCATCAGCGCATTCTCGTCGCTGACGGCATCGGGCACGGCATAAAGCTGCGACTCGTGCGCCACGAAGAAGGGACTCCAGCTTCCCCCGGTGCTGCTGCAGGTACCGGTGAGGATGCCGGGGGCAAGAGCGCCCTCAGTGACGCGCGTGCAGCGGTTGATCTCACCCCGTGCGCAGTGTTCGCACAGATCATCGAACCCGCGCGGACGGCACCACAGCAGCGGTTCGACCACCACCCGATCACCGGGCTGCCAGCCGTTCAACGCCGCGCCGACCGTCTCAATGCGCCCGACGTTCTCATGCCCGAAGGTGAAGGGAAATGACGACAGGGGTGAAAAATAGGGGCTAGTGTGCAGATGGATTGCGCTTATATCGGTGCCGCAGATGCCTCCATAGCGCGTTTTGATCCGCCCCCAGTCATCCCCCGGCAGCGCCGGGGCCGGGACATCGGCCATGTAAGTGCAGGACAGGCCGCTCCACAGCAGGGGCGGGTAGAGTTTGCCCAGCGTCAGGCCCAGGGCGTAGCGCGGGATGGCGGCGTTGAACTGGATGGCCTTCATTCTGTCCTCCTCCGGGCCGGGCTGAGTGTGTCGGCATCTTTGGCCGGTGATTGTAGCATGGGTGGGCCTCGGATGAAATGCAGCGGGCTTGTGCTGCAAGGGGAAAGTATGCTACAAAGACAGCAGGCACATCCGCCCCCCTCCCTCTGGAAGTTGCCCCAACCATCCCTTTGCTGCTGTGCCTGAACACTGAGCAGTGGATCGGGAGGAGGCACACTATGAGTCCCCGCATGATCTATGTGGCCGTGATCGACCCGGGCGGCGCGTTTCTGCGCGCCGGCCCAGGCCAGGACTTTGAAGCTGTCGAGTCGCTGTTCCCCTGGGATGTACTGGTCGTCACCGATGAAGAAGACACCGCTCTGGGCCGTCTGGGCAAAGAGGGACAGTGGCTGGCCGTGCGCACCCATTCAGGCAACCGGGGGTGGGTTGCCGCCTGGCTGGTGCACCGCGTTTACCCGGCCAGGTCCGGGATGGAGGCTGATGTCGAGCCGGGTGACGCCCCGATCGTGCCCGTGCCTGCACGGGCGCCCGGCCCGCCGCTGTACCTGATGACTGCTGCCGAGGCCGGGCTGAATCTCCGCAGGGGGCCGGGGGTGTCATACGGGCTGGCGGGGGCGGTGCCACGGGGGCACCCGCTGATCGTGCTGGGGAGCCACGAGCAGGCGCTGGAACGGCTCGACCAGCCCGGCATGTGGATACCCGTCCAGATACCGGAAGGCGTCTCCGGGTGGGCGGCAGCGTGGCTGCTGACCCGCTGGCAGGCGCCCAAAAAGCCCGGCTACCTCAAGGCCCCGATGGGGCACGCGCTGCCCGGCCTGCACGGCCCGGCAGACCCCGGCAAATGGCCCTGGGACGACGTGGCCTACGAGATCATCCAGAAAGGCCGCATTGAGGCGGTGAAGCTATTAGCCGCCGCCGACATCGACGGGGAGGTGGTGAACCGCCTGCGCGGGCTGGGGGTGAAGTTTATCATGGCGCGACTGTTCGGCAAGTTCACCGAGAGGCGCACCGTGCGGAGCTTTGTCGAGGAGGTGCTGCCTGCCGCCGAGCGCCTTTACGCAGCGGGGGTGCGCCACTTTGAGGTGCACAATGAGCCGAATCTGCACCATGCCGATGGGCCGGAGGGGATGTGGGTGATGTGGCGCAATGGGCGGGAGTTCGGTGATTTCCTGCTGGAGTGCCTGGGTTTGCTGCGCCCGCGCCTGCCGGAGGCGCTGTTTGGCTGGCCGGGGCTGTCACCGGGGCTGGATGAGCTGGGGGCGGATGGCAGGCCGCTGCGCTACAGCTCTACCCGTTTCTTGGATGAGGGTGAGTTCGCCGCCCGCGCGTGTGATTTCATCTGCCTGCATACCTACTGGCAGGAGAACGAGTACATGCGTTCGCTCAACGAGATCCGCGAGTACTGTGAGCGCTTCCCTGAGAAACTGATCATCGTCAGCGAGTTCAGCAACAGCAGCCCGCACGTTGAGAAGGATGAGAAGGGCCGCCAGTATGCGGGGTTCTACAGCGCGGCGCGCAGCCTCCCCGTCAACCTGGGGGCGTTGTTCTGCTATGTGATGTCGGCCTCGTGGGGTTACACGCCGGAGGCATGGCGCGGCTCCTCGATCGCCAGACGGGTGGCGGAGCGCACCGGGTGAGCATCGCGGGGAAGACGAAAGCGCGCGGCACCCCCGCGCGCTCGCTGCTCTGTGGGCGGTACAGGACTTGAACCTGTGACCCCCTCCTTGTAAGGGAGATGCTCTATCCGGCTGAGCTAACCGCCCTCCCTGTTACGGGCTGAATTATACCCGGCGGAGCAGGGGGATGCCACATCCCGCAGTGTGTCATGTCAGATGCGCGGAGGCACGACGCCCCGCTGCTTCTGGTACTTACCCTTGCGGTCGGCATAGCTGACCTCGCAGGGCTCATCCCCCTCAAAGAACAGCACCTGCGCGATGCCCTCGTTGGCGTAGATGCGGGCAGGCAGCGGGGTTACGTTCGAGATCTCCAGCGTGATGATGCCCTCCCAGCCCGCCTCCAGCACGGTGGTAGGGATCAGCACCCCGGCGCGGATGTAGGTCGACTTGCACAGCACCAACCCGGAGACATTGCGTGGCATGCGGATGTACTCCACCGACTTGGCCAGCACAAATGAGTTAGGGGGGATGGTGCAGACGTCGCCCTTCATGTCAACGTAGGCGTCGAGATCGAAGTTTTTGGGGTCGACGATGGTGGAGTATATGTTAGTGAACACCTTGAACTCGTCAGCCACACGAATGTCGTAGCCGTAAGATGATACCCCAAAGGAGATCACACCGTTGCCCACCTGCGCCTCGATAAACGGCTCGATCATGCCGTGGTTTTGCGCCATTTGCCTGATCCATTTGTCTGCCTTCAAGCCCATCGCTGTGCTGCCTTCCTCAGAGTGAGATCAAAGCGAGACCCCTGCAAAAGCCAGGGGCTCGATTACCAGGCTGATTATACACCATTGTGTGCTACATGCGCTCAGGGGTGCTCATTCCCATCAGCTCCAGTGAGCGTCGCAGCACCACCCGGGCGGCGGCGTACAGCTTGAGCCGGGCCTTCGCCAGAGGGAGGGGGACGTCGCCATGCAGAGCGCGGACCTCCTCATAGGTGGGGTGGAACAGCCGTGCCAGGTCCATCGCCCAGAACGCGATGCGATGCGGCTCCAGCTCCTGCACACACAGATCGATCACCTCCGGTAGCTCGATCAGTTTTTTGATCAGCGCCAGCTCGGCGGGGTCGGTCAGCAGGCTTACGTCTCCGTCATCATACGTCACCCCGCGCTCTGCCGCCACACGGTTGATGCTGACGCAGCGTACATACGCGTTCTGGATGTAGTAGACCGGGTTCTCGTTGGACTGTCTGCGGGCCAGCTCCAGGTCAAAATCCATATGGCTGACCGGGCTGCGGGCCAGCATGAAATAGCGCACAGCATCGGCGCCCACATCGTCCACCAGCTCATCGAGCGTGACGAACTCGCCCTTGCGGGTGCTCATGCGACGCGTCTCACCGCCCTCGGTCAGCGTGACGAACTGGTGCAGCACCACACGGAGGCGGCTGGCGTCATAGCCCAGCGCGGCCACCATCGCGATCACATCCTTGGCCTCCTCGATATGATCAGCCCCCAGGATGTTGATCGCCAGGTCAAAGCCGCGCTCCAGCTTGTTGATGTGGTACGCGGTATCGGGCAGGCGGTAGGTTGGCTCGCCGGATGATTTGATGATCGCCGCGTCCTTCTTCACATCGCGGATGCGGCGCATGCGCACCCAGGTGGCGGGCCTGCCATCCGCGGTAACGGCGTCGTCCTGGCCTGCCAGGTCAGGGCGCTCGTCGATGTCCTCGTCCTGCTCCGGGGCCAGGGCCTCGTAGACCAGATCGCGCTCGCGCAGCATCTCCACAACGCGCCACACCGAGCCATCCTCGTAGACCCAGTTCTCGTTGAAGAAGCTGTCAAAGACGATGTTTACACGCGCCAGCGCTGCCCGGATCATCTCGAAAATGCGCGCCTCGGCGTAATCCTTGAACGGCTCCCAGCTGGCATCGACCAGCTCACGCCCGCGCTCCTCAAAAAGCTGGGCCGCGATGTCGCGGAGATAATCGCCCTGGTAGCCGCCGTCGGGGAACTCCGTGGGCAGCCCCAGCAGCTCGCGGTAGCGGGCGCGCAGGCTCTCGCCGAGGATGCGCATCTGGCGGCCCGCGTTGTTGAAGTAATACTCCAGCTCCACATCATAACCCATGGCGCGCAGCAGACGGGCCAGCGTATCGCCGATCACCCCGCCGCGCACGCGCCCCACCGTGATCGGGCCGGTGGGGTTGGCGCTGACACATTCCACCTGTGCTCGCTTCCCGGCGAAGTCGTCCATGTAGGCGAAGCGGTCGCCCTGAGCCAGGATGTGGTCAACCTGGCGGCGCACCCATGCGTCCGACAGCCGGAAGTTGATGAACCCACCGGCGCGCTCAGCGCCGGCCAGGTATTCTATGTCGGGCAGGTGGCGGATGATCACCGCGGCGATCTGGTCAGGCTTCATACGGGCGAGCCGCGCGAGCTGCATGGCCGCCGGGCTAGCGTAATCGCCATGCTCCGGGTTTCTAGGGCGCGTTACCTGCACCTCGGGGACTTCAAAGGCAGGAAGGTCATTGGCTTTCTGTGCTGCCCGGATGCTCTCGGCCAGCCGGGCGGCCAGGTCTTTTGCGATGCGGATCACGGCTCATCTCCTCTCGTGGCGGCTCACGCCGCTGCTGCGAGGGAATTGTAGCATGAAGCCGGGGCATCACCAATTCGCGCGATCATCTTGGGGCAACCTGTGTTACACTGTATAGAGAATATTGCGAGAAAAAGGGTAATCGGAACAGGATGAGCTGGCTTTCAATGCTGTGGGCAAAGCTGCAGCGGTTTGAGATCAATACGCTGGTGGTATTTGTGGTCGGCCTGGGGGCGGTGGTGACGTTCTTCGTCGCGCCGCTGACGGCCCAGACGGCTAACCTGATCGGTGAGCTGCCGCGTCCGGATGCCGCCGGGCTTGAGGCGCTGCCGCCGGGCAGCGAGGTGGTCATCGCCGGGGTACTGGAGGGCAACGCCGTTTTTGACGGCGACATGGTTGCCTTCAAGCGGATGGTGCTGATGCCTGCCGCCTCGCCGGGGCGGGGGGAGGTTGAGGGAGGGACAGGCCAGCCGATGACATGGATCGATGGGGGGGTGTTTCTGCCGCCGTTGACGGCTGCCGTGGCAGATGGCCTGATCACCCTTGTGCCGGGTGAGGAAGTGCTGATGTCTGGCGCACTGAGGGAGGCTATTCTGCAGCCAGATGGCACCCCTGTTGAGGGCGATGACCTGCCGATGGGGACCCGGCACTACCGGGGGCTGCGCAACGGTGACGAGATCACGGCCGTTGGGGTGCGCACACCCTCCGGTGAGGTGTCGGTGACGCGAATTTACAGCGGCACACTGGATCAGATGATGGCCGAATACCGCCGCCCGCAGCGAACCTGGCAGGTGATCGGGGCGGTGCTGATGATCGCCGGGCTGATCTCGGGGGTGCTGACTGCCCGCCGCCCGGAGGAAATCTTGTTTGACCAGGCCCCGGTGGCCTACGAGGATCCGTCGGTGTTCCCCTGGGAGCGTGACCTCCACTGAGGTCAGGCGTCGCGCAGCCTGACCGGATTGCGTAGCGTCCCGATGCCTTCTATCTCCACCTCAACGACATCGCCGGGGGTCAGTGGTGCGACCCCGGCGGGGGTTCCCGTCAGCACCAGATCACCCGGCTCCAGGGTGATGAAGCGCGTGATATAGCTCAGTACATAGGGGATCCCATAGATCATCTGTCGGGTGGAGCCATCCTGACGACCATCGCCGTTCACCCGGCAGCGGATGCGCACATTGGCGGGGTCAAGCCGGGTCTCGATCCATGGCCCAACCGGGCAAAATGTATCAATGCCTTTGGCACGCCACCACTGGCCATCCCTGGCCTGGAAGTCACGGTCTGTGATGTCATTAGCGCAGGTGTAACCAAACACGAACTCAAGCGCCTCTGCCTCTGAAACCCGTGATGCGCGCCTGCCGATGATGAGCGCCAGCTCGGCCTCGTGGTCCACGCGCCCGTTTTCCTCCAGCAGTTCGATCGCATCACCGGGGCCGATCACAGTCGTGGGCGGCTTGAGGAAGACGAGCGGCTCCGGCGGCACCTGCTCACCACGCTCGGCGGCATGGGCAGCGTAATTGCGCCCCAGGCACAGGATTTTGCCGGGCGTCACAGGTGCCAACAGCCTCACCTCCTCAACCGATCCCACCACCGGGCCGCGGGCCAGTGCCGGGCGGTGCGATGCGTCATCCAGCGCGCGCATGCTGAATAGGTCGCCATCCAGCGTATAGACGATCCCTTCCTCGATCAGCCCATACTGCGGCGTCTCCCCTTCCAGATAGCGGCAAAACATCATGGCATTGCCTCCTTGTGATGCGGCGCGTGCTGCGCCAGGTGAATGGAATGCGGATCGGGGTGGGGGGCCTCAGCTCATCATGTGGATCACCCCGCGCGCGATGGCATAATAAGTGCCACATGTCTCGCAGGTCAGCCGTTCGGCTGATCGTTGCCAGTCGATCTCGCCGCAGCGCGGGCAGCGCAGCATCTCCTCCAGCGCGCGTGGACCCGGTGGTGTCGGGGGGCCATCTCGCCAGGCCAGATACAGGTCATAATCCACCTGCCACCTCTGGCGGGTCACATCGTGGAAGCCCGCCCCCTCAAGCAGGGTGGTGAAGGCCGCCGCGCTGTGGGTCTTGCCGGGCATCAGGCGCGCGTCACGTCCGCGCCGCCGGGTGATCACCAGCAGGCCATCGGGCCTCAGCACGCGCGCGGCCTCGGCGATCTGGCGCTCAGGGCTGCGGGTGAACTCCAGCATCTCCAGGCAGGTCACACAATCAAACGCCCCATCGGTGAAAGGCAGGCGGTCACCCTCGCGCCAGATCAGTGTGAGCCGGTCACCATATGGCGCGCCCTTTTGTGCGGCGATCTCGATCATGCGGCGCGACGCATCCACCCCGACGACGCGCCCCTGAAAGACCGGCTGTTCAAGCAGCGCCAGCGGCAGGCGCCCGGTGCCGGTGCCGATGTCGAGCACCAGCGGGGCCGGGATGTGTCTGAGCGCCCCCACGATCGGGCGGCCCAGGAATACGGCCTCCATCTCCGCGTCGAACTGCTTGATGCCGTCGTACTGGCGGGCCGTCAGGTCATACAGCAGGGTGACCAGCCACTGCCCGATCAGCGCGCCTTCGGCGATGACGATCTGCCAGTACAGCAGCAGCCCGACGGCGAGGAACGCCAGCGCCCCCAGGACGCCGAGCCAGAACCCGTGAGCCATCGCCTACAGGATGCCCTCGGCGCGCAGCCAGGCGTGGCTGCGGCGCAGGCCCTCGGCCAGCGGGACGGCGGGCCCCCAGCCCAGCTCTGCCCGCGCCTTCTCGTTCGACACCCGCCCCGTGCCGGTCATCCTGTCGGCCACATAGCTCAAGTTATGAGCGGCCACCAGCGGGTTGGCCAGGCGCAGGGCGGCGCGCACCATCCCCCCCGGCAGCCAGAGCGCGCGCGTCGTGGGGATCATGGCCATATAGCCACCCAGGAAGTCGCGCATCGTGATCGGGCCGTCTTCCACGGCGTTGTATATCCTGCCGATCGCGCGCTCATCGACGGCGCATAAGATCAGCAGGTCAATCAGGTCGTCGATGTAAATGGGGTGGGCGGCGGCCTCGCCGCCATCCACCAGTGGCAGCAGGCCGCGCCGGGCGAGGCGGGCCAGCGATACCGTCCAGAGGCGCGAAGCGGGGCCGTACACCATGCCGGGCCGAACGATCGTCACGGCCAGGCCGCTGCGGGCGGCGACCTCCTGCAGGGCGCGCTCCGCCTCGATCTTGGTGTCACCATAAGGATCGCCGAACAGGGTAAGGGGGGTGGACTCATCCACATGCCGGCTGCCATGCGGCCCGTAGACGCTGATGCTGCTGGTGAACACAAAGCGGCGAACGCCCGCTGCGGCGCTCGCCTCGGCCAGCGCCCGGGTCGCCTCCACGTTGATCGCCGCTGCCCGGCGCGGGCTGCCGTTCAACCAGGCGGCGGCGTGGAACACCACATCAACGCCCCGCGCCACCAGGGCGGCCATGCGTGCGTGGTCGGTGATATCGCCCTGCACCACCTCGATGCCCATGTGAGCGAGCGGGGCGGCGCTGTCCGGCCTGCGCTCAAGCGCCATGACGTGAGTGCCCTCGGTGTGGAGCCGACGGGCAAGATGGCCACCGATGAAACCCGCTGCCCCGGTGATGAATACCCGCTGCCCTGCCAGGTTCTCACTCATATCTGTGCTTCCATCTCTGTTCTGCTGACGTATGCATAAGTGTAATGACTGAGCGGCTGCCGGGCAAGGGGCGGTTGGATGGGCGCGGGGCTGGCGTGCCCTGCTCGCCTGGCAGACCCCTGATCCGGGTGCTACAATCACACCTTCTGGCAGTCGTTGGTCTGTTCGATTGGAGGAGGTATGGGTCGATTGAAATTGAGACGGATGATCCTGATGGGAGCCGCTGTGCTAATCGCGCTGGGGCTGGCCGCCTGTGCGGGTGGTGAGACGGATGCCCCGCCCACACAGACCCCGATGGTGGTAATCGTGACCTCAACGCCGGAGCCAGCGCCGGAGGCGGCAGCGGGGCCGCCAGACGCACAGGCTCCCGACGATCAATTCCCGCCGTCATTCTCGTGCGAGGGCCAGATCATCGAGCAGCCGTTTGAAAACGGGCGGATGTTCTGGCTGGGCCAAGAGATGGAAGAACGCTGCCGCCCGGCGCATGACTTCGAGCCAGGCAGCGGGGAGATTTTCGTGCTGATTTTCGATGAGACGGGCCGGGGCGGCTCGTGGCTGCGCTTTGTGGACGAGTGGGATGAGGCCCGCGATCCTGTCTCTGACCCCGCGCTTGAGCCACCGGAAGGGCTGTTCCAGCCGGTGCGCGGCTTCGGCTACGTGTGGCGGGAGAAATTGACCGAGGAGCAGCGGACGGCACTGGGCTGGGCCATGCTGGAGGAAGTGCCCTATACCACCGATTACCGCTATGAGTCGGGCGGGTTTGTCACTGAAGCACGTGAGTTCGTATCCGCGCCCGGCGTGCATGTGCTGCTCGATCTGGGCGGGAACCAGATTGCGCTGGACGAGGTGACCTACTCCTTCACCTTTACCCCCGCCGATGAGCTGGAGAACGAAGAGGACCAGGAGGGCGGCTGATCAGCCAGCCGCGCCGAAAAAGGGGCAGTCATCTGTGGCTGCCCCTGTGACCTCATACCGGGCCGCTCACTCCTCATCGCTCTCAAAGCCCGGCTCGGCGAACTCCTCCACCCGATAGATTGAGACCTCCATGCCTGGTTCGAGCCAGGCGAGTGGATGCAGCCCCATCTTGCGGCACAACATGCCGAGGAACTCGCGCGGGTCGGGGATGCGCTTCCAGACCTGGGGCAGGAAGGTGGCGCGATACGGCCCGCGCTGTAAAACAACCCCATCGATCCCGGGGCGCAGCAGGCCGGGCAGGTCCTGCGGATGGGGCACGTTCAGGGGCTGCGACTCGCTCAGTACCGATATCTCGATCGTCAGATCGGGAACCTCCCAGGCCTCAACCGGGGCAAAGCGCGGGTCATTGAGTGCGGTGCGCCTGGCCGTGTCCACGACCTCCTGGGCCAGCGGGGCACGGGCCGCCAGAACCCCTGTGCACCCGCGGAGCTGGCCATGCCAGTGCAGGGTCACAAAGCAGGCTGCAGGCCGCCGCAGCCGCTCTGGCAGCTTATCCAGGATCACCTGCGGGGCAGGCTGGTCAAGCGCCGCCGCCTCGATTGACGCGCGGGCCAGCCTCAGCAGACAGTCACGTTCCGCATCAGTGAGCTGATCAGGTTGGTCCCGGACAATGTGTGTCATGGCAGGCTCCCTTTCCCCGCGATGATCATCCCATCACTATGGTAAGCCCGTCCGGGCCTGCCCGTCAATAGAGGGGAGAGGAAGGATGGGCTGTCGGCGCCGGGTGCCCGCTGTTCAGCACAGAGAGGATGGCCGGGGCGAATCCGGTCAGGTCGGTGAGATCGCGGGTGAAAGCCAGCCGCGCCGCTCCGATCACCAGGGTGGGCACCGGGTTGCGCGTGTGACCGCGCTGGCTGAGGTCCTCAATGTTGCCGTGGTCGCTGGTGATCACGATCAGTCCCTGCGAGTCGTCCCAGGCCTCCAGCAGGCCGGCCAGCACCGCATCCAGCCGTTCGAGCAGGGCTACCGCCTGGTGCAGGTCGCCGCGATGGCCGACGTAATCCGTCAGCCAGTGGTCGAAGAAACTGAAATCCTGCCGGGCGGCCAGCGACGCCATCAGACGCCCGCTCTCATGCGGGCTGAGCAGCGGGAACTCCTGCTCGCTGAAGCGGGCCCGCCACATACGCGTAGCAGTATCATGCCGCGATCCGTGCTCCCGCCAGATCTCACCGGTGAAATCCGCAGGCAGCCCGCGCCGGTCCAGATAGGCCTGGCCGTCGAGCATCGGCACGCCGGCCACATGCAGGGCGTGCTGGTTAGACGATCGCAGCCGCACGCCGCGCTCAATCGCCTCGATGTAGCCGGAGGGATAAACGTTGAGCAGCGCCGCACTGCGCCCCTGATCGGCCAGCTTCTTTACCACGCTCCCCCGGTCAAGGATGGCGCGGATCTCCGGGTTGGGCTTGGGGCCGTAATGGTAGCCCAGCGCCTGCGGCACGTTCACGCCGGTGAGGATGGCGGCCTGCCCGCTGGCGCTCTGGGGCCGGTCGGCGACCCCCAGAGTGGCGTCGGTGGGGATGAAGACCCCACGCGCGCTCTCGATGCGCGGCAGGTCATTGAGCCAGCGGCGTCCTTCGGTGAACTGTGTGAGGGTGGGGAGGTGGGCGGCTGCAAACGGGTTATGCGCGGGGTCATCCTCGCCCAGCCCCACCCCATCGAGGAAAAGGAACAGGATTCGCATCAGCCTGTGCCGATCCGCTCCAGCCGGTACCAGGCGGAGGGAATGTCCGCTGCGGTATCCTCACCCACGCTGCTCCACACCGGGCGGAAATACGCCCCGAAGATCGCCTCCAGTTCGCCTGGCTCGATGCCGCCCGGTCGCCCGGCGCGTGGTCTGAAAGCGTACAGCATGTAGGTGCCGCCGGGCCGCACCAGCCCCGCCAGCGCGGCGGCGTAATCGAGCAGGGCGGGGCGGGGCAGCGAATGGGCGCACCCGATGTCCATTGCCAGGTCGAAGGGGCCGCGCAGGTCCAGCTTCTCCAGCCTGCGCACATCGCCCACCAGGAAGCGGGTGCGCTCAGCAACCCCGGCATGGCGGGCCTTGCGCCGGGCTGCCCGGATCGCCCTGCCGACGAAATCCACCCCCACGCCCTCCCAGCCGTGCCGGGCCAGATAGATCAGGTTGGTGCCGGTGCCGCAGCCCACGTCAAGCGCACGGCCCGGTGGCATGCCCTCCTCCTCGATTAGACGGGTGATCTCCGGCGGGGTGACACCGGTATCCCAGGGCGCATTACCCGTAAGGTAGCGCTGCCAGAAGATCAGGCGGCGGGTCATGGCACGTCCAGATCGAACAACACCCGTGCGCGGTCCAGTACACCGATGCTCTCGCGCAGCTTGTGACCGTCCTTATCGAAGTAGACGAAGGTTGGCGTGAACACGACCCCGTATTCATCCATGAGCGTCCGGCCTGGCTCCTGGTCGATGTTGAGCCGGATGATCTGCAGGCGCTCTCCGGCCTCGCTCTCCAGGCGATCGACGATTGGCTTCATGGCCATGCAGCCTACGCAGTAAGACGAGAAGAACTCGATGATGGTGGGGCGCTCGCCGTTAGCAAGCGCCTGGCGCACGGCCCGGATGCTGTCGGCCTCCTGAGTCTGGCTGGTAACCAGCAGCCGCCACACGCCGTAGGCAAGGGCTATCAGGGCGGCCAGTACAGCCCCTTCGATCACGGTCAGGCCGTCACGCGCAAACAGCACAGCCGTGATGGCCAGGGCCGTCAGCGAGAATACCGGGTAAGCCCGGTGGTTGAAAATGCGCACAAGAACACGCATCGGTTGTCAGTTCCCCTGTATATGCCGGGTTCAACTTGTCAAGTGTATCACATCAAATGATACCGTATTTGCCCATGTGATTTCACCCGCAGACCTGGGCACGGACCCCTGCCCCTCAGGCCGCTGCATCGCGCTGGCCGGTGTAGCGGCGCAGGATAGCCAGCGGGACTGTTTTGACCTCTTTGATGCCCAGCAGCAGTGCCAGCCCCAGATACACTGTCAGACCGATCAGGCCGCCACCGGCCAGCAGGGTCAGCGTGCCGGGGCTGAGCAGGGCCTCGAAGGCGATCACAGCCAGGCCCATCGCCCCGGCAGCGGCTCCGGCCTTGAGCGTGTCGAGTGCGATGCGCCCGGCGTTGATGCCTTTCCAGCGGATGTGCAGGATTGTCAACCCGGCCAGCACCTCGACCAGCACGGCGATTCCGTTGGCCAGCGGCAGACCGCCATGCGCCAGGCCGCCCTCACTCAAGGGGCGGGCCAACAAGATCGCCAGCCCCACGTTAAGCGCCGTAGTGAAGAAAGACACGATCAACGGCGTGAGCGTGTCCTGCTGGGCGGCGAAGGCGCGCACCACCACCTCGAGCATGGTCTGGCTGATCAGCACCAGCGTGTAGAACTGCAAGGCGTAGAACACCAGCTCGGTGCTCTGCGCGGTAAACTCCCCGCCCTCAAACAGCAGCCGGATGACCGGCCTTCCCAGCACAATCAGCCCGACTGCTGCGGGAAGCGCCAGAGTCAGCACCGCCCGCAGCGATCCGCTCAGCGCCTCACGCTGGGCCTGCACGTCCTTGTGGGCAGCAAGTGCTGCCATGGTGGGGAAGATGGCGATGCCGATCGCCGTGCCGATCAGTGTCCAGGGCATGTTGACCAGCTGGTAGGCGTAGCGCAGCGCCGAGACACGGCCCTCGCCCAGCCCGGAACCGATGTTCGAGTTGATCCAGTCGATCATGATGCGGGCCATCAGCAGATCAACCATACGCGGGGCCATCAGCACGGCCACACGCTGCAGCGCAGGGTTCCTAAAACCCAGCGATGGGACCCAGCGCACCCGGTAGATCACCAGCCCCGGAAGCTGGATCAGCAGGTGCAGCCCGGCGCCGATCACCGCGCCCCATGCCAGCCCGTGAACGCCCAGCGAGGGGGCCAGCACCAGCGCGCCGAAGATAATCCCGGCGCTGTACATCACGGGCGTGAGGGCGGGCAGCAAGAAATGCTGATGGGCGTGCAGCATGCCGGTGACGATGCCGCTGACCGAGAAGATCACAGTGGAGATCAGCAGAATGCGCATCAACTCCACCGTCAGCCGCTGCACCTCTGGCGGAAAGCTGGGCGCGATGCCCCACGGGGCGCTGACCAGAGTCGGCGCAAAGGCCGCCACAAGGGCAGAGGCCAGGGCAGTAAGCAGGAAGATCAGAGTGATCACCTGACTGGCCAGCCGGTTCGAGCCGGTCCGGTCGCCGTCCTCCAGAAAACCGGTGTAGACCGGGATGAACGCGAAGGCCAGCGCACCCCCGGCCAGCAGGTTGAACAACAGTTCCGGGATGCCGTTGGCGGCGGAATAGGCATCCAGCGCCGCGCCGGTGCCGAACGCCTGGGCGACGATGCGCTGGCGGATCAGGCCCACCACGATCGACGCGGCCATCCCGGCCATCACGATCACCGTGGACCGCGCCACGCGCCCAACGCGCACACTCTGGGTCTCAGCCGCACCCGATGTTGTGCTCATCACTACCGCCCTCCATATGTAACAAAACAGGGGTGGGATGTCCACCCCCGTCGGTCTGCCCGGTGTTTATCAGCCTCCACCAGCGTCAAGCTGCTCCAGCGCGGTGCGGGCGGGCTGGAAGGTAGGGTTGTAGCGCAGTGCCCGGTTGAACGCATTGCGCGCCGCCGTTGTTTGGCCGCGCACCTGGTAGACCAGGCCCGAATAGTAGTGCGCCTCCTCTGACTCCGGATAGTTCGTCGGGTCAGCAGTGTACAGCGCCAGCGTCAGCAGGTCCTCATAGCGCCCGACCTGATAGTATGCTTCGTACAGGTCGAAGTGATACCAGTACATGCGCCAGGGAAGGCCGCGCGCGCGGGCCAGATCGAAGGCTGTGGCGGCGTTCTGATAATCGCCCAGCCTGGTCAGCACCGAGCCGAGGTTGTACCAGGCGAAGGTGTCATCGTAGCCGCTCACCTCGTTGTAAGCCCGCTGAAGGGCGGTTTGCAGCATGACCTGGTCATTCATATCGTCGCCGATGATGGCGGCGATCGCTTCGTAATCCTGCGGCGGGTAAACTACCAGGTAGGTGCGGTTGAAGTGCCGCCACAGCTCATCCAACCGCGCATATCCCCAGGTGTCGTAGGGGAAGCTCATGTCTTCATGCCAGTTATGCAGGCCCCAGTAGGAGTCCAGTGCATAGAAACTCTGCTCCGGCTCGGAATACCCGACAAGCAGCATATAGTGGCCCATCCAGTCCAGGTCCGGCAGCTCATCGAAACCGCGCTCGATCAGCACAGGGTAGCCCTCCGAGAGGAGTTGCTTCAGCGTGCCAAGCTCGCCATTGATGCGCCAGATCGCGCCCAGGCCGCGGCTCCGTGCATAGGCGGCCAGCTCATGTGGCGATACGTTGGAGTCCTCAGGGTCTGGCTTGAGGGCGCTGGCTACGTCGAACTGATCGTCTTCCAGCCCCCAATAGCTCAGACCCATCGCCAGCGTGGTCGGCCCGCAGTTGTTCCAGCCCTGGGCGTCGTAGGTGAAGCCGGTTAGCAGCACATAGTTCTGGATCGGGCCGACAGGTGCGGGGGGCGGGGTGACCCCCTGCGGGATGAGGGCCGGTGTCAGGGTCGGGGTGGGGCCGCCTGGAGCTGGCTGGCTGGGGATGGCTGCGACCACCGTGGGCAGGGGGGTGGGCGTCCCGGCGCGTGAGGCCAGATCGGCGAAAAGCTGCTGTTCGGCCACGGCAGGAACCGGCGCCAGCGTGGGCAGGGCACGCCCCCTGGTGGTGTTGAACACGATATCCTGCACGAAGTCTGGCGCGTAAGCCACGATATAGCGATCGGGGATGATCGAGCGCACCAGTCGCGGGAGCCATAGCGGCATGATCAGCGCCAGGATGAGAATGACCAGTGCGGCAATGGTCAGCAGCCAGGCCAGGGCTGGCCTGCGTGGCGGCGCGATCAGGCGGGCCGAGCTGTATGGTTCAGATGGAGTCATGCCTGTCTACCCGGTACCCAGCGCATCAAGCGCAAGACGTGCGGCCTCATAATTCTTATTAAAGCGCAGGGCCAGCTCAAGCTGGCGGCGGCCACCTTGCTTGTCGCCCTGTGCGATCAGGGCGATGCCGCGGTAATAATATGCCTCCTCAGAACCTTTCTTCTCCAGCACCGCATCGGCCAGTGCGATCACATCATCGTAACGGCCCACCTGCATATAGGCCTCGTAGGCGTCGAATTGATACCACATGAAGCGCCAGGGCAGGCCGAGACGCCGCGCCTCGTCAAAAGCGGAGACGGCCCTGTCGTATTCGCCCAGTGCCACCAGGCTGCTGCCCAGGTTGTGCCATCCGTAGGGATCGCTGCGGTTCAGGCTCAGCTCAAGCTGGGCGGTGTAGCGCGCGTTCTCCCACATGGTACGGTCGTCGATCTCCGTACCCATCAGCGACGCTACCGCCACCGCCTGATCGGGCCGATGGATGATGATGTATTTGCGGTTGAACTGCCGCCAGTAGGTCTCGATCTCCTCAAAGGGGTAGAACCAGTTGGGCCGCCGATAGGTATCCATCGCGATAAACCCCTCATCGGTGAAGCCGACCAGCGTGAGGTAATGCGAGGTCCAGCCGATAGTCTCCGGCTCCGGGTCGTAGCCGGTTTCGATCATTACCGGGTAGCCCGCCATGATGATCTGCTTCAGCCGGTCGATGGTGCCGTTGACGCGCACCAGAGTCAGGTAGCCTTTTGTCTCGGCGAAAGCTGCCATCTCGTCGGGGCGCACGTTGGGGTCTTCGGGGTTGGGCTTGAGGAAGGCCGCAGCCTCCTCCTCTGAGAACGCAACACCCCAGTAGCTCATATACACGCGGATCGAGGCCGGGCCGCAGTTGTTGTAGCCCTGCTGCTCCCAGTCGAAACCGGTGAGCAGGTGACGAACCTGGCTCAGATCGGCGCTGTTTTCCCGGTCCTGGGCACGCGGGTCAACCTGCACCGAGGATGCCGGGGTTACTGTTGGAGTAGGGGCCAGCGGCACCAGAGTGGGCTGGATGTACCCGCCACCTGCTGCTGCCGACTGAGGAGTGGGCAGGGGGGTGGCTGTCATGGCCGGGGTTGGGCTGGGCAGCGCACTGAGCAGGGAGGCCGCATCATTGCCCCCGGCAGAGGGAGTGGGCACCTGCTCGCTGACGTCGATGCTAAACGCCATCTGCTGAAGAGGCTCAGGTGCGTAGGCCATGATATACCGATCGGGGATCAGGCCGGAGACCACAGGAACCCAGTGCGGTGCGGTCACTATCAGCAGCAGGACGATGATCGAGAAGCCGATCACCCCCCGGGCCAGCGCCATCCCGCGGCTGCGCCCCCGCCCGCGTGAGAGCTGGGGCAGGCTGGACCGGCTACGACCTGCGCCGAACAGCCGATCGAGGGCCAGCCAGCCGTAGCGTCGGGTCTCATAGCGTGAGATCTGCGGCAGACGACTGGGGCTGCCCCATCCAGCGGGGCGGCGCGGCTCACTTTTCAGTTGTGGCAGGCGATCACGCCGTTTGTATGCCATAGGTCCACTGCTTCCATCTCAACCAGCGTCAGTCAGCCACGTGGATGTATACCGGATAAGTCACCATAGTGCCAACAGCGCGGCTGACGAACCCGGAGTATATCCCACCGGCGGGGTCTCTACCAGCCTGCTGGCAGGGCGGCTGGCAGGCGATCCTTATACGCCGGAACCTGAAAGGCTCCGGAAAGAAACATTTTATTTCGTCCCACAAGTTCGGTATACTTTAGCGGGCATGCAGCCCTGCCGGTGCATGCCTATCAATGTGCTGGTGACCGGGCAATCTCGCAGGGTGCCGGGTGTGCCTGAGGCTGGCGCTGCCGTTGACAACCTGATTGAAGGGCCTTACAATCCCGTGTGTGACCTGCCCATCAGCCCCTGCTATCACCTGCCAGGAACCATAACCATGTTTGTCAGTGTGGCAAGGCCACAGATTTGCGCATGTAACCAATTAACCCCGGAGGACATCCTGTTATGAAAGTCTATGCCACCGAAGCACTGCGCAGCATCTCGCTTGTATCACACCAGGGGGCCGGCAAGACCTCACTGGTGGAGGCGATGCTGTTTGACACCGGTGCGGTTAACCGGCTCGGTGAGGTAATGCAGGGCACGACGGTCTCGGACTTTGATGAAGAAGAGATCGCCCGCCAGATGTCGCTGAACACCTCGATCATCCCGGTTGAGTACCGAGGGCTTAAGTTCAATTTCCTCGACACACCCGGCTACACCGACTTTCAGGGCGATGTGCAGAACGCGGTGATGGTGTCGGACATGACGCTGGTCCTGGTGGATGCCAGCGCGGGTGTGGAGGTTGGCACCGAGCTGTACTGGGATTATGCCGAGAAGCAGAAACTGCCGCGCGTGATCGTGATCAACAAGATGGATCGCGAAAATCTGCGCCTGGAGGCTATCGACGACTCCTTGAAGGCGCTATTTGATGCGCGGTTTGTGCCGTTCCAGCTTCCCCTCATGGAGGGCGGCAAGTTCACCGGTGTGATCGATCTGCTGTCGGGCAAGGCTTACATCGGTGATGGCAAGCAGGCCGTGGATATACCTGCCTCGATGGCTGATGCGGTGGAGGAGGCGCGCCTGGAGCTGATAGAAGCCGCCGCTGAGTCAGATGACGCCCTGCTTGAGAAGTACTTCGAGGCCGGTGAGCTGTCCCCTGACGAGATCGCCCGCGGGCTGGAGATAGGCTTCAAGAAAGCCGCATTTGTGCCGGTGGTGTACACGGCAGGCACGGCCAATATCGGCGTGCTTGCCCTGCTTGACCTGCTGGTTCGCATCGCCCCTGCCCCGACGATGCGACCGCCGTACCGGGCGACTGTCAAGGGTGCCGAGACAGAGCTCGCGGTCAGGGACGACGGGCCGCTGGCGCTGTACGTGTTCAAATCGATGGTGGACCCCTTCGTGGGGCGGTTGACCTTCTTCCGCGTGATCTCCGGCAAACTCACAGGCGATGCACGCTATCAGAACTTCTCGAAGGGTGAGGAGGAGCGCTTCGGCCCGCTGCTGGTGATGCGCGGCAAGGAGCAGCTCCCGGTCAATGAGCTGCATGCCGGTGACATCGGCGCGGTGGCCAAGCTGAACCATACAACCACCTGCGACACGCTGGGGGTAAAAGACACGCCTGTGATCGTGAGCCCGCCGGAGTTCCCGAAGCCGGTTTATGCAGTGGCAGTCACGCCCGCCACGCAGGCCGACTCGGTCAAGATGGGGCCGACGCTGACCCGTGTCTGTGATGAGGATCCGACGCTCTTCTGGCGCCAGGACCCCGCCACCAAGGAGGCAGTGCTTGAAGGGCTGGGTGATGTGCATGTCAGTGTTGCCATCAAGCGGGTGAACAGCCTGGGTGTCAACCTGGAGACGGCGGTGCCCAAAGTGCCTTATCGTGAGACCATCACGCGCAAGAACGAGGAGCGGTACCGCCACAAGAAACAGACAGGTGGCGCAGGGCAGTTCGCCGAGGTGCATCTGCGGGTCGAGCCGCTGGAGCGCGGAGCTGGCTTCGAATATGCCAGCGAGGTGTTCGGCGGCGCGATCTCCAACGCCTTCATCCCCTCGATCGAGAAAGGTATTCGCGGGGTGCTGGAGAACGGCGTGATCGCTGGGTACCCGGTGGTGGATGTGAAGGCTGTGGTGTTCGATGGCAAGGAGCATCCTGTTGACTCAAAGGACATCGCCTTCCAGATCGCGGGACGCGAGGTGTTCAAGCTGGCTTTCCGGGGGGCTGGCCCTGTGCTCCTCGAGCCAATCATGCGCATCAAGATCACAGTGGCTGAGGGCAACATGGGGGATGTGATCGGCGATCTCTCCTCGCGGCGCGGCATCGTCCAGGGCACCGAGATCATCGGCGGCAAAGCGATCATCACCGCCCTTGTGCCGCTGGCCGAGATCCAGCGCTATAGCAACGACCTGCGCTCGCTGACGCAGGGGCGCGGGGTGTACACGCTGGAGTTCTCGCACTACGAGCCGGTGCCCGGCCATATCGCTGACCAGATCATCGCCTCGGCGAAGCTCAAAGAGGAAGAAGATTAGCTTCCTACTCAAGCCTGCAGGCAAATTGAAGGGCCACCCCGGGGCGGGGGTGGCCCATTTGATCCCCGGTATGTGATCTTTCAGGTTAGCCGCCGGTCAGAGTCTTTTTCATCCTCAGCAGCGTCTTGAGCCGCTTCTGGCGGCCTGATACCTTGCTGGTGAGCATCAGGCCTGCCTCATAATTCGCCATGCCCATCTGGCGCTCACCCCTGTCGAACTGGATCAGCCCCAGTGCCATCAGCACTTCGCCCTGCCGATCCTTGTCGCCCAGCTCAGCGAATATCGCTGCAGCATCACGATAGGCCTGCCTGGCCCTGTCATACTGGCCCTGCCGGTTGTACAGGGGGGCGAGGTTGCTGAGAGTCATAGCCTCCCGGCCCCGGTCCCCGGCCTCATGGAAGCGGGCACGTGCCTGCTCCAGCAGGGCGGCTGCCTCCTCCAGACGTTCCTCGACGCGGTGGATAACGCCCATGTTATTCAGCATCTCGGCGGCATCAAGCGGGCGGCCTGTTGCCATGAACAGGTCATGCGCCTGCTGGAAGCAGCCCAGTGCCTCAGCGTACTGCTCACGCTCGAACAGCTTCATCCCCTGGTTTTTAAGACGTTCGGCTTCGCCGCTCATCAATACACACTCAATAGGTGATCTCGAGGATGCTCTCAGCAATGGTGCGCAACTTCTCCACATCCATCCGGCTCAGGCGCATCGCCAGCTCGATATAGCTGTGATTGATAGGCTTCAGCACAAAGTCACGGATCTCCGGCGGCAGCTTCTTGAACCGCTCGTAGGTGGCCTGGTCGCGTAGCCAGCCCCCCACCGTGCCGTGTTCGTCGAGCAGGTCGTCCAGGCTGCCACGCACTCCGTAGGCCAGCGTCTCTAGCTCGTTGACGCTGATCCGCCTGCGGCCCTGCTCCACTCCGGCAATCAGATCGGCGGGCAGGCCGGTGCGTTCGGCCGCTTCCTCAATAGTCATCCCCGCTTCGCCGCGCATCTGCGCCAGTTTGATGCCAATGATGCGGTGGCGAAGGTTGATCATCTCGGGCACGCGCTCAACGAGCTTCTCCTCCTCCTGCCGTGCCTGGAGGGTCTTCTCTGCCCCAAAGAAGTGGGCGATCGGGACCCTGAAGAAGTAGGCCAGCACCTCCAGCTCGGGTAGGCCGGGAGCCTGTTTCCCGCTCTCGTAAGCGCGGAAGGTGTCCGGTTCAATACCGAGCAGCCTGGCGCATTCCTCGACCGTCCGACCTGCCGATTCGCGCGCGTCACGCAGCAGCAGGCCCAGGATGCGGTTCTTGACCCGCATACGTTCTGTGAGTGCATCTGCCATCGAGATCATGGTTCCGTCCCATTCTGAGGGTGTCAGTCTTCGGGCATTATAGATTTCAGGCAGGGGAGTGTCAAACCTGTGCTATACTCCCTCATGGCCTTATGTTAAACCGAATGCCTGACTCTGCGCAACCGGGGCCGCTGGCCCGGAGAATGGTGTGACCATCCGTATCAGCACAGTTGTTTTCGATGAGACGCGTTCGGCACCTGCCCTGATCGCTCCATCGGGGAGCACGGTAGCGGCTGCCAGGCAGGCGCTGGTGATCGCCCCCCCGCGTGGCGCGGTGGCGCTGGTAGGCGGCGCGGGCGGCCTGGACAGCCCCGCCTATGCAGACGTGCGCGCCCGGCTGGCGCCACTGCTCGATGCCCTCGTCCGGTTGTGCAGCCGTGAGGAGGTGGTGATTCTCGACGGCGGTACCCCTTATGGCGCGATGCGGCTGCTGGGTGAGGCACGCCGCCGCATCGGCAGCAATCTGACCCTGATCGGCGTAGGGCCTCTGGGCATGGTCACCTGGCCGGGGCGCCCCGCGGGGGAGGGGGGGGACACCCCGCTTGACCCGAATCACAGCCATTTTGTGCTGGTGGAGGGGGAAAGGTGGGGTGCAGAAAGCCAGATGCTGGCCGGGCTGGCCTATGAGCTGGGTGGGGTTGATCACGTGCTGGAGATTGTGATCAACGGTGGGGAGGTCACCCGCCATGATGTGCATCTCTACCGGAAGGGCGGTGGCCCGCTGCTCGTCATCGAGGGGACCGGGCGGCTGGCGGATGAGCTGGTGGCGAGCAGCCGGGGAGGGGCGCCAGAGGCAGGCGTGCATTTTTTCCCGCTGGATGGCGCGGGGGACGATTTTGAGGCACTGATGCGTCGTCTGCTAAATCTGAGGGGCTAAATACGCCGATTGACCAGCCAGTCGATCGTCCGGGCGGTATAGCGCCCACGCACCCGCAGGCGGGGCATCTGGTAACGGCGCGTCGCCGTATGAAGAGTGCCATCCCGGGTGGTGAATGCGCCCAGGTAGCCGCTGTCCTGCAAGGCTGTGATCGCGCGGCGGCTCCAGCGCCCCAGCGGATAGCAGAAGGTCTGCGGGCGCACTCCCAGGGTGCGCTCGATGGCCACCGCCGATTCCTCGATCTCAAAGGCCAGTGTATCCTGACTCAGGGAGGTCAGGTCCGGGTGGGTAACACTGTGGCTTTCGATGGACATGTTCGCGCCGAGCATTTCAGCTGCCTGTGCCCAGGTGAGGTAGCCCGGCTGATCCATGAAGCTGCTGACGATGAAGAAGGTGCCCGTCATCTCGCGCTCTGCGAGAAGCGGGAAGGCGTTGGTGTAGGCATCCGCATACCCGTCGTCAAAGGTCAGGATCACCGGTTTGTCAGGCAGCGCAGCCTCTTCGGCCAGGGCGGCGTGGAGCAGGGCCGGGGAGATGGCTGTGAAACCCTGTGCCAGCAGGGTATCCAGATGCGTGGCGAACTGCGCCGGGGAGACGCTCAGGTCGCGCCGATAGCGGTCGGCATCGTGGGGCGGGTCACCGATGTAATGATACATCAGGACGGGGCAGTAGACGCTGCCTGCAGCAGCCATCGTGCGGGAGACGGCGGGCAAGCCCAGTATAGCGGAGCTGGCAGCACCTGCTGCCGCGCGCAGGAATCCTCGGCGTGAGAGTGTCTGTCTCATGCGGATCACTATAGCAGCAGGCTGGCGGTTTGGCAAAACCGGGCGGATGGGGTATATGATCGACACCCGCAAGCGGTGAGCTTCGGCCCTTGCCTCTGCGCTGATTTAGGTGTAAAACTGATAATATGTTATAGTTTGGTTTGTGTTTCTGGCGAGGTGTGAGCTCGGGCTGTCGACGGTGAGCAGAATACCGTCAATTTTTGATGAGAGGGCGGCTTCATTGGTCACCAAACCGCTAAACCAACCACGAGAACCTCTGGAAGATGACCCCGACGCCGAGGTGATGGCGGCGGTTGCTCTGCCTGAGGATTACGAGGAAACGCTGCCCTCGCAACCCCCGGCAGACGTGACGCCTGAGCGTTCAGGCCCGGCCTGGCGCGTACTGTTCCATATCACGGGGCCGCGTGCCAGCACAGTGGGTCTGGACATCTGGCGCGTGACTGTGCTGGGGCGGGCCGACCCGATGAGCGCTTTCCGCCCGGACCTCGACTTTGCCCCTTACGGAGCAATGCGTCATGGCGTTTCGCGCCGCCACGCCCTGATTCGTCCTGACGAGCACATGCTATATCTGATCGACCAGAGCAGCACCAATGGAACCTGGGTCAACGGTCAGCGGCTGCAGGCCGGGCGTGATTTCCCCCTTTCAGATGGCGATGTGATTGAGCTGGGAGCGCTGCACATGACGCTGCGTATCGTGCAGTCCCCGCTGGAGTCGGGCCCAAAGCCCCAGGATCACAGCAGCGGGGGGCGCTGGAGGTTCCGCTGGCGCCGCTGACCGTGCTGTGCTGCTTGCAGCAGATAAAAAGCCCCCGCGTGCGCAGGGGCTTTTCGTTTTGCCGAAAGGCCACCTATTCGGTGGGGATGGTGTATCCGACGCCCGGCACGGTGACAATGTAGGTTGGCTCGCGCTGATCCTCCTCCAGCTTCTGGCGCAGACGCGAGATGTTCACGCGCAGGATAGCCAGGTCGTTGCGATACTCCTCTCCCCACACACGCCCCAGCAGGTCGCTATGCATCAGCACCTGCCCCGCATGCTGGATCATCACGCGCAGCAGCTCATACTCGGTAGGGGTGAGATGTACGTCCTCGCCGCGGATGCGGACGCGATGGGCGCGGAAATCCACATACAGATCGCGCAGGGTGAACTCGGTGATGTCGTTGGGCTGCGGGGACCACTCAACGCGGCGCAGCACTGCCTGGATGCGCGCCTCAAGCTCGCGGGTGCCGAAGGGCTTGGTGAGGTAATCGTCTGCACCCAGCTCCAGCCCGCGCACTTTATCGGCCTCGTCATCGCGGGCGGTGAGGATGATAACCGGCACGGTGGAGTACAACCTGATCTTGCGCAGCACCTCCAGGCCGTCGATATCAGGCAGCCCCAGGTCCAGGATCAAGATGTCAGGTGGCTCCATCTCGTACAGCGAGAGGGCCTGCTCGCCCGTTTCCGCCGCGATCACATTGAAGCCTGCCAGGTTCAGGGATGTTTTGAGGAAACGCTGTATCTTCGGCTCGTCGTCAACGATCAGAATGGTCTTTCGTTTCATCGGTTATCCTCCGCCATTTTCTCTGCCGTTGCCACGGGCAGGCTGAACGAGAAGGTGGAGCCTTCGCCCGGTTTGCTTTCAACCCAGATACGGCCCCCATGCGCCTCGGCCAGGCCGCGGCAGATCGCCAGCCCTAACCCCACGCCCTGCCGGGCGCTGTCACCTTTTTTGTGCACCTGCATGAAGCGGTCGAAGATCAGTTCCTGGTCTTCCGGTGCGATGCCCGGTCCCTCATCCCGCACCGAGACGATCAGCTCGTTGGAGCGGGTCTGGACGCTGACCGCGATCGGTGTGCCCGCGGGGGAATACTTGGCGGCGTTGTCCAGCAGATTAGCCACGATCTGCTCGATTCGGCGCGCGTCCCCAAAGCACAACGGCAGGTCAGGGGAGGGGGCGAAGTGCAGCGGATGCGCTTTGTTCCGGATGCGCGCCGCGTTAACCGCCCCCAGCAGCACATCTGCCAGATCGATGGGCATCGGATGGATGCGCAGGATGCCGGCCTCAATGCGCGACATCTCCAGCAAGTTACTGATCAGCTCGGTGAGTTTATCTGTCTCCTCCTCGATATCGTGGAAGATCTGAAGCATGGTGTCGGGCTCCATCTGCCCGTAGTGCTCCTGGAGCAGAGAGGTGTTGCCCTTGATGGTCGCCAGCGGGGTGCGCAGCTCGTGAGAGACGGTTGACAGCAGCAACGACTTGACGCGGTCAGCTTCCTGCGCCTGCTTCAGCGTAACCCACAGCTCCTCGATAGCCTCCCCAAGCTGCTGAGTGCGTTCGGCCACGACCTTCTCCAGGTTCTCAGCGTGCGAGCTGACCTCGGCGTAAAGCTGGGCTTTCTCGATTGCCAGCGCCACCTGATGAGCGATGGTATTGAGGATGCGCAGCTTATCGGCGGGGAGCTGTTTCTCCTCACAGTCGGCAGCCGTGAGCACCCCCAGCAACGTCCCCGGCACAGCCACCAGGGGGATGCAAATCTGGAGCAGACAGTCCTCACAGGCCGCGCCGGCAGGGCTGTCCAGGGTTGGGGTGCGTCTGCTGATCACCACTCTGTGGGTGGCCGCTGCCTCGCCGACGGCGCTCTCCCCCAGCCGGAAAGAGAAGTTGGCGCGCGCCATCTCCTCGGTCAAGCCCACCAGGCTGACCATGTTGAGTGATTCGGCGCGCTCATCCCACATGTAGATCGCCCCCATGCTCCAATCGATGCTGCGCAGCGCCTCACGCAGCGAGGTGTCGATCACGCTTTGCAGGTCAAATGTCTGGTTGACTGTCTCTGCCACCAGGTTGATGGTGGCCAGCTCCTCGGCGCGGCGGGCCAGTGTGGCCAGAGAGTCGCGGTAGGCTCGCCCCAGTGCGCTCAGGGTGGTGATGAGCCTGTCCAGCTCGTCTCCCTCAGCGCCGCCGATCTTGATCGGCAGCCCGCTGAGAGCGACCTCCTGGTTGACCTGCCCGGTCATCCTCCCCAGGCGGCGGTGAAAGGCCCGCACGGCCAGCACCACTACAAGGCTGCAGGCGGTCATGTAGATGGCGAAGAACAGCAGCAGCGGTCTCGCAGGGGACTGCTGCAGGGCAGGCAGCCGTGGCATGGCCAGCAGCACGGCCAGCAGGCCGATCACGCCGATCGCGGCCTGGCTGCCGAGCAGGAGGGTGGCGGCTCGCACCGGCAGCGGCCATCCCCTGATCCATGCTGTGATGCGCTGGGGCAGGGTCTGTAAGACCTTGTGCACCATGATCCCTCACCCTTGGTTGGCGTTAGTGTATATCGTGAAGCCGGTCAGCACAAGCGTGTGAACAACCTGGTGTGCCCCAACTGTGAAAAGCGTGTGAATATCGCCGGGGGCGGCGCGCCGCGAATTGTGCCGGGAGCGCGGATAGGCTAGAATTGCGCTGACGCTGAAACCTGGCTGGTGATCATGAAAAACCTGCGCAATCAGCTCGTTATCGGCGCCTTGATCGGCGCGGCGGTTGTGGTGGCACTCCTGCTGTATACTGATCTGCAGGAGTTTGGCGCGTATCTGCGCGACTTCCCGCCGATCTTCATCCTCCCTGTACTGGCTCTGACCCTGTATAACTACTTCATCCGCTGGCTGAAATGGCAGTATTATCTGCGCCTGATCGGGGTGACGGACTTCCCCGCGGTAGACAGCGCCGCCCTTTTTGTCTCCGGGTTTGTGCTGGCGTTGTCGCCGGGGAAGGTGGCCGAGCTGCTCAAGGCCGCCGTGCTGCGGGGTATGACGGGCACGCCGTTTGCCCGCAGCGCCCCGATCATCCTGGCCGAGCGCGTGACCGACGGCCTGGGCATGATGGTACTGGCGGCTGTCGGCTTTGGCGGGGTGCTTGCCAGCAGTGCCGGGCAGAACGACGCCATGCTGCGCTATCTCCCCTCTTACCTGGTCGTGCTGGCGATCCTGCTGGCGGGTGTGCTGGCGATCCAGATCCGCCCGCTGTTCCTGTGGCTGCTGGGCATCATGGAGCGTCTCCCGCTGGTGGGGCGCGCCGGGCACAGCCTGCATGAGCTGTACGAGAGCAGCTACGAGCTGTTCCGCCCACGCCCGCTGACGATCTCAGTGGCGCTGGGCGTGGTGAGCTGGGCGGGGGAGTGTGTGGGTTTCTTCTTCATCCTGTGGGGGCTGGGCCTTGAGCCCACGTGGTTGCTGTTCTGGCAGTCGATGTTCATCCTGGCGGCTTCGACGATCATCGGCGCAGTCAGCGGCCTGCCGGGCGGGCTGGGTGCGGCGGAGGTCAGCATCGCCGGGCTGGTGCAGGTGCTGGTGCTTGGTGCTGAAAACCCCGGTTTTGGGGGTACCGCGGCGCTGCTGGTGCGCCTCTCGACCCTGTGGTTCGCGGTGCTTCTGGGGCTGCTCACCGCGTTTGCGTTCCGCCGCAGGCTGTTTATGGAGGGTGTGAGCCAGACCTGGCGTGTCGCGCAGGTTGAGGCGGCGGATCGATCGCCGGGGAGCTGACGCCGCGGGGGGCATTCTGATCCGTTTTGTGAGTGGCTGAAGGTGACTGATGAGCATACCTCTCTGGACTCTTGAGCTGCACTGCCATACGATCTACTCTCACGACAGCCTGCTGCGTCTGGATGCGATCCAGGACATCTGCCGCGAGCACGGTATTGACCGCATTGCGATCACCGACCACAACCGGGCCAAAGGCGCGCTGGAGCTGGCCCGCATGTACCCTATGCTGGTGATCCCCGGTGAGGAGATCATGACCACCCGGGGCGAGCTGCTGGCGTGGTACATCAAGGAGGAGGTCCCGCCGGGGCTTTCGCCGCAGAAGACGATTGACCGGCTGCGAGAGCAGGGGGCGCTGATCGGCGTGGCGCACCCTATGGATCGCTACCGCAAGGGGGCCTGGCAGATGGCTGACCTGCTGGCGATCGTTGACCAGGTTGACGTAATCGAGGTGTTCAACGCGCGCTGCCTGCACAACGAGGATAACCATCGTGCGCTGGCCTTCGCCGAGGAGCATGGCAAGCTCAAGTCGGCGGGTAGCGATGCCCATACCCCGCGCGAGTATGGCCGGGCGACGGTGAAGGTGAGGCCGTTTGCCAACAACGCGGAGGGCCTGCGCCAGGCTCTGGCAGACGCGCGGTTTGAAACCCGCCTGAGCGGCGTGGGTGTTCACCTGTCGTCCACGTATGCCAAGTGGATCAAACGCCTGATCCCGTCGCTTCGGGTCAGATAGCTGCTGTACCGGAGGGTGTTGTGGTCGTCCTGATCTCGATTGTGGCGGGCATCGTGCCCATGCTGATCTATCCCCTGGTCCTCTACTGGTTGGATCGCTACGAGAAGGAGCCGGCCGGGCTCCTGATCGCGGGCTTCCTGTGGGGCTTTGTGCCAGCAGCGTTGTTCTCGCTGATCACCCAGCTTGTGCTGGACCTGCCGCTTTTCCTGCTCGATGAGACCGGGACGCTCTCCAATGTGGTGGGCGCGTCGCTGCTGGCCCCGGTGACGGAGGAGTTCTTCAAGGGGATCGCCGTCTGGCTGATCTACCTGCTGTGGCGTAATGAGTTCGACGGCGTGTTTGACGGCATCATCTACGGGAGTCTGGTAGGCTTTGGCTTCGCCGCCATCGAGAACGTGCTGTATTTCATCAGCTTTGGCGCGGACCCGGCGCTGATCGTACTGCGTGCGTTTGTGTTCGGCCTCAATCATGCCTTCTACACCAGCCTGACCGGGATCGGTTTCGGGCTGGCCCGCCACACGCGGAGTGGGTTTGTCCGTCAGCTCCTCCCGCTGCTGGGGCTGGCGGCGGCCATCTCGGCGCACAGCCTGCACAACCTGGCCTCCACCTTCGCCGAGGCATACCCGGCCCTGTTCCTGCTGGCCATCATAGCCGACTACGCAGGCATCTTTTTCGTATTCGTCATCATCCTGCTCTCGCTGCGCCGTGAGCGCCAGTGGATCATCGAGCAGCTCCGTGAGGAGGTAGGCCGCCGCACGCTCAGCGAGGCCCATTACGGGCTGATCAGCATGCCGCTGGGCCGCACAGGGGCGCAGCTCTCTGCGCTGTTCAGCCACGGCCCCACCGCCTACGTGCGTGTGCGGCGCTATTTCCATGTGCTTACTGAGCTGGCCTATAAGAAGCACGCACGTCAGCGGCGCGGGGATGAGGGGGCACAGGCGGCGCAGATCGAGAACCTGCGGGCGCAGGCCGCCAGCCTCAGCGCGGAGCTGGGAGGGGTCCTGACTTAGGGTGTGATCGGCGTCCCCGGTAAGCCACGATCTGCACCACGTTAGGCCGCCATTGCAGCCGTCCAGTGGCCTCTGCCTGTGCGCTCAGGTTCTCCTCCAGATCGCTCAGGCAGAGGCTCTTTATATCCGGCGGCATCGCCCGCAGTTCGGCCTGGCGCACCGGCCAGGCCAGCTTATAACGCATGAAGGCGCGGGCATCATCAAACCACACGGCCGGGTTGATCACCGCCGCCCGGATGCGCACAAAGCCCACGTCGCGCAGCATGCCAACGATGTCCTCCATGCCGTCCAGATCATCCCAGGGCAGCGGTATATTTGCGCGTTCCCGGATCGCGGCCAGATCAGGCGGCGGCTCTTCGACAGCGTATGCGGCCAGCGTGTCGTTCAGAATCGCCTCCAGCACGTCCTCAGTACCCCATTCATGCAGTGCCAGCCTGCCGCCCGGCTTGAGGACGCGCCAGGCCTCGGCCATGCTGATCGTGGGGGCGGTGCTGTTGAAGGCGAACGCCGCCAGCACCACATCGAATGAGCAGGGGGGCAGCGGCAGGGCGTGCATGTCGGCGCAGAACAGGTGGGGCGTGGATCGGCGCCGGGCTGCGCCTAGCATAGCGGGGGAGAAGTCGAGGGCGAACACCTCCGCACCGAGGGCCGCGGCGTGCCGTGCCGCCACCCCACTGCCTGTCCCCAGGTCGAGCACACGCTCGCCGGGCTGAATGGCTGCAGCACGTACTAGCACGGTGGTCAGCGGGCCGACCGCCGGCTCGATATGCTCGGCATAGCTGGCAGCGGCCTCTTCGAAGTAGGCGATCAGCCAGGAGATGCGAGAGCGGCCCAATGGCGGCTCATCCCCCGCGCACTTCTTCAAGCGTGGCGGCGCTGTAGATGATGTTGAGTGACATGCTGTAGATCACGACACTCCTGTATCGGGTGAAGCTGGTCTCTGCCGGGATCTCGTAGTTCTGGGCGCCGGTGATGCGCTCCAGCGGGCCGAGGTCGAGATAGGTCGGGAGGAGCGCATCGGCGCTGGTACGCGGCTCCGCATTCTGCGACAGCAGCACATGCAGGTCCGGGCCGCTACTCACGCTGAATGGATCGAGGCGCAGCACCAGCCGGGACTCACCGATACGATAAACCGAGGCGATGCCTTCGGCACGGCGCATTGTGTCCAGGGTTACAAAATCACCGGCATGGGTCACAAACGGCTCTTCGCCCACGCCCAGCGTTTCCTGCCCCAGTGTTCTCAGCAGGTCGGCGACCAGCGGGTCAACCTCCTCAGCTGCTTCCTCCCCCTGCGCAATGGTCGCCTGTCCTGCCACGATCTGTTCAATGCTGGCCAGGCTCTGCGGGGTGGGTGTCAGCTCCCCCTCCGGCTCCTCACCAGCAGTCAGGACTTCGGCTTCTGGCATGCCGGGGGTCGCGGCAGCCTCCTCCTGATCGTCGTCAAACGGGAGCAGTGGCAGCCAGATGTTATTGGTGGCGATGCACAGGACGATCAGCGCGACCATCCCCAGGGCGATCCAACGTTGCGTATTCATAGGCAATTCAACCCGTCATTTTGATGCGATCTGCCCTGATTGTACCGCAGCTCGCCCTGTGTGACTGCTGCGCGCCGGCTTTGCCCCTTATACGCCGCGTGTCGTCTCCTCGATCAGGTGATCGACCACAGCCCTGAGCGCCTCCTGAGGGGCGGCCCCGGCGAGGATGTGCTGGTGGTAAACCCCGATCTGCCGGTCAGCGCTGCTGCCGCTGCGAGCGATCTGGCGGGCGTAGGCGACTTCCTCGCGACAGTCCAGCTCATCGGCCACGTCGTCGAGTAGCTCGACCAGCTCGTCGATCAGATCGGGCAGCGGCACCTCGCGCTCCTTGCCGAAGTCCACCAGGCTGCCCTCCACGCCGTAGCGCACGGCGCGCCATTTGTTCTCGTTGATGAAGTCGCGGGGGTAGGGGCGCCAGGAGAGATTGCGCTCGCGCAGGCGGATCAGCATGGCGACGATCGCCTGAAACAGCGCCGCGATACACACGGCCTCATCAATGGTAGTTACCACATCGCAGACGCGGAACTCCAGTGTGTGATAGCGGGGGTGTGGGCGCAGGTCCCACCAGATGCGAGTGGCATCGCCTGGCCGGTCGCTGGCGCGGGCCTCCTCGCCCAGCGAGCCGATGCGGCTCAGCACGCGGATGTGGTTCTCGTACTCGGACCAGGAACCAAAGGACATCGGGATGCCGGTGCGGGGCATCTGCCGGAACACAATACTGCGGTAGCTTTTGAGGCCGGTCAGCTCACCCATCCAGAACGGGGAGCTGGTGGAGAGCGCCAGCAGGTGAGGCAGGAAGTAACGGGCCTGATTCATCACTGTGATCATCAACTCGCGTTGGGCGAAGCTGCTGCCAAAGCCTACGTGCACATGCATCCCGAAGATCAGCAAGCTGCGCACCACGTGGCCCATGTCGGCAGCGAACTCGATGTAGCGCTGGCGGTCGGTGATGACCTGATCGGCCCAGTGAGAGAAGGGGTGAGTGCCCGCCGCGGCGATACGCACACCGGCCCGGTCGGCCAGCTCGCTCACCTGGCCGCGCAGCCGCTGCATTTCCCGGCGCAGATCCTTGACCGTGTGACAGATCTGCGTGCCCATCTCGATCTGTGATTGGAGAAACTCAGGCTTGATCTGCTCGCCCAGGATTGTGTCACGGTCGAGCAGGTGCTGGATGTAAGCGGTCAGCTCGCGGGAGTGCGGGTCGATGATCTGGTATTCCTCTTCGACACCAAGGGTAAGCGGTACGGGGAATGACATCACGCCCTCCTTGCTGTTATGGTTCGGCGGCCAGGCGGCTGTCGAGCAGGGCGCGCTGATCCTCACCCAGCGGCAGGAGGGGCAGGCGCACCGTCTCGCTCTCGATCACACCCTGCCGCTTCAGCACATACTTCAACGCAGCGATGCGTGGCAGGTCGTTAAACGGCGTGATCGCTTTCTCAAGGCTCCTCTGCAAGGCGGTGGTGGGGCTGCCTGCATCATGAGCATCGTATACCGCGCGCAGCCGGTCTCCCAGCCGATTTGCCATACCGGTGATAGCTCCCGAACAGCCGGTTGCAAGGGCATCACTCAGCAGGCGGTCGCTGCCCACCAGCACGCTGAAGCCCTCCAGATCGCGGCAGAAGGCCTGTGCCACTGCGAGATCGCCGGTGCTGTCTTTGATGCCGATCACCTGCTCCGGGAAGGCATCGCGCAGCCTGCGCACCAGCTCAACGGAGAGTGACACCCCGCTGACGCGGGGGTTGTTGTAGAGCAGCACTTTGCCATCGGCGGGGACGGCGTGACGGATCAGCGTGGTGAAAAAGCCGATCACCCCTCCCTCCGGCGCGTCACGGAAGAAGAAGGGGGGCAGGATTACGGTGCCCGCCAGCCCGGCGTCGTAGGCGGCGCGGGTCAGGTTGATGGCATCGCTCAGGCTGGATGCGCCTGTGCCCGCCAGCAGGATCAGCCCGTGCCGGTTGGCGCGCCCGGCGGCATGGAAGATGGCGCTGCGCTCGGCCACATCCAGTGACGGGCCTTCACCGGTGGTGCCGCATAGCAGCGCGCCGTGACATCCCAGCCCGGCGAGGTATACCAGATGGCGGGCAAGCTGCTCTGCGTCCGGGCTGCCGTTGCTGTCATAAGGGGTGATGCTGGCTGCGAAGATGCCCTCGATCATCCTGGGTGTGCTCCTCTACCGGGCGGGCGCGGCTGCCCCGCTAACTAGACACCCGTGGAGCCGGGTGATACAATCGGTGCTGCCCGAATGTGCTGGAGTCGCCACATGGCATACACGATTCTATACGTCGAGGATGAATTCGCAATCGTCGAGCTGATCAGCGAGATACTGGAGCACCCGGAGGTGAATTTCCAGATGTCACTGACGGCAGAGGGTGGGCTGCGTAAGGCTCGCGCGATCAGGCCCGACCTGATCATCCTCGATGTGCTGATGCCGATCCGCGACGGCTGGAGTATCTATAACGAGATCCGCGCCGATGAAGTTCTCAAGCAGACGCCAATCATCATGCTCACCGGCCAGATGCACCGGTACTATGTTGTCAAGCAGTTTGAGAAAAGCGCCATCGACGCATATATCACCAAGCCGTTTAACGCCAGCACCGTGCGGGACGAGGTGGAAAAGATGCTGGGTGTGACCCTGTGGTCACGCTCCTCAACGCCGCTCCTCCCTGCTGCGGATCAAACCCAGGATGGCGATCGCCCGGATAATGATGTCAAACAGTCCCGACCCGTTTAGTCTTTACCCGCTGGACCGCAACCATGAGGGGGTGCGGATAGCTGTGCTGGCCGTGTTGGTCATTGGCACAATTGCTGGCGCATTGTTTGTCATGCCGCTGATCCTTGCCCTGCTGCCCACCGACGTGCCGAACGTCCTTGGTGCGGTGCTGGGCGGAGGGGTGATCGGCCTGCTGCTGGCCGTGGCCACCGAGCGCATCCTGTGGCAGATATGGCCCAGCAAGCGCGTGCTCCGCGTGGATAACACCGGCGTGACTCTGGAAAGCCCTAACTTCGAGCCTATCACTGTGCGCTGGGCAGAGCCGATCACGATCGACTCATGGCACTTTCCGGTGCAGCGGGGCCGCACCTACGTGCCCAGGGGATGGCTGATGGTGGCTCTGCGGCTGCGCCAGGGTGAGGATAGCCTGATCATCCCCTTCACCTTTGTGGCCCCTGATAAGGCGCGCTATGTACCACAGCTTGTCGTGTTTGAGAAGCTGGTCTCAGAGAAGACTGCGCGCTCCCCGGAGGAGATCGCGCGGCTGGAACACCAGAGCCACCTGCGTGAGGCCGAAGATCAGCGCTGGTATGTGGGGGTTGAGATGCAGCCGGAGGATTTCTTCAGCCTGGTGGCCGAGATGGATGCCCGGCTCACCTACTGGCCGGGGATCATCCAGTGACCCCGGGGCGCTTGATCTGCCGCGCATGGGGCATGGCTACGGGGCTGCTGATGCTGCTGGCTACGCTGGCCCCCGCTGCGCAGGCCGGGTACGATGCACCGCCTGACCCGCGCTTTGGCGTGATCGAGTCCCAGGACGCGCCGGGGGCTGCGGCTGATCTGGGCGCTGCCTGGACGCGCGTCAAGTTTCACTGGGGGATGATCCAGCCGGAGAGAGCGGATCAGTGGGTGGAACCTGTGCCCGGCGATGCCGCGATCGACGCTGAGCTGGCGGCAGGGCGTGAGGTGATCGGGCTGCTCATTGGCATCCCAGACTGGGCACGTGGCCCTGATGGGCTGCCGCGTGGCCTGTATCTCGCGCCGGGCGACCCGGACAACTTATGGGCTGCATTTGTGCGAGAGGCGGTGCACCGCTACCGGGGCCGTATCGACCACTGGATCGTGTGGAACGAACCGGACATCTGGGATACCGCCCATCCGACAGCTACCTGGGCCGGCAGCGAGGCGGATTTCGCCCGGTTGTTGAAGGTGGCCTACCTGACGGCGAAGGACGCCAACCCGGAGGCAGTGATCCACCTGGCTGCCTTCACCCACTGGTGGGATGCGCTCTATGGCCGTGAGCCGTATTTTGGCCGGCTGCTCGATGAGCTGGCCACTGACCCTGACGCCGCCGCCAGCGGGTATTATTATGATGTCGCCACCATGCACGTTTATTTCAACCCGGCCACTGTGTATGAGCTGCTGGAGCAGTACCGTGCTATCCAGGCAGCGCACGGCCTCGATCACCCCTTCTGGCTGGTGGAAACCAACGCCGCGCCGTCCTCAGACCCGGCGCGGGTGGTGGCCACTCCAACCTTCCACATCTCGCCGATGGAGCAGGCAGCCTACATGCCGCAGGCGCTGGCTCTGGCACTGGCGGGGGGTGCCGAACGGATCGGGGTCTATAAGCTGATCGATACCCCCGGCGATCTGCTAGCCAACCCGGAGCCTTTCGGGTTGCTGCGGGAGGATGGCTCACCGCGCCCGGCCTACCTCACCACACAGGTGGCGTTTGAGCTGCTTGCCGGGGCTGTCTCGGCAGCCTGGGTCGACCGCGGCCCGGTGGCTCAGGTTGTGATCGACAGGCCGGGGCAGGTGGTGCGGCTGGTCTGGTCGCGGCTGCCCGCTGCGCAGACTATCAGGCTACCGGCGCTGGCCCCATCAGCGCAGGTGCTCGACATGTGGGGGAATGCTCGCGAGGTGCTGGCTGAGGGTGGCAGCTACACGCTTGCGCTGGCTGCCGGGGAGTGTCAGGAGACGGTGGGCGACTTCTGCATGATCGGGGGGCCACCGCTTTACGTGATCGAGCAGGTTGACGGTGCAGCCGCCGCCAACGACCTGTCCCTCTCCATCGACGCTGCTATGGACGTCGCGCCGTCGCTGTCGGCGGCACCTGATCGGTGGCTGCCGTGGGCCGGGGTGGGGGGATTGATTGTGGCGCTGGTTGTGGGGAGCGTACTCATCGGCTGGCGTGCGGGGATGGCCCTGCGCGGGCCTCAGACTAAGGAGGAGTGAACATGCCTGACGTGAAGATCTTCTGGGATCCAAGTGGTGTGACGGTCGACTCACTGGGCAGCAAGGAGTTCCTGCGTGCGACAGACGGCGACACTCCTTATGTGTCGATCTCGATCCGGATGCTGAGCATCGACACGCCGGAGACCCATTACCCCGGGCGCGGCAGGCCTTCGCGCCAGGATGAGAACCTCTCGCAGCTTGCCGACTGGATTGTGCAGGGCAAAGCACCAATCAGTGACGGGCTGGCAGCGTATCTGCACCCGCGGCTGGCCTCAGGCAAAGCAGGGTCCCTGCAAGAGATGCAAGGGGAGAAGGCCAAACAGGGCTTTGTGGACCTGCTGAATCGGCTGCTCACCAAGCCGGATGGCACCAAGCGCAGCCTGTTTATCCGCACAGCAGACCAGCCGTTTGACCAGTACGGGCGGCTGCTGGCCTACATTGCGCCATCGTATACTGCAGAGGAGCTGATCACGCTCAGCCGTTGGGAGCGTGCCACGCTCAATGTGCTGATGGTGCGGCTGGGCTGGGCGGCCTCGTTCATCATCTACCCCAGCCTGCCGAAGTATGACGACCTAACGATGCTGCACGGAGCAGCGAAAGAGGCCTACCTGGCCGGGCGCGGTATCTGGGCTGATGCGCTGATGCTGACCGGCTATGAGTTCCGCATGGTGGTCAAGCTGCACAGTGTCACCGCCCGGATGGTAGCTGGCGAGAAGCTCTCCGAACGCGAGCGGAAATCGTGGATCGAGCGCTACTGCTTCGACCTCACCACTCGCGAGATCTTCTATCCGGAGGATTACTACCGGGTGGCGCCCTACAACCGTGCTTTTGTGTGGCCGCAGGATGTATCGGAGGCGGTGGGTAAGCTGAACCTGACGCCCGGTGGGCACTGATCGGGGGGATTATGCGTATCGCGATCTGCTCTGACATACACGATAACATCTGGAAGCTGGAGAGGGCGCTGCCCGGCATGAACGAGGCCAACGTCCTGATCTTCTGCGGAGATTTCTGCGCGCCGTTCACGCTCAGGCAGATCGCCCGCGGGTTTGAGGGGCCGGTGCATGCGGTGCTGGGGAACAACGATGGGGATCAGCGGTTGCTCCTTCAGGTAGCCGAGGAGATGGGCAACGTGGAGCTGCACGGCCAGTTTGCTGAGCTGGAGATCGGGGGGCTGCGCATCGCTGTCAACCACTACCCCGAGATCGCGCGCGGACTGGCGGCCAGCGGGCGCTACGATGTGGTGTGCTACGGCCATGATCACACGCTGCACGAGGAGCGGGTGGGCCAAACGCTGCTGATCAACCCCGGAGAGATGATGGGCATGAAGGGGCGCAGCACCTATATGATCCTGGATACCGAGGCTCGGACAGTGAGAGTGTATGATGTCGAATAGTTCACCCGGCTGGTCGGTGATCTCCCCTGCACTGGGCAAGGGCTGCCTGCTGGGGCTGGGCCTGGCGGGGCTGTTCTTCGGCCTCTCAGCCCTGCTGTATCTGCTGCCGGGGCTATCCGATCTGCCGTCGAATATCCGGCTTCTGATCGCGATCGCCGGGGGGCCGATTATCGGCACCGTGATCGCCTTCGTTGTGTTGAGTATCCGGGTCTCGCGTGAGACGCGTAAGCTGCTCGACGCGCGCGGGGGGCCGCACGGGGACGATGAAGCAGCTTCGCGGCACTGATCTCAAGCGCTTTCTGCGCGACTGGCGGCGGGCCAGCCCCCCTGATCATGACATCGCGCTGGTGCTGCAGAGTGTGAGCTACCCGGCCAACGTCGGCTCGCTGTTCCGCATCGCCGATGCGGTGCGGGTGAGCAAGATGTTCCTGTGCAGCGCAACCCCGCTGCCCACCGGGGGCGGGACGATCAAGAAAGTGGGGCGCGACAAAGATCGCACGGTTGACTGGTACTATGAGGAGCGGGCCGAGACGGCGGTGGAAATCCTGCGTGAGGAGGGGTATCACATCTGTGCGCTGGAGATCACCGATTCGGCTCGCCCTTACTATGCGTTCGACTATCCGCAGAAGCTGGCCCTGGTGATCGGCAACGAGGATCACGGCATCAGCCGCGGGGTGCTGGACCTGTGCCACAGCTCGGTGTTCATCCCGATGTATGGCAAGGGCAGCTCGCTTAATGTGCATGTCAGCGCCGCAGTGGTGCTCTACCACATACTGGCTTCGCGCTGCAGGTGATGGGCAGGGCGGTGAATCGGCAGGGGCAGGTGGGTTATGCGAGGAGGGCGATGTGATCAAGCTGGTCACCGTTGAGCAGATGCGTGCCATTGAGGCTGCCACTGACAGGGCAGGGGTCAGCTACGATCGGATGATGCAGAACGCCGGGCGTGGCGTGGCCCGCGTGATCCGGCGGCTGCTGGGCGAGGAGACGGCGGGGAAACGGGTCGCTGTGCTGGTTGGCCCCGGCAATAACGGCGGCGATGGGCTGGTGGCCGCACGCATCATCCGCCAGGAGACAGAGGCCGAGGTGGGAGCTTATCTACTCAAGCCGCGCGGTGATGACGATCCGGTGTTCGCGGCGGCGCGTGAGGCCGGAGTGTTCATTGCCGATGCCGACTCCGATCAGCGCGGGCGTGTGCTGACCAACCTGGTGGCCAGCGCCGACATTCTGGTTGATGCGCTGCTGGGAACCGGCGCGCGGCTGCCCATCAAGGGCGACCTGGCATCACTGATGAAGCGGGCGGCGGCGGCACTGCAGCGGTTCCCTGACGGATCGGAGGGTACGACCCTGTGGCTGGAATCGCCTGCCTGGCCCGCGCCCCCGCCCGGCAGGCGCACGCTGGTGGTGGCGGTTGACTGCCCCTCCGGGCTGGACTGCGACACCGGGGAGATCGATCCGCTGACGATCCCGGCGGATGTGACGGTGACGTTCGCCGCAGCAAAGGTCGGGCAGGTGCGGATGCCGGGGGCTGCCGCCGTGGGTCGCCTGATCGCAGCGGATATCGGCACCCCCGCCGGTCTGGCCGAGCTTGAAGCCATCCCCACCGAGGTGGCGACAGGGCGCGGAGTAGGGCGGTTGCTGCCCTCCCGCCCGATCGACTCGCACAAGGGTACGTTCGGGCGGGCGCTGCTGGTGGGTGGATCGATCAATTACACGGGCGCGATGGCGCTGGCAGCCGGGGCTGCCTATCGGGTGGGCGCCGGGCTGGTGACGCTGGCCGTGCCACAGCCCATTCACCTGGCACTGGCGGCCCGCCTGGTTGAGACCACCTGGTTGCTACTGCCACATGAGATGGGGGTGATCAACGCTGCTGCGTTCGATGTGTTGAGCCGTGAGGCCGGGACGATCGACGCGCTGCTGGTTGGCCCTGGCATGGGGCATGACGAAGCCACTGCCGACTTCATGCGGGCGCTGCTGGCGGGCAGCGCAAGGCCCCGCAAGGGCAGCATCGGGTTCGGGCGGCCTGAATCAACCCGGTCAGCCCTGGCTGAGAAGACACGCTTTGATCTACCCCACGGGCTGGTGATCGACGCCGATGGGCTGAACCTGCTGGCAAGCATGGATAACTGGTGGGAGCTGCTCCCCGAGGGGACAGTGCTAACCCCGCATCCCGGCGAGATGGCGCGCCTCACCGGGCTGGAGCGTGGCGTCATCCAGGCTGACCGGATCGGTGTGGCGCGTGAGAAGGCTGCGGCATGGGGATGTGTGGTGGTGCTGAAGGGCGCGTTCACTGTCATCGCGGCCCCGGATGGGCGGGTGGTGGTGCTGCCCTTTGCCACCGATGCGCTCGCCACCGCCGGGACGGGGGATGTGCTGGCCGGTTGCATCACCGGGCTGATGGCGCAGGGCTTGGCGGCGATGGATGCGGCGGTGGCCGGGGCCTACTGTCATGGGCTGGCAGGTGAGATCGCTGCGGCGGAACACGGCACGGGCCGGGCGGTGGTCGCCGGGGACGTGCTGAAGGCTCTGCCTGAAGCCCTGCGGCGGCTGGCGCAGGGTCACCTGCCGCGCCTTTAGGTTTTGCTGCTGCGGCGAAAACGCGGATGCACTCGTGTGGAGCGCATCCGCATTCTGCATCGGTGCGATATTTGCCCGGTAAGAACAGGGCTTCTAACCTGCAGGGGCGTCCCCCGGCGCTGCAGTCTCGCCATCTTTGCTGCCAGCGGCTTTACGCACCTGCTCAACACCGCTCTCAACCGTCTCTGCGATCTTGGCGCGGGCCTCCTCCAGGGACTTGAGGGCCTTCTCCTGAATCTCGCCTGCCTGCTTGCGGAACTCGGCCAGCGTCTCATCAGCGCGGCGGCGTAGCTCGCGGACCTCATCATCGGCCCGGTCGCGCAGCTCGATGCTGCGGTCACGGATCTGGGCGCGGGTTTCCTCGCCCGACTGGGGGGCCAGCACCAGGGCAACCCCTGCGCCGATCAATCCGCCGATCACAAAACCGGTCAGAAAGGCCCCAAAATCGTCACCGTTTGCCATAGTTGGCCTCCTATTGTGTGCTAGTGTGTTTTATTTCTCACTTGCCTGAGCGTTCTCAGCTCTCTCGGCAGGGCCGGGCGGGGGCGGCGTTCCCTGCTGCTCTGCCGATGCAGGAGCATTTGCTGTGCCGGGGCTTTCAGCCGCGGATGCCCCGGAGACGACTGTGGCTGTTGCGATGCCCACCACCTTGCCAATGGCATCCGCATCACGCGCCACCTTTGCCAGCCCTGACAGCACGCTGTTTGCCTGCATCACCGGCTCAGCCAGATGCTTGCTCATGAAAGCCGCCGTGCCGCGCACCGTTTGCAGGGTCTCGCGAGTCGTTTCAACCAGGGGTTGGACTTCGTTGTTCATCAGGTTGATGAACCGCGCGATCTGAACCACCAGCACGGTGAGCGCCGCGCCGATGATGATCATCTCCAGCGTCAGGGAGATGATCAGCAGGTCACGAACGATTTTTACACCGGGCGCGGTGGTCTCTGCGTTGAGCGCCAGCAGCACTGCCCCCGCGATGATCGCGATCAGGATCAGGGCGATCACAATGCCGATGATGGCGACTGCCTTTTGCGCTTCACTGCCAGTTGGCTGAGAGCCTGTGCTGTTGCTGGGTGTAGTACTCATAGAACTCACTTTGTGGCTGAAAGCCGGGAATCAGTTAACGGGCTGGAACGGTTCGGTTAGCTTTTCGTAACGGCGGCCTGTGGCTATTATAGCACAAGGGCCGGGGCGGTGAAAAGCTGGTCAATACGAGGTAGGGCTGCGGATGGTCAGCACCGCGGCGGCAGCCACGCCGACCAGCGCCCCCAGCACCCCCGCCAGCGTGTTGAGCCGCCCGATAGCCAACGTGTTGAAGCCGATAATGCTGCCGATCGTCTGGCCGAGGGCGAAGCCCACCCATGCTGCCAGGACATAGGCTGCCAGCCGGCGCCCGCTCCCCCCCAGCACCAGGTGCGCCAGCGCGCCGATCAGGGTGGCGAGCATTACCCCGAAGACAAAAGTGGGCGAGAGAATCATTGTGCGAGCCTCCGCGCTACAGGCGCCGGGATGCGATAACGAGCATCACCCGGCTGTCTGGTTGCACCTCCTCAACCACATGGGCATCAAAGCCGCAGCGGTCGAAGACGTCCATCACATCCCCCGGCCAGGGGCCGCGCTGTCCTGTGATCTCATACAGCCACTCCAGGAAGCGGGCCGGTGCGCTGCTCAGGGTCAGCAGCCCGGCTACCACAATCACCAGCCGCCCGCCGGGCGTCAGTACCCGCGCAGCCTCGCGCAGAGTCGCTTCCTCGATGATGAAGGGGGTGGGGAAGGTGCTGACGACCGCCCTGAAGCTGCCATCTGCGAACGGCAGATAGCGGGCGTCGGCGCGGACGAGCTGGGGGGTCAGCCCCCCCCGGCGCAGCTTCCGGGTGGCAATGCGACCCATTGCGGGCGAGATATCAACCCCGACCGGCTCCAGGCCTGCCGCCGTCAGGTCGATCTGCAGGTCACCGGTGCCATGCGCCAGCTCCAGCACCCGGTCGCCGGGGCTTACCCCCAAATGTGCGATCGCGGCGCGCTGCCACGACCGCCAGCGGCCCAGCGACACAGTGCGGCTCACCAGGTCGTAGGTCCAGGCCATCTCATTGTAGAGCAGCCTGAACCCAAACCCGATCAGCTTCCACCACAGACCGGTCAGCCTGCCCACTGCCGCAGATCGCCGAAGTTGATCAGCTGGATGAACTGTGAGCTGCACACCTCGCGGGCGCTGGGGTGAGTGAGTGACTCAAGCTCCTTGGCGCGGGCGTCGGTGTAGCTGGAGGTTGCGCGCAGCAGGTCATCTACCTGGGCGGGGTGACACATCAACTCGCTGACGCCTTCGGTTACTCCCATCAGGATGTTGAGCAGGTCGCCGAGGATGACACGCGCCCCGTAGAAGTCGGCGATGAAGTGGTGTGGCATTTTGACGCCTGTGGTTTGCACCATGCGCGTCAGCGTGTTGGCCAGCTCCCAGGCCACCGTCTCATTGGCAGTGATCCCCATGGCGATCAGCGCCTGCGCCGAGGCTTCTTCGTCCCCGGCTAACGGGTTGCGGATCGGCACGCCCAGGTCGGCGGCGAGCTTCATTGTCAGCGCCAGCAGCGGGGGGCTGAGATAGGTGATGTGGTGGTGGCTGTCCAGGTGATCGGGGGAGCGGCCTGCTGTGCGGATGAAGCGGTCGATCTGCGCCTCCAGCTCGCGCTGCACCTCCTCGATGTTGAGGGTGTGCAGCCCGGCGATCAGCTCCTCCTTGCGCCTGAAGCTCCCGTCCTGACGCACCAGGCCGGGCACAGCCGAAGGGGGCAACACAGGTCGCCCGGCGGTCAGTGTGAGATGCAGGCCCAGGCCCAGCGCCGGGGCTTCCTGCATGGCCTGCAAAACGGCTTGCGGGCCATGTGGCATGTTGATCATCACGCTGGTGGAGGTGACGATCCCGTTCCGGTGCGCGTGGATGATCCCGCGCGTGACGCCCGGCGTGTAGCCCAGGTCGTCGGCATTCACGATCAGTTGTTTCAGCATCGCTTTCTCTCGTTGGCAATCAGCCTGTCTGGTCCACGATCGCCCGCGCAAGGTCAGGCACATCGCTGATGATCATGTCCACGCCCAGCTCTCGCATCCGGCGGATGTCGTCGGCGCCGTTGACTGTCCACACATTCACGCGGTATCCCCTGTGGCGTGCCCACGCCATATAGGCCCGGTTCACCATCGAGAAATGGGGGTGGCGAGCCTCATGTTTGCCGATCACGGGGCGGGCCAGCCAGCCCTTTGCCAGTGGCAGCGGCAGGTCCGGGGCGTAGAGATAACCCACCGGGATCTCAGGAGCCATCCGGCGGACGTGACGGAGCATCAACGGGTTGAAGGAGGAGAACAGCACCTGTCCGGCCATGTTATGGCGGCGCACCGTCTCGATCACTATCCCGGCCAGCCGGGCGCTCAGGCTGAAATCTTTCAGCTCGATGTTGATCAGCAGGCGCTGTCCCAGGGTCTCAAAGACCTCCGTCAGGGTAGGGATGCGCGTCCCGGCGAACTCCGGCCCAAACCACGCGCCTGCATCGAGCTCGCGGAGTGCCGCATAGGGTCGCTCAGCCACATGCCCCGATCCATCGGTGGTACGGCCCAGCGTGCCATCATGGATGACGACCGGCACCGCATCGGCGGTGAGCTGCACGTCCAGCTCCACGCCATCAGCGCCCAGCTCGGCGGCGCGCAGGAAGGCCGGGAGGGTGTTCTCCGGAGCCTGTTGGCGGGCACCGCGGTGTGCGAAGACCAGCAGACGCCCGCGATAGAAATCGGACAGTGGCAGCGCGGTCATGTGTTTCCCATCATGTTATACAGGGATGCTGGCCGTACCATGCGGGGCGGCCAGCATCATGAAGATCAGCAGCAGGGGCGGCCCTGAGGGCTACAGCTCGACGAAATATGCTTCACAGGCGCGATCGATCAGGTCTTTGGACATCTCAAACGGTACCCCCAGATAACTGGCGATGTCCTTCATCTGGTCGATCAGGTCACGCGGATGTGAGCCGCGCAGCGGGCGGTCGCGCTTGATATACCATTCCTGCAGCAGGTAGGCCAGCATCTTGTCGTCATAGGGCAGGCCGCGGCGCTTGGCCATGGCGATGAAGATCTGGCGGTACTCCTCATAACTGGGGTCGGTGATCTCGATCTTGTGGCGGATGCGGCGCAGGAAGGCCTCATCGACCAGGTCGGCGGGGTCAAGGTTAGTGGAGAACACCACCATCACGTCGAACGGCACCTCGATCTTGCGCCCGTTGGCCAGGGTGAGGAAGTCGGCCCGCTTCTCCAGCGGCACGATCCAGCGGTTGAGCAGATCACGCGGACGGACCTGCTGGCGGCCAAAGTCATCGATCAGGAACATACCACCGTTAGCCTTGACCTGAAAAGGCGCCTCGTAAAACTTGTTGATCGGGTCGTACACCAGGTCGAGACTCTCCAGCGTCAGCTCGCCGCCCACCATGATCACGGGCCGTCTGATCTTGATCCAGCGGCTGTCAGGGCGCGAGCGAGGCTGCCCGCTGCTGGAGGCGGCATCGGCCCCCTCGTCGCGGATCGGCTCATGGTTGACGCTGTCGAACACACGCACGATCTGGCCGTCGATGTCGATCGCATACGGCACGTACATCGACTGGCCGAGCACCACACGCCCCACCGACTCGGAGATGGTGGTTTTACCATTGCCGGGCGGCCCGTACAGGAAGATCGACTTGCCGGAGTTGACGGCAGGCCCCACCTTCTCTAGGATGTGAGGGGCCAGCACCAGATGACTGAGTGCACTGGTGAGCACGTCTTTGGTGATTAACACGCGCCGCCGCTGGGCCAGCACCGCAGCGGAGTACATCTGCAGCGGCACCGGGCACGGCCCGGCATACTGCGAGCGCTCCAGCGCCTCGCGTGCCTTCTCGACGCCCAGGCCGGTGATCAGATATTGATAGGACCCCTCGACCAGCCCGCCAGATCCGCGCACCTCCACCCAGCGCTCGCGCTTGAGGAACTCCATGATCTCATCCAGCACACCGGTGAACGGCAGGGCGGCGGCCTCGGCGATCTGGAAGCCCGACATGTAGCCAGAGAAATAAAGTATTTTCAGCACCAAGTCGGCGACATAGAACTTGTTCAGCCCCACATCGTTGAGGTTCTTAACCTCCGGGGGGACCCAGCGCTCGCCGGTGCCGGTGCCGTAACCGATGTTCTGCGCCTCGGCGCTGGAGAGGCGCGCCTGACGGGCAGCGGCCTGCTGCTGAGCGATCTGTGCGGCGGTCAGCTTAATGTTGCTCATGGCGTAATCCCTCTACTGCTTCCCCAACACGGAGCACTTCTTGCACAGTATTATAGCAGTGTGATGACACACGCAAGTGGGGGTTCCCCGCAGCATCAAGATGTGCTGTCAGAACGATCCCCTGTTCTTTCAGGCGGGCGACGGCGGCTTTCGCGTCACCCTGCCACGCAAAGGTGACGATGTTAGCGTGGCGGGCCGGGTCGTGCGGCGTAATGACGCGCCAGCCGCGCTGCTCCAGGTCCTCGATCAGCAGGCTGCTGAGGGTTGTCACCCACTCTGCGATCTGGTCGATGCCCAGGCTGAGCAGGAGCTTGATCGACTCGTTCAGCCCGACGATGCCCGGCACATTCACTGTTGCCAGGTCAAAGCGGCGCGCGCCGGGGCGGAGAGTCATGTCGTAGGCAAGCCAGTGTTCCCAGTTCTCCACGCTCAGTGGGCCAACAAACACCGGCGTCATCTGCTCAATCAGCTCACGCCGGATGACCATAAAGCCCTGGCCAGGTGGCCCCATCAGGGCTTTCTGGCCGCCCGCCGCCAGCGCGTGGATGCCCATTGCCTGCATGTCGATCGGCACGATGCCCGCCGCCTGCATGGCGTCCACCACCAGCCACATCCTGTGCTCCGCGCAGTAGCGCCCCAGGGCATGCAGGTCCTCGCGCCGGCCGGTGAAGAACTGTACCGCGCTCACGGTCAGCACGCGGCTGCGCGGGGTGCGCCGGGCCTCGATCATCTCCAGGCTCAGACCACCGTCATGGGCCGGGATCAGGCGCGTGGTGACGCCTTTATGGGCCAGGTTCTGCCAAGGGTAGACGTTGGAGGGGAACTCCACATCGCACAGCAGCACCTCATCACCGGGGCGTAGCGGCAGACTCTGGGCGATGGTGTTCAGCCCGGTCGCGGTGTTGGGCACAAGGGCGATCTCATCGGGGGCAGCGTTGATCAACCGCCCGATGCTGGCCAGCAGCTCGTCGATGGCGGGATCAACGATGCTGGCATATACGCCGGCCCCCTCGCGCTGCATGGCCTCGATTACCGCACTCATGCGGGCGGCTGCCGGGGCAGGGAGGGGCGACATCCCGGCGTGGTTGAGGTAGGCGATCCCTTGACGGGTCACTGCGAGCAGATCGCGTAGTTCGTTCAGATTATAAGCCGGCCTGGCCTTGGCGGGTGCAATCACAGGTGGTTTTATCCTTCTGCTGTAGGCCGAGATGGACGCGATTATAGCACCCGGCAAAATAGGGATACAAACTGGCTGCGGGGCGATCCTCCCAGCGGTGATCGCGTGTTATGCGCTGTTGAGAGTAGGGATTCCGTACAGTAGCCGTTTGGACCTTTCGCTATACTGAACTTCAACTCGTTCAGGATGACACAAACGGAGAAGATGATCAACAGCCAGATTCAAGCATCAGCAGCCGGCCCATACAGGGTGGGGGATAGTATGATCGAGCGCATTCACTGGTTAGGCCGGTCCAGCTTTCGCATCAACGGGCCGCCGCATGCCGACGGCGCAGTGATCTACATCGATCCCTGGAAGCTGCCCGCCGGATCGCCGCCTGCCGATCTGATCCTTGTGAGCCGCGATCATTTCCAGAACTGCTCACCGGATGACATTGCCAAAATCCGTACAGGGCATACTGTCATCCTGGGTAGCCAGCGCGTGGCAGAACGGCTTGGCAGCGGTGTGCAGGTGTTGCGCCCCTGGGGGGGATCGTATCGGGTGGGGGATGTCTCGGTGACAGCAGTCCCCGCTTACAGCACACGCCACGCCTATTATGGCAAGTCAACCGGCGGGCTGGGGTTTATCATCTCGCTGATGCGCCACGATATTTACTACGCCGGGGCCACTGAACTGATCCCGGAGATGGAGAAGATCGGGTGTGATATCGCGCTGCTGCCGGTGGGCGGGGAATATACCATGCAGCTTGAGGATGCACTCGAAGCGGTGCGCCGCATTCGGCCCTATTATGTGGTGCCGATAACCTTTGACAGCCCGCGCATGGTGGCGCAGAACATAGGCCGCCGCTTTTGCAACATGGTCAACGGTGGCTCAACGGCGGTGCTGCTGCCTGTTGAAAACGATAACCTCGCCTGAGCACCGATTCAGGCGGCTGTTGGGGAAAAGATAGGGGCCGGCAGATAGTCTGCTGGCCCCTTTGAGTTACCTCAGTCAGGGGTGCCCTCAGGCGACCTTATCTTCGTCATGCCACTTAAGCGGCTTCTCGCTCTCTGACAGGATCAACGGGCGGCCCTCTCCGCGGATGCACTCAGCGTTGATCACCACTTTGCGGATGTCATCGCGCGAGGGGACTTCGAACATCACGTCCAGCAGGGCGCGCTCGATGATCGAGCGCAGGCCGCGTGCGCCTGTCTCGCGGGCGATGGCGATATCCGCGGTCGCCTCCAGTGCCTCGGGCAGGAAAACCAGCTCCACCCCGTCGAGCTTAAACATCGTCTGATACTGGCGCACCAGCGCGTTTCTGGGTTCGGTCAGGATGCGGATCAGTGCAGCCCGGTCAAGCGGTTCCACGATCACGTTGACAGGCAGGCGCCCCACCATCTCCGGGATCAGGCCATAATGCACCAGGTCTTCGGGGGCCAGATGCTGCAGCAGCTCGCGATCCTCCAGGTTGCGGCGCGTCTCACCGCCGAAGCGGATCGCACCTCTGGTGCCCAGCCTGCGGGCGATGATCTCGTCGATGCCGTCGAAGGTGCCGCCGCAGATGAACAGGATGTTACGCGTGTTGAGCTGGATAAATTCTTGATGAGGGTGCTTGCGTCCCCCCTGCGGGGGGACATTGGCGATGGTGCCCTCGATGATTTTGAGCAGCGCCTGCTGCACACCCTCACCGCTCACGTCACGTGTGATCGAGGGATTATCGCCGCTCTTGCGCGCGATCTTGTCGATCTCATCGATGTAGATGATGCCCTGCTCGGCCCGGTGCAAATCAAAGTCGGCGGCCTGGATCAGGCGCAGCAGGATGTTCTCCACGTCCTCACCCACATACCCGGCCTCGGTCAGGGCGGTGGCATCGGCGATGCAGAACGGGACATCAAGCATACGAGCCAGCGTCTGTGCCAGCAGCGTCTTGCCCACGCCGGTCGGGCCGACGATCAGGATGTTGCTTTTCTCGATCTCGATGTCGTCGACGCGAGCCTTGGTCCGGATGCGCTTGTAATGATTGTAGACCGCAACAGACAGCACCCGCTTGGCGCGATCCTGGCCGATCACGTACTCGTCAAGGCGGTCGCTGATCTGCTGGGGTGCGGGGATGTCACGTTCCTGCTCCGCGCTGGCCCCCGTGAAAGTGGCGGTCTCCTCGTCGAGGATCTCGCGGCAGAGGTCCACACATTCGGCGCAGATGAACACCCCGTCTGGCCCGGCGATGAGGCGCTCAACCTCACCCTGGGGACGGCGGCAAAACGAGCAGCGCTGGGGGCCGGTATGCTCACTCGGCATGGCTATTTATCCTTTTTCTGCGTCTCCAGCACGCCGTCAATCAGGCCGTATTCCACAGCCTGCTGTGGGGTCAGGAACACGTCGCGGTCGGTATCCTCGGCGATCTTCTCGACGGGCTGGCCGGTGTGATAGGAGATGATGCTGTTCAGGCGCTCGCGCAGGCGTAGGATCTCGCGGGCCTGGATCTCGATATCGGAGGCCTGGCCCTGGGCGCCGCCAAGCGGCTGGTGCAGATGGATGGTGGCATTGGGCAGCGCATAGCGGCGGCCCTTGGTACCTGCGGTCAGCAGCACCGTACCGAAGCTGGCGGCAAAGCCCACCGCAACCGTGCTGATCGGCGCGCGCACCTGCTGCATGGTGTCATAGATTGCCAGGCCCGAATAGATCTGCCCGCCGGGGCTGTTGATGAACATCTGGATTTCGGATTCAGGGTCTTCACGGTCAAGGAACAAGAGCTGCGCCACCACCAGATTGGCGACCTGGTCGTTGATGCCGGAGCCGACGAAAATGATGCGCTCCTTGAGCAAGAGTGAATAGATGTCATACGCGCGCTCACCGCGCCCGGAGGTCTCAACGACCATAGGGATCAAAGAAGCTGGGATGTTGACTGCCATGAACAGAGTCCTTTCTGTGTCTGTCTACCGTTTAAACTCAGGTCGCTGTATACTGTGCCGCCGAGGTCATCCTCCCGGAGGCAGAGTGCTGCCCTACTCCCGATCTGCCATGCCCTCTGTGCCAGCCACGCTGTCCTCAGCCGGATCGGCGTGCGGGGCGGTGCTGCTGGTCGACTCCTCAAGGGGCATCTGATCGGCGGCTTGCTCCTCAGCGGCTTCGGCTGCAGGGGCTTCTTCCGCTGCGCTCTCCTCGGTGCTGATTTCCGGGGCCTCACCCCTGGCGATCTCGATCAGGCGGCGCACGCCTTTGCGGGCCAGCAAGCGGTTCTCAACCTCAGATCGCATGCTCTTCTTCAGGTTCTGGGCGAGGGTTTCGGCCCCACCCAGTGACTCGGCCAGCTCCAGAAGGTAGGCGTCGATCTCCTCCTCGCTAACAGTGAGCTTCTCCTCGCTGATCACCTTGCCCAGGATCATGGCTTTCTTGAGATCGCGCTCCGCTTCCTCCCGGAAATCCTCCCGGAGCTGTTCCATGGTCATGTTCTGCAGCCGCAGGTATTCGTCCACGTTGAGCCCGGCGCGGTGCAGGGTGGAGTCGAAGCCCTTGATCATCTCATCGATCTGTTCCTCAAGCATGAATGGCGGGTATTTGATGCTAACGATGCCGTTCAGCAGGCTGGAGATGATCTGCTCGTAATAGTCCTGATCTGCTGCATCCAGCGCCTGTTTCTCAAGTTGCTCGCGGATTGCCGTGCGCAGGTCATCGAGCGACTCAAAGTCGCCCACCATCCGGGCCAGTTCATCGTCCAGCTCAGGCAGGGTGTGCTCGAATACCTCGTGGCATGTCACCTCGAAGTGAAGCGTCTTGCCGCGCAGGTCCTCATAAATCTCTTCATCGTCGGCGGCAAGGCTGATGTCAAAGCTGCGCTGTTCGCCCTTCTGCATGCCCACCACCTGAGCGGGGAAACCGGGCACGGGGTAGGTGGCGTCCTCGGCGATCTTGACACGGACACCCTTGCGATCCAGCCAGACGTTATCCTTCTCTTCCTCACCGGCCTCAGGTTCAGTCTCGGCGTCGGCCGGTTTTTCCACCAGGGTGGCCAGGATGTCCAGCAGGGCAGCATCGCCCATCTGGATGGTGCGCTCGACAGCCTCCATAGTCCCGTGCTGGTCACGCAGGTCAGAGAGCGCCTCTTCGACATCCCGGGCGCTGATCTCCTCTGAGTGGTAATCGATGCGCATGTCGCGGTAGGCCCCCAGGTCGATCTCAGGCGGTAGCGGCACGGTGAAAGTCAGCACCAGCGGGTCCTGCTGCACATCATCGAGGGTGCCTGGGGCGTAGGGGGTGATCTCAGCGGCCTCCAGGGCCTCGCGGTAGACCTCCTGAGTCAGCGGCTCCAGGGCTTCCTCCAGGATCGCCGCTTCGCCGAAGCGCTGCAGCACAATATGATAGGGCACTTTGCCCCTGCGGAAACCGGGGATGACCACCTGCTGCCCGATGCGGCGTGCAGCCTCCATCATTTCCCTGCGCAGACGTTCAGGCTCCACCGTGACAGTCAGCCGCACCTGGCAATTATCAAGGATTTCTTTGTCGATATTCACTATCCAGGGTCCTCTTACGTGTGAGATGGTTCCTAAAATTATAGCATGGCCGATCTGGGCCTGCTAACGGGCCATGCTTTCTAACAGGATGTTTACACTCCAAAGGCCCTACCAGGATGGTAGAGCCCGGTCAGGTCATATGCCTTGAGTGGGGAAGGTGGGACTCGAACCCACACGCCTTACGGCACATGATCCTAAGTCATGCTCGTCTGCCAGTTCCGACACTCCCCCCTGGCCACCGAGATTATAAGCCCGTAATCAGGCCCTTGCAACTACAGCGAGGCCGCACGCCACCCTCTTGCCTGTGGGCGCACCGGCGCGCTATAATCCCGCCCGGCAAAAACCCGTTAACAGATATGGAGCTTGGTATCAGTTATGATCGATGTGAATGACCTGCGGCGCGGCAAGACCTTTATCCACGAAGGCAACCTCTATCGCGTTCTGGAATACTCTCACAACAAGCCAGGGCGCGGTAAGGCGACCATCCGCGTGCTGGTGCGCAACCTGCGCAGCGGGGATACCCGCGAACTGACCTTCACGTCCGGCAACCGCGTTCAGGCGATCCAGCTTGAGACGATGGAAGTTGAGTACCTGTATCGGGATGGCGACTTCCTGGTGTTCATGAACACCGAAACCTATGAGCAGCCTCAGGTGCGGGCTGATGTCCTGGGTGATGACATCTACTATCTCACCGAGAACCTGCCCATGAAGCTGTCGCGCTATGAGGGCGAGGTTCTGGGCTATGAAATCCCGATGGCCGTAGAGCAGAAAGTCGTCGAGTCCGAGATGGCCATCGCCGGTGATACAGCCACCGGCGCGACCAAGCAGGTGGTCACTGAGACAGGGCTGAAGGTCACCGTCCCGCTGTTTGTCAATGTGGGAGATGTGATCCGCATCAACACCGACACAGGGGCCTACATCACCCGCGTATAGGGCGCTCGATGTGAGTTTGCGATGTGCCCGCCCCTGGCGATCCTGACCAGGGGCTTTTGCTTGATCCTGCCCCGACGTGATCCTCCCGGCGGCGCACCGTATAATCAGTGAGATGCCGCCGAACAGATCAAGGTGATGCGATGAAGACTCCCGCCGGCAAAGAGTGCCGCTTCTACTACGAGGATTTCCACCGCGGGCGCAGCCGCCAGGAGTGCCGACTGATCCAGCGTGATCCAGCCTCCCCCCCCTGGAAGCCCGGTGACTGTGCCAGTTGCCCGGTCCCCGATATCCTGTGGGCCAATGCCAGCGAGGACCTGATGCTGCGGGCCAGCGTCAAAAAAGGGGTGCTGGGTATTGGCCGCCATGTGGCTGTTCAGGCACACTGCCGCCGCCACGATATCTCGATCGCCGATCCGTTTGTGGGATGTGAGGTCTGTGCCAGCGAGCGCCCCGATATGGACGTGTTCTTCTCGGGGGAGGATGACACATGATACAGGCTGTCCTGCTGGACCTCGACGACACACTGATCCAGTCTGACACGATGCCGTTTTTCGAGACCTATCTGGGGCTGCTTGGCCGGCATGCGGCTGTACTGGCTTCCCCTGAGACCTTTATCCGGGGGATGCTGGCGGATTTCAGTGCTGTCCTTGGCGAATATCGCCCAACAGCCACCCTCTCAGAGCGGCTGCTGAACCGCATGGCCGCGCGTTTCAATACGGAGGTGGATACCCTTCAGGAACTGTTCGATGCGTTTTACACCCACTGCTACCCGCTGCTGCGCGACCGCATCCAGCCCCGCCCTTCCAGCCAGCGGCTGCTCGATCGCCTGTTGGGGGGGAACACGGGGTATCAGGTGGTGGTGGCGACCAACCCCGGCCTGCCCTACGCAGCCATACGCCAGCGCATGGAATGGGGTGAGATCGGGCCCGATCGCTATCCATTTGCGCTGATCACCTGCCTGGAGGAGATGCACTTCGGCAAGCCGTCAGCCGGTTATTATGCGGAGATCACGGCCCGGCTGGATGTGGAGCCAGGCGAGGCCATCATGGTAGGGGATGACTGGGACAGCGACGTGGTGGGTGCGGCTGCCGCCGGGCTGCATGTCTACTGGATCGCCGCGGAGGGGGATCAGCCGCCCGATGCCTCGCTGATCGACGGATACGGCTCGTTTGAGGATTTCATCGCGCGGGTTGAGGCCGGATGGCTGGAGACGCTGGGGGCGCCGCCCCTCGGCCCCTCGGCCCTGATCGCGCGGGTGGGGGCATTCCCCGCCGCGATCGACGCACTGTGCCGCCAGTATGCGCAGCCTGTGCTGGAGTGCCAGCCCGGCGCGGGTGAGTGGTCGGTGCGTGATGTGATCTGCCACCTGCGTGACTATGCTGCCGAGGAGGATCGCCTCCGTCTGCGCCGCATTGTCGAGGAGAGCAACCCGTTTCTTTCTGGTAACTATGATCCCTGGGGAAATGCCCATCGGTATGCTGAAGTGCCGGTGTCGCAGGCACTGGCCGACCTGGCGCAGCGCCGGGAGGAGCTGGTAACCTGGCTGAAGGGGCTACCGGACGAGGCCTGGGCCCGCCCGGCGCGGCATGCTATCTTCGGCCCCACCACCTTCAAGGAGATGGTCAAGTTCATCATTGACCACGACCGAACCCACTGGCAGCAGATGATCGATGCGATACAGGCGGCACTGCCGGTGTGTGGCACGGATCAGGGGGCGTGAACGGGGTTTTCTCGCACCCCCTCCAATGTCCACAGCGTGATCTCAGGCGGGCACAACAGTCGGGCGCGTGGGGCACTGCCCCCTTCCACGCCAATGCCGCGGGTGACATACAGCGTCATCTGCCCCACCTGGTAGCGGCCCATCTCAAAGCGCTTGCCCAGCGATGAACTGGTGACCAGCGCTCCATAGAGGGGCAGCCGCACCTGACCGCCGTGGGTATGGCCGCACAGATACAGGTCGATCCCCGCCTCAGCGGCCTGCGGGGCGATGTCGGGCGAATGGAACAGCAGCAGTCGGAAACGGTCGGCGGGTGCCTGTGCGGCGACCTGCCGCATTCGCCGGGCGTCATCCGCGTTGTTGTGAGCACAGGACACCCCCAGCAGGGCGATCTGCTGCCCGCGGATGTCCAGTGGTACCCATTCATTGCGCAGCCAGCGCAGGCGCGAGCCTTCGAGCAGGTGGGCGAACAGATCGGCGGGTTCCACCAGAGGGGTCCCTGAGATGGCGTAGACGCCATATGGGGCATCCCAGCGGCGGATCACCGTCCGTACATCCTCCCATGAAGCCGGGTCGTTCTGATAGCTCAGGTTGATCAGGTCGCCGCTGAACACGATGAGGTCGGGCTGCAAGGTATCAATCAGATGCTGGAGTCGCTCCTCACGCAGCGACAGTCGCTCGGTGTGCAGATCGCCGATGTGCAGCAGCCGCACAGGGGGTGCGGCGGAGTCAAGCCGGGGGCTGGTCAGGTGCATATGGGTGACGTGGAGGCGGAATGGCTCGATCCACAGGCCGTACTGAGTGATGGCCGTGATCGCAGCATGGAGTATGCAGAGACCTGTTAGCCAGGCATCTGGTTTCGCCGGGGCTGCTGCCCACACGATCAGGCCAGTCACGCCGGACAGAGCAGCGCGGGCGGCGGTCAGGGCCAGGGCGGGGGGCATGGAGGGGCCGTAAGAACGCCGCAGATGGGGGAGCAGCAGCAAGCTTCCCCGGTCCACCGCCAGCAGGCAGAGATGCAGGATCAGCACCGCGGCGCGCTGGTGAGGCGCCCATCCCAGGGCGGGCAGGGCGGCCACAGAAGCCAGCAGCAGCAACGCGGCCCAGGGGGGCAGGCGTTCCAGCGCCAGGGGGCGTGTCAGGGCTGCGTGCAGCAGGCTTCGCTCGGTGAAATCCTCCGACGGCAGAGGCTGACCTCCTCAGTACAGGGGTTTAGACGTTAGCAAGGGGCAGCACGAAGGAGACCATTGTGCCCTTGCCCACCTCACTCACAAAGCTGATGTCGATCTTATGCGCATCCAGGATCATCTTGACCAGCGCCAGTCCGATCCCGATGCCCCTCTGCCGACGTGTACTGCTGTCGTCAAGCTGGGTCAGCGGCTCAAAGAGGTGCTTGATCTGCTCAGGGGGGATGCCGTCTCCCTGATCCTGTACGGTGAAGCGCACCCCGCCGGCCACACTTTCGGCGCGCACCTGCACCGGCTTATCCCCCCCGAACTTGACGGCATTATGAATGATGTGTGCAATCGCGCGGGTCATCGGCGCGGCGTGGACGTTGACCGGCGGCAGGCCGGCTGGCAGGTCGGTCTCAACCAGGAAGGACTTTCCCTTGCGCAGGGCGCGCACCTGCTCCACTGCGTTGGTCACCAGATCGGGGACGGGGACCGGGGCGAGGCGCAGGTCGGAGGGATCGCTGAAGGCCTCCACGTTGCCGATCAGGTAATCCAGCTCGCCGATCTTGTCGCGCAGGGTCTCGAACAGGTCTGTGCGGGTGGTCTCGCCGATGTTCGGGTCGAGCAGCAGCGCCAGGGCGGTGTTGGCCTGATGAAGCGGCGTGCGCAGCTCATGGGAGATGATCGCAAGGATGTTGCCCTTAACGCGGCTAAGCGACTGGAGCTGCTCCAGAGCGTCCTGGAGTTCACGGGTGCGCTCGGCGACGCGCCGCTCCAGCTCCTGACGTTGATTCTCCACCGTCTCAGTGAGCTGCCGGGTGCGTATTAATGAGCGCACCCTTACCGACAACTCCGCCTGGTCAAACGGCTTGTTGATGAAATCGTCCGCGTGGGCGCCCAACCCATCAATGCGGCGCGCCCGGTCATTCACGCCGGTAACCAGCACCACGGGGAGGAAGCGGGTGACAGGGTCCTCTTTGATCTTCCGGCAGACGGTGATGCCGTCGATGTCGGGCAGCAGCACATCCAGCAGCACCACGTCAGGGGAATGCTCAGCCACCATCTTCAGCGCCATAAAACCGCCCTGCGCACTGAGGACCTGGTAGCCGTCCAGGGTAAGCATGTCCCGGATCAGCTCCACGATGCGCGGGTCGTCATCGACAACCAGCACCTTGCACTCGTGCGGCTCGCGCAGGGGGAATTCGGGTTTGGTAGTGGGGATTACCGAAGCTGCCATGCTGGCCCTTTCTGATACCGGGTATCAGTTTACCATGACCCTGTCAGGCGTGCATACTGTGCCGGTTTGTAACCGGTTATGCGGCGGGAGGACGTCTTTTCGAGCTAACAGCGGGTTTCGAGTACAATTCATTTGAAGAACCCTGTCCGACTGCTTGCGAGTATTCAGTGATCTATGCCCAGGTTCCCTGTACCGGACAGTGAGGTGCTGAGCCATCATCGTTTCAGGAGGCCCGGCATACGCATCTGGCTGCCACTGACAGTGTTCACCGTGGTGCTGGTGTGCGGTGGGTTGACGGCTACCCGGATGCGCCTGCTGGAGATCGTGGGGCTGCTGTTCCTGCTGTATGTGGCTATCAGCTCACTTGTCTCGGTGAGCGAGATCGCCGTGATCAAAGAGGGGCTGCTGGTTGATCGCCTGCTGCTGCCTGTCCGCTTTGTGCCCTGGAGCGCGATCGACCGCGTGGTGGTCTTTTCGCAGGGAGATGAGGAGACCGGGTTTGAGCTGGAGATCGCCAGCATTGGCATCTTTGAGGGGCTGTCGCCGCTCAACCGCCTGCCCGGCCTGGTGTACGGCCAGGGCTTTCGCCAGACGCTCATCATCACGCCGGATGCTCTGGAGGACTACGACCGGTTGCTGGAGACGTTGCATGCACACTGTCATGTGTTTGAGCGCGAGTATCGCCGCTGACGGTGGGCCTTCCCCGGGTTGCATTAGAAACTTTGTTCGGTTACTATTGCCGGCAGCGATATCAATGCGCCGGTGGGATGGTGAGGCAGCATGCCGCTGCCGCTAGAAAGGCTCTTTTCATGCGTCAGGTGATTGTCTCGATCGATCTTGAGACGACAGGGCTGGACCCTCGCTCGGATGAGATCATCGAGATCGGCGCTGTCAAGTTCGAGGGGGACAGAGTGATTGATACGTTCCAATCATTCGTTTACCCCGGCTGCTCGATCCCGCCTTACATCACACGTCTGACCGGCATCCATGACAGCGATGTGGAGCGTGCCCCCCGCAGGTCTGATATCCTGCCCAGGCTGCGGCGCTTCATTGGGAATGCGCCTGTGATGGGGCATAATGTACGCTTTGATCTGGCGATGCTGGAGCGGGGCGGGCTGCGCCTGCCCAACCCCCTGATCGATACCTACACGCTCGCCTCGGTGCTGATTCCCGATACACCGCGTTACAGCCTTAGCTCACTGGCCACCCTGTTCGGTGTCGAGTCGGGCGAGTCGCATCGCGCTCTGGATGACGCTTACCGCGCTCAGGCGATCTATCAGGAGCTGTACTGGCGGGCGCTGGGGCTGCCGCTGGACACTCTTGCCGAGATCGTGCGGGCGGGCAAGCTCATGACCTGGGACGGCGCTTTCTTCTTTGAGGAGGTGCTGAAGGAGCGCTCGCGCGAGGTGTTTGTGGCCAACCAGCCCACCGCGCCTGAGGAGGATTTCGAGGGCCTGGATGACCTGTACCTGTTTAGCCGTGAAGAGACCGGTGAGGAACGCCTGCGCCGCGGCCAGCAGATCAAGCCGGTTGACCCCGATGAGGTTGCGGCAGTAGTGGAGCCGGGAGGCCAGCTCGCCCGCCGGCTGGAGGGGTATGAGTATCGACCGCAGCAGGCTACGATGATACGCGAGGTGGCAAAGGCCCTGAACCATGGGGGGCATGTGCTGATCGAGGCCCCTACCGGGGTAGGCAAATCGCTGGCCTACCTGATCCCGGCGGCCTATTTTGCTGTGCTTAACAACGAGCGGGTGGTGATCAGCACGAACACTATCAATCTTCAAGAGCAGCTCATTAACAAGGACATCCCGCTCCTGCATGGGGCACTGGGGTTGCCATTCCGTGCAGCGGTGCTGAAGGGGCGCAGCAACTACCTGTGCCCGCGTCGGCTGGCGGCACTGCGGCGGCGCGGCCCCACCTCACCTGAGGAGATGCATATCCTGGCCAAGCTGCTGGTGTGGCTTAAGGTCAGCTCTGACGGCGATCGCAGCTCGCTGACGCTGCGCGGCCCGGATGAGACCAGTGTGTGGCACCGCCTCAGTGCTGAGGATGAGGGCTGTACGACCAGCCGCTGCATGGATCAGATGGGCGGTACCTGCCCTTACTACCGGGCGCGGCGCAGGGCCGAAGCTACTCATCTGCTGATCGTCAATCACTCGCTGCTGCTCTCAGACGTGATGGCCGAGGGGCGCGTGCTACCGGAGTATCGCCACCTGATCGTGGATGAGGCACATCATCTGGAAGACGCGATTACCCAGAGCCTCAGCTTCCGCACCGATACTGAGACCATCATGCGCCACCTTGCCGAGATCGGCACAGCGCAATCCGGGATGCTGGGTGAGCTGCTGAAGCAGGCCCGGGGGGCGATCCCGGACGGCTATTACGAGACACTGCATGACTACGTCGATATGATCGTGCAGGCTGGCGCTTACATGCGCGAGCATGTCAGGGCGCTGTTTGAGACCATGCAGGCCTTTCTTGAGGCACATAGCCGCGTGCCCGCGAACGAATACACGCGGCAGGTGCGTATTGTCAGCGCGACGCGACGCGAGCCCGGCTGGGGCGAGATCGAGCTGCTGTGGGACAACCTCAGCAAGTTTACCTCGATCATCGCTGAGGCGCTGAGCAAACTGGCCGCCGGGCTGGTTGATCTGGAGGAGTATGACATCAAGGACTTCCCGGACCTGCTGACTGGCATCGGCGCGGCGGCCCGGCATATGACCACCCTGCATGCCCGGCTTAACGAGATTGTGGCCGAGCCAGATGCCAGCACGGTGTACTGGGCGGAGTTCCAGCCGGGGAGCCAGCGCTTCTCGCTGCATGCTGCGCCGCTGGAAGTCGCCTCACTGATGCAGCGGCACATCTGGTTGGAGAAGGAGAGCGTGATCCTGACCAGCGCCACCATGCGCACGGATGGCACGTTCAGCTACATCCGTGACAGGTTGGGCGCCGAGGATGTGGACGAGGTGGTGATCGACACCCCATTTGATTATGAGATCAGCACGCTGCTTTATATAGTGTCGGATATCCCGGAGCCGAACCAGCAGCCCGCCTATCAAGAGGCAGTGGAGAAGGGGCTGCTCGACCTGTGTACGGCCACGGGGGGGCGGGCGATGGTGCTGTTTACCAGCTATGCCCAGCTCCGCGAGACGACAAATAACATCGGTGACCAGCTTGCCAGGGCCGGGATCGACGTATTCGACCAGACGGAGGGCATCAGCCGCATGCAGATGCTGGAGGGGTTTATCGAGAGCAAGCGCTCGGTGCTGATGGGGACGCGGTCCTTTTGGGAAGGGGTGGATGTGCCGGGCAGTGATCTGAGTGTGCTGGTGCTGGTGCGGCTGCCATTTGCCGTGCCCACTGACCCGGTCTTCGCCGCGCGCAGTGAGACATTTGATGACGCGTTCAACGAGTATTCAGTGCCGGACGCGATCCTGAGGTTTCGCCAGGGGTTCGGGCGCCTGATCCGACGACAGGGTGACCGGGGGGTGGTGGCGATCTTCGACCGCCGCATCATCAGCAAGCGGTACGGCAGCCTGTTTCTTAGCTCGCTGCCCCGCTGCACCACCCGTAAAGGGCCTATGAAAGACCTGCCCGATCATGCCGTGCGCTGGCTGGAGATGGGCTAGGCCGCCAGCGCAGGAAAAGGTTTTGCGCCATTCTCATCCTGCTGTACAATGTACCTGAGCCGTTAACCTGATCGCAGGATCGAAGGCACCAGAGCATGCAGGGGAAGTCGATGTCAACAGAGCCTGAAAAAACCAAACGTCGCACTGTGGTGTGCATTGAGGATGAGCCAACCATGATCGAGCTGGTCAAGCTGATCCTGACCAGCCGTGGCTACGATGTGATCGGTGCCATGGGGGGGCAGGAGGGGCTGCACCTGATTGCCGAGATCAAGCCCGATCTGGTGCTGCTCGACCTGATGATGCCTGACATGAACGGCTGGGATGTTTACCAGAAGATGAAGGCCGACGAGAAGATGCGCGATATCCCGGTCATCGTGGTGACGGCCAAAGCCCAGAACATCGACAAGGTGCTGGGCCTGCATATCGCCAAGGTGCAGGATTACATCACCAAGCCATTCAGCCCGGCTGAGCTGACTGATGCGGTGCGCCGCGTGCTGGGCGAGAAGGTCGAATAAAGCTGCGGCCCGCGCCAGGGTTCCAGGGCAGGGTAGAGGAGAAGAGTCACTGCGAGAGGCGCAACGCGCCTCTCGGTCATGTCAGGTGGCTGCCTGCAGGCCGGCCTTGAATTCGGTGGCTGGCGTGATACACTTCTCTCGCGGAAACTTATGTTGCCCCTGGTGGAGAGAGATAAAGAATGCCCGTCCATGGTCGCCTGCTTCACGCCGTCACCGGCACGGTGCTGCTTGACCGTGTCCGCTGGTGTGAGGAGTTTGGCTGCAAGCTTCGTGGCCTCATGTTCCGCCGCACCCTGCATCCACGTGAGGGGCTGATCATGGCCGAGCGGCGGGCCAGCCGGAGCGGGGTGGCGATCCACATGCTGTTCATGTGGTTCCCCATCGCTGTGATCTGGCTGGATGATGGCTTCAAGGTAATCGATCAGGTTTATGCGCGCCCCTGGCGGCTGGCTTACCTGCCATCTCGGCCTGCTCGCTACACGCTGGAGGCCCGGATCAGCCTGCTGGATCAGGTGTCAATAGGTGATGTGCTGCGGTTTGAACCCGATGAGACGTGATCCCCACTTCGTGCGCGGCCTGACTGCTGCCCTGGTTGTGGCGATCGTAGCGCTGGGCATCCCCGCCAGTCTTCAGGCCCAGGATGAGACCCCTCCCCGCCCTGTGCCTGCTGTCCATGTGGTTGCTGAGGGAGAAACTCTGGAGTCGATCGCGGCGCTGTATCAGGTGGCAGTGGCTGACCTGCGGGCAGCGAACGGCCTCTCTCTGCTGGAGGCCGTGGGGCCTGGCCAGCGTCTGTTGATCCCTCGTACAGGGTACACTGGCCCCGCCCCCGGCACATTCTTCACGCTGGTGGAGATGGGAGATACGCTGGAAGGGCTGGCAGCCCGGTATGGGATCGCGCCGCTGCAACTGGCCGCCGTGAATGGCATTGTTAACCCCACGCGGCTCCTCGTCGGCCAGACGCTGCAAGTCCCCCCCGTAGAAGGGCGCGAACTGTTCGGGGAGCGGCATGTTATCCACAATGCGGCGGGTGAGGGGCTGTGGCGTCTCTCCATGCGTTATGATGTGCCGCTGTTTGACCTGATGCTCTATAATGAGCTCACCAACCCGGCTCTCTCGCCCCCCGGAACCCTGATAGTGCTGCCGGGCGAAGGTCCTGCTCCAGCCGTCACCGGCGTGCCCTGGGTCTCACTGGACGTCAGCGGCCTGCCCTTCCTGCCGGGGTACAGTGCAGGTTTCACGGTGACCACCTCCGTCCCGGGGGTGGTACAGGCGGCCTTTGCCGATCTCACCATCCCTGTAGCCTCACAGGGCACCCTCCATCAGGCGGTATTTGGCATCCCGCGCCGTCTGTCGCCGGGTGTCTATCCGCTCATGTTAACTTTTGATGATGGCGCAGGCACCACTGCTGCCCTGACGCGCAGTGTCCTGGTGAACGATGCCGGGTATGCCACCGAGCAGATTCGGCTCAGGCCCGAGATCGAGGCGGTGCTCTCCGACCGCGATTTGGTGGCGGGCGAGCAGCTCTACATCCAGCAGTCCATGACGGGGTATTCAGCGGAGCGCCGCTGGGAAGGCCTGTTCCTGCGGCCTTCCACTGGCGTGCTCACCTCGCGCTTTGGCGTTGAGCGGGTCTATAACAACACTGACCTCAATACGTTTCACTCTGGAACCGACCTGGCTGCGCCGGTGGGAACCCCCGTCTACGCCCCAGCGCCGGGGCGCGTGGTGGATACCGGCTTGCTGGATGTGCGGGGCTACATCATTATCCTCGATCACGGCTGGGGGGTCTATACAGGCTACTGGCATCTGGCCAGTATTCTGGTCAACCCCGGCGAGGATGTAACTGCCGGGCAGATGATTGGCACCATGGGGACTACCGGGCTGTCAACGGCCAGCCATCTGCACTGGGAGATGTGGGTGAATGGCCAGCCGGTCGATGCTACCCAGTGGCTGCGCGAGGAGTTTCCCTGAGCGCCGGGGGCCCGTGCTTTGCGACTGGCCGGGCGACTCGTTATAATCCACGCGGCAGCCGCAGCGCGGCCTGCCAGACCGTTTCTTATGGAGGCCACCAGGTGTCCCAACGTGCCACCCAGACTGCAAAATACTGGGTTGAAGATTTCAAGCTGGACGATTCGGATATCGAGCACCTGTACAATGTGCTGCTTGAGAAGGAAACGCCGCTCTCTGCGGATGAGATGGCGCTGGTGCTGGTGCGGTTCCGCGTCCAGCGTGAGGAGGTCACGCTGCAGGCCCGCGGGCCTTCTGGCAGGTATTACCGCCCGGCGGATAAACATCGCCTGGGCGATGAGATCGTGTTGACAGCGCTGGGGCATGTTGTTGGGAAGGTGGTGGGGACCCGCCCCGGCAATAACCCGGATTACGGCGCCTACACGGTGCTGGAGGTTGCGCTGGCTGACGGGCAGCGGCTTGAGCTGGCCAGCGAGCTGCAAGGCGATCACCCGCTCAATACAGTACAGGAGGAGGTTGTCGAGGAGACCGGCACTCTGCTCCCCCCGGAGGAATTGTTCATCAACTACGGCGGCTATGTGGCCGATGCTATCGAGGAGGCCCTGGAAGGGCACAGCGACCTGGTCCGTCTGGCGGGCCGCTGGTTCCCGCGGTCGTTGCTGGTTCCCATCACTATTGGTCATCTGAACCTGGCTGAGGCAGTGCTCGACATGGCGGGGGGCGGGCCGCTCTCCACGGTGGAGATCATCGAGCAGATCGGCATGCTTGATGATGTCAACCCGCGCCTGGCTGAATTCTCGATGAACTACGGGCTTCAGGAGGATGATCGCTTCGACGAGGTTGGTATGTCGGGGCAGGTGATGTGGTTTCTCAAACGCATGGAGCCGCCCGGTGTGTTGCAGCCCCCGCCCTGGCTGCACTACGAGCCGGTGCCCTATGACCCCACCCGGCTGCCGCCCGACCTGCAGGATGTGGAGGCTGAGATCGGGGATGAGCACTCGCATCTCCGCCGCAAGCGCGGTTCGGTGCCTGATGCCGTGACTGTCACGCTGACTTATCCCCATATCCGGGCGGGCACGCTACCGCTCTCGCCACAGCTTCGCCGGATGTTCCCCACCGCTTACGAGTCGCCGCGGGTGTATTTCACGCTGGTAGATGCTGAGAGCGGTGAGGAGATGCCCGGCTGGGTGGTGCGCTCCTTCGGGTATGTATATGGGCTGGAGAACTGGTTCAGCAAGCAGGACATCCCGATCGGCGGTTATATTACAGTCAACCGCACAGATAAGACCGGCCATGTCAAGATCAGCTATGCACAGCGCCGCAATCCGCGCATTGAGTGGGTACGAACCGCGGTGGTGGACGGCGACCGCATCCGCTACGAGAATCGCAGCCGACCGATTGGCTGTGATTATGACGACCAGCTCATCATCGATGTGGAGGACCCGGAGGCGGTGGATCAGTTGGCCCGCCGCCTGGCCGCGCGGAAGCTCTCACTGGATCAGATCATTGAGATGATGATGCGCGAGCTGGCAGCTCTGACGCCGCAGGGCAGCGTGCACGGCAAAACGATCTACAGCGCGGTGAATGTCCTGCGCCGCTGTCCCCCCGGCCTGATCTTCACGCGTATGCTGGCGATGCCTCAATTTGAGCCGATCGGGGGCGGGTACTGGCAGGTCACAGAGTGAGATGCGCCTCCCCCCGATGGCGTTCGATTGGCGCCTTATACACCTAAAAATGAGAGGGTGATGCTGTGTCTCGGCCCAGGCCCCCTTTGAGTTCGCTCAAACCCACGCTGGAAACCCGCTTTCACATCGACACCGAATGGTGGGAGCGTTCCGGCCAGGACCTTACGCTGGCGATGCGGCAGATCTGCTCGGAGTATGCTGTCGATCTGCCCGATCAGACGGTGGATGAGCTGATCGACTGGATTGATCAGACAACCGGCATCGTGACGCAGGTAAGCCCGTTTGTCTATGATTTCCTGCGGCGCTGCGCCGCACAGGAAGATTATCTCACCGAGCGCACCTCGCTGGTCGAGGCCGTATTCCGTGCGCTGCTGGCCGCCGCCAACCGACCGATGACGTCGGTGGAGCTGGCTCAACGCATAGGGCGCCCCGCGGAGAGTATCCTGGCCGCGCTGTCAGGCAGACAGATATACAAGGGCATCCGGCCTTACACACCGCCTGAGCCGTGACAGCCTGCCCGGTCTGATCCGTATACTCCGCAGCACCGATCTTGTGCTATAGTAATGGCAGTGACACCGGCCCCCGTAGCTCAGCGGATAGAGCAGCAGCCTTCTAAGCTGACGGTCGCAGGTTCGAGTCCTGCCGGGGGCGCCATCTATCCTCTGTGAATCGCCCCGCCCCAGGCGGGGCTTTCTGTTGGTTCCATTCGGAGGGCGAACCCACCGCTCTGACTTCTGCCATCCGCCGTGCTATACTCTGATCGTCAGCTGGAGATGAGGGAGAGGAAGTTATCTGTGAGCGACTCTGCGGAGGCCCCAGCCGGATATCAGGCGCTGCGCGCGGGGGCCGGTTATCATCGCTTCGGGCAGCCCGGCTACCTGCGCATTGGCGGTGAACACCGCCTCGATTTCCTGCAGCGCCAGACCACCAACAACATGACCCTGCTCGCCGAAGGCCGTGCCCTGCTGAACGTGCTGACATCCCCTGCAGCGCGCATCCTTGAGGTGGTCACCGCCATCCACGAGCCGGAGGCGATCGGGCTGATCACCGGGCCTGGGCGCGCGGAGCCGCTGGCCGGTTATCTGAGGAGCCGCATCTTCTTCATGGACCGGGTGGCGGTCGAGGATATCAGCCCGACCACTGCGCTGTTCAGCCTGGATGGCCCGCGTGCGCCCGATGTGTTGCGCGCGCTGAGGGTTGCGCAGCCCCCTGAACGGGATCAGGTCGTGCCCCTGGGAGGTGTCGGGGCAGGGGGGCGTGTGATCGGCGTTGAGGGGCTGGCCGGGCCGGGATTCCTGATGCTGCTCCCTGCCGCGGCTGCGGATGATCTCGCGGCGCGGCTGGCGGAGGCCGGGGCGGAGCCGATCGCGGAGGCCGTGCGGGAGATCGCGCGGGTCGAGCGGGGGCTTCCCGGCCAGGGGGCCGAGATCAGCGAGGAGTACACCCCGCTGGAAGTTGGGCTGGGCCGTGCCGTGGCGGACAACAAGGGCTGCTACACCGGCCAGGAGGTGATCGCGCGGCAGATCACCCGCGATAAGGTGACGCGGCATCTGGCCGGGCTGAGGCTCGCCGCGTCTGTTTTGCCGGGGGCGCCCGTGCTGGCCGATGGCCGGCGTGTGGGCCAGGTGACGTCGGCAGTCATCTCGCCGCGTTTTGGCCCGATCGCGCTGGCCGTGCTCAGGCGGCCCCATGATGAGCCGGGTACCATGCTGAGCGTCGCCGCGGGCGATGTGGAGATCACGGCGCAGGCGGCGGCCCTGCCGTTTGGCTGAGATTCAGGAGCGTGGGCAGGTCAACAGGCGGGCTGGGTGGTGGTGCGCAGCCCGCCTGCTTGTTCCCTCAGAAGGCGGTGATGTCCTCAGTAGGCCAGCAGCAGCGCGGCCATGATCAGCACCACAAAGGGTATCGGCACCAGGATGGTGTAGGTGAACACGCGCGAGTCTGACCGCAGGTGCATGTAGTACATCGCCACCAGCACGATCTTACCGGTAGCCAGTGCCGCCAGGATCGGGGCACGGAAGACCGGCAGCAGCGTCACGGCGATCTCGATCGCAGTCAGGATGGCCAGCGCGAAGAACACCCCGACATAATTCGGCTTCTTGTGCCCGGCCTCTGCTTCCCCGGCGGCCTTGACAGCCTTTGCCTCCGGGTCGCGGCTGTCGAGCCGGGTGAGCACAAACGAGAGGGCTGCCGCGATCAGGCTGGCCAGAACCAGCACGGCGAACAGCACGGGCCCCAGCGTGGTGATCTGCTCGCCCAGCAGCAGAGCCGTGACAATGCCCAGCGCGGTCAGCGTCGCCAGGAAAGTGAGCACGGCGATCCCCAGACTGCGCCCGGTTGGCGGGGTGGCTACCGCCCCGGCCTCCTCACTGCCCTCAGACGCCGCGCGATTGGCCTTTTGCAGCCGCAGCGCGATCGCAGCCAGGATGATGCCGATGCCGCCCACCAGCAGGACGGCCCCGCCGATGATGAGCAGGAAAATGACTTCAGGGGTGATACCGGTGAGGTCCACGGTCTTCCCTCCTGCCTCAGATCAGGTAGATGATCGTGAACAGCACGATCCACACGATATCGACAAAGTGCCAGTACAGGCCGAAGTTCTCGATGCCCAGGTAGTTCGTTGGTGTGAAATCACCACGGAAGCCCTTGAGCACCACGAAGATGAGCCACAGCAAACCGACGATCACGTGCATGCCATGGAAGCCGGTGGTGACGAAAAACGCTGTGCCAAACAGGCTGCTGCTGGCAGTGACCCCGTGACCCATCAGCTCGGCCCACTCAATCCCCTGGATGGTGACAAATATGATGCCCAGCACCATCGAAGCGAGGCTGAAGCCGATGAAGCGCGACTGCTTGCCCTCGATCATGCTGTCGAGCGCCATCACCACTGTGAAGCTGCTCGAGATCAGCAGGAAGGTGTTCAGCGAGGCCAGCGCCAGGTTGAGGTCTTCGTGCGGGACGACGATCTGCCCCCCCACACGAAACGCGATGTAGGCCCCGATCAGGGCGGTGAAGAACATCACCTCGGACGCGAGGAACATCCACATTCCCAGCTTGCCGTGGCGCATCCCCAGGGTGCTGGGGGCCTCAACGACTCCGCCAGCCATCATGCTGCGGCTGACCGGTGACAGGGTAGGTGTGAAGGCGCGCGGTCTCTCCGGTCGGGGGGCTGCTGTGGCGGTGCTGCTGGCCCGCACGCCGCGGTCGAGATTGTATAGGCCGAAGGTGAGCGTGACGCCCAGGCCGGTGATGCCTACCAGCGCCCCCGCCACAATCAGCAAGAATGTCGTGATCTCAGGGCTGAGTTGCAAGGTTGCCGCCTCCTCGGTTGTTGTGCTACTCAAGCATCTTCCCCTCACCCATGCAGGTGCGAAGGGGGCATGCCTGTCAGTTAGGGCTGAATGCCCACATCCCGACGCCGATCGCCAGGATGATCGCGCCGACGATCAGCAGGCCGGGCACAACCAACCCCGTCAGCGCAAGTGTCATGCCCGCCCCGACGATCAGCGGCGCTGCGCTGGAGGAGGGCATATGGATCTCTTCGTGCTCAGCTTCATGGCTCATCGATCGTTTTCCTCTGGTTCTGCCGGGCTGCTCGTCCAAACAGCCGGTTTAGTGTTCCTCTTCAATTTCATCGTGACGGCCCAGCAGGGTCATGCGAGCATCGCGCACCGGGCGGGCGCTGCGCACCTCCGGGATGCGGGCGAAGTTGTACACCGGAGGCGGCGAGGTCGTTGCCCATTCCAGCGTGTCACCCTCCCAGGGGTCATCACCTGCCAGCTCGCGGCGGCGGGCACTTTGGATGAAGTTGATGAGGAAGATCAGCACAGCCAGTGCGATCAGGAAGGCGCCGATGGTGGCCGCGAAGTTGTACTCCGTCCAGCCGCGGTTGGCGGGATAGTCGAAGTAGCGGCGCGGCATGCCAAGCAGGCCCAGGATGTGCATCGGGAAGAAGGTGAGGTTGAAGCCGAAGAACAGCAGCCAGAAGTGCCACTTGCCCAGCTTCTCGTTCAGCTTCCAGCCGTACATCTTGGGCAGCCAGTAATACATGCCGGAGAAGATGCCGAAAACACTGCCGCCGAACAGCACGTAATGGAAGTGCGCCACCACCCAGTAGGTGTCATGTACCTGGCGGTCGATGGGCAGCACAGCCTGAACCACCCCGCTGATGCCACCGATCACGAACATGCTGACAAACCCGATCGAGAACAGCATCGCGCTGTCGAACTTGAGCGAGCCGCCGATCATAGTGAAGATCCAGTTGAAGATCTTCACGCCGGTAGGCACGGCGATGATCATCGTCGAGAGGACGAAAAAGGCTTCCAGCAGGGCGGGCAGGCCGGTGGTGAACATGTGATGCGCCCAGGTGGAGAAGCCCAGGATACCGATGGCGATCGTCGACCAGACCACCGCGGCGTATCCGAACAGCGGCTTGCGCGAGAAAACGGGCAGCACCTCCGAGACAATGCCCATAGCCGGCAGCACCATGATGTATACCGCCGGGTGTGAGTAGAACCAGAAGATATGCTGCCACAGCACCGGGTCACCCGTTTCGGGCGAGAAGAACTGCGTACCGAAGTTGCGGTCTGCCACCTGCATGGCCAGGCCGCCAGTCAGCATCGGGGTGCCCATCAGGATCATGAAGGCCATCACCAGGATCGTCCAGGTGAACAGGGGCATTTTGAACAGTGACATGCCCGGCGCCCGCATGTTGAGGATGGTAGTGACGAAGTTCACCGCCCCCATCGTTGAAGAGGCGCCCAGGATGATCAGGCCGATCACCCACAGATCAACACCGATCGTTGCCGAGAAGCGGGCGCTGGCCAGCGGCACATAGGCGGTCCACCCCAGCGCGGGGCCGCCGTCCGGCACCAGGTAGCTGGCATACAGCACCACGCCGCCGAACAGGAACAACCACATGCTGAGCGCGTTCAGCCGTGGGAAAGCCATATCGCGCGCGCCGATCTGCAGCGGCACCAGATAGTTGCCCAGCCCTGCCAGCATGGGGATCACAAACAGGAAGATCATGGTGGTGCCGTGCAGAGAGAATATCTTGTTGTACTGCGCGGCGCTCACGATCTGCTGGCCGGGTAGCGCCAGTTCAGTGCGGACAAACAGGGCCAGGATGCCGCCCACCACAAAGAAGATGAACGACGCCCAGATGTACACCAGCCCGATACGCTTGTGATCAACAGTGGTCAGCCACGACACAAGGCCGTGCGGCTCCTCGATGGCTGCCTCAGGGTAGGTGGGTGCGGTTGTTGCCATGCTTACTCCTCTTCCAGCACATGTAGCACAATCAACCTCATCAATGACTGTAGAGAGACCGGCGGCGAATTGCAATCAAATCAGCTGCTCGATATCCGGCTGCGGTGCGGCCAAGCGCGCACTCAGCGCCCCCGCCCCCACAGCGAGCGCCACGCCAACCAGCCCGACGCAACTCCACACTATCGCGCCGGCGGCAAGCTCAGCCTGGCCTAGAGCCACTCCCAGCAGCTCCTCGATCTCGGGCACAGCGCCGCTGGAAACCAGCCACACGTTGAAGGCCGCTGCGCCAATCTGCCCTGCCAGCGTGCCCAGCCCGGCGATCCCACCGGCGATGGCCCCCTGTACGACGGGCGGGCTGTCTGTTTCAGGGGGGCCCCAGCGCTGCGAAAGCCATCCAGCGGCGGCTCCACCCGCGATGGCGTACAGCGGCCCGCACAACGCGCAGATCGCATCAGACAGCAGGCTGACGATGAGCAGCACCAGGGCGCTGATCAACCCGGCTCTTACGGCGCTGGACACAGCTGCCTCACTTTCGCCCGGCGGCCTACGGCCGCAGCAGGTAGGCGATCAGGTCTGCCAGGTCCTGCGCCTCCATCTGCTGGCCGTAGTTCTGCGGCATCACACAGGTGAACCCCGGCACCACATAGTCACAGGGGCGCAGGATTGACTCGATCAGATACTGTTCCGGCGTGTACCCGCTGATGCGTGTCCCGGCACGCTGGCCAAGCCCCTGAACGCTGGGGCCGACAAGCTGAGAGCCGTCCAGCGAGTGACAGGCCGTGCAGGCGTAGGTTTCGACGAACAGTGTCTCGCCGCGCGCTGCGTCGCCGGTGGGCAGGATCAACCCTGCCAGATCAAGCGGCTGGGCTGCGTCAGGATAGACAGCCTGGAACTGGCTGGCCAGGAAGACCTGCTCGTCCATCCAGATGCCATACTCTTCCTGAGAAAGCGCCGTCACGTCAAAAAGCATGGCGTAATGCTCCAGCCCGCAGAACTCAGCGCACTGGCCGGCGTAGTGCCCCTCTTTGGTAATCTCGAACCACAGGGTGTTGGTGTGGCCGGGAATGGCGTCCATCTTGCCAGCCAGTTCCGGTATCCAGAAGCTGTGGATCACATCTGCCGAGGTGATCTGGAACTGGATCGGCACGCCCACCGGCAGCACCAGCTCGTTGCGCAGCGAGACCCCGGTGTCAGGGTAGCGGAATTCCCAGAACCACTGGCGGCCAATCACCTCGACTACCATCGCATCTGGCGGGGCCTGTTCCTGTTCCAGCAGCATGTCCAGTGTCAGGCCAAACAGGACGATCATGATGAGGGCCGGAATGACTGTCCAGAGGATCTCGAGCCGGGTGTTCCCATGAACCTGAGCCGGCATTTCATCTTCATCGCGGCGGCGATAGCGGATGACAGCGTAGATGATCAGGACATTCACCAGCACGAAGACCACCCCGCCGATGGTGATGACGATCCAGAACAGCCCCGCCGTGTCTTCAGCGATGTTGGACGAGGGTAGCAGCGGGGAAGGGGGATCGGTCTGGGCGAATGCCTGCCCGGGCAGAAGGCCGATCAACAGGATCAGCACGATGCCGACGGCGATCCAGCGCAGGGTTCTTGTGAGCCGGTGTGTACGCTTCATGCCAGCACTTTCTTTGGTTCAGCCGCGATCTCAGGATCAATCGTTACAGATCGCACGAATTATATCTTATCTCTCTGATTAACCAAAATCCACCTGAGCAAGCACTGTGGCCCTGTCTCGGCCTACCATTCCCCATCCGGGAAGGTGTTGATGCCTGCGTGGTGGCCAATGCGTTTGTACATCCGGATGTCACCGAACGGCTCGCCCAGGATGCCGTCATGAATGGCCCATGAGCGCCCACGGATGCTGCGCCAGTTATCGCGGCGGCGGAAGGGGGTGGAGTCGTCAAAACGGTCGAACAGCTCGCCGCCGGGCCGCAGTGCCTCGTTGATCCATTCCATGCGGCGGCGGCCCTGGAAGTAGGCAAAGCCGTAGCGTTCGTACACGATGGCGTTGTTGTAGGTCAGGGGGTCGATGATCACCATGTCGTGCCCGGTGCGCTGGATGAACCGCTCAAATACGGGGATCACCTGGCGTGACAGGCGCAGGCCGCGCCGCACCTGCACCGGTGCCAGCCCTGCCTCCATCGCCCGGATTTCCTCGGGGATGTTACGGCTGAGTGTGCCGAAGCGGGTGGGTAGCCCCTCGGGAGTGACGTCCACGTTGAAGCGCGGGGAGTCAGGGTCGTTGATGACCAGCAGCAGCAGGGCGATCTGGTAGTTCAGGGTGTCGGCCATGTGCAGAAAGAAGACTGGATCATGAGCATCAGGCCGGTGGCGCATCACGATCTCGACCGAGCGCGTGTCGTGAGGGCCGTTGATCCGCAGCAGCTCCCGATCATAAGGGTCAACTTTGAACCGCTCGAAGATGGCATCGGGGATCAGAGACAGATAAATCTCATCCCGCATCTCGCGGTCGAGGCTGTTGATCCCGCGGATCGATTGGGGCCAACGGATCGCGTCAAGGTCAACCTTAGGGGTACGCATGGTGCCCTCCACTTCTGCTGTGCAGCGGATCAATCACCCGGAAAACTCATCGGTCCCTCTTCTCATCCGGCGTTCGGCGTCGCGCTTGGCGATGTCCTGGCGTTTGTCGTAGAGCTTCTTGCCCTTGCCCAGCCCGATCTCCAGCTTGGCGCGCCCATGGAGCAGGTAGAGACGCAGCGGGATGATGGTGTAGCCGCGCTGCTCGGCGCTGGTGGCCCAACGGTCGATCTCGCGCCGGTGCATCAGCAGCTTACGCGGGCGGCGCGGCTCATGGTTGTCACGGCTGGCCGGTTCATAGGGCGCGATGTACATGTCGATCACCCACATCTCGCCGTCGATGTGACGGACGTAAGCCTCCTGCAGGCTGACGTGACCGGCACGAACTGACTTGATCTCCGTGCCGGTCAGGACCAGCCCTGCCTCCAGCGTGTCCTCAATGGCGTACTCGTGCCGCGCCTTGCGGTTAGTCGAGATGACTTTGATATCGCTGTTAGTCTTTGCCTTGCTGCCCATTATTCCCCGGGTTCAATTCCCCGCGCAGGTATTCAATCGCGGCTTCCAGCTGGATGTCAACTCGTGGGGCGCCCTGTTCGATCTCCTCCGGGGACTGCGGCTCAATCACGATATCCGGCTCGATGCCTGCCTCGCTGATCGACAGGTCATTAGGCGTGTACCAGTTGGCCGTGGTCAGGCGCAGGATCGAGCCATCAGACAGGTCATAGAGAGTCTGCACAGACCCCTTGCCGAAAGTGGTGACACCGATCAGGATGCCGCGCTCACGGTCGCGGATCGCCCCGGCGACGATCTCGGAGGCGCTGGCGCTGTTCTGGTCGACCAGCACCACCAGCGGGATATCCTCCGCCAGGTCACCGCTGCGGCTGGTATATTCGATGTAATTGCCGTCCACATCGCGCTGGATCAGCACGATGCCGCTGTCAAGAAACAGGTCGGCCACGTCAATGGCCTGATCGAGATAGCCACCGCCGTTGCCGCGCAGGTCGAAGATGATCGCTTTGGCTCCCTGGCGGGTCAGGGTGCGCAGGGCGTCACGGGTGCGGTCGGTGGCCAGCGAGTAGAAGTCGAACAGCGCCACGTAGCCGATGTCGCCCTCCAGCATCTCGTATTCCACTGTTGGGAACTCGATGCGGCCCCGGATCACGGTGATACTCAGCAGCTCGGACTCGCCCTGGCGCAGGACGGTCAGGTTAACCGGCGTGCCCGCCGGGCCACGGATGAGCTGTACACCCTCATCCAGTGTCTTTTCGGTCAGGTCGATCCCATCTGCCTCGATGATGATGTCGCCGGCCAGGAGGCCAGCCTTATCTGCGGGGCTGTTATCAAGCACCCGCAGAATGTACACCCCCCCCTCCGGAGCGGTCTCAACGACCGCCCCAATACCCTCAAAGGTGCCGCTCAGCCGCTGGCGCATGAACTCGGCACTCTCCGGGTCAACGAACCCGCTGTGTTCATCCCCCAGGCTCTCGATCAGGCCGTTGATAGCACCGTAGACCCGTGTCCGCTCATCGGGCAGGTCATAGTAAAAACGGTCTTCAACCGTATCCCAGACCTCCCAGAAGATCTCGAACTCCTCGTCGGTCAGGTTGTCGGCGCCTGTCTGCGCCTGAACTTCGGGGGCGGCGGCAGGCCCCTTTGAGGCGAACAAAAGCTGGGGGCTGAAGCCGCTGCCCATCGCATAGCCAGCAGTGAATACCAGCGCGACAAGGGCGACGCTCAGTACGCTGGTGATGATGCGCCGGATCAGTGGTGACCTTGTCCCGTCGTGATCTATCTCAATCATCCTATAAACCCTTCACCATAGGCTGTAACACGCTTACTCTCGTTCCGTTTCACTAAGTCACGGTTGCCCGCCCCCCTCAGCGACAAGCACGCCGCTGAGGTACTCAATAGCGGCCAGCAGCTCGGCGTCGTACTCGCCGGCAGGCTCGACGATCCGGTCAGGCTGCAGCCCCTGGCCCTCCAGCCGGTGCTGATTGGGCGTGAACCACTCGGCGGTGGTGATGTGGAGGGATGAGCCGTCGCTCATGGGCAGGATAGCCTGCACCGTCCCCTTGCCGTAGCTGTTCTGCCCGATCAGGATGGCACGGCCACGGTCCTGCAGCGCCCCGGCGACGATCTCGGAGGCGCTGGCTGTGCCGGGGTTGATCAGGATGGCCAGCGGCTGATCGAGAGCAGAGCCGCCGCGCGGGGCATTGATCACCTGCTCGCGCCCACCGCTGCGTGTCTCGTAAAGCACCACGCCGCCGTTCAGGAACTCCCCGGCAACCTCAACCGACGAGTCCAGCAGGCCGCCACCGTTGTTGCGCAGGTCAAGGATGAAGGCCTGCGCCCCCTGGTCCTTAAGCTCTGTGAGCGCCTGGCGCACCTCGTCAGGCGTGCGGTCGGTGAAGCGCGTGATCTGCAGATAGCCGATTTGCACGTTCTGCTCCGCGATTTGCCAGAAGACCGAGGGCAGCAGCACCTCAGCCCGCACCATCCTCAGCTCGATCAGCCGGCCATCACGCAGCACGCTGAGCGTCACCGGTGTGCCGATCTCTCCGCGGATCAGGGCGATCACCCCATCCAGATCGCGACTGCCGTCGTCCACGCGCACGCCATCCACCGCGACGATCAGGTCACCCTCGGCGAGCCCGGCCTCAAACGCCGGATTGTCACGGTATACCTGCGCCACAAAGAACTGCCCCTGCTCGTTCACACTGACCTCGGCGCCGATCCCGCCGAAGCGCCCCGCGAGGTTGGTCGAGTCGATCTCGGCGGTTTGAGGCTCGACGAAGTAGCTGTAGGGGTCGCCCAGCGACTCAACCAGCCCGCTCACTGCGCCGTGAATACGGGTCTCATCGGGCGGGAGAGGCCGCAGATAGTGAGCGGCCAGCAAGCCATCGGCCTCGCGCAGCATCTCCAGGCTGATCGAGGAGGTGGTTCGCTGCTCAAGCAGGTCGTTGACGAAAAACCCTGCCGCGAATGTGGCTGCCAGCAGCAGCCCGGCTGCCGTGCCCTGCGCGAGTGCCCGGATGAACTCCAGACGGCTCACGGCCCATGATGAATTCTCCTGCACGCCTTTCACGGGCGATCTCATCCCCATCCCCCGGCGCCTGAACGCCAGATCGATCGTGCTTTCAAGCACCGAGATTGTAGCACACGCGCCGGTATGTTAGCTACAGTGCGTTCAGCAGAGGGGGGCGGCAGCAGGCGGGCCCCGTCAAGGCTTGTGTTCTGGCCTGTTGGGGGTACGGGATGTATAATCTCTGAACCAGTTGTCAAGTTGCTACTCTGAATAAGCCGGAGGTCTCCTCAATGCAGATCACTGTCACCGAGATGAACCGTGTCGATCTGATCGTGGTGGAGGGCCGCGTTGACAGCAACAACGCCCGCGAGCTGGGCGAGGTGCTCACCGCCCAGCTTGACAAGGGACGCAACAAACTCGTTGTGGACCTTGAGCAGGTGGACTACATCAGCAGCGCCGGCCTGCGCGAGCTGGTCGGTGCGCTTAAGCGCGCCAAACAGGATGCAGGTGACCTGCGGCTTTCAGCCCCCTCTGAGCGTGTGCGTGAGGTGCTGGAGATGGCTGGCCTGACCTCGATTTTTGAGGTTTACGACACCCAGGTTGCGGCGGTAGGCAGCTTCTAGCGCAGCGGCTGTTATCTTTTATGCCTGAGATCCGCCGCTTAACCGTACGCGGGCGTTTTGAGAATATCCCCACCATCATCGATTTCGTCGCTGAAGCTGCTACCCTGGCAGGTCTGGATGAGAACGAGGCGTTTCACTGCCAGATGGCTGTTGATGAGGCCTGTACCAACGTGATCGAGCACGCTTATGGTGGAGACGACAGAGGGGATATCGCTATCACCTGTGCTGTTGAGCCAGGCATCCTCACCGTCGTGATCGTTGATAGCGGCCATGGTTTCGATCCGTCCAGCGTGCCGGAACCACCTGTAGCCGAGTCGCTGGACCAGGTGCGGCCCGGTGGGATTGGGCTGCATCTGATGCGCAAGTTGATGGATGATGTCAGCTTCGAGTTTGCGGATGGCAAAAACACCCTGACGATGGTGAAGCGCCGGGCAGGGCTGCGCGGCCAGAGGAAAGACGGAGTGGAGATATCTACGCATGAGGTGAGCCCGGGGGTCCGGGTGATCACTCCACGGGGGCGCCTGGATTCCTCTGCCTCGCCTCAGCTTGAGGAAATCCTGATGGGCCTGATCAGTCAGGGGCAGGCGTGGTTTGTGGTGGATATGGCACAGGCCACTTATATCTCAAGCCGCGGCCTTAAGACGCTGGTGGCCGCGTGGCGAGCTGCCCGGGCGCTTGGCGGTGACCTGTACCTGTCTGGCCTGACGACTCATGTCCAGTCGATCTTTGAGATGGTCGGATTCGATCAGGTGTTTCACATCTATGAGTCACTGGACCAGGCCCTGAGCGCTATCCCGGGGGGGAAGGGTTAACAGGGCAGGGAGATGGCTGAATAAAGGGGGGCCTGCTGCTCTATCCCCGATAACTGCCATTCGCTGTGGTTCCAGGCTGGGGGACGTACCATTTGGCTCCTGTTATCTTTATGGCGGCGCTGGCTCTGCTGCTAACTGCTGCGGCAATCGCCCTGCGCCAGCGCTGCGTGACCTTCCGCGTGCCGTCTAGTCTGGCCAGCATCCGCCGGATTGGCAGGCAGGTGAAGCGTTTTGTGCGGTACGCCAACCTGGATGAAGAGGCGGCTTTCCAGTGCCAGCTCGCAGTCGATGAGGCCGCGGCAAACATCATCCGCCATTCGTATGCCAACCATCCCGGCGGCGAGATCGAGGTCTTCCTCCAGGCTGTCAGCGGGGAGTTCATGATCCGCCTCACGGATTTCGGCGTCCCCTATGACCCCGAGCTGATCAAGGTGCGCCAGAAAGACCTGCTGCTCGAGGCTGCCCGGCCCGGCGGATGGGGGTTGTATTTCATGCGGACCATGATGGATGAGGTGATCTACACACCCTCCCCGCACGGCAACAGCCTGGTGATGATCAAGCGGCGCACCCCGGCGGATGGGTAGCGTGCCTGCGGTATGGTGACAGAATGGCGGGGGGTGCCGGATGCCCGAGATAATCCTCACAACTGAGATACTGATCGGGGCCGGTGTTGTGCTGGGGGCCGTCTTCCTGGTGGCGCTGCACGTGGCGCTGCGCCGCCGTGGTAACCGCGTGTCTGCCGAGCTGGCCAGCCTCAACGAGATCGGCCGTGAGCTGCTGCGGGCTCAGCTCAACGTTGAGGGGTTGTGCGAGCTGGTTTACCGCCGCGCGTCGGAGATGATCGAGACCTCCTATTTCCAGCTTGGGTTGTTCAACGGCGATGACTATGTGGCTCAGGTGTGGGTGCGCGACTCAGAGCGTCTGCCGGTGACGCGCTTTGAAGGGGGGGCGCACCGGGGCATTGTTGGCTGGGTACGCCAGACGGGGCAGCCACTGCTGGTGCGTGATTTTGAGGCCGAGCGCGACTCTCTGCCCGCCTATCCTGAGTTCAAGCTGGACGCGCCCCCACAGTCGGGCCTGTTTGTGCCGCTGATTGCGGGGGAGGCCACGATCGGCGTTGTGGCGATCCAGAGCCGTGAGCCGCGCCGCTTCACCGCTGAGCATCAGCGCCTGCTCACCGCGCTGGCCAATCAGGCGGCGTGGTCGATCCGCAATGCCCAGCTTTACGAGAACTCGCAGTATCGCGCCGAGCAGCTCAGGTTGATTGGGCAAATCTCCGCTGAAATATCGTCGGTGCAGCCCCTGCCCGATCTGTTCCGGCAGATCGTGACGCTGGTCAAATCCACCTTCGGCTACTACTGCGTGAGCATCTTTGAGCATACAGAGGGTGGCCTGCAAGTTGCGGCCAGCACGGATGACGTCTTCCAGCCCCAGATGCGGCTGACCTATGAGGGCATGGTAACGTGGGCTTATGAGCGTGGCCAGACGGCGCTGGCCAATAATGTGGCCCAGGATGTCCGCTATCATCACCTGATCAGCCTGCCGGAAACCCGCAGCGAGATATCGGTGCCGCTGAAAGTAGAAGATCGGGTGCTGGGGGTGCTCGATGTGCAGAGTGATCGGGTCAATGCCTTTAGCAGTGAAGATGTGTTCCTGCTCGAAACACTGTCGGCCCAGATCGCGCTGGCCATCGAGCAGGCGCAGACTTACGCCGCCGAACGTCGTCTGGCCGAGCGGCTGGAGGCACTGATCCAGATCAGCCAGGCCGTCGTCTCTGTGCTTGACCTGGATGAACTGCTCGATCGGGTTGTTGATCTGATCGTTGAGAACTTCGGGTTTGAGCGTGTTTATATGTTCCTCAGGCAGGGGGGACGGCTGGTTTTCCGCGCCGGGGCAGGGGCGCAGAGCGTCGAGTGGCTGATTGAGGAATACTCCCTCGCACTGAATGACGCCGGGCCGATCACGCAGGTGGCGCGCAGTGGTGAGCCGGTTCTGATCGGAGACGCTCCCCCCGATCCCCGGGATGAGAAGGCCGGCATCCGCTCAGAGCTGGTGGTCCCGATCAAGCTGGGCGGGCGTGTGCTGGGCGTGATCGACCTGCAGAGCGAGCAGATAGACGCCTTCAGCCCCGATGATCTGCTGCTGATGCAGGCCTTTGCCGATTCGGTAGCAGTGGCCGCACGCAATGCCACCCTCTATGCTGCTGAGCGCCGCCGCCGTAATCTGGCCGAGACGCTGGCTGAGATCAGCAGCACACTGGTATCAGATTTGGACCTTGACCATGTGCTGGTGGGCATCCTGGATGGCCTGAGCCGGGTTGTCATGCTTGAGAACGCTGCCATCCTGCTGTTTAACCGTGAGGCTGGCACGCTGACTCTGGCCTCGGCGATCGGCACCCCGGTGTTGAGTGAGGTGGTCGGGCAGGCGCTGCCTCTTGATCTGCTGGACCTGGGGCAGGATGTGGATACGGAAACAGCGGTTACCCACCTGTTTCATGTGCTGCTGGAGATTCACCCCGGAGACCCACATGCAACCATTGCCGCGCCGCTGACGGTGGGCAGCGCCGAGATCGGCTATCTGCTGATCCACCATCATACCCCCGATCGCTACTCGACTAACGACATCGAGATCGTGCAGGCCTTTGCCAACCAGGCAGCGATTGCCATTAACAACGCCCGGCTGTACTCCTCACAACAGGCAGAGGCCTATGTGACCACGGTGCTGCTGCAGGTGGCCGAGGCGGTCAATGCCCAGCCTGATGCAGAGGACGCCCTGGAGACCATCGCGCGGCTGACGGCGCTGCTGGCCGGTGTGAGCTGCTGCCTGATCCTGCGCTGGGATCCGGAGCAGCATGCTTACTGCCTGCGGGCGCAGCACGGGCTGGATTCTGTCGTCTTCCGCATCGTGCGCGATACCCCTCTCCCGGCGGCGGATTATCCGTTCCTTGATCTGATGACGGTGGCCGATCGCCCCTACGGGGCGGGGGAGGGGTATCAGCTTCCACTGCCGCAGCCTCTCGGTGACCTGATGGGGGTGGGGTCGATTCTGGGGCTGCCGCTGCATGCCAAGCGTGGGGTGGTGGGGTTGCTGGTGGTGGACGACCCGGCGCAGCGCCACATTACCAGCCCCCGGCTGCTGAGCATCCTGACCGGCATTGCGCATCAGGCTGCCACCGTGCTCGAGTCGGCCCTGCTGCAGTCAAGCGCCGCCGAGCGCGAACGGCTGGAGCGTGAGCTGGAGCTGGCGCACAGTATCCAGGCCAGCTTCATCCCCAAGTCACCGCCCACGCTGCCGGGCTGGGAGATCGCAGCAGCGTGGCGCTCAGCACGGCAGGTCAGCGGCGATTTCTACGATTTCATCCCCCTGCGCGATGGGTTGTGGGCGCTGGTGATGGCCGATGTGGCTGATAAGGGCGTGCCTGCGGCGCTATTCATGGTGATGTGCCGCACCTTGCTGCGCGCCGCCGCAATCAACCGCGTGGCCCCGGCGGAGACCCTGGAACGGGTGAACCGTCTGATCCTGAATGATGCCAGCACCGATCTGTTTGTCACCCTGTTTTACGGCCTGTGGGACCCGGCCAGCGGCGAGTTCTCGTATGCCAGCGCGGGCCACAATCCCAGCCTGTTCCTCCGGGCAGACACCGGCGAGGTGAGCCTGCTCAATGGCAGGGGGATCGCGCTGGGGGTGCTGGCTGATATCGAGATCGAGGAACACACGATCACGATTGAGCCAGGCGATATGGTGATCGCCTACACCGATGGTGTCACTGAGGCGATGACCGAGGATTATGAGGAATGGGGGCTGGAGCGCCTGATCAGCGTGGTGCGGGCCAACCGCGCCAGCTCTGCCGATGAGCTGGTGGCGACCATCCTCCGCTCGATCGATGACTTCGTGGCCGGGGCCTCGCAGAGTGATGACCTGACCATATGGTGCCTCAAACGTCAGCGCGGGGCGTAAACAAACGGGGCAGCCGCAGCCACCCCGTCTTTTTGCATCATCCAGCTGCCGAGCGATCAGCCAAACAGCTCAGGGTTCAACCCCCGGCGCGGCACGTCGATCAGGTCCGGGTTGAAGTAGTTGAACGTGATCTCTGAGATGCGCTCCATGATCGGGAAGGTGATTGTGGCAGGCAGCCATTCCAGGTCAGCCCACAGGAACATAGTCAGGACGTAATCACCGCCGGGGCTGAACACGATCCCCGCATCAGCATGGGTATCGTTGGCCCAGCCGTGTTTATGAGCCACGATCACGTCCTCCGGCACGCCGGCCAGGATAAGCTGTCCCTCGAGGTTGCGGCCCATCACCTCAAGCATCATCTCGCATTCGGTCTGGTTGAACTGATCGCCGTAGGCGGCGATCAGGCCCCCGCCGTTGAACTTGGCACACTGGTAGATCATGTCAAGCAGGCTGGCCAGGTCTCTGGCCGTAGTCTGCATGGCCGGGTCGGGCCGGGTGTTGACGCACGTCCCGGCGCGGGCTGCCTCACGGGCGGGAGTGCTCACATACACCTCCACCTCCTCATCATAGGGGGCAGCAATGAAGGTGTTCTCCAGGCCGAGGACGCCCCGCATCGACTGGGTGACGATCTCCACGCCGCGTTCCTGGCTGCCGAAGCCGATATCAAGCAGCATGGAGTTGGCTGACCAGTTGCCCGACTGCACCATGGTGATATCCACCTTCTCGTACTCATAGGGCAGTGGCAGGAAGTCGAGATAGCGGAAGTACTCGGTCATGATCGGGATCTTCATGGTGCTCATAGCGGCGTAAGCTACCTCGCAGTTAAGCTCCTGAGGACTGCCCGGCTGGCGCATGTCAAGGTTGATCTCCAGCTCCTCGCCGGTCTGGAGATCGATCACATGTGCTGAGACCACCCCCTCAAAACCTGTGCTGAGAAGGTAGTCGGTCAGCGCCCGGTCGAGCGCTGCAATGCCCGGTGCTTCCGCTGTCTGGGTGCTGAGCGGTAGCTCCACAACGCGATTGATCGGCCTCATCAGCGCTTCGCGGAGCAGGGGGAGCGCGGCCTGCTGATCGATCACGTAGCCGATCTGCTCAGTGTTGGCGGCCAGCGTCATGGGGTCAGCGGGGGGGCGGTCATAACGCTGCGCCACATCGGCCAGCCAGCCTTGGAGGAGCTGGTCGGAGTAGTCAGCGGACAGCTCGATGCTGAACGACTGCTGCGGTCGCCGCCAGAGGTAGTTCCAGAACCCGGACCAGAAGGTGCCCTCTGTGCGCAGCTCATCGGCCCGGGCGAGCATCACATCGGTGTTGACGCGGAAGCCCACCTGGTTTGGGTCAAGGCGAACTTCGTTACCGGCAACCATCACGGTGATGGGGCTGCCGTAGACCTGCTCGACAAAGGCCTGCGCCTCAATACGGCTCAGGCCACCCACCGGGACTCCGCCCATCTCCATACCATCGGGCAGCCGCTGGCGCTCAACGCTGAAGCTGCTGAGCTGTGTCACAAACAGGACTGTCGCGGCCAGGATCATCAGGGATCCGGCGATCTCAAGAACAGGCAGCCCCCCGCGACGTGGAGGCTCTGGTGTGCTATACATATGCGGTCAGCTCCTGCGATCGTGCCGGGCGCGCAGAGCGTCCACGGCCTCGGCATGGAAGCGCGTCATCGGCGGCAGATCATCCATGCCAACCCAACGATATTCTAACAGCTCGATGCTCAGCCCCTGCACCTCCGTCAGGGCCTGGCACAGGTAAGCGATATCCAGATGCCGGGGATATACCCCCTGGTCAATGAGCAGCGGCGCCGTGACTGCTACCTCTATCGCCAGCTCCTCATGCAGCTCACGCTGCAAGGCCTCGATCGGGGTTTCGCGGTGCCCCAGCCAGCCGCCCGGTAGCCCCCAGGGATAATCGGGGTGCAGCACATGTTTCACTACCAGCACCTCACCGCGCTCGTTGAGCACCACTCCCACAACCCCTGCTGTGAAGTGAGCCTGGGTCCAGCGCATCAGCCGGATGACGAGCTTCATCAGCCAGGGCATCTGTTGCACCAGTGCAGCGATGCGCCGTTTGATCTGCTGTCGTCCGGTCACGCCTGTTCATCCTCTGTGTATCCCCAAACCAGTTGGTCACCGGTCCGCCGATGGCCAGAGCAGACTATACCATCCTCCCTCACTGTCGCCAAACCCGCAGGACTGGCAAGCAGGTGAGGCGTGCGGCTGGCGTCGATTAGCCGGCGGGTACGAAAGAGAAGATTGCCTGAACTCCCTGCATCACCTCTGCCGGGATGCCATCCGGCTTCTGTGTGTCGATCAGGCGCACCCATGAGGGCGCATCAAGGCGCTTCTCGGCATATACGATATAGCGGCTGTCGGCAGACCACACGCGATGGCTCTGGGCGTACTGGTCAAAGAACTGCAGGATGTAAAGCTGCTGATCGGTGGGCACGAATTCGGCCAGCCGGGTGGACTCCCCGCTGGCGGCATCGATGCTGTACCACACAAACACCAGATGCGGGGCCTGACCCTGCGCTGCCGGACGCGCCCGAACGCCTGAGGTAGCCTGCTGCAGATCAGGCTCCGGCTTCTCGATGGTGACTGCCGCCAGCCGGGTGCTGTCGGGAGACCAGAAGAACGAGATGATCGAGCCAAGCCCCTCAACAATCGTCTCACCGCTGCCGTCGGCCCGCGCGATCACCAGCCGGTCGATTGCGGTACTACCGGCCCCATAGGCCACGAAGGTGCCATCGGGTGACCAGCCGAAATGCGCCATCCCCGCCAGCGACGAGCCAATCGTCAGCCGCTCGCTCCCGCTGCGCACCGTGATCTGGCTGCTGCGGCCATCTGCCCGCGCATACAGCCAGCGATTGTCTACCGGGGACCACACCGGAGCTTGAAATGTCCCCATCTCGTCGCTGAAGCGCTCCAGGATCGCGTCCTCGGCCACGTTGTACACCACCAGCTCGCTGCCGTCACGGAGCCACAGCATATTCTCCCCATCAGGTGACCATGAATAGTAATGCTGCGTTGACCGGCTCAGGATGTGGGTTTCGGGGGTGGCAGCAGGATCGCTGCTGACGGTGGCCATGTTCAGCTCCACCTCGCGGCCGGGGCTGAGCAGGTAGGCGAAGCGGGCGCAGTTCGGCGCCCCCTGGCATGGGGCGGGTGACCAGTATCCATATACATATCCGGACGAGACAGTGTGCACTGTGAGGGGCTCGGCGCTGCCGGGGGGCAGCGCATAGATCGAGACCTCAGCCCGATCGCCGCTGCGCGTCACGCCGACATAGGACAGCCAGCCCGCGGGCGACCAGCTTGGGTCACTGTATGCAGGGCCGCCCGGCACCTCTGCGTCTGTCGTGACCGGCTGCGGCTCGCCGCCGATCTCGTGGAGATAGATGTTGCCATCGATGCCTACAATGGCCAGCGTCCCCGGCTGGCCAAACACCGCCTGCTGCGCTTCGCCAGCGGCGGGCGCGACCGTTATGCCGGGCAACCTGCTACATGCTGTGAGGCTGACCAGCGCTGCTGCCAGCGCTATACCATATACCCATCGCCCCTTCATAATACCTGCCATCACCCACCCGCCTCTCTGGAAAGCGCTTTCGACATAATGTATACTATCGAGTGACCGGACTGCGATCAATGCTGATGCCTCAGCCCTGAGGCTGTCGATTCTTGATTCATCACACGAGAGCAAGGAGCCAGACAATGCCCACATCAGTTGCAGAGGTTTTCGCCGAGATCCCCAAGCGTTTTGACCCCGATGCCTGGGGTTCAGAGGACGCTGTGCTGGCGTTCGATGTGACCGGGGAGGGTGGCGGTAAGTGGACAGCGCGTGTCGCAGGAGGTGGCGTGACGATCGATGAGGGCGCCGCCGACGATGCCAACATGACCATGACTGTATCGAGCGAGGATCTCTTGGCCATTGTCAACGGGGAATTGAACGCCGTCAGTGCCTTCATGCAGGGCAAGGTGCGGGTTGATGGGAACATGGCGCTTGCCATGAAGCTGCAGGGGCTGCTGGGGCTGTAGAAGCCGATAAGCCTCCCCGGAAACGAAAAGACCCACCACAGCGGTGGGTCTTTTGATCCCTGGTCGGGGCGGTCGGATTTGAACCGACGACCTCTACAACCCCATTGTAGCACGCTATCCAAACTGCGCCACGCCCCGGACGACCATCAGTGTACCATATCCACCGGTGAGCCGCAAGATCACGGATCGGGATTTGCGGGCTGCGGCTCAAATGTGCGGGGCCTCTCGCCTTCGGCCCGGACCAGGCCATCGGGATCGGCCTCGTAGCCCATTCGGGAGGCGGCCAGCGCAATGCCGACGTATATCCAGAACAGCGTGACGATGTGGTGGAACTCCAGGTTGAAATAGTAATGGTCAAAGACCCCGTTGGCCAGCACCCCCGCCAGGGCTGCCAGGGAGCCAAGCCAGATCGGGTACAGGCCGGGGACGGCCTTGGAGCGGTGGCGTGCTCCCCAGCCATACAGGAACACCCCGGCCATTGTCAGCAGGAACACGCTCAGCCCCAGCAGCCCCATGTTGGAAGCGATTGTCAGGTAAACATTGGCCACGCCCAGATAGATGTCGATGTCAGGCGTGCCGGAGAACCCGACGCCCAGCAGGGGATAGCGCTGGATCAACTTCAGGGCGTCGAAGTATTCGCCAAAGCGCATCTGCGTGGCGAGGTCAGCCCCCTGGAACCCCTCGATCATGCGCTGGACGTAGACCTGTGTCCAGGGCAGCGCCAGGATCAGCGCGGCGATCAGGGCCATCACCACCAACAGCCGCCGGTAGCGCACCAGCGCGATCAGGAATAGCGCCACGCCCAGGGCCAGCATGGCTCCGCGCGAGAAGGTGAGCACCAGCGCCGTCAGTAGCACCAGCCACAGCAGGTAGCTGAGCCAGCGCCGCCGCAGCAGTGGATGCTGGCTGACGAGCTGGGGGGCGGCCAGGGCTGCGAGCATCACCAGATAGCCACCGGTTGAGTTGGGGTTCACACCGGTGCCAATCAGACGCTCTGGCAGCTCCGGGTTAGACTCGATGTACTGGACGGCTCCGGCGGCGGGGTAGCCGATCACGCTCAGCCGGGTGAGGATCGCCTCCGTCTGGCGTGAGGGGATCAGCCACAGCGCGATAGCCAGCAGCGCGGCTGCCACGCCGGTGATCAGGATCACGCGCACCAGCCGCTTGAGCACATTCACGCCGCGCAGCACGTCCACGATCACGAGTGACAGGCTCATGCTGAGCACCAGCTCGGCGAAGCGGCGCAGCACCGTGGAGGTCAGCCCGGCATAGCGCAGCCCCGCCACAAAGCTGAACACCGCCAGCACGATGAACAGCACGATCAGCGGGTGCACCGGAGTTGTGATCAGGCGGCGGCGTTCCCCCGTCATCCACTGCATCAGGTACAGGAACAGGAACACCGCCAGCGCCATATCGAGGAAGGTGGGGGTGATGACGATCTTGAATGGCAGGGTGCCGTAAGGCAGGAAGGCGATCACGGCGATCACGCCCCACAGCGCGTTCTCCAGCCCGGCCAGCGCCCAGGCCCCCACCGCCAGCGCCGCCAGCAGGATGACCGTGATCAACGGCCCCAGCACGGCCAGGCTGAGGCCCAGCAGGGTGCCGATCAGTGCCAGCACGGCCCCCAGGCCCAGCGCCAGCGCGCGCGGGTCGGCGGCTGTCAGGAACTCCTCTAACGGTTTGTCCTGCATCATGGCTGTGCCTGCGCTTCCTCCACGCCGGACGTCTTGCGTGTCCTCGCCAAGCTTACCACCGAACTCATCGCGATCCCCAACAGGATCACCACGGAAAGCATACTCCCCGCCAGGCCGATTCGGTAGCTCAGCGGGCGGTAGACCATCTCGACTGTGTGGCTGCCCGTCTCCAGCACCAGCGCGCGCAGCCCGGCGTTGGCGCGCAGGATGGGGACGGGCTGCCCGTCGACGACCGCCTGCCAGCCGGGATAATACAGCTCACTGATTACCAGAATCCCATCGCCCGGGGTCTTGGCCTCCAGCACAATGCGCTCCGGGGCGTACTCGCTGACCACCACCAGGCTGCCCGGCTGGGGGGCATTCGGCAGGGGGAGCGGCGGCTCAGCCTCCAGGATCACGGTGGTGCGCGGGTTGAAGCTGGCGTCGGCCAGCCAGCCCAGTGCCTGCGCGTCGTCCGGGGCGATCATTACCTGATAGACCATCCAGGCACGCGGCATCGGATCGGTGATGCGGTGAAGCTGGATCGGGTAGGGCACATAGTCGGTGGCTACGATCGTGCTGGGCACCTCCAGCTCGAGCCAGTCGGTGAACACGTATTTGACATTGAGCAGCTCGTGCCGTCGGTACTGTGGCAGCGTGAAGTACTCGTGGATGGTGGCAGGCTCAAGCGGGCTGATGCCGCGGATGTCTTGCAGGCCCACCAGCGTCCCGAAGTTCGATCCCAGTCCCAGGAAGCCATCGACGCGGTGCAGCCCGGCGTCATACTGCGCCGCATCGACCAGGGAGCTGGTGAAGGTTCGCTCGGCGGCGGGCACCGGCTCGAAGTTGGTGCCCATAGTGGCGCTGAACAGGTCGAACACGATCAGCCCCACCAGCCCCGCCGCCCACCGGGCGCGCGCGGCCTGTTCGTGTCGCCGCCCGATCAGCAGCCAGGCCGCGGTGATCAGAAGGGCGGCGAAGAACGCCGACTGCGCCCAGGCGTACAGGTCGATCTGCGGGGTGGCCAGCTCGATCACGATGCCCTGCACGGCAATGCCCCATGCAACCGCCGCCCCGATGCCCAGGTAACGCCCCAGCCGGGGCAGCGCGACCGCCTCGCGGCGCAGCGCGGCGACGCCCAGCCCGGCCAGGATCGCCACGCTGTGCGCCACCAGAAAGGCGGCGCGCTCCTGCCCCCGGAACAGCGTGAACCCCGGCGCCAGCAGGTAGGCCAGATGGAACAACAGGGTGGACCCGCCCTGTGCCAGGATCAGCGCTGCCAGCGCGGTGAAGCCCCAGAAGCGGGCCGATGTCTGCTTGAGCCAGATCGCGATCGCCGCCAGGATCAGCGCCGCGATGCCGCTGTACAGCGGCGACCAGTGGGACAGCGCGCGCGGCCACACGATCGTCGCCAGGTCCCACCAGGGGAATCCCTGTGCCCCCCACGAGAAGCCCTCGCGGGCACGGGCCACCAGCCCGGCGTATTCCAGGCCGGGGAGGACCTGCACCGCCGCCAGCCCGAAGCCCAATACGACCGTCCCAGCCAGCACCACGAGGGTGTGGAGAGGGCGCATCCGGGCAGCCACCGCGCGGTGGATCAGGTAGGCCATCAAACCGTACAGCATGAACAGCGTGGTCTGCGGGTGCCCGGCCAGCAGGCTGAGGCCCAGCGCCAGCGCGCTGAGTGCCAGCCAGTGGAGGCGCCAGCGGCCCGGCGTCTCACCACCCGCCGAGGCCCGATAAATCCCCAGCAGCGCCAGCGGGAACCACACCCCGGCCTCCAGCACGGCGAGCTGCAACATGGGATAGCCGGTCAGGTAGCCGCCGTAGGCGATGGTGATGGCGCTGACCAGCCCGGCCACCGGCGATCGGGTGATGGTCCTGACAAACAGGTACATCAGCAGCGAGGCGATCCAGTAGTGCGCGATCGCCTCGGCCTGGATAGCCGCGTAGCTCCAGCCACCCAGCCAGTGGCTGACGACAATGGTGATCAGGCGCGGCGGGTAGAACACCGCCGACTGGGTATCGGCCAGGAAGGGGTGCCCGGCGTAGTTGTAGGGGTTCCACAGCGGCACCTCACCGGCAAGCAGCCGCCGGGCCTGATACGCCCCGAAGGCGTAGAACTGCCCGGAGAAATCACCCGCCTCCAGCGAAACTTGATCGGCAGGGTTGGGGGTCAGCACACGCCAGAAGTAAAGCGCCCACAGGGCGGTGAGCAGCAGCAAGGCGATGACATCCCCGCGGCGGGATTTCTTGTCCACCCAGTTCTGGAGCTGATCAAGGTATTTCATCACTGCTCTTCCACCCGGATGGCCCCCAGCGGCACGGCGGCGTTGGGGTAGGGGGCTCCGTCCGGCCCAACGGCGGGCACCCGCGTGAAGGTGGGGTCGGCGGCGTCATACAGCCCCACCAGGACGTCGTAGGAGCCCGTTGGCAGGCCCTGTGGCAGGGTCAGGATGTGGGTGTCCTCAAACGCACAGGGGCGCTGCCACAGCCGCGTGGGGTAGTCGCCGTTCAGCGGCGGGCGGTCAGCCTGTGTGACAACATTCCCGCTGCTGTCCACCAGATGCACGAACACGGTCAGGTCCTGCGGGGTGGGCGCGCGGGCCTCCCAGATCAGCGTGACCGGCACCTCCGCGCCTGCGGCGTACTTCCCGGATGTGAAGCGTGTGGCCAGCGCCGCGACCTCGCCAAAACGGGCGATCGGCCCGGCATCGGCAGGCATCGCGCACCCGGCCATGTGGCGCGGATAGGCTACCCCCAGCTCGATCACGGGGCCGGGGCGCGGCGCGCCGTCCGGGCCGGTGGGCTGCAGGATGGTGTAGCTGCCCTCCTCATAGCGCCCGGCGCCGATCAGGCCGCGCACGACCGTGGGGGCCACGAAATCGGAGTCGATCTCGAATAGATAGCGCGTGCCGTAGATCAGGCCCGGCTCCATCAGGCTGGTGGGCAGTGTGCCACCGCCGGGATAGCTGTCGAGCTTGCCGATCTGCTCCATACCGCGCCCGTAGACCTGCACATACAGGCTGATGTCCTCGTCGGTCGGCTCGTTGAGCCGCACATACAGGGTGACCGGCACCTGCCCGCCCTCCTCAATCACGACGCCTTCGGCCTGTGCGGCGATGATCTCCAGCGGGCCGAAGTGGAGGTCGAGCGGCGCGGCCTCCCGCGGCACAGCCTCGATCGGCTCCGGGGCGGCGTAGGCCGGGGCGATGGTCAGCGGCGGCGTGAGGAGCGCGGGGATCAGCAGGGCCCCGACGGCTGTCGCCGCCCCGATCCGCTGCCCCCGCGCCGGGAGCCAGCAGACCAGCCCGAACGCCGTCAGCGCGCCCATCGAGGCCATCGCCGGGAACATCAAGCGGCCCTGCGAGGCGTACGTCGTCATCGTCCAGCGCACAATGCCCATAAAGGTCAGGATCGTCTGGACGGCCAGCACGCCGGGGATGATCAGGCCGTCCCACGCGCGGCGGCGGATTTGGCCGATGACCCACCAGCCCAGGCCCAGCAGCCCGGCGATGGTCAGCAGGCCATAGAGCCGGTAGGCCCAGGGGGGCATCAGGATGTTCACCGCGCCGAACAGCCCCCAGTAGCTTACCCAGAAGCCGTACCATTCGCGCGCCAGCGCCAGCAGCGTGACCTCGCGCCCGCCCGCGATGGCCGCCTGGGTGTTGATGCCCAGCAGCTCGCCATACAGGGCGATGTTGCGAACGTACCACCAGCCCGCCAGCGCGGCCCAGACGCCCACCAGCGCCAGCCCCGCCAGGATGGTCTCCCGCCAGCGGCCCGTGCGCAGGGCGTGGATCAGGAAGGCCAGCCCGATCACCGGCAGGAGGGTCAGGCCGCTGATCTTGGTGATCGTCGCCAGCGAGACGACCACAGCCAGCGTGATGGCCCGCCGGGTTGTGAGGCCGTCGCGCAGCAGCCGGACCACCAGCAGCATCGTCCAGGTGGCGAGGAAGACGATCAGGTTGTCGTTGTTGACGGAGGCGGCGATGAACAGGAACATGGGGCGGAGCGCCATCAGCGCCGCGGCCAGGAACGCCGCCGGGCGGCTCTCCGGCCAGACGGCCCGGTCCAGCTCATAGGCCAGCAGTACACTGGCCGCGCCCAGCGCCACGCCGAGAAAGCGCAGGATGTGCACGGCCAGCACGGTGCCCGCCCAGGGCCAGCGCTCGCCGTCGGTGTGGATCACCATGTTCTTGTTGTCGGAGTCAAGCGGGATGCCCAGCTTGGCGTGCGGGTTGATGCGGCGCACTGCCTCCATATCGCTCGTGTCGATCCAGGCCGTCAGCCCGGCGCCGATCAGGTAATACAGCGGCGGCTGACTCCCCTCTTGCTCCCACAGCGTCTCGACGCCCACCTGCTGCACGGGCAGTGTTCCCGTGGTGGCGATGTGCTGCACCACCGGGTAGTGGAAGATCTCATCGGAGGCCTCGAACACGGGCGTTGCCATGCTGTACACAAGGCCCAGGATGAGGAAGGCCCCCGCAAGCAGGATCGCCTCCGGGCGCAGGCCCCTGACGGGCGGTTGATCGGTGTGCGTGTGGCTGGTCATGGTCTGGTGGTGCTTCCCTCAATCACAACCTGATCCGATGGCTCATCCCCGCCGATGATCGGCGCGTAACTATAGAACGTATTGGCCGATTCGTCCAGCCGCCCGGCCTCAACGCGGACGCGCAGCGTCAGGTCAGCGGCCAGATTGTCGGGCAGGCGGATCGAATAGTGGTCCTCATACAGTGCGCCCGGCGCCATCTGTGGGGTGGGGAGGCTGCCACCGCCGGGGTAGGTCATCAGCGAGGCGACTGGCGCCCCGTCCGCATCGAGCACCGTCAGGCGCAGGCTGTATTCCTCGGCCAGCGGCCCGGCAGCCCGCAGATAGAGCGTCACCGGCAAGCGTGCCCCCGGCCCAGTGACAGGCTCGATGATGGCCCCGACCAGCTCCAGCCCGCCGAAGTGTGCCCCGACTGGCACGGCCCCGGCCTCCATCCGCGCCACTTCAGGCGGTGGCTCGTAAACGGGTGCGATCACGGTGAACGGGATGACCGCGGCGGTGGCCAGCAGCGGCAGCGCCGCCCCTGCCACCATCATCATCTCGCCGCGGCCCGACGCGAGGTGCAGCAGGCCCGCCGCCGTCAACAGCGCCAGCGACCCGGCGGCGGGGAACAGCAGCCGCCCCTGTGTGCCATAGGTCAGCGCCGTCCAGCGGATCAGCCCCGCCAGGGTCAGCGCGGCATGGGCGGCCAACAGCCCCGGCAGCAGCAGCTCGGCGCGACCGCGGAGGCGGGCCCGGTGGATCAGCCAGCCAACCAGCCCGGCCAGCCCCACCAGATTCAGCGCCGAGGCAAAGTGGTACACAAACGGCCCGGCCACGATATTCGCTGCACCGAAAAGCCCCCAGTAGCTGACCCACAGCGCGCGCCACTCGCTGCTGAGGTCGGGCGGCCCGGCACGCGCCCCGATGATGGCGATGTGCGTGCCCGTCCCCAGTGGCTCACTGTACAGGATAATATTGCGGATATACCACCATCCCGCCAGTGCCAGCCACACACCGATCAGCAGTCCCCCGGCCAGCAGGGCCGCGCGGCGCTGGCCGCGCCGCGCCTGGATCGCGTAGATCAGCCCGGCCAGGGGCATAAGCAGCAGCCCGCTGAGCTTGGTCAGCGTGGCCAGGGCGATCACCACGGCGGCTGTGGCGGCGCGCCGCCGGGTGATGCCGGTTCGCAGCATGCGCGCCAGCAAGAGCACCGCCCAGCAGGCCAGTGTGATGGCCAGGTTGTCGTTGCTGACCACACCGCTTAAGAACAGGAACATGGGGTTGAAGGCCACCAGCGCGGCGGCCAGCAGCGGATAGGCGTGTTTCTCTGGCCAGACGACCCATGCGGTGTGATACACCAGCACCACCGTCAGCGCCCCCAGCATGATGCTGAACCCGCGCACGAGGCGCACGGCCAGAACCGTCCCCTGCCAGGGGAAGTGCTCGGCGGGGCTGTGCAGCACCAGGTTCTTGTTGTCGGGGTCGGCGATCACGCCCACCTTGCGGTGCGGATTTAGCCGCCGCACCTGTTCCATATCGCCGGTATCGATCCAGGCGGTAAGGCCCGCGGCGATCAGGTAATACAATGGCGGCTGGCTGGCCTCCTGCTGCCAGGCTGTCTCCATGCCCGGCTGCATCACCGGAAGTGCCCCGGTAGCTGCGATGTGCTGCGCCACAGGATAGTGATATGCCTCGTCTGGCCCCTCAAACAGCGGGGTGGACAGGCTGTAGGTGAGCGCGAGGGCCAGGTAGATCACCAGCACGGCCCCCGCCCCCCCGTCGCGGCGAAGCGCTTCGATCGCGCTCATGGCTGCCCGGTTACGCGCACGCGCGTCAGCAGGACGAAGTCATCGGTCAGGCGACCGTCGGCGGTGATGCGCTGCAGCCGCCGGATTGCCCCATCCGGGGTGGCCCAGTAGACCACCACCTGCACCCAGTAGACACCGGGCGGGGTGCCGGGGTTGAGAGTCAGCGCGTAGCTGTCCTCGACGATCTCGCCCTCTGCCCAGGTGGTGGTGGGGCGCGCCCCGTCCAGCGGCCAGGAGTCCTCCTGGGCGTAGCGGGTGGTGTCGTCGCCAAGCACCTGCGCTGAGATGGTGTAATCGCGCTCCATCTGGCGCAGCGCGCGCCAGTGGAGGGCCAGCTCGATCGTCTCGCCGGGGGCGGCCCCGCGCTCGCTCAGGCTGTAGCCGATCAGCTCGATCTCGCCTCCGAAGTTCACCGACACCGGGTTCGGGATGCCTGCCGCGTCCTCACGGGGTCTCAGGGCCACCTCACCCAGTTTGAGCGAATCCGATCCATCGGGCAGCAGCATGCGCTGGCAGGCCGGGCAGGTGGCGTAATCGTACAGGCCGAGCAGCACCTCCAGCGTCTCAGGGGCGTAGGCACCCTCCAGCACGGGGACCGCGTAGCGGTCGACCCAGCGGCGACCCGGCTCGAGGTCGGTGGTGGCGAGCAGGCCGACCCCGGGGTAGGTGTCGCGCTGCCCGGCGAGCAGGCCGGTGCTGTCCTCCAGGTGGATGAAGACGCTCCAGCGGCGGTCCATGGGGGCCAGGGACTCCCATGTCAGCGTGACGTACACCATCCCGCCGGGCTGCACCTGATCCGTGTGCACCTCGTAGGCCAGCAGCCGCATAGCGGGCTGTTCCGCCCCCGGCGGGGCGAAGTCGATCGCCAGCGGCTCCGCCGGGGCGGGTGCCTGCGGCGGGGGGGTGTAGGCGGGCCTGATCCAGACGAACGGCGCGGCCAGCGTGATGGTCGCCATGAAGCTGAGGATGGCGCCGACGGTCACCCTGCCGACGCGCTCCGGCAGCCAGGCACCCAGCCCGGCGACGAACCACAGGCTGAGGGCGCTCAGGGCATAGAACACCAGCCTGCCCTGCGATGACCAGGTGGTGCGCGCCCAGCTCCCGGAGAGGGGCACGATGACCGAGGCGATCCACAGCAGCGTGAGCAGCGGGGCCATCCATGTCTTGAGGCCTGCGCCCTCGCGGCGCGCCCGCAGGATCAGGGTGATGACGGCCCCGGCTATGCTGGCCACGAACAGGCCGTTCAACACGGTGTAAACCCAGCCGTCCATCGGCACATTGACGCCGCCGAACAGCCCCCAGTAGCTCATCATGAAGCCCTGGCGTTCCGTCCAGAGCTGGGCCAGTGATGCAGGCCGAGCGCGCTGACCCAGGATCGCGATAAAGGCGTTGTTGCCCAGCGGATCTCCGTAGAGGACCTGGTTGCGCACGTACCACCACCCGGCGATTGCGGCAGCGATGACGATGATCAGCGGGCCTTCGACGAAGAAGGTCTGCCAGCGTTTGCGTCGGTAGGCAATCACCGCCATGGTGATGCCCGCCAGCCCGAATAGCCCCAGTGTGCTGACTTTGGTGAGCGCGGCCAGCCCCAGCACCACGCCCAGCAGAGCCGACCGGCGCAGCGTGGGCTTGCCCTCCTCACTCTCGTGGACCATGCGGATCATCAGCCACACGGCCAGCGCCGACAGCGGGACGGCCAGGTTGTCGTTGTTGACCGCCCCGCTGATGAAGGTGAACATCGGCGTGAAGGCCATCGCCCCCGCGGCGGCCAGCCCCAGCCAGCGCCGCTCCGGGAACACCTCCACGCCGATCAGATAGGTGAGGTAAACTGCCGCGCCCGCTAGCAGCACCGAGAAAAAGCGCACCAGATGCACGGCCAGCACCGTGCCGCGCCAGGGCCATGCCTCGCGGGCGTAATCGTGGACCACCAGGTTGTTGTTGCCATCTTCGGTGATCAGCCCGTTGTCCACATGGGGGTTCTCGCGGCGCACCTCCGGCATATCGTCGGTGTCGATCCAGAAGGTCAGCGCTGCCCCCAGATAATAGTACAATGGGGCCTGGCTGCCCTCCTGCCGCCAGGGGCCGACGTTGGCCGGGTCCTGCACCACCAGCCCGTCACCGTCGGCCAGCCGTTTGACCATAGGATAGTGCCACACCTCATCAGACATCTCGAAGGGGGGGGTGATGATGCTGTACAGGCTGGCCGCGATCACGAAGACGATCAGCAGGCCGATCAGCAGACGTTTCTCGGTGAGCAAGGGCTTCCTCTCCCTCTCCGCGCTCAGCGACCCGCGCGCAGCCGCGTGTAGAACTCAAGGGTGCGGGCGGCGATGCCATCCCAGCTAAAGGCCCGCGAGGCCGCCAGCGCCGCCCGTTCCAGCCGGGCGCGCAGGTCCCCATCCTGCCATACGGTCAGGATCTCAGCCGCCAGCGCCGCCGGATCGCCCGCAGCGACCGTCCTCACCACGCCGTCCAGCTCCGGGGCCTCGGTCTGGGGGTGTGTGGTGACGATCGCCCGGCCGTGCGCCAGAGCCGCCATCAGCGTCCCGCGCCGTAGCGACACGCCGTCGAGGTAAGGCAGGGCGGTCACGTCGCTGGCGTAGAAGCAGCCGCTCACCCCGTCGTCGTCCACGAAGCCGGTCCAGTGGACGCGGTCTGCCAGGCCGTGCCGCACGATCGCGGCATCCACTCGCTGACCATAAGCATGGTTAGTGGGGTCGCTGGCCCCGGCCCGCCCGCCGATCATGACCAGCCGCGCCGGGACTCCCTGCCCAACAAGTCGGGCCAGCGCCTCGATCAACACCAGCCCGCCCTTCGTCTCGTTGAGGAATCCGAAGTAGGCAATCAACAGATCACCGGGGGCCGCGCCCAGTTGCTCGCGCCAGCGCGTGCGGTCACACTCACCCGGTGGAGCCGCGGAGATGTTGCTGCCGATCGGGATCCACTCAACGGGGGAGATTCCCCACTCTCGCAGGGCCCGCTCATCGGCGCGGTCGGTGCTAATCACCCCGTCGGCGTCACGGGCGAGCTTTTGCAGCAGGCGGGTGCGCAGCATGCCTGCTTTGGGGAACAGATACGGAACGCGCAGATCGTGGAAGGTCACCACCACCGGGACCGAGGGGATGCTGACCGGCAGCCAGTGGATCGCAGGGTGCATATCATAGGCAGCGGTCTCGAACTGGATGTTTAACACGTCGATGCCGCTCTGCTGTGCCCATGCCCGGACGGTGTGGTTGGCCCTCCATCCCCAGCGGCTCCCCACCACTGCATAGGTGGTGATGCCCGGCTCCGGCTCGCCGCGGGCGGCAGCACGGGTGAACACGCTGACCGTGTGACCGGCTGCAGCCATCGCCCGCGCGATCTCGCGGGTGAAGGCGCCGACGCCGCCCTCCATCGGCGGATATTCGCCCGTCACCAGCCCCACATGCATCGGCTTATCCTTTCAGCCCGGAACGCAGCACCTGCCAGTAGGCCTGTACGCGGGCATGGCGCAGCGATCGCTTATGCCCGATCAAGCCCTTCGCGGCCTCCAGCGCGAGCTGGGTGGCATAGCTCAGCAGCAGGAACCCGCGCAGGATGCCCGCTGCCAGCCAGCCATGATACTTCCTGAAATAGCGGATCTTGCTCGTCTGGAAGTGGATGTGCAGCAGCGCCACAACCTGTTCGCTGCTCTTGCCGCCATAGTGGACGACCTGCGCCCCGGGATAGTAGACGATCTGCCAGCCGGCGGCCTTGATGCGCCGCTGCCAGTCCAGCTCCTCGGAGTACATGAAGAAGCCCTCGTCGAACAGCCCACACTGTTCGATAGCCTCGCGGCGCACCAGCAGGGCTGCACCCTGTAACCAATCCACCTCACAGGTAGCGGTGTCATCCTGATCACGCATATAGAAGTGATTCAGGATAGAAGCCGGAGCGATTGGCTGGAGCCAGGTGCTCTCGAAGAAAGCCGTCCACAGGGTGGGGAAGCGTCGCCGCGAGGACTGCACCGACCCATCCGCGTTGAGGAGCTGCGGACCAACCACGCCCACCTTTGGGTGCTGATCGAGGTAAGCCACCAGCCGCGCCAGCGCGCCATCGAGCACGCGCGTATCCGGGTTGAGGAGCAGGATATACTCACCGCAGGAAGCCCGAATGCCCAGGTTGTTTCCCCTGGAGAATCCGGTGTTCTCACCCGGCTCGATCAGACGAACGGTGGGGTGGTCGCGGCGTATCATCTCTGCGGTGCCATCGGTCGAGAGGTTGTCGACCACGATGATCTCAGGGGCGGTGTCCAGATGCTGGGCCTGGATCGATGCGATGCACTCACGCAGCAGATCGCGCACATTCCAGCTCACGATCACGATGGAGAGGCGTGGCATGGGATTCCTTCCGCGTGCCGGGCATCAACCTGCTGCGACCCGGCGATAGTCTCGGAAGGGCGATTATAGCGTCCTCCGCCTGGCATAACAAAGGGCCGGATGTGCTGCACACCCGACCCTTTCTGCTGCATGTTCTTTACGATGATGACCGGATGGTGGTCAGCGAGAGACGGCTAATCCTCGTCGTCGTCGTCGTCCTCGTCGTCCTCGTCGTCGTCGTCGTCGTCGTCGTCCTCGTCGTCCTCGTCGTCCTCGTCGTCCTCGTCGTCCTCGTCGTCCTCGTCGTCGTCGTCATCTTCTTCGTCGACGTCGATGACTTCCTCATCCTCCGGCTCGGCCCCGGACTCATCCTCGGCTTCCAGCTCCACTTCGGCCTCGAATTCGTCTTCGTCTTCCTCTTCTTCGGTCGAACGGGCCATCTTGGCACGTTTGGCGAGCCAGTCGGTCTGCTCCTCTTCGCTGATCCGGTCGAGGCTCAGGGCGATGCGCTGGCGTTCGGGGTCGATGCTGATGATGCGGACCAGCACTTCCTCACCCTTAGAGAGTTGGACACTGTGCGGGTCGCTGCCATATTTGGACATTTCGCTGAGATGGACCAGCCCCTCGATGCTGGGGGCCAGCTCGATGAAGATGCCGAAGTCGGCGATGTTGGTGACCTTGCCAACCACGAGATCACCCTGCTTGTACTTCTGGGCGATGGTTTCCCACGGGCTGGGGAGGAGGACCTTACGGTTCAGGCTGATGCGCTCGCGCTCGACGTCCACATCGTCGATCTGCACCTCAACTTCATCGCCTACCGCCAGCACGTCGCTGGGGTGCTTGATGTGCTGCCAGTCGAGCTTGGAGATATGGATCAGGCCGTCCACCCCGCCGATATCGACGAAAGCGCCGTAATCCACCAGGCTGACCACGCGCCCCGTGACCCTCGCGCCGACCTCAAGCCCGGCGATCTGCTCACGGCGCACTTCCTCGCGGGCGGCCTTCTCGGAGAAGACCAGCCGGTTGCGCTGCTGGTTGACCTCGATCACCTTGAGGCGCAGCTTCTTGCCGACCCAGTTACGCTTGCCGCGCTGGGTGCGTCCGCCGTTTCCCAGCAAAGACTGGGGCACAAAGCCACGCAGCAGGCCGAACTGCACCAGCAGGCCGCCGCGGTTGATGTCCACCACCTCGGCCTCAACGATCTCGTTGCTCTCCATCAACTCACGGGCGCGGTCCCAATCCTTGGAGGAAAGGGCACGGTAGACTGAGACGATCAGGTCTCCGTTCTTGCTCTGGGGGTTGACGACATACACGGTGACCTCTGCCCCGGGGACAAGGCTGGCCAGGGTCTCCGGATCGAGGCGCTCCAGGTCACTGCGTGGAACGATGGCGTCGTTCTTCATCCCGACATCCAGGATGATCTCATCGGGGGTGGCCTGCACAACCAGGCCGGTGAGGAGCTGCCCGCGGCGCGGTTGATCGAAGCCGTACTCGTCCAGCATTTCGCTGAAGCTGGTGTCGCTCATCATATCGGCGAAGCTAGGCTCTTGCTCTTCGCTGGACTCGGGCTCCCCATTAGGGGTGGTATCATTGGTTAGTTCATCACTCATTACAAAAACCCTTGGTCGAAGTTTTAGGCATGACAATGCTAACGTCCCGGGCCGCCGGTCATGCCTGTCCGGCGATCCAGGCTGTAGAGCCACCCGAACGATGGGGTTTCTGCCGGGGCGGGCCCCCCCGCTGACGACATCCTCTACTACAGCCAGTCAAGTATACAGCACACGCAGCATGATTCGCAAAGTTTGTTGCTGTGAAAAGCGGCTGGCCGGGCCGGGATGTCTGCATCTTCACCCCCTTGTCAGTGAGAGCTTCTCCCTGTATGCTGGGGCTGCTGGCTCACTTCTACTTCACCTATGGAGGCATCGCATGGCTGATGAGCTGAGAGGCAAGGTGGCTGTGATCACCGGCGCGGGGCGTGGTATCGGGCGATCGACTGCGCTGGCCCTGGCCCGCGAAGGGGTTCACGTGGTGCTGATGGCACGCACCGAGGCGGACCTCGCCGCCCTGGCCGGGGAGGCTGAGGCGCTGGGGGTGCGGGCACTTGTTGTGCCCGGTGATGCGTCTCAGGAGGCGGATGTTGCCCGGCTTAAAGGGGCCGCGCTGGCTGCATTCGGGCAGGTGGATATTCTGGTGAACAATGTGGGTGTCGGCAAGTACGCCACCATCCTGGAAACCACGGCGGAAGAGTATGACTGGATGATGGATACCAACGTGCGCAGCATGTTCCTGTGTACGCGGGCATTCCTGCCAGAAATGGTGGCGCGCGGTAGTGGCTCGATCATCACCGTGTCATCACAGGCGGGGTTCTACGGCTACGGCGGGGAGGCTGTGTATGTGGCCACCAAGTTCGCGCAGATCGGGTTCTGCCAGGCGCTGGATAACGAGGTGCGTGAGAAAGGGGTCAAGGTCTCGGTGATCGCTCCGGGCAGCACCAACACTCATTTTGCCTTTGGGCTGGGCCGCGAGCCCGGCTCACCGCGTCTGGAGAAGATGCTTGACCCCGACGATGTCGCGGCTGCGGTGGTGTTCGCCGCCAAACAGCCGCCCAACACACGCATCCTGTTGATTGGGATGCGGGCCATGTTCGAGCCGGTGTTCTGAATGTGTTTGCCGACAGGGGCGGTGCTCACAGGGCCGGGCTAACTCCGGCCCTGTGCTTATCGCGTTGTGAGGATGCCGTCACTCTCAGACCAGCCGAACAGGGCAGCGGCGTTGGCAGCGGTTTGGTTGGCTGCTGCCTCCGGGGTGAGGCCCCGCACGCGGGCAAGCTCTTCGGCTACAAAGCGCACAAAAGCCGGCTCGTTGCGCTCTCCGCGCCGTGGCTGGGGGGTGAGGAAGGGCGCGTCGGTTTCGATCAGGATGCGGTCAGCGGGGGTCATGGAGGCAACGGCCCGCATCTCATCGGCTTTGTTATAGGTAATTGGGCCGGTGAAACCCAGGTAGAATCCCAGGGTCAGGGCAGCCTGTGCGTCAGCACGGTCACCGGAGAAAGAATGCAACACACCGGGGCGAGAGGCGATGCCCTCCGGTAGCCCCGCTGCGACCCAGCCGCGCAGCACAGCGAGCAGGTCAGCGGTTGACTCGCGGTTGTGCAGGATCACCGGCAGGCCGAGGTCAGCGGCCAGGGCAAGCTGGGCTTCCAGCCAGCGTAGTTGAATATCGCGTGGCGTTTTGTCCCAGTAGTAATCCAGGCCGACCTCACCAATGGCCACCACACTGGGATGCTGGGCAAGCGCGCGGATCTCGGCCAGAAATGGATCGGGGGAGGGGGCCTCGTGCGGGATGTCGTTGGGGTGGAAGCCCACCGCCGCGTACAGCCCGGCGCGGCGCCCGGCAAGCGCCACGACACGCCTGCCACTGGAGATATCCAGGCCGGGGATCACGATGCGCTCGACGCCTGCCGCAGCAGCACGTGCCAGCACTGCATCGCGATCCCCATCGAAACGGTCGAAATCAAGATGGCAGTGTGTGTCGACCAGACGCATTACAGCTTAATGCCGTTGCGCAGCGCCCGCTGATGGCGCTCCATGTCGGCTTCGACCATCATCTCAACAAGCTGCTGGAAGGTCACCTCCGGCTCCCAGCCAAGCTGGCGCTTCGCTTTGGAGGGATCGCCCACCAGCAGGTCGACCTCCGCCGGGCGCATGAAGCGCGGATCCTGTACTACATACTCGCGCCAGCTTAACCCCAGGGCATTGAACGCTGTCTCGACCAGCTCCTGCACCGACCACGTTTTGCCGGTGGCGATCACGTAGTCGTCCGGTGTGTCCTGCTGAAGCATCAGCCACATCGCCTTGACGTAATCCCCGGCAAAGCCCCAGTCGCGGCGGGCATCCAGGTTGCCGAGCGCGAGCTGCCTGGCCAGCCCCAGCTTGATGCGCACGGCTCCGTCGGTGACTTTGCGCGTCACGAACTCCAGCCCGCGCCGCGGCGATTCGTGGTTAAACAGGATGCCGCTGGTGGCGTGCATGCCGTAGCTTTCGCGGTAGTTGACGGTGATCCAGTGGCCGTAGACCTTGGCCACACCATAGGGGCTGCGCGGGTAGAAGGGGGTCGTCTCCTTCTGGGGCACCTCACGCACTTTGCCAAACATCTCTGAGCTGGACGCCTGATAGAAGCGGATCTCCGGGTCAACCGCCCGGATGGCATCCAGGATGCGGGTGACACCCAGGGCCGTGACCTCACCGGTGAAGACCGGCTGCTTCCACGACGTCTGCACGAAGCTCTGTGCAGCCAGGTTGTACACCTCCTGCGGGCGGTGGTCGCGCAGCACATCTTGGATCGAGGTCTGGTCAAGCAGGTCGCCGGAGACCAGGGTGATGTGCTCCTGAATGTGGCCGATACGTTCGAAGTTGACGGTGCTGGTACGCCGCACCAGGCCGATCACCTCATAGCCCTTCTCCAGCAGCAGCTCGGCCAGATACGATCCGTCCTGTCCTGTGATCCCTGTGATCAAAGCTTTTGGCATGATGGCATCCTTTCAAGCCGGGCCGATGCAGCCCGCAAAATACCTGACCGGTGGCTGTCAGGGCTGCTGGCGGATGCGCTCCCGCCAGTCCTCCAGCACGTCGGCCAGCGTTTGCCGAAACGAGTAAGCAGGCTCCCAGCCGGTTGAGGCCCGGATTTTGCTGTAGTCACACACCACAATGGGGACCTCAACCGGGCGCAGCCGTGTGGGGTCTACTGCTACATCGATGCGCACTGCGCTCATCTCCAGCAGCGTGTCCAGCAGCTCCCGGATGCTGTGGGCCTGGCCACTGCCCACGTTGTATACGTCGCCCGGCTTGCCGTGCGCCATGACCAGCCAGTAGGCGCGAACCATGTCGCGTACGTCGGTGAAATCACGGCGGGCCTCCAGGCTGCCCACATGAACAACCGGCTCCTTCTTGCCCAGCTCGATTGCGGCGATCTGGCTGGCGAAGGCCGCCGCTACAAAGAGGCTGCTCTGCCCCGGCCCAATCTGGTTGAAAGGCCGCACCCGGATCGCACTCACACCGTGGCTGAGGAAATACTGCAAGCCCAGCATATCCTGGGCTACCTTGCTAACGCTGTAAGGGCTGGCCGGTCGCAGCGGCTGATCTTCGTTGATGGGCACCTCGTCGGGGGTGACCGGTCCGTACTGCTCCCCTGACCCGACGATCAGGATACGGGCGTCCAGATCGAGTCGGTACATGCTGTGCAGCAGGTTAAGCTGCGCGTGGATGTTGTTGCTGAGTGTGCCCCACGGGTTGGCAAAGGACTCGGGCACGAAGCTCTGAGCGGCCAGGTGGTAAACCTGATCGGGGCGGATGGTTTCAAGCAGGCGGTGTACATGATCTTCATCGATCAGGTCGACCTGCTCGAGATGGACGCCCAGTTCCACCAGATGGGGGGAACGCTCGACTGGGAAAAAGGTGGTGCCAAAGAGCTGGATGTCACCCTGATCTCGGATGAACCGGGCCAGGTGACCGCCAACGAATCCCTCGATTCCGGTGATCAGAACCTTCACGAACTCCCCCTATCTGATGTGGAGTGGGCGGCATCCCCTTAGGCGCAGGAGTATACCCCGCGGCGGGCTGCCTTGACAACGACCTTCCTCCGGTCGGGGGTCGGCTGGCCGATGCAAACAAAACGGGCCGCCTATATTGCGGCGGCCCGCTGCCTGACCAAACAGCAACTTACGTGCCTTCCTGCCACTGGCTCAGGTAAGCCTGCTGCTCTGGAGTCAATGTGTCGATGGCCACACCCATCGCCTCCAGCTTGAGCCGGGCGATCTCCATATCCAGCTCCTCAGGGAGAGTGTAGACCCGCTTCTCCAGCGAGCTGGCGTTCTTGAATATGTACTCGGAGCCGAGTGCCTGGTTAGCGAAGCTCATATCCATCACGCTGGCAGGATGGCCCTCGGCGGCGGCCAGGTTGACCAGGCGGCCCTCACCCAGCACGAAGATCGCCTTGCCGCTGCCCTTGAGGACATACTTCTCAACAAAGGGGCGCACCAGCTCGGGCCTGCCAGTTGAGATGGTGGCCAGCCCCTTGAGGTTGATCTCGACGTTGAAGTGCCCGGAGTTGCAGACGATCGCCCCGTCTTTCATCGCCTCCATGTGATGCACGTCGATTACGTTGATGTCACCGGTGGCTGAGACGAAGATATCGCCGATGGGTGCCGCCTCGATCATGGGCATGACGCGGAACCCATCCATCACCGCCTCGAGCGCCTTGAGCGGGTCCACCTCGGTGACGACCACGTTGGCACCCAGGCCCTTGGCCCGCATGGCGATGCCGCGGCTGCACCAGCCGTAGCCAGCTACAACCACCGTTTTGCCGGCGATCAGCACATTGGTGGCGCGGATGATACCGTCCATGGTGCTTTGGCCGGTGCCGTAGCGGTTGTCGAACAGGTGCTTGGTCATCGAGTCGTTGATGGCAATCACGGGGAAGGCAAGCGCGCCCTCCTTCGCCATCGCCCGCAGGCGGATCACCCCGGTGGTGGTCTCCTCGGTCCCCCCCATCACGTTGGGCAGCAGGTCGCGATGCCCCTTGTGCAGCTCGCTGACCAGGTCTGCGCCGTCGTCCATGGTGATGTGCGGGCGGTGGGCCAGGGCGGCCTCAATGTGCTGATAGTAGGTCCTGTCATCCTCACCCTTGATGGCATAGACAGGGATCTCATCGTGCATTACCAGGCTGGCGGCGACGTCATCCTGTGTGCTGAGCGGGTTGGAGGCTGTCAGCACTACGTCAGCACCGCCCAGCTGCAGGGTGCGGGCCAGGTTGGCCGTCTCAGCGGTGATGTGCAGGCAGGCCGAGATGCGCACGCCATCCAGCGGACGCTCGGCAGCGAAGCGCTCGCGCAGCAGCCTGAGGACAGGCATCTCGCGTGCTGCCCACTCGATCTTGTAGCGCCCGCCATCGGCGAGGCCGGGGTCTTTGATGTCAAAGTCAATTGCCATGAAAGTGCTCCTGCGTTGTGATTCCGGTCGGTGTGAACGTCAAAACAGATAGTATATCCCCCGATAGGGTTACAATCGAAACTCTTGTCGGGGCAGGGGGGGTTTTCAGCCCTCCTCGAGCAGTTGGTCCAGCAGGCCGCCGTCGTCGAACTGCCTGCGATAGCGGGCCACGAACTCACGGGGTGTGTAACGATGCTTCTGCGGCCCGACCTGCTCCAGCACATAAGCGGCGGCCAGCGCCCCCACGCGCCCGGCGATCTCCCAGGGCAGGCCGGCGGCCAGCCCGCGCAGCAACCCACCGCGGAAGCCATCTCCCACGCCGGTGGGGTCCACGATCTGATCGGTGGGGTATACCGGGATATGATAAGCCGTGCCGTTGGTGTAGATGTCGGCACCGTTGATGCCACGCGTGACGATCACGGTGCGTGCCTTGCGCAGCAGATCATCATGTTTCAGCCCAGTTTTCTTGCACAGGGCGGCATGCTCATACTCGTTGACGATGAGGATATAAGCGCCGTCCACCCCCTCGGCCAGCTCCTCCCCACTGACGCGGGCCACCTGCTGGCTGGGGTCATACAGGTACGGGATCGCTCGCGCTTTGCATTCCTGCACGTAGTTGCGCATCGCCTGCGGGTCGTTAGGCGAGATCACCACCAGGTCGGGCGTGCCTTCCACTGCGTCGGCCAGGCTGAGGTCGCGCGCGCGGCTCATCGCGCCGCTGTAGAATGACGCGATCTGGTTGTTAGAGATATCGGTGCTGACAAAGAACGAAGAGGTGAACAGGTCCTTATGGACGCGGATCCCGCTGGTGTCAACACCGACCTCCTCAAGGGCAAGGCGGTATTCCTCAAAGTCGCAGCCCGCCGTGGCCACGATGATCGGGCGTCCGCCCAGCAGCGCCATCGTATAGGCAATGTTGGCGGCGACGCCACCGCGCTGACGGGTCAGCTCGTCGACCAGGAAGCTGACGCTGATGCTGTCCAGGCTCTCCTTGAGCAGCATCTCCTTGAACTCACCCGGATAGCGCATGATGTAATCAAACGCGATTGAGCCTGTGATAACCGTTCTCATTGGTTTTTGTTGTGCATCCCCTTACACACAAAAAGGCAGCGAGCTGCCCGTTCCCCTCGATCTATTCTGCAGGTCAGAGGGATTACGGCTGACTCTCACCCTGCGCCGGGATGGGCGGGCGCTCGACCCCTTTTTTCCATACTGGCGAGAGTCCCAGCCGGTCACGCGCCATGATGAAGAACACCTTCAGCCCATCGATCGCGGTGATCTTCTTACCTTCCTCGTAGGTACGCGGCCTGTAGGTGATCGGCACCTCGACGATGCGGTAGCCAGCCAGCAGCAGCTTATCTGGCAGCTCGAAGTCGAGGTCGAAGCCAGAGCCGATCAGGTTGAGCGCCTTGAGCACATCGGCACGCACCATCTTGGTCGCGGTGGCAGCGTCAGTGAGTGTGCCCCCAAACAGGAAATTCATGATGGCCGTGATCACACGCACGCCCAGGTAGGCATGGGCGTATTCGTAGACGGCGCGCCCGCCCAGCGTCCGGCTGCCGAACACAGCCACGGCCCCTTTTTGGGCCTCGGCCAGCAGCAGCGGGATTTCGGCGGGGTCGTACTCCAGGTCGGCATCCTGAATCACGGCGTAATCACCGGTCAGGTTGGCGATGGCAGTACGGATGCTGGTCCCCTTGCCCATGTTGCGCGGCTGGTAGATGATACGCGTGTGATCCAGTTCGACTGTCTGGAGTAGCTCGCGCGTGCCATCCGTCGAGGCATTGTCGACCACGATCACCTCTTTGTCCCATTCGCCGAGGTCCACTGCATGGACTCGCTCCAGGACCTGGAGGATCGTATCAACCTCGTTATACACACAGATGATGATCGACAGTTTGCGCTTCACCTTACTGGCCATCAACCCTGTCTTCGTTTCCACAGTCACCAGCCGGGCGCAAGTATACCCACCCCATCCTGAGTCGCCAAAATACGCCGCTTCAGCCGTCCAGCGAGGCGAGGGTGCGCTCCGGATCGCGGGCGAAGGCGTAGAATGTCTGAATCACATACTCAAGCTGTGCCTGCCCCAGCCCCGGATAGACGCCGATGAAAAATGAGTTGTTCATCACCAGGTCGGCGACAGGCAGGTCTCCTACCACGCGGTGCGCCACGTGGCGGTATCCCGGCTGCTTGAGGATATTGCCAGCGAACAGCAGACGCGTCTCGATCTGACGGCTCTCGAGGTAGCGCTGCAGGCGGCCCCGGTCAAAGGGCACGCCGGGGCGCAGGGTGAGCGGGAAGGCGAACCAGCTTGGATCAGCTTTCTCGCTCCAGGTGGGAAGGATGAACAGGTCCTCCAGCGGCTTAAGCCCTTCGTACAGCACCCTGAAGTTATGCTTACGCGCCGCCACGAAGTCAGGCAGCTTGTCGAGCTGAGCCACACCAACTGCCGCCTGTGGGTCGGTGAGCTTCAGATTGTAACCGATCTCGGTGAACAGGTAGCGATGATCGTAGAACCCCTCCAGCCCGTCGATCGTCCACTGGAAGCGTTTGCCGCAGCGCCCGTTTGGGGGGTTGATGTAGCCACACCAGCAGTCGCGTCCCCAGTCTCTGACGGTGCGGGCGATGCGGGCCAGCAGCGGGCTGTCGGTGTACACGGCCCCGCCCTCGCCCATCGTGATGTGGTGAGCCGGATAGAAGCTGCTGGTGGCGATGTCGCCAAAGGTGCCGGTCAGCCTGCCGTTGTAGCGGCTGCCCAGCGCGTCACAGTTATCCTCCAGCACATAGAGATTGTGTTCGTGGGCAAAGGCTAACACCGCGTCCATATCAACCGGGTTGCCCAGGGTGTGCGTGACAAAGATGGCCCGGGTCTTCGGCGACAGTGCCTGCTCAAGCTGGTTAACATCGATGTTGTAGTTGCCGATCTGGCTGTCGACCAGCACGGGGATCAGGCCGTTCTGGATCAGGGGGGCGAGCGTGGTGGGGAAAGCTACTGCTGTGGTGATCACCTCGTCACCGGGCTGGAGCGGCCTGGTGCGGAGCTGGCGCGAGGTCAGCGTGGTGACGGCCACCAGGTTAGCCGATGACCCCGAGTTGACCGGGATCACTTCGCGCACTCCCAGGTAAGCGGCGAGCTTCCTCTCGAACTCCTCGGCATAGCGGCCCGCCGTCAGCCAGAATTCCAGTACAGAATCCGTCATGCTGCGCATTTCGCGCTCGTCGAACACGCGCCCGGCATACTGCACGCGCGATCGGCCTGCCCGCCAGTCACGTGGCTCATGGACCAGCCGATAGTACTCGGTGACGCGCTCCAGTATCTCGTCGCGCAGCTCGTCCTGGCGGCTGCGGGCGGCCTTCACCTCCTGAGGCGGCTCTGCCGATCGCGACTCTGCCCCTGCGGCCAGCCGGGCGCGGTAGGCCTCAATGGTGCGGGTAAGTCCGTCGTCCAGCGACACGGCAGCCTGCCAGCCAAGCCGGGCTTGAACCTCGTCGGTGCGGGCGATCAGCGACGCGATCTCGCCAGGGCGGTAGGGCAGTGCCCCGATCACCGGCTGCGGGCCTCCTGCGAAGCGGCTGAAGATGTTTTCGACAACCTGACGCACGGTGGTGCCCTGTCCTGTGCCGATGTCGAATGTTGCGCCTTCCACACCATCGGCCACGGCGGCGCGGATATAGGCCTCGATCACATCGTCGATATACACCCAGTCGCGCACCTGCTCGCCCCGGGTGGTAGGGAAGTTCTGGCCGTGAAATGCAGCCTCGATGGCCGAGGGGATCAGCGTACCCTCCTGACCGGGGCCGTAAACCTGGAACAGCCGCAGGCAGACGATCGGCCAGCCCTGGGTACGGTAGTACATGTGGCTGAACGCCCAGGCAGCCGCTTTAGAGGCAGCATACGACGAGATAGGGTCCAGCTCTCCCGTCGAAGCTTTGTCGCCGTACTCGTAGCTGGTGCCCGTATGGATGATGCGTGAAGCTCCGGCCCCGGCGGCAGCCCGGATGACGTTCAACGTGCCGTAGAGGTTGACGTCGAGCGCGATCTCGTGTGACAGGAATGGATTGGTGACTCCCTCGGCGGCCAGGTGGAAGACCACCTCCGGGCGTGAGCGTGTCACGGCCTCAGTCACCGCGCTGGCGCTGCGGATGTCCACTTCGCGCAGCTTGAGGGCGTCGGTGACGTCCAGGATGCGGGAGCGCTCAGAGGTGTGACGGGCGAAGATGGTGACCTGTGCACCCTCCTGTACCAGCCGGCGCACCAGATGAGCGCCGATGAACCCTGTCCCCCCCGTTACAACGACTCGCTTGCCTGCCAGTGTGCTCATTACGCCGATTGACTCCTCGATGTATCCGTGCGTGCGTGCCCTGGCTCAGCCCTGCTCAAGGCTTATTTGGACGGCGCTGTTGGATGCCATGCCGTGCAGGAGCCGGATACAGGCCTCGATCAGGCTTGCCAGATCGCGCGGGCCGACCCCGGCGGGCAGCCTGAAGGCGACGTATACCCCTGCCCGCCATCCGGCGATCTGACCCCCCTCAGGCAGCATAATCCCTCTCGCTGTGAGCAGAGGATCCGGCTCCTCGTCGGACGGATAGCCGGTGGTCAGAAGCCATCTCCCATCATGGGTGCGCAGGTGTGCCCAGCCGTGCTCCTCCCCTGGCACGTCGCAGATCAGGGTATCCTCGGGGCCCATCTGCCGGATCGTCTCGGTCAGCTTGTCCGGGTTCAGGCCGCTGCCCAGGAGGATGCGCCGCCGCGCCATTTGCTCATCTACCTCAGAAGCCGTACTCGATGCGGATCGCCAGCTCAGGGTTCTCTGCGGCTCCCAGCAACTTCACCAGCAGGTCGTTGATGAAAAACGCCAGCGCCGTCAGCGGGATGTCCTGCCGGACATGTAGCCGGGCGTACCCTCCGTCCTCCCAGCCAATGGTAAGCGACCCGGGGGGCGGGGTTGTGACATACTCGGTGAGGGTGATCAGCGGGTCGCCGGTTCGCCCGCGATAGGGGAAGTTGAGTGTAAAACCGGCGAAGCGTCCCTCATCATCTGCCTCAGGGATGACCTGAACCCACTTCTCCTCCTCACCGTCCACCTCAATGGTCAGGCCGGGGTTGTGTTCCAGCTCCATCGCCGCTTCCTGGATCAGGCTGGCCAGCCAGCCTGCAGTCTCTTTATCCATGCTGCTCATCCATCCAGCCTGGCGAGGTAATCCGCATACCAGGCCATCGTCTCGGTCAGGGCTTCATCCAGGGTGTGCCGCGCCTGCCAGCCCAGCACCCGGTGCGCTTTGGCGCTGCTCAGGTATTGATCCTGTATCTCGTTGGTGGCCTGATTCAGGATGATCGGCTCCAGACCGGGGTGGGGGGAGATGGCAATGATGCGCTGCACCAGCTCCAGCACCGAAAGGGGCTGGTCCAGCCCGAAGTTAAAGGCCTCGCCCGCCAGTGCCCCATCGGTCATGGCCTCGGCCAGCGTGAGGTAGGCATCGACGACGTCCAGCACGTATACATAATCGCGCCGCATCGTGCCATCGGAGCGAATCACAGGCTGCTCGCCGCGCAGCACGGCCCGCATGGTGCCTGGCACGATACGGTTCCAGTTGAGATCGCCGCCGCCATACAGGTTGCCGCAGCGCGTCACCGCCACCGGCAGGCCGTAGGAGTGGGCATAGGTGATGGCGATCAGATCGGCGCAGCTCTTGCTGACATCATAGGGATGCTGCCCCTGCAGCGGGGCCGTCTCGTCGTAAGGCAGCACATCGTGATCCCCATAGGCCTTGTCGGACGAGGCCACAATGATCCGGCCCGTCTTGCCCCACAGCCGGGCGGCCTCCAGAACCGTCCAGGTGCCCTGGATGTTCGTCTCGAATGTGGGGACGGGCACCCGGTTGGCGATGCCGACGATCGTCTGTGCGGCCAGGTGGAAGCAGGTGTCGATCTCGTATTCGCTGAACAGGCGGTCCATCGTGTTGGCGTCGCGCACGTCACCGCGCACCACGCGGATGCGATCGATCGTGCCGCTGCGCACCAGCTCGCTGCGCGGGATCCAGTCGCGCACCAGCCCCACCACATCCGCGCCCAGGTCAACCAGGGTGCGCGTCAGCCACGACCCCAGGATGCCGGTGGCCCCTGTCACCAGGGTCGGACGATCGCGCCAAAATGCCTTGCGCTGCTGTTGAGTTGTCACTACCACACCTTCCAGGGGGCGCCGTTGGCCCACATCTGGCTTAGCTCTCGCGCCTCTTTGAACGTGTCCATCGAGCGCCAGAAGCCAGTATGTTTGTACACCATGATCTGGCGGTCTTCCGCCAGCCGCACCATAACCTCTTTTTCGAGGTCGAGCGTGCTGTCACCACGGAGATACCCGGCGATGCCCGGCTCGCAGATCATGAATCCGGCGTTGATCCACTCTGTCAGCCGTGGTTTCTCCTCGAAGCCCGTCACAAGCCCGTCTTCATCGAGATGGAGGATGCCGTACTGTGAGTGCGGCTGATAGCCCGTGACGGTCATCAGCCGCCCATGCGCGCGGTGGAAGGCCAGCAGCGCGTTGAGATCCACGTCACCCACGCCGTCACCATAGGTCAGGTGGAACGGCTCGCCGTCCAGGTAGCGCAGCACCCGGGCGAGGCGGGCGCCCTTGTTGGTCTCCAGGCCGGTGTCGGCCATGGTGATGCGCCAGCCCTCCTCCTCGTGATGCTCGTGATAGGTGATGGTGGGGCTGCTACCCAGCTCGAGGGTGAAATCGCGCGTCATAGCCTCGTAATTGAGGAAATACTGCTTGATGGCATCGCGTCCGTGGCCCAGTGTCAGCACGAAATCGTCGAAGCCCTGAGCCGCGTAGATCTTCATGATGTGCCACAGGATCGGCTTGTCGCCGATCTCAACCAGGGCTTTTGCATCGTAGTCTGCATCGGCGATGCGGGTACCCTTGCCCCCACACAGAATAACAACCTTCACCCTGTTCTCCTGCGTTTCTGCACGGCCTCAGGCCAGCAGAGTATCCTCCACCGCACGCCGCAGGCTGATCGTGAACGGCGGGTAGGCGATGCCGTTTTCCGTCACAATACCTGTGACATAGCGATGCGGTGTCACGTCAAAGGCCGGGTTGCGCGCCGGATAATCCTCCGGCACAATGGGCAGCCCGAAGGGCGCGCGCACCTCGGCAGGGTCGCGCTCCTCGATCGGGATCAGATCGCCGCTGGCCAGGCTGAGATCGATGGTGGAGGTGGGTACCACGGGATAGAAGGGGATGCCGTTCTCCTGCGCCAGCACGGCCACCTGATATGTCCCGATCTTGTTGGCCACATCGCCGTTCGCCGCGGTGCGGTCGGAACCGACCAGCACGATGTCCACCTCACCGCGTCGCATGAAATACCCTGCGGCGTTATCGGCAATGATGTCAAAGGGGATGCCCGCCTGCTTCAGCTCCCAGGCTGAGAGGCGCGCTCCCTGCAGGCGCGGGCGGGTCTCGTCGAGCAGCACGTGGATGCGCTTGCCCTGTTCATGGGCGGTGCGGATCACGCCCAGGGCGGTGCCCCACTCCACCGTCGCCAGCGACCCGGTGTTGCAGTGATGCAGGATGGTGTCGCCATTCCGGATCAGCGTGGCACCATGCTCGGCCATCCTGCGGTTGATCGCCACGTCCTCATCGGCGATGCGCTGTGCCTCACCCAGCAGCGCCTGCTGCACGGCCTCGACCGTCCTGAGGTTTGGATTGGCAGCCACGCCCAGCATCCGATCAACGGCCCAGGCCAGGTTGACAGCGGTGGGGCGTGCCGCCTTCAATGTCTCGCCCGCCTCCGCCAGATGCCGATCTATCTCCGCGCGCGAGGCTCCGTTGAAGCGCAGGGCTGCCAGTGCCATGCCAAACCCTGCCGCTGCCCCGATAGCGGGCGCGCCGCGCACCACCATCTCACGGATGGCCGCTGCAACCTGGTGATGGTCGTCGTACTCGGTGAAGGCCAGCTCCCACGGCAGGCGCCGCTGATCGATCATACGAACGCGGCCTTGATGCCACTCGACTGTGCGCATGAGGGTCCCTTTGTGCAGCCTCACTCAGAAAAAACGCGCTCCACATGAGCGCGACCATCCCGATGAGGCGAGTTTACCCCATTCAGCGGAGGTATGCCAAAACCACTGCCTGAAGCAGAACGTGGTTGGGCGAGCGATTCTAATTCGATTCCAACGGGATTTCCCTGGCAGCGAGTTACAATCAGCCGCGCTCATATCGTATCCGCTCAGATCGAGAGGGTGTACCATGAAAGTTGCATTTGTTACCGACGATGGTGAGACCATCAGTGCCCACTTTGGCCGCGCTGTGTACTATGCTATCTACACTGTTGAGGATGGCAAGGTTGTGGCCCGTGAGCTGGTCGAGAAGGTCTCGCACCATCGGGGGCCTCGTCATGAAGAAGGTGAGTATGATCATGAGCATGGCCAGGGCGGCCATCACCATGACCGCGATCATTCTGATATGATCGCGCCGGTGAGCGACTGCGCTGCCGTGGTTGCGCGTGGGATGGGGCAGGGGGCGCTAAACCACCTGCTTGAGGCCGGGATCAGGCCGATCCTGACCGACCTGAAGGGCATCGACGAGGCGCTCCAGGCATACATCCAGGGCGGCCTCAGCAGCAACCTCAGCCGCATCCATTTCCACTAGCTGATGGCCACTGATCAGAGCGCAGCGCCCCGCAAAACGGGGCGCTGCGTTGTGTCTTCTCGCTCCTGCTGCTACCCGGCCAGCACCTCGCTGACCACAGCCACACTTACTTTACGGTAGACCTCATGCGGGGCGCGGCGCACGCCGTCAACCGTCAACAGCTCCTCAATGCCGATCCCGAACAGACGCTCGTTCTCACGCAGATACGGCTCGATCAGCGCCCAGTCCTCCGGGGTCAGGTCGAAGAACGCCCCGCCGTTGAGCTGCTCCTCGCTCAGGCTGCACCGCGGATCGCGGACGTAGATCGCCCCGCCAGAGGCCAGCGATAGCAGATTGCCGCCGGGGTAAGGTGTCTCCAGCGGCACCATGCGCCCCCGATCATCGAGCGCAACGCCGTTCAGAATGACGAATCCGCCGCCGTGCAGCGGCTCGCCGGCCATGAAGGATTCGGCCAGGTAATCCAGACAGGTGCCGTTGATCACCACCCGCGGCCTGCCCACGGCGTTGATCAGCGGGCGACCTGCCGCCGAGCCGAGGACGTAGACCTCACCGCCTTTTGCGCCATACAGGAAGGTCTGCCCCACGTCGCCGTGGATGACCAGCTTGCCGCGCCGCATGATCTGGCCAAGTTGATCCTGCCCGTCGCCGTGGATGTGCAGCTCGGCGCCGTCCATACCGGAGCCGGCGTAGTCCCCCACATCACCGTACAGGTCGATGCGCACCCCCTCGGAACCAGGTCCCAGCCCGGTCCCCGCGAAGCGCCCGCCGCGCCAGTTGTAGGCGATGATGCGCTGCCAGCCCAGCGCAGCGGCATCGGCGATCAGCCGGGCGGCGCACGTGTCACCCTCAGGCGGGAAGCCGAGTGTGTCGATCACCAGCACGCCCTCAACCGGGGCGGGCGCGCGGAGTCTGCCGCGAGTCTCCCAGGTGATGCGGCGCGGCGGGGTCAGGTGGCCGTTGGGGTTGACCAGCAGCGGCGGCGTATCGTCGAGCAGGGCGCGGATCGCATCGTCGACGAGGGCCAGCAGGGAGGCCCGCCTCTTGCTGCCGAGGTCAAAGCGCCGGTTGCGCAGCCGGGTGAGCAGCTCCAGGGCGAACTCCCATTGGGCGTGCCCCTGCCGGGCGAGATCGACCAGATACCTAACCCCCCAGGCCAGATCATGCCAGGTGCAGCGACGGATGGTGTCGAGCAGCGACGGCCACAGCGAAGATACGCCCCCGTTATCCAGCCCGTGATAAACCTGCTCCTCCCAGCTCCGGCGGATATCCGACGCGGCTGTATCCGGCGCAACAGCCCGGCGGTCCAGGTGATGCCCGCCTGTCTCCAGCGTCACCGCCGCGCCGAACTTGTTGGTGCACCGCAGGCCACCATCCGAGCCGATGGTGAAGCGGAATGCGCCGCCGTCGGTGTGCGAACCACCACGCGCCACCCAGTAGCGGTCAGCGGTGGGCTGAAAGCGCGGGTCCTCGGCGGCCAGCGAGCGCAGGCAGGCGTTGATGGCCTGGCGCTCCGAGGCGATCAGTCCGATCTGGACCGGCTCGCCCTCCGCTGGGTCGAGATTCTCATAGAGGGCAAACACCTGTGGACGCAGCATGCTGGTGTCCGTGATGCCGAGCAGCTCGGCGGTGCCCTCATCCGGCCTGGAGCGCGCCAGGATAAAGAACCAGGGGCCATCAGGTGAGCTGTGCATGTGGGCGGCCTGAACGGCGCTGTAGAGCGCCTGCTTCTCCGGAGGCAGCATGGTGAAGTCGAAGCCGGTAGTGGGGGCCATCGCCTCCAGCGTGACCTCCAGCGGGTAGCGATACACGCGATCCCACAGGTCGAACAGCAGCACACTGACCTCGGTATCGGTCAGGAACAACGGCACGATGCTCCGCTGGCGCAGGTAGGCGCTGACGGCGTGGTAGTTGGCGAAGTCGCCATTGTGCACCAGCGCCTCATTCATGCCGATGAAGGGATGCGCCCCGCCCGGGTGCCAGACTCGCCCTTTGGTGGGGTAGCGCTGGTGCGCGATCCATACGTGCGCCGACTGATCGGTGAGGCGGTAATACTCAACCACCTGCTCGGCATAGCCCACGATCTTGAGCACGATCAGGTCACGGCTGTGGCTGAGCACAAACGCACGCTGTCTCCCCAGGCTGGCATAGAATGCCTTGTTGATAGCGAATGAGTTCTGATAGACGAACTCATCCTCCAGATCGCGGGGGGCCAGATCGTCCAGGCTCTTCTCGGCAGCGAAGCGCGCCAGCGCCTCAGGCTTCACCCGGACGAAGTAGCGCCACACATCAGGCGGGCGCACGTCCAGCCCCTCAACCGCGGTGTAGTCCTCGACGTGCTCCACCTCGTAGCGGTGCGCCACATCGAAGTGGGGGTGGATGTAGTCACGCTCGATCTCGTCCCGCGCCGCCGGGTCGAGCAGCGCGATCTGCAGGATATAATGCGTGCGCAGTGTATTGGTGTCGACGCCCATCTGCTCTGGCACCAGCCCGGCCATGGCGACACCGCCGCCCTTGCCGTTGCCACGATTATGCATCTGCCATGAGGCGGTCAGCACGTGCCGCCCGGCGATCGGGGTGCGGCTGGCCAGGCCCAGCACGCCGCAGCCGCCCTCGGCTGCATCGCTGGAACGGACCATCTCCGGCAGGTTGGCCAGCAGAGAGCTTCTTGCCTTCAGGATACGTTCAGCCCGGTCTGTCATGATTGCTACCTCTTTCACTGCGTCGCCTAATCCAGATAAACCAGCAGATCGCTGCGCCCGCGCAGCTCGCGGGTCGACGCCATGCCGAGCTGCTTCAGGATACCCGCCAGCATCCATGTCCAGGCGGTGTACAGGTTGATGATGCCCTGCGTGGATCGGTCGGCGTCCACCAGCTTCCCATGTTCGGGGTCGGTGGTGGTGATGCCGAACGGGCAGCCGAGGCCCTTCTCACACTGGGCGATGCGGATGCAGCCGATGGCCACCAGCTCCGCCGTGCCCAAGATCACGCCGTCCGCGCCCAGCGCGATCGCCTTGGCAACATCGTAGATGGTACGGATTCCGCCGGAGGCCATGAGCGTCACCTCATCGCGGATGCCCTCCGCCTCCAGGAAGCGGTGCACCTTGGGGATGGCGTACTCGATGGGCATGGCGATGTTCTTCTTGGCGATCTCCGGGGCAGCCCCGGTGCCGCCGTAGGCGCCATCCAGGTGGATGATGTGCGCGCCCGCGTAGTAGGAGCCGACGGCCACCATATCGACATCGGTGGGGGTTGAGACCTTGACGCTGATCAGGGCGCGCGGGTTGACCTGCTTCAGCCAGTCTACATGCTTTTTGTGATCCTCCACCGAGTAGACGCTGTGGAAGGGGAAGGGCGAGAACAGCGAGGTGCCCTGTACGGCCTCGCGGATTCGCGCAACCGTCTCGGTGTTTTTGTTGCCCAGCAGGTGCCCGCCCAGGCCGGGCTTAGCCCCCTGCGCGTACTTGATCTCGATCACCGGCGCGCCCTGCAGCGTGCCCTCGGTCACCCCGAACAGGCCGGTGGCCACCTGGGTGATGATCGAGTCGGCATAGGGCACCAGGCTTTCGGGGTAGCCGCCCTCCCCGGTGGAGGTCAGGATGCCGAGCGCCTGCGCCGCGCGGGCACGGGCCAGCATCACCGGCTCGCCCACACTGCCATATGACATCCCCGCGCCATACCAGGGCATGGGCAGTACGCGCTCGGGGCGGCCATCGGCGCGGCGGTTGAGCGGCAGCCGCAGGTCAACGCCTGCCGGATCGGCGGCGGGCAGGTCCTCCGGCGCGATCTCCAGCTCAAAGCGGAAGGCCAGCCGGTCGAAGCCGCCATCAGAAGCGCCGATGCGGTGCTCCAGCGCATTGCTGGCGGGCCTGCCGGTGCGGGCCATCTGCTGAGTGGAAAGGAGCAGCCAGGTAGGCCAGCGGAAATCGCCCTCGCCACCCGCCGGGGTGGGGAGCGTCTTGAAGCTGGAGGCCGGGGCGCTGCCGCCCAGCACAGCGCGGAAGCGCTCGTTCTCCTCGTCGTACCAGATGGTGCGGCCCAGCTCGCCGCGCAGCCGGCGCACCTCGCGCATGCCCATCGCCCCCAGCGCCTCCAGAAGCTGATCGCGCCAGGCGTTCATCAGGTTGACCAGGCGTTGCGCGCCCCACTCGGCGTCAAAGCTCTCATCCTCGATCGGGGAAGGGCGTTTGTCGGCCCACAGCGACGACCCCCAGGCCACCATCATCGCGTAATCGATCGCCACCAGGTCGGCGCCGCAGGCGATTACCTTGGCCACATGCTCGGCGGCGGCGATGCCCCCGCTGACGATCAGCGTCACACGGTCGCGCAGGGCCGCATTGATCAGGTGCTCATGTACCTCGCGCACGGCGTGGGGCAGGGGGCGGCCCGCGCTGTCACGGCCTATCTCGTTGGCGTACAGGTGGATCACCCGGATGCCGGTGTTCACCCAGTCGACGGCGGTGTCGGCGGCAGTGGGGCCGAGCGCCAGCCGGGCAGCGACCACGGCATCAGGCCAGCGATCGGCGGCGGCGCGGGCCAGGCGGGCGGCGTCACCGGGCGCCCGGTCCACCTCGATATAAACCGGGGACGCGCCTCGCCAGCCCTGCGGCATGCCCTCCAATCCAGAGCCGTTGAGCCGCACAGCAAGGGCTGATGTGTCGGCCCACAGGTCGGGGCCGTACTCCTCAGGGTCAATGATCGCCAGCGTGCCGAGCGCCGCCGCTGCGTGCGCTGCAGCCAGCAGCGTGCCGCGCCCCGGCAGCGGCTCCGGGATGGGGTTGAAGATCACCGGGATGGGCAGCGTGATCCAGCGGGGGAGAGGGGTGGTAAGGTTGCCCCCTGCGTCGAACGAGAGCGCGCCGAGCGAAGCGCCCAGCACCACCTCGGTGGAGATGGCCTCTCGCCCGTGGATGCCGTCGCGGGTGGGACGCACGATCTCACTCATGTCGAGCCAGATACCCTCGAAGCCCTCCCCGGCGAACTTGCCGCCGTAGCCCGCGCCGGAGATGGGGATGCGCCCCGTCTCGGCCTGATACCACGTCTGGCTGATGATCTCGGCGGTCCAGTAGTCATCACCGCGGGCGGCCTTGCCGTGGAACACCGGCTGGCCGTACTTGACGTATTCGCCCATGTCGGTATAGACGAAATCCGCCGGGTAGCCGTCGCCCGGAGGTGGGGCGTGGCGTGTGTGGATATGATAGCGGGTCGATGTGCTCATAGCCGTCCTCTTGCTGTTACAGCGGCTGGCCCAGGGATCATAGCATCCCTGAGCGGCTGGCGTTTATACAGCGCTGCATCCGGCGGCCTGTATGGCAGCACGCCATCCTGTTTGGATGGGCTGCCACTACAAAGCACGCACATCCCCATCTTCATGGGGCACTTGAGGCAGCTTGAGCTTAATCAGGTGATAGGCGAAAAGCGGCGTGCCGGTAATACGGCTCCGCTGCCACTGCTTCCCGCTCTGTCGGGTGGTTACCCATCCCGGTTTATCAGGAAGCTTGTTATGGGGGAACTCAGGGCATGGCGGCCCTGGGAGGCTTCCGCCGAACTTTCGATTTTCGCCACACGCTCACCGCAGTGAGCCTGCTGCTTAACCCCGCCGCGAGGCGGGGAACCTCCATCCTCGTCATCCCTGCATGTTACAGGGAGCAGGCGCTGTGTGTTCCCGCTTATTCACTTGATCGGGTGCTCGCTGCCGGGCCAGGTGTGCTCAGACGCAGCGCCTGATCTGGCACCTATGAGGTGATCTTATTGTTTAAGAGGCCGCCTGTCAAGCAAAAAAGGCGTAAAACCCGGCGGCCTCAATACACAAACTCGCGGATGTCGTAGCGACTGATATGCGGCGTGCCGCCCTCCTCTGAGAATCGCAACCCCGCCTCGATCTGCTCCTGCTGGGCCACGCACTCCTCGTGGCTGAGGGGGATCAGCCCGGCCTGGAATGCGTCCTGAGCGTAAGGCAAGTCCTCACTGGTCACCATTTCCGAGAAGTAAATGATGTCGTCCCAGTCCAGCCGCATTGCGTTCAGGACCTCGATGGTTTGCCGCACATGCTGCTGCGCGTACTGCCTGCCACCCGCGCCCAGCAGGATGATCACACCAACCGCTACACCACCGGCCTTGAGCGCGTGCACTGCTTTGACGGCATCGGCAGCCTGGCCGGGCTTATGGAGGAAGCGTAGCAGCGCATCGCTGCCGCTCTCCAGGCCGAGATAAACGCGCTGCAGGCCCAGCTCATGCAGGCGGGCGTAATCCCCCTCGCTCTTGCGCTCCCCGCTGAAGCCATCCAGAAAGGCATAGATGCCGCCCAGTGCCTCCACGTCGTACACCTCACGTGTGATCTCCATCAGCGGGACCAGCCGGGGCATCGGGACCACCAGCGCGTTGGCGTCGCCCAGGAAGATGGTGCGGCGCAGGCTCAACCCCTCACCCAGGAACTCGCGCACGGCCAGCGCGTGGGCCCGAAACTCCTCCGGTGTTTTGATGCGGAATGGTCGGTCTTTGTAGAAGGTGCAGAAGGTGCAGGTGTTGAACGAGCAGCCCTCGGTGGCCTGGAGTACCACTGCCATATATTGATCGGGGGGCAGGATGCCGACCGGGCTGTAGATTGCGCGGTAGTGTGCTGCATCTTCCTGTGAGTGTGACCGATTGAACGCGATGGCGCGCGCAAACAGGGCGTCTGAGCCGGGGGGCAGGGGGGTGTGCAGGACGGCCTGCCCGGCGTGGAGGGCCGCAGTAAGCGCCTCGAGGCTGCTGCGGGCGTGCTCCTCAATGGCTGCCGCCTCATCAGGGGACAGCCAGCGCCGTTCGCGCTCGTCACCCGGCCTGCGCCATTTGGCCAGTATTCGGCCATCCAGCCCGCGGCGGTAGGAGATGCCGTCGATATAGGCCGTCCAGGGGCGTCCTGCCATATCGAAGCTGTAGACATCCGCTTCCAGCGGCTCGTCGATGCTGACGGTGACGCAGTTAGGTTTGATGCTGATGGTGAACGGCTTGCCGTCCCATGTGCCCTGATAAACCATCGCGGCGTGCTCTCCCTATCCCCGGCTGGAGAAGATGACGTCATAGAACAGCGGCAGCTCCTCGACGGGTGCCTCAGACCAGGTGTAAGCCCGCAACATCCGCCGCGCCGCCTCCTGTGATGCGGCCTCGCTGCGCGCGTGGATGGTGAACAGCGGCGCGCCCGCTTGCACATGGTCTCCAACTTTGGCGTGCAGCACAATCCCCACCGCATGATCCACCGGATCGCCTTTTTTATGACGACCTGCGCCCAGCTCCAGTGCTGTCAGGCCTACCTCCTCGGCGTGCAGCCTGGCCACATACCCTTCGCGGGGAGCCTCCATCGTCCGGATAATAGGCGCAGCAGGCAGCCGATCGGGGTGATCTACCTGGGCCACATCACCACCCTGGGCCGCGATCAGCCTGCGGAATACGGCCAGCGCCTCGCCGCTGGTCAGCTTCTGCTCCAGCGCCGGGCGGATGTCGGAGAGGTCTTCGGCTGTGGAGCGCCCGGCCAGCCGCAGCATGTGCCCGGCGACCACCAGACAGTGCTCGCGAAAGTCCGCCGGGCCGCCGCCGTGCAGCGTCTCGATCGCCTCGACAACCTCCAGTGCGTTGCCCACCGCATGGCCTAAAGGCTGGTTCATATCGGAGATCAGCGCGGTGACGTCCATCCCCACGCTGACGCCGATGTCCACCATAAGCTGCGCCAACTCACGGGCCTGCTCGATGCTGTGCATAAAGGCACCCACGCCGCACTTCACATCCAGCACCAGGCCCTGAGCGCCGCCGGCGATCTTCTTGCTCATGATCGAGCTGGCGATCAGCGGCATGCTGCTGACGGTGGCCGTCACATCACGCAAGGCATAGAATTTGCCGTCAGCCGGGGCCAGGTCGGCGGTCTGGCCACCCAGCACGATGCCGACGTCCTGTGCCTGCTTCAGGAACTGCTCGCGCGAGAGGTTGCAGTTGAAGCCGCTAATGCTCTCCAGCTTATCGAGCGTACCTCCCGTGAACGACAGGCCACGCCCGGACATCTTGGCTACCGGGACACCGAACGAAGCCACCAGCGGCAGCACAACCAGCGTCGTCTTGTCGCCTACGCCGCCGGAAGAGTGTTTATCCAGTACATAACCCAGCGCCTTGGAAAGGTCCAGCCGCTCGCCCGACTCGGCCAGAGCCATCGTCAGGTCGACCGTCTCACGGCGTGTCATGCCGTTCAGGTATACTGCCATGCACCAGGCGGCAGCGTGATAATCCTTAACCTCGTTGTGGACGTACCCCATGACGAATGCGCGGATTTCCTCGCCAGTCAGCTCCTCATGATCGCGCTTTTTGCGGATGATCTCAATGGGGTTCATCTCCTCGACCTGCTTTCGTGTGCTTCGTGAGAACAGAATAGGCTTTTTCGGGAACTGCTGCCTGTAGAATAAGCCATCACGACGGATTTCTCAAGGAATTGGCCGGAGTCTTCTGGCGGCAGGGCGGCCTGGAGGTGGAATCATGGGCCTCTGGCTCGATAGAATCACAATTCACGACAGTGTGTGATTGTCGCAGGTTGGCAGGGGAAGGGGGCGAGATGCCCTATCTGAACATCATCTTTATCTCGTTGGCGATGGTTGGTTTCGCACTGGTGCACAGCCTGACAGCAGGCGAGCGGCCTAAAGAGATGCTCAAGAGCCGCCTCGATGCGCGGCTGGTGGAGGGCTGGTACCGTCTGGCGTACAACCTGTTTTCGGGCCTGACAGTGCTGCCGGTCGTGATCCTGCTGGCCCTGCTGCCCGACCGCATGCTATACACGATACCCATGCCGTGGCTGATCGCATCATCGCTGGGGCAGCTTGCGGGTGTGATGGGCTTGATTGGTGCGCTGTTCGTTACCGATATATGGCGGTTCATCGGGCTGCGGCAGGCGCTGGCCTATCTGTCTGGCGAGCCGCTGCCGCTGCCTCACGAGCCGTTTCAGATGAGGGGGATGTACGCACTGGTACGCCACCCGCTGTACTTCTTCAGCCTGCTGGTGCTGTGGCTCACCCCCGTGATGACGCTCAACGTACTGGTATTCAACGTGGGGGCCACGCTGTACTTCCTGATCGGTTCACGCATTGAAGAGCGCCGCCTGGAGCGGATTTATGGCGATGCCTATCGTGAATACCGCCGCCGCGTCTCGGGCCTGATCCCTCTGCCACGCCCCGGGGGACGCCGATCCGAACTATAATAGTGGATACCTTTTGTCATAATGTGGTACACTGTTCGCCGCCTTTTTGATGGGTAAACCAGTTGTTGAATGAGGGAAAGATGGCAGAGAAAACCGATACCCGCTCCCGGATCCGGTCAAAGCGTGCGCAGCAGCGCCGTCGCAACCAGATCATGATTGTGGGCGTAGTGGCTGTGGTTGCCATTGCGATAACACTGCTGCTGGTCCTCGCCTCGCAGCCCAATCGCAGTGCTGCTGCCAGCTTTGAGGGGTTGAACCAGACGGTCGACGAGAACGGCTCGCTGGGCCTTGCGATTGGCCCGGCCGATGCGCCGGTGACGCTGATCGATTACTCCGATTTTAGCTGCCCCCACTGTTACGATCTGGCCCCCGCGATTGAGCGTGTGATCGAGGAGTATGCTGCTGCCGGGCAGGTCCGCGTGATCTACAAGCCCATCTCATTTGTCAACCCACCGACGTCGGTTCCGTCTGCCGCTGCCGCTGTCTGCGCGGCAGAGCAGGGCAAAGGCTGGGAGATGATGTCTGAGATATGGGCGCTGTATGCACGGGGAGGCCCGAACGCCTATTCACGCACCCTGTTGTTTGACAGTGCCAGCAAGCTGGAGCTGGATATGGCCGCGTTTGAGACCTGCTTCGACGCACCGGCCACACTTAATGCCCTGCAGGGGGTGCTGGATGAAGCTACACAAAAGGGCATTCAGGGCACCCCCACCGTATTTGTAAACGGCACAGTGGTGGCCTTCAGCGCCTCTGAATCGCGCTACGACACCCTTAAGCGCGCGATCGACGCAGCGCTTGAGCAGGCCGGCTAGCCGCTGCTCTTCACACAAGATCTGCACCGGATGGCTGCCACAGGCCGGCCATCCGGTTTGTTTTTGGCGCGCCCTGCAGGCTGCTATAGTATAAGGTGCAAGCGTATGGAGGAGTGTGCTGGATGAGCATCTTCAACAACAAACGGCTGACCAACGCGGTGTTCAAGCTCGATATCGAGCGCATGCGCCGCGGCTGGTATTCCGATAAATACTTTGAGAATGTGGTTAACATGCTGAGGACGCTGACCGAACGGGGCTACACCTTCGATGTCAGCAGCCCGCGCCTGCCTGGCCTGACGCACGGCAGCATCCCCGTGGGGGATATGATGGTCGAGATGCAGTGGTTCACACGGCGCCGTCCGTTCGCGCTGATCGCCGGGGTGGATAAGGCGCTCTCGATGCTGCGGCACTGTACCGGCTACTTCGATGCGGCGGGGAACTTCGTCGAGACGTGGGACAGGCTGGAGGTTGAGGCTGTGCAGGATGGCGTCAAGGCCTTCTACAGCGGGGACCCAATGGATGTGCGGCCCGTGCTACGGGTGCGCGGCACCTATGCCCACTTCGCCCTGCTGGAGACGCCCACCCTCGGCATCCTGTCGCGTGCCAGCCGCATCGCCACCAACGTATATAACACCCTGGTGGCTGCCCGCGGCAAGCCGATCCTGTTCTTCCCTGCGCGGTTCGATGTGCATGAGGTGCAGGCTGCGGACGGCTATGCCTACGACATCGCAGTGCAGCGCTACAACATGGATTACCATGGCAACGTTAAAAGCTTCGTCAGCACCGATGCCCAGGGCGATTGGTGGGGTGGCCCCGGTGGTGGGACGGTTCCGCACGCCGTCATTGCCTGCTTCCTGGGGAATACCACAGAAGCGATGCTGTGCTTTGCCGCCACACAGCCGCTGCATGTGCCGCGCATTGCCCTGGTTGACTTCAACAACGACTCGGTTGGCACGTCACTGGCCGTAGCTGAGGCGATGTTCGCGCGCTACCGTGCGTTGAAAGAGTCGAATAGCGACACCGAGGCTGATAAGTTCCGGCTGTATGGTGTGCGCTTGGATACGAGCAACACCATGCGCGATGATGCCCTGGACCCGCTGGGCGATCCGGCACTGGACCTGGGCGTCAACCCGCGTCTGGTGGTGGCGGTTCGCAAAGCGCTGGACCGTGCCTGGGAGAGCTGGGATGTGCCGCCCCGCTGGGAAGATGAGGCGCGAGCCTACTGCCGGGGGATTAAGATCGTGGTCAGCGGGGGGTTCAACCCGGAGAAGATCCACCGTTTTGAGCAGCTTGGCGTGCCTGCCGACATCTACGGAGTGGGGTCAAGCCTGATGGCCAACGATGCAGGCACTAACACCGATTTCACCGCTGATGTAGTTCGGGTGTGCATCAACGGGGAATGGGTGAACATGGCGAAGACAGGTCGTCGGCCCAACGATAACCCTGACCTGGAGCCTGTGCCGGTGGGCTACGCCGATGGTCGCTGAGAGGCCGATCAGGGCAGGGGGGCGAGGAGTTGCGGGCTGCCACCCTGCCAGCGGTAGAGGGCGATTGGCGCATTGACCCGGCGGCCTGTCGGGTCGAACGTGAAGCTGTCTGCGGGAGTCTGCCCTGCCTCGATCCCCATATCGGCCAGCGCGCGTTCGATCGCCATCCAGGCGGCCAGATAGCCTGCCTCTGAGAGCAGGCCGGGCGGGGCGCCCAGGCTACCCTCTGCGAACCCTGCAGTGAAGTCCTCGACTGTTATCCCTGTCGGGAGCGTGTCGGCGCCGGGAAGCACAGCCCCGGTCACGAACACGGTACCTTCGGCCAGCCCTGACGAGAGTGCGTAAAACTGCTCCATCCCCCAGCCCGGTCCCCCAATCAGATTGGCCTGCCCGGCTCGCTCACGTAGCAGGCGGGCGTTCTGCAGCACGTCGTCGGTCCATGGCTCGACGATCTGCCAGTTCTCCGGCTGGCTCTCCGCCCAGCGGCGGGCTGCCTCGCGCAGATCGGCCTCGGCAGGTGCGAGGTTGTAGACCGCGGGTGAGTGGTCGATCGCTGCCGTGCTGAAGGTGATCAGTGGTAGCCCTCGCTCGGCGTAAACAGGCAGGGCAGCCTGGGTGGTTTCGTCACGCCAGTGGCCAATCACTACCCGCACAGCGGGATCGGCGACCAGCCTGTGCGCCTGCTCCACGGCCAGTGAGGGATCCCCCTGATCGTCATAGGCCACCAGCTCCACAGCCACCTCCCCGGGGCCAACCCGCGCAGCCCATTCACGGACGGCGAGGCGGGCAGCGGGGATGATCTCGTAGCCTATCTCGCGATAGCGTCCCTCGAAGGGAGCCACCAGGCCGATGCGCACTGTTTGCGGCACCTGCGCCACACAGCTCGTGATCGCGGTCAGCGTGGTTAAGGCGGTCAGCGCCGCGAGCAACAGCGCCATACCCTTGTGCCGCGGGGCCTGAACCGGGCGATCATGGGCAGGCATTGGCCACATGCTCCTCAAACGTCACAGCGAAGTTATGCCGCCCGCTGCCGTCGCAGGCGGCGCGGAAGTAGAAATAAGGTGTCTCAGCCGGGTAGATCACAGCCATGATGGCATCCAGCCCCGGGCTGGCGATCGGCGCGGGCGGCAGCCCGGGATACAGGTAGGTGTTGAACGGCGAGTCGACGCTGTAGTAATCGGCCTGGGTCAGGGCCAGGTTCCACCACTCACCGGTATTCGGCTGGTAGCCCATTGCATACTGCACGGTGGGGTCGGCATCCAGCTTCATGCCGATGGCCAGCCGGTTGAGGTAGACGCTGGCGATCGCCGGGCGCTCGTCGGCCACGCGGGCCTCGCGCTCCACAATCGAGGCAAGCGTCAGGACCTGATGCATGGTAAAGCCGCGTTCCGCTGCGTCGGCGCGCATCTGAGTGGTGATGCGCGCGGCGTAGTTCTCCAGCATGCGCTGCACCAGGTCTTCCGCCGACGAGTCAGCGGGCAGGCGATAGGTGTCGGGGAACAGGAAGCCCTCCAGGCTGGCCCCGGCGGGCACGTCGGCAGCGATGCCTGCTTCAGCGGGCAGCAACGAGCCGGGGTCGGTCGCGGCCAGGAATTGGGCACCGGTGAAGGGCAGGCCCGGCTGCTGATCGATCCAGCCAGCGATCTGCTCACGACGCCAGCCCTCGATCACCTGCACGGTGATCTCAGCCAGCCGTCCCTCGGCCAGGATGCTGGCGATCTCCGGGATGGTCATGCTGGGGGCCAGCTCATACAACCCGGCGTCCAGCTCACGGTCAAGGCTGTAGTAGCGCAGATAATTCACGAACAGCGCCGCATCGCTGATCAGCCCGGCGTCAGCCAGCTTGTCACCAACCTGCCCGGCGGTCTCGCCGGGTCTGACTTCAAACAGGCGCTGCAACGTGTCATCGGGGTTCAGCGGGGTATTGAGTGCGTCAGCGTTCATGCCCAGGTAGGTGCTGAGATAGACGGCCTCCAGCGGGTTAAGCACCGTGCCCAGCCGCACCGGCACGGCTTCTCCGCGGCGGTTGAAGCTGGTGTAGAGCAGCGTCCCTGCCACCACCAGCAGGGCGATGACCACCGACAGCATCAGGAAGCGAAGCGCAACCTGGACGCCCGTCAGCCGCTTATTCGATCTCTGCGAACGCTTCGAGTGTCTGCCCTGGCTCATGTTCTGCCCCTCCTGCGTCCAAATACTCCTGCAGGATCGCCGCCGCAGCGATGTGATCGACCGGCCCGGGGCGCCGCCCCCGGCGCCGTTTCGTGCGTCTGTCGGCCAGCTCCTGTGCTGCTGTGGATGAGTAGGACTCATCCCAGAAGACCACCGGCACTGCGATCGAACGGCTCAAACGGCGCGACCACCGGATCACTGTGCGGGCCTGCTCACCGATCTGGCTGCGTGAGTCGGTGGGCAGGCCGACAACCACCTTGGCGACCGACTCGGCCTGCACAATCTCGCTGAGGAGCGCCAGCCCGGCCTCCTCGCTCTCCGGGGTGATGATCCGGTAAGGACGCGCGACCCAGCCGAGAGGGTCGCTGAGCGCGACACCGATGCGCCGCTCCCCGTAATCGATGCCCATGACGCGCTGGATCGTGCTCATCAGCCAGCCTCGATCTGCACGGTGATGCGCGGTGGTAGCAGGGGCATCAGCGGCCAGAAGGCCGGCCAGGTCTCGATCCGAGGCAGCTCGAGCAGCATAAGCTCCGCACTCAATCGATCCTGTGCTGTTGTTACACGGCGACCCCATACGATGCTTCTTACAGCCTGCGGATCGATGGTGCTGCTCACATCTCCCACGCCCTGCATGATGAAGCTGGCCCGGCGGCCATCCTCCTGGACCTCGATCACCTCTCCGCGCCTGAAGGCCAGCGTAGTGGGGTTGATCTGGAAGCCCTCGCCGATCCGCCCGGCCATGTAGCTGTATACCACCTGTCGTGCCTGGCGCTCATCAACTGCCAGCCCCTGGACGGTGATGCGCATAGTCAGGCCGATGCTGTCGCTGATCTGCCCGGCATAGCCGTCGTAGGTTTCGGCATTGATCAGCACGACGTTGAGCGTCTCAAGGGGGATGAACTCGGTTTCGATCAGCCCGACAGCTGGATCGGTCTGCATTCGCGCATAGGCTCGTTGCTGAAGCTGCTGCAGTAGCAGGGCGCGCACACGCGTCAGATCGTCCTCTGCCACGGCGGGCTGCTCCACTGCATCACCCCCACGAGTGGGCTGTGGGTTCGTGACCGCTACACGTGCTGCGAGCGGCCCCTCCACCTGGTTGATGCGGTTGGCCGGCAGGTTGCCGGTGAACCCGGCCTCAAGCGCTTCGATCGGCACCTCGACCGAGCTGCCAACGCTGCCGGGCAGGGTTACGTCCACCAGCGTGACGAAGCGCACTGGCTGGGCCGCGCTGGTGCGGATGATGGTCCCCGCCGGGATGGTCACCTGATCGGGGATCAGGTTGATGAACAGGGCTGCCCCGCTGGCCTTCTCCGAGGGAACCTGGCGCCTGCCTGTGGTGGCGATGCGCTCCGTACCCTCCACCTCAATTCCGACAATGCGCGCCGGGATCAAGCCGGTAGCCGTGTCGACCGCTGTGACCCCTGCATCGCCGGTGACGGTGATGGTAACCGCGACCTGATCGGTGGCAGGCAGCAGGGTGATGGTTGCACCCGGCAGGGCAAGTAGCAGGCCAAGCAGCAGGAAGGTGACACTGACCCCGATCCGCAGCAGGTTGCGCATCCGCCGCTGGCGGGGGGAGAGCCGCGGCTCAGAGCGCAGGCGAGTGCCCGCCTCGGCCAGCTCCGGACTGAGAGGGATCGGCTGCTCATGACGCTCCACGCTGATGCGTGCCCGCCGTGTGCGCCAGTAGCGGCGGCGGCTGGCCTCCACCGAACGAAAACAGGCGATGCCCAGCTCGCGGGCGTGCTCGCGTACTATCGGATCGCGCGTGATCAGTGCGAGCTGCGCCCGGCGGCGGGTCGCCTCGCGCTGGATGATCAGCAGATCGAGCTTCTCTTGTAGTACCGGCGAGGAAGGATCATCCGGGAAGATCAGCAGCACGCGGGGCACTTTGACCCAGCCCAGCTTGTCACGCACCGACGCGACATCGTCATGCGGCTCCAGATGGATGATCTGCTCTTTCAATGCACCTGCTCGCTCAGTCAGTGGCCGTCGACGGGTAGAGGGCCTGGCCGCCGATCCGCTGTGCAGTCAGGTTGGGCAGGCCTGAGATGCTTCCGGGCCAGATCACGCCTTCAGCCCGGCCTCGACCAGCTCCTCGGCACGGGCGATGGCAGCGGGCAGGCCGGCAGGGTTCCTGCCGCCCGCCGTGGCGAAGTCAGGTCGCCCGCCGCCGCCGCCGCCCACAAGCCCGGCGATCTGCCTGATCACATCTCCGGCCCTGATGCCGCGCTGCACCAGATCGGGCGTTACCTTGACGACCAGGCGCGCTTTGCCTTCGATCTCCGCACCCAGCACCACCACGCCGCTCTGGATGTGCTCGCGGCAGCGGTCGACCATCCAGCCGAGCATCTCGTCGTCCGCCGCTGTAACGTGGGCCGCCAGCACAGTTGCTCCATCGATCTGACGGGCCTGCCCTACAAGCCGCCTGACCACGTCACCAGCCTGGCTCTGAGTCATCTCCGCGATGGTCCTGTGCGCCTGCTGCAACTCATTGAGCAAGGTTTCAATCCGATCGCCAAGCGTCTCAGGATCGGCCCCCAGACGCTCTGCGATGCTCTCCAGCGTCTTCATGCGCCCGGCGATCAGCGCCTGGGCCGCATGACCTGTGAGGGCCACAATGCGCCTGACTCCGGCGCTGCTGCTCTCCTCTTTGGTGATGAGGAAGGGGCCGATGTCGCCGGTGCTGCGCACGTGGGTGCCGCCGCACAGCTCGTAGCTGTAGCGCGTTTTGGTCGGGTCAGCCGGGTCAGGGATCGTGATTGTGCGTACAGTCTCGCCGTACTTCTCCCCGAAGAGCGCCATCGCGCCGCCCTGACGGGCCTCATCCAGCTTCTTGAACTCGATGCGCACCGGCTGGTTGGCCAGGATCATCTCGTTGACCTCAGCAGTGATACGATCCAACTCCTCACGGGTGAGGCGGGCGTTGTGCGAGAAATCGAAGCGCAGCAGGTCAGGGGCTACCAGCGACCCTTTCTGACGGACATGCTCGCCCAGCACATGGCGCAGGCTGGCATGCAGCAGGTGCGTGGCGGTGTGATTGCGCATGATGTCCCAGCGGCGGTGATGGTTGACCACAGCCTTCGCCGCATCGCCCACCCGGACGGCTCCTCCGTAGGTGAGGCGCCCCACGTGCACAATCAGCCCACCGACCGGCTGACGCATATCGAAGACCTCAACCTCCCAGCCATCGGAGGTAATCACGCCGGTGTCGCTCACCTGGCCGCCCGACTCAACATAGAAGGTGGTGGCGGGCAGCACCAGCTCGACGACCGGCTCGCCGTCATCCCAGGCGGCCTGATCGACCCGCAGCCCATCACGGATGATCGCCAGCACGCGCGTATCGCGCTCGAAGCAGTCATAATCGTAGGGATTGTATTCCACGCCTTCGGGGCCAAGCTGGCCCGCCGCCCTGAGCGCTTCCAGCGTCTCCTGATAGACGGTCACGTCGGCGAAAGCCCGTACCTCACCGCCGGAGATGCGACTGTGCTCCTCCATCGCTGCTCGGAATCCGGTCTCATCCACGCTGTAGCCGTGCTCCTGCAGCAGGTCGCGGGTGATCTCCAGTGGCAGGCCGTGGGTGGCGTGCAGGAAGAAGGCATCCTCACCGCTCATCACGCGGCTGCCTTTGACCTCCATCTCGGCCAGTTTGCCCTCGAACTCATGCAGGGCGCGGTCCAGGGTACGGATGAAGGCCTCCTCTTCAGTAGCGATCTGGTAGCGGATCGCCTTACGGAATTGACGCAGCTCCGGGTAGACGTCGCCCATCTTGGCGATCACTGCCTCGGAGACATCGGTCAGGAAAGGCTTCTCCACGCCCATTTTGTGGGCGAAACGCCAGGCTCGCCGGATCAGCATGCGCACCACGTACTCGCGCCCGGTGGTGCCGGGGTTCACGCCGTCGGCGATGAGGAACGTGGCCCCGCGCGTGTGATCGGCGATCACGCGATAGGCAACCTCATGCTGGCGGCGAAAAGCGTCATCATGCCCCAGAATCTCCTGGGTGGCGTCCATGATGTCGGTGAACAGATCGGTATCGTAGTTGGCTTCAACACCCTGCATTACGGCGACGATGCGCTCCAGTCCCATGCCGGTGTCGACACCCGGCGCGGGCAGCGGCTCATCAAACTGGCCGCTGTGTGCAGGATCGGGCTGGGTGCGGTTGAACTGCATGAACACCAGATTCCACAACTCAAGGAAGCGGTCATCCTCGCGCTTCAACGCATCAATAATCGAGTCTTCGCCCAGCTCCGGGGTGTTATCCCAGTGGATCTCGCTGGTGGGGCCGCAGGGGCCGGTCTCGGCCATCTGCCAGAAGTTGGTCTTGGGCCCCATGCGGGCCACGCGCTTTGAGCTGACCCCCACCTCCTCGGTCCAGATGCGGTAGGCCTCGTCATCGGTCTCATAGACGGTGAAGGCCAACCGGTCGGAGGGCAGGCCGTACACGCGTGTGAGCAGATCGTAGGCGTAGATGATGGCATCGCGCTTGAAGTAATCGCCGAAGCTAAAATTACCCAGCATCTCGAAGAAGGTATGATGGCGCGGCGACGGCCCGACGTTCTCCAGGTCGTTGTGCTTGCCGCTGATGCGCATGCATTTCTGGGCGGTGGCTGCTCGCCTGTAGGGACGCTGGTCGAGACCGAGGAACACGTCCTTAAACTGCACCATCCCGGCGTTGGTGAACAACAGCGTCGGGTCGTTGCCGGGCACCAGCGACGAGGCCGCCACCACCTGATGGCCGCGCTCGGCAAAAAAGTCCAGGAACGCCTGGCGTATCTCGTGGCTTGTCATGCGCTTCATGTTACAGGGTTCGCTTCCTCTTTCTGGGTCTGTATGCTTCTGCGAGATTATACGCAATCCGCCGGGGCATGACAATGAGAGGGACGGACGGCCCGTGTGCCCTGCGCGGGGGCAGGGGGATCAGCGCAGCAGGGGCGTGATGCCGTTCCAGAGCTGGTAGGTGGCGAAGCCGAGCAGCAGCAGCACCGACAGCCCGGTCAGCCCCCGCGCGAGATGCGGCCCAATGCTGCGCGCGGCGCCGAACAGCAGGATGTACAGCGCAAATATGCTCAGCAGCGCTGTGTAAAACCCGATCAGGAAGGCGGCAGCCTGCACGGGAGCCGTATGCCAGGCTTCGAGCAGGGTGGGGCCGCCAACGGTCGCCCAGAAAAGCCAGGCACCGGGGCCAAACAGGTTGACCAGCGCTGCCTCCAGCACGCTCTGCGCGCCCGCTCGAGGCTCATCGGCCTGCGCGGAGAAGTCGGCGGTGCGGAAGGTTCGGTAAGCGCCCCATACCAGATAAAGCAGGAACAACCCGCCCGCAATGCGGATCGCCAGCAGCAGCCAGCGGGGCAGGGTTGCGAGCACCAGCAGCACCAACGCGATGATTGGGCCGTCGCTGAGCAGCGGGGCCAGGGCGGCAGGCAGGGTTCGCCGCCAGCCGCTGCGCACGGTCTGCGCCAGCAGGTATGCTTGAAACGGCCCGGGGGTGGCCGCGGCGGGCACGCCCAGTGCCAACCCCTTTAGCAGTGCGACGATCATGGGGACACTCCTTACTGATGAGGCCCATTTGTAGAGGGAAATGGACCAGCCCGCAACTCACTGCTGAAATGATGGTGCCCCGGCGGTACACTACAGAGGATGGATGCAGCTTAACAGACCAGGAGAAGCAATGATGAGCGACTATCCCGTACAGGAGCATCATGACAGCCCTGCACCCCTGCCAGCGCCCGTACCGCGCCCGGCTGCGCGGCGCGGCAGCCTGATATGGCTATGGGTTTTGATTGGCATCGCCGCCATTGTGCTGATTCCCATGCTGATGTGCGGCGCCCTGGGATTCGGGCTGGTGGCGGCGGGCATGGGGGGCGCGTCCGCGGGCACCGCACTGGTGCCATCAGTGGCGCTGATCCCGGTGGAAGGGACCATCACCTCTACGGGGATGGCGTCAGTGGCCGGGGCTGCGGTTTCCGAGGTGATCATCGACCAGATCGAGCGCGCCGGGGCCGACCCCAACATCCGGGCGATCGTGCTGCGCATTAACAGCCCGGGGGGCGAGGTGGTGGCCTCCGATGAGATTTACCATGCCCTGACGCAGGTTGAAAAACCGATCGTGGTCAGCATGGGGTCGCTGGCTGCTTCGGGCGGGTACTATATTGCGGCGGCGGCGGATTACATCTTCGCCACGCCTCATACGTTCACTGGAAGCATCGGGGTGATCAGCCGCTTTGTCACCGTTGAGGATCTACTGGACGAATATGGCGTCGAGGTGACGGTGGTGTCCTCCGGTGATGTGAAGGACTTCGGCAGCTTTTACCGTGATGTCACGCCGGAGGAGGCGGCCTACTGGCAGGGCATCATCGACGAAGCTTATGAGGGCTTTGTGCAGATCGTGGCCGAGGGACGCGGGCTTGACCCGGAGCAGGTGCGCAGCATCGCCGACGGCCGCATCATCACCGGCTTGCAGGCGCTTGACCTGGGCCTGGTGGATGAGATCGGCTACCTGCCGGATGCGATCGCCTATGCGGGGGAGCTGGGCGGCATCGCCGATGAGCCGAACGTGATCGAGTACTCCTACACGCCCGGCCTGTTCGAGGTGCTGTATGGCTACAGCAGCCAGGCTGCGCCGTTCGCCGGGCTGGAGGAAAGCCTCAGCGACCTGATGACGCCGCGGCTGGAGTACCGCTATCCCGGCGGCCCGTAAACGCGGGGTGCGGCTTCCCCTCACGGTGGGATGATCGTACAATGGTGGGTACAGAGACGGTCGATTCACAGTGAGTAAGGAGGTTGGGGAGATGTCTCGCAAAAGCTGGGGGGTGCTGCTGATCGTGGGCGGCGTGCTGCTGGGGGTGATCGCGGCGCTGGCCGATGTGATCCGCATCGGGCTGGTGCCGGGGACGTTCGGATTCGCCCAGATCGGCGGGCTGGTGGTGGGCGTGATCGCCGTGGCCGTGGGCATCTATCTGGTGGTGAAGCCAGCGGCTGAGTAAGTAGTGAACGCCGGGCTCGATGTCTTTGGTGGTCCGATGCCCTGCAATGCGTGCTGACGGCTGTTTCATATGCGACACCCTGAGTGGTGTAAAGCCCCCGCCCGGCGGCATTGTTTATGAAGACGCTCACCGGGCAATGTTTCTGCGTGCCAGGCCACCCCTGGCTGCCGGGCAGGGCTTCATCGCCCTCAAGCGGCACTGCGAGCACCTGGGTGAGCTGTCACCGGAGGAGGTGGCGGCGCTGGGGCCTGTGATACAGCGCACCGCCCGGGCGCTCGATCAGGCGCTTCACCCTGTGAGGGTGCATTTCGGGCTGTATGCGGAGGGCGTTCACCACCTCCATCTGCACGTTCTGCCACGCATGCCGGACCTGCCCGCGGGCAACATCCCGATCACGCTGCTGAGCCTGTGGTATGACCTGCTGGCGCGGCTCCGCCTGAGGCAGCCCTGCAGCGATCAGGCTGTCGCAGCGGTGGCTAGTTGGCTCAGCGAGGCATTTCAGCGGCTACCTGATCAGCCGGGGTGGGATCAAGCAGCGCATTGAACCGGGGGCCTGCGCAGCGGCCCGCGCAGCCGCAGGCCTCCATCGCTTTCCGGGCTACCCGTGCCGGAAGAACAGTGCCTCGAAGAAGCGCAGCACGCGCAACACCAGCGAACGCACATGGGCTAGAATATACCAGCCCTCCTGGACGATGGCCTGCAGGTGGGTGGCGGGGGTGGGTTTCACCGCCCACTCGATCAGGGCGGCCCCCCATGTCAGCCCGGCACCAAAGCCCACCAGCACGATCCGGTCGTTGGGCTTGATACGCCCCTCCTGCACGGCCTCATAGATCGCCAGCGGGATGGACGCTGTCGAGGTATTGCCGTAGCGGTGGATGTTGATGATGAACCGATCTTCGGGGATCTTCAGCCCGCGCGCGGCGGCCTCGATGATGCGCAGGTTGGCCTGATGTGGCACCACCGCGTCCACCTGGTCCAGCGTCAGGCCGCTGCGCTCGACCACCTCCTCGGTGGCGCTCACCATCACGCGTGAAGCGAAGCGGAACACCTCGCGTCCCGACATATGGGTGACCGTGTCGGGCGGCTTCGAGCCGTTCCAGTTTGGCCGCGAGCCAGAGAAGGCGTACAGCAGATCGCCACCGGAGCCGTCCGAGCGTAGCACTACCTCACGCACGCCACCCGGCTGATCGCTGGCGCGCAGCACAAACGCCCCCGCACCATCACCAAACAGGATGCAGGTGTTGCGATCGGTCCAGTCAACGATGCGACTGAGAGTCTCGGTGCCGATCACCAGGGCGGTTTCGATCGCGCCCGATTCGATCTGGGCGGCAGCCAGCCCCAGCGCATAGATGAACCCGGTGCAGGCGGCCAGCACATCGAAGGCGCCAGCGTGTGCTGCCCCCAGCTTATCCTGGATCAGGCTGGCTGTTGAGGGGAATAGATACACCGGCGACGAGGTGGCAACAATGATCAGGTTGAGATCAAGGGGGCGGATGCCGGCGTGAGCCAGCGCGCGTCGCGCGGCACGGACCCCCATCGTCACGGGGGTATCGCGCTCTGAGGCGATGCGCCGCTCCTGAATGCCGGTGCGCTCCCGGATCCACTCGTCGGAGGTATCGACCATCCTCTCCAGTTCCTGGTTGGTTAGTATGCGTTCCGGCACATCGATGCCCCAGCCGATCACATGGGCATAGCGAACTGTTGGTGTGCTATTGCGCCCCGGCCGCTTTTTGGTGCGATATGGCTTAGTGTTGACCATGATCGAACTGTCCAATCACCAGGCTGGCGTTGTGGCCGCCGAATCCGAAGGAGTTCGACAGAGCGATCCTGACCGGTGTGCGGCGGGCCGTGCCCGGCACGTAGTCGAGGTCACAATCGGGGTCGGGCGTCTCATAGTTGATGGTGGGGGGGATGATGCCTTCTTCGATCGCTTTGACGCAGAACAGAGCTTCCAGCGCGCCAGCGCCACCCATCAGGTGGCCAGTCATGCTCTTGGTCGAGCTGATCGGCACCCGGTAGGCTTCATCACCGAAGACGGCCTTGATCGCCAGCGTTTCAGATTTGTCGTTGAGCGGGGTGCTGGTGCCGTGAGCGTTGATATAGTCGATCTGTTGCGGGGAGACACCTGCGCTGCGCAGCGCAGCCCGCATCGCCAGGATTGCGCCCTCGCCGGTCTCCAGTGGCGCGGTGATGTGATAGGCATCGGCGGATGTGCCGTACCCCATGATCTCCGCGTAGATGCGTGCACCGCGGGCCAGCGCATGGTCGGCGCTCTCCAGCACCATCATGGCGCTGCCCTCCCCTGGCACGAAGCCATCCCGATCGCGATCGAAGGGGCGAGATGCTCGTTCTGGCTCGTCATTGCGTGATGAGAGCGCGCCCATATTGGCAAAGCCGGCGACCATGAGGGGCAGGATGCCTGCCTCAGACCCGCCGCAGATCATGACATCAGCATCACCCCGGCGGATCATGTTTGCCGCTTCTCCCAGCGCGTTGGTACTGGATGCGCAGGCCGTGACGATCGCCATGTTGGGGCCGCGCAGTCCCAGGTCGATCGCGATCTTGGCCGGCGCGGTGTCGGGCAGGATCATCGGGACCAGGAAGGGGCTGACGCGTGTGATGCCCTGCTCGGCCAACCGCGCGACCTCAGCCAGCAGCGTGCCAATGCCGCCGATGCCGGTACCGATCACCGCCCCGATGCGTGCCGCGTTATCCGGCGTGATCGTCAGGCCGCTGTCGGCGACAGCCTGGAGGGCGGCAGCCAGGGCGAGCTGGGTATAGCGGTCCATGCGGCGTGCCTCGCGTGAGCCGAACAGCTCCAGGGCATCAAAATCTTTAACCTCTGCCGCGATGCGTGTTTTCAGTGTCGAGGCATCGAACTGCGTGATAGGCCCGATGCCGGACCGCCCGCTGACGGCCTGCGCCCAGGTCGTCTTGACATCGTTTCCAAGCGGGCTGATCGTTCCCAGACCGGTGATAACCACTCGTTTTGTTTCCATAGCCTATCCTCACTCTCCCTCAATATCGATTACATAAAACCCCATCTACTTGGTTTGGTTATGGCTGTTTGCATCATTGTCTGCCGGGCGCAGGCCGATCGGTGGCTGGCTGGCCGTTGAAGTGATGGGCGCCGCCAGTTTGGAGATGGCCCGGCTGGTGCTTATAATCAGCGGGCAACAGCGGCTCCCTCTGGCAGGCCGGGTAGCACAGCCGATCTCCTTACAGGCACGGCTGATCATGCGGTACAACAAGGCTGACAGGCGTTCATGATCTTAATTACAGGTGCAACGGGTTTTGTGGGCAGACGGCTGGTGCGTCAGCTTGCCGGGGATGCGGGCCTGAAAGTGCGGGTGCTGCTGCGCCCCGGTACCGACACCAGCCGTCTCCCCCGCCATGTCCCCTTTCATGTAGCGGTGGCCGGGCTGGATGATCCTGCAGGGCTGAGTGCCGCGGTGGAGGGAGTACATACCATCATCCACCTGGCCGGCACTGACACGCGTGGCAGGCATGCCCGTCTGCAGGAGGTGGATGTGCAGGGCACGCGTGCTCTGCTCGAGGCGGCGCGTGCTGCCCACGTCGGGCGGGTCATCTACGTCAGTCGAGTGGGGGCCGACCGGGGATCGGCGTTCCCTATCCTGCGGGCCAAAGGCGAGATCGAAGACGCCATCCGGCGCAGCGGGCTGTCCTATACCATCTTCCGCACCAGCGTGTTGTTTGGGGAGGGCGATCGCTTTAGCGAGCATATCGCCATGCTGGCCCGCTCCTTCCCGGTCTTCGCTGTGCCCGGTGATGGGGAGATGACACTGCAGCCCCTGTGGGTGGATGACCTGGTCTCTTGCCTGATGCTGACATTGAATGACCTGGATGCGCTCGACAGCGTGATCACTCTGGGGGGGCCGGAGGTGCTCTCTTACCGGCGCATTGTCATGCGGGTGATGTACGCGATCCGCAGCCAGCGGCCGATCATCGGGCTGCCCGTGCTGGTGCACAAATGGGCGGCGTGGTTTCTGGATGGGCTATTCGCCCGCTGGCCCTATACCGAGCACTGGGTCGATCTGCTCTCCTCCAACCAGACCGCCGAGCTGGGGGTGATCGAGCGTGAATACGGCTTCAGGCCGGCCACGTTTGATTTGCCGGTGCTGGAGAAATACCTGAAGGGTCGCTGGTTCTTACTGGAAATGCTGGCGTACATTTTCTCCAGCCGATGGTGGTAGGCAGGGCAGGGGGATCGATTTTTCGGATCGCCGGGCGGGCGTGGTATACTTCGCCCATTCATCTCAATGGCCAGTGATAACAGGAAGCGGGATGTTAGGGGACTGCACGATTGCCTTTATTGGCAGCGGCGTGATGGCCGAGGCGATGATCGCCGGGCTGCTGCGCCATCAGTTGATTGCGGCGGACCGTATTATCGCAGCGGGGCCGCGCGAGGAGCGCGGTGTTGAGCTGGGGGGGCGCTACGGCGTGCAGCACACCACCAGCAACCGTGACGCGGCCCGTGATCGGGATATCGTTGTCCTGTCGGCCAAGCCGCAGGTGATCGGTCAGATCCTGCCAGAGTTGCACGAAGGCATTCGCCCCGGTGCGCTGGTGCTTTCGATCGCCGCCGGGGTAACCGTGCGCGCCATCACCGAGGGCCTGGCCCATCCCTCAGTGGTGAGGGCCATGCCCAACACCCCTGCCCAGATCGGCCAGGGGATCACGGTGTGGTACGCGACCGAGCAGGTCAGCCAGGACCAGCTCGCGCAGACCCAATCCATCCTGGGGGCGCTGGGCGAGGAAGTGCATGTGAGCCAGGAATACTACCTGGATATGGCTACTGCCCTGAGTGGAACCGGCCCTGCCTATGTGCTGCTGGTGATGGAGGCGATGATCGATGCCGGGGTGCACCTGGGCTTCTCGCGGCGCATCGCCGAGCAGCTGGTGATGCAGACAATGCTGGGCACGGTGCTTTACGCGCGTCAGTCAGGGCGTCACCCGGCCACCCTGCGCAATGAGGTCACCTCGCCGGGCGGGACGAGCGCCGAGGCGCTGTATCATATGGAGAAGGGCGGCCTGCGCACCGTGATCTCGCGCTCGATATGGGCCGCTTATGAGCGATCGGTGGCGCTGGGCAAAAAGCGTGATAACGATCCGGCCTGATGGCCTGGCCGCCTGATGGTGGGAGGGAGCGTCGGAGCCATGCTTACTTTGTGAAAAGGTAGGCAAATCCGGTGTGGTTCGATAGAATTTATTTATCAGATGCGCCATGATTCATAGATGAGCTAGGCCGTGCCTGTGCCGCCCCACGGGAGTTCAGCACGGCGGCATGCACAGGGGGATCCCCCGACTGATCAGTGGAGCCTCAGAGCAACTAACATAGCTTGGGAGACGAAATGGCAACCAATATCTCCAAAGACCTCGCGGAACAGTTAAAGGCCCAGATTGAGCAGTACAAACCCAGTGTCAAGATCGCGAATGTCGGCACCGTCCTGGAAGTGGGAGACGGTATCGCGCGGGTGGCCGGCCTGGCTGATGTACGCTCGCAAGAGCTGGTACAGTTCGAGAATGGCACACTGGGCGTCGCCTTCAACCTTGAGGAGGAAGAAGTCGGCGTCATCATCATGGGGGAGTACGGGGATATCCCGGAGGGCAGCCGCGTGCGTGCGCTGGGCCGCCTGAACTCTGTTCCGGTGGGTGATGACCTGATCGGGCGCGTGATCGACCCGCTGGGCAGCCCGGTGGATGGCAAGGGGCCGATCGAAGCCGCCGATTACTTCCCGGTGGAGCGCATTGCTCCCGGTGTAGTGGAGCGGCGCAATGTCTACCGCCCCCTCCAAACGGGTATTAAGGCAATCGACGCGATGATCCCGATTGGCCGCGGCCAGCGCGAGTTGATCATCGGCGACCGCCAGACAGGCAAGACGGCTATCGCCCTCGACACAATCATCAATCAGCGTGGCAAGGATGTGGTGTGCATTTACGTGGCGATCGGCCAGAAGCGCGCCCAGGTTGCCAGCATCGTGTCTACCCTGGAAAAGTACGGCGCCATGGAGCACACCATTGTGGTGGTGGCCAGCGCCGCCGACCCCGCCGCTGTGCAGTACATCGCCCCCTATGCTGGCTGCGCAATTGGCGAGTATTTCATGGAAAGCGGGCGCGATGCTCTGGTGGTGTATGACGACCTCTCCAAGCATGCATGGGCTTACCGCCAGGTGTCGCTGCTGTTGCGCCGCCCCCCGGGTCGTGAGGCTTACCCGGGCGATGTGTTTTACCTGCATTCGCGCCTGCTGGAGCGTGCCGCGCAGCTCTCGGATGAGCGCGGCGGCGGCAGCCTTACGGCGCTGCCTGTGATTGAGACCCTGCTTGGCGACGTCTCAGCCTACATCCCCACTAACGTGATCTCCATTACCGACGGGCAGATTTATCTGGAGAGCGATCTATTCAACGCGGGCATCCGCCCGGCGGTTAACACCGGTCTCTCGGTGAGCCGCGTGGGAGGCGATGCACAGCGTAAGGCGATGAAGCAGGTGGCTGGCGGTCTGCGTCTGCAGATGGCCCAGTATCGTAACCTGGCTGCCTTTGCGCAGTTTGGGTCGGACCTGGATAAGGCTACCCAGGATCAGCTTGACCGCGGCACGCGCCTGACGGAGCTTCTGAAGCAACCGCAGTACCGCCCGTATAAGCTGTCGGATCAGGTGATGGCCATTTTCGCCGGGACGCGTGGCCTGCTCGATGACATTCCGGTTGAGCGGGTGCGTGACTGGGAGGCGGATTTCCTGAGCTACATGGAGGCCCAGTACGCCGAGATCGGCCAGGAGATCGATGAGAAGTACCTGATCTCCGAGGAGCTTGAAGCCAAACTGCGCGAGGCGATCAAGGACTTTAACTCCGGCTGGATCGGCGCGGCCAAATAGCGAGAGGGCAGAGAAGCCATGGCAACTCCACGCGAGATCCGGCGGCGCATCCGCAGCGTCTCGAACATCGCCAAGGTGACAGGCGCGCTCGAAGCGGTCTCTGCGTCGAAGGTCCGGCGTGCTCAACAGGCAGCTGTGGGCACACGCGACTATGCCAATGCCGCCCGCCAGATTCTATTTGACATCGCGGCGCGTGCAGATGGTGGGATATCACACCCGCTGCTTGACGAGCGCGAGAGCGTCCAGGCGGTGAGCATTGTGTTGATCACCAGTGACCGTGGGCTGGCCGGCCCTTATAATACTAACGTCGTGCGCAAAGTGCTGGAGTTTGAAGATACGCTGGAAGGGAAGGCGATCCACTACATCACTGTGGGGCGAAAAGGGCGTGACCTGGTTCGCCGGCATATCGCTGTGCTGAATGAACGCAGGGCACGTGGCGAGACGGCCAATATCCCCCATATCGCCTTTGATTTCAGTGAGAAGCTCCCCCCCGCGCCAAAGATCAGTGACATCACCTCGATCAGCCGTGCCGCAATCGACAACTTTCTCAGCGGGACGGTCGATGAGGTTTACGTTGCCTACACCGATTTCAGGAATACGCTGTCGCAGGTGCCGCGGGTGCGGCGACTGCTGCCGTTGATGCCAACTCAGGCTGATATCGTGGAAGGCGAGGTGGAGATGAGGGCCAGCCAGGCACAGGCGCTCTATATCTTCGAGCCGGATGCCCAGACGATCCTAGATGAGATCCTGCCGCGCTTCACCGAGCTGCAGCTTTATCAGGCGGTGCTTGAGTCGCTTGCCAGCGAGCACTCAGCCCGGATGGTTGCCATGCGCAGCGCGACAGAGAACGCCAATGCGCTGGTGGACGACCTAACCCTGACATATAACAAGGCCCGCCAGCTGGCCATCACCAGCGAGATGCTCGACATCGTTGGAGGGGCCAATGCGCTGGATGAGGCATAGAGCGTGTTATGAACTTCCGTCAGGCACGATGCAGCGCCAGAGTAGCTCATAATAGCCTCTAGTGCGGCAGGCTGGCTCTTGTGAAACACGAACCTACAACAATCTCTTAGGGGAGATCTGATGGCACACAAGCGAAGCGAAGGAAAAGTCGTTCAGATCCTGGGGGCCGTCCTGGATTGTGAGTTCCCGCCGGATGGGATGCCTGAGATTTACGAGGCACTGGAGATCCCGCGCGAGGGGAGGGACTCGCTGGTGCTGGAGGTCCAGACCAACCTGGGCAACAATCGTGTCCGCGCGATCGCGATGGACTCGACCGACGGCCTGGCGCGTAATACACCGGTGTATGCCACTGGCGCGCCGATCAGCGTCCCGGTAGGGCAGCCGTCGCTGGGCCGCATCTTCAACGTGCTGGGCCGACCGGTGGATGGCAAGGGTGAGGTCAGGAGCGACGTCTATTATCCCATCCATCGCAAGCCGCCCTCATTTGAGGAGCAGGCCACCTCTACTGAGGTGTTCGAGACCGGCCTCAAGGTCGTCGACCTGATCGCACCCTTCACCAAGGGCGGGAAGACCGGCATCTTCGGCGGTGCGGGCGTGGGTAAAACAGTGATCATCATGGAGCTGATCCGCTCCATCGCCACCGAGCACGGTGGATACTCGGTGTTCGCCGGGGTAGGGGAGCGCACCCGCGAGGGCACGCAGCTCTACCACGAGATGATTGAAAGCGGCGTGATTGACAAGACCGTGATGGTCTTCGGCCAGATGAACGAACCGCCCGGTGTGCGCCTGCGCGTGGCTCTTACCGGGCTGGCCAACGCTGAGTACTTCCGCGATGAAGGCCGCGATGTGCTGCTGTTCATCGACAACATCTTTCGCTTCTCACTGTCCGGCTCCGAGGTGTCCGCTCTGCTGGGGCGCATGCCCTCCGCCGTGGGGTATCAGCCCACCCTGGCCACCGAGATGGGCGAGCTGCAGGAGCGTATCACCAGCACGCGCAGGGGGTCGATCACCTCGATGCAGGCCGTGTATGTGCCCGCCGACGACTACTCCGATCCTGCACCGGTGGCGACCTTCACCCATCTGGATGCGACGATCGCGCTGGAACGCTCCATCGCGGAGCAGGGCATTTATCCGGCAGTGGACCCGCTGGCCAGTACCAGCCGCATCCTGCAGCCGGATATTGTGGGTGAGGAGCACTACACTATCGCTCGCGAGGTGCAGCGCGTGCTGCAGCGCTACCGCGACCTGCAGGACATCATCGCCATCCTGGGCATCGATGAGCTGTCAGAAGACGACAAACTGCTGGTGGCCCGCGCGCGCCGTATTCAGCGTTTCCTCTCGCAGCCGATGTTCGTAGCAGAGCAGTTCACGGGGCGTGAGGGGCGCTATGTGCGCGTCGCCGATACGGTGCGCGGCTTCCGCATGATTCTGAGCGGCGAGCTAGACGATGTGCCGGAGCAGTTCTTCTGGATGGCTGGTCCGATCGAGGACGTGATCGCCCGCTACGAGCGCGGTACGATGGACTGATGAGCCTGCTGGTGGATAAGAGCAGAGACAGAACATGTCATTGAGATGCCAGATCATCACACAGGAGCGCACGATCTTCGACGAGGATGTCGATATCGTGCTGGCGCCGGCGATCCAGGGGCGGGTGGGCATCCTCAAGCAGCATGCCCCGCTGATCACCGCGCTCGATTTTGGCGAGCTGGTTATCAGGCAGGGCGGCCGTGAGGAGACATTCGCCATCGGGGGCGGGGTGCTGCAGGTGGCCAATGACCACGTGATCGTGCTGGCGGAGTCGGCGGAGAACGTCGAGGATATCGACGTGGCCCGTGCCGAGGATGCCCGGCGTCGTGCCGAACAAATCATGGCGGAAAACCCGCCGCAGGACCCGGCTGAGCTGGCCGCTCTCGAAGCTACCATCCGGCGGGCCGATCTGCGTGTTCGCGTTGGACGGCGCCAGCGTAAACCGCGGCGTGGCACAGGGCCGGGCGGTATGGAGTTTGACTCCGGGGCCGAGTAACCGGCAGCGCTGGTGGCAGACTGCACCAGTTGATCTATAATTAATGGCTGCGCCCGGGCCAGGATCGTGGGCCTGGGCGCACGGTTTACCCTACACGTTGGTGGAGGGAATATGCTTTCTCGGAAGATCGGTATAGACCTCGGCACGGTCAACGTCACCCTGGCTGAGCGTGAGCGCATTTTGCTCCACGAGCCAAGCGTGGTGGCGCTTACGGTGGAGGAGGAGAAGATCGTCGCGGTGGGGCAGGAGGCTCGCGAGATGTACGGGCGTACCCCCGAGACGGTGGAGGTGATTCGCCCGATGCGAGATGGCGTCATCGCTGACTATGAGGTCACAGAGGCGATGCTGCGCTATTTCATTAACAAAGCCTTGGGGGGAGTCCGTCTGTTCAAGCCGATCGTGATGATCACCGTGCCCTACGGGGTGACGAGCGTTGAACGGCGGGCTGTGCATGAGGCCGCGATCCAGGCCGGCGCGCGTGAGGCACGGTTGATCCCGGAGCCGCTGGCTGCTGCGATTGGTGCCTCGCTGCCGATCGATACGCCTACGGGGAACATGGTTGTGAACATCGGTGGCGGCACCACCGAGGCAGCTGTGGTCTCGATGAGCGGCATCGTCTGCGCGGCGTCGGAGCGGGTGGGCGGTCTGCGGCTGGATGAGGCGATCATCACCTATGTGCGCAAGAAGTACAATCTGATCATCGGTGAGATCACCGCTGAGCTGACCAAGATCAATATTGGCGCGGCGGTGGATATCGGTGAAGAATTGCGCATGGACATCCAGGGGCGCGATCAGATCAACGGCCTGCCCAAAACGATCACGCTCACCACTTCCGAGATCGTCGAGGCGCTGGGCGAGCCGCTGGCGCTGATCGCTGGCGTGGTCAAGCGTGTGCTGGAGCGTACCCCCCCGGAGCTGGCCTCGGATATCATCGATCGGGGCATGGTGCTGACAGGCGGCTCGGCGCTGCTGCGCGGGGTCGACCAATTCCTGACGCGTGAGACGAACGTCCCGGCTTTCCTGGCAGACGACCCGGTGGGCGCGATGGCGCTGGGTGCCAGCCGCGGGCTGGAACGGCTGGATGTGCTTCAGCGCATTGTGCCGGATATGTAGCAGCCTGTGCGCCGGGGGTGGGATCAAAAAGCGCGCGCCGGGATGTACCGGCGCGCGCCCGTGTTTGTGTGGGGCCTATTTCGGGGTCAGATAGTAGGTCATGCGCTGCAGGTGGATTACCGGGTCAATGTACTGGACATAAACCCCCTCTGGCACTGTGATCACGATTGGAGCATAATTCAGGATGGCACGCACGCCCGCCTCTACCAGTTCATCAGCTACCGCCTGAGCCTCGTCTGCTGGGACGGTCAGCATAGCGACCTGAATGTCCTCGTTGCGCAGGGTCTCCTTCATGCGGTCCATAGGGAGTACGCTGAGGGTGTCAGTGATCTGCTCTCCCACCTTGGCAGGGTCTGAGTCAAACAGGTGAGTGATGCGAAAGCCGCGATGAGCAAAGCCTCCGTATCCGGCGATTGCGCGGCCCAGGTTGCCAACGCCCACCAGTGCAACTTTCCATTCATGATCGACGTTGAGTATCTTCTCCAGAGCCCGGCTCAAGGACACAACATTGTAGCCGGTCCCCTGCTTGCCAAACTCGCCAAAGTGCGACAGGTCCTTTCGGATCTGCGCCGAGCTGATGCCGAGTCGTTTGCCCAGCTCATGCGACGAGGTGATTTCACGATTCTCCATCTGGAGCCGTGCCAGTGCCCGCAGATAGATCGGCAGTCGGCCGATCACGATATCAGGGATATCCGACCGAGGCATGCATGCCCTCCTGAGTTGTTGGTTGCTGATCCTCGCTCTCACCGGCTTGCGTCGAGGACACCAGATGATAAAGGGCAGCCACAGGGTTCATGCCCTCATCCGTTATGCTCTGGTGAAACCGGTCACATTACAATAGCATAGTTTTGGCACGCTGCAACTATTTTGGGGGAGTCCGCACTCAACAGCCTCGCTGCTATTATCTGTTCCCGGGGGACTATTACCACAGCCCCTGCTGTGCGTGGAGCTTGTGAAATACGGCATCAGCGACGATATAATCCGAAAGTTAGCGTGGGAAGCGTATTTCTTGCTGGCCGGCGAGATTGATGGGGACCGGCTGGAAACGGAGGTTTCTGTGCGGCGTACGTTGCTGCTCTCTGTTATTACACTAGGGTTGCTGCTGGTGGCCTGCGGCCCTGGCCAGTCTGATGAGGGATCAGCGCTGCGGCAGGGGGTGGTTGAGCGCGGCTCGATCGATGAGATAGTCAACGTGACTGGCGTTGTGGCGCCTGAGGAGCGCGTGGCCCTGCGGTTCCAGCAGGCTGGCATTGTTGAGCAGGTCTTCGTTGAGCCGGGCGATCGGGTGGAGGCCGGCCAGCCGCTGGCCAAACTGGAGACAGACCAGCTTGAGCTGGCGGTACGCCAGGCCGAGATCAGCCTGGAGATTCAGGAGCTTTCGTATCAGCGTCTGATCGAGCCTCCCAGCGAGGCGGATGTGCAGGCGGCCCGTGCCGCTGTCAACAGCGCAGTGGCCAATTACAACAGTGTCACCCGTCCTGCCGATCCGGAGACTATCCGGGCTGCAGAGCTTCAGGTCCAGCAGGCTTATAATGCCTACGAGCAGGCTCTCCTGCGGCGTAACGATGTGGCATGGTATCTCCCCGATGGGCAGCTTATCCCTGTTGAGGAGAGCGTCAAGCAGGCGCTAATCCAGGTGGAGATCGCCCGGCTGCGCCTTGAGCAGCTCACCTCCGGCCCCGATCAGTACGGGGCGGCGGCTGCCTCGGCCAGCATTGCAGAGGCACAGGCCCGGCTTGATGCGTTGTTTGCCGAACCCGGCCCCGAGGCGCTGGCGCGTGCCCGGGCACAGATCGACCAGGCCCGCCTGGCGCTGGAGCGTGCACGGAGCCGCGTTGCCGATGCTACACTGCTGGCTCCCTTCACCGGCATTGTCTCGGCAGTGAATGTTTCTGAAGGTGGCATCACCCCAACTAATCTCCCCGCGATCACGCTGATTGACAGCTCGCGGCTGCATGTGGAGGTGAACATCGATGAGCTGGACATCGGGCAGGTCGTGCCGGGGCAGCCGGTGCGCATCTCGCTCGATGCGCTGCCCGGCGAGGTAGTTCAGGGGCAAATCACCAGCATCGCGCCCGCTGCCACCAGCCAGGGGGGCGTGATCTCCTATGAGGCTCGCATCGATCTTGCCCCCACCGATGTACTGCTGAGGCCGGGCATGACAGTCACCGCGCAGATCATTACCCGGCAGCTCTCTGATGTGCTGCTGGTGCCGAACTGGGCGGTGCGATTTGACCGTGAGACCGGCGAGGCTTATGTGAGCGTGCTGGGTGAGGACGGGGTCCCTCAGGATGTGCCAGTTGTGCTTGGCCTGCGCGGGGATACCACGAGCCAAGTGATCGCCGGGGTCACCGAGGGCCAGATCGTCGCTGTCAGCCTGACGCGTGCCAGCCTATCTCTGTTTGGTGGGGCGGGAGAATAGAGCCATGAGGCGCTTGAACCATACCTCTTTCGCAATGGTGCTGCTTATCTCCCTGATCCTGGGCGGCTGCGCTTCACTTGGCGGTGCGCAGCAGACGGATGAGGCGTTGGTGCGCACCGCTGAGATCACACGCGGTGATCTGCGTGAGACGATCAGCCTGACTGGCTCGCTGGAAGCCGCACGCCGTGCCGAACTGACATTCCTGCGCTCTGGTATGGTGGAGGAGATCGCTGTGGAGCCCGGCCAGCGCGTTCGGGTCGGTGACCGCCTGATGCGGCTCGATACGTCCGATCTGGAGCTTGACCTGCTGGACGCCCAGCTTGCTGTGCAGCTTCAGCAGATCGCACTGGATCAGCTCCTGGCCGGGCCCAGCGAGTATGATATCGCTGCGGCCAATGCCGCGGTGGCGCGTGCGCAGGCGCAGTTCAATCAAATCGCTCGCCCTCCCTCTGAGGAGGCTGTGCGGATTGCGCAGGCCAACCTCGATCTCGCGCGCTCGAATCTGTGGCTGGCGCTGGTCGATCGCGACTACATCCGGGATGCGAACCTGCCTCAAAACCGTGAGATCGCCGAGAAGCGCATCGACAGCGCGGAGTTTGCGGTGGCCATCGCCCAGCAGGAGCTGGCCAATGCTCAGCAGGGGGTGGCATCAGAGGAGATCGGTGTGGCGCGTGCAGCGGTCTATCAGGCGCAAACCAGCCTGAACCGGCTGCTGGCCGGGCCCGGTGAGACGGACATCGCCATTGCTCGCAAGCAGATCGAGCTGGCTCAGGTAGCCCTGCAAACTGCGCAGGAGAGCCTGGCTAATGCCGAGATCATCGCCCCGTTTGATGGGGTGGTGGTGAGCATCACCTACTCAGCAGGTGAGCAGGCGTCAGCAGGGCTGCCTGCGCTGGTGATGCTGGATGACTCCGCTTTCTACATCGATGTGCTGGTTGATGAAGTGGACATCAGCCGGGTTGAGGTGGGGCAGGTGGCGTTTGTCACACTGGATGCATTCCCTGAGACCAGCTTCCTCGCGCATGTTGAACGGGTGGCCCCGGACGCAGTGGTAGTCAGCGGCATCACCAGCTATGAGGTACGGCTGCGGCTTGAGGAGACGCAGGTGCCCATCCGCGATGGTATGACGGCGACGGTTGAGATCGTCGTCTCTGAGCTGATGGATGTGCTGCTTGTGCCCAACTGGGCCCTTCGCTTCGACACCAGGAGCGGCCAGGCGTTCGCAAGCGTGCAGCGTGCCGACGGCACCTTTGAAGAGATCCCGGTTGAGGTGGGGGTGCGAGGGGCCTCTTTTAGCGAAGTGCGTGGGGGGCTGAAAGAAGGCGATGTCGTGGCCGTCAGCCTTGAGCGCGTCCCCCTGCTGGAGGGCTTTGGCCCATCGGGAGGGGGCGAGTGAGCAAATATGAGCGGTGATGGTGCAGCAGTGGTGATCGGACAGCCGACGACGGGGGAGCGTGAGACAGGCTCGGACGTGCCTGTGATCGCGGTTGAGAACATGACCAAAGTCTACCGGATGGGCGAGATCGAGGTGCACGCGCTGCGCGGCGTCTCTCTGACCATCCATAAGGGCGAGTTCGTGGCAATCATGGGGCCATCTGGCTCCGGTAAATCGACGATGATGAATATGCTGGGGGCGCTGGATAAACCCACCTCGGGCGCTTACTATTTGGATGGACTTGATGTCAGCCAGATGAAAGACCGCGAACTGGCCGAGGTTCGCAACCGCAAGATCGGGTTTGTGTTCCAGAGCTTCAACCTGCTGCCGCGCACCTCCGCGCTGCGCCAGGTGGAGCTGCCGCTGATCTACGCAGGGCTGCGCCAGCGGCGCGAGCGAGCCATCAGTGCGCTTGAGGCGGTGGGGCTGGGTGATCGGCTGCATCACACCCCCGCCGAGCTGTCTGGCGGCCAGCAGCAGCGTGTGGCGATCGCCCGCGCCCTGGTGAACTCTCCCTCGATCATCCTGGCTGATGAGCCCACCGGCAACCTTGACAGCAAATCGGGCATCGATGTGCTGCGCATCTTCCAGCGCATCAATGCCGATGGCAACACCATCATCTTCGTGACGCATGATCCGTTTATCGCTCAGCATACGCGGCGTATTATCGTGCTGCGCGATGGTCTGGTCGTCGCGGACAGGCCGGTGATCAACCCCTATGTTGCCGGTGAGGTCGAGCGTCCCTCTGACCAGATGCTGGAGGATCTCGGTGTGATCCATAAGGGTGAGTCATGAGTCTCTTCGAGAGCTTCCGCGTGGCGCTCAGCGGTCTGCTGGCGAATAAGCTGCGCAGCGCGCTGACTATGTTGGGCATCATCATCGGCATTGCAGCGGTGATCGTGCTGATATCGATTGGTCGCGGGCTTGAGGCGATCGTACAGGAGGAGTTCAACGCCATTGGCTCCAACCTGATCTTCGTCTTCCCGGTCACGCCGGGCACGCAGGCCACAGGGGGGCCGCCCAGCACGCGCGGCAGCCAGGGGATCAGCAACGAGGATGCAGCGGCTGTTGCCGACCCATTCCGCGCGCCGGATGTGGCGCTGGTCGCCCCGCTGCTGGGGCGTGGTGGGCTGGTCTCTTACGGGCGCGAGGAAGTGCAGACCGAGATCAGCGGGGTGACACCGGAATACTCTCTTGTGCGCAACTTCGCGGTGGCGCAGGGGGCGTTCATCACGCGGGAGGAGCTGCTGTCGGAGTCGCGCGTGGCGGTGCTCGGTACCAGTGTGGTGAAGAACCTCTTTCCTGAAGATGTCAATCCTATCGGCGAGACGATCCGCATTAACAGTGTGCCCTTCCGTGTGATAGGTATCATGGAGGAGAAGGGCGGCAGCGGCTTCCGGGATGAGAACGATGTGGTGTTCATCCCGCTGACCACAGCCCAGCGCCGCCTGTTTGACACGCGCGGCCCGGATGGCCGCTACCGGGTCTCGGGCCTGTTCATCCAGGCTGTCTCGGAGGAGCGCATGGATGCCGCTGCCCTGCAGATCACACAGGTGATGCGTGAGCAGCACAACATCCAGTTCCGCGAACAGGACGACTTTCAGGTGATCACCCAGAAAGAGATTCTCTCAGCCGCGGGACAGATCACCGGGGCGGTGACGATATTCCTGGGCATCATCGCGGCGATCTCACTGCTGGTGGGCGGTATCGGCATCATGAATATCATGCTGGTCTCGGTAACCGAGCGTACCCGCGAGATCGGGCTGCGTAAGGCGGTGGGCGCCAAGCGGCGCGATATCCTGCTCCAGTTCCTGATCGAGTCAACACTGCTGGCGCTGGTGGGTGGCATTGTAGGCATCCTGCTGGGGGCCCTCGGCGCGGAGGTGGCGGAGCGCGCAGTTGACCAGCTCACCACGGTTGTTAGCGCCGATATTGTGCTGCTGGCAACCGGCGTCTCGGCGGCCATCGGCATTTTCTTCGGCATCTACCCTGCCTACCGCGCCGCCGGTTTGAACCCGATCGACGCGCTGCGTTATGAGTGATCGATCGGGGCAGGGGATGTCAAAACGCTGGGGGGCTTTCCTGAAACGGCTGGCGATTACACTGGCCCTGCTGGCGGTGGCTAACCTCACCGTCATGCTGTTCTGGTCACCTGCCTGGTTCACTTACTGGCAGGTCCCTATCACCTGCACGATCTTTATCATCTTCCTGGGTATCACGCTGTTCGACACGCTGTTTGATGGTCGTTCGCGCTGATCCGGTTGACAGGAGCCGCCGGGCCCTGTATCATCAAGGTTGAGCAAGTTTTAGTTCTTTTTGAAAATACGGAACAGATATTTATGGACGAGACCCTGCACGAGGTACGCGACAGCATCATCAACGGGCTGGGCAAGTTGACGGACTTCTTCGGCTTCAGCCCTGTGATGGGGCATCTGTATGGTGCTCTGCTGATGAGCCCGGAGCCGCTCTCGCTGGACGAACTCGAGGAGATGGTGGGTAAGTCGAAGGCGAGCGTCAGCATGAACATGCGCGCCCTTGAGCGCTGGGGCATGGTGCGTGAGGTGTGGGTCAAAGGTGACCGGCGCAAGTTCTATGAAGCCGAGAGCGACTACTGGAAGGTGATCGCAACCGTGCTGCAAAGCCGTGAGCGACGCGAGGTGGGCATCGCTCTGAAGGTGCTGGATGAGAGTGTCGCCAACCTGGAGGCCGCTCAGCCCCGGCTGTCTGAGGAGGACGCTGAGCTGGCCAGGCACTACCTGGCGCGGGTTGAGGATATGCGGGCGTTCTTTGCCTTTGCGCAAATGGCGATCGAGTTCTTTGTATCACGCGGGGGGCTGCCCAACCCGGCTGATCTGGCTGCCATCCACCGCCCTGACTCTGATGTGTAAGGGCGGTGCAGGGGTGAGGGATAGAGCCGTTTTGATCGACCGCCCGATGATATGTATACTCAATTTAGAAAGTTCTAAAAGTAACGAACTGTCGTGCGAGCAGGCTGAGCCATTCAGCCCATCGCTGCCATACCTGGAGGCTGCTTAATGGACATCGACCAAGCGCTGCGCGCAACCGACCAGATGATGCTTGAGGTAGTCGGCAGCGATGTATCCGTTCTTGAGGAAGCCAGCCGGCACATCATTGGGGCCGGCGGTAAGCGCATCCGTCCGCGCCTGCTGTTCCTGGGTTATAAGGCGCTGGGTGGGGATGATCTCGCCCGGGCTGTGCCCGTTGCATCGGCCATCGAGATCGTCCACACGGCAACACTGGTACACGACGACATCAATGATCACGGCGTCACACGCCGGGGGCGCGTGACGGTCAACGAGCGCTGGGGGCGGACGTTTGCGCTGCTGACCGGTGACTTTCTGTTCACCAAGGTGTACTGGCTGATGGCGCCCTATGGCGACCTGAACATCACACTGGCCGAAGCAACAGTGGCGCTGGTGGAGGGTGAAACACTGCAGGCGCAGGCGGCCAGGGATAACACTCTGAATCGCGAGGTGTACCAGAAGATCGTGGCCAAGAAAACGGCGTCGCTGTTTCGTGCTGCGGGGATGCTGGGGGCACAGCTTGCCAGGGCAAAGCAGGAGCATGTCGACGCGCTGGGCGAGTTTGGCTTCTTCTTGGGCCTGGCCTTCCAGATCGTCGATGACATCCTTGATCTGACCGGGGACCCGACCCTGATGGGTAAGGCGGCAGGCGTCGATCTGCCGCAGGGCAAGGGGGTAGGAGCCGCGGTGGTGTATGGCGCCCAGGGCGGGAATGGTATCGCCACCGCCCCGCCCACCACCGAGCCTGAAGGCGATCCCTTCGCCCCCATCAAGCGCCGCCTGATCGAGGGCGGGGCCGTGGAGGAGGGCCGCCAGATGGCACAGATGATCGCTGCCCAGGCGCTGGCCGCGCTCAACAAGCTGCCGGAGAGTCCATACCGGGCCGAGCTGGCCAGGCTGGTGGACATGGTGATCAACCGCGATCACTGATTGCCGCTGCAGCAGGTAATAACGACACGCCCCCACCGGCCGGTGGGGGCGTGTTGATTCGGGCATAGAGCGTGTAAGGCCGCACGACGCGTTGATCTTTATCCGCGGGCGCGGTATGCTAGGCGGCGCTATGTTTCTTGATGAGGCGAAGATTTACGTTAAAGGTGGTGATGGAGGCGACGGGCTTGTCGCCTTTCGCCGCGAGAAATATGTGCCGCATGGCGGCCCTGCCGGGGGGGATGGTGGCAGGGGCGGTGATGTGGTGCTGGTTGTCAACCCGCGTCTGAACACCCTCTCCAGCTTCAACCAGAAGATGCACTTTAAGGCACAGCGCGGCGGCAACGGTGGCAATTTCAACAAGACCGGCGCCAACGGCGAGGACGTGCTGATTGAGGTGCCGCCGGGCACTGTGGTGCGTGATGCGGAGACCGGTGAGCTTCTGGCTGATCTCACCCGGCCCGATCAGCGGGTAGTGGTGGCAGCTGGCGGGCGTGGCGGACGCGGTAACGCGCGCTTTAAGTCTTCCACCAACCAGGCCCCGCGCATCGCTGAGAAGGGCGAGCCGGGCGAGGAGCGCTGGCTGAAGCTGGAGCTTAAGCTGCTGGCCGACGTGGGCATCGTGGGGGTGCCGAATGCGGGCAAGTCCACCCTGCTGTCGGTTGTTAGCGCTGCACGCCCCCGGATTGCGCCCTATCCGTTCACCACTCTGACCCCAAACCTGGGTGTGGCAGTGCTTGATGACCGGGAGGTCGTCTTTGCCGATATCCCTGGCCTGGTGGAAGGGGCACATGCGGGGGTAGGGCTGGGGCACAGCTTTCTGCGCCACATCCAGCGCACACGCATGTTGATCCATTTGCTGGATGGGGCCGGTGATGACCCGATGGGTGACTTCGTGCAGATCAACACTGAGCTGGCCCTGTTCGACCCCGACCTGGCACGCAAGCCGCAGATCGTCGTCCTGAACAAGATGGATCTGCCGCAGGCCCGCGAGCATTGGGACCAGGTGCGTGCGGAGATGCAGCGGCTGGGGCACTCCGTAATGGCAATCTCAGCGGCAACCCATCAGGGGGTGCGCGATCTGTTGAATTTAACATTGCAGATGCTCAGTGAACTGCCTGAACCTGCCCCGGCGGAGGAAGTGCCGGTGTTTCGCCCGGAGGAGGACGAAGATGTCTTCGAGATTGTGCGAGAAGGCGCGGCTTTCCGGGTAATAGGCAGACGCATTGAGCGGGCAGCTGCGCAGACCTACTGGGAGTACGATGAGGCGGTGATGCGCTTCCACCGCATTCTGGTGGCGCTGGGCATCGCTGACGCGCTGATCGAGGCGGGGGTTCGGCAAGGCGATACAGTGCTGATCGGCAGTTACGAGCTGGAGTGGTTCGATTGATGCGCCTCGGTGTGCTGGGCGGCACGTTCGATCCACCCCATTACGCCCACCTGATCCTGGCCGAGCACGCCCGCGATCAGCTCGACCTTGAGCAGGTGCTTTGGGTCCCTGCGGCGGACCCGCCGCACAAACGCGGGGAGGTGGCGGCCAGCGTGGAGCACCGGCTGGCCATGCTGCGGCTTGCTCTGGCCGATGCGCCGGGTTTCAGGCTCTCGCTGGTGGATGTGGAGCGGCCCGGCCCGCATTACACCGCCGACATGCTCGATCTGCTGCAGCGGATGCATCCGGAGGTTGAGCTGTTCTTCCTGATCGGATCCGATTCGCTGATGTACTTGCCTGGCTGGTCTCGCCCGCATGAGGTGATCCGGTTGGCCCGGCTGGCGGTGATGGCCCGTCCCGGCTTCTCGCCCGACCTGGACAGGCTCGAAGCGGCGCTGCCCGGCCTGCGCAAGCGGATGGAAATCGTCCGAGTGCCGCAGATCGATATCGCCGCGCATGACATCCGTGCACGGGTGGCTGCGGGGCGGTCGATCCGCTATCTTCTTCCGCAGGCCGTCGAGCTGTATATAAAGGAGCATGGCCTCTACCTTGAGCACTCAGGCTAGACATGCAAAGTATCTCCGCTGTGTGGCCCTCTTGCTGGTGCTGGGAGTTGTACTGATGGCGGCTGCGGCCTGTGCTGGCCAACCTGTGGACGAGCCTCCGGCTCCTACCGCCACCCCTGCACCGACCGCAACGCCCCAGCCCCCCCTGCGACCAGCGGCTGCAGGGGAAACACCCACCCCGCTCCCGCTCAGTGAGTCGGCGCTCGTCGAAATCCGATCACGCGGGGAGCTACGTGCCGGCGTGCTGTACAATTATCCGCCATTCTCGTATCTGGCCGACAACGGGGAGCTGAAAGGCTTTGAGGTTGATCTGATCCGCCGCATTGGGGAGCAGTGGGGCGTAGAGGTTACTTTTGTGCAGGTGACGCGCCAGACCCGCCTGCCGATGCTGATGGATGGAGAAGTGGACCTGGTTGCAGGGGCCTTCCCGCGCCGCCGTGAACTGGAGCAGTTCGTTGAGTACTCCGATCCGACTTTCCGCGGAGGGGTGAGCATCCTGGCGAGGGGTGACAGTGGCATCACCGGATTGGCCGACCTGGCCGGGGCGCCGGTGGGAGTGGTAGGGGGTGATGTAGAGGCGCCGCTTCGTGAGGCTGCAGGACAGCAGGGTATCACACTGGCGCTCACGCCCTACGATGACCTTGACTCCGCCCTGCGCGATCTGATGGGTGACGCCGAGGCCGGCATCGCTCCCAGCCTGACCGCGCTGATTGGGCACCGTGAGACGATGATCCTCGCCGCCACTACCTCCGGTGAGCTGGAGCTTGTTGGCGATCCCGTGGTGGCCGAGACGTACGCGCTGGCAGTCAGGCAGGGTGACACGCCGCTGCGCGACGTGCTGAACCTGGCCATGCAGCAGATCGCAGCGGCAGGCAGCATGGGCGAGCTGTTCTCTGCCAACTTCTATGGCTACCCTGCCGATATCTTTCCCATCTATCCGGGGCAGCCTGCGTTTACCTTTGAAGATTTCCCCGTTGATCTGTCTGGCTCGACGATGGTGATGGATCGGCTGCGGCGTGGCGAGCCGTTGCGTGTGGCAGGCCTGGCCCTCGCCGAGGAGCCTGCGTTGTTTGACAGCCAGCCGATCATCGATGGATACAACCGGGCAGTGGTTAACGAGATGGCACGCCGCTGGAACGTGCCGGTCACCGAGATCCCCAACAGCGGGGGGGCTGCGGGGCTGGACCTGCTGCGCAGCGGGCAGGCCGATCTGGTGGTTGGCATCACGCGTGACACTGCCCTGATCGGGGTGGTGGCATTCAGCGAGCCGTACTATCAGGTGGGGCTACGCATGGTGCATCAGGATGATGTAGCGCTGTTCGGCATCAATGATCTGGACTTCAAGCCCTCACTGGCTGCGCCCCCTGTTGACCTCAGCGAGGCGCTGATCCGCGACAACAACCTGTTCCCCAGCGTGCGCACCGCCGACACCTTTGAGGAAGCTTATCGCCGCTTGAAACTGTATACCGTGTGGGCTATCGTGGGGGATGAATACTCGCTGGTCCTGATGTCGCAGGCTGACGAGGATATTGTGCTGTTTGAGCAGCGCTTCCGCCCCCGCAACCGGGTGATGGGGTTACCGCCCCATGACTCAGACTTCCAGGCACTGGTCAACTTCACCCTGCAGGACATGCAGGCGGATGGCACCATCGACCGGCTGCGGGAACAGTACTTCGGGCCTTACATCGCGGAGGGTGAGGAGCTGGAACCATTCACCGCTATGGATTACTGGCCGGGAGATGGCAGCTATCTGGGGACAGGGGGGGTGCAGTAGCAGGCAGATGCGGGCGAGCCGGATGGTTTCTCGGTCTGCCCGGCTGTTATGTGAGGTAGAGGTTGAGTATCTGGCCGGGGAGGGCAGTGAAGCAAACCCGGCCGTCGGGCTGGATGCTCACCTCGTCATCAAGGGGCTGCTCATCCAGCCGCACGCGCCGGGCAGTGTTGACGGGGAAGGCGGTGCGCAGCGTGACTGGCTGCTCCTGACTGCTGATATTGTACCCGCGCACGATCAGGCCCTCACCGTCGGCGCTTGTCTTGACTGCACTCAGCACGAAGAGCGGATTGTCCACTTCAGCCAGGCTGGCCCGCAAGGGGAGATGGCCGGCTTCCCCGCCTGCTATTCGCACATGCACCGGTGTTTGGAATGCCCACCCCTGCTGCCAGGCCGGAAGCGGATCGGCTTCATGCGGGATAAGGCTGTAAGCAAATTCGTGATCGCCCGCGCACTGGGCACCGGGTACGGCAATCGGCCTGCCTTCGCCGGGCGTCTCGGCAGGGTGATCGCTGCCGTTCAGCCAGCCAACGGAGCGCAGCAGCGTCAGGATGATCGTCTCCCCGTTCTCCTCATGAGCGACGGAAACCTCAGGCAGGCCCTGGCTGGCAATGGTCAGCCCGGCTCGTGCGCCGATTACGCTGGTGAACGCGCGCTGTGGGCAGCCGGTGAGCGGCGCGCTGCCGGGATACTGCTCGACCGCGAAGTGCCTGTCCACAGCCAGCCGCTCGGCCGACAGGCCGGTGGGGAAGCGCACCTGCAGCCGGTGATCCAGCACACCGGTTGACACCGTGGTGAAGATGTCGACGCGGGGGACGCCGCGTACCAGGTGCACCGTGGTCCAGATGGAGATAGGGACGAATTGCGCGGCCAGCGGCAGGCGTGAGCGCCGATCGGAGCTGAGCTGGCCGGGCAGGCGGTAAATCTGCAGGAAGCGCAGAATCTGCTCAACCGGGCTGATATAACGGAAGACCTGGAGCGGGGTATTGGTAGCCACGCTGATCATCGTGTCGCGAGGGGGTGGGACATAGCGTTTGATGTCGCCGGCATCGCCCCCGTCAACGAAATCGTTGAGGCCCTCAAATGTGTGACCGGTGCGGCTGTCATACAGGCTGAGCGTGCCCTCCTCACGGTCAACGGTCACCGTCAGCCAGTCATTCTCGATGCTGGTGCCCTCATCAATGATGGTTTCCGGCGCTTCAGCGATCACGGGCCGGAGGGCGTAGGTGCGGTAGCCAAAAGATGGGAGGTCGCGCGCCAGGAAGCGGACGGTCACCAGCGGCCCATCCTCGGCCTCGTGCAGCGTGTCGAAGGGCACGCGCTGCCCCTCATCGTCGATCACCTCCAGCAGACTGTACTCTGGGGGCAGGTCCAGCGCAATTGCAGCCAGTTCACTGCGGGGCTGGCTGCTGGCGTTGAACACCACCAGCGGGATGGAGGCGGCATCCACTGCGAGGGCGCCAGTGTCGATCTGCCCTGCGATCAGCGCCAGATTCTCTTCGTTGAGGCGGTGCGCCACCTGCTCGCTCTGGTCGAAGCGAGCGTGAGCTTCGCGGTCCACCTGATCAATGCAGCGCCCGGTTAGCACCGACATGGTGTGGTTTTGCAGCAGCATGCGCCAGGCATAGGCGATCAGGGCGTTCTGCGAGTGCCTGCGCCGGGGGGAGCCATCGAGAAGGGCAGCCCACGCGCCAAATGGCTCTACCCAGTTCTCAAGCAGGGTTTGTACAACGTGATTGCGCAACTTGGTGGGCATCCGGGCGCTCAGGCTGCCCGCCCAGGCTGCACCTTCGCCGCCATGGAGCAGGGGACCGCTCACAGCCGGGAAATTATCCGGGGCTGTGCGGACCACATGCAAATAGCGGTCGATGCCGCTGTGGATGATGCTGATCTTGCGGATGCGCCGGTTGACTTCGCGGATCAGACGTGGCAGATCGTCATGCAGCGCCCGGTTGCCATCCCCGGTAAGCAGCAACCCGGCCCCTGTTATCGTATGCTGTCCGAGATGCTGCCAGGCCTCAAGGAGAGCTGCCTTGAGGCTGTCAGATTCGCCGGGCAGGTCGACGCTGCTGCCGCCTTCCTGCACCCCGATCAGGAGCACCTGGCTGCCATCGGGGCCTGTCCACTGCAGCTCCACAGCCTGAATGCTGCCTCCCAGCAGCACCGCATCGGCGATGCCAAACCCACGCAGTATCTGGGGCATCTGCCCGATGCTACCCGCCGTCTCCGGCAGATAGCCGACGTCCAGACGGCGGCCGTAGCGGAGGGCCGTCTCGGCGCCCAGCAGCAGGTTGCGCACCAGCGCTTCGGGGCTGGCCAGCAGGGGTTCGGGCAGGACGTGCCAGGGGCCGATCTGGAGACGCCCGGCCTTTACCAGATCGCGCACCAGCTTCTCCTGCCCGGGACGCACGTCAAGGTAATCCTGGAGAGGGATCGTCTGGCCATCCAGCAGCAGCGGCGGGAAATCCGGCTGGCCGACTAACAGTTCCAGCGCGGAGTCCATGATGCGCACCAGGTCAATTCGGCTCTCCTGAAAGGTGCGCTTCCCCTCTCGCTCCCAGTGGACATGCGATACGATGAAAAGGGCCGGGCTTTTCGATGCCATTGAGGCTCAGCTCTGCTCCTCCGTTTCCTGAGCGGGAGGTGTTGGCGGGAGCGCACGCTTGAGCTGTTTGACCGAAATCTTGTTGATGCGCCTGCAGCGCGGGCACTCCACTGTATAATGAGTCTGGCCTGGCTCGACGCTGGCCAGGGCGGTGGCAATCGCGTCGGCATTCAGTGTCCAGCTTTGCTTGCATTTGAAGCACGTGATCTTAAACATGAGGTGTCTCGCTTTCTCTCAGTGTCTCCATCGGCTGCTCGGTGCTGCCCGCGGGGCCAGCAGGCGCGGCCTGGCCTTTTCGCTCTCCCAGTGAGGCCATCCCGATCCCCCCGAGGATCAGGGTGCTGCCCACCAGCTGCAGGGCCGAGGGCCATTCCCGGAGAAAAATCATGGCCAGCACAGCCGATCCGATCGGCTCCCCCAACGTGGCCACGGCCACGAATGAAGCCGACAGATGGCGCACGACATAATTTGCGGCTGTGTGGCCGATGAGCTGCGGGATCAACCCCAGCGCAATCATCAGCATGACCGCTACAGGTGTATACCCCCAAAGCGGCATCCCTGCAAGCAGTGCCCAAGCCAGCAGCAGGATCGCAGCGGTCCCATACACCATCCAGAGGTAGGCCAGCAGATCGAGACGATGACGCACATTTCGCCCGATCATCAGGTAGCCTGCCGCCAGGACAGCCCCTGCCAGCGCCAGCCCGTTCCCCCACAGCGATCCCCCTGCCATGCCGGAACGGTCAGCGAGGCCGACAACGGTGCCGCCTGCGATCGCAGCGGCGATCCCGGCCCAGGTGAGGGGGGCGGTGCGCTCATGCAACAGAAGAGGGCTGGCCAGCGCAATCCAGAGCGGGGTGGTGGTGACCAGCACAACGGAACTGATCACCGATGTGAGTGCCAGCGATGAGACCCATGTGGCAAAATGCAGGCCCAGCAACACGCCGCTCAGCAGCAGCAGCCCTACTGCATGCCTATCCAGTTTAGCATATTCCACCCACACACGCCTGCGCAGGGCAGGGACGCTCAGCACCAGGGTGGCCACGGTGAGGCGGTAAGCAGCAATCACAATTGAGCTGACCCCCTCTGCCTGGGCCAGCCGGATGAAAAGTGATGCGGAGGACATGGCCAGCACGCCGACCAGCATGATGAGTGCGAACCTGACGGGTTGTCTCACCAATTCTCATCCTGTGTGTTATGCCGGCTGGCCTCATCCACAGATTGTGTCCTCAGGCTCCATGCTGCCCCAGCCGCCTTGACTCTGGAGATCGCTGTCGTTACAATCAAAGTGAATATGCTCCACGCTATGGGGCAATATTATCATCGCTCAGACTCGCGGTCAATGACATCATTGAATCAACCGCGGTCCCCCGCAGTTGATGCCGTTAGTGTCAATCATCAAGAGGAGGCAAACCGAATGGCTCACGAGTGCCCACCTTTGCCGTACGATTATGCGGCTCTGGAACCGCATATCGACGAGATGACGATGCGCATTCACCACGACAAGCATCATCAGGGCTACGTGAACAACCTGAACGCAGCACTTGAGAAGTATCCCGAGCTGGCCGCTCGCCCCATCGAAGACCTGATCGCCAACCTGGACGCAGTCCCCGAGGAGATCCGTACCGCTGTTCGCAACAATGGCGGCGGGCATCTGAATCACGCCATGTTCTGGCCGTCCATGAGCCCGCAGGGAGGGGGCGAGCCGGATGGGGCGCTGGCCGAGGCGATCAAGGCGGCCTTTGGCTCGTTTGAGGCTTTTAAAGAGAAGTTCTCAACGGCGGCTGCCACGCGCTTTGGCAGCGGCTGGGCCTGGCTGTGCGTGGACAAGGCCGGCGGGCTGGTGGTCACCTCCACGCCCAACCAGGACAACCCCATCTCGGAGGATCTGAAGCCGATCCTCGGGCTGGATGTTTGGGAGCATGCCTATTACCTCAAGTACCAGAATCGCCGTGCGGACTATATCGCTGCATGGTGGAACGTGGTAAACTGGTCTGAGGTTGCTTCCCGTTTCGAGGAAGCTAAGAAATAGGGTATAAACTTTCACGCACACAAGGCACTAAGGTTAGGAGATTCCCAAATGACCCATATCATCACAAGCCTCTGCCTGCGCGATGGCGCCTGCATGGAAGTCTGCCCGGTCGAGTGCATCGTCCCCGGCAAGCCGGAGGACGAGTGGCCGTGGTATTTCATTGATCCGGACACCTGCATTGACTGCGGCGCATGCGTCCCGGAGTGCCCGTATGAGGCGATCTTCATCGAAGACGAGGTTCCCGATGCGTATGAGATGAAGCCCGGCCAGGAGCGCATCCCCTTCGAGACGAAGGAGAGGGTCAAGGCGGCTGGCGGTGAGATCGTCGACCTCACCCCCGATATCAAGTACAACTACAAGTTCTTCGAGGAAGGGCCGGGTTACGACGCTCTGGGCTAGGCCCTGACAACCTGGCACGTTCGTTTTGGGAGCAGCGCCAACGGGGGCTGCTCCCTTATTTTGAGGCTTGCGGAGGAGCAGCAGTCATGACGGACTACCGCATCGAGAAGGACTCGCTTGGTGAGCTGAGGGTCCCGGCGGGGGCGCTTTACGCGGCGCAGACACAGCGCGCGGTGGAGAACTTCCCCGTCTCGGGGCTGAAGCAGTACCGCGCTTTTATCTGGGCCATGGCGCTGATCAAGCGCGCTGCCGCCGAGGTGAACTTCGAACTGGGGCTGTTTGAGGACCGGCAGGCTGGTGACCGGCTGATCAGCGGTGAGGCGATCGCCCGCGCCATCATGCAGGCCGCTGATGAAGTGATCGCCGGGCGGTGGGACGATCAGTTTGTGGTCGATCCCTTCCAGGCGGGGGCGGGTACCTCGCATAACATGAACACCAATGAGGTGATCGCCAACCGGGCCAACCAAATCCTTGGCTTTGCGCTCGATGACCCGGCCAAGCCTGTTCATCCCAATGACCATGTGAACATGGCGCAGTCAACCAATGACACCATCCCAACGGCGATCCGCCTGGGATGCTTATGGCGGCTGGAGGAGCTGACCGACACGCTCGATGAGCTGGCGGATGCGCTGGCCCGTAAGGCGGCGGAATGGGACGATATTGTGAAATCAGGGCGGACGCATCTACAGGATGCGGTGCCGGTGCGGCTGGGCCAGGAGATCGGCGCTTATGCGCGGGCCATTCGGCGCGACACCGAGAAGATCGTCGAGGCGGCGCGGGGTCTGCGGCGGCTGGGTATCGGTGGCACAGCAACCGGCTCAGGGTTGAATGCGCATCCGGAGTATCACGCCCGCATGGTGGCCCGGCTGGAAGCACTCAGTGGCCTGGAGCTGGAGACATCGGATGACCTGTTCGAGTCGATGCAGTCCATGGCTGACCCGGTGCATTTCAGCGGCGCGATCCGTACCCTGGCGCAGGATATCACCCGGATTGCAAACGATCTGCGCCTGCTCGCCTCAGGGCCTTCGACCGGCCTGGCAGAGATCACCATGCCTGCTGTCCAGCCGGGGTCGAGCATCATGCCGGGCAAGATCAATCCCAGCATCGCCGAGATGGTCAACCAGGCGATGTACCATGTGATGGGCTGCGACCTCACCGTGATGCTGTGCGGCCAGGCGGGGCAGCTTGAGCTGAACGTGATGATGCCCGTGATGGGCTACAACCTGTTCCAGATGATGGATGTGACCATCGGCGCGCTCAGGGTGTTCAGGGAGCGCGCCATTGAGGGAATGACAGCCAACCGCGAGCGGGCTGAGGGCTGGCTGGCCCGCAACGCGATCCTGGTGACGGCGCTGAACCCGGTGATCGGCTACCTGAAGGGGGCCGAGGTTGCCAAAGAAGCGATGGCGACGGGGCGCACGATCCTGGAAGTGGTGGTTGAGAAGGGATACCTGACCTACGAGGAGGCTGTCAAGCTGCTGGACGCGCGGCGGATGACCGAGGGGGGCATCCTGAAGTAGCAGTGCCACACGGGGGGAGGACGCGCGGGGGCGGTATCACTCGCCCGTCCCGGCCCGGACGAAAATCTGCATGGCGGCTTCGCGCCCGATGTTGTGCTCTGTCTCGCCGATGAGGAGCTGAATCGGGCCGCCATAAGGGGCAACCGACAGCACCGTGACCTGCTCACCGGGGCGGATACCCAGACTGTCCAGGTAGCGTAACAGGCCGGGGTCCTCGTCAGTGACGCGCGTGATGGTGCCGCTCTCGGAGGCTTTCAGGCTGCTCAGCGGGTTCTCGCTGCGGGGCTGGATCGTGCCGTCCTCTGTGGGGATGGGTGCTCCGTGCGGATCGGTCTCCGGGTAGCCGAGTGCAGCCTCGATCCGGGCGATGAAGCGCGGCGAGACTGCGTGTTCGAGGCGCTCAGCTTCCTCGTGGACCTCGTCCCAGGTGTAGCCGAGCGCCTCCACCAGATACAGCTCGATCAGGCGGTGGCTGCGGATGACCTCAAGGGCAACCTTCATCCCCTTATCGGTGAGGATGACTCCTTTGTAGGGGGCGTACTCCAGCAGGTCCAGCTGGGCCAGCCGCTTGATCACGCCGGTTACCGAGGCAGGCTCAACACCCAGTGCCCGCGCAATGTCGGTGGTTCGCACCGGGCTGCTCACACGTTGCAGGGAGTAGATCGTCTTGAGGTAGTCCTCGCGCCCTTTTGTTCTCACACTACCCTCACGGTTGGGGTAACGGCGCTCAGCTTGAGCGCGCTCATCTGTGCGGTATTATATCACAGGTGGCGGTGCTTCACTGGTGCTGCCGCCCTGCATGGGGAGACTCGATGTCCACAATGCTAGTGCTCACCACCGACCATCTCGATCTCATCGCAGAGCAGGTGACTGGCGGCGCGCCGCTGGAAGTCTGCGGGTTCCTCGGCGGGGTAGGGGAGACGGTCCGGGCGGTGTATCCCGTAGCCAACGTGGCCTCTGACCCCGCCTGGGGGTTTCTGATGGACCCTCAGGCGCAGTATCGTGCGCTGATGGACATCGACAAAAGACGATGGCAGATCGTGGCGATCTATCACTCCCATCCTCCCGGATGGCGGGGCGATCCCTCACCGGCCGATATTCAGTATTCCTCTTTTTATCCGGGCGTTTTGCATCTGATCGTGGTGCCATCATGGGGCGGGCAGATCGCCAGCCTGCGTGCGTTTGCCATTCAGGAGGACAGAGTGCAGGAGCTGCCTTTGCTGGTGATCCAGGAGGGGCGGCGTAACCGGCAGGCGCCGGAGGGGTTTTAACTGCTGCACCTATTATCGGAGGAAGGGGATAGATTTTGGATCCACTGTATATTCTCGGCCTTGGTCTTGCTTTTGTTCTCGCTTACCTTGTGGGGGCGATCCCCATGGGGCTGCTGGTGGTAAAGGCCCTGACCGGGGAGGACGTGCGACAGTATGGCAGCGGGCGCACCGGAGGTACCAACGCCATGCGCGCCGGAGGGGTGAAGGCTGGCGTGCTCACCGGTTTGGGGGACCTGCTCAAGGGGGTGCTTGCTGTCAATGTCGGGCGGCTACTGTTCCCCGGTGACCCGGTCGCTGAGGCTGTTTGCGCTGTCGCGGCGGTGGTGGGCCACAACTGGTCGATCTACATCGGTTTCAAGGGCGGTGCCGGAACTGGCGCCAACGTCGGGGCAGCGGTGGCGCTGTGGCCACTGACGGCCGCCATCATGATCCCGTTTGTGCCCGTGGTCCTCTACCTGACGGGTTATGCCTCGGTGACCTCGACGCTGGCTTCGCTTCTACTGGTAGCGATCTTCATCCTGCGGGCGGCGCTGGCCGGCCAGCCGGTTGCTTATGTGATCTACGCGATGATCACAGCCTTGCTGGTAGCCGTTGCGCTGATCCCGAACTACAGGCGCCTCATTGCAGGGACCGAGCGCGTGGTGGGCCTGCGCGCCCGCAAACTTAAGCAGATGCGGCAGTCATCTTCATCGTGATCAATTCGACTGGCCAGAGACGTAGATGGTATTCCACCGGCCAGCCTGGACCCGCTGAACGGCAAGCCCCGATGCTCCGCAGTCGCCCCAGGCAGTACAGGTCAGACTGCCAGTGAGGCCGGGATGCTGTGAGGTGGCGAACAGCGCGTCGTGCAGGGCCTTTTTGCCGATCTGCAGGCTGCCAGAAGGGCTGACTACCGCTGTGCGCTCAATGGCTGCCAGCACCATCTGGGCCGCGTCATAGGCCGGGGCGATGGTGACTCCATCCGGCTCCTCACCGTAGCGGTCGGCATAGCGTTCATACAGATAGTCTATCCCTTCGCCGGCAGTGAGCGGACCCACTGCGTACACCCCCTCACTGGCCGCTTCGGCGCGCTCGAGGTACCAGGTGTTAAGATAATACCTGCCGCCGATGAGCGGGACCTGGTCCAGGCCTGCCAGCTCGCGCAGGCGGGTGAGGGTTGCGGCATCCTTGGGGAGCAGCGGCGCATAAATCACATCGGGCCGATCTGCCGCGAGGCCGGCGACGATCTCACCGATGCGGCTCTCGCCCGCCAGCAGCAGATCAGTCCGTATCACCGTTCCTCCCAGCTCCTCAAAAATGGTGCTGAAGGCATCGAGGAGTGCAGTGGTCTCAAGCGTGCCATCCGAGATCAAGACAGCCTGCCGGGCGGCTAGCTCGTAGTAGGCAAACTGAGCCGCAGCTCGCCCTTCGTAAGCGTCGTCGTAGATCGTCCGGGCGAAAATGTCCGTATGCAGAAGCGGGTCGGTCAGGCTGCTGGCGCTGCATGACGGTGAGACCATCGTAACATGCGACAGGTTGTAAAGTCCGGCGGCGCCGGCGCAAGATTCCGAGCAGGTATGGCCGATGATGGCGGCCAGGTCCGGCGTATCGACCAGAGCGGCGGCGGTATTGGTCCCGCCTTCCCTGCTGCAGCCTGTATCGGCCACCACGATCTCGACGCTGAACCCCTTGATGCGCCCGTAATCCTGCACGGCCAGCTCGATGCCGCGAAGCTGCTCAAGCCCCTCGGTGGAAACCCCAACAGCCGAGATCGACGTGGCTGCGGCGATCCGGATCGTGCTGCCGCGTGCGATATCGACCACGCCCCAGGGATCGGATATCTGCTGCCGGGGCTCCAGCTGGTCAGCGCATGAGGTGATGATCCAGGCGGTAAGCAGCAGTATGAGGGTGAGAGAGATTCTTCTCATGGGGGTCTTTTCCATCCTGCGGCGGTGATCACCCCGACAGTGTAGCATGTGGGTCACAGAGGGGCAATACAGAGCACACCCCATTTCGGAGGCAGGGGGTGAGGCAGACCTCTGGTATAATAATGCCCTGTTGCTGATCCCCCGAATTGCAAAGGTGGATGCTATGCTGGGATATGTGCTGGCTGCTGTGGGTGGGGCTGTTCTGGGCGTTGTGATCGATCTGCTGGCTGATTGGCTCCCTGAGCTGTCAGGTGAGAATGACCCCGTGAAAAAGCAGGGGATGATCGCCGAGGCTGCCCGGAGTGCTGCCGAGAGTGCCCGATCCGATCTGGATGTAGTGCAGCAGCAGGCCGATGGGGAGAAAACGGCCCCTGCGGCCTCCAGGGAGGCTCTGGAGGCCCTGCGGCGCGCGGTTGAGGCCGCGCAGGCGGCGGCTGATTCGGCGCAGAAAGCATGGGAAGCAGCGAAAGCGGCGGCAGATGCCCGTGCAAAGCCGCGCGCGCCGGGGGTGCTGTCACCACGCGGCATCATCGTGATCCTGCTGATGGCCGGCCTAGCTGTGTACCTGTATGCCCGCGAAGGGCTGAGCTGGACAGGGGGTATTTATCTGGCCTATCTGGCGCTGTTCGTCCTGATCGCCGTGATCGACTTCGAGCATTTGCTGGTCCTCGATGCAGTCATGATACCGGCATTCGTCTTCGCCCTGCTGGAGGTGTTCTTGAGCCAGCGGCAGCCCGTCCTGCGTGCGCTGGGTGGATTCGCCGCCGCGCAGATCGCGGTGATGGGCATCTATCTGGCCGGGATGCTCTACCTGTGGATCGTGAACACGCAGCGAGAGAACCCTGTCACGGAGGTTCCCTTTGGCTTTGGCGATGTGACGCTCGCGTCGTTCTGCGGGCTGGTGCTCGGGCTGGGCGGCGTCATCCTGATGATCCCGCTGATGATCGTGATCGGTGGGCTGATGGCCGCCGGGCTGCTGCTGGTCAGGGGGCTGATCCAGCGGCGCTATAAGGCCCATACGGCTATCCCATACGGGCCTGCAATCCTGCTGGCCTCTGCCATCCTGCTGCTATGGGGTGAGCAGGTGATGCGTCTGCTGGGCGTCGACTGAGCCTGCCAGCCCCGAAGCGGCGATGATCCCGCTGCCCACCACCCGATCGCCGTCGTAGATCACCGCGCCCTGGCCGGGGGTGATGTCTGGCAACGGCTTGTGCAGCCGTATCAGAGCCTGAGCAGCGGGACGCGGCTCAACTATGCAGCGGGCAGGGGCGGACCTGTAGCGGATCTTCACCTCGGCGGCGAACGGCCCGGCGGGCGCGCTGCCTGCAATCCAGTTCATGCCCTGAGCCAGCAGGGACTCACCGCCCAGCTCGGTACGGGTGCCGACGATCAGTGCGTTGGCCTGTGCGTCTTTGCGGATGACATACAGCGGTTCGGCCCAGCTGATGCCCAGCCCCTTGCGCTGACCGATGGTGTAGTGCGGCAGCCCGCTGTGTTCGCCCACCACCCTGCCATCGGCCAGCATAATCGGGCCGGGGGCGGCGGCCTGGGGGGCATACACGCTCAGAAACCGCCGGTAGTCGCCATCGGCCACGAAGCACAGGTCCATGCTCTCCCCCTTGTTCGCAGCGCGCAGGCCGAAGCGCTCTGCCAGGGCGCGCACCTCCGGCTTGGTCAGCCCGCCAACCGGGAACATGGCATGCCGGAGCTGATCCTGGGTGAGCACACTCAGCACGTAGCTCTGATCCTTGGACTCGTCGGCGCCCTTGCGCAGCTCGTAGAGGCCGTTTGCATCACGGGTGATGCGAGCGTAGTGGCCCGTAGCGAGATAGGACGCCTCGCGCTTCAGCGCCTCATCCAGCAGGAATGTGAAGCGGATATGCCGATTACATGACAGGCAGGGATTAGGCGTGATCCCCTGCGCGTACCCATCGATGAAGCGGTCAACGACCTGCTGCTTAAAGACCTCGCGGGCGTCGATCACCTCAAAGGGGATGCCAAGCTGGCGGGCCACCAGGGCGGCATCGATCATCTGGTCGCGGGTGCAGCAGCGGTTGTCGCGGCGGGCACTGGTGAAGTCGCCCGGCTCTGCCCACAGCCGCAGCATGAGGCCGATCACGTCATAGCCCTGCTCAACCAGCAGGGCTGCACTCACCGAGCTGTCCACACCGCCGCTCATGGCGACGACGACCTTCTGCTTGCTGCCAGCCATTTGCGCTCGCTGCACCCCATAACAGATACGATTTTCTTCTAAATCCGCGCATGGGATTGTAGCGCAGCGCCGGGGCTGCAACAAATCACGCAGGGCGAGGGGCGGTTTTTCATGCTGTGTGGTGACATTTATCCTTGCCAGCAGGGGATAGACTATACTATGATACGTGCGGTCTGTGCGGGAGGCGGGCAGCGGTGCATCCGCCGAACGCACCGGCCATATGACCGTGGAGTCCACCAGAAAGGGTGATAAACGATGGCAGAGATCGTTGAGCTAATCGGGCGAGAGGTGCTTGACTCGCGGGGCAACCCCACCGTGGAGGTCGAGGTTTTCCTGGAAGACGGTGCGCAGGGGAGCGCGATCGTCCCTTCTGGCGCGTCAACCGGTGCCCATGAGGCGCTGGAGCTGCGCGACGGCGACAAGAAGCGCTACGGTGGTAAAGGGGTCCTGACAGCCGTTGCCAATGTGAACGGCGAGATCCGCGATGCGCTGATCGGAATGGAGTCAACCGAGCAGATCGTGATCGATAACCTGCTGGTCCATGAGCTGGACGGCACCCCGACCAAGAGCCGCCTGGGCGCGAACGCCATTTTGGGAGTCTCACTGGCTGTGGCGCGGGCCTCAGCTGAGAGCCTGGGGCTGCCGCTGTACCGCTACCTGGGTGGTGTCCATGCCCACCTGCTACCGGTGCCGATGATGAACATCCTGAACGGCGGCAAGCACGCAGCCAACAGCACCGACCTCCAGGAGTTTATGATCATGCCAGTTGGCGCGGCGTCGTTTGCCGAGGCACTGCGCTGGGGTGCTGAGGTCTATCATGCGCTCAAGAAGGTGCTCAAAGACAAGGGGTATAGCACCAACGTGGGTGATGAGGGCGGGTTTGCGCCCAGCCTGCCCAGCAATGAGGCGGCAATTGAGGTGATCCTCGAAGCAATTGCTGTGGCGGGATACACTGCCGGTGAGCAGATCATGATCGCGCTGGACCCTGCTGCCAGCGAGATTTTCGAGGACGGCAAGTACCATCTCAAGAAGGAAGGGCGTGCCCTGACTGGCGCGGAGATGGTTGATTTCTACGAGAGCTGGGTTGAGAAATACCCGATCATCTCGATTGAGGATGGGCTGGCCGAGGATGACTGGGACTCGTGGGTGCTGATGAACGAGCGGCTGGGTGGCCGGATCCAGATCATGGGGGATGACCTGCTGGTCACGAACGTGGAACGTGTGCGACGGGCCATCGAGCTGAGGACCTGCAACTCACTGCTGACCAAGCTGAACCAGATCGGCACGCTGACAGAGACCATCGCTGCCGTTGACCTCGCCCATCGCCACGGCTGGACAGCGGTGATCTCGCACCGCAGCGGCGAGACGGAGGATGCGTTCATCGCGGACTTCGCGGTTGCGCTGAACACCGGACAGATCAAGACCGGTGCGCCAGCGCGCAGCGACCGCATCGCCAAGTACAACCAGCTGCTGCGTATTGAAGAGAGCCTGGGCGACGCGGCGGCCTACGCGGGGATGGGGGCCTTTACCAACCTGCGCCGTTGACCCCGATCATGCCGTTAGGAACACGAACGAGCCGGATCGGATTGGTCCGGCTCGTTTGCTTCAGTATGGTTCAGACCAGGCAGGCCTACCCGGCATCATCAGCCGATGTATCCTGACGGGCGGTGACACGCCGCTGCCGGGTCGCCTCGTCGATCTGCGGGGTCTCGCAGTAAGGACAAAGCGTCCAGGGCAGGTCGAGCAGCTCACCGCAGTTGGGGCACGGCTTTTTAAGACGAGTGTGGCAGAAGGGGCAGATGCGCCAGGTCTCACGGGTGGGGTTCCCGCATCCAGGGCAGACCTTCTTGTCCTCGATCTCTTGGAGCAGCGCCTCCTCCTCCAGCGCGCGTTCGTATTGCTCAGCCAGGGTCTCCGGCGGCCGCAGGATGAGATAAACCAGCAGGCCGGGGATGTTGAGCAGGGCCACCACCAGCGCCGCGATGATCTGGGCGAACACATCGCGGGTGCGCGAGCGCATGTCGCGGAAAGTCCAGATGATCATCGATATCCACAGCGCCGTCGCTGTGGCGGCGACGATCGCCACAACTGCCATGAGAACGCCGCTGAGCTGCTGGAGATCGACTATGAATGGCACGCTTGCCTCCTCATTCAGTTGCGCGATGATGGCGCATTATACACGGTTCATGCTCCATGGGCCAGACACCCTGCATGGGGCAGGGGGATCGGGCGGCCCCGTCTACTCGGAGACAAGCAGCGCGATCTCGGACAGATAGACTCTGTAGGCATGGCCTGAGGCATACACCTTGATCTCGCGGATGTGGGCCGGGCGCAGCTCGGCAGGCAGGCGCTCCATCAAATTGCCCGATTCGAATGTGTACCAGCTGTCGGGATTAATCCGCTCGTGGTCAGTGCGGCAGGTGTCACAGGCCAGCGGATAGGCCGCCGCCGGGTCGTGCAGCGCGTAGAAGCCGGTGATGTAGGCCCGTTCACCGCCCTGGACATCTACGTAATCGATGCGGAACATCATCGGGCACTCGCTGCCCCGCTGGCCACAGGTAGAGAGAGACTGCTCGTCCACGTAAAAGGTGGCGCGCAGCTCCAGGGTGGGATACTCACTTACATCCATCTCAATCGACTGGATCAGGCCCGTCTCGCCGTGCCCCAGCCGGATGCCCGGCCAGTTCTCCTGCGAGCGGTCAAATACCACCACAGGCCTGCCATCGATAACAGCGTTGTAGACGCTACCGGGGGGATCGGTCTCGGCGTCATTATAGAAGGTCCATCCGGCGCTGTCGATCTGCTCAAAGATACCGTTTGCCACGATCGAGCGGGCGATTGGCCTGATCGTTGGCTGCTCATTGTCCTGGCTCACGAGGGCGCGTTCCCCGGTGCCAATCGTGGTCGGGGCGGAGCCATTAAGCGGCATGACCTCTACTGTGCCGTTGTTTACTGAGACAGTAGTCCACTCGCCGATGGTGTCAACGATGAAATGGCCGGGGGAATCTGCGTGGGCAACCGCGTGGGTGCTCCTGACCTGTACACGAAGCGGCCCGTCAGCTTGTCCGAGGATCAGCGTCTCGCAGCGGCCAGCCACCCCTTCAACTGTGATGCTGTAGGGGCTGCGGTTAGCGCCATAGCGCGGCGCGGCGGCCTGGGTGATGCTCATCTGGCTGTCGCGGTGCAGCACCATAGTGGCGATCACCTCACCCGTGCGGGTGTCGGAGAATGTCACCAGGGCCTGAGAGGTCGAGTCGGTCTGGAGCAGGGTGTTCAGCTCCAGGTTGTCGCGGCGGTCGGTCACCGCGATGGCGTCCCCGGTGGTGGGGGAGGTCACCTGCACCGTTCCCCGTGCGGTCTTGAGGCTGACCTGCAGGTCGACCATCGAGCGGAAGATAAACCACTGGGTAACATAGGCCGCCAGGGCGCAGATGACGATGAAAATCGCAAAGGCGATCACCAGGATGCGCCATGCCCGGCGCTCGGGGTTGGATGACATATGCTGTTCCTGACTGCTCTCCGGTAGTGAGACCGTGCTCAGGAGAAATAACGGATGCGAAACTGGTCGAACTCGCCGCTGGCCGCTTCCCAGGAAGCCTGCACGCCGGTGACCTCTGCCGAGGGTGGCCCATCGTGCAGCCAGTCCAATAGTTCGGCGAGGCGGTCGGCCTCTCCTTCGGCCAGCACCTCAACGCTGCCATCGGGCAGGTTGCGAACCCAGCCAGTCAGGCCGAGTCGGACGGCCTGGCGCTGCGTATAGGCTCGAAAGCTCACGCCCTGCACCATCCCTGTGACGATGGCGTGCAGGCGTTTTGAACCTGTGGGCGGAAGGTCATCACTCATAAAGGCTGCCTCGTATGCTCCATACCGGGTAGCCGCCATCATCAGGCGGGGGGCGTCTGAGGCCCCAGCTCGATCTCAGGCCCTGGTTCGACATCCCAGCGGCGTGGCTGTGGCGCCACAAACAGTAGAGCCAGCCCAAAACTAATGAGGGTGACGACGATCCAGGGCAGCAGCCCTGTGCTGCTGTCAGGGGTGCGGGCAGCGCTCTGCCGCACGTGGCTTAGCCACTGGGCTTCCAGGGTGGCCAGGGGGATACCGGCGGCCTGCTCGACACCGGCTGAGCACGCCGCACCGCTACGATAGGCTGCGATCAGGGGGCGCATCTGTGCTGCGCCATAGCGGTCGAGAAAATATCCCACCACGCTCTGGCTCTGAGCATAGGCCAATGCTGCGTCCTGCGGGGGAAGGGAGCTGAAGGTACTGACGCACAGCGCCTCGAGTGGCAGCAGACTGTTGGACTGCACCGCTTCGGTCAGCACGCGTGCCAGGGTCGGGTCTGGCTCCCCGGTGCTGAGCAAGGCCAGGCCCTCATTCAGCCACCCCGGCACGGCCTGTTCATTTGCGCCGGCAGCGAGTCCGACCACAAGGTGAGTGATCTCATGGGCGAGGTCGCGCCGCAGGCCTGTGTAGGACTCAGGGCCGGGTTCGACGGCGATCAGGGCGACGCGCTGATCGGGCAGGGCATAGGCAGCCACCCAGTCCTGCACCTGTGCATCATGGAGGCGCAGGCTGCTGGCCAGTGCCGCCAATTCGGGGTAGATATACACGTGCAGGTCTTCCTCAACGGTCAGACCAAGCATCTGACTGACCTGACGCACGGCCGCCGCCCCGATGCGCAGGGCTTCCCCGCTGAGGGCGGCGTTGGCACCGTCGGTGTGGATCACCAGATGGCCCTGCTGTGCCGCCTGCCAGCGCCAGGGCACGCTCGTATCCTCGTAGCGCAGGGTGGTTGGGGTCGTCGAATAGACCTGCCCATCCTGCCCATCGAGCTGCCAGTAGTAGCTGAGTGTGGCCACCGGGGGCAGGCGCAGGCTGCTCACCGCGACGGCCCGGCTCAGGCTGATACGCCGTTCAGGGGTGAGGGGGATACCCTCCTCATAGGCGTCCGGCTGGCTGGCCACCTGCACCGTCAGCCGTGCGCCAATCATCTCCACCGGTGCGGCAGCCTCCAGTGTGAAGGTGATGGCCTCACCGTAGATCACACCGGCTGACTGCACGGCATCGGTCAGCACGCCCTCCTGGGCGCCTGCCTGCTGAACGGCCCCGGGCGCGGTCAGCATGAGCAGCAGGCCCAGGGCAGCCCCAATGGCCGGTGTGCGCATACGCCTCATGATCCCCTCCGGGCGGCACAGCCGCTTATCCCGGGTTGACCTGATCCGGGTAGTCCGACAGATCGTCGTCCTCAAGCGGCTCCTCCTCCTCGAGATACTCCTCCTCATCAAGATCGGGGTCGCTGGTGATATACATGGCGAGATCGCCCCTCATCAGCGCGGCCATGCTGAGGGCGTCCTCGATCATCTCCTCGAACGCTTCGTCAGGGGCACGGTCAAGCATACGCAGGAGGGCCTGCTCGGCCTCGTGGCCACCGATCTCGCCCAGGGCCCAGATGGCGTTCTCCTGCACCTCACGGTCCCTGTCATACAGCAGCTCGATCAACCGCGAGCGTGCCTCGACCAGCCCCAGCTCGCCTGCAGCGCGGGCGGCCTCGTAGCGGATCTCGGGTTCTTCGTCATCCAGGGCGGTAATGACCTGATCGGCCCACCGCTCGTGGCCGCTGCGGCCCATCGCAAACACGGCGCTGGCTCGCATCTTGATGTCGTGATCGCCCAGTGCTTCCTCGATCAGGGACGCTACCTCCTCACGGCCAGAGAAGGCGAGGCTCTCCAGGACGCGGCGGCGCACCTCGATCGGCTCGTCATAGGTATCCCATACCCTGAGCAGTGCCTCCTCAACTAAATCGGTCAGAGGGCGTTCCATCTCCTCCATATCACCGAGCAGCACAAAGCGGCCAAGCGCGGCAGCAGCTCCGGCGCGAACCAGCGCCGACTCATCCATCTCCATCATATGGATCAGGCGCTGCATCAGGGCAGTGTCGTCATGGATCCACAGCGCCTCGATGGCGGCTGCCCGCACCTCCGGGTCCTCATCATCCAGGGCGAACAGGCCCACCTGCTCGTAGTTCATCTCGAAGTCATCCTCGATGGTCTCGGCCAGTCTGGTCATGACCTTACGCCGACGCTCAACGGGGACGGTGGGCCATACGGCCCGGAAGCTGCTCATCTCCTCTTCAGTTGGCTCAGAGAGACGGTAGACCAGCGCAGCCCGCAGCGGGGCAGCGGGGTCTCTCAGGTTCTCCATCAGCTCCTGGAAGGGGATATCCTTCGGGTCTATTCTGCGACGTTTCTTGCTCATTGTATCAACGGGTCCACAATGTCCAGATAAATGAACACCACCATTGCTGCCATCAGCACGGCAAACCCGATGAAATGGATCAACATCTCGCGCTCCGGGTCAACGCGCCTGCCGCGCACTGCCTCGATGAGCACGAACAGGATGCGTCCGCCATCAAGAGCGGGGATGGGCAGCAGATTGGTAATGGCCAGCGCCACACTGATGAACGCCGTGAGCTGGATCACTGGCCACAGCGCGTTTTCGGCGATGGAAGCCTCAACGGCCTGGCCGCCAAGCTGGCTGATGCCCACCACGCTGACCGGGCGCAGGAAGCGCAGCGGAACCTCCTGCTGGATCACCATCGCGGGTATCTCAATCATCAGCTTGAACAGGTTCCATATCTCGCTCAAGGAGCGCCCCACTGCAGCGAACGGCCCATAGGATTTCACCTCTACCACGGCCTGGATCACAACACCGGTGGGCCCCTGGCCCTCCGGCCAGCTAGTGCGCGGGGTCATGGTGATCTGCAAAGGCTGTCCGCCACGCAGCACATCCAGTGTGATTGGCTCCCCAATCTTACCGTAGATGTGCTCGGTCAGGTCGTCAAACTGCTCGATGATTTTGCCGTCAACCCGGGTGATAATATCGCCCACCTGCAGGCCGGCCATCTCGGCAGGAGACCCCGGCTCAACCGCAGCGATCTCGGCGCCGGGCACCTCTTGTGGCGCGCCCAGCATGAACATGACGGCCAGCAGCACAAAGGCCAGGATCAGATTGGCCGCTGGCCCGGCAGCCAGCACCGAAAAGCGCACGTGCTTGGGAGCGGCGGCCAGCCCGCCGGGGATGCTGGGATCATCCTCCCCCGCCGGGCGCATGAAACCGCCCAGGGGGATCCAGTTCAGCGTAAACTTGGTCCCCTTGCGCTCAAAAAGCGTCAGCATGCGCGGGGGGTAGCCGATCCCGAACTCTTCCACGGTGACTTTGAAGTAGCGTGCCACCAGAAAGTGCCCCAGCTCGTGGAAGAAGATCAGGGGGCCAAGCACCACGAAGAAGGCCAGGAGCGCCAGCCCGAAATCCAGTCCAAATGTCATAATGTTCCGTTAAACCCTTTCAAATATCTGCTATCTCACACTATCCCACTCTGATTATAGCCCCACCGCGGCATGCTGCCCATTTTGTCGCCGGGCAGCGGCATGGTCATGGGGCAGGGGGGGTGTCGAGCAGGTGGGCCGGGCCACCTGGCATGGCTGCGCGTACGTCCTGAACGCCATCGAGCGCGCGCAGCGCCGCCTCGACCTGCGCGCTGTCCGCTGTGGTGGTGATGACATGCACATTCGGGCCGGCATCGATGGTGAACGCGGCGGCAAGCCTGTCACCACGCAGGTTGCGCACGGCCTCGATCACCCTCAGGGTGGCGGGCTGCCAGTACACCAGTGAAGGGGTGGAGGTCATCATCACACCGTGCATCAGCAAGGCGTCCTGCTCGATCACGTCGGTGAGGGTCTCGAAGTCACGCTCCAGGATGGCGCGGCGGCACAGCGCCAGGCGGCGGTCGGTGTCGGCGACACGGGCGGCCTGCAGGGGGGATGTGGGCGCCACCGCGTGCCCGCCGGTCGACCCCATCGCTTTGTGCTCGGTGCTGACGATGGCGATCAGGTCTACCAGGTCCCAGTGCTCAGCCGGGGCGATGCTCTCGGCGAAGGAACTGGCGTGGTCTATGCCGACGTGCCACTCCACAAAGCCGCCCGGGATCGAGCGGCTGGCCGACCCGGAGCCAAGCCGTGCAAGGATCGAGAGATCGCGCTCACTCAGGTTAAGGCCCAGCGCATGGGCAGCGGCCAGGGTCAGCGCCGAGAACGCCGATGCAGATGAGGCAATCCCTGCTCCTGTGGGGAAGTTGTTGTGTGACTCGACTGCCGCACAGGTTTGAACCCCGGCCAGCCGCCGCAGGTGATCCAGGTGGCGGGTAACGCGCTCCAGCGCGGGGCTGTCAGCCGGGCTGCCGTTAAGCAGCAGGGTGTCGGCCTGCAGGGCAGGGTCGAAGCGTACGGTCGTCACGGTCTCGATGCCTGCCAGGTTCATTGAGATCGACCCGTTGGAGGGCAGGCGCAGGGCGTTATCGCGGTTGCCCCAGTATTTGATGAACGCGATATTGCTGAAGCTGCGGGCGGTGGCCACCATGAGTGTCATTGCAACCACCTATCCGCTAATGACGGTGCCTGGCGGGCTGTCCGGGGAGAGCAGCACCTTGCGGATATTACCCGCCCCCAGGCCGGAGAAGATGTGCACACGCAGGTCAGGGATCTCTTCACACAGATCGAGCATAGCAAGCACTTTAGATTCCATGCCGCCGGTCACATCGGTGCCCGCCGACCCGCGCAGCGCGGGTCGCAGCGCGTCGATGGTCTGTGGGGTGATGCGGCTCACCAGAATACCGTTCTGGTCGAATACCCCTTCGACGTCCCCGGCGAGGAAGATGCGCTTGGGAAGGAACTCGCGGGCCAGGAAGGAGAGCACCTCCTCAGTGCTGACGATCGTGCCGCCCCGGGTCATATCGAACGCCACATCGCCGTGTACCAGCGGGATCAGGCGGTGATCCAGTGCGGCGCGCACCGATCCCACAGCCATGCGCGTGATCTCACCGCCGCTGCACACCACCGATGATGAGGGGCGGATGCTGAGCACCGGCAGTCCGGCGGCAATAAGCGCCTCCAGTACCACCTGATTGAGCCGGGCCGCCGCTGCGGCGACCTCGGCGAACCCCTGCCACTGCTCCGGGGTGCTTACCCCCTCACGGGTGCCGTACTGCTTTGCAGGCACGTGCCCGAAGCTCCCGCTGCCATGCCCCAGCACAATTTCCAGATCAGGGGTTGAGGCATAGACCTCGGCCAGCTCCCGCGCGGCCTGCTCCAGGATGTCATACCGAACCTGGCCGGGCTGATCTTTGTCGGTGATCAGCGAGCCGCCGAGCTTGAAAAACACGAGCATCAAAGTATTTTCTTCCTTCCTCTGTTGTGTTCTGGCTGCACAGCATGGGCCGGCGCCATCTGGTCAATGCACCGTTGTGATCAGCACATGGCGTGCCCCCGCATCGCGCAGCGCCTGGCTTACTTCCCCGGCATGATCCGGGGTGACCAGCGCGATCATATTGCCGCCGCGCCCGCCCCCCGAGAGCTTGGCCCCCAGCGCGCCGCCGTCACGGGCGGCCTGCACCAGGTGCTCCAGCTCCGGTGAGGAGACGCCGATCTGCTCCAGAAGGGCCTGATTGCGATCCATCAGCGGCCCCAGGCGTTCGTTCTTGCCGGCTTCAATCGCCGTTCGTGCCTCGCGTACCAGCACACCGATCTGCTCGAAATAGCCATTGTAGAGCGCCGGCTCCCGCTGCCAGGCGGCCCGCACTGCCCCGACCGTCTCACGGGTTGGGCTGGCGATGCCTGTGTCTCCCACCACCAGCGTGAAAGGATGCTGTGTGTGGAACACCTGCGGCGGTTGCCCCTTAATAAAGTATACCGGTTCTGCGTGGCAGATCACTGTGTTGTCGATGCCGCTGGGTGTGCCATGATGGACCTTCTCTACTTCGTAGACCAGATCGGAAAGGGCGGCGTTGTCGAGGGGCTGGCCCAGATAGATCGCCAGGGCACGGGCCAACGCCGCTGACACCGCGGCGCCGCTGCCAAGTCCACTGGCGATCGGGATGGTGGAACGGATAGCGATCTCGGCGTCTGGCTCCGGCGCGCCGAGGCGGTCGAGCACCAGCCGGGCGGTCAGGGCCAGCCCGTGCGCTGCGCCTTCGGCCAGGGAGATGCTGACGTTGAGGTCCTGTGCACGGATACGCAGCCCATCTCCCGGTACGCCGGGGCTGATGAGGGCTGTCGCCCGGAGGGCCGTCAGCGGGACGGCCAGGGCGGGCTGGCCGTAAACCACTGCGTGCTCGCCAAACAGGATAATCTTGCCGGGGGCCGATGCTTCAACTATCCGGGGCATACGCGATCCTGCCTGCTGGGGCTATCCAAAGACATACAGCACGGCGATCACCATCAGCACCCACAGGAAGATAGCGACCTGCAGCGGGCGGTCGCGCAACGCGATCTCGTCCGGAGGGGCGGTCTCGCCCTTCACATGGATCAGGTGCAGGTAGCGGAAAATGCCGTACAACACGAAGGGGATGGTGAGCATCATCGAGTGGTTAGGGGGCAGGCCCTCGGCACTGAAGGTGTACAGCGAGTAAGTCAGCACCGTCACAGCGGTGACGATCACGATCATCTCATCGAGCAGGGCGATATTGTATTGGTCCAGGCTGGTGCGATGGCTGTTGGCCTCATCTTCCAGCAGTATCAGCTCCTGGCGGCGCTTGGCAAAGCCCAGGAACAGCGCCAGCATCGTGGTGAACAGGTACAGCCATGGCGAGAAGCGCACCACGTCCACCAGCACCACCCCCGCCACCACGCGCAGCACGAACCCGGCCGCGATTGACATTACATCGAGGATAGCTATCTGCTTGAGCCAGAACGTGTAGAGGAGCTGGAGCACCAGATAGCTCGCCGCGATAGCCGCAAAGGCCGGGCTGAGCAGGAACGAGAGCGGGAGGGCGGCCAGCGGGATCGCAATCGCCGCCGCGATCGCCAGCCCACGCGAGAGCTGGCCGGACGGCAGCGGGCGGGACTGTTTCTTCGGATGTGCGCGGTCAGCTTCCATGTCGGCCAGATCGTTGATCAGGTAGACCGTGCTGCTGACCAGTGAGAACAGGATGAAGCCAAGCAAGGTGTCGAGCAGGTAGGGGAGATCGAACAGCTTGCGGTCGAAAAACAGGGGGACGAAGATGAACCCGTTCTTGACCCACTGCCTGAGGCGCATCGTGCGTATCAGCCCGATGACCTGACCGCCCGGTGTGCGGGCTGCTTTATCTGAGGGCGTGGTGGTTTCCATCTCGGTCACAATCGAGAAATCCTGTCTGTTGAGCGGGCCTTGCCCCGTCTCAGTGTATGGGTGGGCATAATCACCTGGTCCGGCTATTATAAACCCTGGATAGAGGCTGTCAACGCGGCGGGCTGGCCTGAGGGCGGGGCACGCACCGCCGTCCAGATCGCACCGCCCCATTGGTTCGCGGAGCTGTGATGACCCGATCGCCAAAGAAAACCCGGCTCGATATGCTGCTGCTGGAGCGCGGCCTGGTTGACTCGCGCGAGCAGGGGCGCCGCCTGATCATGGCCGGGGAGGTTCTGGTGGGCGGCGAGATCGTGACCAAGCCCGGGCAGCACGTCGCAGCCGACGCTTCGATCCGCCTCAAGGAGAAGCCGCGCTTTGTGAGCCGCGGGGGGGAGAAGCTGGCCGCTGCGCTGGGGCGCTTCCAGATCGAGGTGGCAGGCAGGGTGTGCGCGGATGTCGGGGCTTCAACCGGGGGGTTCACCGACTGTCTGCTGCAGGCCGGGGCGGCGCGGGTTTACGCCATCGATGTGGGCTATGGTCAGCTTGCCTGGACACTGCGCCAGGATGAGCGCGTGGTGGTGATGGAACGCGTCAACGCGCGCTATCTGGACTCACTGCCCGAGCCGATCGACCTCCTGTGCACCGATGTATCCTTCATCTCCCTCACTCTGCTGTTGCCGGTGTTCCGCGGCTGGTTGAAACCGAGTGCGGAACTGGTGCTGCTGGTCAAGCCGCAGTTTGAAGCAGGCCCGCATGATGTGGGTAAGGGGGGTGTGGTGCGCGATCCGCTGGTGCACCGCCGTGTGCTGGGCGAGGTGATCACAGGAGCCGCGGCGGCGGGGTATGGGCTGCTCGGCCTGATGCCCTCTCCGCTGCGCGGCCCGAAGGGGAATATCGAGTTTCTGCTGTGGCTGTCCGGCTCGCCCCCCTCAGCGGTGGTGAGCGCAGAAGCGCTGATCATGGCTGCGGTTGATGAAGCGCACGCGGCAGATCGACGCGTTGACGCAGAGGCGCTTTAGGGCCGGTAGACGGCTAGGCGGGAGAAGGTCGCAGCCATGCGCCCCTCGCTGGTCTGAACATAGGGGCCGATATCCCCGGCAGGCATATCTGCTACGTTCACCTTGCCCAGCTCGGTGTTGTCGTAGTACAGGGTGACGACACTGCCCTGCGACCGCACGCCGAGGATGTGCTCCCCTGCGGCAGGGCTGCTGCCCTCCGGCAGGACCCCGCTTACCAGTGCGGTGGTGCTGCCCGGCGCGCTGCGCTCGAACAGGGTGAAACCGCTGCTGCACGCCACAACGAAGAAGCGGAAGCGGGACTCGCTCTCATAATGAAACAGCAGCCCGTAGGCGCCCTGCCCGGCTGGACATTCGTTAGGGGTGACTGTGACCTCTGCGTAGAATTCCGACTCACGTACCAGCGTGGTGTAGACCCACAGCGCCCACGGCTCCTCGCGCTCAACGATGATCTGATAGCCGGTGGGGATCATGTTGCCGGTGCCAAAATCGGTGTCGATCACCGGCCAGCCAGTGCGCAGGTTGCTTTCGTAAACCAGTGCGCCGCGCGGCGGGGCCCCCGGATCGCCCGCCGGGTTGGGGGCGGGGGTGGCGGTCACTTCAATGACCGGCAGCTCGCCTGCAGCGGGGGGCATCTCCCGGGTGGGTGTGGCGGGTACCAGGGGGGCAGGCTGCCCTTCTTCTAATGTGGCGGTGGGCCAGGACGTGGCCGGCGCAGCGGTTGCATCGGTCGGGCCAGCAAACGGGAAGTTGCAGGCCAGAATCCCTGTTACCAGGATCACCATCGCAGTTAGCAGTACCGGTTTCTCCCTCATTCTCGCCCCTGTTTCAATACATGTACTGACCCGTCAGTGCCGGTCAAACGCTCTGACGTTACTCTCTGCCTGCTGGTTTGTCAAGATGCCTTGAGTCCTGTCGCGGGGGCCGCGTCCTGTGTGAAGAAGCGCCCGTCTCTGGTAGAATCAGGCGTCTATCAGTGGCAGCAGGGTATGGCTGCATTGTGAACGAACCGGGTGTGAGATGGAACAGCAAAAGATCCGTAATTTCTGCATTATCGCGCATATTGACCACGGCAAGAGCACGCTGGCCGACCGGATGCTGGAGCATACGGCGACGATCTCTGATCGGGAGATGATGGATCAGGTGCTCGACTCGATGGACCTGGAGCGCGAGCGCGGAGTGACGATCAAGGCCAGCGCCGTGCGCATGACGTATGTGACCTCGGATGGCGAGCCGTATGAGATCAACCTGATCGATACGCCCGGCCATGTTGACTTCTCTTATGAGGTATCGCGGGCGCTGCAGGCGTGCGAGGGGGCGGTGCTGGTGGTGGATGCCACGCAGGGCATTGAGGCGCAGACGCTGGCGAACCTGTTCCTGGCGCTCGATGCCGGCCTGGAGATTGTGCCGGTCATCAACAAGATCGATCTACCCGCCGCACGCCCGGATGAGATCGCAGAGGAGATCGAGGAGCTGACCGGCATCGATGCTGCAGATGTGCTTCAGATCTCAGCCAAGACCGGCCAGAACGTGCCCGACGTGCTGGAGGCCGTGATCCGGCGCATCCCGGCCCCGCGCGGCGATCACGATAAGCCGCTGCGTGCGTTGATTTTTGACAGCCACTATGACTCGTATAAGGGTGTGATTGCCTATGTGCGGGTGGTTGACGGGCAGCTCAAACCAACTGATAAGCTGCGGATGATGTCAACCGGGGCGGATGTTGAGCCGATAGAGATCGGCACCTTCTCGCCAACCATGACTCCCTGTGAATCGCTTGAGGCAGGGGAGGTGGGCTACATCGCAACCGGCCTCAAGACGATCCGTGAGGTGCGGGTAGGTGATACGATCACGCTTGCCGCTCAGCCTGCCGACGAGCCGCTGCCCGGTTACAAGGCCGTCAAGCCGATGGTGTTCGCCGGGTTGTACCCGGTTGAGAACGACGACTATCCGCTGCTGCGCGATGCGCTGGAGAAGCTGCAACTCAACGACGCTTCGCTCGTCTTTGAGCCGGAGACCTCGCAGGCGCTCAACTTCGGGTTCCGCTGTGGCTTCCTGGGGCTGTTCCACATGGAGATCGTGCAGGAGCGCCTGGAGCGTGAGTACGACCTGGACATCCTGGCGACCGCGCCCAGTGTGGAATATGAGGTGGTGATGCGTCATAGCGGGGAGGTGCTGCGCATCTCCAGCCCGGCGCTGCTCCCCGATGAGGGTGAGATCGAGGAGATCCGCGAGCCGTGGATGCACATCCAGGTCTTCACGCCTGCCGAGTTTATCGGCCCGATTATGGACCTGGTGACCAGGAAGCGAGGTGAGTACATCACCACCGAGTATCTCGATCGGCAGCGCGTGCTCCTCACCTATAACATCCCGCTGGCTGAGATGATCGTCGACTTTTTCGACCGGCTGAAGTCGGTGTCGAAGGGGTATGCCTCCCTGGATTATCATTTCGATGGGTACCGTGCGGGCGATCTGGTCAAGCTCGATGTGCTGGTCAATGGTCAGCCAGTTGATGCACTGGCGCTAATCGTGCACCGCGGGGAGGCTTATCACAAGGGTCAGGCGCTGGTCAGCAAGCTCAAAGAGCTGATCCCGCCGCAGCTCTTCGTGGTGCCGATCCAGGCGGCGGTGGGCAAGCGCGTGATCAGCCGGGCCAACGTCAAAGCCCTGCGCAAAGACGTGCTCGCCAAGTGCTACGGCGGCGATATCACCCGCAAGCGCAAGCTGCTGGAGAAGCAGAAGAAGGGCAAGAAGCGCATGAAGATGATCGGCCAGGTGGAGGTTCCCCAGGAGGCCTTCTTCGCCCTGCTGCGCCTGGACGAGGAATAGACCGTGGCAGACTCACTGGCAGAGGATCGGACGGTGGATGATGCCCCGGCGCGTTACCCGCCAGCGTTCTTCCTGGCGATGGCCTCGGCCACGCTGTTCTTCATCGCCCTGCAGTCGCAGTTTGCCGTGCTGCCTATCTATGCAGAGGGAATCGGTGTGGACGCGGCTGGCTGGGGGCTAACGTTCACGGCGGTGTCATGGGCGTCTGTTGCGCTCAGACTCACGGGCGGGCCGCTGGCGGATCGGGTGGGCCGCAAGATCATCATGCTGGCCGGTGCGCTGGTTGTTGGGCTGGGCTTTGTCGTCGTCCTGCTGGTCCCCAGTTTCCTTGGCCTGCTGATTGGCCGCGGCCTGCATGGGGTCGGGATTGGGCTGTATACGACGGCGTATCGAGCGCTGGCGGTTGATATCTCTCCACCGGAGCGCCGGGGTGAGGCGCTGGGTCTGAGCAACCTGACCTTCGGGCTGGCGCTGGTCGTCGCACCCCCACTCGGTGAGTGGATTGAGCGGCTGACCGGCTACACAGGCTTTTTCCTCTCCGGGGCTGCGTTTGCACTGCTGGCGATGGGCCTCGCCGCCCTGCTGCGCGTTCACTATACTGCCGGGACCGCGCCTCTGCTGATAGGGGTGCGACGCGTCCTGCCGCGTCACTGGATGGTGGCGGGCATTGTCGGTATGGTGAGCGTATCTGTTGCGTTCGTAGCCACCTTTACGTTCATGCCCCTGCTGGCCGCCAGCCGCGCGATTGCAGGGGTGGGGTGGGCTTTCAGCCTCTTTGCCCTGCTTGACGTGGTCGGGCAGCCGATCGCGGGGCGGCTGGGCGATCGGGCTGGCCGCCGCATCCTGATCCTGCTGGGGCTGCCTGCCGCTGCCGGTGGGATTTACCTGATGGCAAAGGCCGCCGGGCCGGGGGCATTGCTGGCCGCAGCAGCGATCCTGGGATTCACAAAGGCGGTGCTGCAGGTGAGCCTGGACGCGATCGTCTTTGACGGTGCCCCGGTCGACCTGCGTGGCATGGCGGGCGGGCTGCAGTATGCCAGCTTCGACCTGTTCATCGGGGTGTTTGGCTGGGTGATCGGGGCGGCAGCGGCGTGGTCATCGTTTGACACCGGCTATCTGATCATGGCCCTGATCCCGCTGGTTTTGCTGATCGGGATGTCCTTCCTGCTAACTCCCGGCCGCTATGGCAGGCAGGCCCACGCCCGGGCTGATCCCCTCGTTGGCGGGCGCTGATGCCTGCGGTGGGGCAGGGGGCGGTCTACTCCGCTTTCAGCACTTCACGCCGCACCATTGCCAGGGCATGGCTGGCGACCCACAGCGCGGCGTCGCTGCGGCGGGAGAGCCAGGGATATTCGCGGCTGCGGCAGCCCCGCGCCGATGCGACGGCGATGACGGCCATCTGATCCCCGGCGGCGTCAATGCCGCTGATCACCGCCACGCCGTGATCGGCACCCGTGCGAGCGCGAATCGCCTGCGCGGCGTCTTCGGCGAGGCGTCCGATCGGGCCGCCAGTGTCGATCCCCAGTTCCGCCAGATCGCCCGATGAGGCGGTTCTGAGCGTCGCGCGGAACACAGCGGGAGCAGCCTGACGCGCCCGCTCCAGCCGGTCGGTGAGCAGGCTGTCGCTGCCAGCCTCAACGCTGGCCAGCGTCTGGCCGCGCTCAGCCAGCAGAGCGATCAGCACGTCCTCCAGTCGATCGTCGTCAACACCGAATATCCAGTCGCCCAGCCGGCCGCGGATCTCGCGCTCAATCGGCTGGATCATCGCCAGTGCCTCTTCGATGGTGGCTGCCTTGGCGGTGATGCGGATGTCAACCTGCCCGGCGTGGGCGGCCAGGCCGACGGTGGGGTTGGACATAGTCATCAGGTCACCGATCTTCTCGTCGATCAAGCTCTCACCCATCCCGGCCACCTTCAGCAGGCGGGCCTTGATCACAGCGGGGGTGTCGAGGTGGTGTTTCAGCCATGGGATGACGCTGTGCTCCATCAGGTACTTCATCTCACGGGGCACGCCGGGAAGCGTGATCACCACCCCGCGGTCGGTCTCAAGGATGAAGATGGGGGCGGTGCCGACCGGGTTCTCAACCGGGATGGCTCCCTCGGGGATGAAGGCCTGCCGCCGGTTGTTCTCGCTCATCTGCACACCCAGACGCCGGAAGCGCTCGGCGATCTGATCGTAGAGCGTGGGGCTAAAAACCAGCTTGCGGCTGGTTGCGCGGGCGATGCCCTCACGCGTCACATCATCGACAGTGGGGCCGAGGCCACCGGTGGTGATCACCACCGACACGCGGCTCAGCGCGGTGTCCACCACTGCTGCGATGCGCTCCTCATTGTCGCCGACCGTGGTGCGGTAGATCAGGTCCAGCCCGATCTCGCGCAGCTCGCGGGCAATGTACTGGGCATTGGTATCCAGAATCTCGCCGAGCAGCAGCTCGGTACCGACGGAAATCACTTCTGCACGCATATGGCCCCTTGTGTTGCGGTATGATAGTTCTGATATCCCGGTGGTTGGGCCGGGAAATGGGATTGTATCACAACCTGTGGTAAGGGGGGTGGCCTGTGTCAGGGGAGCTTGGCTCAACGGTTGAACGCGGTCGGCGCGGCGAGGACATCGCTGCACAGGCGCTGAAGACATACGGTTTAACCATCGTCGATCGCAACTGGCGTTGTCGTGCCGGTGAGATCGACCTGATCGCCCGCGATGGTGAGTGCTGGGTGTTTGTCGAGGTGAAGATGCGAGCGGGTGATGACTTCGGGGCGCCAGAGGAGGCGATCACCCCTGAGAAGCAGGCCCGTCTGGTCGCCGCCGCGCAGGCCTATCTGGCTGAGATCGAGGCCGGGGATGTGCCGTGGCGCATCGATGTGGTGGCGATTGAGCTGGGGAGCAGCGGCAGGGTGTGGCGGCTGGCTCATCACCGCAGCGCCGGTTATGTGCAGCAGACGGAACCCTGATGCGAATGCAGGTGACAGATTGGCAAAGAAACATCCTCCACTGATCGTGATCGTCGGGCCAACTGGCATCGGCAAAACGCGGCTGGCGGTTGGCCTTGCGCAGCAGCTGGGCGGTGAGATCGTCTCCGCCGATTCGCGGCAGGTGTACCGCGGCATGGACATCGGCACGGCCAAGCCGTCAGTCGAGGAGCAGCGACTTGCCGTGCACCACCTGATCGACATCCTCGACCCAGATCAGTGGCTCAGCCTGGCGGAGTTCCAGAAGATGGCCTACCGCGCCATTGATGCCATCCATGCGCGGGGGCGTCTACCCCTGCTGGTGGGGGGCACCGGCCAGTATGTGCGGGCGGTAGTAGATGGCTGGGGCATCCCGGAGGTGGAGCCGCATCATGATCTGCGAGCTGACCTGGAATCCTATGCAGTTCTGTACGGGGCATCGTCGCTGCATAACCGGCTGCGCGAGGTGGATTCTCAGGCTGCCGCTGCGATCGACTTCCGCAACGTGCGGCGTGTGGTGCGCGCCCTGGAGGTTTACCTGGTCAGCGGCGAGCCGATCAGCAGGCTGCAGGAGCAGACACCGCCGCCCTACCGCATCCTGCAGATCGGGCTGACCATGCCGCGCGAGACCCTGTACCGATGGGTTGACCGCCGTGTGGATGCGATGATCGCTGCCGGGTGGGTGGACGAGGTACGAAGGCTGCTCAATGCCGGCTATTCGTGGGAGCTGCCCGCTATGAGCAGCCTGGGCTATCCTCAGATCGCAGCTCACCTGCGCGGGGAGCTGGCACTGGAGGAAGCCGCGGCGATCATCAAGCGCGAGACGCACCGCTTCATCCGGCAGCAGCACAACTGGTTCTCGCCCGGGGACCCGGCGATCCACTGGTTTGATATGGAGCAGGACGTCGCTGATGCGATCACAGTGCTGGTGCAGGGCTGGCTGGCACAGCAGGCCTGATCGGGTGCGGGCCTTTGTCTCAGGGGTGGTTCATCTCAATGGTTATGCTGGCTGGCGAGGGTTGATCGCCGGTCACCACAAAGAAGTCCTCAATAATGGTGATGTACCCTTCGGCAAAGACGAACATTGTGTAGAACGCGCGACGCGGCAGCCCGCGCGGCAGGTCGAAGCGTCCCTCGCGGTCAGTGATCGCCTGGGTCCATATCTGTGACTCATCCCACTCGAACTGCGGGGACTCGAACCGGACATCGAGGACGGCCACCAGGGCGCCGGGGATGCCCTCACCAGTGAGCGCATCGACCACACGCCCGCTGATGATCACCTCATCGGCGGCTGCCTCGGCCCCGCTCACCGGCTGAGCGCCGCTGCCTACCGAGGCGTTGACCGAGAACATCGGACGCCGATCGACCAGTACCTCAACGGCGTACTCGCCCTCCGGCAGAGGGGTGCTGCTGGTAAGAGCTATCCAGAAATTCGACCCTGCCCCGCCGGCATCCCAGTACTGTTTGCTGCTCCCGATCAACCGCCCATCGAGGAACCAGCGGTACGTCCAGGGGGTGCCCACAGGCAGTGCATCCCAGTTGACGAAGGTGTAGATGCTGTTGGTGCCCAGCGGCAGCAGCGGCCCTTGCTGCCCGGCGGGCAGGCCTTCGCGGGTGATGTCGGTGTAGATGGTGGGGCTGCTGAACGTCATCGAGGCGCGGGTCTGGGGGTTGGGCATACCCGCCAGGGTCACGTCCCCGGTGGCGGCCAGCCGCTCTCCGATATACAGCTCGAGGCGGTAGGTGCCCGGCGGCAGGCCTTCCAGATTAGAGGCGCTGACGGTGGTGCGTCCGGTTGGGCCGCCATCCCACAACCGGGTATAGTTTGAGACCTCCACCCCATCCAGATACCATATCTCCCGCCAGGCCTGCTGGTCGAGCATCCCCTCGTAGTCGAAGAAGGCGCGGATCTCGACGATCTCGGCGGGCAGCAGGGTGCCACTCGCGCCAAGCTCTCCACTGGCGCTGACGGCGGTAAAGCTGAGGTTCTTGAAGCGTTGGGCATCGAGCCCCGGCCCGATGGTGATGCCTGCTGAGGCAGCCGGGACGCCATTCAGGAGGATGCTGAACTCGTAGTTGCCATCCTGCCAGATGACATTCTCAGTGCCCATGTACCACTGGCCCTTGGTGGGGCCGCCCCAGGCCAGCGGCCCGAAGCTCATCTGCGGCATGTCAATCCCATCGCGGGTGACCTTCAGCTCATAAGGTGTGCCGGCATCCATGCCATCGAAATCGAAGAACAGGAACAGGCTTGTCGTTCCGGAGGGCAGCGATGTGACGATCTCGGTGGGTAGCCCATTGTCATCAACCCCGGGGGAGAAGAATAACCGTCTGATCACTCGCTCGGAGGCAGGCAGGTTGAGCACGATCCCTGATCGGTGTTGGAGCCGGTAGCCGCCGCGGGCGGCCTCGATCGATGGTACGGCAAAAGTGAGTGGACGGAGCATAGCACCGGGGGCAGCGATGGGTATACATTCGTCGCGGCTGTCAATGCTGCCGTCCCCCGTGTTGTCCTGGATGCTAAGGCAGTTTGGGCCAGCCACCTCCCCGGTGGTGGCCGGGGCGCTGGTGAAGACTCCGATCAACCGCCCACCACCATCGTATACGCCGCCGCCGCTCATGCCGCCGGGTATCCTCTCGTCGAGGCGATACCAGGCCATGCGGCTGCCGCTCTTCTCAGTGCCGATGGTGGTGAGCACGCGCTCCAGGGCGGTGACCGATGTGGCCCCGATGTCAGGGTAGCCAACAACAGTTACCTGATTTCCTGGCATCAGTGAGCCGGGATCGCCGAGGGGCACAAAGGGCAGGTTGAGTGTGGCGGGGTCCACCAGGCTGCCATCCAAACTGCCGCGAATTTGCAAAACCGCCAGGTCATGCTCGGTGTCGAGCTGCACTGTCTCGGCGGCGTAGGTGGGCACCGGCGGCTCGTCGAGCCGGACAGGGAGCGCCACGATCACGCGCTCACCGCGGCAGGGACCCAGCGCCGCGCCAAGATGAGCGTTGGTCAGGATGAGGCCGGTTGAGCTGATCAGCGTGCCGGAGCCTACACAGGAGATGGCCTGCGCACCATCAATCTCATAGGTCTGCATCAGGAAGACGGTTGACTGGCGTGCGCGCAAAATCTGCGCCTGATCTGGCTCCCGGGCAAGCGTAGATGGCGCCAGCAGCAAGGCCAGCAGGGTGGCCGCGATCAGGAGGGGGAACCAAGGAGCGCGCATCCGGGTGCACGCCGTCCGATCAGGTGAGTCGTTCATCGCTCAATATCGCAGGCTGCTCAAGAAGCGCTCGAAGTCTGGCAGGTTCTCCTCGAAGCGCGACTGCTCTGACATAAATGTGATGATGATCGCCCGATTGCCGTCGACGATCACCACATCGCGTCCCTGCACCACCACCGGCAGACGCTGGATGAATGGGTTGGGGTCGGCGTCAACAAAGGCAAAGCTCATCTCGGTCAACGCGGCCCCGCCCCGGCTGACCTCGTCGATGCTGAGCACCCGGTAGGCCGAGAGGTCGTTGGATCGCTGGATGGTGAGGTTATCCAGCACATTGCGCACCGAGCTTTGCGGGCTGAAAGGGACCACGCTGATGATGTACTGGGTTTTGTAGGGGCGGGCGGTTGGGTTGCTGATGCGGGCCACGTATCCACCGCCCCGGGCAGTGATCCAGCCTGCGGGGTACATGGCCTCGATCCCGGCCTCGCGGCTGACAAAGGTCCACTGTTCATTGGAGGCCTGCTGGCGCAGGAACAACCCCAGCAGGACAGCCCCCACTGCCACAACTACAACCAGGATTGAGGCGAATCGGTCGTCCCGGGTGACATCGGGCGCGCCCTCCTCAAAAGTCTCTTCCCATTCGGTGATCCGGTCAATCATCGTCCCTGCTCCAGGCGGGCGCGTGTCAGGGCGTTGTCGCGGCGGATGATGCCATAGACGGCAGAGAAGGTGAAGCCCATCACCAGCAGACTGACAACCAGGCCGGGCCATGGGCTGAATCCATCCTGATCGAAGCCCAGGCGGATGCTGTTCAACTCAGCGCCGGCGAACAGCAGCAGCCCGTTCAGGCCAGCGGCGATGGCCAGCCCCAGGGGGAGATAGTAGGCTGGCATCACCTCAAAGCGGCTGCGGCCCAGGAAATAGCCCAGCACGATGCCAGGGGTCAGGAAGGCGGCCTGCTGGGCCAGCAGCCGCAGGTTGCCGTTCAGGATAGCCAGCCCGTCCTGATCCAGCACAAACAGCAGGTTGATAGCCAGTGCATATCCCCAGGCTGCTGCCATGGCGAACAGGACGCCATCGGTGCGGTGAGTGAAAACCTCGGTGCGCCAGACGGTGTAGCGCACCATCCCATACAGCAGAAAGGCGTGCCAGAACCCGCCAATCAGGATATTCGATAGGAAGCGGCGGATGACGGTAGTGCTGCTGAGCCAGGTGTCCAGGTCGAGCAGGTCGAACAGGACGGGGCGGGTGACGGCGGCGGCAATCAGTGCGCCAAGCACAAAGATCGTCAGAACGAGCGGGGCGACGGCGATCTGCTGGTGTGCCGCGATCTGATAGAGAAAGAGGGCCCACAGCAAAGGGGGAGCGGTGGCCACGGCAACGCTTACCAGCAGGCGAGTTGTGCCCTGCAGCTCCCCGGCAGTCAACCGGCCCACTGCCAGCCCGAGTACGAGCAGCAGGATCACGCCAAAGGTCAGGATGCTGGCTCGCCAGACGGCGGGCACATCCTCGTAGAATGTCTCGGGGGCGCTTGCCCTGATCTCAGGTTGACCCAGTCTCAACGCCACTGGCTTTTCCTCCGGTCTCTCGCCATGCAGCCATTTTAACGGTGATCGGGTCGCCTTACAATCCGAGAGGACGGGGAAAGCGCCAGATGACATGATAGCTTGTCGGTAAGTGCTGTCTGCCGTATACTCTCCCCCGTTCATGATCCTGCACTGCTTGAAGGCGTTTTACGCCGACTGGATGGTCTATGCGGCGCCTCTCGTTGTTTCTCCTTATTCTGCTGGTCAGCCTTGCTTCAACAGCCTGCACAACAGGCGGTGATGTGGGGCAGGTCAGTGAGCTGGTCTACGGCCTGACTCTTGTACCCTCCGGCATTGACCCGCATATCAATGCCTCCGCCGAGCTGGGCATCCCGCTGCGCAGTGTATACGATACGCTGGTCTACCGTGATGCGGAAACACTGGAGTTCGTGCCCGGCCTGGCTGAGTCATGGCAGGTCAGCGCGGATGGGCTGATCTATACGTTCGTGTTGCGCGATGATGTGGAGTTTCATGACGGCACACCGTTTAATGCAGAGGCTGTGCGCATCAACCTGGCTCGCATCATGGACCCGGCCACAAACTCACTCAAAGCACGCGAACTGCTTGGCCCGCTGAGCAGCGTGGAAGTGCACGATACTTACCGGCTGTCGCTGATTCTGAGCCAGCCGTTCGCCCCGCTTCTGGATGGGCTATCACAGCCCTATCTGGGGATCGCATCGCCTGCCGCCCTGGCGAATGAGGATACTGCCACCTATCAGTTCCATCAGGTAGGCACAGGCCCCTACCGATTTGTTGAATACATCGTTAACGACCGCATCGTGCTGGAGCGCAACCCGGATTATGCCTGGGGGCCATCTGTTGTGACAAATCCAGGCATCCCGGCTGCCGACCGGATCGTATTTCGGTTCTTCACCGATGCTCCTTCGCGCGGGCTGGCCCTGGAGAGCGGCGAGGTGGACATCATGGGCGAACTGCTGCCCACGGACGCCCGCGCCCTGAGCCAGCGCGGGGTGATTGAGCTGGAGGCGGTGCCGGTGCCTGGCCAGCCACTGCAGATCATCTTTAACACCGGGAGAGCGCCAACCAGCGAGCTGGCCGTGCGGCAGGCTCTGATCCTGGCGACCGACCGGCAAACCATTGTGCAGACGGTTTTCCTGGGGTATTCCCCCATCGCTTACGGACCACTCAGCTCGTCCACGCTTTATTACAATCCTGAGGTTGAGACCCTATATCTCTATGACCCGATCCGGGCTGTGGCCCTGTTTGACTCCACCGGCTGGGTAGATAGCGACGATGATGGCTGGCGTGACGACGGCAAGGCCCCGCTGATCATCGACCTGGTGATCCCGCCCTGGGGGTTGACGCCAGAGGTGGCCCAGCTCCTCAAAAGCCAATGGGAAGAGGTTCTTGACGTCCGGGTAAACATCCGGCAGGTAGCCTCATTCCCCATGCTGAGCGAGGCTGCGGGGGCAGGTGAGTACCATGCCATCTCGCTGAACTTCTTTGGGCTTGACCCGGTGGTGCTGAACGGATTTTACCTCTCAAACGGGCCGCGCAACTGGTCTCGCGTCAGCAATCCGGAGCTTGACGGGCTGCTGCTGGCAGCGCAGGCCGAGATCGATCCGGCGGCGCGCGCCGCCCTGTATGCCCGGGTACAGCGTCTGATTATGGACCAAGCACTGATCCTGCCCATCCGCGAGTATGTTAACCTGAACGGGTATCAGCCGGGCATTACCGGGCTGCATTTCGACGCGCAGGGCTGGTTCCCTTATCTGGCCGACGTGGTCCCCGGCCTATCTGGAGATGAGTGATCTGTCGGCTTACCTGCTGCACCGGCTGGGGGCGATGCTCCTGACGGTGCTGATGGCCGCTACACTGGCGTTCATCGGGGTGCATCTTATCGCCGGCGATCCGGTACAGGCGGCGCTCTCTCAGGCCACCGTGCCGGAAGAAGTACTGGAGCGTCGGCGGGCGGCTCTAGGCCTGGATCAGCCGTTGCCGGTGCAGTATGTGCGCTATTTGGCCAATCTGGCGCAGGGCGACCTGGGCATCTCATGGTCGTCGGGTCAGGAGGTGGGGCTGTTGATCGCGCAGCAGCTCCCGGCGACGATCAGCCTGGCTGCTGCGGCGTTGATCATTGCCGTAACCGGCGGGCTGGTCCTCGGCCTGGGTGCAGCGATCGGGGGGGATACATGGCTTGCCGATCTGATCCGCGTGGTAGCGGACCTGCTGCTGGCCTTCCCGGTGATGTTCTCCGGCATGCTGCTCATCTGGGTATTCGCCATTACGCTGGACCTGCTGCCCGCCACCGGCCAGGGCGGCCCGGCGCATCTGATCCTCCCGGCGTTCGCGATCGGCCTGAGCGTGATGGGCAGCATAGCGGGCGTAGTCGAAGCGGGGACCCGCGCAGCAATGAGCCAGCCTTTTATGCTAACGGCGGCTGCCAAGGGGCTATCCCACCGTGGTGCGGTTGTGCGGCATGCACTACGGGTAGGGCTGCTACCCACACTGGATATCATTGCCCTGCAGGCTGGCTATCTGCTCGGCGGGACGGTGGTCACTGAGAGCGTGTTTGCGCGGCAGGGGCTGGGGCGGTTGATGCTGTCGGCGGTGCTCGACAAAGACCTTCCCGTGGTGGCGGGGGGTGTGATCCTCTCCGCACTGATCTACAGTGTGCTGAACCTGGCCGCCGATCTGGCTCACGCTGCTGCCGATCCGCGCGTGCGCCTTGATGCCGCATGACCCCGCGCCCGCTGACTCTGCTGTGGGCCGTCCTGGGGGCGCTGCTGGTGCTGAGCGCTCTCCTTGCCCCCTGGATTGCCCCCTATGACCCCTCCACCGATCTGCCAGATCGACAGTTCGCCCCCCCCGGCGGTGAATTCCCGCTGGGCGCTGATCAATTTGGCCGCGATGTGTTGAGCCGTACCCTGTGGGGAGGCCGGTACAGCCTGACTGCGGCGGCGCTGGCCACGCTGCTTGCCCTGACGATCGGCTGCGGGGTAGGGGGGGTGGCGGGCGCTTTTAGCGGCCTGATAGATGCAGCTCTGATGCGCCTGATCGATGTGCTGCTGGCGATCCCCGGGCTGCTGCTGGCCATGGCGTTGATCGCACTGATCGGCCCTGGCCAGCAGCAGGCGGCACTGGCTGTGGGGCTGTCGCTGGCGCCCGGCCTGAGCCGTCTGGTGCGGGCTGCTATCCTGGGGGTGCGCTCGGCAGAGTATGTCACCGCTGCGCGGGCGCTGGGGGCGGGGCGACTGTACATTCTCACACGCCATCTGCTGCCGGGGATCGCCGGGCAGGTGCTTGCCTTCGGCACGCTGATGTTCGCCTGGGCGCTGCTCAACCTGGCGGCACTGGACTTTCTGGGGCTGACGGGGGGGCCCTGGCCGGTGACCTGGGGGCGGATGTTGAATGAAGGCCGGGCGTATCTCCGCGATGCCCCCTGGATCGTGTTCAGCCCCGGCCTGATGCTGACGCTTTCCGTGCTGACGATATCGGCGCTGGGGGCGCGCTGGCGGCATGATCCGGCGGGCCGGGTCAGCCGCTATCGCTAGAGACGAAAAATGTCGCCAGGGGGTGGCGACATTTTTCGTCAATTATTGTTGAGGAGGAGAAGAAGGCGTCCGCACTCTCAAATTAGCATACTTCTTTTCAGCAGCATTGACGCCTTCCTGCCGCTTGCCCTACGGGTGCGTGACGCAGAGGGTTGCGGGCGCTTTTACGGGCAGGGTATACTTGCCCTGAATGTTAAAGAAATCGCCTCCTATCCTGCCGCGAAGGCAGTAGATGCAGGCTTACATGCAGCGCGCTTCACTATTTTGGCCGATCTTATTGAGTGTGTCTCTGCTGTTGCAGGGAGCCACAATGTTTGCACCGCCCTCACAGGACGATCTGGACGCCCAGGTTGAGGCCATCCTGGAGCAGATGTCCATAGAGGAGCGGGTTGGTCAGCTGTTTGTTGTTACCTATTTCGGCTCGGAGATCACGCCCGGCTCGGAGATCGCCCGCCTGATCACAGACTACCATATCGGCGGCGTGGTGATCCAGCCCGTTAACAACAACCTGGTTGAGCCAGAGGAGCAGGCCCGGCATCTGCTCAACACCACCACGCTGCTGCAAAGTCTGGCAGCCGGTGTGGGGGCCGAAAACCCGGACGCTCAGGGGCGGGATGCGGGTGCTCCCTCCCGGCTGTTCATCCCGCTGTTCATCGGCATTGAGTATAACGGCCTGAGCTGGCCAACCCGGCTGATCGCCGATGCGTCACCCCTCCCCAGTGCGATGGCGATTGGGGCGACATGGGACCCGACCCTCGCAGAGGCCGCCGGCGAGGCTGCGGGGCGTGAGATGGAGCTGCTGGGGCTCAACATGCTGCTGGGCCCCACAGCCGATGTGGTGGAGAACCCGCAGCCGTTTACCACAGGCGATCAGGGGAACCTGGTGTTTGGCGGGGAGCCGTTCTGGGTCTCGCAGATGACCTCAGCCTATGTGCGCGGGGTGCACATCGGTAGCGGGAGCCGCGTCGCGGTGTTCCCCCGGCATTTCCCCGGTTATGGCGCTGCCGACCGTCTGGCCAGCGTTGAAGTCCCCACTGTGCGCCGCACGCTGGATCAGCTCACCCAGTTTGATCTACAGCCTTTCTTCGCTGTCACCGGCGGCACGGACGATGCGGCAACCCTTGCCGACGGGCTGATGACCGGCCATATCCGCTATCTGGGTTTTCAGGGAGATAACCCGCGCCAGGCCACCCGCCCGATCAGCCTCGACCCCCTGGCGCTCCAGGTGCTGATGAGTATCGAGCCGATCGCGAGCTGGCGCAGCGGCGGCGGCCTGTTGATCACCGATGCGCTGGGGCAGCGCGGTGTTGTGCGCTTCTATGACCCGCGCGAGCTAACCGTGCGCAATCGGCGTATTGCTCAGGATGCCCTGCTGGCCGGGAATGATCTGCTGTTCCTGGGGAACTTCGGCACTGTGCCCGAAGACAACCAGGATACAACCATCCGTGATACAATCGATTTCTTTACGCAGGCTTACACAGAGGACCCGACTTTCCAGCAGCGCGTCGATGACGCCGTGCGGCGCATCCTGCGTAAGAAGCTGGAACTGTATGGCCAATTCACCCTTGACGCCGTGCTGCCCGATCCGGAGGGGGTTGAAGCCCTGGGAGCTTATGGCGACATCAGCCTGCAGACAGCACGCAGGTCGCTTACCCTGCTGTCACCGGACCAAGTTGACCTGCTCAGCTCACCGCAGGCGGGCGATGACATCGTTGTCTTTACCGATGTGCGTACCTACCGGCCGTGTGAGGCCTGCGCGGAACGCCCGATTGTGGCGGTTGATGCGCTTCAATCGGCCATCCTGCGCCTTTATGGGCCGCAGGCCAGCGGGCTGGTTGGCTTTGCTGACATCAACAGCTTCACGTTTGAGCAGCTCGACAGCTATCTGCGCTTCGGCTCGCCAACGGGCACTCCCGATGCCACCGCTGTCCCTGATCCGCTGGCGATTGCACTGGCTGACGCCGACTGGGTTGTGTTTGTAATGCTCGGCGTCAACCCGGATGTGCCCGCCTCAATGGCCGTCAAGCAGTTCCTGGCGGATCCGCCGGTTGATGCCGATGCCCAGCTTGTGGTGATGGCGATGAATGCGCCGTACTACCTGGACTCAACGGAGATCAGCAAACTGGCCGCGTTCTACGCCCTGTATAACAGCACCCCGCCGTTCATCGATCTGGCTGCGCGCGCTTTGTTCCAGCAGGCCCCGATCAGCGGCGCCTCCCCGGTGTCTGTGGCCGGGATTCGCTACGACATCCTGAGCGCCACTTCGCCAGACCCGGCCCAGGTGATCAAGCTATCTTACACCTTTGGAGTGCTGGAAGCCAGCAGCGATGTAACTGCCACCCCTGATATCTCGGGCCAGCGAGGAGATACCCTGACGGTCTCTACCAGCGTGATCCTTGATCGCAATGGCCACCCTGTACCCGATGGCACACCGGTTGAACTGGTGCTGAACTACCTCAGCGCCGGGCTGCGCGACACGATCGCACTGGAGACGGTGGGCGGGACGGTGCAGGCCAGCGTGCTGCTCGACCGACCCGGATCACTGGAGATCACCGCGGCCAGCCCGCCTGCCACCAATTCGACGACTATCCGGCTGACCGTGCCCGATACAGGCGAGGCGATTGTCGATGTGGTGGACCCGGAGATCACGCCTGCCGCTTCGCCGCAGCCAACCATTACCCCGCTCCCCCAGCAACTGATCCCTGAGGCGACGCCGACCCCCGAGCCGGAGCAGGGCGAGCCAGCCGGGCAGCCCTCGGTTGAGTTCGCCGATCTGTTCCTGTCGCTGCTGGGAATGGTAATCGCCGGGCTGATCATATTCGCTTTTTTCTTCGCCCGGCAGGACCTTAATGCAGGGCTGCTCCACGCTCTGCCGACGATAGTGGTGGGCCTGATCGCCTACAACTATTATGCGCTGCTGCTACCGGGCGCGGGGCTGCTGTATGGGTTGCTGGGGGAGACGTGGGCTGCCCCGGCTGCGAGCTGGGCAGGCAGTCTGCTCGGCCTGGGGATTGTCAGGCTGGGGCTGTATGTCTGGGATCGCTGGGCAGTGCAGACCTCACGATCCCGGAATAAGCGGCGAGAAGAGGGTCGTTAGCAGGGAAAGGATCAGCATACCGGCTGCTGCCAGCAGCAGGATGCGATTGATTGGTGCGATGTGGCTAAGGCGCGCCTCACCAGTGCGGGGTGACCAGCGGCCCAGCGGCCCGGTGGAGAGCAGCAGATCGCGGAATGTCTCGACATCAGGCGGGCGATCTTCGGGGTGCATCTCCAGTGCCCACAGCACAGCCTGTTCCGTCCGCAGGCTGATAGCCGGGTTGATGGCGCGCGGGGGGATCAGCGCATCAGGGTGCAGGAAGCGCGTTTTGGCCTCGGCGGGCGGCTGTCCGGTCAGCAGATGGTACAGAGTGGCCGCCAGGGAGTAGAGGTCAGAGCGCGCGTCGGTATGGCCGGTGTCCCCGCCGTACTGCTCCAGCGGAGTATAATGTGCAGACCCGCGGCCCTGCACCACCGTCACCGTGCGGTCGTCCTCAGGGATCATGAGCTTGACCAGCCCAAAATCAACCAGCTTGATCAGCCCCTCAGGGGTCAGCTTGATGTTGGCGGGCTTGATGTCACGATGCAGGACCGGAGGCTGCTGGCTGTGGAGATAACTGAGGGCATCGCAGAGCTGGGCGGCCCAGTCAAGCACCAGATGCTCGGGAAGAAAGCCATTCTTCTGGCTGGCCTCCTCGATCTTCTGACGCAGATCGACACCAGGCACGAAGTCCATTACCAGGAAATCCCTGTTGCCATCGTTAAAGAAATCGGATACTTTAGGCAGGTTAGGATGATCCAACCGGGCGAGTATGCTGGCCTCGCGGTAGAACTGCTCGCGAGCCTGCCGCTGCTGCTCGGGGGAGCTGTTGGGGTCGATCTGAATCTCTTTGATCGCGCAGAAGCGCCCTTCGAGGCGCTGATCTTCGGCGCGGTAAATCGATCCCATCCCACCCTGGCCAACAGAGTGGACGATCCGGTAGCGTGATCGAAGGACGCTGTCCGGTTTCAAAGGCGGCAGCAAGACGATCTCCTTAAGCCCCGGCGGTATCTCCCGTTTATGGGACGTGCGGACGCTGGGGGCACAGTGATTTGTGGCAATTATAACACATCCGTGTGGTGACGGAGAAAAGTGATGAACGAACGCCAATTGAACAAGGATAAGCCGGTGCTGCTCATTGTTGAGGGGGAGATGCGCGGGCAGCAGTGGGTGCTGCATGCTGACGAGCTATTGATTGGCCGTGGGGCCGACTGCGATATTGTCATCCCCGATTCACGTGTCTCACGTGAGCATGCCCGCGTTTTCCGCCGCGAGGGGGCCTACTTCATCGAGGACTTGCACAGCAAAAACGGGACCTATCTCAATGCCATCCGGCTGGAGGGAGAGCAAGAGATCCGCGAGGGAGATGAGATTCAGATCGCCCTGGCGGCCAAGCTGAAGTTCATCGGCACCGAGGCCACCGTTCCGCTTACCATTGAAGAATATGTGGATTCCGAGCGTGGGCTGCGGCTCGACCCGCACACCCGCCAGGTGACGATCGACGGCAGGCAGCTTGATCCGCAGCTCTCGCTCTATCAATATCGCCTGCTTGAGCTGCTATACCAGCGCAATGGGGGTATCTGCACCCGCGACGATGTGGTGCGGATGGTGTGGCCTGACGCAGTTGAGGAAGGTGTGAGCGAGCAGGCGATCGACGCATTGGTGCGCAGGTTGCGCGACCGCCTGGCCGAGATATCCGATCATCAGTACATCGTCACAGTACGGGGGCATGGGTTTCGCCTGGAGCAGCCGCGGCAGGAGTGAGCCGCGTTGGGATATGCAGCCGCGTACGAGGGAGATCAAAAGCGCCCCTCCTGCATCGGGCGGGGGAGGCGCTTTGCTTTGTCTGGCCGCAGGGGCAGGGGCGGGGGATCAGTCGGCCTCAAAGGCGACGTAGTCCTCGTATATCAGGGCCTCAGCAGGGATCTGCAGCCGGTCGAGCAGGTCGGCGATAGCGGCGGCCTTGCTCTCGGCATCGGTCAATGACCAGGTGCGGCTCTTGATCTCCAGAAAATAACCGTCCATGGCGGGCTCATTGAGCTGATCAAGGTTCACATACAGACGCAGGTCGTTGTAATCGATGTGCCAGCGCAGCCGTTCTTTGGTGACGGTGCGCTCTGAGGCAGCCTGGAAATACTCGCGGTAGAAGCGCAGCGGCCGGGTTGCCGGGGAGATATAACGCGAATGCGACAGCACGACGGCCCGGCTGAACTCACGCTCCTTGCTCTGGGAGGTCAGGGTCAGCCGGGTTCGCACGGTGGATATCTGCCCGTCCTTGTCGACGAAGTCATCCTCGCGGTAGCGCACGCGGTAGAAGTCCGGGGCACCGAACTCGAAGTAGGTGTCATACTGGCGGTAGTGGGTGTGACGCGCGATGGTGATGTCCTTGCTCTCAAGCAGGTTATACAGCCGCTGAGGGTCCTCCAGGCGGGCTTTGACCTGGACCTCAAAGCTCTCCTCGCGCTGCAACTCACCGATGGCCAGCAACTTGGAGAGGATATCGCCCTCGCGCTCGATCAGGAATGCGTCGATGCGGCGGGCGTATTCGGCTGCTTCGGCCAATATGGGGCCAACATCGATGGTTTGCAGCGCACGGTCACGCATCAGCACCCGGCCGTTGCAGACCACATCGCACACATCGCTGGCCTTGCTGGCGTACACCAGCCGTGAATACAGGGCATCGGAGTCATGAGAGAAGTGTGGCCAGTTGTGCAGCCTGGAGAGGGTCACGGTGGCGATGTCGGCGCGTTTGCCCACTTCCAGCGACCCGGTCAGATGGTCGATGTGCAGCGCCCGCGCGCCCATGATGGTAGCCATCTCGAATGCCTGACGTGCCGGGAGCGTGGTGGGGTCCGGTTTGTCGGTGGCCACTTTGGCGATGAACGCCGCCAGCCGTGTCTCCTCGAACATGTCCAGGTCATTGTTGCTGGCAGGGCCATCGGTGCCGATGCCGACCTGCAGTCCCAGGTCCAGCATCTGACCCACCCGGGCGATGCCGCTGGCCAGCTTCAGGTTGCTGCTGGGGTTGTGTGCCACCCCGGCATGGTGGTTCTTGAGCGTGCGCATCTCGCCCTGATCGACGTGCACACAGTGTGCAGCGATCACCTTTGCCTCGAGTATGTTTTGCTTTTTAACCCAGGGGATCACCGGCATACCGTGCTCGCGACGGCTGTCGAGCACCTCCTGCGCTGTCTCTGAGAGGTGGATGTGCAGAGGCACGTCGAACTCGAGTGCGAGGGCGGCGCAGGCCTGGAGGATCTCGGCGGTGCAGGTATAGGGTGCATGGGGGGCCACCGCCGGGATGATCAGCGGATGGTCCTTCCATTTGATGATGAACTCGCGGCACAGCGCCAGGGCCTCCTCGTAGCTGTCGGCGTCAGGTGCAGGGAATTTCAGCACCGTCTGGCCACACACGGCCCGCATCCCTGCCTCGGCTGTGGCCTCGGCTACAGTGTCCTCGAAGTAATACATATCGGCGAAGGTGGTGATGCCAGACTGGATCATCTCAGCGCAGCCCAGCAGGGTACCTAACCGGACGAACTCCGGGCTGACGAACTCGCGCTCGGTGGGCATCATGTAGCCGATCAGCCAGACGTCGAGACGCAGGTCGTCGGCGAGGCCGCGCAGGAGCGTCATGGGGACGTGGGTGTGAGCGTTAACCAGGCCAGGGATCACCGCCTTGCCACTGCAGTCGATCACCTCGGGGGCGGTGAACCGGCCCATAATGTAGGAAGTCTCACCAACCCCCACAATAGTGTCGCCTTTGATCGCCACAGCGCCCTCAGGGATGATACGAAAATCGGCGTCCATCGTCACCACGACCCCGCCGGCCAGTATCCGATCTACCTGTTCCATGCTTGCCTCCGTTTGATTCTTGCTGCTATTATAGCCATACCCTGCAAGCATCACTACCATACCCGGTAAGGAGACCCGAACAAGCTTGAATTCATCGCGTATATTCCGCATGATAGAAGGTGGCCTGGTGATTCTGTTCTTCATTCAGGCCACACGGGTGGTTTTGGCCGTACTGCTAGGCATGTCGCTATCAGCGCTGGCTGCCGGGCAGTTGGAGGGGCCGGTCATTGCGGCCCATCTGCTGCTGCTGGCCGGTGTGCTGGTGGTGTGGTTTGCCCCACGGCAGCGGCGCAGGCTGCCTGAGACGCTCAGCCTTGCCGCGATCGTTGTGGGGCTGGCCCGGGTGGGGCTGGCATTTCAGGCGCAGCCGGTGCGGCTCTATGCTGGTATCCTGCTGATCACGGCGGCGGTGGTGTACATGGCCTCCCTGATCCGTGCAGGGTGGCGTGCCTGGGTGGTGACATTCATCACGGGGTTGATGGCCGACCAGCTTTTCCGGGCTTACGATACTTATGATATCTCGTTGCGTGCCTGGCATCTGGTGTCTGTTGGTGATCTGCTGTATCGGGTGCCGTGGGTGGCTGTTCAGGTGGTGCTTTCGGCCCTGCTGATCGTGATCAGCCGGCTGGCGCGGCGCAGCGCGCTGCGTGAACCTTACGAGCCTGCTGTGCTGGATATATGGGGCGGGCTGGCGGTGGGCGGCTTGCTGGCACTTGAGATTGTGCTGCTGGCGATGCCCAATGTCGTGGCCCGCTGGGCCGGAGTACCCTATCAGGGTGTGGTCCCGTGGCTGCTGCTGGCGACGGCGCTGGCGCTGTTGCCGGTCAACCGGGGTGCGGTGGGGCATCTGCTGGCGCTGTTTGACGAGCGCCTGCGTGGCCTGGTGTGGACGCTGCTGTTCATCTTGCTGATCGTGGTCGGCAACCGCTTCGGCGGGACTGCCGGGGTCTGCTTTCTGGTGATCGCGCAGACGATGGCCGTGCTGCTGCTATGGTGGATCCCACGCCCCCTGGCTCCTGGCCAGCCAGACCTGTCTGGCCCTTTGTTGAGCCTGGGGATGCTGGCCTGTGTGCTGTTGGTTTACCTGTACAGCATGGCGTTTGAGTATGCAGCGGCCTTTCCCGGTCTGGAGGGGCAGGCGCTAACCGCCGTGCTGATGGCATCGGTATTGCTGTGCCTGCCCCTCCTGATGGGGCGCGAGGATGATCCCTGGATGGTGCCCCCCCTCGCTGCGGCGCGCGGCCTGCCACTGGTCGTGGTGGCGCTGGTGACCGTCGCCGGTTTGCTGCTCAGCGGAGCTGGCCCAGCGCCTGGCCCGGCGGCCCGTGATGCGCTGCGGGTAGCAACCTATAACATCAACGGGGGATATGACGCCTCAGGGGTGTACCGCCTGGAGCTGACTGCGCTGACTATCGAGGCGAGCGCCGCCGATGTGATTGTGCTTCAGGAGGTCGATACAGGGCGCCCGCTGAGCTATGGAGTCGATCAGGTGCAGTTCCTGGCACGGCGGCTGGGCATGTATCAGGTATACCAGCCGACTGTCGAATATATGCATGGCATTGCCATCCTGTCGCGCTGGCCGATCATTGAGGAGTGGGGGATGCTGCTGCCCGTCTCCGGTGAGACGCGCGGAGCAGTGGGAGTTGTGCTGCGCAACGCTGACAGCGGACGGGAGGTGGCTCTGGCGGGGGCGCATCTGGCTCCCGGCCCGGTCGACGAACGCCTGCAGCAGCTTGCTGTGCTGGTCGACTTGCTGGGGGAGGCATCGCCGGCGGTGCTGGCCGCCGATCTGGCTGCCGATCCTTCCGACGTGGTCTACCAGCAGCTTGTGGGCAGCGGCTTTGTCGATCCCGATGCTGTGCTGGGTATTGAGCGCGGATACACCACCCCGGCGGTCAACCCGGTAGTGCGGCATGACTATGTGCTGGCTCGCGGCTTGCTGCCGATGGACGCGCGTCAGGTAGACAGCCCGGCCTCTGATCACCGGCTGGTGGTGATCGAGCTGGCATGGCCCGACGACATCAGCGGCGGCCCAGGTTAAACGCCTCGTCAAGAGATAGCAGCGGCGTGGTTTTCAGAGCTGCACGGGCGCGATCCAGCTTCAGGGTTAGGTTCGCCGGGCGGCGAATTCCCTCCTCATGGATGCTGACAGGCCGGGCGTGCTTCTCGGCGCTGTATCCGGCAGCCTCCAGCAGCCGGGCGCCCAGCTCCCAGCGCGAGATGCTCTGCGGCCCGGCGACGTTGAGTATCCCGCTGATCGGGGTATCAGCCAGCTCGAGGACGGCCTTGGCGAGGTTGAGGGCCCACATCGGCATGCGGATCTCATCCACAAACAGCGGCACCTGCTTGCCAGCCCGGATGTGATCCAGCATCCATGCCAGTTGATAACTGCCGGGGCGGAAGTCATAGATCAGGCTGGTGCGGATCACGAGCGCGTTCTCTGCTGCCGTGAAGAGCTGCTCGATCTCAGCCTTGACCTGCCCATACTCACTGAGGGGGGCAGGGGGGTCGTATTCGTCATAGGGGGGCCGGGTGCCGTCAAACACCATGTCGCTTGAGAAGGTGATCAGGCGGCATCCGATCTGACTGGCGGCCTCAAGGATATGACGGGCGGCCAGCCGGCTGGTCTCGGCCATGGGGCGGGTGCGGTCAGAGGTAGCGGCGTGGATGATCACATCCGGGCGTCGATCGATCGCAAGCTGCAGCACGGCGTCGCGGTCGCGCAGGTCGAGCTGTACCGCCTCGCCTCCGCCAACCGCCCGGTTGAGGTAATAGGTCGCTGTTGTGTCACTGCGCTGCGAAGCAAGCTCGGCCAGGCGGAAGCCCACGACGCCGCTCGCGCCGGTGATCAACATCCGGCTCATTCTTCTTGCACACCGGAGCGCAGCATCTCAAGGGCCATGCGCGCAGCTTCCTGAGCAGCCATCTGTTTGCTGGTGCCTTTGCCCTCGGCGTAACGTCTCCCGTTGATCACAACCGCAATGGTGAAAACTTTAGCGTGATCGGGGCCTTCGCTGCGGACGGTCTCGTAGATCGGGGTGGCTCCCAGATAACGCTGTACATGTTCTTGAAGCTGGCTCTTGGGGTCCTTATCCAGCTCCAGCCGGATGATCTCATCGAGGGCGCGCTCAAACATGGGGTTGACAAAGGCCCGCACGGCTTCAATGCCCTGGTCAAGGTAGAGTGCCCCGATCAGCGCCTCGAAGGCATTGCACAGATTGCCTTCGCGCTCACGCCCATGGCTTTCCTCCTCGCCATGACCCAGCAGCAGCGCACGGTTCAGGCCGCATTCCAGAGCGAAGGCCGCCAGCGTCTCGCGGCGCACCAGGGCAGCACGCAGCCGTGTGAGCCGTCCCTCCTGCGCTTCCGGAAAGCGGTTGTACAGAAGCTCTCCGCTGAGAAAGTCAAGGATTGCATCCCCCAAGAACTCAAGACGCTGATTGTCTTCAAGCCCGCGAGTTGGGTTCTCGTTCAGGTAGGAGGGGTGTGTCAGCGCCCGCAGCAGCAAGGATCGATCGTTGAAGATGAGGCCAGTCTCTTGCTGGAATCGCGTCAGGTTGCCGTTGATCATACTGCCCATGCATGTGTCCTTGTCGTGGTGGCTGCGGTGCCCTCAACTGGCCGGGGTTATCCTTCGAATGCCCGGATGACCAGCACCGAGTTGTGCCCGCCAAACCCAAAGGCGTTGCTGACTGCGGTCCGAACACGCACTTCGCGGGCCTGGTTGGGGATGTAATCCAGATCGCATTCGGGGTCCGGCTCGTGATAGTTGATGGTAGGCGGCAGGATGCCATCGCGGATGGCCTGGGCGCAGAACATGGCTTCAACAGCACCGGTGGCGCCCATCATGTGGCCTGTCATGCTCTTGGTTGAGCTGACAGGGATGCGGTAGGCCAGATCACCCAACGCATATTTGATCGCCTTGGTCTCGGCGACATCGTTCAGATCGGTGCCGGTGCCGTGTGCGTTGACGTAATCGACCTCGTCGGGGTTGATGCGTGCGTCGGCCAGTGCCAACTTGATGGCACTGCCACTACCGGAACCGTCCTCGGTAGGGGCGGTGATGTGATAGGCGTCGGCTGAGGCAGCGTAACCCGCGATCTCAGCGATGATAGTGGCCCCGCGCCGCCGGGCGTGCTCCAGGGTCTCAAGGATAAGGATAGCGGCCCCTTCGCCCATGATCAGCCCGTCTCGATCGGCGCTGAAAGGGGAAGGCGTGCCCTCGCTGCGGTGGCTGTAAGCGGCGACCTTGTCAAATGTCCCAATGCCCAGCTCGTGGATGCCAGCCTCGCTGCCGCCTGCGATCATCACATCGACCACGCCGCTGCGCAGCAGATGGAACGCAATCCCTACCCCGTCGGAGCTGGACGCGCAGGCTGATGCCACCGAGAAGCACGGGCCGCGCAGCCCATACTTGATGCTGATCAGCCCCGCTGCTCCGTTGGACATGATCTTGGGGATGGCGAACGGGCTGAGGCGGCGTACTCCCTCGCGCTGCATGATCTCGATCTGCTCGCGGAATGAGATGAACCCTCCGCTGGCACTGCTGACGATCACACCGGCGCGCAGGTCGGTGAGCTTGCTAACGTCTAGCCCGCTGTGCTGCACAGCCTCCTCGGCGGCTGCCATAGCCATCCATTCGAAGCGATCCATACGGCGCACCTCGCGGCGATCAAGGTGTTCCTCTGGGTTGAAATTCTTGATCTCTGCGGCCAGCTTGACCGGGAAGTCGGACGTATCAAACAACGTGATTGGTCCCACTCCTGATGTGCCGCGAATGGCCTGTTGCCAGCTTTCTTCTGCGGTATTGCCCAGCGGTGTCAGCGCCCCAAACCCGGTGATCACAACACGATGCATGTATCAGTGCCTCCCTGTTTGATGTCTCTCTGTTTGAGAATGTTACAAGGCTCGCACAGCGCGACCGACCGAACGCTGCGGTGGCTGCCCGCCCTCACCGACCGGGGCCGATCGGCAGGCCGGGATGATGTGCGGGTAGGCTGCGTGGCTGCCGATCAGCGCCGACAGAGGTATTCCAAGCTCCTGTCCTGGCTAAGCGAATTATACCATCACCCCTGAGTGAGGCAATCCGACCGGCGGGCATTTGGGCCGATAGGGTGGCGGGATGGATGGGCTTTCGCACAGGGTGATATGGTATAATCCGCGGGCTGAACAGGAGGACGAGGATCATATGCTGCGTGACTCACTTCGCCGCACGCGCCAGGCTTTCTTTGGCCGGCTGACAGCGCTGCTGGGCGGCTCCGAGATCGACGACGATACGTGGGAAGACATTGAGGCGCTGCTCATCCAGGCCGACCTGGGCGTCGAGACGGCGCTGGCCGTCACCGGTAGCCTGCGCCGCCGTGTGGTGCAGGAGGGGCTAACCACACGTCAGCAGGTCCAGGCGGTGCTCAAACAGACCCTGCTAGAGATGCTTCCCCCCCCTGCCACTGACTCATTGTCGGAGCAGCGGCTGCTCTCGGTGGTTCTGATCGTCGGGGTGAACGGCTCTGGCAAGACCACCACCATCGCCAAGCTGGCGCATCGCTATAAGCAAGAGGGGCGCCGCGTGATCCTGGCTGCTGCCGATACGTTCCGCGCAGCAGCGGTCGAGCAGATCAAAGCCTGGGGTGAGCGCCTGGATGTGCCGGTGATTGCCGGGCAGGCCGGAGGCGATCCGGGTGCGGTGACCTACGATGCCATCCGGGCAGCGCGCGCCCGCGACCGCGACCTGCTGATCGTTGACACAGCCGGGAGGCTGCACACCAAGTACAACCTGATGGAGGAGCTAAAGAAGATTCGCAAGGTTGCTCAGAAGAACGTGCACGCTGCCCCGCATGAGGTCTGGCTGGTAGTCGATGGTACCACCGGGCAGAACGCACTGAGCCAGGCCAGGCACTTCAAAGAAGCGGTGGGGGTGACGGGAGTGATCATCACCAAGCTGGACAGCACAGCACGCGGTGGTATGATCTTCGCGATTGGTCATGAGCTGAACCTGCCGGTGCGGTTTGTTGGGGTAGGGGAGCGTGTCGAGGACCTGCTTCCCTTCGACCCCGCCGCGTTTGTGGATGGGTTGTTTGACTCCTGACGGCGGGCCGCCGATCAGGGAACTAATAGGAGGTAGAGATGGAAGACCTTGTGACAAGATTGGAAGACCTGCAGCGGCGCATCGAGCACCTTGGGGTGCGTCTTTGACATCGCCAAAAAGCGTAGCCAGCTTGAGGAGATAGAGAAGCAGTCAACCGATTCGAACTTCTGGAGCGACAGCCTGACTGCCCAGAAGCTTATGAAACAGGCAGCGCGTCTACGTACGGAGGTCAACCGCTGGGCTGACATCAGTCAACGCATTCGGGACGCGCTGGAGCTTGCCGCCCTGGATGACGAGAACCTGCGCCCCGAACTTGAGGCCGAGGTGGATGATCTTGAGGCCGTGATGGAGCGGCTGGAGTTCGCCACCATGCTCTCCGGGGAATATGATAACGAGGACGCTATCCTGGCGATCCACGCCGGTACCGGGGGCATCGATGCGATGGACTGGGCGGAGATGCTGGAGCGCATGTATCTGCGCTGGGCTGAGTCGCGGGGGTTCAAGGTGCAGGTCATCGACCGCAGTGAGGGGGAGGATGCAGGCGTCAAGAGCGTGACCATGATCATCAGCGGGGACTGGGCCTATGGCTATCTGCGCTCTGAGCGTGGCGTCCACCGTCTGGTAAGGCTTTCGCCCTTCGATGCGGCCCATCGCCGCCATACTTCGTTCGCACTGGTTGAGGTATGGCCTGATATTCAGGATGAGATCGAGATCGAGATCGACCCGAACGATCTGGTGATCGAGACGTTCCGCGCTGGCGGGGCAGGGGGCCAGCATGTGCAGAAGAACGAGACGGCTGTACGCATCACCCATGTTCCCACCGGCATCGTGGTGAGCTGCCAGAACGAGCGCTCGCTAACCCAGAACCGTGAGTCGGCGCTGCGGGTGCTGCGCGCCCGCCTGCATGAGCTGGAGCGCGAGCGCCAGGAGGCTGAACTTGCCGCCCTAAAGGGAGGATATGTGAACGCCAACTTCGGCAACCAGATCCGCTCGTATGTGCTGCACCCCTACCAGATGGTGAAGGATCACCGCACGGATTACGAGACCGCGAACACGGCAGCCGTGCTGGATGGGCAGCTTGACGGGTTTATGGAGGCTTACCTGCGCAGCGGTGTGAAGTGAGGCTGACAGCAAGACAGTGCAGGGCGCAGGCGCATGGCTGCAAGGTCGTGCGCCTTTGCTGCCCCACCTCTAGAATACGTGCTATCGCACTGGAATCGGAAGATGCCCATTGACACCGGAGGCACTTCCGGTGTATAATCACAGTTCGCCTGTAGACATCCGAATAGGTTAAGGCTGCTCTTGAGCTTGATAACCACCCGTACGCAACTCACATGCGCTGGAAGCACAAACTCCAAGCGCTGTTTGCGCTTATGGGGGACAAGCTCTTTGCACTGGGTTCTGGCAGCAGTGCTGAATTGAGGAGGTAGTATTCCGTGCACAGCCGTGATCAAGAAGCTGGTCTGGTAGCAAAAGATTTCAGGGCATTGCGTGTGAGCCTGGCTTCACCCGAGCAGATCCGCTCGTGGTCGTATGGGGAAGTCACCAAGCCGGAGACGATCAACTATCGGCGGCTCCGCCCGGAGAAGGATGGCCTCTTCTGTGAAGCTATCTTTGGCCCTACACGCGACTGGCAGTGTTACTGCGGGAAGTATAAGAACGTTCGCTACAGAGGGATCGTCTGCGATAAGTGCGGTGTCGAGGTAACCCGCGCAACGGTGCGCCGTGAGCGGATGGGGCATATTGAGCTGGCGGCACCGGTGGCTCATGTGTGGTACACGCGCCGTGTGCCCAGCTATCTGGGGTTGCTGCTGGACGTATCGCGCCGAAACCTGGATCGCGTGCTGTACTTTGCCCAGTACGTGATCACGTATGTGGACGAAGATGCGCGTCAGAAGGCGCTGAAGCGTCTTGATGAGGAGATGAAGGCTGAGATCGCGGCGGTGCGTGCTGAGGCAGACGAGCGCATCCGGGCGATTGAGCACAAGCGCGACGAGGCCCTGGGCGCTATCGGCGTGCATCAGGATTCGATCGATACCTCCTACGATGAGGAGCTGGCACGGCGCACCGACATGCTGATGCACGCGGCGCAGGTGTTCCAGGCTCAGCTTGAGGAGAGCATTGGCAAGAAGGTTCGCAAGGCGATGGTCTTCGAGGATCGGGTGATCGTCGAGGCCGGCCAGATAGTCAGCAATGAACACATCACGCTCGTGCAGGAGCATGCGGCCCAGCTGCTCAACGAGATCCAGGCTGACGTGACCGAGCGCCGTCAGGCGGACCTTTACAAGGCGGGCGGTGAGCCGGAGATGATCAGGGCTGCTGCCGCTGAGGAAATCCTGGCGATTGAGGATGAGGTTCGTGCCCGGAGTGATGAGATCGCCCAGCGGTATGCCGACCAGCGTAACGAGCTGGAGGGCCTGCAGCAGATGCAGTTCCTGGGTGAGCCGCGCTACCGCGAGCTGAAGCACCGCTACGGCCAGGTGTTCAAGGCGGGCATGGGCGCGGGTGCGTTCCATGATATCCTGAAGACGATGGACCTTGATGCGCTGAGCAAGGAGCTGTGGAACGAAGTCCGGACCACGCGTTCCAAGCAGCGCAAACGGAAAGCCACCAAGCGGCTTCGTGTGGTCGAGTCACTCCGTACCAGCGGCAACCGCCCGGAGTGGATGATCCTGACAGTCCTGCCAGTGATCCCTCCCGACCTGCGGCCGATGGTTCAGCTCGACGGTGGGCGCTTTGCGACCTCGGACCTGAACGACCTGTATCGCCGTGTGATCAACCGCAACAACCGCCTGAAGCGGCTGCTTGAGCTGGGCGCCCCCGATGTGATCGTGCGCAACGAGAAGCGCATGCTTCAGGAAGCTGTAGACAGCCTGATCGACAACAGCCAGCGGGGCAGGGCGCTCAGCCGCCGCGGGCGCCGGGAGCTGAAGTCGCTCAGCGACATGCTGAAAGGCAAGAAGGGCCGCTTCCGCCGCAACCTGCTCGGTAAGCGCGTGGACTATTCTGGCCGCTCGGTGATTGTGATCGGCCCCAAGCTCAAGCTACATCAGTGCGGCCTGCCAAAGGCAATGGCCCTTGAACTGTATAAGCCCTTTGTGATCAGCCGGCTGGTGGACCAGACGATCGCCACCAATGTCAAGGGGGCCAAGCGCATCATCGACCGCGGGAAGGCTGAGGTGTGGGAGGCGCTGGAGGCGGTGATCCAGGAGCGTCCTGTGCTGCTGAATCGCGCGCCTACGCTGCATCGTCTGGGGATCCAGGCCTTCGAACCCATCTTGGTGGAAGGCAAGGCGATCCAGATCCACCCCCTGGTATGTACAGCGTTCAATGCCGACTTCGACGGTGACCAGATGGCTGTTCACGTGCCGCTCAGTGAGAAGGCCGTGCGTGAGGCACGCGATTTGATGCTGAGCTCGCGCAACCTGCTGAAACCAGCTGATGGCACACCAATCGTTGGCCCCAGCAAGGACATGGTGCTGGGCATCTACTACCTGACGATGGAACGCCCCGGCTGGGAGATCAGCAAGGTTGACCCCACAAAGGTCAGGGCGTTCTATGACATCGATGAGGTCGAGATGGCACTGGCGCTGGGACAGCTTCACCTGCATACGCCGGTTCGCATCTACCGCATCAGCGATGCAGGGGAGCCACTTGAGAAGCCCCTGGTGACGACGGCGGGCCGCTGTATCTTCAATCGCATCGTGCCCGATGAGCTGCGCTGGGTGAACGAGACGCTTGATAAGAAGGCTATCACCAAGCTGGTGGGTAAGGTTCACACCCTGTACGGCTCCGAGCTGACGGTAGAATTTGTGGACCAGGTGAAGAACCTCGGCTTCCTGTATGCGACGCTGTCGGGCGCCAGCATTGCGGTGGGCGATCTGACCGTGCCGCAGGAGCGTGCTGCGATCCTGGAGGAGGCCACAGCGGCCGTTAATGAGATCGAGCGTGAGTACCGGCGCGGCTTGCTGACAGAGGACGAGCGCTATCAGCGCACGATTGGTGAGTGGAACACCGCCAAGTCACGGGTGGAGACCGCCGTCAAGAGCGCGATGGACCCCTATAACAGTGTGTCTATCATGGCTGTCTCCGGGTCTACGAAGGGTGGTATGAGCCCGATCACTCAGCTGGCCGGGATGCGTGGCCTGATGGCTGACCCTGCGGGCCGCATCATTGACCTTCCGATCCGCAGCAACTTCCGTGAAGGGCTGACGGCGATGGAGTACTTCATCAGCACACATGGTGCGCGTAAGGGCCTGGCCGACACTGCGCTGCGCACCGCTGATGCCGGGTACTTGACGCGCCGGCTGGTTGATGTGGCGCAGGATGTGATCGTCAACATGGTGGACTGCGGCACTGAGAAAGGCATCTGGATCAAGCGTTCGGAGCCGGTAGCCGATCAGTCGATGTATGAGCGGGTCTATGGCCGGGTTGCTGCTGCGCCAATTGCACATCCAGAGACTGGCGAGATCCTGATTGAGCGTAACGAGATCATTGATGAGGCGCGGGCGGAGATGATCCAGAACCTGCGCATTGAGCAGGTCTACGTTCGCTCACCGATGACATGCGATCTGGTGACAGGCATCTGTGCTCACTGCTATGGGCTTGACCTAGGGCGTGGTGATCTGGTTGAGGTTGGCACGGCGGTTGGCATCATCGCCGCCCAGTCGATCGGCGAGCCTGGCACGCAGCTCACGCTGCGCACGTTCCACCTTGGCGGCACGGCGGGCGAGACAGACATCACCGCCGGTCTCCCGCGTGTGGAAGAGCTGTTCGAGGCCCGCAAGAAGCCCAGGGGTGAGGCAGTCATCACCGATATCGATGGCTATGTCGAGCTGTCCGAGCGCGACGAGGTCCGCTATGTGAAGGTGGTATATAGCGAGCCGGTCCGTGAGCCGTATGATGTGAGCGATTGGGAAGTGCTGGTCGAGGACGGTGACGAGGTCCGGGTTGGCACGGAGCTGGCCCGCCGCGGCGATGAAGTCTTTGCCTCTGAGCACAATGGCCGCGTCTCAATCGAGGGCGATACACTGGTGCTGATCTGGGAGCGACGCGAGGAGCGCGAGTACGAGATCCCCAGTGCAGCGCGCCTGATTGAGGTGGACGGGCCAGATGGCAAGCATCGTCTGCGCGATGGGGATTGGGTGCGTGCGGGCGATCAACTGACCGAAGGGGCCAAGAACCCCCATCGCATCCTGCGCATCCTCGGCGTCGAAGCGGCCCAGCACTACCTGCTTTCCGAGGTCCAGCAGGTATACCGCTCGCAGGGCGTGAATATCAGCGACAAGCACTTCGAGATCATTATCCGCAAGCTGCTGTCGCGCGTTCAGATCACCCGCAGCGGCGACTCGGACCTGCTGCCCGGTGAGCGCGTCGATCGGCTGGAACTGCGCCAGATCAATGAGCAGATCATCGCAAACGGCGGCGTGCCTGCCAGCGGGATCAGCGTCCTGCTGGGCGTGACGAAAGCCGCCCTTGAGACGGACAGCTTCCTGTCGGCTTCGTCGTTCCAGCACACGATCCGCGTGCTGGCCGGGGCGGCGATCGCAGGCAAGGAGGATCCGCTCACCGGCCTGAAGGAGAACGTGATCATCGGCAAGCTGATCCCGGCAGGTACCGGCTTCCACTACTATCGGTGGCAGCGGGGTGACTTCTCGCTGGAAGATGGTGGGATGACGGCCCGCATTGTGGCCGAGACCGCCACCAAGGAATCGACTGAAGAGAGTGCCCCCGTTTCCCCGGTGGCTGACTTCGACGGTAGCTAACAGCCCCGCTCTGCCCAGGGGAGTGTAAACTGGATGGCCCGCCGTGTTTATTGCGGCGGGCCATTTGCATCCGGGGCTTGCGGGCACGGCCAGCCTGATCTACAATTGGCCCCTAGAACAAATGGTCCGAATCCGTTCGTTGACAGATCGCCAGATACTTTTTATCATTCCAGGCGAGATTTCCGCAGAGAGCCTGATTGGTTAGAGGTAACACATGGAGATTGGCACCGTACGCCGTGTAGATATCGATTCTGAGATGCGGCAGGCATATCTCGACTATGCCATGAGTGTGATCGTCAGCCGCGCGCTGCCTGACGCGCGAGACGGCCTGAAGCCTGTCCACCGGCGCATCCTGTATGCTATGTATGACATGGGGCTGCGGCCCGATGCCCCTTATCGCAAGAGCGCCCGCATCGTGGGCGAGGTGCTCGGCAAGTACCACCCGCATGGGGATGCCGCAGTTTATGATGCGATGGTGCGGCTGGCGCAGGATTTTGCCATGCGCTATCCGCTGGTGGATGGGCAGGGCAACTTTGGGTCGGTAGATGGGGATGCTGCCGCTGCCATGCGCTACACGGAGGCGCGCATGCAGGCAGTCGGTATGGAGATCATGGCCGATATCGACAAGGCGACGGTGGACTTTGAGGAAAACTTTGACGGCAGCCTCCTTGAGCCGTCGGTGCTGCCCTCGAATGTGCCTAACCTGATCGTGAACGGCTCCTCCGGCATCGCGGTTGGTATGAGCACCAGTATCCCCCCGCACAACATGGGCGAGGTATGCGATGCGCTGATCTACATGCTCGACAACTGGGGAAACCTGGATGAGGTCGGTGTGCCGGAGCTGATGCAATTCATCAAGGGGCCGGATTTTCCCACCGGGGGGGTGGTGTTCCGCTATCACGATGATGGCGAGAGCGACAACCTGGCCCATGCATATGCAACCGGACGGGGGAAGATCACCGTACAGGCCAAAGCCCATGTCGAGCAGCTCAGCCGCAACCGCAACCGCATCATCGTGACCGAGCTGCCCTATCAGGTCAACAAGACCACCTTGCTGGAGCGCATCGCTGCTCTGGTGCGCGAAGAGCGGCTGGAGGGCATCACCGACCTGCGCGACGAATCCGACCGGCAGGGGCTGCGCATCGTGATTGACCTGACGCGCACTGTTGACCCATATGCGGTGCTGGACCAGCTCTACAGGCATACGCCCATGCGCACCACGTTCAGCATCATCATGCTGGCGCTGGTGGACAACGAGCCGCGTCTGCTGACGCTCAAACAGGCGCTGCGCGTTTTCATTGAGCACCGCCTGGAGGTGGTGCGGCGCCGCAGTGAGTTTGAGCTTGAGCGCGCGCGCGAGCGTGCGCATATCCTGGAAGGATATCTCACCGCCCTCGATAACCTGGATGCCGTCGTTGACATTATCCGCCGCTCGCCTACGGTGGAGGAGGCACATGCCAACCTGTGCAGCGCATTCGGGCTGTCGGATCAGCAGGCAGAGGCGATCCTGAACATGCCGCTGCGGCGTCTCGCGGCGCTGGAGCGCAAGAAGATCGAGGATGAGTACAAAGAGAAGATCAAACTGATCCGCTTCCTTGAGAAGGTGCTGCATGACCCGCAGATGATGCGCGACATCATCAAGGAGGAACTGGCCGAACTCAAGGCGACCTATATCGATCCGCGGCGCACGCTGATCGTTGACCGGGAGGTGGGGAGTGCGCTCAGTATGGCCGACCTGCTGCCCGATGAGCAGGTGTGGGTGGTATTGAGCGACTCAGGGCTGCTCTCGCGCACCTTCAATGAAGAGCAGCCGCGCATCACCACCGCGGTAAAGGACCCGCCGCGCGTGCTGCTACGCGCGGGGGCCAGCGAGACGCTGTACCTGTTTGCGGCGGATGGCATGGCGGCCACCGTGCCGGTCCATCAGCTCCCACAGGTCAACGATTTTCAGGAGGGCGTTCATTTTGCCGATCTGGCACCTCTGGGCCGTGATGCTGCTGTGATGGCGCTGCTTAGCCGCCCCCTGAGCCTGGATCAGGGCTTTCTGTTCCTGTGTTCAACTGCGGGCATGGTCAAGCGAGTTGACCTGGCCGAACTGCCGGGTGTGACTGCCAACGCCTTCCCCGTGATGGGCTTGGCCGACGACGACGTGCTGGGCTGGGCCGAATGGACCGATGGCCAGCGAGAGATCATCCTGGTCAGCGCGGAGGGTAAGGCCATCCGCTTTTCAGAGGATGAGGTGCGTCCAATGGGCCTGCGTGCAGCGGGGGTGCGCGGGATGCGGTTGAACGAGGGAGGAGATCGGGTAGTAGGCATGTGCATCTTCGATCCGACCCAGAATCTGTGGACCATTACCGATACCGGCATGGCTAAGTCCAGCCCAATGGAAGACTACCCGGCTCAGGGCCGCTATGGGCAGGGTGTGATCACCTATAAGTTCAAAGACCGTGCGGCGGTTCTGGCGGCTGCCGCTGGCGGGCGCCCGGACGATAACCTGGTGGTGGTGACGAGCAGGGGCAAGCCTAAATACATGCGCTTTGGCCTGGCTCCTCAGATGGGGCGCAATACCAGTGGCGACTCCGTGATCGCCCTGGCGGCTAATGAGAAAGTGGTGCGTGCCGTGGTGCTGCGTCGAGCCACCCACGCGGTGGAGCCGGATGTGGCCGCCGAAACTGACGAGGCCGTTGTACCGGAGGTGCAGCCGTCGCTGGAAGGCTTCGACACCTACGATGAGGCGGACGAAACGAGCAGGTGATATGCTCCGTGTGCATATGAGTGGGGGCGGCACGGCCGCCCCCTCAACTTTGGCACTTTGAAAAGGCCCGTACCGAACAGGTAGGGGCTTTTGTGAGGTGGAGAGCGCTGAAAAGAAGCAGGAAAAGGGGT